>ERZ777011.40-NODE-40-length-193580-cov-6.483540_pt1 | contig 193580 bp, 161 predicted proteins | sample MGYA00374964_ERZ777011 | MGnify/ENA primary metagenome ERZ777011 (study PRJEB29310, sample SAMD00008975) | mouse gut metagenome | study: EMG produced TPA metagenomics assembly of the Metagenome analysis of fecal microbiota from mouse which was promoted... | reverse complement strand
TCTATACATAATGCACCCCAAAAGTTTTGTGTCTAACTTTTGGGGTGCAGTTCACTTCATTCAAGCGGGGCGTTTTTATATTTATATAATGCTTCCTATAAAAAGTATGTGGTCAGTGAATAGCTCAGATTGTTATTGTATGGCGGCTAAGATATAATCCGAGAGCAGGCAATGAGCACTGCGACCGCCTTCTACACTGTTGCGCAGCATGCCTTTGGCTATAGGGTGTTTTACCACTATAGTCTGCCGAAAATATCCTTTACTGAAATACCTTCCGCATCTTCACGTTATTATATCAAACAGATTCAGACTCTTCCCCACAAAAGTAAAGCCCCGGATTCAGGATGGGGCCAAAATCCGAAACTAGGGTTATATTTACATTATGGTCAGCTATTTACAGATTGAACGACTTACAAAGTCGTTTGGTGACAGGATTCTTTTCGAAGACATTACGCTCGGGGTGTATCAGGGCGACAAGATCGGGATTGTGGCCCGCAACGGCGACGGTAAATCCACATTCCTCAACATCTTGTGCGGCCGCGAAGACTATGATTCGGGCAATGTGGTGTACCGCAACGGTCTTCGCGTAGGTTACCTCGAGCAACAGCCTCCTATGCCGGCGGGCATGAGCGCCCTCGACTATGCGACACCGGCTCGCCGCCCTGAACGCGAGGATGAATGGAACGGCCCCGACTTGGCCCGGCAGATGCTGACTCAGTTCAAGATAGACGACCACTGCATGCCCCTCGACAAGCTCTCGGGAGGACAGGCCAAGCGCGTGGCCCTCGCCAAAGTACTGCTCGACGAGCCCGACATGCTTATTCTTGACGAACCTACCAACCACCTCGATGTGGACATGATCGAATGGCTCGAGAACTTTCTGACACGCTCCAAGACAACCCTGCTGATGGTGACCCACGACCGCTATTTTCTCGACAAGGTCTGCTCGCGGATAATCGAGATAGACCGATGTCAGCTATATTCATACGACGGCAACTACGACTACTACCTCCGCAAGCGTTCGGAGCGTATGGAGAATATCACAGCGGAACTCGCCAAGGTGAAGAACCTGCTGCGTACCGAACTGGAATGGATGCGGCGTCAGCCGCAGGCACGCGGATCGAAGGCGAAATACCGCATCGACAATTTTCATCAGCTCGAGGACCGCAGCAGAGTGAATCTGTCCCGTCGCGATGTCGCTCTCGATGTAAAGGCCGAATACATCGGTTCCAAAATCTTCGAAGCCGTGAATGTGTCGAAGGCATTCGGCGACAAGGTAATACTCCGCGACTGGAGCTATACGTTCGCCCGCTATGAGAAAGTGGGCATCGTGGGAGACAACGGAGCGGGAAAGTCCACTTTCATCAAACTTCTCCTCGGCGAACTCCAGCCGGACTCGGGCCATTTCGACATCGGGGAGACAGTGCGCTGGGGATATTATTCTCAGGAGGGCATGACCGGCTTTGACGAGTCAAAACGGGTGATCGACGCCGTGCGCGAGATTGCCGAGGATGTCCGCATCGATGACAAGACCCGAATCTCGGCATCCTCATTCCTCTCCAGGTTTCTTTTCACTCCGGAGACCCAGCAGAAATATATAAGCAAACTGTCGGGCGGGGAACGCCGTAGACTCTATCTCGCCACCGTCCTGATGAAGAATCCCAATTTCCTTGTGCTTGACGAGCCTACCAACGACCTCGACATAATGACTCTCGCAGTGCTCGAGGATTACCTTGCCTCGTTCAAGGGATGCGTGATCGTGGTCAGCCATGACCGTTTCTTTCTTGACCGCATAGTCGACCATCTCTTCATCTTCAAGGGGAACGGCGAGGTGAAGGACTTTCCAGGCGATTACTCCACCTACCGCCATTGCGTGGCGATGCAGGAGAAAGAGGATAAGGCTCGTGCCCGCGAGCAGGAGGAACGGGAACGTAAAAAGAATGCAGGGAGCGCCGCCGCGGCAACCGGCGCTTCCGGCAACTCATGGCGAATCAAAGAGGAGAAACGGCGTCTCACCTTTAAGGAAAAGCGCGAAATGGAACAGCTTGAACAGGAGATAGAACGACTCTCCAAAGAAAAGGCTTCGCTTGAAACGCTGCTTTCAGGAGGGAGCGCCGACGCCACAGCCATCACCGAAGCAAGCCGTCGGCTCGGAGAGATCCTCCCCCGTCTCGACGATGCAGAACTCCGTCTTCTCGAACTCATGGAAATAGAATAGCCGCCCGATGCCATTAAGGCGCCGGACGGCCATAAGAATTCTCATTCAATCATTTGTCAAGCAGGTCGGGGCGGAGGCGGCGGGTTCTTTCGAGAGCCTGCTCGTACCGCCATTCGGCGATTTTCGCCTCGTGTCCGGAGAGAAGAATGTCAGGGACACGCCACCCGTTGTAGTCCGCGGGCCGCGAATATACAGGCGGAGCGAGAAGATTGTCCTGGAACGAGTCGGAAAGAGCAGACTGCTCGTCGCCTATCACGCCGGGAATAAGTCTCACCACGGCGTCGGCGATCACCGCCGCCGGGAGCTCTCCGCCTGTGAGCACATAGTCGCCTATTGAAATCTCGCGTGTGACGAGATGCTCGCGCACGCGCCAGTCTACGCCTTTATAATGTCCGCAGAGTATTATGATGTTACCGAGCAGCGACAAACTGTTGGCCATGGGCTGGTCGAACGTCTCGCCATCAGGCGAAGTAAAAATCACCTCATCGTAGTCCCGCTCCTTTTTCAAAGCGGAAATACAGGCGTCAATGGGCTGGATCTGCATAACCATACCGGCCTCGCCGCCGAACGGATAGTCATCCACCTTGCGGTGCCGGCTGGTGGTATAGTCGCGCAGATTGTGGACCACAATCTCCACAAGGCCCTTGTCGCGGGCCCGTTTCAGGATCGAGCAGTCGATGAAGGGCCCGAGCATCTCGGGCACTACTGTCAGCAGGTCTATCCTCATCCGGGTCAGTCTATTTCCTCGTCGGCCTCGTAACCGCCCATCTCGCGGATGGCGTTTTTAAGCATGGTGTACTGCTGGAAAAGATGGTTCACGGGCACCTCTCCGCAGGTATAGTCGTGCATCGGACTCTTGAGGAAGAAGCTGAGGAAACGCTGGGTTCCGTAACGGCCGGCACGCTTGGCGAGGTCGCTGAGGAGCACGAGATCCAGACAGAGGGGCGCTGCGAGAATGGAGTCGCGGCAGAGGAAATTGATCTTGATCTGCATGGGATATCCCATCCATCCGAAGATGTCGATGTTATCCCATCCCTCCTTGTTGTCGTTGCGCGGGGGATAATAATTGATACGCACCTTGTGGTAGTAGCCCTGATGACCGCCCGGTTCGGCTCCGCCGCAGTTGGCGCCATAAAGATCGGGCTGATTCTCAGGTACGAGGATGCTCTCGAGAGTGGATAGTTTAGACACCTCCTTTGTACGGAAGTTGGCCGGCTCGTCAAGCACAAGACCGTCGCGGTTGCCGAGTATGTTGGTCGAGAACCATCCGTTGAGGCCAAGACAGCGGGTGCCGATTATCGGCGCGAAACCCGACTTCACCAGCGTCTGGCCGGTCTTGAAGTCCTTGCCGGCGATGGGCACACGCATCTTCTCTGCAAGTTCCCACATAGCGGGAATGTCGACTGTGGTGTTGGGCGCGCCCATGATGAACGGCGCACCTTCGCTGAGGGCAGCGTATGCATAACACATCGAAGGGGATATGTGCTCTCTGTCATCGGCCTTCATGGCCTTCTCCAGATCTTCGAGACGATAATGGATATTCTCGTCGACCGGCACATAAATCTCTGTGGAAGCGGCCCAGAGCACCACCACGCGCTCCACACCGGTCTCCTTCTTGAACCGGCGGATATCCTCACGGATCTGGCACGTCATGTCCCAACGGTCCTTCACCTCCTTGACATTGTCCCCCTCCAGACGGCGGGCGTAATTGTGGTCGAAGGCCGCCTTGATCGGCTTGATTGCCTGAAGCTCGTCCTTTACCGGCTCTATATCCTTCTCCTTGAGCACCTCAGCTCCGATAGCGGCATCGTAGGCATCCGCCGGATAGAGGTCCCAGGCTCCGAACACGATGTCATCGAGTCCTGCAAGAGGCACTATGTCCTTGTAGTGAAGATATTTTTTGTCCGCGCCTTTGCCTACGCGTATCCTGTCGTATTGGGTCATGGAGCCTACTGGCTTGGCAAGTCCCTTGCGGGCCATGAGGACTCCTGTCATAAAAGTGGTGCTGACCGCTCCGAGCCCCACCACCATCACTCCGAGTTTGCCGTTCGGAGCCGCTGCTATATTTGCTGACATAAGCTGCTTTTTATGCTTATTATCTAAGTTGTTTATTTTTATTACCCCCTTCCATAATGCCGCACGGAAGGTATCGGGCATATTCTTTGTGAAATTATCACCTATTTCGCATACCACAAAATAAATCCGCCAAAATTTGTCCTTATAACTGTTAATATTTGTCAACAAGGCAAATATTCAGCCAATATTTGTTAATTTTACTCCGATATTGCCCGATTAAGTTAATTTATGAATATCAAGGTCAAACACATCACCATGCTGCTCATTTCAATAATAATCCGAGTATATCGTCAAGGCTTCCAATGATCCCGGGATGAATCACGGCATCCTCTTCCGCCGTCCATCCACGACCCTTCAGCCACAACGTACGGCATCCGGCTTCCTGAGCCGGAAGGATATCCTTTTTGTAGGAATCACCCACCACCAGCACCTCTTCCGGACTGAGACCGAGCGCCTCCACCCCCTTCTCGAAGATGCGCGGGTCCGGTTTGCGGATTCCCACCACTGCGCTCTCTATTACCTCCTTGAAGTATTTACCTATTCCGAAATCATCGAGCACGCGCGAGATATTTCCGTAAAAATTTGAAACAAGCACAAGCGGATATTTTTCCGACAGCCTCTTCAGCACCGGTTCCGCCTCCGCTACGTTCGCACGCGCCCGGTCATAGCAGTCGCGGGCTATTTCCTCAGTCTTCTTCCCGACATCCTGCGGAGCGAAAAGACCTTTCCTGACAAGCCACCCGAGTTCGATTGCGATTTTTATGCGCAACAGATCGTGAAAGTCATGTCCGGGAAGAATGTGCCGTTCGCGCGCGAGTTCCCGCTCAGCGTATACGTAGGCCTCGCGAAATTCGGCATGGTCCACAATGACTCCGGCTTTGGCATAAGCCTCCTCTATAAGATAACTCCAGTGATCGCCCCGGGTGTCGAGCGTGCCGCCGTAATCGAATATCACGCCCCTGACTCCATCCAGCCTCCCCTTTTTCATGTCAATATCCTTGCTTTCCATATCTAGCTCAATATTTGCCTGTTTCCAATTTATCAACAAAACTGCGGCATATACGTTCGTGACGCACCATCATGTAGATGAGCATGGCATTGAGCACCACCAGCTCGAACGCGAAGTAGAGCCACGGCATCCTGAATATCAGGAGCGCCGCAAAAAGCGCCCATGTCCTGACATTGAACGAGAGCATGTTGGTGTATTTCATAAGGGGGAGACTCTCCTTTCTGAATTCATCGCGCATCCTCTCAGGGATGCTGTCTCCGTACCGCTCGCGCAACAGGCTCCGGAACCTTCCCATCCAGGGAGTACGGTTCTCCTGACCGATGCTGTACTGGAGATAAAATCCGAGCACCACCTTGTCCACAAAATTTCTGCGCCAGCTCAGTGAACGGAACCGCTCGCGGAGGTCTTCGGTATTCTCCAGTTCACTGCCATTCTTACCCTTGACAAAAAAGAGGTGAAACTGACGGTAATAATCGGCCTGCGCGGCCTGCAGGCCGTGACAGGCACCGGCCACCACTGCCACTGTCCATATCACCCACCGGTGGTCCATGAAGAATGGCGAGGTGGCATTCTCCCTGAAACAGATGGCGATATAGATGGCCGCGAACCACAAGTCGCCGCTGAGGCCGTCGAGAATGCGGCCTATACGTGAATATTTTCCGGTGATTCTCGCAAGCTGGCCGTCGGCGCTGTCGAACGAATCGGCCCACACCAAGAGAAACACGCCGATAATATTGATGGCCAGGCTGTTGAAATAAAAGCAAACGCCCGCACCGACACCGAGAAAGATCGAGGCCACAGTAATGGCGTTGGGCGAGATTCCGAGCCGGCGTGCCAGCAGCGCCCACCCGTATCCGAGCGGACGATAAAAATGCAGATCGAACCACTCTTCGGTATCCATTGATTTCAGCGAGGAGCGGTATTCTTCGGATTGCTTTATTTTACCAAACATAAGTCATTCACATCAACTTTCTCCGGCGCCTGATTTCCTTGAGCACACAAGAGGCTATGGCCGAGGCGGCCTCTTTGCGGCAAGGCGCAAAACTCGGCCAGTCATTGAAATCGATTATCCTCACAGTGCCGTCGGCATCGATTATGCAATCGCCGCCATATACCTTCACACCAAGAATCTCAGCCGCGCGCCCGCACATCTCCTGCAAGGCCGCGGCATCGAAGCCGTATCCGAGCGACCGTCCGTTCACCGCCTCATATCCATATTTGCTGTGACCCTCCTCGAAAGGATAAAACCAGTAAAAGAAGGGTTCGCCTGCAACCCCGTAAAATTTTACAAGATCGCCTACAAGATGGCGGTTTATCACCGCGCGCCGTATGCCCCGGTAGAAATATTCGTGCAGCATTTCCTGGGCTTCCTCAGAATGGCGGCAATAGCTCACGTCTTCCTTGTGCATGGCATGAAAATCACCGCGTTTGATCCAGCAGGGGCCAATACCGGCCTTGGCAAGGTCAGCACGCACATCCTCGTTGGTGTTCACTATAATCGAATCCGGGCAAGGTATGCCGCCGGCTATCAGAAGCCGGGTCATCTTCTCGCGGGTACAGTTCCCGATACCGAAGCCGCTGTTCACCACAGTGCGCCCCCCCTCCTCAAGAGCCATAAGCCGTTCCACAGACCTGATCTCGCGGCACATGTTGACAATCACATCTTCCTGAATATCGGCCCCGGCAAACTCTTCCTCGCTCATCACCCTCACCTCGCAGCCACGCTTGCTGAGACGCGACACCACCTCGTTGAAGATCGCTGTATCGTTCCCTACATGGTTCGGGGAGAATGCCCCGGCACGCATCACTCCGGCTACTTTGACTCCAGCCATAGTTCAGCCTTTTTTATGTCGGAGGCATGGTCCACGTCCATGATGCGGCCCATGTCGAAAGCGTACAGACGCTGTCCGGAGCTGACAAGGGCACGCTGATAATTGCGCATTCTTGAAACGCCCTGCCCCACACAGTCATCAAGAACGCCGGCTGCCTCGGGCCGGAGCCCGTAGATACCTCCCGATACATACTTCGCCCCGCTCCATGGAGTGTCGCGGAACGCCACTATATCCATCCCTTCGCCCGTTTCCACCCACAAAGGCTTCTCGTCGTCGACATACGCAGTGACGGCCATCATCCCGTCCACTTCCGCCGGCGCCTGCTCCCATGCCTCGATGTACCGCAGGAAATCCTCCTCGCGGAAGATGGTATCGACAGTGGTCACCACATATTTTCCACAGTCGCGCAGACTGCCGCATATCTCATGGAAACTGTGCATGGAGGAAGGGGTGTTCTTCACGGTTACCGTCAGGCGGCCGGCGAAACGTCTGGTCTGCTCCTCGAGATAGCGGGCCACCTCCGGCATGCGCCCGTTCACAATCACCGCGATACGTTCCGCGCCGACGCGGTCCAGAATGCCGAGCAACCTTCCGATCATCGGCACTCCGCATAGTTCCACAAGTGGTTTCGGCTTCTCCACTCCCTCGCCGGCAAGACGGCTTCCGTCACCGGCCGCTATAATTCCGAAATTCATTCCGCCTCCTTTCCCGGGACCTCCTGTGCCGGATTCTCACCGGAGTTTTTCTTTTCCTTGCCGTGGTTTTCGGGTCCGGACTTACGTTCCCCCTTACCCTTCTCCGGCTTCTCGGCCTTCATTTTCCTAAGCGGATTCCCGGAGGCCTCAAGAAAATTTCTTCGACAGCGGAAGATATCGATAGCCTTGTATATGGCCTCGCGCATCGACACCTCGCTTGCCATATCCTTCCACGCCTTGTCATAAGCCGTGCCATGATCAGGCGATGTACGCACCCAGGGAAGTCCCGCAGTGAAATTCACCCCGAATTCGCCGGCGAGCGCCTTGAAAGGAGCGAGACCCTGGTCATGATACATGGCTATGACACCGTCATATCTGTTTCTTGCCTCTCCTGCGAAGAATCCGTCAGCCGCAAAAGGACCGAAAGCAAGGAAGCCCTCCTCGGCCGCATCTGCCAGGGCAGGGGCGATCACCTCCTTCTCCTCCCTGCCGAGAAGTCCGCCGTCTCCGCAATGGGGATTCAGAGCCAGCACCGCGATTTTCGGCCGCGTCACCGCGAAATCCTTGCGCAACACCCGGTCGAACGTGCGTATCGATTCAAGAACGCGCTCCCTGGTGATAGCCGCCGGCACATCAGCGATGGCGAGATGCGTAGTGACGAGTGCAACCCGGAGCCGGTCGTCGAAGAGTATCATCTGCGCCTTGTACTCCTCCCCTGCGCGGGCATTGAGAAATTCCGTATGCCCCGGAAAACAGAACGAATCGCTCTGAACGGCCTCCTTGGAAATCGGGGCAGTGACAAGCACATCGATGTCATTTTCCGAAACAGCCCTCACCGCTTCCTCGAGAGCCTTCACCGCGGCGGCACCAGAAGCGGCAGTAGGCTGTCCGGGAGTGACACTGATGTCCTGAAGGCAGAGATCCACAATATTGACCGCGCCATCTTCCGCATCCTCGGCCGAGGAAATAATATTAAGTCCCTGGAACTGTACGCCCGCTTCCTTGCAGGCGCGGTCGAACAACCGTCGGTCGCAGAACACCACCGGGGTCATAAGCTCTGTAATTCCATCGGCAGCCAATGCCTTTACAATCACCTCGTAACCTATTCCGTTAAAGTCACCGTGGGTGATGCCCACCCGTATTTTCTCATCCATCATGATGTAATGTTTGCTGTTATTTTTTATTGGAAACATCTTGTTGCCCTCTGGCACGGGGGCGCTTCCCGGCGGCAAGCATTCCGCAGGCGGCCTCGATGTCCTCGCCGCGCGAGGCACGGATGGTGGCCGTTATTCCTTTGGAATTAAGATAGTTTCTGAACATTATCATCCGTTCCTCGCTCGCCGGGTGAAGATCCACTCCCGGGATTGCATGGAAGCGGATAAGATTAACGCGACATTCCAGATCACCGATCAGGCGGACAAGCATATCTGCATGCGCCACATCGTCATTGACCCCGCGCCACATTATATATTCGAGAGAAAGACGCCGCTGACCGCTGAAGTCATATCCCGAAAGCACGCGCATCACCGCCGATATGGGAAACGCTTTCTGCGCCGGCATCATCGACTCCCGCTGAGCCACGTCGGCCGTATGCACACTCACGGCTACATGCACTCTGGTCTTGTCGAGCAATTCCTTGAGCTGCGGCAGCTTGCCGACTGTCGACACCGTGATTCTCTTCGGGCTCCATGCCAGCCCCCACGGAGAAGTGAGAATCTCGATCACCTTCAATACTTCCGTGAGATTGTCGAGAGGTTCTCCCATGCCCATGAACACCACATTGGTAAGAGGATTCATGGGAGACTGTCCGGGCTTCGGCGCAGGAGGAATGCTGAGAATCTGGTTGATTATCTGCGCGGCTGTAAGATTCGCCTTGAAGCCGAGTTTGCCGGTGGCGCAGAAATAGCAGTTCATCTTGCAGCCCGCCTGCGACGAGACGCAAAGCGTGGCACGGTCGTGATCAGGAATATAGACTGACTCCACCGCATTCCCGTGACCTACCGGAAAAAGGTATTTCACGGTGCCGTCGGCCGATTTCACTGAACTGGCCGCATTCTCACGGCCTATCACATAATTTGCTTCGAGCCATTCCTTGTTCTTTTTGGAGATGTTTACCATCTCGCCAAAATCTGTCGCTCCCTTGGAATATATCCATTCGGCAAGCTGACGGCCCACGAACCGCGGCATACCTCCGCGGAATGCCACATCCTGCAGTTCCTTGAGACCCATGCCTATCAGCGGCAGTTTATCTGTATTCTCTTTCATCGTATTTTCTGTTGTTGACTCCCCTGCCTGAACATTCAGGAACTTTCCTCCCTCGATATTCGTCAGACTTCCCTCCTCCTACAAAAACGAGCGACCGCTTCCGGCCGCTCGTTCTGTATGAGATCGGAGGCGGCTTATTCGCCGGCCTCGAACTTATAGATATTGTTTTTGAATTTCGAATTGCCGCGGAGCATACCGTTCATGTCGGGATTGACCGTCTGATAGTACTGCTGCTCATACTGGCTGTCGTTGAAAGGGAATTTCTCGGTGTTCCGGCCCATGACCTGATAGACATAGATACCGTCGTTGCCCTTCACAATGTTCACCTTCTTGTCGGCCTTCGCGCCGGCGATGATACCTGCCACCTCGGGATCGTTGACACCCGACTGCGCGCCGAAGCGGAATGCGGGGAGATTGCGCGGACTCACTTTCATGGCCTGTGCGGCCGCTGCGATGCTATGTACGTTCTTGCCATACTTGGCGAGAAGTTTCTCACCGGCCTTATCGGCGCGGACCTTACGCTCCAGCATGGATTTTACATCCTTGTTGGTTACGGGGCAGAAGTCATCGTATTCGCTGTCGACAGCTACGGCATAGAGCGCGGGACCGGCATGGTTCTTGTATTCGTAGATGTGGCTCACATCACCTTCCTTGCCGTCGATCATAGCCCAGCGGATCACCTGACGGCTTTCGGGATAGTACTGGTTGAAGCCCTGGAAGCGGGGAACGGCCGGAGTGGAGGCGGTGATGGTGAAGTTCTGGAGATTGTAGCCGGCTTTGGCGGCGTTCTCCGCGAACTTCTTGGAATCAGTGTTTGCGGCGAGGAACTTCTCGAGTTTCTCACGTTCAGCGGCGAGAGTCTTTGCGCTGGGACCGAGTTCGAAAGTGGCCTCGTCGTACTCGTAAATGGTCACGGGCGCGTTCTGCTTCACGAGCTGCGCCATCACCATACCCTGAGGACCTGCCTGAATGGAGATAAACTTTCCGCCGGCATTGCGGAGCGAGTCGAGTGTGGCGGCGGGGAGCGCGTTGGTGGGACCGTCTGCCGTGTAGAGTGTGATCCACTGGTTGAGCTGGGGAGCCACGCTGTCGATGGAGAACGCCGTCATGATCGAGTCTACAGAGAGACCACCGTTAAGCCGGCCCATCACGCGGAGACCGAGGTCCTCGGTGGCGGTGCTGATCACGTTGAGCTGAATCGAGTCGATTTCAGAAGTGCGGGCGCCCATGCGGATCACCTGGAAGCCGCGGGCGTTGGAAGATATGAGTTTCACGCTGTCGGGAGTGGCGGCGAGAACATAGTCCTTGACTGCACCCGCGGGAAGATCGGAAGCACGGAGCGAATGACGCTGCATATCCACACCCTCCTTCTTGAGATTCTTGTCGAGCGGCCCGGCGTTGGCAGCAAGCGAGCGCACAGTGTTCTCGGCAAGTTTCTGCGCCTCGGCCTTGTCCTCGGCGGAAGGAGCGATATTGACTGCAATGAAGCTTATTTCCTTTGTAGCCTCGTCAACCTTGAAGAGATTCTTCTCCTTGTCGTAGGCAGCCTTGATTTCCGATTCGGTCACCGGATATTCCTTTTCGGAGAGTTCTCCGAAGGGCATGAAAGCCAGTTCCACATTAGTGGTGTTGACATAATTATCATAGAGAGCTTTCTTGTCGAGGTCATTCGCACGGATTGTGCCGGCGAGAAGACGCTGATATACCATCGCGGTGAGCTGCCCCTCCATCTCACGCTCGGCAGCGATCCATGCGCGCTGGAACGGCTCCATCTGCGCGTCGGTAAGACCGTTGCGCTTGGGGTTGAATATAATTTCGTACGCCTGCTGGGGTGTCTGCACGCTGAGGCCCGATGCGTTGAGCTGGCGGACGATGTTCATCACCTCCTGGCTCTGGGGGTTCTCGAGCATGTAGAAGCGGAGCAGATTGCTCGACGGACGGATGCCCGCCTTGTCGGCCGCGTTCTTCACAAGCGCTTCGGAGATGAGCTGATCGAGAGCCATCTGGGGAAGCAGCTGGGTGTCGAAGCTGGCATACTGCTGCGGATTCTGGCGACGCGCCTGCTCAAGCTGTTCGTTGAGCTGCTCGCGTTTACGCTGATATTCGGTGTAGTCGATTTTCACGCCTCCCACCTTGGCCACCGTGGTCCGGTCGCCGAAGATGTTCTGGCTATTGGTAAGGGCGTCACCCACAATGAAAGCGAGGAGCGCCACGCCAATCACGATGATCAGAAAGCCTGATTTACTTCTGATTTTCTCTAATGTTGCCATTCTGTTATATATAGCTCTGTTTTAATTTCTTAATTTCGTCCTGCTGCCGACTTCCACCGCAGCCGGGGTCTGATGCGCCATGTCCTTCAGCACGCTGCCTGAGGCCATTAAACGTGCAAAGATAACATTTTTACCAAACTTTGCCAAATCCGAACCTTTAATTTTCACAAAAAGGCTCCTTTTTGACACAAATCCGTCAAATCTGTTAAATTATTTCCATACACGACAACCCGCAGGAGGATATCGTCAGTTACTTAAGAGAGTCGCACAAATGTACGACTCTCTTAGAGTGTGTTTGAGCTGACTTAAAGTCCGAATTCCTTACGTATTGTATCGACCATGTCAAGCTTTTCCCATGTGAAGAGCTCCACTTCGCGGACTATCGGAGCTGCGTCGTAACGACCCTGGAAAGTCTTGACCACGGTCTGCGGTGTGCGTCCCATGTGCCCGTAGGCCGCAGTCTCCACATAGACGGGATTGCGGAGCTTAAGACGCTTTTCGATCGCGAGGGGTCTCATGTCGAACATCTTTCCGATCCTGTCGGCGATCTCCCGGTCGGACAGGTTTATTTTCGCAGTGCCGAACGTGTTGACGAAGATGCTCACCGGCTCGGGTTTGCCGATTGCGTAAGCCACCTGTACGAGCATCTCGCGCGCCACACCGGCAGCCACCATATTCTTGGCGATATGACGGCATGCATACGCGGCGGAACGATCCACCTTCGACGGGTCCTTGCCGGAAAAGGCGCCGCCGCCGTGGGCGCCTCGGCCGCCATAGGTGTCGACTATTATCTTGCGTCCGGTGAGGCCGGTGTCACCGTGGGGACCGCCTATGACGAACTTACCCGTAGGATTGACATGAAGAATCAGGTTGTCATCGAAAAGTGCGCGTGTTTCCTCGGGAAGCGATTCGATCACACGCGGCAGGAGCACGGTCTCCACATCCTTGCGGATCTGACCGAGCATTTCGTCATCGGCTTTTTTCTGAGCTTCCCGGGTTGAGTCGAGAGCGGGGACGAACTCATCATGCTGTGTGGATACCACAATAGTATGCACGCGCACGGGGCGGCCGTCGCCGTCGTACTCCACGGTGACCTGGCTCTTGGCATCGGGACGGAGATAGCTGGTGAGCTTCCCCTTTCGGTAATAAGTCATATCCTTCCCCTCGCGGCGGATATCGGCAAGTTCGCGGAGTATCCGATGGGAAAGGCTGAGGGATAGAGGCATAAATTCCGCCGTTTCATCCACGGCATATCCGAACATCATTCCCTGGTCGCCGGCGCCCTGCAGGTCCTCCTCGCTTTTCCCCTCCTCGCGGCGCGAGACACCGCGGTTGATGTCGCCGCTCTGCTCATGAATGGTGGAGAGGATACCGCATGAATCGCCGTCGAAACGGTAGGCGCCGCGGTTGTAGCCGATCCGGTTGATCAGATCACGGGTGGTGTTGAGCACATCTACGTATGCGTCGGAAGCAACTTCGCCGGCCACCACCACCTGGCCTGTGGTGACGAGAGTCTCTATCGCCACATGGCTTTGCGGGTCGCGGGCGAGAAACTCATCGAGAAGAGCGTCGCTTATCTGGTCGGCAACCTTGTCGGGGTGCCCTTCCGAGACTGACTCGGAAGTGAATAGATAATTATCTGTCTGTTTCATAATATCTTGCACTTTAAATATTTATTTTCATTGATATATTTTAACTGATGGCACTCAGGCTTGCGGGCTACATCCCTGCAATCACCGGAACCGGCACAGGCAAAAAAAATTGACAACCGCTTCTTGCGATTGCCATTCATCAGATGCCCGAGCTGTCGTCGCTCCCAAACCCGAAAGGGTCTGCCGAAGCCGACGTTGCAGTTTTAGCATTTTTTCGAGTGGTTGCAAGCAGCCAAATTTCTCCACCTTGAACCCGTCGGGACAACCTCCCGCCGGACTACATCACAAAATTACTATTTTTTTCCGGCCCCACCAAATAATTAATCTTAAAAACTGCAAAAAATATAAAACAGCGCGGTAAAAGCACGGCCGGATCTCCCGGATATCCGGCAATATTAACCCCAGGCACCGGAGCGACAACTCAGGTCCCTGGGGTTTAAACAGATGCATTGACAACGACCTTTAAGGTCGCACAATGTCAGCATGGTGTCACAGCATGCCGTCGGTGCTTCGGTTGATTGTCTTGAGGTTAAAAGCCATCGTGATCTGATAGATACCGAAGGCGAGGAGCGAGAAACCGAGCCACAGCCATACCGTCACTCCGCCAAGAAGCGGATTGACAATAAAGATGCATGCAAGGACGATGGTGGCTATAAGGGCGAGAATCATCAACACGATGGCGCCGCCTATGTACCGCGACATAACCGCCGCCTCGCATACTGAGTTTATCGCCACAACAATCATCCAGATACCGACAGCGTAGACAAACGACGCGGCGAGGACAGGTCCGGGCAGACATATCAGCCATACGCCGAGGGCAATCTCGAGCAGACCCATGGCAAGCCGCCATCCCCAGTTGGGATTAACCCGTCGGTTGGCAATGGAAAATGAGATGTCGAGAACTCCGGCGGCAAGCATGCCGGCGCAGAAACAATATGCCATCACCTCGATGGATGAAGCCGGGTTCACAAAACACCAGATGCCGAACGCCACGAAAATCAGGCCCGTGACAAGAGGAATCCACCAATATCTGGTGAGTCCTGTGGTAAAAATTCGTTTTGACATAATACAATATTGTTTTGTGTGTTTTCAACTACACCTCTTCTGATACAGGTGTTCAATATTATAACAATGCCGAAAACGAAGTGTTTTACCGTAGTCAGTCATGGATGTCAGCGGGTCAGGCCCCGGAGTGTGGCGAGAGCTTTTGCGTATCGGTATTCCAGATCGAGCAGCTCGGCGCGGGCTTCGAGAAAATAGTTTGTTTCCTGAATATATGTGATGAGATTGATCTGTCCTCCGGCAAGAGCCTTTTTCAGAAGCGCGGCATTGTCGGAATTCTCCACCGCCTCGCGCATGGGCGCTATTTTGCGGTATGCGGCCGCGGCGGATTCGTACGCTGTCCGCACCTCGGTTTCGAGCCGGCCGTCGAGGGCTTCCTTGTCAAGTCGCGCTGCCGCGGTCGCCGCGTCCGCTCTCTTTTTGCTTCCGCGCCCTGAGAAGAGGGGGATGCTGACTCCGAGAGAAACGCCGTCGAAATGGTTTCCCTCCTCAAAGGCGTGGGCATATCCTATGTTGAATCCCGGCAAACCTGCGGCCCGCTCCGCTTTTCCGGCAAGCCGCGCCGCTTCCACCGACATGTCGGCGGCACGTGCCGCAGCGGAACCGCGTGCCGCAGCGATCCACACATCGAGAGGCGCCGGCGCCTCAAGGCGGATGTCGGCGCTTTCGAACCGCGCGAGCACCTGCGAAATGTCGCGGCCGGCTATGGCCTCGAGCGCACCCCGGGCCTGCAGAAGGCGGTCGGACCAGTCGGCTACCCGCGCCCCGATGCGCTCGCGCTCTATGCGCAGCTTGTTCAGGTCGAGACGCCCGGTATTGCCCGTGGCCGCGAGACGCCCGGTGAGCCGCAGCAGAGAGTCGTTGTCATGTGCTATGGTCTCGAGTATGTTCAGGTTGGCACGTGCGTTACGATAGTCGGCAAGAGCCGAAAGAGCCTCCGCTCGTAGAGAACTCCTCAGAACCTCCGCAGTAGCCTCGGCGGCAGCACCCGCCGCACGGTTGGCACGGCGACGCGCAGTGTAGACACCGGGCCATTCGAAACCTTGCGACACCCCGACGCTCCAGCGCTTCTCGCCACCTCGCTCCGGAAACAGGAGTTCTCCCTCTATCTCAGGATCAGGAAGATTGTTTGACACGTCAAGCGTAAGACCGTCGGCATACACCGCGGCATACGCCGCACGGACTTCCGGATTCGACGCGACTATGGAATCGGCCGCTTCCTCATAACCTGCGGCTTGAATTGCCGGCAAGGTCAGTGCGATGGCGGCGGCAAACAGGAGACTACGGGTGGGATTCTTCATTTTGAATCTGATTTTTCAGGTTATCCTTATTTCCCTTGATTTTTTCCGTCAGACTGTAAATCACGGGAACCACATATATATTGAGCAGAGTGGAGGACAAAAGACCTCCGAGAATCACGATGGCGAGGGGCGACTGTATCTCGTTGCCAGGTTCGCTACCCCTCAGCGCGAGAGGAATCAGCGCAAGAGCCGATGTAAGCGCCGTCATCATGATAGGATTGAGACGGTCCTCCGAACCGGTGAGCACCCGTTCGCGCAGCGGCGTTCCGGAATCCTTGAGACTGTTGTAACGGCTCATCAGCAGCATACCGTTCCGGGTGGATATGCCGATAAGCGATATGAAGCCGATAATGGCCGGAATGTTCAGCTCGCTTCCGGTGAGCCTGAGTATGAGCACGCCGCCGATCATGGCCAGAGGCATGTTTACAAGAATGATCAGGGCCTGCCTGACATTGCGGAATTCCGCATAAAGGAGCATGAAGATAATAAGCAGAGCGCCGAGCGATGCGAGAGCGAGGGTGCGCGATGCCCGCGCCTCGTTCTCGAACTGGCCGCCGTACGCCACACGGTAACCAGCAGGCACATCCACATTCCGTTCGATGCGCGAGCGGATCTCATCGACAGCCCCGCGGAGGTCACGGCCGTCGGTATTGGCAGAGACCACTATACGCCGGCTCACATCCTCGCGATTGATTGTGTTCGGACCCGCGGAGTATACCACGTCGGCCACGCTTCCGAGAGGAATCATCCCGCGGGTGGAGCTTATGGCCATGTTCTCGATGTCCTCTTTGGTATGGCGCCGGGAGTCATCGAGCTTTACCGTGATATCGCTGGGAATACCCTCCTCGAACACCTGCGAGACAACCTCTCCTCCAAGCATAACCCTGATATATTCGGCGAATTCCCCGGTCGGGATTCCGTTCCGCGCGAGAAGCTCCCTGCGCGGACGGATATCGATCTGCGGCCGCGGAGTCTGCTGCTCGATGTTGATGTCGACAATGCCCTCGGTCTGCTCCATCTCTTTCTTTATTTTCAGTCCCGTGGCATAGAGCCGGTCAAGATCGTCGCCGAAAATCTTTACGGCAATCTGGGCCTCGCTGCCGGAGAGCATGGCATCGATACGGTGGGAAATCGGCTGCCCTATCTCGACATTCACTCCGGGGAGCTGACGCAGTTTCTCACGCAGCTCGTTGGCGACTTCACGCCGTGTCCGTCCATGGTCCAGAGAGTATGGCACCTCAAGTTCAGAGACGTTTACGCCCAAGGAGTGCTCGTCAAGTTCGGCCCGGCCCGTCTTGCGGGCCACCCTCTTTACTTCCGGTACCGACATGATGATGCGCTCGGCCTCGCGGCCCACGGCATCGCTCTGGTCGAGCGATATTCCCGGCAGGGCGCTGAGATTGATGGTAAACGATCCTTCATTGAACGCGGGCAGGAAACTTCGGCCGAGCGTAAAAAACAGTGCGACGCTGACCGCAAAGAGTCCACCGGTGCTCCAGAGGATTACTTTCGGATGGGCCAGCGCGAAACGCAGGGTGCGCGCATAGAAGGCACCGAGTTTACGCGCCAGCCAGGGCTGGCGGTCGAGCTCCCGCTCCCCTTTGCCGGAACCCAAAAGATAGCTGCAAAGCACAGGTGTCACCGTCAGCGCCACGATCGTAGAGGCTATCAGCGCCACGATGAAGGAGATGCCGAGCGGCACAAGCATTCTCCCCTCGATTCCGGTGAGGAAGAAGAGAGGCAGGAAACTCGCCATGATGATCAGCGAGGAATTGAAGATGGGCATGCGCACCTCCTTTGAGGCATTATAGACCACCGTAAGCACCGGTTCCCGCAACCCGGCAGGGAGCGCCCTGTTGTGGAGAAGCCGCTTGTGGACATTCTCGACATCAACGATGGCGTCGTCCACCAGCGATCCGATGGCTATGGCTATTCCTCCCAATGTCATGGTGTTTATACTTAGTCCCAACAGATTCAGGATTAGCACCGTCACTATTATCGACAGGGGGAGCGCCACCACAGATATCAGTGTGGTGCGCAGATTCATCAGGAAGAAAAAGAGGACTATTATCACGAATAGCGCTCCCTCGGCGAGCGACACCTGCAGGTTGGTTATCGAGCTTCCTATGAAGTCGCTCTGCCGGAAAATGTCGGTGACAACGTTAACCGATTCCGGCATAGAACCCCGCAGGTCCCCGATGGCAGCGTCTATCTCTTCGGTGAGCCTTATCGATCCGGCGCCCGGCTGCTTGGTGACGGTGAGGAGCACGGCCGGCTTCGTGTCGACGGTGGCGGCGCCGAGGCGCGGTTCTTTCCTGCCGAGGCCCACCGAGGCGATGTCGGCCAATGTCACTATGGTGTCGCCCGTGGATTTCACCACTCCGGCGGCAAGAAGCGTGGTGTCGGCAGTGGCGATGTCCGCCTTGAGAAGATATTCGTTGCCGTATTCATACAGCACACCTCCCGATGCGTTGTTGTTCAAACTCCTTGAAGCCTCAAGCGCCTCGGAGAGGGAGACCCCGTGCATGCGCATCTTGTCGGGATTGAGACGTATCTGATACTCCCTGACATCCCCTCCGATCACTGCCACCTGCGACACTCCCTTCACCGAGAGCAGACGCGGGCGGATGGTTCTGTCGGCGAGAGTGCGCAGAGCTTCCTGGCTGATACTGTCGGAAGTGAGTCCCACAATCATCATCTCGCCCAGAATGGAGGACTGAGGGCCGAGCGTGGGGCGGCCGGCACCGGGAGGAAGCGCGTCACCTACGCCTGCGATTTTCTCCGACACAATCTGCCGGGCACGGTAAATATCCGTATCCCAGTCGAATTCGACCCATACCACTGAAAATCCGGTGGATGACGACGAACGCACACGGCGCACGCCGGTGGCTCCGTTGACGGCTGTCTCGATCGGGAACGATACCTGACGCTCCACCTCCTCGGGAGCCATTCCCGCAGCCTCGGTCATTACCACCACTGTCGGAGCATTAAGGTCCGGGAATATATCCACCTCCGAACGGATAAGCGCCACCGTTCCCGCTATGAGGATAAGACCGGTGACGATCAGGACTATGACCCTGTTGTCGAGCGAGGCATGTATTATCTTGTTAAGCATGGTCTGGCAGTTGCGGTTTAATGGTTATGGGAATGTCCTTCGGGGATATTGCCCGAGTTTTCGGCCATTTTCACTACGGAAGCGCCTCCGGTGACAAGCATGTCCCCTTCCTTGAGACCGGAAAGGATCTCCACACGCCGGCCATCGCTGCCTCCCGTCTGCACGCGGTGCTTGAGGTAAGCGTCATCATGGACGCGGGTATATACGTAGAACGCTCCCTGCTGCTCGGTAAGGGCCTCCACGGGCACTGAAATCACGTCGCCGCGCACCGGCCCCAACAGCCACACCTCGGCATAGCTGCCCGGAACCATGGAGCCATTGTTGTTGAAAGAGAAGAATACCGGGATATATCCCGCTCCGGCAGGTGATGTGGAACCTGAGAGAAGACGCCCTCCGAGGTCCCCCGTATTAACCGCCTCCGCAATGTGCTCGGGACGGAAGTTGGCCGACCGGACCATGGGCAGGAATGCCGCATGGCGTGCCGGAAGATCGGCACGGAGCGTCAGCGCGCTGTTGCCGGAGACTACTGCTATCGGCTCGCCTACGGCTACATATTGTCCGGAGCGCGCCTGCAGCCTGGTGATTACGCCCGAGGAGGCAGCGGTGACGGCTCCCGAAGCGGCACGCGGACTATAGCCGGCCAGCGCAGTTTCGTACGCGGCGCGTGCGTCATTGTATTCCTTGGCGGAAGCGAGGCCTTCTTTATAAAGAGGTGTGATGCGGTCCAGTTCGCGACGCGCCGACTCTACGGCGGCGCGTGCCCCGGCATTGGGGTCTCCGCCGGCCACGCCGCGGCTGTCGATGCTGCCGACACGGGCGCCGGCAGATACCCGCGACCCTACGTTCAGCCCCTGCGTCAGACGGAGGATTCCGGATGTGGGAGCCGAAATCACCGACTGGTCCATCGGCGCCGGCTCTATCTGCCCGGACACCTTCAGAGCCTCGGCAAACTCGCCCCGGGTCACCTTCTCGACAGTGACGCCGAACCGTTTGGCAGACTCCGGCGAAAGCGCTATCTCGTCGCCATGCCCGGCTTCATGCTGATGTCCGTGAGCCTCGGCATGCGCCTCCTGCTCCTCGTCGGCGCCATGCGCATGGCCTTCGTGACCTCCCTTACCGCACGACAGCAACGCCGCCGAAAACAATAGAAACAATAGACTTTTATGATACTTCATGGCATTAATCCAGATTATGCGTTTGATTATCGCGTTATAATTGCGGCGTAAAATTACAAAAATCCCTCCGCAACCGGGTTGCAAAATATACCGAAGGCTGCATCCGGTGGGGGCGCAGCCTTCGGTATATTCTGTCGGATACGGGTCAATGCATGCCGACGGATCAATGCTTTTCGATGCGGAGGCAGTCGAGGAGCAGATGGTTGGTGGCAATGTTCATGTTTTCGTCTTCGAGGAGATAGCGCAGTCCGATTCTGCGGGTCCCTTTCTCGAGGATGAGGGAGATATGGTTACTGTAGCCCCAGTCATCCCAGTTCCCCGTGCCTCTGTGAGGGAACACCATGGTTGCGGCTTTGAAGCCGTCAACAGTCAACGTGCGCACGCCGGCCTTGTTCTCGGTGTTGACCGGACCGTTGCCATTGGCATAGCGGAAGGAGATAGTGTAGACTTCCGTCTCGGGAATGTCCACGGAAATCTCGGCAGGAACCGACCCGCTCCTGTCAAGTTCAAGGAATCCGGCTCCAGTGAATCCGGCCACCTTGCCCCCCGGGGGCACATTGCAGGCCTCCCCGGACCTGATGACCGTGGTCTCGCCGGGAAACTGACATACAATCGCCGGGCGGTTGCTGCGCGGCTCGGAAGCAAATGACTGCGTACCGTCGTCGGCTACACCGATCACCTGCCATTCGCCCGGCCGAGTGGCCGCATACGATGTCTCGCGGGTCTCGGCTACCGGCTCACCATCCTTCAGCACGATGTACTTGCCGATATATTCGATCGGATTCCATTCCAGCCGGTTGTTGGCCGGCACTCCGGCACCGTCAAGCGCCGGATCGTTGGAGAGCCAGGTTATAGGGGTAAGCGGTGCCTTGAGATTAGCCACATTGTTCACTTTCATGACCGGTATAGGCTCGCAGTCCATCCTGACAACGATGTCCACATTCCCCTTGAGCATCTTCGCCGGAATCACCTTGCCCTTCTCCGGGTACAGTCTCTTTCCTCCTACAATGAGTTCCCTGACGCGATCGCCATACCCCTCGACTGTGATGTTGAGACGCGCCCCGCGGTAGGGAAAATTACCGAGAGTACGGGTTCCGGCGAACACCTCAGGCACGAATGGCTCTATGCGGAGACCGTCCTTCTCGAAATGGATGCCGAAAAGCACCTGCTGCGTGATGGCGATGTTGCCGGCAAGACACCAGAGCATGTTCGAGGAGTTCAGTTCGGTGAAGATATCCCCGTTGTCAAGGTTGAAATTCTCCTTGTTTGTACAGAACAAGGCGGCGGGACGGAACACCGAGCCGATTCCCTCGAGAGTGCCCTTTTCATTGCCGGCCTTGGCCTGCGCGAGCGTCCAGTAGGCACCCACCCATGGCCAGAGGGAATTGTTGTGATAATTGGGCATGTCGGAGATCTGCGGATAGAACACCGCCGGACCGAAAGGTGTGTGGGGATTGTTCTCGGAAATCGACTTCTGCCTGTCGGACGGCGCTATGTCATAGAGGATGGAGAGGGCCTCGCCGAGGGTCTCGGCGCGGGGATTGAGAATCTTATTGCCACGCCCGTAGGTATACATGCCGTAGTATCCTTTTGCCGGCATCCAGAAATACCGGTTTATGTTGGCGACGAGTTCGTCGGCCCTGACATTCCACTTCGCGGCCTCGCGCTTCCTGCCGAGAATTTCGGCCATGTCGGCCACGGCCTTCAGCGTGGCGGCATACATCACGTTGGTGCCCATTGCCTCGCTCTGCGATATATCGACGGTCTGCATCCAGCGAGGATAGCTCTGCTCGCGCCAGTCGATAAAGGAGGTCTCCCCCTTGACAAAGCCGCGCTGACTCATCACGGTCTTCTCATCCTTCTCAAGCGAACGGACGGCAATGGGATAGACTGTCTCCAGCCATTTCCTATCGCCCGTCACCTTATATATCTCGTATGCCGCCAGGGCCCACACCATTCGGTCGGTCGAGACAGGCCACGCGCCGCCCGAACCGGTGTCCTGGATAATCTGTCCGCTCGGATTCACCTTCTTCATGAGCGAGATCATAGAAGCCTCTGGCTGCAGGGCGGCCATGGAAAGGATTATCGAATAGCTGACATCGCGGGTCCATACGCCTGACCATTCCTTGCCGGTGCGCAGCGTGGTGTCGGGCTCCACGGCGTTTACCATCTCGTCGAGAGCCATGTTGTAGATGGCCTGATGAAGGAGATTGTCTGTGGTAAGCACCGGATATCGGGAGAGATCGTTTTTCCTCACCCAGCTCTGGGAGATGGGCATGAAATAGCCGGGACGCCCCTTGTAGGTGGACTTCAGCTCGTATGGGCTTTCGGCCCATGCCTTGAATTCATTCTGAAAGATGGTATCGCCCGCCCAGCGGTAGGCATCGGTCTGGACAATCACCCGGTCGGAGGCCGAGGCGGGAACAGCCGCGGCCACAGCCGACGAGATCATCAAAGTTCTGAGTATTCGCATATTTTTGAGAATAAATTTTATAAAAAGACCGACCGGAAGCTCTTCACACGACAGCAGCAGTCAGGCCGATTGACAAAGTTACAAAATTCCGACGGAATTTTCAATAAAAACGAAGGCTGCGCCCGGTTTGGAGCGCAGCCTCTCACTTAGTGAAATATGAAGTCTGAGTTATAGTGTCTCAGGTGAGATCCTGTCAGAACACCACCTTTTCGCCATTGATCACGTAGACGCCACGGGCGAGGGTATCCACCCTGTTGGCGCCTTCGGAGAGGCGGAGCACTTCCACAAGACGGCCGTCTACCGCATATACCTCCATGTCGCACCCGGCGGGAGAATATATGGTCAGGCCGTTGCCGTCGCGGACAATCCGGAGAGAGCCATCCTCATCCATCTGTCCGACACCTACGCCGATGTTTCCGTCGAGGTCAAGGCTGACATCGAAAGCGCGTCCTGTCTCGGCAGGAGCCTCCACATAGACTGAGAAGGGAGCTACCTGTGTGAGAGCGGCATCCTGATCAGCCTCATTCAGGGCCTCCGCAGCGCTTCCGCCCATGAAGGACGTTCCGCCGGCGTTGAGCGTATAGGTGGTCGCGGCGGGAAGCGAGCGGGAACCGTAGGAGCCTACAAGACTGAAATCCGGTCCGGCCACGCGCATGTCGTCGGGAGTCTGCTCAACCTGAGCGTTCTCGGCAACGAAACGTACCACTCCTGCCTTGCTGTTCTTGTGAAGGGCTGCGAGACAAGGAGTATTGGCCTTGATGCCGTCGGCGGCAAGGATGAAGTTCTTGGTGTCGGTGTCATCTGCCGGGACCGCAGCCATGAAGTACTGCTTGCCGGCCTGTACCTCGCCATCTTTGTCGATAAACTGAGCGACATTATCTCCGTTCGCGTCAAGAACCTTCGTGGGGGCGAACGGCACCAGCAACGGCTTCCATGCACTGTTGCCGTCGGAAGGCTCCAGATTCATCTCAAGGCTGATGGAGGCGCCCTCGGAGAGAGTGAACGCGTTTACAGCCTCGAACGCATAGGCAGGATCGAGATCGATGCTTCCGACAGCTTCGTACACGCGGTCCTTGACCCCGTCAATATCAACTGTCTTGACATTGATGTAGTTTGCCGTCACATCGGCCGGAGCCACCTGACCCTCGTCGAGGTAGACGAGACAGTTCGGATTCAGGCCGTCGAACGCGTTGCCGGAGATTCCCTCGGTGCGTTCCGTCTCCACTCTGCGACGCACTTTCGCGGGCGCGTTTCCTCTCTCCGTGTTGAAGATGATGGTGGTAAGACCGGAGCAACCGGAGAAGGCGTTGGGACCGATACCCTGTATGCCGGTGAAGCTGAGGGTCTCGAGCGAGGGACAGTCGGCAAATGCGTTTTCGGCAATCACGTTGACACATTCAGGCACGGTTACCGAAGTCAGGTTCGTACAGCCCTTGAACGTGCCGGCCTCGATATACTCGGCGGCGGGAAGAACCACGGTGGTGAGGGTTTCGTTATTGGCCATAGCCTCCGCGGGAAGAGCGGTTGTAAGGCCGCTCAGATCGAGATCCTCGATGGCGGGAAGCTGGTCGATCACCTCTTTCACTTTCTGAGCCTCTATGTCGCCGGCAAGCGATATGGAGGTCACATCCTTTGCCTCTTCGGCGTTGATAACGTCGAGATGGTCGGCTGTAAGCACAGCGCCGTTGCGTGGAACCGCATAAATCGACACTTCGACATTCTCTTCGGCCACTTCGATGTTATAGAAACCCTCCTCGTCGGCGGCAATCACATGCTCTCCTTGCCTTACGACACCGGAGATCTGGGTGAGGTCGACATCTGCAAGTTCCACCTTGAAGCGCACACGGCTGTTTTCGCGCACGTTCCTGAGCACCGGAGCCGCAGCGTCCGTGCCATCCAGCATCTCGAACTCTGTGGCAGCGTCACCCTTGTCGGCTTCGTTGTTGCGGATTTCAGGCACGGCAACCTTCAGGTTGTCCGAAGCGAGATTGAAACGCACGTCGTAGAGGTAAGCCACTTCGATGTTGTGGTTGCCGGCTGTGTCGCGGTATTTGTTGGGGTTGTAGAATTTCAGGTTCAGAGAACCGTCGGCCGCGATCGCGTCTGCCGGCATCAGCTTGCCGTTGTCATACACCTTGACCTTCCGTTCCGCATTGTATGCGTCGACTCCTTCGGGGCGTTCACCCTGCGCAAGGGCGCCGACAAACACCTTGCCAGAGAAATCGTAGCTTTCAAGCGCCACATTGTCGCCGACGAATGAAGCCACCCTGGTGATATCCTTGATAGCCGGATCAACAGTGAAACAGCGAGACGTATCGAAGTTCACACCGAACACAGGATACTGATTCACAATGTTGAAACCCATGCCAAGCCAATAGTTGCTGGCATAATACCAGCTGTCTGCATCCGACCTGTCAGGTGTCAGATAGGCATCAATGTAATCAGGATTCACCACAACCGTAATCTTGCTGTTTCTGCCATCGCTCTTCTTGCCGAAACCTAAATCCTGATAGGCCGGCTCCGTACCTTGATCAATATGAGAGACAATCGGCTTATTTGTATATCTGTCCCCATAAGGATCGGTATATTTTCTCGGAGCGCATGGGACAAAAAGTGTTGTCAAAGCTTCACATCCGAAAAAGCACCGTTTCCCCAGTCCATATTTGGCCTTATTTGCCGGAACTTCTTTGCCACTTCCCTGACAGTTATACAGCCCTTCGGGAAGTGTAAGTTCCTTGATCTTCTCACAGCTTGCAAATGTAAATTGCGATATCTGGACAATATCCTTCGGAAGCTTGACATCTTCAAGCACAGGAGGAACCTGACTGAGGTCGTTCGAATAGAACAGGTATGTCGGCAGCGTGTTGGCCGCATCGGCTCCATTTTCAACGATGTTGACATGCGAGAGGTCAAGCTGTTTTACAGTTTCCTGGAAAAATCTCTGCCGGAACGTCTGTGTCAGATCGGAGGCATAGACATCGCCGACTATAGTTACAGACGGTGCAATGTTGTTTCGGTTGACCATACCTTTCAGCGTGCCGGGGGCTGTTACTGTATAGGTAACTGTAGTGGCAGCCTCGGGAGTGTAGACCTCGATGTCGAAGTCCAGGTCCTCCTTGGCGATGAAACTGTAGTTCACGCTTGTGACACCCGCATAGAGAGTCTCGCCGTTAAGCTTGACATTGATGCGGTCGCGGGCAGACTTGGGAGTGATCCTGAACGTGAGGTCACGGCCGCGGACCGCGCTCGCCACAAGACCGGACACGTTGGCCTTCTCCGCAAGGTTTTCGGGGAAAGTGAAGTTGTAGACGGGAGTCTGGTTGTTGATGGCAGCGAGTGCCGCCACTACATTCTCATTGCTTCCCTCCACGATGGACCAGGTCTTCTTGTCGTAGGATGTGGCCATGCGTATCAGGTTTCCTTCGCGCACGGAGGTTTCTTTTACACAGCAATTGACGTTCATCTTCATGCCGGCGCCAGTACCGGCCGACCAGCCGACTACAGGAGAGATAAATTCCTTGATGCGGTTGTCGGCTGTGGTGAGGACAGCAGCCCAGAAGGCGGTATGCTCAACTTTGAAGGAGTTGACACGAATGGTAAATGGAACGCCCGGGAATATGTTGACGGCATCGGTAAGCATACCTACCGTGCCTCCGTCGTCGGTAATGGTCCATGCGCTCGAGCCAATACGGGCCTCAGTCGGCTTTATGATGTCGAAGTGCACAATGGTATTGGCGTTGATGTCGACGCTGTAGTTGCCGCCCGCATCCGGTTTGAGCAGGGTCGAGTTGGCGTAAACCTCCATACGGTTGTCGTCCTGAAGGGCATATTCTGCGGTGAAGGTCACTTTCTTGCCGGCGGCGTAACGGCCAGGCTCGGTGTCGGAAGTGAATTTCACGGCAGAGTCCTCCATCACGGCGAAGGCGAGATCGGCGGGATCCGGATAATTGCCGCTTCCCGACACGACATTCACATTTTTATCGGTATCGTTATTGCGCCAGTACACATCGTCACGGTATCTTGAAGCCGCGGCTTCATCAGGACAATAGATAGTACGGTCACCGGGACTGCCAAAGAACACGCACCAGTTCACGAACACGGGCTTCGGGTTCTTTACCCAGACTTCGCGGAGGTTGGAGCAGCCGTTGAACACGTTGTATTCGTATGTGCTGACAGCGGCCGGAATCACAATGCGTGTTATGCCTGAATAGCGGAAAGCGCCGTTGTTGAAGCGGTTCACCGAGTTGGGGAGCACCACTTCCCGGAGCGAGCCGAGTCCTCGGAAAGCATCGCGGGGTATGGCGTTGGCCTGATTGGCCTGGTATGCTACGATTCTCACGCCGGTCATATCGATGCGAGTCAGTTTCATGGCGGTGCGCATGAACGAGAAGTCGCGGGCGTCAATTGTGCCGAAAAGAGTGAGATCCTTGACCGTGGCGGCGTCGGGACCGGAAAGGAGCGTCTCAAGTGTGCCGGGTTCGCCAACCCAGATGCTGCGTTTCTCCTTTACTTCGGAAGCATTCTGAACATAGACGGTGATCTCCTGGTCGGCGAGGACATTGGAGATGCGGTAGTTGTAGTCGGATCCAGGAGTGATGAGATAACCGTTTGCCTTGACTGTCACCACATCGGTGGCGGGATTCTGAGGCACAACCCTGAAGGAGTAGTCCCATCCGCGGATCACCTTCGATTCGCCGGTGAATGTGGCGCCGGTCACAGATGTCATGCCGTTTATGGAGAAATATTGCGGAGCTGCTCCCTTTACGGGAATCTCGTTGGTGGTCAGGAGTTCTCCGGCGACAGCTTTCCAGGTAGCGCCGTCATCGGTGCTGGTGGCCATGCGGATCATGTCGCCATCGGACACTTCAACACCCTCGGGGAGCGAGCAGCGGAAGTCGGCGTAACCACGGTTGAATACGAGCATACCGTCAAGCGAGAAGTTATCGATCTTGCTGAGGGCGCACTTGAACGTGCCGTCACTGCCGAAAAGTCCTACGGTGATTTTACCACTGAACTTCTCGTAGCTGAGGTTCTTCAGATTACCTACGCGCACGGTGAATTCCTTGCCTGGAGCAAGGTCGCCGGTGAGGTCGGAACCCATACCGGTCTGCGCGCCGTCGGCAGTGATGTGGATCGGCGACCACACAGTGTTGTTGCCAGTGCCAGGCTTGATGTTGTAGATCACCGTAGTGAGGTAGTTGAAATTATGTGACTGGCTCACCGTAGGGTTAAGGGCGGTGCTGGCGTACCAGCCGCCGTTGGTGTTGCCGTCCTGGCCGGACCAGCCCCAGTTCACATGGATCATATTGTTGACCGGATTGAAACCGTCGACGACAAAGGCGTGACCCATCGTCATGTCCTGGCCGCAGTAAAGCACGGGGCGTCCGGCACGGATCTCATTCTCTACGATCTGGTCGAACTCGGCCTGGGTGCGTGTCTCCGAGCGCTTTCTGAACGAGACGCCCGGATCGTATCCGAAATAGTTGACAAGGGCAACAGGCACCTTTACTTCGTAGGCGCTCGAACCGGAATATCCGAACTGCGTGCCGATACTTGCAGCGGCGTGGTATACCAGCGTTCCGACGGCCTCCGCCTCTGTCTGCGAGTACCCGTAACGATAGTTGTCATCGCGCATGTTGGCCCAGTCGTATGCCACATCGAAGTTCACACCGTTGTAGCTTCCGGTACCGTGCTCGGGAAATTCATGATATTTCATGATGATGGACATCGCGGTACCCACACAGCCTGTGAGCGGCTGGCCGGGAATCTGGCTGTTGAATGGCGCCTCCTGACTCCAGGGGGCGGTGTTGAGAGTGATGGGACTGCCGACGGCATTGCGGCGCACCATGTTGCGGCGCGCTGCGCCGGTCATAGGCTTCTGCACATCGGGCGCGGCCTTGATCTCGCTCTCGAAGCTTTTCATCAGCCACTGCATGGCGGGGGGGAGAGCCGCCGCATTGTATGAGCTTTCGAGAGAGTAGGCCAGCACGGGAGCGGCGCAGTCATCGGCCGACATGATGATGTAGCCTTTGCCATCGCGGGCGTTAAACACATAGTAAAGCGTGTTTTTTCCCGCCGTCTGTGTATGAATCAACTCCAGAGCGTCAGGGGAGGACAATCTCTCCTCTATGCCGGCGCCGAAAAATTCGGCGGCAAGCGACCTGGCATCATCGGCAGACACAAGACCTGCCTGCGCCGCCGGAGCAGCGCACGCCAGTAAAGAGAAAATTAGCCCTTTAAAGTAAGATTTTCTCATAACTTTGGGATCATTTCCTTTTTATGATCAGTTTATAATGATATAAATTAATAAATTATTGCGTAATAGCGTAATAGGTTGCTAATGCCAAGATATCGAACAACGCCTCCGCCGCAGCGGGACAGCATTCAGGCCGCAAAGATAGCAAAAAAATCCCGAACAGACATCCCGCACATTCAAAAAACATTTACTTTTTTTTAAATTCAGGTCTATGATTCAGGCCAATTCTGACCTTCATAAAAAAATCCGTCCGGCGGGAAGCGGGTTCCTGCCGGACGGGGTGTTTTAGTCAAACGGAAGTTGAATCAGTCAGATCAGAACACAAAACCGAGACCGACTGAGAACGTGCCGCTGGAGGTGCCGTCCATTACACCCCAGAAGTCGGTACCATAGGAGAGACCGACGTAGAATTTGCGGAGGTCTAAATTCGCACCCAATCTCCATCCCATCTGAAAGCGGTGAGTGTCGTCGTATTCGAACAGGTCGTATGAGCCATCGTATCCGCTGAAAGATGAGGCGAGATGGATATCGAAATTCAGCCCCACGAAGGGGGACACAGAAAATTTTCTGTTGTTGAAGAAAAATCTGTATGAATAGTTCACGGGAATTTCAAATATGAAATCCTGGAAGTCGATCCCTCTCTGCTCACCGATGCCGAACTTAAACGCGCCGCCGACCTCGAGGAACATCGGATACTTCTTTGTGAGACTGATGCCATAGACATACTGGAGGTTGAGACCGTTCATGCCGACATTTCCCACTCCTGTGTCACCGTACCAGGTGATATTGTTGTAATAAAGGCCGAGACGGCTGTAATTCTTGTAGGAATTGTCGATTGTAGTGGTGTTTGTGGTCTTCTTGATGTACGATTTGCTCTCGTAGACCTGTGCGGCGGCGGGAGCGACGGAGGCAACCACAACTGCCGCCGCGATAAGCGTTTTAAAAAATTTCATGATGGCTTAAAATTTTAAAATATTGTTTTTACATTCTCCTGTACTTTCTCCACGCCGAGATTGCCGGTGCTGACGGCGGAAGACCTGCTGTCGCGGATGCCGCCAGCGGCCCGGACCACTTCCACGTCAGCGGCGGTGGCGTTCTCCCATTTTCCGTATGCGGCCGGATATCCCGAGAAGTTGACCACGCAGCCTTTCTCGGTGAACTGCATGTCGAAGAGGGGTGCGAGCAATACGTCGCAGGGAGTCATCTTTCCGGCGGTAGCGGCAAGTTTGCCGGTCGACACGAGGTAGACCACGTAGGTCTGCATGTTGAGTTTCGAACCCTCGATGTTCACCGAACCGTTGTTGAAATAGGAAAGGCGTGAGGTGTATTCATCCCCCTCGATTGTCTTTTGCCAGGACAGTCTTTCCGAAGTGAGTGGCGTGACATCCACGATTTTCGGACGGACAAGCAGCGTGGCGTCGCCGGATACCATACGTGATTCGGAAGAACTGTAACTCCAGACCTCATTGCTTTCCGTCTTTGCGTTGAGCGGAAACAGCGCCGATACCAGAATCGTTGCAAGTAATAGCTTTTTCATTGATAATTCCCTGATGTGCGTGTCGGGAGCAACATTTATGGCGCACAGTCTCCCCGGAATGCGTAAATGAAAGTCAGGAAATAAATAAAGCGTGGGAAACTGTACAATCGGCCCGTCCAACAGTTTGAGGCCTTCGCATTGCCCTTCGTAGCTGAACGAGCAAATGCAGAAGCCCACGCGTATATGCATATCGATTCCCATTGCCCTCACGGGCATGCGGATATATACATACCATGAACATCTACAATTGCTTCATCCCTGACTACGATTTTTTTTGAAAGTTGCGAAGTTTCAAACTGTCAAGGACAAAGCGTCTTGTAAACGCTTTATCATAAAATGCCCACCCGCGGACCATACGGACTTCTGCCTTATATAAATGAGGCAAAACCGTATGTTCGTGCGGATTGACATGCAAAATTAATATTTTTTTACAAATTCCAAAAACAAATCGTGGATTTTGTGTGAATGTGATGTAAAAACAGAAATAAAAACAATGCGGGCGCACAATATTAGCCCGGCGGAGTTGTTATCGAGATATGGCTACGGATGTTTTGATCTGCGCGGCAGGTCTCGGTCTGTCGTCTCTGATAGGTTCCGGACTCGGCGCTCTTGTACGCAATATTCACCACCGGTGGAACGACATCTTTCTCGGCTATTGCGCCGGGATGATGCTCGCGGCGTCGCTGGTTTGTCTCATCATGCCGGGCGTGAGGATGGTGCCGCTCGCCGATCTGTGGCAGCCTCTCCTCGGCGTAGTGGCCGGCGTGGCCTTTATCTCCCTCCTCGACTACTTCACTCCTCATCTCCACAGCCTCTGCGGTCTCGAAGACACCGAGCACCATCCTTGCCACATGTCGACCGACAGAGTGCTCCTCTTTGTTCTCGCCATCGCACTCCACAAGTTCCCCGAAGGTCTCGCCACCGGCATTTCTGTAGAGGGAACCGACCCCGGAAACTCGTTCGCGCTTACTCTCGCCATCGCCCTGCAGAACATTCCGGAGGGCATGGTGGTGGTCACGCCCCTTATACTTATCGGAGTCAGGGCATGGCGCATCGTCCTGATATCCCTTGCCGTGGCCCTGCTCGAGGTGGCGGGGGTCTTTGCCGGATACCTTCTCGGCGACATTTCGTCGCTTCTGCTTCCCGCCCTTCTCGGCCTGGCCGGAGGCGCCATGCTCTACGTCATCAGCGACGAGATGATTCCGGAAACCCATTCCCACGGCTTCGAGAAAGCTTCGACCTACGCCCTCATAGCCGGCGTAATGACCATGCTGGTTATCGAGAAACTAAACCTCTGACCTTTTAAACAGGAAGGCGTACCCTTATGATTTCAGATAGTCAATCACGGGCTGCATTGTGGCGTGTATATCTATGTTCCGTTCGGCAAAGCTCCTTATTTCCGATATGACTTTCTGTCGCGGTGTGCCGCTGTAAATGGAATCGTAAAATGCGATTATCTTTTCAAGATCCACGATCCGCTCTTCTTCCGGAAGTTCAAGGTTATATTTATAATCGGCATTTATGAAAACGTCCGTTATTCCCGTGGAAATGGTGGGCAGTCCCTTTGCCATATATTCCCGGCTCTTAAGGGTGGAATGCACAAATATATCCTTATCCTGCGTGGCGAGAGAAATCAACCCGAGGTGACTCATGTCATACAGCATGTCCAGCTCCTTCCCGGTCTTGAAACCATGCATCACCACCCTGTCTTCAATATCAAAAGCTGCGATCATCGCCTCAAGAGAACTTTTATCATGCCCCTCTCCCACAATATGAAAGACCACGCTACGGCGTCCTCCGCGCTTATAATATGCCGCCATTCCCCTAATAAAGCGATCATATCCATGCCATGGCGATATCTTTGCAACTGCAATTACATGGATCGAACCATCCTCAGGAAGAGGACTTACCGGAGAAATTTTGCTCAGATCAATCCCGTTTATCATCTTGATCGCAGGCACTCCCGCAATGATGTCGTGATGACTAACAGTAACAAATCTGTCAATACAACGGGTGAGAAACGGGAGATAACAAATGTCTCGAATCAGAAAAGGAAAATCAAACCACCTACGGGTATAATCCTTACGGTAAGGATATGTGCAAAGTTCATACAGAATCTTTGCGGATGGGTTGTGCTTACGCAACTTGCGTATGGACAACAATCTCGGCAAGGAGAGAAATGCCGTACATCTGATATAGTAGAAATCATAACCGTCGAATTCATCCCGGTAACACGTCATAAAATCGCCTATGGGGCTTCCGAACGGCATACGGACACGTATCCTGCGCCATAACGACTTTGAATAATTGCCGGATGACTGTATGCGTTTACACAACATTCCCGATTGCTCGAGAACCATCATCTGGGCGGCTACTTTTTTGTCGGCCCCGGGATTCGCAAAGTGAGTCCCGGCATTGTCATAGCCATAGAAAAACAGACCCTTCAACTTCATTGAAAATTATAGTTCGGGTAAAGGACAACATATCTGACCGACAATATCCACCACCTGGTTTGTCGCTGTTCCTTTTTCAAAAGAACCCATTGCCTCGAGATGGGCAGATATACATCGCCGGCTCTCTTCCTCCGAGTAATTTTCTACCAAAGCACACAGCCCTTCTGGTGTTTCCGCGTATGGAAACGGCATACGGTCAAGAGGGACGTTGAATCCCCTGTCACTCATGAAATCTTCCAAATCAGGCATATAAAGAAACCCCGGCTTGAACGTCTGGCAAAAATCCCAGATAGACGATGAATAATCAGTGATCATAACATCGGCGGCAAGAAGAAGTTCCTGCATATCCCCGTAATCGCTGACATCGACAATATTGACATCATCCGGAACTTTATTGTCGCTATCTTTCAGAGAATGCCGGTGCCGGCGGAAAAGAAATGTGACATCCTTGCCGAATCTGGCTTTTAACGAATCGGCAACCAAAGAGGAGCAGATAACGTTGGATACGGGATATTGGTGACGGTGGGTCCCGCGAAACGTAGGCGCATAAAGGACAAGCATATTATTGTACGGAATATTATGGCGACGGCATATACCGACACGTACACTGTCCCTCTCGTCCGCGTTCCTCCTGACGAGAATATCATTTCTGGGGGTTCCTGTCGAAAGGAACTTTCGGCGGGGTATTCCTAAATCCTGCGTGTGAATCCTGGTAAACTCGGAATTACCAGAAAGAATATAATCTGTCAGCTCACTCCTGAGTTTTTGAACTTTGCCTATATAAAGATTCTCTTCCCGGGACAGGAACTGACATTTCACATGATGCCGTTTATAAGACCCTCCCCCATGATGAGTACAAATCACTGTCTGGGATTTTCTTTTTGCAAAAATGGGTTCAATACCGAGATTTGTCAGGATCAGTCCGGATGTATGCAGATAATATATATGTTTCAGAGACAAAAACCTTACAGTCTTGACATCCGGTCTGAATCTGTCGGGGAGCTGCGACGGATCATTCAACACCCAGATATATTCATATCTGTTTCCCTTCGATTTGATCAACTCCTCAAACAGATATTTAGGATTGCATGCATAGTTGTTTCCCTCATTGCTTGAAAACAATAACATATTTCTTTTCACAGGGAATATGTGAAAACATCGAAAGACAAATCTTGCCAGTTTTATTGCGAAGTATTTTATCCGAAACTTCATAGATCGTAATTACATTATCAAATATCTGCGATATTGTCTTCAGATTCAGTCGTGTGTTTGACTATCTATAATGAGAAATTCCCCAAATCATGTGTCCAGCAAGGATCCGGTCAAATCACATCCATGTACAGCGCAGGAAACCTATATTATGAAATAACTGAAATTTGACTAATCCATTCATATTGTCATATTCGTCCCGCTGTTGGGATTCAGATGCAAATTTACTAAAAAAAAATGGAATACGGAAGGTCGAGGTAATATATTTGATTTACAGAGTTTTCATTTAAGCTGCCGATTATCTTCAACGCCACCACAATCCTTGCCGAAGCCAAGTCAAGTCAAGTCAAGACGTCGTTACGTTACTTGTCCGCAATCATGCCTGAAAGAGCGACAAACCACTCCCTGATGCTGCGTTATGCCTCATGCCGGGTAATACAGGAAACCTGGTAGTTGAGAAAATTTAATCGATTTATGTTCATTTGAAATCCTGAATGATAAAACTTATTCTTTTTGGCCACTTTGGCTTTGTCATTCAGTCGAATATCTATATATCCTCCTTTATTCCGCAGCCAAATCGACTCAAAAACAAAGGTGTTTTATCTGTTCATTAATTTTTTCTCAACTATTTATTATTTAGAAATTACGATATACCTTTGTAGAGTGAATGATTACAACTGAATATACCGATGAATATACCGAGAGAAACAATTAAGATCCCTCACTACAAGCATCCGGCAGACAACGGCTTTCTTTTGAGAAGATTATCTGATGGCCACTCTATGCCGGACAAACGTCTTCAGCCACATCGGGATGATTATTATATTTTTTTAGTCCTTACATCGGGTACGGCATCGGGGATGATCGATTTTAAAAGAGTGGATATTCAGAAAAACCAATCAATCATAATTTCTCCGGATCAAGTACATTTCATAGAACAAACTGAACCAGATATCGACGGATGGTTGCTTGCCATTTCGGCAGAGCATCTTTCTGCAGAAGACATCGATAAAGTCTCGGCTTATGCCTTGAATATCTCAAGTTTCGATCTGGAAAAATACTCAATCGCAGATCTTGCCAATCTTTTTTCAATACTGCAGCGTAGAATTCACAAAAATGACATGGCAAAGACTCTGGGTTCAGCCATAAAAAGTATCATTCTTGATTGCGCACCTAAACTATCCTCCGGAACCAAGAATAGATATTTAAGAATAGTAGTCGAACTCAACAAGCTGATTGACAGAAATATTATTTCTGAAAAGAAGCCATTGGCATACGCATCAATGCTCAACATCTCAGAAGCATATCTTAATGAGGCAGTAAAGGCGACAACAGGCAAAAACGTAAGTTCTTTTATTCGCTCAAAGATTATTTTAACAGCCAAACGCAAAATGACATATACCTCACTTTCGGTGAAGGAAATAGCTTATACTCTGGGATATGAAGATTACCCTTATTTCAGCAGGCTGTTTAAGAAAGAAACCGGAATTGCTCCAATGGAATTTAGAAAAACCTTAAATAGTCCAACTTAATCACGATATCGTTAATTTTTTTGTTCCGCAACCAGCTGTAATTTTGCATCCAAAAAAGATGAAAAAACCACATCAACTGAAAATATGCAATCAGGCTTTAGTCTGTCTTGGATTGCTTATGTTGTTGTCCTCCATACAGCTTGAGACCCTCCATCATGCGGGAGATGCATGGACTTGGATTCATATAATTCTCGGGATATTCCTTTCTGTAATAATAGCCTGGCACCTTTTGCTACATTATAGATCAAGATGGCAAAAATTGTTTTCCAAGCAAACCAAACCGAAAATCAAGATTATGGCAGTGCTTATACTGCTGACTCTTGTCACCGGACTGATTGCAACAACTCATTGGCTGGCAGGATATGCTCACAACGCAATCGGAGGAATACACGGGAAATTGGGATTTCTGTTTCTAATCATTGCCGTCACTCACTGTTTTCGGTATAGAAAATTTTATATGAACAAAAGTAAAAAGCACGCCTGACTTAAGAGAGAGTCTGAATTTAACACGAATTTTATGTTGAACTGTTTTTTAAATTCTTTTCATCCCCCCAAAGGGCCTTTCCGGTGAATTTCACCAAGCCTCGTCGGTCGCATAGCCTGCTATGCTCCCTCCTCAACTTGTGAAATTCCCTCGGAAATCCCTCTTTGGGTGAATGAAAGTTAAATTCAAACACACTCTAAGTCCGGGCAGATTCATTTGCACAGCTATGGAGATTTGGATTGTATATATATATTTAATTTCTATCATTTGCGCAATTAAAATTATTTGAGTATCTTTGCACTTATCAAAGAAATATTATATGAAGCATTTTATACTCAATGTCTTGGATAAGGCAATCAATGTAAGGAGAGTCGAACATGGCGACTATATCTGCCTTACAGATATGGTTAGAGGCATGGATAACGGTGTTGCTCTTGTCGAAAAATGGCTTAGAAACAAGAATACTATCGAGTTTCTTGGGCTTTGGGAAACACTGAATAATCCCGACTTCGACGCGAATGCTTTTAGTGAGATTTTCAATGTTTCCGGACTTAACCGCTTTGCCATCTCCGCAAAACAATGGGCTGAAAAAACTAATGCCATAGGCTTGATTGCACAAGCTGGCCGTTATGGTGGGACTTATGCCCACAAGGATATTGCTTTTGAGTTTGGATCTTGGGTTAACCCTACGTTCAAACTTTATCTCATAAAAGAATATCAGAACCTCAACACACTTTTGGCTGATAAGCGCATAAAAGAATGGGATGTGCGTCGCATCCTTTCCAAAGCGAACTATTCCTTGCAGACGGATGCCATAAAAAAACATATTCTCCCCACATTCTCTTTTCGCAAACTCAAAGAAGCATGGATATATGCCACCGAAGCAGATGTTCTTAATCTCGTTGTCTTTGGATGCACCGCCAAGCAGTGGGAAAAAAACAATCCCAATCTTAAAAAGCAGGGGCTTAATATCCGTGATACAGCCACAATAAACCAACTTGCAGTTCTTTCCAATATGGAATCCCTTAATTCTGAACTTATTCGACAAGGTATCGCAGATCTGGAGCAACGTAAGTCTATGCTTCATCGAGCAGCTAAAGCACAACTTGCAAAATTCAATGAAATGAATGTCGAAAATAGATTTAGCAAGCTGGAACATCTTGGCAATCCAAAACTCCTAAAATAGAGTACAATACGATTTTAATTCCCCCGAATAAGGGGGAATTAAAATCGTATCTTTGAGATTGCCTATTCCTCATACTCACCTCCTTTTCAGCCCCTCCACAACCGCTTTGGCAACCGAAACGGCGTATTCGCCAACCTCATTTGAATTATTGTCCATGTGCTTTTTACGATTTTGACCGCCATCTCTTTGGCGAGGTCGGCGGTGTATGCGTCCCAATCGAAATTGTCTGCGATGTCCGCAAAAGGCTTGCAATAACCCTCCATAAGCTCGCTTATCTCGCCTACAAGGTTGTCTATATCGGTTTTCTTCGCCTCCATACTCGTTTTTTTGATTGCAAAACTAATTATCAACAAGCTATGTCTTGATAAGCAAACCTCCGCAGAATGCCGCAATTGACACCGCAGGTATTAAAAATGCGTTTAGTTTCGGGTAACGATTTGAAAACATTTATGCTTCATAAAACCGTTTTCCTTTACGTTTCCCGATTTTTACGGTCGGCTTCATTTGACATTATAAAAACTTTGTAATTAAGTCTTTAGCAACTTTAAACCCTCTTTTGTCAGTTATTCCAAAGATTTTTGCTATATTTGCATTTTAGTTAGGAGAGCAGGCATTTTAAATGTCTGTGCGAGGGAAGCCGGTGTGAATCCGGCACAGTGCCAGCTACTGTAAAGCCTCTTTATCGACCTGCCGATAATGGTCACTTCTGTCAGGAGGGAAGGCCGGCAAGGTTCGGGCCAAGTCAGGAAACCTGCCTAATGACTCTTTTTAGAATGATTATTTCTGGAATAAAATAATTAACTATGATAAAGACCGTTTTCAAACAATTGCATCTGTGGCTTTCAATACCCTTCGGACTGGTGGTCACTCTTATTTGTCTGTCAGGAGCCATTCTTATTTTTGAGAGGGATTTCGGACATATCGGGCAGGCAAAAGTCTCTTCCAATGGAAGAGCACCTTTACCATTGGATTCGATTCTCAAATCATCAGAAACGTATCTGGCAGGCAGCAATCAGATTGTCGGAGTCACCACTTATCCTGACCCGGAACATGCCTATAAGGTCATGCTTGCCAAACCAGCAATGGCAGCAATCTGGGTAGACCAATATACCGGAAGGGTCATCAGCAAATATGAACGGGCCGAAATCTTCAAATTAGCCAGCGCCGCACATCGGCGTCTGTTCGGAAAGTCAAAGGCAGAAGGAGCATCCGGAGCCAAGACAGGCAAACTGATCATTGGAATCTCTACCATCGCATTACTGTTGATAATACTCTCAGGACTTATCGTATGGTGGCCCGCAAAAGGCAATGTCAAAAAAAAGTTTACCATTTCCACCGACAAAGGATCATATCGGTTCTGGTTTGACTTTCACTGTGTGGGAGGTGTCATCAGCACATTGGTTTTAGTTGTATGCATACTCACGGGCCTGAACTGGTCATTCGGATGGTATCGGACAGCTTTTTACACAGCCTTAGGGTCTGAAGCAACCAAATCATCAAGCCATCAGAATCCGGCAGAAAACTTTACCGCATGGGAGACCGGCTATTCCCAAATAAAGCTGCAAAACCCACGGAATGAAATCAGAATGTATCAGAATGAAGCCGATGTGGTGATCGGAGGCTGTGGCAACCAACAGGCAACAACAACATATAAGATCAATCCTGAGAACGGAAAAATTCTCTCTGTAATTCCTTATGACGAAAAAAGCGGGTCAAACCATATCAAAGGCTGGATCTATACCCTTCATGTCGGGGCATGGCTGGGGTGGGTCACTAAAGTCTTCTATCTATTATGTGTGATTATCGGAGCGATTCTTCCTATCAGCGGTTACTACTTATGGATAAAACGTTTGACACTAAAGAGAAAACACCACAAATCATAATGGTTACCGGCGGTCAACGCAGCGGCAAGAGTGTTTTCGCTGAAAACATGGCGTTAGACAAGTCTCCTCATCCCACTTATCTTGCCACAGCCCGTGTATTTGACGACGAGATGCGGAAACGCGTTAAAATCCATCAGAAACGCAGAGGTGGTCATTGGAGAAATATTGAAGTTCCATTAAGTATTGAAGCATTGGAATTCTCTCAAGACGAGGTTGTACTTGTCGATTGCCTCACCTTTTGGGCAACCAATTGGCTGTTCGATAAAAACGAAAATATCGATGAAGCCCTGAATGCTCTTAAAAATCAGATCGAGCTGCTGACAGATTCAGGAGTCACCCTCATTATCGTCACAAATGAAATCGGATTGGGAGGTATCAGCCCAAATGCGCTACAGCGTAAATTCGCCGACTTGCAAGGGATGATAAATCAATATGTCAGTTCAATTGCCGATGAAGTATATATGGTGGTCTCAGGAATACCACTAAAAATCAAGTCTATATCATGAAAAAATTTAAGATAAATCCGGTTGACCGTTCCATAGAAGCGGAAGTCAAGGAAAAAATCGACAATCTTACCAAACCAAAGGGATCTTTAGGTCGTCTGGAGGAACTGGCAAACAAGATCTGCCTCATACAGCAGACACTTTCCCCGGAAATTCACGATCCGCACAACGTCCTGTTCGCGGCAGACCACGGGATTCTCGAAGAAGGGGTAAGCATCTCGCCCAAAGAAGTCACATGGCAACAGCTCAGTCATTTCTCCAAGGGAGGAGCCGGTATCAATTTCTTGTGCGAACAACATGGATTCAAACTCGTCCTCGTGGATGCGGGAGTCGACTATGACATTCCGGCCGGCCACGGAATCATAGATAAAAAAGTCAGGAAAGGAACCCGAAACTTCCTTCATGAAGCGGCCATGACCATTGAAGAACTAAATGTATGTATAGAGCGTGGAGCTGAAGTGGTGAGGGACATACACACTACTACCGGCTGCAACATCATCAGTTTCGGAGAGATGGGGAGTGGGAACACATCTCCGTCGGCTGTGTTCATGCACCTTTTCACAGGCATAGAGCTGGAGAAATGTATCGGGGCAGGTGCCGGCCTTGACACTCCGGGCATCCGGCATAAATACGATATACTGTCAGAAGCAATAACCAACTACACCGGAGAGAAAAACGCAGAAGCCAAAATTGCCTGGTTCGGAGGATATGAGATGGTCATGGCGATGGGAGCAATGATGCAGAGTGCAGAACTCGGCATGATTATTCTGGTTGACGGCTTCATCATGACCAGTGTAATTTTAGCGGCCTCCCAGCTTTATCCCCATATTCTCGATTATGCCATATTCGGTCATCAGGGAGACGAAAGCGGACATAAACGAATGCTCGATGCGATGGGAGTCAATGCACTCCTGCACCTCGACCTCCGTCTCGGAGAAGGATCAGGGGCAGTATGCGCCTATCCGATCATAGAGTCTGCGGTAAGAATGATCAACCGCATGGACAGCTTCCAATCGGTCAATGTAACCAAATACTTCTGATGAAACGGATAGCGGCGGCTTTGACCCTATTCACCCGTATTCCATTCTGGAAATGGACCGACATCCCTTCGGAGGCCTATACGTCTGCTGTCGTATTCTGGCCGCTTGCCGGGTGGCTTACAGGCGCTGTGACAGCAGGCGTATTCTCCGGACTTTCATTTCTCCTGCCCACGCTTCCGGCTATTATCCTTGCATTAGTGGCGCGTTTGCTCCTGACCGGAGCGCTACACGAAGATGGACTGGCTGATGTGTGCGACGGGTTCGGAGGAGGCAGGGATAAAGGGAGTGTATTGAGAATAATGAAGGACTCCCATATCGGGACTTACGGAACGATAGGCCTGATCTGCTATTTTCTACTTGTCATATCAGTACTGGCGTCCTTGCCATACCCGCTGATTGCCCTTACTATAATCGCGATAGATCCGTTTTCAAAATTCTGCGCATCGCAACTTGTCAATATACTGCCGTATGCACGCCCTGAAGGAGCCAAAAACAAAATCCGCTATCCAAAAATGACGGCATTTCAGTTCATCCTGAATATGCTGTCAGGCTGCATTCCTCTGATTCCCCTGGTTTTAACAGAATATCAGACGTCGCTATCCGTCATACTGCCTGCTGTCACCCTCTTTTGCCTCATACATCTCATGCGACGGAGAATCGGCGGGTATACAGGAGATTGTTGCGGAGCGACTTTTTCAATCTGCGAAGCAGCCATGCTTGTCGGCGTCTGCATAACTGTCAATCTATGAAAGTCATATTGATCAGACATACTTCTGTTGATGTTCCCAAAGGAGTGTGCTACGGACAGACAGATGTGCCATTGGCACCTTCCTTCCCGACAGAAGCCCTGAGGGTAAAAGAAAGTCTCAAACGATACCGCTTTGATAAAGTCTATTGCAGTCCCATGTCAAGGTGTATGGAGCTGGCTCGTTTCTGCGGGTATGCGGATGCAGTCAAAGACGACCGTCTGAAGGAAATGAACTTCGGAGAGTGGGAAATGAAAGCATACGATGACATACGCGATCCGAGACTGCAGGAATGGTTCGATGATTATATTAATGTAGCTCCCACCGGAGGAGAGTCTGTTTCAGACCAAAAGGAACGGCTTGAAAGTTTCTTATCTGAAAAAAAAGAACGGCATCCGGATTTCGTTATTGGAATTTTCACGCATGGAGGGATTCTGATAAATGCACTTGTGGCATACGGCAACATGAGCTATAAAGATGTATATGACTCAATTCCTCCTTACGGATCTATAATAGAAATAGAAGTCTGACTCCTACGGTTATCAAAATCATAATCACTTCCACCTTCCGATTGACAGCAATCGCTTTTACTGCATCTGAATAATCGAAGTCCCGGGCGTTTTCTCCGATATATGGCTTATAGACACTCTTCCCGAAATAATCATGGGTGCCTCCGAAACGGCAGTTCAGTATGCCGGCCAAAGCCGCCTCAGGATAGCCACTGTTGGGACTTGCATGTTCACGCCCGTAATTCCTGATGAAAGAGAGCAGGGAAATCTTACCCGACACCATGACCATCAGGAATGCCGTAAGACGTGCCGGAATAAAGTTGGCGACATCATCGATTTTAGCAGCCATATATCCAAAATGCCGGAATCTATCATTCTTATAGCCAATCATCGAATCAAGGGTATTTATCATCTTATAGGCCACCATACCCGGCAATCCGAGAATCGCATACCAGAACAAAGGAGCGATCACTCCATCACTGAGATTCTCAGCCAAAGTCTCCAACGCGGCTGTCCGGATTTCATGAGCCGAGAGACTTGCCGTGTCACGTCCTACGATTCTGCCGACCTGCATCCGGCCTTCTTCCAATGACCTGTCGACAGCTTTGAATACCATTCCCACCTCCTTTACAAGAGTCGTTCCGGCCAGGCAGTAGAAAATCAGAACCGACTGAACGGCCACACTGAGCCAAACAGAGACAGAGACCAGATCCATCAGAATCCATGTCAGAATAAACGCCATCAAAATCAAGACAACAGCGACAAGTACACCTTTAAGCACGCGATGCTCACCCACGTTGAAAGTACGTTCGCAAAAACCGATCATCCGGCCGAACCAGATGACGGGATGCGGCAGACAAGCCGGGTCGCCGAAAAGCAGGTCAAGACACCATCCTATCACAAGGGGGAGTATAGCTATAAGGATATCCATTTTTTAAGGACCTCGATAAGTTTATCGTTTTCTTCAGGACTTTGTGCGGCCACTCTGAAATGCCGCACAGTCAATCCTTCGAAATTCGATGCGTCACGGATAAGAATACCGTAATTTTCAATCAGCCAATCTTTCAGCTGCGATGCGCTGCGGTCAGGCAACTGTGCCAGCAGGAAATTACAGTCAGTCGGTTCAATCACAATACCCATTTCCCTCATAGCCGCAGACACTCTGAGAGCCTCCGCGTGAAGGCCATTGCAGTCTACTGCGTAATCCCCGGCATGACCAATCAGATAATGAGCGGCTTCAATGGCGATGGAGTTTACTGACCAAGGCATTCTGACTTTCCGGAGTTTCTCTATAATATCCCGGGAGCCGACAGCATAGCCAATCCTGAGCCCGGGTACGACAAATTGTTTGGTCAGCGAATTCAGCAGAATCACGTTCTTTCTCTCAAGGACTTCGCTATCTGTCAGAACCGGCATGACAGAATATCGCGCATAGGCCTGGTCCACCACAAACAGAATCCCGGGAAAACGATCAATCGTGTGAAGCAGAGCCTTATGGTCAAGCACCCTGCCGTCTGGATTATTCGGATTGCACAACCATACCGAATCCGGATTAGAGTTTTCAATCTCATTGAAACCACCTATAAATTCGACATCATGATGAAACACCTTGCAGGCATCCTGATATTCGCGGAATGTGGGAACGAGTATGGCTGATCTCTTCCCGGAGAAATATTGGGCGATAAGATATATTGCCTCCGTCGCGCCATTAGTCACAATGATGTTCTCCTCTGCTGTCCCGTGAAACTCAGCCAGCCGCAGCTCGACACTACGGGGCGCCGGTTCGGGATAGTTCCGGAAGGTTGCTCCGCATCCATACAGGTGATCCATGAGTCCGTCATGATTCACGGTCTGAGGTATGTTTGTGCTGAAATTAATCCTGATCTTTTCCTTGTAACGGAAAAGATCGTCGCCATGCCCATCAATCATTGTCTGATAAAATTTTGTATATCAATGGAATATCTATATGCTCCCTCAACCAGTCGGCAAGCAGGTCATACTGTCTTTGCCTGAATGCGGCAGGGTCAAGTTTTCCTCTCCCGCTCTTTTTATTTTTAAGAAACGGATTCAGAATAAAATCAATCACTGCCGCATTGTCAAAAATGCCGTGAACGTAGCTCCCGAAACATCTTTCATCAGCCATGCAACCATCCTCTGTCCCATCTTCAAACAATATGAACTGCCGGGAAGTCTCGGTGCGCCCAATATGTATCTCGTAACCCTCACATATCCGATCATCCTCCATGAACCGGAACTTTACTTGCCGGGTAGTCTTGTCATTACCCATCACCGTCCGTACGGGCAGCAGTCCGAGTCCAGGCAGCCTGTCCAGATCTCCCTCAATACAGTCCGGGTCACATACCTCCTCCCCCATCATCTGATAGCCTCCGCATATTCCAATAACCGTCTTGCCGTTTTCCCGGGCCTCGAGTATGGATTTCGCAATCCCGCGTCTGCGCAGGTCAAAGAGGTCAGCCAATGTGTTTTTGCTGCCTGGAAGTATGACTATATCCGCCTGGGGAATGTCTTCGGGAGTCGAGGCATAATAAAGATTCACTTCCGGATGCCTTTCGAGGACATTGAAATCGGTGAAATTGGATATATGCTTAAGCAGAACTACCGCTATATTTATTTTATCGCTTACCGACTTCCTGTCTTTTGCAACGAGAGCGACAGAGTCTTCCTCGTCAATATAAATGTGGGATGCCATGGGAACGACTCCTAAAACAGGCACTTTACAAATCTGTTCCAACAGTTTACGACCTTCCTCAAAAAGTCTGAGATCGCCACGGAATTTGTTGATGATTATTCCCTTTATCAGTTTCCTGTGCTCAGGTGTCTGAAGCATAATCGAGCCATAGACACTCGCGAACACTCCGCCACGGTCTATGTCAGCGACCAGGATCACGTTGGCATCCGCATACGAGGCCATCGACATGTTGACTATGTCACCATCGCGGAGATTAAGCTCCGACACGCTTCCTGCCCCTTCAAGCACAACAGGATTATAACCCTGATTCAAACGGTCAAAAGCATCATGGGCTATTTTTCGCAACTCATCTTTTCCCTCTTTACGGAAATACCGGTAGGCGTCGGCATTACCTGACGGCCGTCCATTAAGGACAACCTGCGAGGTATGTTCCCCCGACGGCTTCAGAAGAATCGGATTCATGTCGGCAGAACAGGCAATCCCGGCAGCCTCGGCCTGCACAGCCTGTGCACGTCCGATCTCGAGACCGTCAGGAGTAGCATAGGAGTTCAATGCCATATTCTGAGCCTTGAACGGAGCAGGAGAGTATCCGTCCTGCAGAAAGATTCTGCAAAGCCCCGTGGCAAGAAGGCTTTTACCAACATCACTTCCGGTTCCGGCAAGCATTATCGGTGATAATCTTTTCATTTCAATTTGCGTTTATATCCAAACTCTCTCCAGATTTCCTCCTTACAGCCGTCCTGGTGGAGTTCATGACGGGCCATTATGAAAAATAAGTCAGAGAGACGGTTAAGGTAAATGAGAATTAAATCGGGAACAGAGTCCAGTTCGTGCAACCTCCACAGCCATCTCTCGGCTTTTCGCGCTCCGACCCTTGCCTGATGCAAGGCGGATGCCAATGGAGTTCCACCAGGCAATATAAAACTGTCAGCCGAAGTACACCGCTTATTGATCCTGTCAATGCAGCCTTCCAAAGCATCCACCAGATCATCTGGCAACTTGTTCGGGTTACTTTCCCTCATATCACTACGGGTAGCCACAAGACTCATGACGGTCATCAGATTAAGCTGTATCCCTCTCAGCAAATGCTGCCACTCATGGTCAGGCCGCAGTGATGTGCGAATGAAGCCGACAGCCACATTCAATTCATCGATACAGCCGTTGGCTTCAATACGGACATCTGTTTTCGGAACTCTCACACCGCCATGTATGGCAGTCGTACCTTTATCTCCGGTTCCGGTATATATTCTGTTCATTTTCTCCAAAGATTGAAAATATCGGTCTCAGCCCAATACAGGTGGGTATAACCGGCAATCACGTTCCGGTATCTATATACCGGAGTCATCACCTCCTTTCCTCGAATATCATATTGTCTGGCAATAGAAGGCAGTCCGACAGGATCCCTGATCTCGGAATAATGAAACTCATGTCCCGAGACTTCAAAACCGTCAAACACTATCTTCCGGTATCCGAGTTTCAGGCGGCTATTTTCCATCGAAGTCTTCAGCGGAAAAATTCCGCACATTTTCTTTCCGTCGATCTCTTCCGTAAGATAGATCATGCCACCACATTCCGCAAGAATCATGCCGTCGTTTTCGGCAAAATCCCTTATAGCTTTCCGCATCTCAAAGTTTTGTTCCAGCTCATCTGCGAAAAGTTCCGGATAGCCACCTGGAAGATATAATAAATCTGCTTTGGGAAGCACACGGTCCCGCAACAGTGAGAAAAAGACTACATCCGCCTGAAAACCCGCTAAATTTGCCGGATATATAAAGTTGAATGCCTCGTCTCTGGCTACCGCTACAGTTAAATTCATCTTGTCCGGGGCAAGGATCTCCGCTTCCCGGTCCGGAATGACGGTGGCCCTCAGCAGACGGTCAATGTCGACAGTGCTTTCAACTTCAGAAGCAGCAACTTCGGCAAATCTTTCTATCTCTGTCCGCGATTCAAGCGACAGGCCGAGATAGCGTGAGGGAGTCTGCAGTGCCTCGTTTTTTCTTATATATCCGAAGCAAGTCACTCCGACGGACTTGCATGCTTCTTCCAGAAATGCATAATGATTGGCGGAAGCAACCCGATTAAAAATGACTCCGGCAACCCTCACGTCAGGACAGAAGCGAGTGAAGCCGTAAATCGCAGCAGCCACAGAATAGGAAGCGGAAGCTGCATTGACAAGCAGAATGACCTGCACACCGAGTTTTCGGGCTATATCCGCCGCACTGCCTTTCATGCCGTCGAATCCGTCGAACATGCCCATTGCTCCCTCGATTATGCTCACCTGCGAAAATGACGAGTAGTGATCAAACAGATTCCTGACGTGGGACTCAGAAGACATAAACAGATCGAGATTGATGGATTCCTGACCGGCAGCGATCCGGTGATATTGGGTGTCGATGTAATCAGGACCGCATTTGAACGGCTGAACTCCGATATTTCTACGGCTCAATGCCCTCATAAGCCCCAGTGATAAGGTTGTCTTCCCGCTTCCTGACGAAGACGCAGCTATAACGAATGCATTTTTCATGACCCGGTCCTGCTTAGTATTTTTCCATCATCAGCCAGAAGCACAACGTCAAGAGTATTCGGGAATATCTCTGCACAATGCTTATGACACTGACTCAAAATCTTCGTGAAGAGACATGACGCGTCGGCCTCACTGAGCAAAGAGGGAAGCTCACGGGCAAGATTGAAACTATCCATGACTTCAAGGGCTTTGCCGGAACACCGGGCCTCCTTTGCCAAAGTCTTCAAAAACTCTCTGTTTACCGTGATTTTATGGCTATGGGTATCCATATTTCCCTCGGCAAGTTTCACTGCTTTGCCAAGCATTATGCCGACAACCATTACCGGAATGTTTTTCTCCCTGCCGATTTCCAAAGTCTCGCCAATGGCATTTCCATAATGGATGAAAGCATGGGAAGGAAGGTCAGGAAACAATGCTTTCATAAAACGCTCGCTTTTTCCGCCGGAATTTACTACAATCCTTTCACATCGCATAGCGATGGCCACATCCATTTCACGGCGTATGCAGTCTATGAACGCCTCATGCGAGAATGGGCGGACAATACCCGTTGTTCCTATGATCGACACGCCACCTACGACTCCTACACGCGGATTGAACGTCTTTTCAGCCAATTCCTCTCCGTTTTCGAGGGAAATGGTTACGTCGAGTCCCCCTGTGTAGAGTTCGGAAAGTTCCTCTGTCATGTTTTTTCGCGGAGCATGATTGATCGCCGGTTCTCCTGTCTCCAGACCGAGTCCCGGCAACGTTACTGTTCCTATGCCCGCTCCTCCATGAAATCTGATTCCCGGATGTGAGGCATAGGCAATTGTGGCTGTAATACGACTGCCGTCGGTCACGTCAGGGTCGTCGCCGGAGTCCTTGATAACGCTCGCAGCAGCCGATTCAGATGCGACCTCTACCGATTTCACCGGCATTTTCATTACTTCACCTTCGGGTATTCTGAAAGATACTTCCGTCAACTTCTTTCCTGTAAGCAGTGCAATGAGGGCAGCTTTGGCCGCGGCAACAGCACATGCCCCTGTAGTAAAGCCGGTATGCAGCGGAAAAAACTCAGGCAGTAACCGCTCTATTTCCCTGCGCAAACCGTGCTTGCCTTCAACAACGATAAAGTTCGCAGGCAACTCAGGTCTGCGAACAACAAAAACCTTCACTCCACCCGACATGGCAGCGTCAATCTTTTCCCTGAAGCCACCTGAGTTTCCGCTTTCCTTTGTAAGGATCGCATCCGGATGAATTTCATCTATAAGCGCAGCTGTATCACTTTCTTCATAAAACACGAGTCTGGAGTCAGGGAAGCCTGACTCCAGAGCCTTTTCAATCGACTCCTCCCGGTTCAGGATGCGAAACCATGTGTCGTTTTTCTCCCAGAACTTCTGCAGTTTCGAGATAGTCTGTACTCCGGTGAGAGCCAGAAGGAGATGTATCCCGCAGGCTGTCATTTTCGACATGGCATCCTCATAATCATCACACCATATTATTTCGGAGCTGTCAATTTCCGCATAGCGCCGTTCCAATCTGATGACAGGAAGAGACAACAAGGTTGCGACTCTTGAGATTGTGGCATGAAGATGTTGTGCGAAAGGATGGGCGGCATCGACAACCAACTTTACAGAGTTGTTCCTGCAAAAGTCAATCATCATTGATTCGTCCATAACCCCACATATTTGCTCTCCGCGGACACAATCCACCTCCTGAAGCGAGCTCCGGGTAGAATACACATACCTCCCTTTACCCTCCTCGAGAATCCTTACTGCCATGCGGCCTTCTGTAGTACCGCCGAAAACGAGTATCATTTCCTGAACAAGTGTCTGAAGCTGTCATCATACAGTCGTGACAGACCTTCACGATTATCAATAGCTTCCCCTACCACCAGAAGTGTTGTCAGATTGAGATTATTGTCATGCACTATCCTGGCGAGGTCTTTAAGCACTCCCCGATATATCTTTTCCTCTTTCCACGTCAGTTTGTAGCACGCGGCCACAGGAGTTTCAGGAGGATAAGCCATCAGCAGCTCTTTCTGTACCTCATCGACAATGCCGGCACTGAGATATATGCACATTGTGCTTTGAGAAGCGGCGAGCCTGTGCAGTTGTTCTTTCTCTGGCATCGGCGTGCGGCCTTCCCCACGGGTAAGAATGACAGTCTGGACTTTTTCCGGAATTGTAAACTGAGATCGCAAAGCGGCTGCAGCCGCCTGAAATGATGATATGCCAGGCGTGATATGATATGACATTCCGAACCTGTCGAAAAACGCCATCTGTTCCTGAATCGCTCCATATATGCAAGGGTCGCCTGTATGAAGTCTGACCACAAGCTTATCCCGGTCATAAAACTCTTTCATCAGTTCAAACTGCTCTTCAAGATTCATGGAAGCGGAACTTCTCACCACGCATCCCGGTCTGGCACAGAATGTCAGATCTTTGGGCACCAAGCTGCCGGCATATAAAATCAAGTCGGCTCTTTCAAGGAACTTGCGTCCGCGTACCGACACAAGATCAGGATCGCCAGGGCCGGCACCGACAATCTCAATATGACCGCCACGCAATGCGTCACGGTCAATCGATACCGCAAACGTAAAGTCGGCACCCTCCGACAGTTTTCCCTTCTGCTTTTCAAGGATAAGCATACCGCCGTCGGATGCTTTTAACGCACAACTTTCCGCTACTCCAGCCACACCCGTCACATCCCGGACTTTTTCAGAAGGATTCGGGACTGAAATATCTTTGAGTTCATCCGAAGTATATATATTGCAGAGCTGAACGTTTTTCCACTTTGCCAGCTCCGCAACCACGGCTTCGTCTTTCTTAATGTCTATGGTCGCAACCGTCCTGACTGTCGAGGGGGCTATGTTGTGATCAAGCAAGGACTGCTCAATGTAAGCTGCAACGCCCCCGGGAGAGCAATCGCGTCGGCAACCGATTCCAAGATTCAGCACACGAGGACGGAAATAAAGTATGGGGATTTCCGATTGATATATATATGGTGAGACTGCAATTATCAGCCGGCACCCCCTGGCATCGCGAATATCCTTTATCATCCTGACGTTTGACGGCAGGGATTCTTCCATCATATCCGTACCGTTATCATGTATATCAAGCAATAAGGCTACGGAATCTCCATTTACCAATGTGGCTACAGCACGATTCATTTCCGAATGACTGGCCTCACAAATCCAGCCAAAACGTCTGGACAGTGTATCGAGGGCCCAATATCCGGTATTGTCACTTTGGGTAGTAATTACAGGATTGGCTCCCAAGACATGCGCCACTTCGGAACAAATCTCATTTGCTCCTCCTACATGGCCAGAAAGGACGGCGATGGCATTACGTCCGATGCTGTCGACACAAACCACTGCCGGATCTGTATGTTTGTCCCGAACAAACGGTGCAATCATCCTTACGCATACACCAAGTGCTCCTACAAAAATAAGCGCCTGGCTGTTGCGGAATAAATCCTCGTTAAAATCCCCTGTCAATGACAGTTGATAATCGTTTAGTTCTGTCGCTATCCGCCTGGCTACCTTACTGCCAGCTTCATTCAGATATATTATATGTTTCATATCGCTTTCATTATCATTATCGGATTATATGAATCAAGGTGAAGGCGGCGAGATTCCGCCATGCTCCTTCCGCAGTTTTCAACCGCTGCCGTAAAAGCCTTGCAGCTCTCATCACTGACAGAATTAAACACCACACAGCCCCCGGGACGGAGATGACGAAAAACCATCTGCACCATTTCTTCCAGCCGGCCACCATGACCACCTATAAAAACCGCATCTGGAGCAGGATATCGGCTCAGATCACACTCCATGAAATCAGCTATCACTCCCTCTATTCCAGGAGTGCCGAACCGCCGGCAATTTTCCTCCATAAGCATGCGGGATTCGCCCCGACGCTCAAAAGCCACAATATCCAGTTCCGGGAACTGTAACTTCGCCTCGATGGAAACCGAGCCTGTACAGAAGCCGACATCCCACATCACGGATTTTCCGAACAGATCCATCATGGCAAGCGACATAAGGCGCACCGGCATTTTGGTAATCATATTGTTTCTTCCTTCAAGATGGCTGAAAAGATTTTCCGGTATACCGAAAAATCTGTCTTTACGCTCGGTCATTTGAAGAATCACACAGTTCGGACTCCTGAATTCAGTCTCAGATGCATCCGTTAAGGAAAGGGTCCTCACCGTTTCAGTAGAATTTCCAAGACGCTCCCCTATGGACATGACATAGTTGCCATAACCGTAATAAAGCATTCGTTCCGCTATCTCGGAAGGCCCCTTCTTTCGATCGGTAAGCACTCCGATGGTCTGCTGATTACGCATAAGCGCAACATCAAGATTCTTCCACGAACGCCCGGTCAATGATACGTAAATCATATCCGAGTACGGAAGCCTCAGTTTATGAGCAAGCAGCTGAAGAGAATTGAACGTCGGGAAAACTTCCATCTGAGCATCAGGAAACACTCTCTGAAGCGTCACGGCATAACCGAAGAACAACGGGTCTCCCGAAGCAAATACCACAACTTCGGCATACGGAATATATTCCCTGAATACATTTTCCAACGGCACAGTTATGTCAATCCATACTGCATCAGACGGAAGCAAGTGCGCTATAATCCCGTAATGTCTCTTCCCTCCGGAAAACACCTTCCCATTTTTTATGATGGATATGACTTCCGGGGAGAACAATTGTCCGCGACTGTCCGAAATACCTATTACCGTAAATTTTCTTTCAGACATCTCTACCTGGTTTTAATTGCTCCGCATCCGGCCAGCACAGTATCGAATTGACCAGAGTAGCCGCCAGATTACTGCCTCCTTTGCGTCCTTCGACTATTATCTTGGGAATATCCGTGAACGGTTTTACCATGTGCTTGCTCTCACATACATTAACGAATCCGACAGGTGCGGCTATTATTCCGCAAGGTCTGGCTTTATCATGACGTATGAGCGAGCAGAGCTCCATCAAGGCCGTAGGCGCGTTTCCGAACACATACAATGCCTCCGGATGTTCTTCGACAGCCAGAGTGATTCCAGCCTGCGTCCTTGTGATGCACTTCTCATGTGCAAGTACAATCGCTTCAGGATTATCGAGATAGCACTTCACTTCTATACCGAGACGAGCGAGAGCTCCTTTTCTTATTCCTGAGGCTGCCATCGTGACATCAGTGACTATTGTTTTCACTCCTCCATCGGTCAATGAAGTGAAAATCCGTTTGACGGCATCATTGTCGGCCAGAAGAATCCTCTCCATATCGAAGTCCGCCGTTGTATGGATAGCGTGCAGCAAAGGCCATTTGAGACCAAGAGGAATATCGGGATTCATCAGCTCTTTCTCTATGGCGCGGAAACTTTCAATCATAATTGTTTGTCCGGGACGATTGTCATCACCTGAAGTTTCGGAATAGTATCCGCGAGGCGTAATGATACGCTCCCTCCACCGGTATGACTGAGAGTTTCCGATTATCAGCACTGTAAACATATCCACGTCCTCAGGATCAAAAGCCTCTAAGGTCGTGGTTTTTATCTGTTCTCCGTCACGACCTGCCTGACGCACATATCCCACCAGGGTCTCAGGATCCCGCACCTGAAGAAACAGTTCCTTCAGACGGTAAAGCTCCCAGTAACGTCCGGCGCTCTTCGGGTTGTAGACAGCCGTAACAAAGTCTGCCTCCGCAGCCGCCCTGATCCGCTTCTCGATAACAGCCCATGGAGTCATGAGGTCGCTCAATGAGATCACGCAGAAATCGTGCCCCATGGGAGCGCCGAGCAGTGAGGCTGCTTTCTGGAATGCACTGATACCGGGTATGACTTCAACATCAGCCTCAAGGCCTCTCGCCAGCATCATTTCGTAGACCAACGGAGCCATTCCGTAGATTCCGGAATCACCCGAACTGATCACACACACATCACGTCCGCTTTCAACAATCTCCAAAGCTCTCTCAATACGATTACGCTCCTGCTTCATACCGTTTTTCACAATCTCGGCATTTTCTTTCAGGAGATGAGAGACAAGAGGGACATAACGAGTATATCCGACTACAATGTCAGCTGACTTCAATACCTCTATTGCGCGTGAAGTCATATCGCCTTCATGGCCTGGACCAATTCCTATTACGGTTACTTTATTTCTCACTGTTTCTTAATTTATATTGTATCACTTCCACCGGCCAGTCAAGATGCTGTCCGGAGAGCGAGGAGGTTACATGATCCGATTGTACGGTCACATCCATATTTATTTTTTGATTTAGTAACGGAGACAGAAGTCTGCGGTCAATTTCCTCGAGAATACGCACTTTCTTTGCACTGTCTTTTTGATGGGATGCTTCATCCGGGGCTTCAATATGCAATAATACAAAGTCAGATTTTTCCAATGCTTTCATTGCCGCATATAATTTTGCCGAGTAATCCGTGCGGTCATCTCCTGTGGCTCCATCGACATCAATGACAGTCATTCCGACGGCCCGACCGATACCCTTCATTATATTGACGCCGGCAATTACCGCACCTGCCGTTCTCCCGGAGAATTGCACCGGTCGTCCCGGGGCCCATAAAGATATACCGTTTGAAGGATAGTCAGCGAGAACACTTCTTGAATTTTCGATGATTTCATTGAGCGTTTCAGAAAGCAACGGGTCTTCGGAAGAGACAAGAAGTCTGCCCAACTCCCTGCCGACTAAAGTATGAGTAGGATATGCAGCCACATTCGCACTGCAATCACGCAGAATCAACAGACATCGGAAGTCACGCGTACCATGAAATTCTATCCCCTCCCTGCCGAAATTCGCATTGAGGACATCAATGATTTCAGAGCATTGTCGGGCAGAAATATCCACACCACTATGGGAAGTGATGATCCCGTTCTCATGACTTATGAGATTACACCGCAAACATAAGTCTTCCTCATTAACCATGATTCCTGCACCCAAAGCCTCAAACCAGGATCTCGAGACAGATCCGGATTGAAAATCGTGGCCCAATATACTCAAAACCGCGACTTCAGTTCCCGGAATACAACCCGACGGAATAGTCTTCCGACGTGATACAGTACCTTTTTCCCGCATATACCTCAAAGCAGGCATATCCGCAAAATACGATGGCGTGAGGTTGCCGAAAGCAGGAATCGGCTCGTCATCCATACCGTCTATGATTAAAAGCAAGTGTTTCATCGGCTTTCAGGACAGATTAATCAGTATCATTGAGCATATCAAGCAACATTCCGATGGAACGGACCTTCTTACCATTCAGCAGGTATCCGTTATCGACCACTTCAATCATAATTCCATCGGACGAAGCGTCATCAGCATTTATACCATGACGGCCAAGAGCCTTCTTAACCATATTGAATCTTATCCCTTCCCCGACAAGCGTGGCTGTCCTGTCAATCTGATGGCAGATTTTGAAAAGTCCGCTCTCATTGTCGAACACCACACCCTCCCTATGGAAATACCGGGTCATGTTTCCCTCGAGGGCCAGATCTTCGGGTGTGCCGATTGTCACTCCGTGAGGTTTGTCGATCAACCATACCTTGTCTGCTATCTGCAGGGCAAGTTCAAGATCATGAGTCGAGAGAAACACAGTCTTGTTTTTTTCCCTTGCAAGCCGCTGCAGCAACTGCATGATCTCCACCTTGCTCGGATAATCAAGAAAAGCGGTTGGTTCATCAAGAAAGATAACCGGGGTTTCCTGTGCAAGGGCCTTGGCAATCATAACCTTCTGACGTTCTCCATCGCTAAGAGTCTGAATCATGCGTCCTCTAAGGTTGTCTATTCCAACGAGAGCAATAGACTCGGCAACTATCCTGCGGTCATTTTTGTCCATCCGTCCCCAAAAGCCGGTATAAGGACTCCGTCCCATCTCCACGAGTTCTTCCACTGACATATTGTTGAGGCTCAGCTTCTCGGTAAGAACCACACCAATCACTTTCGAGAGGTCTGCATCAGAATATTCCCCCAAGCGCTTATGCTCAATAAAGATCTCTCCTTTCAAAGGAGGGAGAAACGCTGACAGCGTTTTCAATAATGTAGACTTGCCGGCACCGTTCGGACCAATCAGACACGTCAGTTCCCCGGAGTATAGCGACGCGCTGATACCGCGGGTAATTACCGTTATCCCTTTTTTTGAATGGTATCCGGTCTCCAAATCCAGTACCCGGATAGTTTCTTCCCTATGCCTCATACTTCATTCCTGCGTTTGTAGAACAATACCCACATAACTACTGGAGCTCCGACAAGTGCCGTCACTGAATTGACAGGAAGGGCTCCCTCAAATCCAGGAAGACGAGCTATCAGATTACACAACAGGGCAAGCGATGCTCCACTGAGCAATGAAGCTGGAAGAACGACAGCATGATTCGATGTGTGGAACAGTCCGCGGCAGATGTGTGGCACTGCCAGTCCTAAAAATACTATCGGACCACAATATGCCGTCACAACGGCAACCAATACTCCGGAGCATCCTATGACAAGCAACCTGGCACGTTTGATGTTCAGTCCGAGATTACGGGCATAGGAATCGCCCAAAAGCAGAAGATTGAGAGTCTTTATCAGAAAGAATGCAGTAGGAAGCAATATCAGCATCAACACGATAAACACTGTTGTCTGGCCTCCCGACACACGGGAGAAACTACCCAGTCCCCAGATGACATAGGCGCGGATATCTTCCTCTGCACTAAAGAACTTCAAAACTCCGATAATGGCGTTGGCAATATAGCCGATCATCACTCCCATTATAAGCAACGTGACGTTTCCTCTCACTTTACGCGCAACAAAAGCAATCAAAGCCATAATGAGCAGAGAGCCTGTAATTGCGGACAAGGTAATCGAAACCTCCCCGATTACTCCGAGTCTGCTCAATGTCACACCACCAATACTTCCAGACAGAAGAACCACGCACGCCACACCCAGGCTCGCACCTGAACTTATACCAAGCACCGACGGGCCTGCAAGCGGATTCCGGAACACCGTCTGCATCAGCAGACCGCTCACTGCAAGTCCGGCGCCGGCCATAGCCGCAGTCAATGACTGCGGCAGACGGGACTTCATCACAATATTGGTCCATATCCTGTTGTCGCTGTGATTGCCGAGGAGAATGTCGATCACATCGCCTGCCGGAATCCTGACAGTTCCCAATAAAAGATTGAGAATTATAAAGGCTATTATTGACAACGCCAGCAACAGCATCAGCAGCATTGTGATCTTCCGGCTCATTTGATTAAATGATAGTAAGCAGGTTGATGATCGGGAAGGATCTCCGGATGAAAGACATGGATAAAGTCGGCCAAAACAACTTCCGGTTCGACAGGCATCTTCTCATAGAAAGGCACAACTTTCATGTTGCAATAGATTACCCCATGATTTTTCCATGCGTCAAAGTCAGTATAGCGGTTGTCCTGATCTTTCAACACCTCATAACTGAAATCTCCGTCGAAACTGTTGACGATTCTCCAATAATCGGCATTTGCCGCGCTGGTATAGACTGTTTCATAATCAAGCGTTACTCCTCCTGATTCTTCGTTACCTTTGAGAAAATAATCTCCTCCGGCATCTCTGAACAGCTGAGCAAGAAAGCTTTTACCGCCTACCGCATACCAGTTGCCTCCACGCATCTCACCACTGAAAACGACAGGACGCTTTGAAACAGTGTCAACCATTGCCTTCAAATCATTGTAACGCACTTCAATGGCTTGAAACTCTTCATTGGCTTTAGCGGAGTTCCCGGTCAGCAAACCTATCACCTTTACCCATTCGGCCTGCCCGAGCGGGGTCAGTTCCTTGTATCCCAGATGAGGTATCATGGGTATGTCAACATTACGGATCGCATCATAGCCGCCTCTTTTGAACGGAGATATGAAGATCACATCCGGGTTGAGAGCCATGATGACCTCGTTATCGAAATTTCCTTCAATTCCGATTTTATGTGTTTTGCCTTCTTTCAACTGACGGTTCATCTGCTCGTCATGAAGATGGCGGGTGCTTGTAATTCCGACAATTTTTTCAGATATTCCAAGTTTGATGAAGTTTGACAACTGGAGGGAAGTCATACATATCGCCGTCTCGACAGGAATATCAAGGCGGCTGTAACCTTCAGGAATTTCTCCCGAAAAATCTTTGTCGGTCAGTGCGAAACGGAATCGTTCCGCCTCGCAGTTCTCCGGGTCACGGATGTCGAGAAGCACCATATCGTCGAGATACTTCACCTTAAACCCCTGTGCATACTTGGGGTTAATCACAGACACGGAGTCTATGGCCCCGGTCCCGCTGCCTTGATGTCCTCCTGCAGTATGTCGCCCTCCGCATGAACAAATCAGCCCGACAGCCGTGATTGTTAAAATCAATCCGGACAGTTTCACCTGATGCTTCCCGCATACCTTGCCGAGCCGCGATAATTGCTGCCGTACAGAAAGGGCTTTTTTCCTTACTCCCGCCATAGCTTCTTACAGATTTTCCTTTATGTATGATGACTTCCGCCTCGCCGCATCAAGAACGGGTGCATTAAAAGCCTCTTTAATATGATCTATATAAATATCCTGAACCTCCGGTATCTGGCCTAAGCCTTCCATAATGACCGACACTTCATATCCTTCGCGTTCAAGCAGACCGCGCCATTCGCCGTCAATATCGTTACGGGCATGGTCCCCGGCGACAAACATTAACGGAATGAGGGTCACGTTCTTTATTCTGTCAGACTTTAACCGAGCCAAAGTGGTCTCACTGGTAGGATAGCCTTCAACTGTAGCCACATGAAACTGCGGTGCTCCGTCAGCATCAAACATATAATCAATCTGAGAATAGATTGCATTTGCCGGAGTGGAAGTGCCATGACCTATAAGCACCACGGAAGAATTCCTGGAAATGCTGTCGCCATAACGCTCTTTCAGTATGCCGACTACTCTCTGACAGTCTTCTACAGAATACAGCAAAGGGCGGCCAACCCGTATTTCCTGAAAGAACGGTATCATCAAGGTTGCCTCCTTGCATAATACTTCGGCCTCTATACCGTCGATGACATTTGTTCCCTGCACTATTACATGGGTATATCCATCCGCCGCCAGCCGCAACAGCGCCTCCTGTGGAGTCTGTTTGAAAATGCCACGTTTCTTCAATCTGCTGATAATGATTCGTGAAGTATATGCTTCCACAACAGTTATGCCGGGGAACTGCTCCAATGCCTTTTCATTAATGGCATCTATCGTGAGTGCACGGGTATCATCAAAAGTCGTACCGAAATGAACCATAAGGATTGCAGTCTTTTCCTTGGGCACATCATCAAAACTTTGCGCATATCCTGTTGTCATACTTATCATGAATGCGATGACAACCAATAGTCTTTTCATTTTATCCTGCAAATGGTAAAAGTCCTCCCGGAACGTTGGGTAGATTGTCCCGGGAGGACATCAGAAAAAAGAAAAAATGTTTACTGTTTTTTAATATCCTCGACTACTCTGATCTGCTCAAAGTAATAACCGGACGCCATTGTCGCGCCAAGTGAGGTCTGGTTCTTCTCCACATCGTAAATGAAGATCTGAGGCTTCCGGCCTTCCGCATCCACTCCGATATATGCCTTATGATTGACGTAAGCCATACGCGATGAGAAACGCCCGCTGCTATAAGCAAGACGCTGACCATTGTATGTGACAGGTGTGCTTGTCTTTGAAACGACATCAAGGACAGTGTAATAGTGGCTGAAATCATCAATCTTGGTCCCGAGCTTGTCTTCACGGGCATACGCAACCGCTTTATTGTTGCCGACATACATCACGGAAATAAGCTTACCCCCAGCAGTAAAGCCATCATAGCTCTGATCGTAAGAGGTTGAGTTTGCTGGGATCTTAAGAAGATGACTCTGTTCATTGCCGTCAGCATCATCGGTCACACACGCGATGTAGAGGTTGTTATTGCCGTCGATAAACGTAGTGGTCTGGAGAAGTTCTCCGTATGCAGTACCAACCATTTCACAATCAAGGAAGCAGGGGGTATCGCTTTCAACAGCCATCGTTTCCGGATTGATAACGGCTGTCATCATGGGCGTTACACGTTTGCCTCCAAATGCTTTGCCGGTCTTGGCATAATAGAAATAAAACAGCTTGTTGTCAGAGGCACGGTAGACAAGAATGCCGGAAGTAGTGAAAAGGTCGGCACCTTCAGGCATCCTGACATCAAGAGTACCTTCGCTGATGATCGTCATATCGTCGGCATTGAGCTTGGTCCAGATGATTTTGGAAGCATCCCCGCTGGCAGCCATAATGACAAGAGTGTTATCATTGATCCATGCGTGGGTGTACTTACGTGCGGAGTAGGTGTTTGTCTGGAAACGACGCTCCTTTACCACCTGAACCTGATTATCCTTGATTGTATATTTGGCAAAGCGGTCACCGGATACGGGTACCTGGTAGTAGTATGCCCCCTTAAGGATAGTTTCAAGCGAAAGGATTGAGTTCACCTCAATTCCTGTGCCTTGGAAAGTGATTTCAGGCTGGTCGGCTTCAAGAGAGTTTATACTGCGCACGAGGGTTTGAACGTCACGACCCATCCCGCCATGACGATCAAGGGCCACCCAGAGGTCAAAGTGATAGTCTTTGATTAATGCAGGGTCGTCCGGCGTAGGATCCGGTTCGTCTTTGTCAGTGCAGCTTGTCATGCCAAAGGCAACGAAAAGGGCTACGAACGAGGCAAAAAGGATTTTGAATTTTTTCATTGTCTGATGTTGATTGGTTATTAATTTTGATTGGTTATTAATTAATGAATATTCTGAATTTGGCTCCGAATGCGCGCCCCGGCTTCTGCAACATATAGTTATCGTAAGCGAGACAGTCAAATACATTGTTACATTCCACCGAGAGGTTATACCGGTCACCGTGCCAGGAATAGGACAGTGAGAGACTGGTGATGTTCTGGGTCGGAATCCGAGCCTTGGTGAATACCGAACCATAAGCTTCCCAATTCAGATAATACCAATGTATATACTGGTACTCTGCACCTATCCTGAGCCTGTCTGTTTTCATGAACAGATCCCTAAAAGTATATGAAGCATCTAAATTACCGAAAAACCAAGGCCGGTTGGGCACTCTGTTTTTGTATGTGGCTGAAGGATTACCGTCAGTCTTGAATTTTTTCAGGTCTCGGGCATCACTCCAGCTTCCATTGACAGTCAGCTGAAGGGAGCTGTTCCAGAAATACGATACTTCGACATCAAATCCCTTAATGTAAATAGCTGGTTCATTGACATATTGCATCATACCTTCGCGCTCCGAGACGGTGGCACGGATATAGTTCTGAATATAGCGGATGAAACCGTTGGCCTCGTAGCTCAACTGATTGACTTCACCGAAACAGAAGGTTCCTAATACACCGAGATTATAGTTATTGCTGGTCTCGGGACTCAGTGCAAGGTTAGGATAGACCGTGGTTCCGTTACCGAGAAGTTCCCGCGACAAGGGTAGCCTTACACTATGCTCATACGAGCCTTTTACTGCAAAAAGTTCACAGAGAGAATATCGGCTCCCGACACCGGCTCCCCAGTAGCTTTTTGTATTGTCTCTGTCAATCCGGTCTGATCCGGTTATGGTGAAATCATCCGTCTGTTTTATTGACAGAGAATTGATGTAGCTCTTGACAAAATATGACGTCTGCCACTTTCCATTGAATAAAGACTGAGAATATGTAAGGGATAATATATGTTTTGTCACGACATCATCCGAAGGCTCGAAGTGCTTATCCAACTTATCGAATCTGTCATTGCCCAGACGGTTGAACATATAGTTGAACGCAAAGTTGTTGTGTTCATCAAGCTCATACTCGCCTCCGGCATTCAAGACGGTAAGAGGCCGTTTGTAAACCCGTATTGTACGGGCACGGTTATTCATTTCGTTCCCGGATGAAGGCATCCACGTGCCGTCCCATGAATACTTGCGATAAGCGGTATCTACGGTTTCACTGCGGTCCCATGTATGGGATAATGCAAGTCGGACGGCGACTTTATCCCATCTTTTATTATAGCGTGCCGAAACATTGAATGAGCGGGAGCGACGGCTTGCTTCTCCGTATACCTTGTTCTGCATGGCACCGGTCTGGATCTCCTTGTCGAGTTTATTATAAGAGACACAGACCGACAACTTATCCGCCCATCTGACGTCGCTTACTCCGGCCTCCATCTGACCAAACAGAGAAAAATAGTCATCATGGAAACGTCTCTTATTGGTGAAGACATAACGGTCCTGCTCTTCGCTCCAGACTTCAACACCCTTCATCATATAATCATTTTTGGAGTAGTTGACGCTGAAAGCAGGCTGAACCACAATAGCGGTTCCAGGAATTTGATACTGTCCTGTTATGTCTCCTGAATGCGTATGGAACGAGCCGATCCCATAAGAAGCATCCATAAAGTTCCGCCTTTTCTTCCGAGTCACAATGTTTACTGCGCCTCCCAATGCGTCGGAACCGAGAAAGGATGGTACAACGCCTTTGTAAAGTTCAACTCGTTCCACGGTATTCAGGGGAATATTATCAAGGGTCAGACCGGTACCCTTTGTCTCCAGGGGCACTCCGTCAATGAAGTATCGGATTGAATTACCCGACATCCCGTTTATGGTTAAATCAAAGTCTGATCCCGCGCCACCTTCGCGTCTGACCTTTACTCCGGCAGTACGATCTACGAGGTCATTCAAGGTGACCATATTGTTAAGATTTGACGCTATTTCCACCGCGCTTACGGAAAAAGCCCCCTCTTCAAGCTGCTTTCCCACACTCTTACCATAGACATCTACACCTTGAAGCTGAACGGCATCCTCTTCCATCTCAATATTGAAGGCCGTGTCCTTTGTCAGATCTATTGTAAACCCGTATGTACGATAGCTTATTGCGGATACCTTACATGAGTATTTTCCTTTTTCCAGTTTTATTTCAAAAAGCCCGTCCACGTCCGAAGTCGCAGCAAATTCCGCATCGTTGAAACTCAACGTTGCAAACGAAACAGGCTCCCCGGAGATATCTGTAACTTTACCGGAAAGAGTGTAAACAGATTCAGCCGCCTGCAAATGCAGACAGCTTATAAATAAAACTGATATGAGTATCCAATTTTTCATCCGGTCTACTGCCAAAGTTAAAACAAGGTACTATCACGCAGCAAACCATTATCATTCTCTATTATAGAATGATGGCTGTTTTGTGGTAATAAACCCGAAAACTACAAAACTATATTTTGCTTTGGCAGGTCTCCTGACTTATCCTCCCATCAACGCCTTCCCATCGGCCAAGCCGACAGTGGCATCATGTTGATGAGTTTTATAGGAATTACAGTAGCGGGTCTGTCCCGGATTCTCACCGGATTCCCTATTAATCGCGTTGCCGCGAACCAAAACGTGTTGCAAAGTTAGCGATCATTTTTCATATTAGGAAATTTTTGAGATAATTTTTTGTAATGTGTGAACGCTTGGACTTCACGCTTGGACTTTACGCCTGGACTTTAATGACGGGATAATCAGAAGACTGTACGAGTTCAAAGAAGTCGGTATAAAAGGTGAACTATATTCTTCTGAATTGATTTGGCTTACTAACAAGCTAAATATCAGAACATAGCTATTATGAAATATGTACTAAAATGTAATATATGGGTAAAATAGAGAAGAAAAACAGAATGGATTTAATGATTTTTTATGTTTGTTAGGATTTTTTATTCGACTTTGTTCTATTCTTCTGACGGCTCGCCGTTGCCGATTTCTTTGTTTCGCTGATACTCTTTGGCAATGGCGATAGCTCTTTGCAGTTTTTCGGAAAGAAGTTTCTTGTCGGGCAGTTTTGTGTAATATTGAGCCACCTTTACAAGAGAATCCTCTTCAAGCATCAGATATTCGATATGCTCTGTGTTTCCTTCGGAGCACAGGATGAGGCCAATAGGCGCTTCTTCTCCATCCCTACGGTCATTGCGGTTCAGATAGCGAAGATACAACAACATCTGTCCCTCATGTTCCGGCTTGAAGCGTCCCAATTTCAAATCAATAGCGACAAGACGGTGTAACCCTCTGTGGTAGAATAACAAATCAAGCTTATAGACTGTGCCGTCAACCGGAATTCTTTTCTGACGGTCAACAAATGCAAAGTCAGAACCAAACTCCTTTATGAACTGCTGTATTTGGTTTAGGATAGCGGTTTCGAGGTCGCTCTCGCTGAAGACGTCAGGAAGTCCAACGAGGTCGAGGAAATAACTACTCCTGAATACAAGATCAGGATGTATTCGGTCGGTATCCTTCATTGTGTCAAGTTCTGCCTTGATAATTTCTTCAGGTCTGCGACTGATAGCGGTACGCTCATAGAGTTGCGAATCTATTTTCTCATCAAGAGTGCGGGTCGGCCATTTCTCCAACCGACACATCTCCATATAGAATTTGCGGGCGAGTTCGTCCTCGACGAACATCAAAGAGCGCAGATGAGTCCAACTCAATTGTCTACGCACTGCGTAGTCAATCTCTGCCTCTGAAAAAGTATACGCAGCGCGTAGACAATGTTGCAGTTTCTTGAATCCCCATCCACTGCCATACCTCTTGACAAGTCTCCCAGCAAGATGTTTCACAACCTGTTTGCCATATTCTGCGCGGGCATTGTGCAGCACATCCTCCTTGATTCGCATACCTACCTGCCAGTTCATTCGACAAGCCTCGGAATTGACATATACAGCCACACGATAGCGAGTATCTTCAATGATGGCGCACACGTCATCATATAGTTTTGATTCTGTGGTCTCCGGGATCTGTTCCTCTTTCATTGTTATTTCTGCGCGTATAAGACTGCAAAGTTACTAATTTTTCGCCGATTATAGCTTCGGTTTCAGAGATTTTGGCTAAATTTACAGTCGGAAAGGTTTCGACCGCTCCTCGACATTTTGGAAAAATAAATATTGAATGAAACATGTAATCACATTCATCTACCGCTCAACTCACATATTATTTCGGTAAGTTCTACCTCTGGGGCTGGTATATGACACCAAGTCATTATCAGGAAGAACAAAGTGGCATAGTCGAGCGTACTCCTGCAAAATATCAGGTTCAAATAGGCTGGGGCGATAAGGGCTGGAACATCAGGGCTGGCGTTTACAACTTCCTGCGTACATCGTGGGAATCATCGCATCAAACCCTCAACAGCAAGTATTACAGCTTTGACCGCAAAGAGTTTTCTACCGCTCAGCATTGGCGCATCACCTTAGCAATATCTTATACCTTTGGCTATGGTAAGAAAGTCGACCATTCCGATGAAGTGAGTGGTTCAGGAACTGCCGGCTCAGCTATTTTGAAATAACGAAACTGCAAATCATACAATACAGAAACCTCGTCAGTGATGTCGGGATTTCTAAAAGCAAATGCCAATAACGGCCGCGGTGAATTACCGATTCCGTTATTGTCATTTTTTATTTTCAAGATTCTGCTATTCGATTTTCCTGAAAGCATAGTTGTTGGGCATCAAGAAAGACTTGAATCGGTTGAGTGCAACTTTGGAGCCATTAAGATGAAAAGGAGCGTTTTTACTCTCATTGATGTCTCTGCGGAATTTATATCCTTCACGATCTTCGAGAAAACGCTGTTCCATCTCAAATCTTGTTTTCTCGGCAAACGCAAGGGTGTTCTTGTTTTGCAACCGCTCATACTGATCCTTCGGGTTGGCGTAAAGATAGAGATTGAGGTTCTCTTTCTTGCGGACATGTTTTACTTTGTACTTGGGTTTTCCAGCCATAGCACCGTCGGTATAATAGACCCGATTGCCGTCAGCATCAAGTTCGGGAGCCTATGTTGAGTGGATTATCACGACCTTTTTGTAATTTTGTACCAAAATAACCATTGTGTTTTTATTTTATGATAAAATTTAGTAAAACTCATTTATTCGTTTTAAGTATCTCTTTGATTTGTTTAGTTGCTATCCCGATGCATATATGGTCAAAATCAACGAAAAACAGCAATGGGCCTGTCTTACATCCACAGCTCTTTACTGATACTATTTCTGAAATCGTAGCGGATTATCCGGGAGAGATAGGAGTAGCGGTAATCATAAACAACACCGATACAGTTGCTGTCAATAACAAGAGCATTTACCCCATGATGAGTGTATTTAAGCTGCATCAGGCATTAGCAATATGTAACGATTTTGACAATAAAGGTTTGTCCCTTGATTCATTGATGACCATACATAGAGATGAGCTCGATTCCCAAACGTGGAGTCCTATGATGAAGAAGCATTCAGAACCCGTGATTTTATTGACAGTTAAAGAGTTATTACGTTACACGCTCATTCTGAGCGATAACAATGCAAGTAATTTCATGTTCAAGAAATTAGTTAATGCTACCCAGACAGACAATTTCATCGCCACGCTTATTCCTCGTTTAAGTTTTCAGATAGCATATACTGAAGAGGAAATGTCTGCTGACCATGACAAAGCATATTACAATTTTACATCCCCTCTCGGAGCGGCAATACTAATAAACCGATTGTTTACCGACAGTTTGGTCAATTATGACAAACAATCATTCATTATGAAAACATTGGAGCAGTGTACTACCGGTAAAGACCGGATTGCTGCGCCGTTGCTCGATAAAGAAGGAATTACTATTGCCCATAAAACAGGTTCCGGCTATACCAATGAAAACGGAGTACTTGCAGCTCACAATGATGTAGCCTATATCCGTCTGCCAAACGGAGTATGTTATACATTGGCTGTATTTGTTAAGGATTTCAAGGGCAATGAAACACAAGCTGCAAAAGTCATAGCACGTATATCCGCTATTGTGTATAACTTTCTTTGCTGAACCGTATTTCACCATGCACTTCGACTGGAATAAGTATGAGGATAAGCCATGGGGGATACAGTCTACAGGATCTGAAAAAAATACTCCTCCTCGCTGAAGAGATGTTAATAATATTAAACATCAGACAGTTAGCATGATTTTACAGAAATTGGACAAGCAAACTTTGCTATAAAAGGCGATAAAAAGAGGTATCAATTCACGTTTTTTAACTTCAGTATGTTGGTTTCGGCAGTCCACCTATTGACCGGGGTTAATCCTGTTGCTGTGCCTCGGCCGCCTGTATCAATCGCTTTATCTCTTCCTTACTTTTGAAAGTAGCTGGAGCCGTGACAGGAACGTTAAACTCTTTGATAAAAGCATCAAATGGAACGATAGTATCTTTGGGGTGAACCACTCTCCAGAATATCTCTGCGCGACGCCTGATTTCCGGTTCGAATTTTTCTGTGATTATTCCCTTTATCCCTATAGCCGCCACATGATCATATAGAGGAGCGTCATAAATAAGACCGTCGGCCACATCCTGCCATTTCCGGCCTTTGATAAATGACGGACCTCCTCCGGCCGGTCCGTTGTAATTTGTTTCTCCGTAAGGATTATCCTGAAAGTCAATGCCGAAAGGACGGCATCCCATTCGTTCAAAAGCGGCGTCCCATGCACCGTTGCCAGTCATCGGGCAGTTCTGTCCGTTCCATAATACCCAATCAAACCAGTTTAGAACAACTATCTTGACACGCTCTTCGCCAAAAGTCTTTTTCATCCACCATCCTTGTGTTCCATAATCCCGGTCCCAAGGTTTAAAATAGCCTGAATAGCTGATGGCGTGTGGCGGACTGGTTATCACCATGGCTTTGCGCGTACCCTTGACGAGGGGCTGGCGTTCGTACATCGAGGCGAAGTTGGCACTCAAGAGGCTGTCGCGGTTAGTCTTGTCAAGGGATGTCCAGAAAGCCTTATAATCATCCACCGTGTGAATACTATCCCATGAGAAATTTATGTCGGTCAGACCCAGATGTATCTTACGGGAGGTCTTCTTGTTGATGTTATATAGGCCTTTGAGAAACTTGATGCGGTTGTATTTCTCCCATAAAGGATAGAAACATTCGCCTTTCTGATAGTAGGAGTAAAGGCTGTCCATGAAATCATCCTCCGCTGCGTATGTCGCATTTAGCAATCTGTTTACATCCTCTGTCAGATTTATTCCTCCAACTTCTGTATATACATGTCCTACTCGCTCAGCAAAGCGGGGATCGGCCAATAGGTCGAGAATAAAATTATACTGTACCGAGTCACGATGATCACGCTCTCCCAACACGACAATATCCGACTTTTCAAACAGCTTGAATATATAGTCCTTAGGCGATACTCCGTTTTTTCGGCATAGCCATGCAGTGCTTTTATAGACGCCACCGACGGTGATTGTGCCGCTAATTCCCCTGCAGATGAAATAGCCAAAATGACAAACATCAACAAGTTTCTCGCGATTGTCTGTAATATCGTATTAACCATAAGCTAAAATATTTGACGGTTTACTAATATTTGGTATTAATCTGTAAAGATAGTGAAGTTGTTTCTACTAATTGAGGAATGTTAAATATGATGTAAAATAATCAAATACAGCGCATTCTGCAAAGGATGCGCTATATTATGGCTGCCAAACTGTAATATATTGGAACAATGCCAAAATACGCTGTACTCGACAAAGATACAATAAAAAAATCGGATAATGAAGTCTTTTATCCTGTAAAATGCCCATTCGGCAAGTTATACAATGTTATTAACATTAGAAGAGGTGCCATTCTTCTCGCTAAACAGAGCTGTGAAATAAGCTCTGTTCCAGTCATGATATCCATCTTTGAGAGCGCAAACAGTTTCTTAACGAGGTCTTTAAGGTCTCCGATTAATGACTGATTTATATACAAATAAATCCAATTATTCCTCAAAAAATCGGATTTTAGCCAAACAAACCACGCCATCTGAGGCCATAAAACACCAGTCCCGGATATTCCCATACAAACATACTCTATATCTTTTTTATTATTTGCATCATAAAAATATATAACGCAAAAAACTAATCTTATAGAGATGTCTTGATCCTGTTTATTAAGGATATATTTGTTTGTGAGGGGCAGATAAAATTTCGATATCTTCCACACGGTGCAAACTTATATACGGACTTCGATTTTTGAGGTGGCGTAAGACTATGGCTGAAGGGTAACAAACTTCTTCAATGATTGAAGAAAAGACTTTCCCATCTGCTATTGCATTGGCTATAATTCTCTGAGATGCTTCTGAGAATCTCTTACAATCATTAATTTTATGCTCAAGTTCATAGGCTATATCTATATCCCCATAATCATCAGCGGCTGGATTAAGATAACTGCCAAAGAGAATTAGTCTTGAAACGCGGTATATGTAATTCTTATCTTCGTTTATTTCTGCCACGCGTTTCATAAAACCGTTAAAAATTTTGTCTGCTTTTGCCTTATTCATTCGACTCACAAATTTAACTTGTGCCAAGGCGTTCCCCTTTACTGTGACTTTATATTCATTAGGCTTTGTCTGTTCAGCATATTCAGAGTTTAATAATTCATTAATCAAATAAGCTCCTGATGGTTTCGTCAAATCAAAGTATTCCGTAATGGTTTGAAGTGAAAATGACCCCGGTGTTCTATATCTCCTCATGAAGTCTCGGATTTTAATTATCGGTATACCACAGATTATAGTCTTTTTATCGATTTTCATAATGATGTAATATTTAAACATTGGTGATTAACCTCTATCTTTATTGAGGTCACAAATTGTGACCTCAATAAAGAATAATAGAATAGTACTATTTTGGGGTTCGCCGATAGCGTTGATTCGGATGATTTGGTATAGAAGTATATTCTCTTTCCAAAACACCTTTGGAAATCAATATAGGTAAGACATGATTACGTAAGTACGATTTATCTTTCCCAAGTATCTGAGTGAGTTCTTGAATAGTACGCCATTCTGAAGTTATCTCATAAATAAGTTCTTCCATTTCAGCCGGGCGCAAACGCTTCTTCCTTAGAAGACACTGCGCCTCTGCACTTATAATATAAACTTCTGTAGTTGTATTGCTATTGTCATTAGAGCTGTCAACATTAGAGCCTAAGCTGTCAACATTAGAGCCTAAGCTGTCAACATTATCACTATTGCTTATAAGATTATTGCTTGATACTATATTTGCAAGTCTATATTTAGTTCCACGACCATACCCGTCAGAGAAAAGCAGACCTTGACGACACATATTTTGTAGTAATGTGGTGATATCGGATTTATGAAGCCGTAGTACATATCTCAACCTTTCATTTGTCACATTCTCTTCTGTCAGAGCCAGGGCCAACACAGTTTGCACTTGGGGAGAAAACTTTTGTGTTTCTATGCCAAGGCGATTGTTCAATTCATCCAATACTTCCGGTTGAATTAGGGATTGCATGGAGAGCGAAAGTTCAACCTTATCTGGACGGGTGCGCTCAAATATAAATGGAGTTTTCCAATTATTTCTTCTCCATCCTTCTATAATCTTTGCACCTCCACTACCTGCTTTCTCTGCAGGACCAAGCATCATAAACATTTTTTGAATCGTTGGATTTCGGCAGACACTCTCTCCTCCTTCAAAGAATTGCTCCTGAGAAACTAGCATTGTCCCGGGATTAGAAAAGAAATAAGTGCCATTCTTGAATATTACCGTCAACGAACCTTCTGCCTTATAATCGGGGTGAACGCAAAGATTTACGAACACCTCTCTGATAGCTACATGGGCCGGCGACTGATCTATTCGTTGATTATCCTTTATGCTAAAAGGCTTTGGCAAAAAACTTTGTAACCGAGGAAGTGTACGGAGATAAAATTGGAACAAATTCGCTTCCCATGTGCCATCTGGATAAATTCGGTCTATCCAACGTTCAGTATCATTGATTGTGGTTTCATTACGATAGTCGGGAAAGAAATTCGGCAAACATTCGTCATCTGTAATTGCATCCGTTTTTCCAAACATCAAAATTCCGGCAACGGTGAACCCTTCTTCTCCCGATACGCGGTCTCGTCTATATGCTCCAAGCTGCTTAAGGAAGTGTAAATCATCTAAAGTTGACCAAACATGGTCCGGCTTGGCGATATTGAATAATTGACGATACTGTCGGAGAGATTCTTTGTCAATATCTTCTATGGTATACCCCTTAAGAATTCGTTTATCTGTAGTACGAGTGAGGTCAGCATCAGCAAACATTCTTTGCACTTCACTTCGCGTACATTTAAAATCGCCTTCATATCCTCGCCGATATGTACCACCATATGGATCATGACCCACAAAAACCGGTCGTTGGTCTCTATTGGCACGTGGAACTTTTATGATAAGGACGTAGAAATTTCCAACTTGTAAAGCTTTGACATCATCATTATTAAGAAGATTAAGATTGGTAGTATTTCTATTGGCGAGTCCGGACCATAAATCTTTCTGCAATTTATCTATATCTGCTGCCGATAAATTATCTGATTTAAGTTTACCTTGTTTTTCTTTGACACCTAATATCAGGACACCTCCGTTAGTGTTTGCAAACGCACTATATGTCTCCCAAAACGAACCTGGAAAACCTCCTTTGGCTCCCTTGAACTCCAATTCTTCATTTTCAGCGATGTCTTGAAGAGATTTTAGAATATATATTATCTGGTTGTTAAGCAGCTCCATCTATTTTCGATTAAGAGATAAATCATCATAATTAAAATTTATGATGATTACTTTACCACATGCAAATTTACTAAAGAAATTTGAGATTTGAGTTCTATCTCACTACAAAAGTCCTGTTAGCATTAGATATTCAGATTACGCATAATGGAAGGGTGAATTTAATAGTTGTTATATTTGTTTGTGCTTTCAAAGTATTCCCTCGTGCCCGATTTATGACTAATTTATATACAAACAATCGCTTTTCCCTCCAAAAATGCGGATTTTAGTCAAACAAACCACAGCATTTGAGGCTATAAAACACCAATGGCCAAACAAATTATATTTTGATTAGCCATTGATTATTAGGTATTTATGCTAAAATATTTTCTTAATACTCGTCCTCGTTGAAGAATGGTTTTAATACTGTATTTCAGTTATTTAACCCTCACTAACTGACTTAAATACAAACATATTTCGCCATTTGAGGCCATAAAACGCCAGCTCGGAATATTCCCATGCAAACAAATCGGGGCATACAAACAAAAATACAAACATATTTTTGCGCCTAAAATATTCCTGAAAGAAGATGAGTTGTAATATTCATATCAGAGGATGAGTATTTGGATTTGTGCCGCCAGCTCTCGTTACTTACTTACTTATTTATAGTGTTAGGGTATTGGTAAATTTCACAACCTGATATCCGGCAATAGTCCCAGTTGGGTGTGCTGATGATTCCGTTAGTTTCTAACGCAACGCTGAACTATTTAGCCAAAAGACTTGTTGAAATCAGAAAATAATTCTAACTTTGCCGTTAGAATTAAACGTTATAAGATATGCTCCTACGATTTGCAGCTGAAAATATAATGTCATTCAGGGATACCGTTGAATTCAACACATTTCCTTCGAGCAAGAGCCACAGCCACGATTGGCATAAGGAGACATGCAATCATGCCACTGCTTTGCGTATGTCCGCCATATATGGAGCAAATGGAGCCGGGAAAAGCAACCTGCTTAAATGTATAGCATTGTTGAGGGCTATGGTGATGTCGGAGAAGCTCGGAGATCTCCAACTTCCTGATGAACTCTATTTCAAACTTGACAGAGAGGGCCGTTCCCGTCCGTCAGAACTGGCCGTGGAATTCTTCGCTGGAGACCTGATTTTTTATTATCATGCCGTATTCACAGGTATGGCAGTACAGCAAGAAGAACTGTCTATTAGTGGAAAAACAAAGGATATACCGATTTTCACACGCAACAATAAGGACATCTTTATCTCGCCGGAGTTTTTCACGGCTGGAGGTAATGAAAAATCCGCTGACGTTTTCCTTGATGCGATAGGTCGTGTTATTCGTCCCGATATGCTGGCCCTCTCTTTTTTCGGACGCTATTATCCGGAGGAGTTGCCGGTTGTGAAAAAAGCATACGACTGGTTCCCCCGTCTTCAGGTGGTAGCACCTTCAATGACTGCGGAAGCATTGCCTTATCTTCTTGAGAAAGATTCGGAATTTGTTTCGCTCGTTAATGAGATAATTCCAGAGCTGAACACAGGCATATCCTCTCTCCGTGTCAATTCGCTGGTGATAAACGAAGACGATTTTAAGGACAATACTCCGCTTAAAGCCATATATAATGCTGCCAAAGCGAATCCGGGGAAACCACAGACACTGGATCTGTTCACCGTGATTATGGAGAATGGTGTTGTTATGTTGAAATCCTTGATGGCTATTCATGAAAACTCCGATAGGGAGGAAATTGGCATGAATATCCGTGAGGAATCCGACGGTACCCGGCGTCTTGTAGAATATATGCCTCTGCTATATTCTATTCTTCGTAAGGGAGGTGTGTTTGTAATTGACGAAATTGAAAGGAGCATACATCCGATAATGATTAAGAGCATTATGCGAAAGATTTCCGATAGTAAAGATGCACGGGGTCAAATTATATTCACGACACATGAAAGCTGCCTGCTTGATCAGAATATTTTCCGGCCAGACGAAATCTGGTTCGCTCAAAAGGATGTGAATCAGTCAACCCAACTTTATCCTTTGAGTGATTATAATATTCACAAGACAGCCAATATCGAGAACGGTTACTTGACAGGACGTTATGGAGGCATACCTCTCCTTTCCAATCTGTCTGACTTAAAGTGGTGATATGATAACGAGACGTAAGGATTACACCAAACATGCTCCATCCAAGGATGCCAGCAAAATTTATATTGTCTGCGAAGGTGCGGAAACGGAAAAAACTATTTCAATTTCTTTGAAGGATTGTCTTCCAATCTTGAATTGATTTTGATTCCACCGGAAGAAGGCACCGATCCATTGAAACTGATAGCCTTAGCCAAGCGCATATTGTTGTCTGACACCAGCAGATATTCCCTTGATTTCAAGCAAAGGGATCAAATATGGGGGACAAGACGAAGCGGATAGGGATGGAGGTCGGCTGGAACGGCGCGGTTGTTTGAAATTCAACGAGTTGCGCGGTGAGGGCTGAGGGACGCGAAAAAAACGAAGCGTATATTTGCTTGGATTTTATGGTGATTCCGGCGGCCGGTTATGGTGATTTGATGGTGATTTGATGGTGATTTGACCAGGGTTTTATTTGGATTTGATGTGGTCTGCGCTGCGGCGTGGGCCGTTTTTGTTTATGGGCGGTCGTGCCGCCGGCGATTGACGGCTCCGGAGACGCGTCAGGGCGCGTATTTTCAAGGGTTTGGGGCTATGACGGCAAATTGTACGTCCGGCGGTTGAGAAACGCGACACGAGGCAGATCTGCGGCCCATCGCCGGTTCTGCTGACGGAGGGAGGGGCGCCCATCAGCGCGGTCGAGCCGATGGTCAGAATAACGGCCAAAAAAGGCAGATTTGGAGAGTGGGGGGACAACTGGGGGGACAGACTGGGGGGACAGACTGGGGGGACAAAATTAAAAAAGTGGGGGGACAGATTTAGGGGAGTCAACAGCACAAAGCCGGGGGATGGGAAAATACCCTTATTCCAAAATTAGATTGAAAAAACGGGGGTTCAGTGTGAGGAAAAATACCCCTAATTTTTGGTCGTAGCACTCCGGCAGACCACTAAAATCAAGGGGTTAGCATCGATAGCCTCAGATTTAAGAGGGGGGATACCCTTGAAAAAGGGGCCAAGGGGTATGCGCAGGGTGTCATCCGGGTAACGTATCAAAGTCGTTTCCGGCAATTATCTGGTGTGATGCGACGAGGTCCGACACACTCGTAAGTTCATCATGAATACAATCCGTGTACTTTTGCCTTTCATCAGATATAAGGCGGTTGACGACGACGTCTGCCAGCTCGACTGCCTGTGCAACACGTTTTTGTTTGGCTGTTGCTGTTTTCAGAGTCTTAATTTCGGCTTTCAATTTATTGCACGCACGCAGGAAGAATGCTGTTGCAGCTTCATCTCTGAATTTTGGAGAGGTGGCGATTTGTGGCTGATTTAGAATCAACTTAATGGTCGGAGCAATAGGCTTATCATAATATTTATTGGCATAAGTTTTTAAAGCCATTTCGATGCACTTGCTTTTATCAGCTTTGGCAGGAAGCGTGGAGGCAAGCTGTCCCAAGAAATCCAGCCGTTGGGTGAAAATATCCAATTTGACAGTCGAGTCTATGATCTGGAAAGATTCGAGCATCTTAAACATCATGACTGTGGTTCGTTTGTTTTCGGGGTTTGGTGTCAACTTCCAAAGGAGTACGCACAGAGCCAATATTATGAGAAGCGCTATCATGTCAATTAAGAGGACAAGAGAGGTTTTGAAACTTACGGCATAGATGTATTAAGGGGCAGATTCGATTGCGGCCGGGGCAAGGAGTTGTGTATTTGCGTTTACCACGGGGGAAAAGTTCCGAACTCCTGCAAGTTCTTGTTCAAGTTGCTCTACACGAGCCTTGAGTCTGCCGATTTTCTCGGACTGGTCACTAATACGAGCATTAGCGTTATCAAGACTACTCATCAGTCTATCAACAATATATTCAGGTGTCTTTTCGGAGTCCTTTGTCTGAGGTTCAATTTTTGTCTCAATATTGCGATTGGTTAAAAATTCATCCTCAGAGAGGAGCATAGGCCCTACCCCCCTCATAAGCCATTCGGCAGATAGTTGTGGATATGTGGTTAAAATCTTAACCAACATATCACCCCCAGGCGCAGAACGTTGATTCGCGCCCTTAAAATTGCTGGCTTGCACGCCAGTAGCCTCATAAAAATCAACCCTCTTAATGCCCATTTGGGTCAAGAAGGACAAAATTTTTTCTTTCAAGGTTGAAATTTCTGCCATTTTATTTTGTAGGTTAAAATTTTATCCCTATCTTTGCAGCGGGTTCAGGAATGAACGAGCCGCCAAAGGTACAAAAATTTGGTGAGAATGGCAAGAGTAGGACTGAAGCCCGACACGGTAATAACCATAAAACTTAAAGGAAAAATGACAAACGAAGAGAAGATTCAGGAGATCGACCGCCAAATAAAGCGCGTTATCAACCGCCAGGAGGAACGCATCGCCGACTACAACCGGCAGATCGCCGAGGACTATCGCAACTTCTTCCACTGGCACGCCGGCGACATGTACGAGGCCCAGACGATCCGCGAGTATTTCGTCAACATCGTAGAGCTGCCGGAGTTGGGGGACGCAGAACGGGTAGCCAAGTATCTGGACCGCATGATCAGGACCATCGAGACCGAGCTGATCAACCGCAGCAGCTTCGGAAGCTGCACGGACGAGATCGTGAATCTGGAACACCGTCTGAAGCTGGAAGCGCAGCGCGCGATCCGCGAGAAGCTGCTAAGCCTCCACACTATATGCAACCTCTAACGGAAAGTGAGCTATGGAGAAGAAGAGCTACCGCATCAGGATCAACGACCACTACACGGATCCGGAGAAGTGCAACGAGATCAATCTTGGGATCGAGTACCCGACCCTTGAGATGGCGTCCGAAGCCGGCTGGTCGATTATAGAAGCTTTTGCCGCAATCCACGGACTCGGCTACGAGAACCAGGGGGACCAGTATATGGCCTACATAAAGGAGGGCGAAAAAGCGGGCTGGGGTGTATTGACGCTTGAGATATACGACAACGAGGGGAACCGATACGAAGACCTCTGACGATAAAGGGGGTGAGACCCAAGAGAGGGCCATCCCGGGGCAAGAGAGCCCCGAAACGGTGAAATTTTTATCACAATCAAATTTTTCCACGGTCCACGGAATTGCAAGTCCGGGGGCATCAGGGAGGCCAGGAAGGTGAGCGACCATGGCGCAAGTATCGGGGTTCGATTCCCCGACCTCCCACCAGATCAAAATATCGACACGATGAACCAGGAAACAGAAAAACGGACCAGAAAGGCGCTGCGTAAGCTGCGGTCGACCCTGACGAAGCAGGGCGCGGAACTCGGCCTCGCGCTGAACGAGTGCGAGGAGGCAAGCGATGACTTCGAGCTGTGTAACGATAAGCTGTATGAGGCTGCGGTCGGCGTATGGTTCGCCGTGAATGAGACAATAGAGAAGATAGGTAAAACCCTAAATAATAAGGAATCATGAAAAGTAAAAAAATCATAGCGATAGAAAGGGCAACCCGGCTGGAGCTGGCAAAGCTGTTCAAGGTAACTGACAAGACGGTGTTTAACGCCCTCTCCTTCAAGAGCAGCACCTCCGGGATACAGCGCCGGATAAGAAAGGCCGCCATGGAGAGAGGCGGACGGCTGCTTGTAGACCTCACCGGACTTGAGACCTTCCACGACTTCGACGGCAGGATGCGTCAGTACCTGCCGAACGGCAGCTACATCGAGGTATGTCGGGCTGACAATACCGGGCACATCTACTTCAATGGGAAAGAGGTGGCACGCTATGACAAAGTGATTGTCCCGGCCACCATATACGCCATGCAGGAAAAGGCACTGACACTCAATTAACGATAAGTATGGAATATTGCAAGGGTATATACTGCATTTCCACGCGCGAGCTGATCGACGGGGGCATCATGACATACGGTGCCTATAAGAAAGCGGCCACGCGCAAGAATATAAATGTAGTGCAGCGCGGAGGCGGGGCGACCGGCTCCTATGCCCTTGTAGCCGTGGAATCGCTCAAGCCCGAGCAACGTCTCAAGGTAGACGAGGTATTTGGCGGAGCCGACGCGCACATAGCCGCGTGGGTAAGGAGCAACTACACCGAGGACCAGGAGGCTATGGCCTTCTTCAACAATCCCGAGAAGACCGGGGTCAGTGACATGCCGCTGAGCCGCCGGCGCGAATATATGGTAAACGCCTCGGTTCTGAACACCTGCATCCGGCTATATGACCGCGCGGCCACCGCGCAGCGGCTGTTTGGCGCGAGCTACGACTGGAGCCGGATGAGCAAGGTGATCGAGAGCCTCCGGGAACAGTTCGGGCATACGCTGCCGACCTCGGTGCTACGGTTTCGGCGCAAGGTCAGCGACTACCGCAAGTACGGCTACAAGGCACTTCTCAGCGGCAAATACGGCAACCAGTGCGCGCGACTGCTCACAAAGAAAGAGGAGCGCGTGCTGTTAGGCCTGACCGTACTTCCCAACAAGCCCTGGAACAAGAACGTACACGACATGTATGAAATGTTCGTCTGCGGCGAGCTCGACGTCTACGACCCCGAGACCGGCGAGATACTGAACCCAGACATCTACGCCAGGAAAAAGAATGGTGAATTCTGGATACCGAGCGAGGCTACGATAACCAACTTCTTCAATCGACCGGACATCCGGGCACTGATAGACGAGAGGCTGATGCCGAGCGTGGACTACTATCACGAGCAGATGCCGCACGTGCACCGTCACAACGGCACCTACGCCTTGTCGCAGATAACGATGGACGACGTGGATCTGAGCAGGAGGATGCACGGCAACGAATATGTGCACGCCTACTACGCCTACGACTCCGTGAGCCAGGTGGTGCTTGCGGCAAGCTACTCCATGAAGAAGGACGAGAGCCTCGTCGACGACTGCTTCCGTGAGATGTTCGCGCTCATCAAGCGGCGCCAATGGGGAATGCCCGCCGGCGTGGAGGTAGAGAACCACTTGATGACACGCCACAGAGAAGGGCTGCTCGCCGAGGGCGTGGTATTCTCGAGGGTACGGTTCTGCGCCCCCCAGAACTCGCAGGAGAAACAGGCCGAGCCTCTGAACGGCGCCAAGAAGCGCAGCATCATCCACAAAAACCGCGAGGACATAGGCCGCTTCTACGGCAAAGGGAAGTGGCGCATCTATCAGAAGAAAGTCAGCGACTCGACCAACCAGCTCTACATAGACAAGAAGTATTACAGTTTCGAGGAACTCGTGGCCGATGACCGCGCCGACAACGAGGAATGGAACAACAGCCTCCATCCCGACCAGAAGAGATTTCCCGGCATGACGCGGTGGGAGGTACTGATCGCCAACATCAACCCGAATCTCCGGCCCTACGATGAGCGAACGCTCGCACGATACCTGGGCGAAGCCGTCAATACTACGGTGCGGCGCAATTCCTATGTGCGCGTCTGCTACTCCGACTGGTGGCTGAGCGCCCCCGAGATCCTTGAGAGACTCGCGCCGAACAATTACAAGGTGACCGCCTATTATCTGCCCGACGAAGAGGGGAACGCGGCGAACGTATATCTGTACCAGGGAGAACGCTATATCGACCAAGTGGAGAAGGTAGAGACCTTCAATCGAGTTTATGCCGAACAGACCGAGGAAGACCGCGAGAAGTTCCGGCGCCAGGAGGAGAAGGTGATTGCCTTCAAGAAGTATATCGCCGACAGACGCATCAGCAGACTCGGCGTAATGCCGCGCGTGTCTGCCCCGGCGGATGAAGACGAGGACTTGGCCGTAGCGACCCCGATAAACGCGATAGAGGGCGCGGAAACGCGCGAGGAGGCATACGTGGCCGAAGACACGGAGAGCCGCGCCTACGCAGACATATAAACGACATTCAAACAATATTCAAATATGGTTACAACCGAAATCAAAAACAAGATCGTGGCCGCCATAGCGCAGGCCAGAGAGAACTATCCGAGCGACGCCAAGCACGCCGCGAGCCTCGGGATCAACGCCGGCGTATACAGCGCCATCAGGAACGGTCAGACCGACCGGGTACTGAGCGATGCCAACTGGATAACGATAGCCCGGAAATTAGGCGTGAGCCTCCGGGGCGAGATAGAATGGAAGGCGGCGAAGACCGAGACCTTCAAGTACATCACCACGCAGCTTGAGGCAATCCAGGAGCGCGGACTGAGCACGATACTCTGCGACCTGCCGAACATCGGGAAGACCTTCACGGCAAGGTACTACGTCGGGACGCACGCCAACGCCGTGTATATCGACTGCTCGCAGGTAAAGACGAAGCTGAAATTAGTGCGTCGGATCGCGGCCGAATTCGGCGTGGACAGCAAGGGACGTTACGCCGACGTGTACGACGACCTTGTGTACTACCTGCGGAGCATAGACCGACCGCTTGTGATCCTTGACGAGGCCGGCGACCTGCAGTATGAAGCCTTCCTCGAGCTGAAGGCACTATGGAACGCCACGGAACGCTGCTGCGCGTGGTACATGATGGGGGCCGACGGACTGAAGGAGAAGATCAAGAGGAGCATAGAGTGCCGGAAGGTGGGCTACACCGAAATGCTGAGCCGCTACGGGGACCGCTACTGCAAGGTGACGCCGGACGAGGCGAAGGACCGGGACGCCTTCCTGAAGGAACAGGCGCGTGTGGTAGCTAAGGTCAACGCCCCGGAAGGAGCAGACGTGGCGCAGATAGTCCGCAAGAGTGGCGGCGGACTACGCAGGGTATATACAGAAATCGAAAAACTGAAATTGCAATGATTATGGTAAGCGTACTTGAGAAGGAATATATGGAGACGGTGATCCGGATGGGCCGTCGCATGAAAAACGGTGAGATAGACTGGGAGCAGCGCCGATACGAGATAGCTAAGGATTGCCTTGCGGCCATGATGCCGGAATTTACAAGGGCAGTCCATGAAGCGCTTATGGCCGTTAGCCAAGACGTGATTTTTGGAGAGATGGTCGAAAAGGAAATAAAGCAGATGGGCGAAGGTGCCGTTGAGATTGCCGTCAATATGGGGAACCTTCTCGTGGCCGAATTGAAAAAGAATCCCGTAAAAGAGTGACTCATGCCGAAAAGAGCCTACAGTCCGAAAGAGGTACTTGCCAAGACGTACACGACCCTTCCCTGGGAGGGCAAGTGGGCGGCGGCGTTCGGCTGTCCGGCAGTTAACGAGCTCTGGACGATCCAGGGAGCGTCGGGTTCCGGCAAGAGCAGTTTTTCGATGCAGCTGGCTCGGAAGCTCTGCGAATACGGAACCGTGCTGTATATGAGCTACGAGGAACGAGTGAGCCAGTCGTTCCAACAGCGACTGGACCGCTTCAAGATGAACGAAGTGCAGGGACAGTTCCGCATCGCGATTGAGGACACGATCGAGGAGCTCACGGCCCGGCTGAAATGCAAGAAGAGTCCGCGGTTCATCATAGTAGACAGCTTCCAGAAATCGGAATGGAGCTACGAGGCGACTATGGAACTAATACGGAGATTCCCGCGCAAGAGCTTCATCTTCATACTCCAGGAATACAAAGGCCAGCCTCTGGGGAAGCCGGCGGCAAGGTTGAAATATGACGCTGGCGTGAAGGTGCGCGTGGTTGGCTATAAGGCATATTGCCAGGGACGCTTCATCCCGGAAGCCGGCGCCCATTACGTGGTATGGGAAGAAGGAATATTAAGGACCACAAACAATTTAGGATAATATGAAAATCAATATGCGCTGGAAACATGACAGACTAAACGGAGCGACCATTCAGGAATTCGCGCGCATGGAGATGCAGACCACCATTCCTAACGACTGGGGTGTGTTTGTCGACCCCGTGTCCATCCCGGTATGCAACACATTGGGATATACGCTGCTCATTCACATTGCGCTGGGAAAGGATGGGTACCATACGTCAACGGAATATGAAACCAACACCGGCGGCGGAGGCAGCCTACCATCCAAAAAGAGCAAGCCACACAAAACCAAGAAGAGCGCATTCGAGGCAGGCATAAAGGATCTGATGGAGCGAGAATATCTCAAGCAATTCCACGAGCATATGCGCCGGGCACTCTCAATATTTCATTCAGCCTCATACGTACAACTGACATTATTCTAATTATGGCAAACGAAATAAACAACTACGGGCGGTTCTGGACCGCATTCAACAGTCTTCGGATACCGGGTGACGCCGAGTATTACAAGCGGATGTTCGTGTCGCAGTTCACGAACGGTCGGACGGAGAGTCTGCACGAGATGACTCGGTCTGAGTATGACCGGATGTGCGACGCCGTCGAGGAGCGCAGCGGGCGGAAGGCAGAACTCCGGAAGCAACGGAGCCGGACCCTCCGGCTGATGCAGCAGATGGGAATCGACACGACCGACTGGGCGAAGATCGACGACTTCTGCCGTAATCCCCGGATCATGGGGAAAGTGTTCCGGCACATAACGGTTGACGAGCACGGCGGCCTCCAGCGGAAACTGCGGGCGATAATGGCGAAAGACCGGGAGGCGGCCAGGAAACGGGCCACCGAGCAGAAGCCGACGGAGCCGAAGAGCGAGAAATATATTCTTGTAGACCTGGGCGCCCAGGATCCGAGATACAACTAAACCGAATGAATATGGAAACAGAGAGGAGAAAGACCCCGTGGCGGCACGTTGACGACGAGCTGCCGAAAGACGGGCAGATAGTGGTGACGTGCTCGCTGATGAGCCTTCAGGCGTCGGCTGAGTATCCTGGCGGAGTGGAGCCGGTGTCGGCGTTCGGTGTGGCGGTGTTCCGCAAGGAGGTGGAATACGGCGAGGAATACGAGCCGGAATACCAGGAAACCCGCGAGAACGTGTTCTGCACGGAGATGTGGGACTGTCCGGAGGGAGAGGTGGAATGGTGGATGCCGATGCCGACACTACCGGAGCAAGGACTTGAGGCGTATATGAAAGCGATCAAGGCGCGCGCCGGCATCAAGGATTATACAGAAACCGATAATAAACAACATATATAAACCATTTAAACCCCATTTGAACAATGGCAAAGAGACAGAAAAAGACAGTGATCAGCGGCGTGAGCAAGGACGCCGCCGAAGAGGCGTTCGCCACCTACGCGAAGGCAAGCGCGGAACGTGCGAAAATCAACGCCGAGATCGAGCTGAAGTGCGCCCAGATCCGCGAGAAGCAACAGGACCGTCTGACGCAGCTCCAGGCTACACAGGACGAGGCGTTCGACACGCTTCAGACGTTCGCCATCGAGAACCATGCCGAGCTGTTCAGCAGGAAGAAGAGCCTGGAGATGGTACACGGCACCATCGGATTCCGCACCGGCACACCGAAACTGAAAACGCTCAAGGGATTCACATGGGCGAGCGCCCTGACACTGGTCAAGGAATTCCTGCCCGGGTATGTGCGCACGACCGAAGAGATCGCCAAGGACAAGATGCTTGCGGAGCGCGAGAAAGACGTGGTCAAGCCCGGCGACCCTCTTGGTCCCGGCGTACCGCTGGCGGAGGTCATGGTGAAATGCGGCATCTCGGTGGTGCAGGACGAGTCGTTCTATGTAGAACCGAAAAGCGAGGAATAGCGTCATGGAAGTGCGCAGAGAATTCAACCGGGACAACATCGAGGTATGCCGGCACTGCAATAACGAAGGGACGATAATCGTAGACTCGTTCGCTGGACCCTCGCGTGTCCCATGTCCGACCTGCGGCGGCAGCGGCCTTGTGCGGAAGCGCATCACGGGAGTCGTGACCGTCGAACCTTACGAAAAGAAGACCCCATGAGAAAAGCGAAAGCCACCATCCGAAAAGGGACAGCAGCCAACACCGTGGAAAGTGTTGCAAAGATAGCAAAAATTTTCGGAACGTGGAGCATAAACCGCACAAAAATAAACTTCTGCGCATCCAGCGCGTCTGCGACATCACCAGAGAGCACTACGAAGAGGGGAATCTCGCGAAGTGCTACAAGATGGTATGGCGGCGCTATGTGTACCCCATATATCCGATGTGTTACCACACCTATCTGAGCTATCTGCGCGTAGGACTCGAGAGTTTCAAGGAGCCGCATGACGACGAGCCGCCCACGCTTCCGAATCTATTTGACTGAAATAAGGAGCCGCCACCGTGAAATGAACTGCACCCCAAAAGTTTTGTGTCTAACTTTTGGGGTCACTTCAAAACCGATGGCGGCTCTTTTCAAACCATTTCGGGATCGAATTCCGGGGAGAAAACCTCTTCGGAATCGAGCGTGACCGGAAAGGGGGTCATAACGGAGCCATTCTCGAATAGCGCCGAGGCATCTATGGCGTGAGTGCGGAAAGAATAGATGTCGTCGGCAACACGCTCGAAATTATGGTCGGTGTCGGTCTCACAATGCTGGAAAGCCGAGAACGAGAGTCCGCGGGCGTCTGCCTTCAGCCCGAACCCCACGAGGCACTGCTGGAGGGCGCGGCCCAGGAGGAAACGGGAGGCCCACTCGCGGCGGTAGTCGGAATTCTGCTGTGCGAGGGATCCGGTGACCAGATGGAGGCGGACGGTGAGGTCGGAGTGCTTGGCATTGCGTCCGGTGGGTGTCCAGGGCATGGGGAGGAACTCCACAAAGAGAGCCGGCGTGGCGAAGGGGCGCATCTGGGCCATGCGGTCGACATTGGCGTTCCAGAAATCGACGAGACAGAATGCCGGTCCGGCGGGAAACGGGGCCGTATCGCCGGGCGCCGGGTAATGGATAAAGAAGTCATCGCCTTGGCGGCGGACGCGGGCCACACGGGCCTCTATGGCGTCAAAAACGCGGAGTATCATCTACGGTTGAATCTGTTGGCGAGGCGTTGGGAGAACTCCTCGAGGTTTTTATTGACAATGGCGTCGAGAGCCTCCTGAACCTTCGGGTCATCGCCGATGAACTGACGCTGCGGCATATTGACCTGGCGGGAGTGCCGGCGCATCTGATAGGAATTGCCTTTGGAGGAGCGCCGGGAATGCGTCCGGACGTTGACCGAAAAGCGGCCTCCCTCATTGTGGAGGGCAGTGTAAGGGAGGTTTGAAGAAAACACGACCGCCATGCCGCGCACCATGGAGCGAATGGATCCGCGCATATTGCCGGTAACGATGAGGATGGAGCCCATGCCCCGGTTGTTGAGCTTGGAAACTTTCGTGGGTTTCCAGCGGCGCCCAAAGAAACCCTGCTGCTCGAAATTGCGGTCGAACAGTTCGGTGAGCTTGACGCGGGCGTCGGCAAGAATGCGGTCGTAGATATTCGGCATAGGCTAATCGATATTGGGACAGGCAGAGCCGATGACAATGGCAATAAGGCCGAGCTTCGCCTGAAGGCGGTCGTTCCTGTCATCGATGAGGTTCCAGTCGATGGCGATGGGCTGCTTCTGCGAGATCTGCTTCCAGAGTTCCCCGTTGAGCTCGACACCGAGACAGAGCAAAGCGGCCGCCACCTCGGTGCGTGTGAAATCGGTCGTGATGGTAATTTTTTCGTCCATTCAAAAGAAATTGTGGGGTTTATGATTGTTATGTCAGAAAAAACCGCTATATTTGCGGTCAACAAGGTCTCTGAAGTAAGTCGCACCGAAGATTTGGAATCGGCTCAACGCTTTCAGAGACTTTTTTCTTTTACCACTGTTCGGGAGGTTTGGGGATTCCGGGTTTCAGTTTCGATGTATCGCATTTACCATAAATACAATAGAACACCTCAGCCTTGAGACCTTTGTGGGCCTTGACGTTCACGTAATAATTTTTGCCTCCCAATTCCACCTCGTAATACATAAAGAACGCCGCTTCGGGATGCTTGATCTCGCCAGTCTCATTGTCGGGTTTATTCGGCATCCATCCGAGATATCGATATTTGAGAGCAGTCCGGTCGATTCCTTCAAGCGAGCCAATAATGGCCACGTTGGAAGTGTGCCACATGACATCTTTGAGAGCGCCTCGTGTCACGAGCATAGACCCGGTAGTAAAATTATCGCCGGTGATGGCAATGTGGCCGTGTTCGGGGATTTTTTCCTTCATCCACTCTTTAACACGCCTTTCAGCCTCCTTCAGACACAGTTTGAGAATAGGTCCGCAAGCCTGGCATTGAGGGAGACCGAGACCTCGCGAGAGATTGATCTGTCCTCGCCGGGAACAGTTGCCGCACCCCTTCGGAAGGTACGGGTGCTTCGGCGGAAACAGCTTGAGCTGTTTGCCGGGATTGAAGCGGAAGATCCTCTGCTTGGGTTCGGATGTGCATGCCTCCCCGGCGGCGATAGCGGCGGCTGAGTCGGACTGCCGGTAATCGTCGCGCAGAACCTGGACGGCTGTGCAACGGCAGTTCCAGCCATTGGGAGGGTAATACGAATCCCAGAACGGGTCGGATGGAGGCAGCGTCGTGTTGTGGAGGGCAGCGTGAGCCTCACGGACGCGCCCGTCGCCGGCGGTGCGGTACTGCAGGAGGTAGCGGTCTCCGTCGCGCACCGCGTCGTTCCACCTGACAGCCATCTGCGAGGAGCGTACGGCGTGGTTATACTCCGCACGGAGATAGTTGACGTTGTACTTGGAGTCGATGGCGTGAACATCGCGTGAGAACTGCTCGAAAGACTTGACCTTGCCGTCCGGATCCGTGAGAGCCAGGCCGACCTCCGAGAGGGAGTGGTAGGTCTTGAAGCCGGAGAAGATGAAGGCGTTGTTACGGAGAGCCGCGGTCAGTTCCGGCGGGGTCTCAGTGGATATTGCGGAATTGATCGCAATATCCAGAGAGCCGAAAGTCTCCAGGATAAGGGCGCGCACCTCCGGGTCGGCGAGCATCTCGGGGGTAAAACCGTTCTTCTCGAAAACGCGACGTGCCGCACGCTCGAAAGCCGCGTGGTCGAAAGAGAAGCCTCCGACATCGCCTCCGACATCGCCTCCGGCGAGTGCGAGCTGCTCGGGGCCGTAGAGGGAATCGACGGCACGGTGAAACAGGCGGTAATGATTAGCTTTCTTTTTACGGGCATCGGGGCTGTTCCCGTTTTTATCCGGGTCATCGCCCCCTACTCGAAAAAAGAGCCTTCTCCCTGCTGCTTGGTTCCGGTAATGGGAACCTTGTACTTGTCGATGAAGTATTGCGGGTCGACCTCGAAATACTGGAGGAGCATACGCTCGAGCTCACGCTGCTCGGCGGGGGAATATGTGGCGGCGTCATCCCAGTCGAAGAAACGGCCCTCAAGATCGAATCCGTGACGGATCATCAGAGGGATAAGGCGGTCATTGATGACATTCTTAAAGAGAACCGCATCGGACGCGCATAAATCCTCGAACATCTCAAGATGCGTTTCGGACTGCGAAAGCGAGGATCCGGAATCAAGGGTCATGGTCTGGACGAGAATGCCCTTGGATATTTCGGAATTGCAGCGGTCCATTCGTTTGTCATAGACATTGTAGGCGTCGCCGCGTGTGGACTCCTTAATATCGATGGTTGTGCCTTCCGGAAAAAGCGCCCATCCGGCGGCACCCATAGCCTCAAGCATATCCTGAATGCGGATACGGTCGCCGGGGTTCTGCGACGTGGTCGTGGCCACGCGCATAGGCATTCCGAAGATCTCGCCGAACGTGTCCCAATAAGCGGCCATGTGGCGCTTGGAGAGACAATGCGGCGCGCACTTGAGCAGGAGGCCGAGGTCGGTAGGCTTACCTACCTCCACGCACCAGAGGGACAAGGGGCCTTCACGGTAAGGGATACCCTTCTCCGGTTCGTCGCCCGGATCACGGAGCAGTACACCGTATTCCGGCACGACGTGTCGGCGCGGTACGAGCTGAACTTCGGAGAAGCGGCGCGGTCCTGCGGCATCGGTAATGATGTCACCAAGCTGTATGAGGGAATGGCCCCACAGATGGGATTCAAGCGCATAGAGAAGAAAATCGTAAAACCACTGACTCTCGAAACATCGGGCCGCAGTCTCGTCCTCATTGCCCTCCGCGTCCTTGAGGACAAACTTCTTGAGCAGGGTCTTTGCGAAACGCTGCTGGACGCAACCTGACAGATGCATGTCGAGCATCGCGTCATCGTAGATGTCGTATAGGGCGAGTCTCTTGGGGTTCTTGAGGTTGAGGGCCATTTGGTGGGCACGGCGCCAACGGCGCGTGTCCTGCTTCTGCAGGGCGCGGTCCTTCTGATCGAGCATTATGATGAGGCTCTTGCGCTTCTCCATATTGCCACCGGCCTCGTTGTTGGCCCTTGCGGCGAGTCTGAGGGATTCTATTGTAACGAGCGACGAATCGCCCGAAGGTATGATGTCAGTTGCCATTAATGCTTTATTTTGTCATCTATCATGTTGGAGAAATCCTCTTTCTGCGAAGCTGTCGCGAGAATCCCGGTCATCGATGTCTTGTAAGCGGCGCCGCCGTCCATCGGAGCCGGAACTCCGGACCTGATGGCATTGAAGAGCGCGTCGATCCGGCCGGACATGATGGAGAGCTGCTTCCTGAGGTCGTTGGCATTGGCGGTCGTTTCCGAGCCTCCGTTCCAAGTGGAGACCGAGCCGTCCATTTCAAGGGTAGTCCCGTCGACATCGAGCCTGAGGGAATCCTCCTCAATGTTCGCCTTGACCTTCCCATTGACAATGGAGACGGACTTATCCTGCACCACGACCTCCGTCTCCCCGATAGTGAAGACGGCTTTTGTGTATTGTGCTGCCAGGAGCACCACGGCGACATTCGGGGACAGAAAGCCGACAACCACATCGGTTCCCTTTTCCGGGAACCGCACGAGGCCGGCGGATCCGTTCTGGTCCGCCTGGAGATTGACTCCGACAAGAGGCGCGCCCTCGTCGATTGGGGTGCAGTCGATTGTGCGGGCATTCTCGTCCACCTCATCGACGGTACAGACCCGCAGATACATTTCAGCGCCGTGTAGCGCGAGTCTCCTTATGCTGCTTGCAATGTTACTCATTGTTATTCTGCCACCCTCGGACCGAGGGTTATATCCTGCCGGAAGCCGGAGCTTCCGTAAGTAATCGTATTTTTCTGAACCTGATACTTTCCCTTCCGTTCGCCGTCAATCTTGATGCCGATGATGTCGAGCCGGTCAAGCAGCATGTGTCCGAATGTACGGAACGATCCGGTCAGGCCGTCGCGTTTCAGACGTTCAAGTTCCTGCTCGCCCCAGGCCTTTGCCTCGGACTCGGTCCTGCCGTAGCAATGGAGAGTCCGGCGCTCGCCGTCATCATCTCCGACCTCCACCTTGATTTTCTTTTTATTGTCAGGCTGGAGACTCACCACTTTCAGCTTTATCTTAACATCCTCCGCCTTCTGTTCGTCAAGGGAGGAGTCGGATATGATATTCACGCCGGTCTCGAATACCTGACGCAGTTCCGTACCATGGTCGAAAAGGACGCCGCAATAGAGCATCGGTTTCCCGTCCTCGAAACGGAAGAAGGTGCGGATGCCGTTCTCTTTCAGATGGGCGAGCAGTTCGGCCACGGTCTCGAAGTTGGTGCGGTACTGTCCTATCGACTGCTCGCCGAGAACCCTGATGTCATAGCCCAGGTTCTGATCCGACAGCAGTGTCTGAATATCCACAGACTTATACGCCTTCTTCACGCAAGGCTTCTGCTTGAGCATGAACATTTCGTCCTCGCAGAAAATCTCAATCGGAGTCTTGAATCCCTTGCGCAGCACGTAGCCGGCAAATGCGAGCTCGAGGTCATCGTCATACCCGAGCCAGACCTTGATCTTGTCGCCGCGCCTGATGGGGTTTGACGTCTGCCCCTGCCACTTGACCTTCCGGGGCAGAGTCAGTCTGCAGGTGGCGGTAAGGGCATCGGCATCGCGCTCGATCTCGCACGAGGTTATTTTCCCGAACGTCCAGGAACCGGTCTCGCCGGAGATCTCCACTTTGGCAGAAAGTCTGAACATGATTTGAAAAGGGTTTAAAGGGTGTTTAAATCACCAGTCGTAATGCTGGCGGGTCATAGTACCGAATCGCATGTAGTCGCCGATGGAGAGTCCGGAGCCGTCATCGCCCGGAGGATATTCCGGGAAATCGGGAGTGAACTTTCCGTTCTGAATGTCCTTGAGGCGGTCGATGGCGTTCTTGTAGAGCAGTTCGCGGGCATCGGAACCGACCATACCGAGCCACTGGCCGAGCCACCATAGGGAGATAGCGACGGCAATCTGCACCAGGAGGTCGTTGCGGTCGGATCCGGAGGCTGCGAAAGCAGCCGCGATGTCGTAGCGAGAACGGACATAGCCGGCAATCTCCTCCATCGCGGCACGCTCTGCGCGCTCCCGGTTGGCGAGGTCTGACTGGGAAATGACATCAAGGTCGGCCGGGCAGCAGACGACCTTGTAATCTTCGAGTGAAAGGAAACTCATCGCGTAACATATATTGCGGCCTTCTCGATCTCGGCGGCGGTTACACCCTTGCGATAGACACCCTCGCGGACGAGGGACTTGATATGCTGCTTGCTGACCACCATCGGACGACGGTTGAGGGTAATGACGAGCTGCTTCCGCCCGGAGAGGGCGCGGCGGCGGTCGGCTTCACGACGGCAATGGCGGAGGCGGAAATCGAAGATAAGAGCCTTGAAAAACTTTACCATGGTTACAAAAATTATTACCAGATGTTCTTATATGATCGCCGGCGACCGAGCGTGGGAGGGAAAGTCTCCTCGCGGGTCATCAGCTGGAGTTTGTAGATGGCGCCCTCGTCAGCGTCGGGGCCGTCATCGTGTCCGGTCATGCCGTGCTCGAAGGAGAGGGTCTGGTCGATACCGACCTTCATGTCGGGGTCGTGGAGCATCTTGCGGTTGTAGAACACGAAGCCACGCTCCCACAGAGGGGAAATTCCCTCGATGCGCTGGAACTTATCCGGCTTCTTGCGGCGGTCGGGGGAAATGGGGAGCTGATAGCCGCGCAGGTTTCCCTCGCGAGTGAACTCGTCGAGGAGCGTATCCTGGAGGAAATTGGCCTCGATGTACCAGAGGCAGGTGGCTCCGGCGGCGATTACGCGCTCGTAGGTGTCGTAGAACCAGCGGACCATCTCGGCCACGGAGCACTGGCGGACGAAGGCTGCGAGACAATGGAGGTCTGTGCCGGTCTTTCCCCAAAGCTTTATGGCCTTGTAGTCGTTGGACGAGGAACTCTTGAAGGAAGGGTCGCAGTAGCAGACCAGGTGGTCGTAACGGGCAAGCGGCAGCGGATCGCACCAGCGTATCCACTCGTTGCGGAAAATGGAGCCCTCGTGAATGGGATTGTTCATCATCTCGCGCTGGAACGAGATATAGCCCATGAACGCCTCCTGCCTCCGGATCTCCTCGATGGACCACTTGGCTGCCCATGAAGGGCGCCCCTTTGAATCGATGGCGTTGACCTTGGAGACCACGACACCGTCGGACTTGAGGAAATTGGCGAGGACGGAGCATTTGCCGATAAGGTTGCCGACCATCACGAAACGGCCACGGCCACCGTCGAGGGTGCCGAAAAGGGCCTCCTTGAGCCATTTGGTGAGGCGGTTGACGCGGTCGGGATTGTTGACGAGCTCATCATCGTCGAGGTCGTCGACAACGATATAGTCCGGGCGGTGGGATCGATAGCGGAGTCCGCGGGGCGACTGGCCGCGACCGCGGGCAAAGAAGGCGCAGCCGTCGGCAGTGACGAACTCGCCGTTCATCCAGGATCCGTCGACCTTCTGCTTACCGAAATCGGCTATGTAACGCTGATTGAACTCGAGCTCGGCCTGAATGTCGCCCAGGAGTGTGCGGGCATTGTCGAGGGACTTGCCTACGAGCACCATGAGGTGCATCTTGCCGAGCGCCTTGAGATAAAGAGGAATTCCGACGTCGAAATGGACGGACTTGGCGTGGCCGCGCGCCCACTGCGCGGCGTACTGTATATTGGGATTGTCGCGCAACGTATGGGCCGCCTTGACATGGAAGGGTGCGCACTCGGTGACCTTCCCGGTCTCCGGGTCCGTACAGTAGTGCGAGAGATAATGCGCGAAGAAGCGTCCGTAGTCTGCAAGGAGCCACTTGATGCGCTTCTCCTTCTCGGCCGGGGTCTCCGACACGTTGACCGCCGAGCGCGTCTGCACCGTCTCGCACCATCGCTGCCACTTCTGGAACGTATCCTTTGAACTGCCGCGCGAAGCCATAAGGTGAATTATTTGGAATTAAGAAGCTGCATGATGAACTTATTCTGGTACTTGTTGACCATCTGTCGGAACTCGGCGGTAATCTCCGGCTCGAGCTCGGCCTGGTATTCGAGCCAACGGCCGAAAGCCATAAAGCACTCCATAAAGTCGATGGTGGAGACCTCCTTGTCAAGACGCTCGATGGTGGCGGAGAGCTTGACGAGCTGATCGATGACGGCGCCGGACCTGGAGATGTCGGTTTCGCGCAGCTCGCCGATCTTGCCTTTGATGGCGGCCATGAGGTCGTTCTGGAGGGACTTGCGCGTAAGGGTCTGCGCCGTGCGCTTTTCGGCCCAGCAGCCCTCCCTGACCCACCGGGTTACGGTATTTGCCGAGACGCCTACTTTCTCGGCGATAATTTTCTGGGGAGTGTCCTGCATATAAAGGACTTCCGCGAACTCCTTCTTGTCAGTCTGAATCTTAGCCATTCATAAAAATCTACCTTTAAGATAAATCCTAAATGATGTTTCACGGCGCAAAATTGACAAAAACGGTGTCGATATTAAAATGGAGTGTAAAAAATTTACACTCCATTTTGCCGGGGCGCGAACTCTGCGCAACTTTGCCGGCGAAAACGACACTGCGGAGTGGAGCAGAGGCAGCTCGCGAGGTTCATTCCCTCGAGGTCGCCGGTTCGAATCCGGCCTCCGCCACAACCCCCTATTGCGCCCCGCCGGCGGGGCGGCACAGGGTTTCCACAATGTGGAGTGCCACACAAACCCCGCCGGCATTTTTTCAGACAACAATATCAATGGCAAAGGAAGCAATCATATCGACATCGCGGCTCAACTGCTACGGCACGCGCGTGCTGACCGAGGGCATCGACCTGGAGCAATACAGGAAGAATCCGGTGTTGCTGTTCATGCACCGTCGCGGCCGTAAGGAAGACATGCCCATCGGCGTGATCGAGAACCTGCGCGTGGAAGGCGACACACTGTACGGCACTCCGAAATTCGATGAGGACACCGAGGAGGAGCGCACCATCGCCAGGAAGTGGGACCGAGGCTCGCTGCGGATGCTGAGCGCGGGTCTTGACATAGTGGAATGGAGCGAGGACCCCGAGGTGCTCGTGGCCGGCCAGACGCGCCCCACCATAACCAAAAGCAAGCTGACGGAGGTGTCGGTGGTGGACATCGGCGCCAACGACGACGCGCTGCAGGTAGGGCTCTACCACGAAGGGCAGCTGCTGACGCTCGCCGCCGGGGAAAACCACGACTTCCTACCGCTGCTGAAACAGAATGGACCGACAAACGAACCTGAAACAGAACAACCCCAAGAGAACAAAATGGAAAAGATCCTTTTGAAACTCGGACTCGCGAAAGACGCGACCGAAGACGATGCAGTGGCCGCTATCGGCAGACTGCAGGACGAGCGAAGCGCGGCCACGCTGGCCCGGATCACCGACACGGTGGAAACCGCAATCAAGGAGAAACGCATCGACGCCTCCAAAAAAGTAAAGTATATCACCCTGGGCAAGAATGTGGGCCTTGACACCCTGAAGGAGCTGCTCGACGACATGACGCCGGCGCAGAAGCCTCTGGACCTCGTGAAGCCGGCCGGCGGCGGTAAGAGCGCGCACACTGAACTCGCCTGGGACAAGATGAGCGCCGAGGAGCTGGAGGACCTCCGCGAGAATGACCGCGAGGAGTATATCCGCCTCTTTAAGGAGCACTACGGCTACGCCCCGGCACTGTAAACACGAACAGACAACCAACACAACGACAAAAGACGAATGAAAAGACTGATTCTCGCCCTGATGGGCATTATCACGGGAATCGCCGTCACCGCCTTGATGGGCGGAGCGATGGCACACGCTGTCGGCGTGGATCCCATGTACGGCGCGCTGTGCCTTAACGGCGTGGCCGTGGCGGCCGCAGCCAAAGGCGGCCTGGCACCTGCGGGCGCACTGCGTGCAGGTCTATATCCCGAAGTGTGGACCGCCGAGCTGATCAAGGCGTTCCGCACGGCAGCCGAGGCAGTCGGCTGGTACAACCGCATCAGGAGCTACGACCAGCATGTGGAGAAAGACGCCATCCACTTCGTGGACCTGGGCGGCGATCCGGAAATACTTGTGGACAATGAAAGTTATCCGCTGGAGGTGGAAACCCTGGAGGACGGCGACAAGGTCGTGAAGCTGCATAAATTCCAGAGCAAGCCCACACAAGTGACGGACGACGAGCTGCACGGCATCTGCTACGACAAGATATCCACGGTAATCGAGCGCCATAAGGAGGCTTTTTCGGAGGTTAAATTCAAGCGTGCCATCCATTCGCTGGCACCATCCGAACACACTACGAAGACCCCGGTGCTTCTGACCACTGGCGACCCCGTGGAGGAGGAAGGACGACTGAAGCTGCGCCGTCAGGACATCATAGCGCTGAAGAAGGCATTTGACAAGGCCAAGATTCCTTCGGAGGGGCGTATCCTGGTGCTGAGCGCGGAGCACGTGGCCGACCTGCTGGAGCAGGATCAGAAGTTTGTCGGTCAGTACCACAACTATGAAACCGGTAAAATCGCGAACCTCTATGGCTTCGAGATATATGAATACACCGAATGCCCGTACTTCACGGTATCGACGAAAAAGAAGAAGGCGTACGGAGCCGTGACAGTTCAGACAACCGACCGCCAGGCATCGGTGGCATTCAGCCTCAAGCGCGTAATGCGCGCGGACGGCTCGACGAAGTCGTATCTGCAGGAGGCGTCTACGAGTCCCACAACGCAGGCGAACCTCTTCTCTATGCGTACCTATAACCTGTGTCTGCCTCTGAAGGCCGAGGGTCTGGGCGCGATCGTGAGCGCCGTCTATACGAAACCTGCTACCGGCGGTGCCGGCGGAGGCAACGGCTAATAACAGCACGCAATGAGAAGAGAGCTTAAATATCTCGTGATCCACTGCACCGCCACGCCGGAGGGGCGCGAGGTGACCGCCGCGGAGATCCGCCGGTGGCACACCTCGCCCAAGTCGGCGGGCGGCCGGGGATGGAAGCAGGTGGGCTACACCGACCTGATCCATCTGGACGGCAGTGTGGAGCGACTCGTAAAAAACAACGAGGACGCATGGGTGGACGACTGGGAGATTACGAACGGCGCCGTAGGCTACAACTCCGTGAGCCGCCACATAGTGCTGGCCGGAGGCTGCGCCAAGGACGGCAAGACCCCGAAAGACACACGCACGGCGGCGCAGAAAGCCGCGCTGGAGCGTTATGTCAAGGCCTTCCACCGCCGCCACCCACAGGTAAGGATAATAGGCCACAACGAAGTAGCCGCCAAAGCGTGCCCGAGCTTCGACGTGCAGAAATGGCTGCACAGCATCGGCATAAACCAGGCGGCATAAAGGAACCACAGACGAATGCTGACGACAGAAGTAATCCTTGCGCTCATAGCGATAGTGGCCGCGCCGCTGTCGGCGTGGCTGTCGGCCCGGATGGCGAAGAGCAAATACGCCGCCGAGGTGGAGCAGCTGAAGGCCGACGTGAAGAAGACCCTCTCGGACGTGCGCGGCCACGAGCTCGACAACGACAAGAAAGCCATCGAGATGATCATGGAGCTTGTGGTGGAGCCGCTGCGGAGGGACATGAAACTGCTTCAGCGCAAACTTGACAGATTCACAAATGCAATCGAGAAAATCAATACCTGCCCTCATGCTGACGCTTGCCCTGTTGAGCACGAGCTGCGCCGCGCCAAAGAAAACGGTGAGCGAGAGCCAAGTTACGCACTCGCAAGAATCGACCCTGGCGCTGGACACGTCGACACGGACGGAGGCATGGGACCGGGAGCAGACTGACCGGCTTCTGGAGGCGCGGATCGAGGCGTGGCTGGCGAGCAGATTCGAGAGCAGCCGGGACACCGAACGCGATGTGGAGATATATGACACGCACCAGCCTTCGGACAGCACGACCGGGAAGCCGCCGCTGCTGGCGAAGATCCGGGAACGGAGCCACGGCGAAAGCCGGGGCGAGCAGACCGAATCGGCCAAGGCGACGCTGGCCGACAGCATCCACATCGAAAGTGCCGACAGCCTCAGGCATAACAGCGCCGGAAAAAGCACGGCCGCGGCCAGAGACGACACCAAGACCCAAACCAAAAACCGGGAAGAAAAACCGGGAAACCGCAGGGCCGTATGGATTATCCTTACACTGTCGGCGCTGATATTGACCGGCTGTATCCTGGCATTCAAACAACATTCAAACAACCATTAAACACCATACGACAATGGCAAAGAAAGAGAAAAGCGGGAAAGACTCCGCGACGGTGGCCGCCAAGGCCGCCGAGAAAGTGGGCCGCGACATCCTCAAGGAGAATCCGGAACTGAAGGGCGTGTACGTCACCACTGACGGGACTGCTTTCGCCGAGCGCAATGACGCTCAGAACCACGCGAAGACCCTCAAGAACCGCGAGATCTTCAACATCCGCCGCGAGCCGGAGGCAGGCAAGGAGGAACTTCCCTCCGGCGCCGAGGAAGAGACCGGCGACAACGGCCAGGACACAGAAACCGCAGTAAATCCCGACGACAATGCAGAAGCTGACGATTGAACGGACGAACGGGAACATTCCCGGTTCGCTTCCCGGCGAGGATCATATCAGCGGACTGGTGTTCTACAGCGAGCTGACTGACGCCAACCTCCCCGAGGGATTCACGAGCTCGGAGCGCATCAAGGGTGTGAGCGACATCGAGAGCGCGCAGAAGCTGGGCATCACGGCAGACTCCGCGCAGTGGGACATCCGCGTGCTGCACTACGTCCTGGAGCAGACCTTCGCGATGAACCCGGGCATCAGCCTCTACGTGGGCATCTTCAAGGTCAGCGGCATCAAGACGTTTGCCGAGATCAAGAAGATACAGAACTACGCCGGAGGCCGTCTGCGCCAGATCGGCGTATGGGACGGCCACGCCGACATCACGGGCGGGAAGACCGGGGATGAGGCCAAGGCAGCCGCCGACACGGTCATCAACGCCCTGAAAGGAACCGCGCTTACATTGCAGCAGCAGGACAAGCCACTGTGCGTACTGTACGCACCAAAGGTGTCGGACATCACGAAACTGCCTACAGAGATAGCCGGACCGGGCCGCGAGCGCATATCGGTAATCATCGCGCAGGACGGCGCCGGCACGGCGGCCGAACTCTACGACTCCGAAGACAACACCGGCAAGGCGAGCGTGACGGCCCTGGGCGATGCGCTGGGCGCGCTGTCGGCCGCGAAGGTGCATCAGAGCATCGCGTGGGTGGAACAGTTCCCCACGAACATCGCGGAGCCGGCTTTCAGCGACGGCACGAAGCTGCGCGACCTGGACACCGCCGTGGTAGAGGAACTCGACACAGCCCGCTACATATTCGCCGTGACCTATGACGGCCTCGCCGGCAGCTACTTCAACGACAACCACACCCTGGACGTGCTGACGAGCGACTACGCGCACATCGACCGCGTGCGCACGATGGACAAGATTGTTCGCAGCGTGCGCGCCTACCTGATCCCGAAGCTGGGACGTCCGCTGCTGGTGGACGCATCGACCGGGAAACTGGACCGCACCGCCAAGGAGTATCTGGAGACCCAGGCCAACATCCCTCTCGAGGAGATGGCGAAAGCCGGGGAGGTCAGCGGCTACAAGGCCGAGATAGACCCGAACCAGAACGTGCTGCAGACCTCGGAGGTGGAAATCGTGATCAAGAACGTGCCGGTGGGCGTGAACCGCAGGATGCACGTCAAGGCCGGCTTCACAACGAAAGTATAAGCCGGAGACCGGCACAGAACCGAATTAACGCGACACAGCAATGAACAATGCATACGACCAGGCCCTGAACGGCGTACCCCTGATCAACGGGGAGGAATACTCGTGGGCACATATCCGCTGCTGCATCAACGGCGTGCAGGTGATTGGCATCACGGCGATCAGCTACGGCGACAAGCAGGACGTGCAGAACAATTACGGCGCCGGGCGCCATCCGGTGAGCTTCAGCAAGGGGCGCATCACGCCTTCGGCGAAGATCACGCTCTACATGAGCGAGGTAGTGGCGATCGTGGCGCAGGCCGCGAACGGACGACTCCAGGACATCGCGCCCTTCGACATCGAGGTGGTGTATATGCCCGAGAACGGACTGATCGTGACCGACAGGATCCGCAACGCCCGCTTTACGGAGAACAAGCGCGACTGGAAGGAAGGCGACATGAACCAGCAGGTGGAGCTTGAGCTTCTGCCCTCGCACATCGACTTCGGCGCCGCAGCTGCATAAACAGGAACATCAACAACATCATCAACTACTTAATAAAAATATGAGCGACAAAAAGGAAATCAGCCTCAACGGCACGGAACTGAACGTAGACAACGGCGGTCTGACCGACAATGAACTCGCCGCACTCAAGCACACGCACGGCAGGATCCACGAGATAACCGTGGACGACGAGGAGGCCGGCATAAGGCTGAGAGGCTACTTCAAGCGCCCCGACATGAACACGATGCAGGCCGTGAGCAGCGTGTCGAAGCGCAACGAGGTGCAGGGCGGAGAGATACTCTTCGACAACTGCTGGCTCGGCGGCGCACAGCTGCTGAAGAATGACGCCGTCTACAAGATGGAGGGTATCGCCGCACTCAGCGGACTCTTCGGCAAGTGCAAGCATGAGCTAAAAAACTGGTAGAGGCACACCGGCTGTCGGATGACGACTACGACTCCGGCGAGATAGCCAAAGGGTGTGCCTTGATACGGGCAAATTTCGGAATAGACCCGGGGGCGCTCACGGAAACGGAATGGGCGATGCTGTTCAACCAGGCCGTATGGCTGGAGCGCTCCCGGCTTATAAACCAGGCGAAGATACTGAGCCAACTCTTTTCGACGGGCAATGAGTAACTACAACCTCAACTATTCGTTCAACATATCGGGCAACTGCAACGCGGTTGTGCAGGAGATTGCGGAAAATGTCGGCAATCTCCGCACGAACCTGACGCAGACCACATCGATATGGGATAGTTTTGAAGGGAAGCTCCTTGCCCTTAATCAATTCACAGACTACCTCGGAAACCTACGCAATTCGTTTGCGGAAACAATGGCCCCGGGTGCGGCGCTCAACGCGAGCCTCGCCGACCTGGCGGCCATTTCCGGTGCGACCGGCAAGGAACTCGACACGGTAGAGAAGTTCGCGCGGCGCACGGCCAGGGAATTCGGTGGTTCCGCATCCGGGGCCGTGGAATCATACAAGCTGCTGCTCTCGCAACTGTCGCCGGAGCTGACAAAGAACACCGAGGCTCTGGACGCGATGGGCCGCAACGTGGCAATTCTGTCGAAGACCATGGGCGGCGACACAACCGCGGCGGCGGAGGTGCTTACAACCGCCATGAACCAGTACGGCGTGTCGTTGAAGGACCCGATGGAGGCGTCCCGGCAGATGGCTGACATGATGAACATAATGGCAGCCGCCGGGCGCGAGGGTTCCGCGGAGCTTCCGACAATCAAGGTCGCGCTGGAGCAGTGCGGTATGGCCGCGAAAGCAGCCGGTGTATCGTTTGCCGAGACCAACGCCGCAATACAGGTACTCGACAAGGCCGGCAAGAAGGGGTCCGAGGGCGGCGTGGCTCTGCGCAACGTAATGGCTACGCTCGCCCAGGGACGATTCCTGCCGAAAGACGTGCAGCAGGAACTCGCTGCTGCCGGAGTGAGCATCAATGACCTCACCGACCAGTCGAAGACGCTGGCGGAGAGGCTTACGATACTCAAGCCGGTAATGGCGGACTCTGCGCTGTTTTCAAAGCTGTTCGGACGAGAGAACGCCAACGCGGCAATGGCACTCGTGCAAGGCACCGAGCAGGTCGAGAGATGGACCGATGCAATCTCCGGCACCAATACAGCTGTCGAACAGAGCAAGATCATCATGGAGACCTATAACGAGAAGCTGGCACGCATCAACGCCCGGTTCGACGACATCAAGATCTCCATCTTCAACTGCTGCGGCGACCTCGGCATCTGGGTAGAGGTAGTCGCCGGTGCGCTTATACCGGTGTCGCAGCTTATCCCTCTTGTAAGCGGACTTGCCAAGGCGATACTGTTCCTGCGCACGGTCAACTTCAAGAGTGCGTTCAGCGGTGTCGTAACCAGGATCCGGAGCATCATCGCCGGACTTATGATGATGAACGTCTCGCTGGGCGTAACCGGAGGATTTTGGACTGCGTTCAAGGTAATAGCGCAGAACGCCTGCCGTTCTGTCGGCGTCGCGATAATGAATATCCCCATTGTCGGTTGGATTGCCGCCGGCATCGCTGTGGTCATTGCCGTGGTACAGCAGCTGTGGGACAAATGCAAGGGATTCCGCATCGCCGTGTTCACGGCGTGGGAAGCAATCAAAGCCACCGGAAACGCCGTGTGGATTATCCTGAAGGCTATCGGCGAGCAGATAGCCATTGCCTTCAATACGGTCAAGGAGAAGATAAAGCCGGTCATTGACTTCTATATCTCTATGTGGAGCAAGGTATTCAATGCCGTCGGCTCCGTATTCTCGTGGATAAAGGGCGCGTTCAACAACGTGGTCGGCTTCATCGCTTCGATACCGGCGCGTGTCGGGGCCATATTCGCCGCTGTTCGCGCGAGAGTGGCAGCCGTGGCCGATTGGATAACCTCTGCATTCCGGAGCGCCGTGGACGCGATTACGGGGCTGTGGGACCGCATCACGGATACCGTGGCGAATGTATGCGCCGGAATCAAGACCTCGTTCCTGAATGCCGTGGAATTCGTCAGCACGCTCCCGGAGCGTATCGCGGGCTTCTTCACCGCGCTCGGCGAGCGTGTGGCTGCCGTATTCAATAACATACGTGCACGCATCTCCGCCGTGGCTGAATGGATTGCTTCGACGTACCGGGCGGTTACTGACGCGATAGTCGGATTCTTTGCCGGAATATCGGAAAAGCTCGCCTCCTTCTTCCAGTCGATATTCGACACCGTTGCATCTGTATGGAACGGTATCTGCGAGGCTATAAGTTCAGCCGTCGATTGGGTGGCTTCCGCTGTTTCCGGCATTTGGGAACGGGTTGTAGCCACAATCTCGGGATTCGTGCAGAAAGTGATTGCCATATTCTCATCGATATGGGAGGCTATCAGAGGTTTCGCCATGCGTGTGGCCGGGATATTCGTCAACGTGTTCAACCGCATCAAGAGCGCCTTCACTTCCGTCCGCAACTGGATAGTCGGCGTGGTCAACGCCATCATCGCCAAGGTAAAGAGCATCTGCGCTCCTCTGGTGAATGCCTTCAATACGGTGGCGGCAAAAATCAAATCCGTATTCGGAAGTGTCCTCAACTGGGTACGTGCGAAGATTGACTCCGTCATCAACTGGTTCATCGACCTCTACAACAAGATTGCCGAGGCTATGAACTGGGAGAAAATCAAAAGCGCGGGCAAAGCCGCCGGGGAGGCAAGCTGGAACAAGGATCATCCTGCCGAACGCGTCACTCCTGTCGATGCCGATGCCGGCACTCCTGCTGCCACCGATGGAATCCCGGCTGCAGGAAGTGGTTCTGCCGGGAGTGGGGGCGGCACGTCGTCCATCGGTGCCGGACTCGGAAGTATCGGCGGCAAATCCGACAAGACGGACCGCGTAAAGAATATAACAATAAACATCGAAAAGCTCGTGGACACGCTGACAATATCCACCACGAACCTGCAGGAAAGCAAGGAGCGAATAAAGGATATTGTGTCCGAGGCTCTACTTTCCGCAGTCAATGACGCTAATTATGCCGTATGAACATGAAGGATTACAATCTTGAGATAGTAAACGCGAGGTTTGTGGCTTCGGCGTGGCTGGTGCGGGCGAAGAGTCTGCTGTACCGGCTGCGTCCGGACGGAGGGAACCGTGCAGGTATGCGCCAGGAGGACTACAAGCTGGGGACGCTCCCGGCGGAGAAAGTCGGAGGCAGCAGCGCGGAAGCCGGGACGGAGCTGAAGCTGACTGACACGGACCGCAAGGATCCGGAGTACTGGCTGGGGCGGTCGGCTCTGACGGACGTGGTGGTGAAGGTTCCAGAGATGGGGACGCTCGTGCTGAACGACGTGACGGTGAACGTGAGCCTTCAGAAAGAGATCGTGAAGACGCAGCTCGTTGGGCACAAGGGAACGATCAAGGAATACATCAGCGACGGGGACTACCAGCTGACAATGAGCGTGGGGTTGGTGGCGATGACTGACAGCGGGGAGCTGCTGGACCAGTATCCGGAACAGGCGATGGCGACGCTTCGGAAGGTGCTGGAGCGTCCGGAGGCACTTGAGGTGAGCTCGGCGTTCCTGGACGTGTTCGAGGTGAACCGGATAGTGGTGACGGGATTCTCGGCGAAGCAGATGACTTACGCGAACCGTCAGCTTGTGGAGATCACGGCGCTGAGCGACGACGACTATGTGATAAAGAGCACGGAATATTAACGGGATTTAAACGCTGTTTGAATGGCATTCGACAAAACGGAGATAAGGACAAAGCTGGCCGCGGCGTTCGGGGCGATCAAGGAGACGGACAAAGCGACCGACAAAGTGGCGGCCGCGATAGCCGACGCGCTCGAAGTAATGATAAGCATGTTCGAGGTGGAGGTGCGCGTGGAGGTATCCGCGGAGGTGGCCGCGGTTCCGGCGACGGTAGCCATTGACAAGACAATGAAAGGGACAGTGAAATGAACGGAATAACGACAGAACCGGGCAGTGGCGACCTGCTGATCGTGAATGGCGGGATGATAATAGCCGGGACGGAGTCGCAGACCGTGGAGCACGTGCTGCTGGCGAACCGCGGGGAATACAAGGAGCATCCCTGCCTGGGGGCGGAGATCCGGAAGATGCAGCACGGGCCGGGCGGGAGGCTGTGGTGCGCCAGGGCGCGGACGATGTGCCAGGCGGCCGGGGCTGACGTGAGCTCGGTGGAGATGACCGGAGAAGGGAGGATAACCGTAAGATGAAGGCGACGGCGAGATACGGGCAATGGCTGGGGGACGTAGCCCTGGCGAAGACCGGCGCGCTGGAGGGGGTGTGGGCGCTGGCGCTTCGGAACGGACTGAGCGTAACCTCGGAACTGACGACCGGGCAAGAACTGGAATGGCAACCGGAGGACGTGGAGGACAGCGGGGTGGCGAACATCTACCGGACGGAGAGGATAGAACCGGCAACCGGGGCGCGGGAGGAAGATATACGGGCGCTGCTTGCGGAACCCGCGGCAGAACCTGACAACGACAGGATAGAGGAAGACCCGACGGAGGAGCCGAACACGGCATCGAGGGTATTCAACAACATATTCGACAAACAATTCTCATAATACAGAAAGGAGACAGAATGAAAAAGGAATGGAAGCCGGAGGAGCTCCGGCAGACATCGGAGGAGATCCGCGGGGCGACGCTGGCGAAGTCGATCACGCCGGAGATGGTGGGCGGGACGCTGTCCGGGCTGACGGATGCCCTGGAGGAAGTTCTGGATGTTCTCGGGGAGATCCCGAGGGAGCACGTGACGGTGAAAGTGCACGGCTGTGACTGCGACGGCATTGTGTCGACCGCCGGAGCCACGGTGGATGTCGAGGTGTTCAGCACGCAGGGCTTCCCTGTCTGCCGCCCGGTAAAGATGACACTCGAGACTGACGCCAGTTGCGAAGTGTCGTTTGACGTGCCGCTTGGATTCACATTTTCGGTGGTGGCGAAATGCCCCGGGATGGGAGCCTCGTTCCAGCTTGTCCGGGACGCCGTCAGAGAGAAGCGTACGATGAATCTGTGGTGTTTCCCGGTAGGAATCTTCTGGTACGGACAAACCGGATTCATCGGACAGGATTGCAATAATATGAGTGTTCCTTTCATATCAGACAGATATTCTGACAAAGATTATATTTATCGCTTTGTCCAAAGATGGCAGGAAGACTACGCCTCGGAGCTCGGCACACTTTCCGGAAAGGAATACGAAATCAATGAATCGGAATGGCGCGGGATACTCGTGTCGACAGCCGACACCGCTTTCGTCATAATGCCCGACAAGCTGTCTGGGGAGCGCATGGTGTGGGCCGACACATGCGGCTTCGGACTGGAAGTGCCGTTCTGCGGCAACTGCGATCCTTACGACATGACGGAGGAGGAGGGAGAAGACCTGATGGATAAGGCAATGGAGCTGTCTCTTAAAGACTTCGACGGCGCGGCCAATACAGCCAAGATTCTCAAATACTGCGTCAGTCCGACAGCGGCGAGGGCCGCTGTATCGATGACTGCCGACCGGTATGACCAGCACAACTTCCTGCCGTCGGCCGGACAGCTCTACCTGATGTGGCAGAACCGCATGGCGATAAACGCAATCATGACCGCCGCAAACGCCGATGGCCGGGACTTCAGGCTTTTTCCTTATCAGGACGGAAACGGGAACTGGATCATGCCCAACGACGACATATATGAGTACTGGTGGAGCAGCACGATGGCAGGTCCGAACTGCGCATGGGTTACCGGCTATAGCGGCTTCCACTCATACCGCATCGGAAATCCCCGTCACACCGTTAGGGCGGTGTCGGTCTTTCATTTTGAATATTACCGTTAATCCCGCTCGGGCGGGGTTTCCCGTGGAACCGGAAATGTAATTTTGTAATAAATAACTTGCCTGGAAACAGGACACAAAAGACAAAACATATGACAGCAAGAGTTTTCAGCGGGGAGCGGCTCCCCGCCGTCGAACAGTTCGACACAGGCCGCAGGAGGGGTTGCATTGTCCGCTGGGATTTCGAGACGGTCAGACTTCCGGTCCGGCCGGACGACAGACGGTCAGACTTCCGCAGCCGGAAGGCCGGGGAGCATACCCCCGGCGCGGAGACGTCAGTACCGGCGCCGGAGGAAATGCGCGACAGCGTCATAGTGGCGTTCTCGGAGATGCGCTACACCGGCAAGCCGGATCCGGAGCGGGTGGTGGCCGACATCGAAAAGGACATGGCACTGCGCTACGGCGACACGCCACGCCCGGAGACGGATTATCAGTATTACCGCGGGGCGATAGCCGCCCTGCCTGACGCGTAACGGACATGGCACGGACAATCAAGGAGATAAAGGATGAGATCACATCGGCCTTTATCTCGCAGGAACCCATACGCGCGGCCTACGGACTCGATGCCGGCAAGAGCTTTGACAAGCAGTTTTCGCCGGTGTCGGTGGAGAGCGTCATGTTCTATGTCGTGGCTTCATGCGTATGGCTTCTGGAGAAACTTTTCGACCGGCACCGCCGGGAGGTGGATGAACGCATCGAGGCGATGCGTCCCCACACGCTGCGGTGGTACGTGGCCAAGGCGCTCGCCTACATGCATGAAAAGGACCTGATAATGGCTGACGGCATCGTTGTGGCCGATTATTACGACACCTCCGGCATGACAGCCGGGGATATCGAGAAGAAGCGCATCGTCAAATATGCGGTGGCGACCGAAGACAACACCAGGGTGATACTGAAGGTGGCGAAAAAAGACGCCGGGACCGGGCAGCCCACACAGCTCAGGCCGGCCGAGCTTGCCGGATTCAAACATTACCTCTCGCAGATAAAGGACGCCGGGGTGTCGGTGCGCGTACTGAACGAGCCGGCCGACACCATGCGCCTCTCTCTGCTTGTGCTGTACGACCCCTCCGTGTTGAAAGCCGACATACTCTCTGGAGAAGACGGGGATGGATTCTATAAGCTGCGGCTGACCAGGGCGGACGAGGAAAGCGGCACGGACGTCATTGCCGAGGCAGTGGACAGCGTTATCTCCAAACTTCCATTCAACGGGGAATACCGCAATTCCGACCTGCTGGCGGCAGTCCAGGCTGTCGAGGGCGTGAAGGTGGCTGACATCGTAAGTGTCGAGGCATCCCCGGGCGGTTCCGAGAGCTCATATACACCGGTCAAAGGCTACCGCCGGCCATACAGCGGTTATTATGCACGCGCCGGACTTACGGTGCGTGGTCGCGAATACCAGATTGCCGAATGATATTCTCTATCGATTTTGACAGGTGGATAGCGCAGACGCTTCCAACCTTCCTGCGCCGCCGGCGGCTCTTTGCATTCTGCCGGGCGATGTGCGCCCCGGTCAGGACGATATATGCGGCATTTCTGACGAGCCGCGGGGACCAGATATTCAACACCGCGTACAACGGGCAGGTCTGCTATCTGCGCGCGGCTCTGAACGATGCCTTCGGGGTTATCGGCTTCGACATAGCGGACGGCGACGATGTGAACGGAGAATGGCTCTACGCCAAAAAGGAGGATATGCCGACGCAGTTGATGACGGTCGATGAGGGCCTGAATCCGGCGCCGGAAGAAGATTCGCCTCCGCCTGACCATCCGATGCCGTTGCTCGCCGACGAGCTGCGTCTGAATGCCAAGCAGGACACATTCATCGTCTATGTTCCGGAGTCAATCTATATGACACAGCTGCCGCGAGTCAGAGCCATAGTGAACCGATTCAAGACATTATCAAAAACACCGATTTATACACCAGTATCGAATGAACAGAGCAGAATTCCTCAAGACGGCGAACACCGCAGACGGTGGCAATGGCCTCTACCCGCTGTCAATCCAGGGACTTGATTTCCTGCAGTCGCAGACACAGCTGCTGGAGAGCCTCACGCTTATCGGAGGCAGACGTTACATAATCAGGATGCCGGACACCAGGATTCCGGGACTTATAGTCATCGACGGGGAGCTGCTTCCCCTGGAGTACGGCAAGGGCGCCGGCATACGCATACGCGAGGTCAGGGAGGACATCGTGGCCGACGGCGTCACCTACTCCGGAGCGCGCGTCAGGCGCACGGCGTATTTCGTCAGCGGATTCGTCAAGGACACCCCCGGGCTGTATCCCGCCTCCGGGTTCCAGATCATCCAGTCGAACGACCGGCTGGCGAAGAAGCTCTCCGACATCGTCGCGCTGCGCTCGGAGATAGGCCGGCGTCTGCCGGTGGTCACGACCGGATCGCTGACACGCACGCAGCTTGACAACACGACGGAGAATTGCCGTATCTGCTGCCGTTCCGGCTGCGTGGAGCTCAACGGAGCCGGGGAGTATTCGGTGGACGTATACCGCCACAGCGACGACAACATAACCCAGGAACAGGTCCTGCCGGACAATACGCGGTTCGTGCGCCACTGGGACGCCCGGGCCAGGAAGTGGACCGCGTTCGTGCGCTGCGGCGACAGCCTACACCTCGACTTCAAGATTGTGAGAGGTTCGACGGTCTATGTGCGCCACGGCCACATACCCGGAGGACTCAGTCTCGTGCTGCTCCGCAAGAAGAAGCGCACGCCGAAACGCCGCACCGGCGGCCCGCAGACCAGAAACAGCCTCTACAGGGGAAAGACGGTGGTGCGTCAGCCCAAGAACCAGTATGTGCATTATCGCGGCGTCATCCTGTCGACGGGAGTGCCGGGACGATGGTATGTGCCCAGATGCATCGGTGTGGCGGACAGTGCCGACAACAGCCTTATCGGAAAGGAACTCGGCAAGGTGTGCGCCGGTATGATCGTGCAGATGAATTCCGGAAGCTACCGTGTCGCGGGGACCCGCATCATGCTCGCCCCTTCCGGTTCGGGACACACCGGCTGTGCCGCCTCGGGTTACGCGAGGATCGCACTGCAGATTGCCGATGCCGGACGCACGTTCAAGTCCGCCGGTGGTGAAATGGTGCGCCTGAAGTACCGCATGTGGTTCGACAGAAAGTCCGTGGCGGGTGAGACCAAAACTATAGTGCGCCGCGGCTTTTCGGTGGATTAGGCACAAAAAAAGAGGGGCGGTGAAAACTGCTCCTCCAATGGTCCCGGCGTCCGTAGAACGTGTTATGCCCGATTGTGGGCTCATGTAGAGTGTCGCTGGGCTGACGCCCGGTGCTTCTTTCAAGCCCAGTTCAGCGGGACCTGTAGACTGCCCGGTGTCCCACCTTGACGACCCGGTATCCTCCGGGATAACTTTTCTGTGAGTGGGACCGGCATTCTCGCACTTGTATCCCACGGGGTGATACTGTCGAGACCGTATGCACGTCAATGGGATCTGCATGGCGCAAAGTTAATAAAAATCATTCATTTTTTCATGAAAGGCGATGAAAAAAATCGCATCTTAACGAAAAAAAAGATATCGGCCCGGGATAAGACCGAGCCATCCGATTGTCAAACAATCCAAAATAACAGAAACATGCTGAATGTGTAGGAACTTCAAGTGTGCGCCGCTCCCTTTCGTGGGTCAGAAGCGGTTCTTCGTCCGCGACTTCTCGCAAGTCCTCGGAACTCTGAAAAACGATGTCGACACGGTGGTCGACCTATTCGGCGGCAGCGGGCTGCTGTCGCACACGGCGAAAGGAGCCCTCCCGGACGCAAGGATCATTTACAATGACTTCGACGGTTACAGCGAGCGCATCGCCAACATACCGACAACCAACAGAATCCTTGCGGAGATACGTCCTCTGCTCGCCGGCATCCCGGACAATCAGCGGGTGCCGGACGACATCAGGAAGAGAATCCTTGAAATCGTGGCCGGATATGCCGGGAAGGGATATGTGGATTATCAGACGGTAAGCAGGTCGCTGCTGTTCAGCGGCAAATGGGCCAAGACGCTTGATGACATGCGAAAGCAGAACTTCTACAACGTAATCCGGCAGAGCGACTACGATGCCGAGGGCTACCTTGACGGCCTCGAGGTGGTAAGTATGGACTACCGGGAGCTGTTCAAGCAGCACCGGGACAATCCGAGGGTTCTGTTCATCCTGGACCCTCCCTATCTGTTTACGGACTGTGGAATGTATGAGGGATGGTGGAAACTGCGCGACTATCTGGACGTGCTGACGCTGCTGCCGGGAACGCGCTACATTTACTTCACTTCCGAAAAGTCGCAGCTCGTGGAACTGTGCGCATGGCTCGGCGAGAACCACTTCGACGGTTCCCCGATGGCCGGAGCTGAAATCCGCACCCGCAGGAACACAATCAACTACTCTGCGTCCTTTCAGGACATAATGGTTATCCGTGTCTGACCCGATTCTGGGCCGCCAGGGCATAAAAAATGCCCCCGGCCTCTTTATAGTCTCCTACAACATATAAAGCAGATAACGCATCCAGTGCGCGGCCGAGGGCAAATGCCTTAGACCGCACTGGATGCGTTACTGCTGAATGTTGTAGGAGCCACAAAGTTACAAATTTTTCGGGAAAACACCATAACGAAACCTCAAAACAACCGATTTTGAATGCAAAACAAGTACTACGCAATCCTCGGGAAGATCCTGAAGGAGGGCAAGAACCTGACAAACAAGAAGGGAAACATCCGCTACCTTCTGAATCAAAGCCTGACGCTGACGCCGGGCGATCTGCTCGACATATTCGAGACCCACGGCATCGCGCGTAAGAAGTTCCGCAGCGAGTTGTCGCTCTTCATGAAGGGCGAACGCGATGTGGAGAAGTACCGCGAGGCGGGAATCACCTGGTGGGATTACTGCGGCCGAATTCTCATCAACAGCTACCCGACATACTTTGAGAAGCTGCCGGGTCTGATTGAGAAGATCAACCGCGAGAAGCGCAGCAGCAAGAACTACGTGCTGTTCCTCGGTTCCACGGACGCGGAGACCAACCAGGCTCCTTGCCTCAGTCTCGTGCAGTTCCAGATAGATGACGGCGAGCTGGTGGTGTCGGCGTACCAGCGCAGCAGCGATGCGAACCTCGGTCTTTCTGCTGACATTTACCATCTCTACCTGATGGCGCGACAGATTGAAGTGCCGTTGAAGTCGATAACGCTCAATCTCGGAAACGTTCACATTTACGAGAACAATATCGAGCGCACGAGAGAACTGCTCGCAGGAAACGAAGGCGTGAAGTTCGACCTCAACGTCTGAACGGCACACTTAAACGGAAACGCCGGCTGAAATACGATTCAGTCGGCGTTTTTGTGCCGTTTAAGCGGCGATTAAAGAGCATTCAAACAAACTATCAACGGAAGCCTCGCAGACGCGACACGCGCGAAATATGAGCCTTGTAAAAAGTTGGAAACATAGGGAAGTAAAAAAAGCGATTCAAAGAACGCTTCGTTTTAGGTTCTGAATCGCTTCGTTTAATTTTTCGCGAACGCTTCGTTTTGTGGATTATACAAATCTGGTTCGCCATTGACACAGACACATGGGAGAAAGAAGGCAAGATTCAGCCACTTCGAGATTTTTGTGTCAGCCAGAATGATAATATTGTTCGAGAATATAGCGAAATGAAGCCTTACAAGGCATGGAATGTCGCACAAAGTAACCCTTGTTTCGAGATATGGCTTTATTATCATCTCTATAATTCGTTGCCCGATGAGACAATAGTAAAAGAGTATCCTTCAATGAAGGCTTTTGTGGACAGCCTTATTGCAGGAGGGTTTGATTTTCAGAAAGATCCGGCTCGCATAGACGATGCAATAAGTAATACTGAAACAAATTTTTCCAAAAAAGATAATGGGAACCCGGCCTTATTTTCCACTGAACAGTTTCTATTAGGGAAAGAAATATTCAGATTTGTTGGTTCCGAAATCAAAAAAACTTAGAAACAAATTAGGATAATATATTTCAAATATGAGATCTCACGGAAAGATCTCTTTTTAACGGTGAGAGACGGGCGCCCTTTCGTATCGCGGCAATATGACGTCAACAAGTGAATTGCATCAACCTTTTCATCGGTCTTCAACTGTTTCACCCCAATGCATTCCACTTTTTGAAAAAAGGCATTATTCATCGGAAGTTTAGCATTGCCACAAAAAAGCTTAGATTATACGAATATATGTATAGACGGCGGTTTTGCTTTTCAGTACGACAGAAAGCATAGCAACTCTATATTCGGTAAATGCAAAAGGATTAAATGATGATTGTTTGAGGCCATTGAACCGGTCGCAATTTGCGATCAGTTCATCTTTTTCTTAAGTGGAGAACTGAAAACTAAAACGTCCCTGAAATCAGTCGATATTTTTTACTTGTTCGTTAAGCCTCTTTGTGTTAGCTCTATATAATTTTGCCAAATCCCTATCAATCATTACCGGGTCCTCTCGTAAAGTAAGGATTCGGTTTTCTATCGGCGTCGGCAACCGGTCACAATTTGCGACCGGTTCATTATCTGGTGTGTTTTAATTTGTTTGTATTTTCGCAGTATTCCCACATGCCCAATTAATGACTGACTTATATACAAACAAATCCGGGAATTCCTCCAAAAATGCGGATTTTTGCCAAACAAACTACGCCATTTGAGTCTATAAAACACCAATGGCCAAACAAATTATATTTTGCTTGACCATTGATTATCAGATGTTTATGTTAAAATATTTTCTTAATACTCCTCTTCGTTGAAGAAGAAGTCGTCTTTGCTGGGGTAGTCGGGCCAGATGTCTTCGATCGATTCGTAGGTCTCGCCTTCGTCTTCTATCTCCTGCAGGTTCTCGATCACTTCAAGCGGACAGCCGCTGCGCTGCGCGAAGTCTATGAGTTCCTCTTTTGTCGCCGGCCAGGGCGCGTCCTCAAGTTTTGAGGCAAGTTCCAGTGTCCAGTACATATTTTTCTGTTTTAATCTTTACATTATTGCATATTTATAAGCATCCTCTCTACAATATCATAATATTAAAAGCTGGGGCTTATTTTTTCCATATTATTTCTTCAACTCCCTGAATGAAGTTGAGATAGCGCGCCGCAATAAAGAGGTAGTCGGAAAGACGGTTCACATATCGTGTCACCGCAGGATCTACATATTCCGCTTCGGCCAGGTCGAGGATCCGCCTTTCGGCCCTGCGGCATACTACCCTGCATACGTGAGCTTTTGCTGCGGCTTCCGACCCTCCGGGCAGAACAAATGCCCTTATTTTCGGGGTCTGCTCGTCGAGCGCGTCAATCCACTCCTCGAGGCTCTGTATCTTCTCTCCGCCGACAAGCGAGGCGCAAACGCGTTCTTCCCCTGCGGGCATAGCCGTCGCAAGGTATCCTCCGATGTTGAAAAGTTCGTTTTGCACCTGATGCAACTCATCTCGGACCTCGGCCACGCATGCCGTATCCGATATCAACATGCCGAGATTCGATGAAAGTTCATCGATAGTGCCGTAAGCCTCAAGACGGAGACTGTTTTTCTTCACCCTTTCGCCACCCACGAGCGAAGTGGTGCCGCCGTCTCCGGTGCGCGTGTATAGATTGCTTTTCTCCATAGCTTTCTTCTATCCTCGTTTTTTCTTTGTAACGCTATTGGTGAATTATTGTTGTGATTTGACATTTTTTTGTTAAATTTGTGGTTTAGACTCCTCCGGAGAGTAATCCGGGCAGGGGCGGCATATATCTTTCTATAGAAAACATGAGTGATTACATAGTCAGTGCGCGGAAATACCGCCCGGCCACTTTCCGCAGCGTAGTCGGCCAGAAGAATCTGACATCCACGTTGAAGAATTCGATTGAGTCCGGACGTCTGGCTCAGGCATATCTGTTTTGCGGTCCGCGTGGAGTGGGCAAGACATCCTGCGCGCGCATCTTCGCCAAAACCATCAACTGTCTCTCTCCCGACGCAGAGGGTGAAGCCTGCGGACAATGCGCGTCCTGCAAGGCCATCGAGATGGGCAATTCTTTCAACCTTGTAGAACTCGACGCGGCTTCCAACAATTCGGTCGACGACATCCGCCAGGTCACAGAGCAGGTCAATATTCCGCCGCAGGTGGGCCGTTACCGCGTCTTCATCATCGACGAGGTCCACATGCTCAGCACACAGGCCTTCAATGCTTTCCTCAAAACCCTGGAGGAACCTCCGGCATACGCCGTGTTCATCCTTGCCACTACCGAGAAGCACAAGGTAATACCCACTATTCTGAGCCGTTGCCAGATCTACGACTTCAAACGAATCACCATCGACGACATGGCCGAGCACCTTGCTTACGTGGCCTCGTGCGAAGGAATCGAGGCTGACCCCAAAGCCCTCGGCGTGATAGCCCGCAAAGCCGACGGAGCAATGCGCGACGCGCTCTCGATATTCGACCAGGTAGCAGCGTCAACACGCGGCAAAATGACTTATCAGGCTGTGACTGAGAACCTCAACGTGCTTGATTACGACTATTTCTTCCGTCTTGTAGATGGCTTCGCAGCCGGCGACATCCCCGAAGCCCTCCTCCTTTATAAGGAAGTCCGCGACAAAGGCTTCGACTCACTGTTTTTCGTCAACAGTCTTGCGCAGCACATCCGCGACCTTATGGTGGCGGCCGACGCTCGCACAGTGTCGCTGCTCGAGACTCCGGCCGACGTAAGCGAGCGGCTTGTCAAACAATCCGGAGCGCTCCCGCTCCCCTGGTATTACAGTGCGATGCGGATACTCAACGAATGCGACTTCAACTACCGCACCGCCGGCAACAAGCAGCTGCTCGTGGAACTGACCCTGATCCGTCTCTGCCAGCTGCTTGCTCCCGCCACCCCCCCTTTTGACAACACCGACCGGAAAATTCCGCTGCGCGATCCGGCCGGAACAGCCCCACGAAGCGCGGCGCCCCAGTCTGCCGGCACCATCCCGGAACCGGCCGCACCCTACGAGCCGGAACCGGCCGCATCGGTCACACCGCCCCCGGCAACGACGGCCGAAGCGGAGCAGCCTCTCCAGACCACCACTCAGAAAGTGCGCCCCAGAACATTCCGGCTCAGTGCCGCCAAGCACACCCCGGATGTCTCCATCGAGCCGAGCCGCGAGCCATTCACCGACGCGCAGTTCTTCGAAGCCTGGAACAGATTTGTGGCAGTTAACCCCGACCAGCACATACTCGCCAGCGCCATGCGCGAGGCGCGCCCCGTGCGCTCCGGCGAATTTGAATTCAGCGTAATGGTGAAACACCCTGCCGAGCAACAGGCCTTCGAACTCTCCACCGGACGCATCCTCGAGTTCCTGCGGCACGAACTCCACAACGAACTGCTCACCATCCACGTAGAGATCAGCCCCGAAAGCGACGCCGAAAAACCGCTCCCCCCGCAGGAACTCCTAAAAAAAGTGATTACCGACAATCCCGCGCTCGGCGAATTCCTCTGCAGCATCGATGCCGAACTCGCCTGACCACCCCGATATGAAAGGACTTAGAGAAAGATACAGAGAGATGACTCCCGGGCAGTGGCACGACGCCGTCCGCGAGGCGGAACTGGAGCATTTCCGTGCCACCCACCGCTACTGCGGCCGTTGCGGCGCCCCTGCCGAACCTGCTTCCGAAAAAAGCGTGCGCTGCACGAAATGCGGAGAGGAAGTGTTTCCACGACTCAACCCCGCGACAGTAGTGCTCGTGACCCGCGGAGAGGAGGCACTACTGGTACACGCACGCAATTTCTCGCGCCCGATGTATGCCCTTGTGGCCGGATTCGTGGAAACGGCCGAATCTCTCGAAGAATGCGTGGCCCGCGAAGTGATGGAGGAAACCTCGCTGAAAATCCGCGACATCCGCTACTTCGGCAGCCAGTCATGGCCCTTCCCCAGCCAGCTTATGGTAGCGTTTACCGCCAAATACGATTCTGGCGAACTCGAATTCGCAGACGGTGAACTCACCTCCGGAGGCTGGTTCAGTAGGGAAAAACCGCCGTTGCTGCCCACACCTCCATCCCTTTCGAGACAACTCATCGATGCCTGGATTGAGGGAAAACTATGTTAAATAATCATAATAATTGTTAAATAATGCGGTAAAATCAAGTCGCAGGCCTGTTTTACAAGTCACCTCAGTGGATTAAATGTAGGATTTTTACTATCTTTGCAATGAATTCCGGAGGGGACGCAAGTCTCCTCCTATTTTTTGAAAGTTTTCATGATAGACAAGACAGCACTAAGGTCCTTTCTTGAGACACGGCTTGCCGGCACAGGATATTTTCTTGTAGACCTGAGCATAAGCGCGTCCAATGAGATAAAGGTCGAGATAGACTCCGCCGACGGAGTCGACATCGACTATTGCATCGCACTCTCCCGGGCCATAGAAGAGTCATTCCCCCGCGAACCGGAGGACTACGAGCTGGAGGTCGGTTCGGCCGGACTCACCGCCCCATTCAAGGTCCGCGGACAGTATGAGAAAAACATCGGCAACGAAGTGGAAGTCCTTGCGACTGACGGCAAGAAATACCGCGGCACACTCAGAGAGGTGACCGACAACGGCTTCACCGTTGAGATCCGCACACGCGTACGCCGCGAGGGGGAGAAGAGGCCGGTGGAAGTGACCGAAGAGAAGCTGTTCGCCTACGCAGACGCCAGGTCCGTGAAATATATCTTCGAGTTCTGAGCCGTCGGTCGGGCCAGCGCCTGACCGTGACGCTTAACACCTGATTAACAATAAGAAGTATCGGATGGATCCGACCGGATCCAGACATGCTTTTATATAAATACATCTGTAATTTATTATGGCTAAGAAAGCTGAGACAGTGAACATGGTCGATCGGTTTCGTGAGTTCAAGGAACTCAAGAATATCGACAAGACTACTATGATATCAGTGCTGGAGGAATCATTCCGCAACGTGCTTGCAAAGCAGTTCGGCTCCGACGACAACTTCGACGTAATCATGAATCCCGACAAGGGAGACTGTGAGATATATCAGAACCTGATAGTCGTTCCCGACGGAGAGGTAGAGAACGCCGACCGTCAGATAGGGCTCACCGGAGCGCGTGAAATCGACCCTGAATGCGAGATCGGCGAAGAGGTCGCAAAGCAGATTTTCTTCGAGAAATTCGGCCGCAGGGCCATTCTCAATCTCCGCCAGACACTCCAGTCGAAGATACTTGATCTCCAGAAAGACGCCATTACCTCCAAATTCAAGCAGCTCGAGGGAGAGATCATCACCGGCGAGGTGCATCAGATATGGAAGCGGGAGATGCTGCTTCTCGACGAGGAACAGAACGAACTGATCCTTCCCAAAGAGGAACAGATACCCGGTGACTTTTTCCGCAAGGGCGACATGGTGCGCGCCATCGTGAAACGTGTGGACAATCCCAACAGTAATCCCAAAGTGATAATCTCGCGTACCGACAACAGGTTCCTGCGCCGTCTCTTCGAGCAGGAAGTTCCCGAGATTCATGACGGCCTCATCACCATAAAGGATGTGGCCCGCAAGCCGGGAGAGCGCGCCAAGATCGCCGTGGAAAGCTACGACGACCGCATCGACCCGGTCGGAGCGTGCGTGGGCATCAAGGGAAGCCGTATCCACGGCATCGTCCGCGAACTCCACAATGAAAACATCGACGTGATATCATACACGTCCAATCCCCAGCTTTATATCCAGCGGGCGCTAAGTCCGGCCAAAATCTCTTCCATCCGCCTCAATGAGGAGGAAAAGAAGGCCGAAGTGTTCCTCCACCCCGACGAGGTAAGCCTTGCCATCGGCAAGGGAGGACTCAACATCCGTCTGGCCATCATGCTCACCGGCTATGCCATCGATGTCTACCGCGACATAGAGGAAGGAGAGGAGGACATCTATCTCGACGAATTCCGCGATGAAATCGACGAGTGGGTGATCGAGGCTCTCAAGGACCTCGGACTCGGCACAGCCAAGGCCGTGCTCAACGCCCCCCGCGAGGTGCTTGACCAGGCCGACCTCGAGGACTCCACTCTCGAGCATGTGCTTGAGGTGCTCCGTGCCGAATTCGAGGACTGAGCCTCCCGCACCGACATCCTTTCATTCAGCAAGGGGTCAAACATTTCATAGTAAACACTAACCGTTATATATGCGCACAAAAATCAGTAAAGTAGCAAGAGACCTCAACGTAGGAGTCAGCACTGCCGTTGAATTCCTGCGGAAGCACAACATTGAGGTCGACGAGGGTCCCAACGCCCGGATCGACTCCGATGCCGTCGACATGCTCACCAAAGAGTTCAGCAGCGACAAGAACACAAAGGCAGACGCAGAAAAAATATTCGGGACCCGCCGCGAAGAAAAGAAAGAGAGGCCCCGCAAAGAACAGCGCGCCGCCCGTCCGGAAGCAGACCGGCGTCCCGCCGGTCCCAGAATTCTGGGTACCATAGACCTTGACAATCCTAAAGCCGGTCTCAAAGCCGTTACTGAAAGCGCAAAGACTGACGTCATTTCGGCCCCCGAGGTCAAGGCCGAGGTCAAAAAGAATCCGGTTCCGGCATCGGCCCCGGCACAGGAAACAAAAACCGCAGCTCCTGCTCCCGAAGTGAAAACAGAAGTATCGTCCACGGAAACCAAACCGGAAACACCTGCCGCGGCTCCCGCCACGAAGTCTGCGAAAGAATCTATCAAAGCCGAGCCTAAACCGGAAGATCCTAAGACTGAGCCTAAACCGGAAACGCCTAAGACAGAAGCCGGACCGGAACCCGCAAAAGAGACCCCGGAAGCAACACCGAAACCGGCGGCACCCAAGGCAGCCGACGTTCCGGCGCCTAACCGGCATCAGACGACTCCGACAGCCGAACAAAAAACAGCACAGCCCGAGAGCACGCAGCAGGAACCCACATCGCTTGCCGCACAGACAGGAGCCGATTCGACGCCTTTCCGCCTCGGAGGAGCACAGCCGCAGGCACCCGGCCTGAAAGTAGTGGGCAAAATCGACCTCACCGCCATCAACCAGAGCACTCGTCCCCGCAAGAAAAGCAAAGCGGAACGCGGACGCGCCGCCGGAGATGCCGACCGGAAGAAACGCAAACGTATAGGCAAGGAGAAAGTCGACATCGAGAAGGCCACACAGCAGCCGGGATTCGGGGCTGACGCCCGCAAGAAGGACCAGCGCCCCGACAACCGCGGCAACCAGCAGGGTCAGGGCGCAGGCGGACGCGACCGCGGCAAGAAACGCGACAAACGTCCCGTAAAGGTCGACATCAGCAGCGAAGACGTTCAGAAGCAGGTGAAGGAAACCCTCGCACGCCTCACCAACAAATCAGTGAAGAAGAGCGTGAAGTTCCGCAAGGAGAAACGCGAGGAGATGCACCACCGCGAGATGGAGAACGCCGAGCGCGAGGCAGCTGAAAGCAAGATTCTTAAAATCACCGAGTTCGTCACCGCCAACGACCTTGCCAGCCTTATGGACGTGCCCGTCAACAAGGTCATTTCCACCTGTATGAATCTCGGTGTGATGGTGTCGATCAACCAGCGACTCGATGCCGAGACCATCAACATCGTGGCCGAGGAGTTCGGATTCGAGACAGACTTTGTCAGCGCCGATGTGACCGAGGCCATCGAGACTCCCGGAGACAAGGAGGAAGACCTCTTGCCCCGTCCCCCGATCGTAACCGTGATGGGACACGTGGACCACGGTAAGACTTCGCTTCTCGACTATATCCGCAAAGCAAATGTGATCGCCGGCGAGGCCGGAGGTATCACACAGCATATCGGAGCCTATAACGTGGAACTGAACGACGGCCGTCACATCACTTTCCTCGACACCCCGGGCCATGAGGCGTTCACCGCCATGCGTGCCCGCGGAGCCAAGGTGACCGACCTCGCCATCATCATAGTGGCCGCCGATGACGACGTGATGCCCCAGACTGTGGAGGCGATAAACCACGCCACCGCAGCCGGAGTTCCTATGGTATTTGCCATCAACAAGATAGACAAACCGGCTGCCAATGTCGACAATATAAAGCAGCAGCTCGCCAATATGAACTATCTTGTGGAGGAATGGGGCGGCAAGTATCAGAGTCAGGACATCTCTGCCAAGAAAGGTACCGGTGTGGAGGAGCTTATGGAGAAAGTTCTTCTTGAGGCCGAACTTCTCGACCTCAAGGCCAATCCCGACCGCGCCGCGATCGGCTCGGTGATAGAATCGAGTCTGGACAAAGGACGCGGATACGTGGCCACCGTACTGGTACAGAACGGTACGCTTCGCGTGGGCGACGCCATCGTGGCCGGCACCAACTACGGCAAGGTCAAGGCGATGTTCAACGAGCGCAACCAGCGCGTCAAGGAAGCGGGACCGGCCACTCCGGTGCTCATCCTCGGTCTCAACGGCGCTCCACAGGCAGGCGACACATTCAATGTGCTGTCCACCGAGCAGGAAGCCCGCGACATCGCCTCGAAACGCGAACAGCTTCAGCGCGAGCTCAGCCTCCGCACCAACAAGCGTCTCGGTCTCGAGGAACTCGGACGGCGCCGCGCACTCAACGATTTCCACGAACTCAATCTCGTGGTCAAGGGAGACGTGGACGGCTCCGTCGAAGCCCTCTCCGACTCGCTCCTCAAGCTCTCCACGCCCGAGATCCAGATAAACGTGCTCCACAAGGGCGTCGGCGCCATCTCCGAAAGCGATGTCACCCTCGCGGCCGCATCCGACGCAATCATCATAGGATTCCAGGTACGTCCTTCCGGAGCCGCACGTAAGGAGGCAGAGAAGGAAGGTGTAGAGATTCGTCTTTACTCAGTCATCTACAAGGCTATCGAGGAAGTCAAGGATGCAATGGAAGGTATGCTTTCGCCCGAAATCAAGGAGGAAATTACCGGAACGGCAGAAGTGCTCCAGACCTACCATATATCGAAAGTCGGAACAATTGCCGGAGCCATCGTGCGCGACGGAAAGATCAAGCGCAACTCCAAGATACGCCTGATCCGCGACGGCATAGTCATCTACACCGGTGAACTCGGCTCGCTCAAACGATTCAAGGACGATGTCAAGGAAGTTGTCTCCGGCTACGACTGCGGACTCTCCGTACAAGGCTACAACGACATCCGCGAAGGAGACCTCATCGAGGCCTTCGAAGAGGTGGAAGTCAAGAAGTCGCTCTGACATGAATCACTTCATAAATATCTGACATGCACTATTTCATAAACATCGGCTCCAACATCGGACCGCGGGTGCTGAACATCAGCAAGGCTACCCGCGCCGTGGAGGAACGATTCGGATATTTCGAGATTTCCCATAAAGTGGAATCGGAACCATGGGGTTTCGATTCCACTAATGTTTTCTGCAACATAGGCCTGATGTTCATCTCCGACAAGACTCCGGAGGAGGTGCACGGCATCCTTCAGGAGATTGAGCGTCGTCTCGACCCGCGGCCACACCGCAACGCCGACGGCTCCTACCGTGACCGCACGATAGACATCGACATCGTCGCTGTCGACGAGCTGCAGATCGACACCGACACGCTCAAGGTGCCGCATCCGCATCTGGCAGAGAGGCGTTTCTTCCTCGAGCCAATGGCCGAACTCGCGCCGGAATGGCGGCATCCCGCCACAGGACTTACCTGCGCCGAGATGCTTGAGAAATTACCCGACCCTAAAACAAACTAATTTCCTACTACCATCATGAAAAAAACTCTGCTGACCCTTCTTGCCGCGACCATCGCAACCGCCGCGGTCGCCCAGGCTCCCGCCTGGCTCCGCAACTCCGCAATTTCGCCCGATGGATCAAGGATAGCCTTCACCTACAAGGGGGACATATTCACAGTGCCCGTGGCTGGAGGAACAGCCCGGCAAATCACTGCCGACAAAGCCTATGACACCGCCCCGGTATGGAGTCCCGACGGAAAAAAACTGGCCTTCGCCAGCAACCGCGAAGGGAGTCTCGACGTCTACACCGTCGCAGCCGGAGGGGGCACACCGGTACGTCTCACTACATCAAGCGCCGACGAGCAACCCCTCGCATTCATCGATTCCGACAACCTTGCGATCATAAGCAAAGATCTCGGATCCAACCGCTCGGTAAGATTCCCCGGCCAAAGCAACGTATACTCCATCAACCTCAACCAACCGGGGTCGAGACCTCAGCTATGGCTGTCTTTCCCGGCCATGGCAGCAAGTTTCTCTCCCGACGGAAAGATGCTCTTCCAGGACAAGAAAGGAATGGAAAACGTGTGGCGTAAACATGAGCGATCCTCCGGCACCTCCGACATCTGGCTGCTCGACGGCGGAAACTTCACAAAGCTCACGGACTTCAACGGCCATGACCTCAACCCGGTATGGGCTCCCGACGGCAAAAGCTATTACTACGTTACCGAAGAGAACGGCACTCTTAACGTGGCATACTCCTCGCTCGACGGCAAGCAGCGTAAGATCCTCACCTCTTTCGAGCGCCATCCCGTGCGCTCGCTCTCGGTGGCTTCCGACGGCACTCTCGCCTTCAGTTGGGACGGACAGCTCTATACCATGCGCCCGGGTCAGGAGCCACGCAAAGTGGCTGTATCCATCGCCGCCGACCAGTATGACGGCGACATGGTGAAAAAATATGTCAATACCGGCGCCACCTCTATGGCCGTGTCGCCCGATGGAAAGGAACTCGCCTTTGTGCTACGAGGCGACGTATATGTCACAGATGTCGAGTACAAGACCACACGCCGCATCACCGACACTCCGGCACAGGAACGCACCGTGAGCTTCGCGCCAGACGGGCGCTCGCTCGTATATGACTCCGACCGCGACGGACAGTGGCAACTCTTCACAGCCGAAATCAAAAACCCGACGGAGAAGAGATTCGCCTATGCCACAGAAATTGTGGAAAAACCGCTCTACAAAAGCGACCGCACAGCACAGCAGCCGGCATTCAGCCCCGACGGCAAGAAAGTGGCCTTCCTCGAAGACCGCACCGAACTGCGTGTGATCGACGTGAAAAGCAAGAAAGTAAATACCGCCCTTGACGGCCGGTACAATTATTCGTATGTCGACGGCGACGTACCTTTCGAATGGAGTCCCGACAGCCGCCGGCTCCTCATCGGCTACATCGGCGAGGGAGGCTGGAACAACGTAGACATCGCCATGGTAAACGCCGACGGTACCGGTCTGGTGGATCTGACCGAAAGCGGATATGCCGACGGCAATGCCAAATGGGCTCTCGGCGGAAAAGCGATAACCTACGAGACCGGCAGATTCGGCATGAAGAGTCACGGCTCCTGGGGAAACCAGAGCGATGTTGTCCTCATGGCGCTCGATCAGGATGCATGGGACAACTTCAACGCCACCGAAGAGGAGGCTAAGCTTAAGGAACAGGCAGAACAGGATAAAAAGAAGAAAGAGGAGGAAGAGACTGCCTCCAAGGAGAAGAAAGGAAAGAAAGCGAAGAAGGATAATTCCGTCAAGAACGAGACCAGGCCCCTCGAACTCGACACTGATAACCGCCGTCACCGCATGGCGCGTCTCACAGGTTCATCTTCGCTCCTCGGCGACTACCTTCTCTCTCCAAAAGGTGACAAACTGTATTATATCGCGAGAGCCACCGAGGGGGGAGCCAATCTTTTCGAGCGAAACCTCCGAGACGGCAACACCAAGCTGCTCATCAAGGGGGTGTCGGGAGGCATTGTCACCGATGCCAGGGGCGAGAACGTATTCGTCATCACCGGATCCGGCATGAAGAAGGTTGACCTCGCCAAAGGCGACGTCAAAGATATAGAATTCGAGGCCCCATACGACCGCCGTCCTTCGCTGGAGCGCGAATACATCTACGAACACATGCTGCGTCAGGTGGCCGACAAGTTCTATGACGAGAACCTTCACGGCGTCGACTGGAAATACTACGGCGACCACTACCGTAAATTCCTCCCCCATATCTCCAACAACGACGACTTCGCGATTCTGCTGAGCGAGATTCTGGGCGAACTAAACGCTTCCCATACCGGCGGTCGCTACAGCGGTACCGGACCGTCCATGCCGACAGCGAATCTGGGTGCGTTCTTCAACCCGAACTACAAGGGTGATGGCGTCGAAGTGACCGAGGCTGTGGCAGGAGGACCGCTCTCCTCCAAAAAAGCCGATGTGCGTCCCGGCGACATTATCCTCGCCATCGACGGCGAGAAGATAGCTGCGGGCATGGACTTCTCCCATCTGCTCGAGGGGAAAGCTGACAAGCGTACCCGCCTCGAGATCCGCCGCAAAGCCTCCTGCAAGACCGATACTGTGAGCGTGCGTCCCATAACCGCCGGAGAACTCTCCGAACTGCTGTACAGCAGATGGGTGGAGCGCAACGAAGCCTATGTAGACTCAATCTCCGGGGGCAGAATCGGCTACGTGCATGTGCGCGGAATGAATACTCCGAGTTTCAACGCCGTCTACGACCGGCTGCTCGGCAAATACCGCAACTGCGACGCGGTGGTGGTCGACACCCGCTGGAACGGCGGTGGCTGGCTCCACAATGACCTCGCGGTCCTGCTCAGCGGCAAGGAATATGTCCGTTTCACCCCAAGAGGACGCTATATCGGATCCGAGCCCTTCTCGCAGTGGCACAAGCCATCGGTGATGCTTGTGAGCGAGGCCAACTATTCCGACGCCCACGGCTCGCCCTATACCTACAAGACGCTCGAAATCGGCAAGCTTGTCGGTGCGCCTGTCCCGGGAACAATGACCGCCGTCTGGTGGGAGACGCAGATCGATCCCTCGATCATCTTCGGTATTCCTCAGGTCACTAATTCCGACCTTAATGGCAATGCTCTCGAAAACAAGCAGCTGAACCCCGATATCACCGTCTACAACGACCCTGCCGACGAGCTATCCGGCAAGGACGCACAGCTTGAGGCAGCGGTGAAAGCGCTGATGAAATAACACTCCGGAACGTTTAAGCGCTCCGCGGCATATTTAGACACACAAAAACTGCCGCCGGTTCTGAGATGAACTGGCGGCAGTTATTTTTTGTGGAGAAAGATTATAGCCCGGCGTAAATATCGTCGACAGGCATGAATCCTTCGGGTTCCACACTCAAGATTAATATGTAGCGGCCCGTGCTGTCGGCAGTCTGCTCCTCCATTAGACGCACATTGACAAAATTGCCTTTATAGCTTCCAGAAACATCGAAGAGGTCGTCGCTCAAGGAGTCGCGGCCCATCGGTATACCGATGTCGTGCATTTCCTGAAGCAGACTCCCGCAAAAATCAGCCTGGCGTCGCGTGCATTCCACCTTGGAATCCTCCTGATAGGAAAACATGAAAAAGAAACAGAAATCAATCAGCGTCTCGTTACCGAACCGGGCCATGGCGGACACTTCCGGCTGCATCCCGTAGTAACTGATGCCGTAGCCGCCTGACGTTTCGAGCCAGAGAGCCGCATTGTCCTCCTCGGGACGGAGCCTCAGAATCCTGAATGCCTGGTCACTGCATTCATGCTTCGAGACGGAGGGGTCGATCACACCATACACTTTGGTCACAAGATCCTCGGCGGTAACTTCCACGGGAATCTCCCTGACGGTATGCTCCGGAGCGACGGTCGCCTTCGCGGCGGCGGTAGCGGACACATCCGCCAGAAGCGCGGAAATCTCCTCATTGCTCATATCGGAAAACGACACTGCCGAGACAGTCATTGCCGACAGCCCGACAGCAGCTGTGACCAGAATCGACCTGAATATTCTTGCAACTGGAAGCATGGTGCGAAAGTTTACATAAATTTAACCATTTGTATTGTCATAACCGAATTTTCCATCCTTTTGTTCGCGACATCAATATTTTAACAATTAGAACAGTGGAACGAGCAATGAGTCCGTAATTAGATAAACGAAAGGACCGGCTCAATGAGCCGGTCCTCCTGTCTGTTATCCTTCCCGGGGAAGGGATTGATTAATTATTTGAAGCGGCGGTTGCCTTCAAGTGCGGGCTTTCCTTCGGCCACAGCCGCAACCTGCTTCTTTCCCTGCGAACGCTTCATGATATTGTAAGCGATCGGTGCCGCGCAATAAAGCGAGCAGAAAGTACCTACTATCACACCGAAGATCATTGCGAATGTGAAGGAGCGGATAGTGTCGCCACCAAGGAAGAAGATGCAGAGGAGCACAAGCAGAGTGGAGAACGAAGTCATTACCGTACGGCTCAGTGTGGTATTGAGCGACTTGTTGAATGTGATGAATCTGTCCTCCTTGGGATATACCTTCATCATCTCGCGCACACGGTCGAACACAACCACAGTATCGTTGATCTGATAACCGATGATGGTAAGCACGGCAGCAATGAAGCTCTGATCAATCTCCATGGAGAACGGGAGGAATCCCCAGCATACCGAATAGAATCCGATGATGAGGAATGCCGTGAGGCCGACAGCGCAGAGAGCGCCCACAGAGAAGGCGATAGTGCGGAACCGGAGCAGGATGTAGAGGAACATGCAGACAAGTGCAATTCCCACTGCCCAGAATGCATCGCGCTTCATATCGTCGGCCATGGAGGGCCCCACCTTCTGAATCGATATGATACCGCGGCTCTCGTCGGCCACTGCGAAGGCATTCTTGTCCATGGTCTTGCCATTGACGGTCAGCTCATCCTTGAGACCCTGATAGAGAAGATCGGAAATCTCGTTTTCGATACCCTCCGAATTGTCGTTGATCTTATAGTTGGTGGAGATACGCAGCTTGGAGGGGTTGTCGATATTGATTACGGCCACAGATACAGTCTTGTCGTTTGCTTTGGTCTGTAAGAGTTCAAGCAGGTTGTTCTGGACAGACTGACGGTCTACATCCTTATCGAACTGAACCACATAGTTGCGGCCTCCGGAGAAGTCGATACCCTGGTTCATTCCTCTGATGGCGAGCGACGCTATGCCCACGACGATGAGAAGCACCCATACGGCTGAGGCGGCCTTGGCCTGCCCGAGGAAGTTGAATTTACAGTTGTTGAGGAAGTTTCTGCTGATCGCGGTTGCGAATGTCATGCCTGAGTTGCGGCCGTTCTTGGTGATGAGGTCAAACGCGATACGGGTCAGGAACACAGCCGTGAAGAAGGAGCAGACAATACCTATGATGAGCGTCGTGGCAAAACCTTTGATCGGGCCGGAGCCGAAAAGCAGAAGAATCACGCCGGTGATGACCGAAGTGAGGTTGGAGTCGAAGATAGCCGAAAAGGCGTTGCTGTAACCTTCGGAAATAGCCTGACGCAGCTTCTTGCCGTTCTTTAATTCCTCCTTGGTGCGTTCGAAAATGAGCACGTTGGCGTCGACGGCCATACCGAGCGAGAGCACGATACCGGCGATACCGGAGAGCGTGAGCACCGCCTGGAGCGATGCGAGAATACCGAATGTGAAGTAGAGGTTCAGGATCAGACCCACATTGGCCACCAGACCGGGAATCCAGCCATAGTAAACCACCATCAGGACCATCAGCAAAAATATCGCCACCACGAAGGAAATGAATCCCATCTGGATGGCCTCGGCGCCGAGGCTCGGTCCGATCACGTTGTTGCTGACCACTTCCACCTTGGCCGACATCTTTCCGGACTTGAGCACGTTGGCGAGGTCATTGGCCTCCTCGGGAGTGAAGTTGCCTGTGATCTGGGAGCTTCCGCCCGTGATCTCGTTGTTGACGTTCGGGAAAGAATAGACATTGTTGTCGAGGACAATGGCAATGGAGCGGCCGATGTTGTTGCGGGTAATGGAAGCCCATTCCTGCGCGCCGCGGTCATTCATCTTCATGTTGACCATGTTGCCCTGCATGTTGTCGTAGTCGGACGATGCGGAAGTGACGGCGTCACCTTCGAGAGCGGCCTCTCCCTTGAGAGCCACAAGCTCCCAGTAGGCTACGGTCTGGTCCTGACCGTTGGATTTCTTCACCACATTTCCCTTCTCGTCGGTGACGGGGAATTCTGCAGGCTTCACACTCCAGAGAAGAGTGAGGTCGGCGGGAAGAGTCTTCCTGGCGAGTTCGGTGTTCATGATGGAGTCCACAAGATTGCGGTTGGCGGGAGTCACCATGCCGACAACGGGACTGCCGTTGCGCTGCGCGCCTCCGAGAAGAGCGATCACATTGGTATGGTTCACCGTATCCTGCTGTGCGTAAAGCTGCGCAAAGCGGGAAAGCTCACCGGCAATTTCATTGTAATTATAAACCTCATAGAATTCGAGGTTGGCACTCGATTTGAGAAGTTCGGTCACACGCTCAGGCTCTTTCACTCCCGGGAGTTCCAGCAGAATCTGGCCCATCTTGTCCTGAAGCTTCTGGATGTTGGGAGCCACCACGCCGAACTGGTCGATACGGGTGCGGAAAATGTTGAACGCGGCATCCACCTGGCTCTCCACCTGCTGCTTGAGGGCTTCTGTCACCTCGCCGTTGCTGGAAGAGCCCTTCAGCTTTCCGAGGAATTCACCCTCGCGGGTGAAAAGACCGGCCATCACGCCGGGCTGGATATTGGCGGCTACCCTGTCGATATAGTCTCTTTCACTCGGCTTGGCGCCTTCAGCCTCAGCTTTCTTCATCGCGGAGTTGATCTGGTCAAGCTGTGCGTCGCCCGACGCATACTGGCGGAGAATATCGGGCACAGAGATCTCGAGGACCACGTTCATTCCCCCCTTGAGGTCCAGACCGAGACCCACCTCCATCTTGCGGACCTGATTATAGGTATAGCCCAGATATACCTTTTCCTTGTCGATAGAATCGTTGAATTGCTTCAGACTTTGTTTGTAAACGTCATTCGTCTCATCGGTGGTTTTCGACATCTTGGCGGCATACTCCTTGGCCTCGTTCTCATAGTGACGAGTCACAAACGAAAATGAGATGTAGAAGCCGCAGATCAAAACCAACAGAATGGCGATGGTGCTGATAAACCCTTTGTTCTGCATTTTGTTTTGATGTTATTTTGTTGTTTTTTATTTATTTTCCACAATTAAACCGAGCATACCATCCCCTTTCCGGCAGACGGACACTCTTTCAGCTTGCAAATATACCGCTTTTTTTTGATGTTTCAGTAATAATACCTACAAATTTACACTTTAACGGGCTTTTTATGAATTATTTTTTTTATTTTTGGCGTTCATTTCTGAAATAACAGGGCCGTATGGCTCAAGATTCAACATGAAAATGAAAAGAACCAACATAGCCTTGCCTGTGTTCATGGCCGCGCTGGTGTCATTGCTGGCAGGATGCGCCAACATCGGCAATCCGTCGGGCGGTCCGCGCGACGAGGACCCGCCGCGTCTGGTGTCGGCCAATCCACCCCCGGGCTCACTCGGGGTGAACCGCACCAAGATGGTACTGCAGTTCGACGAACTCGTCAACGTCAAGGATGCATTCTCAAAAGTCGTGGTCTCCCCCACCTCCAGGTCCGTGCCACGGGTGTCGTCGCTCGGACGCAAGGTAACGGTGGAATTCGACTCGCTCGCCCCTAACACCACATATACCGTGGACTTTGCCGATGCCATCGAGGACAACAACGAGGCGAACACGCTTCAGGGTTTCACTTATACGTTCTCCACAGGCCAGACTCTTGATTCGCTCCGCATCTCCGGTCGCGTGCTGGGTGCCCGTGACCTTGAGCCGGCCCAGGGAATGCTTGTGGGCGTCCACGCAAATCTCGCCGACTCAGCATTCACTACAGAACGACTTCTCCGCGTGGCCAAGACCGATGATCGCGGGCAGTTCACCATCCGCGGCCTCGCCCCGGGACAATACCGTGTGTTCGCCCTTGATGACAAGGACAACGACTACCGCTACGCCAATCAGGAGGAGGACATCGCCTTCTACGACATGGTGGTCTCCCCCACCGCAGAGCCGGCCGTGGCCAACGACACTGTCTACGACAAGATCACCGGCAATCCCGACACCGTTATACAGCGGCCCAGAACACGCTTCCTCCCAAACGATGTGATTCTATATCGGTTCAACTCCGAAAAACGTCCCCAGTATCTCACTAAGTACGAGCGTCTGGACTCCACCCGCGTTTTTATGAAATTCAACACCAGGGCTGAGTCTCTGCCTTGCATCTCGATTCTCGGCTATCCCAAAGGAACCACCCTCGGCGCCCTCGAGGCTTCGGAAAAGCTCGACTCTCTGGTCTACTGGCTTCGCCCTGAACTTGTGCGAGACGACTCCCTGACCATAGCCGCACGATACATGCGGACCGATTCCACGGGACAACTGAGGGAATTCTCCGACACACTCAAATTCTTCACCAAAAAACTACCGGTCAAGAAACATGGCCGCAAAGAGGTAAAGATTTCCGCCGCCGACTCCATCGCACGCATCACCACAAGCTTCAGGGGCGCCGGCGGAGGCTCCAATCAGGAGGTCTGGCTCCCCTTCCATTTCGAATCGGAGCATCCGATAGCCACGTTCGACACCACAAAGGTTTCGCTGAAGATTCTTGTAGACAGCACGTATCGGAGCGTCGCCACCGCACCGCGGGTGCTTCAAGCCGATTCGCTGTCACCGAGACACTTCCGCATAGAGTTCCCTTGGGAATATGAGCAGAAGTACAGGGTGGAGATCGACACCATGGCCGCCATAGACATTTACGGACGCCCTACGAGGCCTTTCTCGCAGGAACTAAATGTGAGGCCGGCGTCTGAATACTGCTCGCTTACACTCATGCTGTCGGGACTCGACCCGTCAATGCCGGCATTCGTGGAATTGCTCGGTTCCGGCGACAAACTGGAACGCACCGCCCTGGTGGAAAACGGACGCGCCTATTTCCCCTTCCTGAATCCGGGGAAATACTACGCCCGGATGATAGAAGACCGCAACGGCAACGGCAGATACGACACCGGAGACTACTCCACCCTGACACAGCCGGAAACAGCGTTTTATTATCCCAAGGCATTCAACATCAAGAAGAACTGGGACAAGGAAGAGACATGGGATGTCTACGGCACGGCAATTGACCAGCAGAAGCCGCGAGCCATCCTCAAGAACCGGCCCAAGCAAGGGAAGCACCGCAACCGCAACGAACAGAACAGCGGCGACGAAGAGGAGGAAGAGGACGGACTGTTCGACCCCACACGCAATCCCTTCGATCCCAACGACCGGGGAAGCCGCAACCGGGGAGCAACCCGCTACTGACGGCAACTCATCCATAGAGAAACTGAAAGAGCCCCCGCGTCGCGGAGGCTCTTTCTTATTGTCATGGCGGTGGGAAACCGTCATTTCTTGCATGTAGCCGCGATGAACTCTCGGTTCATGCGCGCGATGTTTGCAAGTTTGATGCTCTTGGGACACTCAGCGGCGCAGGCACCGGTGTTGGTGCAGTTGCCGAATCCGAGTTCGTCCATCTTGGCAACCATGGCCAGGGCGCGTCGGTCACGCTCCACAGCGCCCTGGGGAAGGCGGGAGAGCTGTGCGATCTTCGCGGAGACGAAAAGCATTGCCGAACCGTTCTTGCAGGCTGCCACGCAGGCACCGCAGCCGATACAGCTTGCCGAGTCCATGGCCTCGTCGGCCATCACCTTCGAGATCGGGAGTGAGTTGGCGTCCTGCGCTCCACCGCAGTTGAACGACACGTAGCCGCCGGCCTGCTGGATCTTGTCGAACGCGTTACGGTCCACCATAAGGTCCTTGATCACGGGGAATGCCGCCGAACGCCAGGGCTCCACAGTGATTGTCTCGCCGTCGGCGAAACGACGCATGTAGAGCTGGCATGTGGTAGCTGCCGTGGCCGGGCCGTGAGGATGGCCGTTGATGTAGAGAGAGCACATTCCGCAGATTCCCTCGCGGCAGTCATGGTCGAACACGACGGGCTCCTCACCCTTCTCGATGAGCATCTCGTTGAGAATGTCGAGAGTCTCGAGGAAGGAAGTGTCGGGAGTGGTCTCGACTCCTTCATAAGTCACAAAACCACCTTTAGCCTTAGGGCCGGCTTGACGCCAGACCTTAAGATTGACTTTCATTATATTTTCTTCCATTGTGAATTCTATTAGTTTTGTTGTCGCCCGCACGCAGACACCGGTCTCCGCGCAGGGACGGCCGACTTATGATTTGTAGTTACGGGTCTGGACTTTGATAGCCTCGTAGTGGAGGGGTTCCTTGATGAGTTCGGGAGTATTCTCGTCGCTGCCCTCGTATTTCCAGCAGCTTACATAGAAGTAGTTCTCGTCGTCACGCTTTGCCTCGCCTTCTTCGGTCTGGTACTCGGTGCGGAAGTGTCCGCCGCAGCTCTCGTTGCGCGAGAGGGCATCGTACGCCACCAGTTCGCCCATAGTAATGAAGTCGTTGAGACGGAACGCCTTGTCGAGTTCCACATTCATTCCTTCGCCCACCTGGCCGGGAACGAAGAGGTCCTTGTCGAATGTCTTGCGGATTTCCTTGAGCTTCTCGAGAGCAAGCTGAAGTCCTTCTTTGTCGCGGGCCATTCCGACGTATTCCCACATGATGTGACCAAGTTCCTTGTGGATGGAATCCACTGAGCGTGTACCCTTGATGGACATCAGACGGCTCTCCTCTTCCTCGCACTTCTTCTGCGCGGCATCGAATTCGGGAGTGTCGGTGCGGAAATGAGGCACGGTGATCTGGTCGCTCAGATAGTTCTGGATGGTATAGGGAAGCACGAAGTAACCGTCGGCGAGACCCTGCATCAGGGCCGACGCGCCGAGACGGTTTGCACCGTGGTCGGAGAAGTTGCACTCGCCGATTGCGAAAAGGCCCTTCACCGAAGTCTGGAGCTCATAGTCCACCCAGATACCGCCCATCGTGTAGTGGATGGCGGGGAAGATCATCATCGGGTTGTAATAGTTCACGCCGTTCTTCTCGCATGCGAGCTCACCGGGATTGACGTCGGTGATCTCCTCATACATGTCGAAGAGGTTTCCATAGCGCTGGCGCACCACGTCGAGGCCGAGACGGTTGATTGCCTCGGAAAAGTCGAGGAACACGGCCAGGCCGGTGTTGTTCACGCCGAAACCGGCATCGCAGCGCTCCTTGGCGGCGCGGCTGGCCACGTCACGGGGAACGAGGTTACCGAAAGCGGGATAGCGGCGCTCCAGATAGTAGTCGCGGTCCTCCTCGGGAATGTCGCTGCCCTTGATCTGACCTTTCTGCAGCTTCTCGGCATCCTCTTTCTTCTTGGGTACCCAGATACGTCCGTCGTTACGGAGCGACTCGGACATCAGCGTGAGCTTCGACTGCTTGTCGCCATGCACGGGGATACATGTAGGGTGGATCTGTACGTAAGCGGGATTTGCGAAATATGCGCCCTTGCGGTAGCAGGCCATCGCAGCGGAACAGTTGCAGCCCATGGCGTTTGTCGAAAGGAAGTAAGCATTTCCGTAACCGCCGGTGGCGATAACCACGGCGTGTGCGGCGAACCGCTCGAACTTACCGGTCACGAGGTTCTTGGCGATGATTCCGCGTGCGCGTTCCACTCCGTCCTTGTCCTTGATCATCACCAGCTCATGCATCTCGTAGCGGTTGAAGCTCTTCACCTTGCCGGTCTGGATCTGGCGGTTGAGCGAAGAGTATGCGCCGAGCAGGAGCTGCTGGCCGGTCTGGCCTTTCGCATAGAAAGTACGGCTCACCTGGGCGCCGCCGAAGGAACGGTTGGCGAGGAGACCGCCGTATTCGCGGGCGAAGGGAACGCCCTGTGCCACACACTGGTCGATGATATTGTTGGAGACTTCGGCAAGACGGTACACATTGGCCTCGCGGGCACGGTAGTCACCGCCCTTCACCGTGTCGTAGAAAAGACGATACACGGAGTCGCCGTCGTTCTGATAGTTCTTGGCAGCGTTGATACCTCCCTGAGCCGCGATCGAATGGGCGCGACGCGGGCTGTCCTGAATGCAGAAATTGAGCACGTTGAATCCCATCTCGGCAAGTGTGGAGGCTGCCGACGCTCCGGCAAGACCCGTGCCCACCACTATCACGTCGAGACGGCGTTTGTTGGCCGGGTTCACCAGCTTCTGGTGTGCCTTGTAATTGGTCCATTTCTCAGCGACAGGACCCTCCGGAATCTTGGAGTCAGCCGGATTCATCACTTTGATATTTTCTTTAATATTTTCCATATCGCTAATTAATAGGGTTGGTTGCCCGCGCTGGCGGGCATTAAGTTTTCGGGTTTGTTGTCAGCCGATTCGAGGTAGTCGAAGAGTTTGACCACATTCTCGAGAGCGTCGGTACGCTTCTGGAGTTCCTCGATCTGGGATGCCATCTCGGGATTTCCCTTTACCATCTCTTTGCCTTCGGGAGTGTTGACCTGTTCGAGCTGGTTGGCCATCTGCGAGTGCATCTGGCGCAGACCCATCGAAACCTGTCCGTAGGGCGACATTTCGATCTGCGCTCCGAGCTGGTCGGCATCGGGGCCGAAATCCTCCTCAAGCATCGGGACGATCATGTCCTTGTACTGCTCGCGAAGAGCCTCGTCGGTGAGATAGAACTTCTCATGGGCGCGTACGGTGAATACGATGGCCTCTGCCAGAAAAAGAGCCACAACGATGCTCACCCACCAGTTGCCGATGCATTTCAGACGATTCATCCATACCTTGTTATCCCAGCCCACAGACTGGAACATGGACCAGAAACCGTGCGTGAGGTGGAACCAGAGTGCCACGAAACCAACGGCATACACGACAAGGGTCCAGGGCTGTCCGAACGCTTCCTGAAGGAAGAGCGTACCGGCGGCAGGGGGCAGAGCCTCTACAGTGCCGGCAATCTCGGCCATCTGCATCTTGGCCCAGAACTGGATAAAGTGCACCACGAGGAATGCGAGCACCACGATACCGAGAACGAGCATGTTCTGCGAAGACCACTCCACGACTTTCGGACGCTTTGCGATGGCGTAGCGCTCGTTACCGCGGGCCTTCCGGTTCTGGAGGGTCAGCCAGACGGCATAGAAAATGTGAATCACGGCGAACACCGCGATGACTACCGTACCAAGCAATGCGTACCAGTTCGCGCCCAGAAACTCGCAGATGGAGTTATAGGCGGTAGGCCACACGATTGCCACGGCGTTCATCAGACAGTGAAATGTAAGGAATAGGACGAGAAATGCACCCGTGAGGGCCATTATGAACTTACGTCCTACAGATGAACTTGTTAACCACATAGCAGTTCTTTGTTTGTTATTTAATTAGATTTGTTTATAAGTGTCATTTAGAGCAATTTCATGATATACGTATCGGCCCGGCGTCCAGATCCGCACAAGACACGAAACGAAAGCGCGCAACAATCCCTATCCCCTAATTTTTGCAAATTTAATACACTTCCCATAAATTCCCAAAGAAATACGAAAATAATTACTTACAAATGGGCTCTGTGGAGAGTTCTGTGGAGAGTTCCTGTACGGATCCATAACTGTCCATGACGATGACAAGAGCCATTTCCGGCCTCCAGGCCTTGAGCCACCTGCTTCGACAGGACACTCATGAATGTTTTGTAATACAGCTGTTCCGGATTACGAAATTTTTTCTCTAAGCAACAAAAAAATACAGGCTCAAAAGATGTATTTGAGCCTGTATTCTGTTAGGATTGCTGTTCTTTATGCCAGTCTCTTCTCCAGGTTGGCACGGATTGCCTTAAGGAACTGCTCGGAGTTCACCGGGGTTGGTTCCACACCTTCCATGATGTTGACGAGATCCTTTGTCACGATGCCGGCGTTGAGGGTGTCGAAGCATGCATCCTCGAGTTTGTTGCCGAATTCAACGAGTTCGGGCAATCCGTCAATCTCGCCGCGCTTGCGCAGAGCACCACTCCAGGCAAATATCGTAGCCATGGGGTTAGTGGATGTCTCCTCGCCTTTGAGGTACTTGTAGTAGTGGCGTGTCACGGTACCGTGGGCAGCCTCGAACTCGAATTTTCCATCGGGAGAAACGAGAACCGAGGTCATCATGGCCAGCGATCCGAAAGCGGTGGAGACCATATCGGACATCACGTCGCCATCATAGTTCTTGCAGGCCCAGATATAGCCGCCCTCACTCCTTATCACGCGGGCTACCGCGTCGTCGATGAGTGTGTAGAAATATTCAAGACCAAGACGTTCGAAGTCGCTCTTGTATTCCTGATACACTTCGTCGAATATTTCCCGGAAACGGGCGTCGTACTTCTTAGATATGGTGTCTTTGGTAGAGAACCAGAGATCCTGTCTGGTGTCTACGGCAAACTTGAAGCAGCTGTGGGCGAAGGAACGGATCGACTTGTCGGTGTTGTGCATTCCCTGAAGGACACCGGGACCCTGGAACTCGTGGATAACCACCTCTTCATGCTGGTTGGCTCCGTCGAATACGAGCTTAGCCGTTCCTGCTTCCTCCACGCGTATCTCGACATTCTTATAGACATCGCCATAGGCGTGGCGCGCTATGGTTATAGGCTTCTTCCAGCTGCGCACAGCGGGCTTGATGCTCGGGATGGTGATGGGAGTGCGGAACACCGTTCCGTCAAGAATGGAACGGATGGTGCCGTTAGGGCTTTTCCACATTTGATGGAGGCTGTATTCCGTCATGCGCGCGGCGTTCGGGGTGATGGTGGCGCACTTCACAGCCACACCGTATTTCTTTGTGGCTTCGGCCGCCTCGACTGTTACGCGATCCTCGGTCTTGTCGCGCTCGGGCAGACCCAGGTCGAAGTAAACCGACTTCAGGTCTACGAACGGAAGAATGAGCTCGTCCTTGATCATCTTCCACAGGATACGGGTCATTTCGTCACCGTCCATCTCCACAACGGGAGTTGTCATTTTGATTTTTTCCATGGTGTCTGGTTTTATTTATTGTTTTGGTTAGCGTAGTAGTTCATGAGACACCCATCGGCGAGGATCTGCCTTTCGACGGGTGTGAGATTCTTGAAATAGAGTTTTATGTCTTTGATTTCGCCTGCTTTAGTGATGACTTTAGCCATCGTTTCCTCTTCACCGCCCAGGATTGCTTCCCGGATGCCGGGGATGAAAACATAGTCGCCGGGGAGATAGTCGAACTCGGTGTCTTTGTCAATGGTGAAGGGCACTATGCCCCAGTTGATACAGTTGGAGCGATAGCGCTTGGTGGCATATTCATAGCATATATTGGCATCGCCTCCGAGCACTTTCTGGCAGCTCGCTGCCTGTTCACGTGCCGATCCGTCGCCGGGACGGTTGGCGAACACACATGATCCGAAAGATGTGTCGGCAGCGTTTGCCCCGACTTTACCGAGCGCATTCACGATGTCGGCCGGAGTGTTGCCTTCGCGACGCTCCAGATCCTCTTTCTGAATCCGTTTGCTCAGGCCCACATATTCGGGAACCCGGCGAGAGAGAGCGAATTCGGAAAGCTTCAGCGGATTGGAGCGATAGCTCGAAGTCTCGCCGGAGGGAATCAGCTCGTCGGTCGTGGTGACGGGATCGTGGATCACGGCCGCAAGTTCAAGAAGCATATTTTCCGACATCGGATACATTTTCGGCCAATCCTTGATATTGGGACCGTAACGGAGTTCCTCGGAAAGGTTCTCGCGGCTGAATCCGTTGTATACCCTGCGCTCGTATATCTTGCCGTCGAAATTATATGGCTTGTGCGTATCCTCGAAGTCTATGTCGGTAGCGGCTGTGATGACACCTCCGTTTGCGGCTGTGGCCGCAATGGAGCGCGCGTCCATCAGGGCTACAAGCGATATCTGGCCCTGACCAGGCTTCGATCCTTCGCGGTTGGGGAAATTGCGCGTGGTGTGGCGGATGGAAAGTCCGTTGTTCGACGGAACATCGCCGGCTCCGAAGCAAGGACCGCAGAACGCTGGCTTTATTACGACACCGGCCTCGAGAAGTTCCTCAGCTATGCCGTTGCGCGTGGCGGCCATGTAGACGGGAACCGACTGCGGATATGCCGATATTGAGAAATAGTCGTTTCCTACAGATTTGTCTTTGAGTATGGAGGCCGCCTGGGCAAGGTTGTCGTATGTACCGCCCGAACACCCGGCTATGATGCCCTGGTCGGCCATTACCTTGCCATCCTTGATCTTTTCTGTGAGATTAACGTCAATCTTATCGCCGAACCGGCTGCGTGCATCTTCCTCAACAGCGCGGAGAATCTCCTCGGGATTTGCCTGCAGCTCATGGATGGTATAGGCATTGGACGGGTGGAAGGGAAGGGCGATCATCGACTCCTGTTTGCTGAGGTCGATGCGAATCATACCGTCGTAATAGGTTACCTTGCCCGGAAGCAGCTCACGGTAGTCTTCGGGACGGTTGTGGGTCTCGTAGTGGCGGCGCACCTCGTCGTCAGTGATCCAGATTGAGCTGAGACAGGTTGTCTCAGTAGTCATGATATCGATACCATTGCGGAAATCAATCGGAAGATTCTTGACGCCAGGACCGGCGAACTCAAGCACCTTGTTCTTCACGAAGCCGTTGTCGAACACAGCCTTAACCAGAGATATGGCCACGTCATGGGGACCGATACCCTTGCGGGGGCTGCCTTCAAGCCATACGAGAATCACTTCGGGGGCATTGATGTCCCACGTGTTGTTGAGAAGCTGTTTTACCAACTCGCCTCCACCTTCGCCGACACCCATGTTTCCGAGCGAGCCATAGCGGGTATGTGAATCGGAACCCAGAATCATGTTGCCGCACTTAACCATTGCTTCGCGGGCATACTGATGAATAACAGCCTGATTGGCAGGTACGTATATACCTCCATATTTCTTGGCTGCCGACAGACCGAATACATGGTCATCCTCATTGATCGTACCGCCGACAGCGCAAAGCGAGTTGTGGCAGTTGGTCATCGCGTAAGGAATCGGGAATTTCTCCAGTCCCGATGCACGTGCCGTCTGGATGATGCCCACGTATGTGATGTCGTGGCTCATCATGGCGTCGAAACGGATGCGCATTTTTGCCCCTTTCGATCCGTCGGCGTCGTGGGCGCGGAGAATCTGGTAGGTGATGGTGTTCTCGCGGGCTTCCTCAGGAGCGGGAAGTCCGTCAGGTTTGGTGACAACAGTAGTACCGTCTACGAGGTATACACCTTTGTCAAATAGTTCAATCATGTTATTTAATTTAAGGAATTTGGGAATCTATTGTATCGTATATGCTATCGATGAAGAATGTAAGGGCAAGCATATCGGCTGCCCCTCCATGCGAGATATTGTTACGCCTGAACTCTTCGTTAAGTTTTGTAAGAGACAGCTTTAAATCGTCACAGTTTACGAGACTGGCAGCCTTACGGGCAGCCTCGTCAGCTTTTTGAACTCCGGCACGGTATATGGCGTTGGAATCGTCAAGCTCGCTGATTATTTTCATAAGCAGCCGCAGACGGTCGTTGTCGGTCCTGGAGGTATTCCGATAAAATGGCAGCCATTTTTCGAAAAGGAGGGCGTATCCTGCCCGCGCATTCTCCATTGCTCCCGATATTCCGAACCGGCGGCGGACGGTCTGGCCGTGGGTATTACCCGGCGGCAAGGGGAAGCTTAGGGCGATAGACGCGATTTCAGCACTGAGCGTCCGAATGCTTTTTCCCGAAATGATTCTTGCAGCCGCGGCTACGGCGAGTCCCATCGAGAATATGGCGCCCCGATGGGTATTGACTCCCCCTGTGGCTTCCATCATTTTCTCTTCCGCCTCAACTCCCAGTCTGCGGAGAGTGTCACTGTCGATATTCTCCGATTCAAACGCCGTGACGGCGAGCCTGACAAAAAAATCCCGGAGTGAATCAATGCTTCGCGACATGAGAACATAGTCCATGTCGGAATGGGATCCACTGTCGAATGGATCCACCAGCCCGGGCTTCGGAGAGAGTTCCAGTTCCGCTCTGAGAGCCTGAACGGCAAGAAAAGCAAGGAAATAAGGTGTGTCGGATACGGGAACAAGAGAAAGAGCGTGCCTCAGACGTCCTTCAGCGAGAGCCTTTCTTACGCGCGAAGCGGAGACCGGGATATCGGAATCCCCTGTCAAACGCTCTATTTCAACGACTTCAATACCACAAGACGGAAGTTTTTCTTTCATCAGGGAATTATACTGCGAAGTCAACGCATCGGTAGGCTCAGTTCCTACAAAACGTCTGGCACAGCCAAGCGCAGGCGCAATGTGACGGCAGAAAATATCCAGATCTATCTCAGCCTGTGATTGAGAAATCTCATCTGCTTTTTTTATGAAATAAGACGGGAAGCTGAGCTGCGAGATGACATACTCGCTCCCGTCAAGCAACTCCACATTGGGGATATGTGCGGTGGCCTTCTTCAGCATGGCAGTGCGTTCCTTATATCCGAAGGTGTTCTTTGGATGTGATGCCACCGTTATTACAGCGAGTTTACGACATTTAGAAGCGGCTGTGCCTATCAGATACAGATGGCCGAGAGTGACCGGATCGGTATTGGCGACGATTACACCGTCTGCCTTATGCCGTGCCAGATAAGAGCAGTATTTTTCAAGAGGCATACTGTCACTTTCCAACAGAACGGCCGCGCGCCCTTCTCCACAGACCGAGAACCCCAGCGATTTGAAAAGATTTTTGTATTCAGGCTTTGTAAAGACCCGCACACAGTTACAGCCCGAATCAAGAACTTCACTGACAAGATGCGATATCAGCGTGGCGGAAGCACCCGTACCACGCGCTTCGGCGGACATGGCAAGACATTTTATTATATTGCCGTCCAGTCCTCCACATCCGACAAGATTGTCATCAGGATCAAACAGACCGACAAAATACCGAATTCCTCCGTCAAGTCTGAGACCGTAATCCGACAGGAAGTTTTTGACACGTTCCGCGATACGGGGATGGTTCAGATCAAGTTTCCTGATTTCCATATCATCACCTTGCGTTGACATATTCACGGATAAGACTCTCGATATGTTCGTTTATTTCCTCCGGGGAATGTTGCCGTGATCTCATACAGATCCGCGCCTCGTTTTGGCACAAAAGACATTTACGCGGGGACTGCCCGATATCAACGCGACTCATGGGACGCATGTCGGAGAGTATGACGTCAATGTCGAAAAGGCGTCCCAGCAGATGAGTGTCTTCAATGAGCACCGCAGTCTTTTTAGCCTCGACAGCGGGACAGTCAAGCGTAAGCCACACTTCATGACCGGATACAAACGCCTGATGCCCGATCGTAAGAATGTGCTGGCCGAACTGCTTTTTCAGAGATTCAATCATTGCCTGGGCAACAATCCCGGTGCGGGGAGTAAGCTTGAACTCTCCAGGTGCCACAACGGTCGCCACTACAAGAGTGGCGGCCGGTGTGGTCTGAAAATGAATCATCTGACGCTCACGCCTTCGGTCGCGTGATGCGAGCATATTCTGCAACGAACATCTGGAGAGTGTTTCCATGTCCGGATGTGATGGGTTCAGTCAATGATATTCTTAATGACATCCATGACGGAGCCGTCGCGGTTCATTACAACTCCTACAGTCTTGTCGCCGAAAGACAACGGAGCCGGCGAGCCGATGATGGAGAGGGCCTTGTCGCGCAAATCCTTTATATCGACAACCTTCAGACCCGCCTGTGCAAGGCGTTCCGCAAGCTCAGGACGGCGGGGATTTACCGCGATACCGTATTCAGTCACTATCACATCGACTGTAGAACCCGGTGTGATCAACGTCGTGACCTCATCGACCACGCATGGAATACGACCACGCAACAACGGGCAGACGATGATCGAGAGCGCACTGTCGGCAGCTGTATCGGGATGACCGCCTATAGCTCCCCGAATGACTCCGTCGCTTCCCACGAGTACATTGACATTAAAATTGATATCGGCTTCAAGAGCCGAGAGAATTACAATGTCAAGATAATGGACGGCTGATCCCGGTTCTTCCGCACTGGCATACTCACAGGATGACACTTCCTTATGCATCTTATTGTCTCTCAGAGATTCTGCGGCGACACGGTCGAACGACTGCACATCTATGAGACGGTCAATCAGGCCTTCCTCGTGAAGTTTCACCATGTGGGCGGTAATTCCTCCCAATGCGTAGGAAGCCTTTATGCCGCGGCGCAACATCTCCTCGCGTATGAATTTGACTGCGGCAAGCGAAGCTCCGCCGGAACCTGTCTGTATTGAGAATCCGTCACGGAAATAACCGCTGTTGATAATGACTTTGGCGGCCTGTTGCGCCAATAATATGTCGCGTGGATTTTTAGTATCACGAATAGCTCCGGATGCGATCTTGGAACTATCGCCCACAGAGTCCACCTCCACTACAAAATCCACATCGCTTTCCGATATCGAATTGGGAGTATTGGGATAGTCCACGAGATCATCCGTCAGAATCACCACTTTGTCTGCAAATCGCGCATCAGGAAGGGCATATCCCAGAGAGCCGCATATTGACTTTGCGTTTTCAGACCGCGAATAGCCGCAGGCGTTTCCTAAAGCATCACACGATGACGCTCCCAAAAAGGCGACATCTATGTAAAGATCGCCGTTTGCGATTGCCGCGCCGCGTCCGCCATGGCTGCGGAATACAACAGGCTCTTCCATTATGCCCTCGGAAATGGCCTGTGCCAGTTCGCCTCGGAGGCCTGACGTGGAAATGCGGGTGACAACTCCGCTCTTTATATGACGCAGCAGGGGTGCATGCACATCTGAAAGGCTTGACGCAGCCAGATGAAGATTCTTGTATCCCATGTCGGCAAGTTTGTCCACAACAAGGTTGACAACTTTGTCTCCTCCACGGAAATGATGATGGAACGATATGGTCATTCCGTCTTTAAGACCGCTCATTCTGATTGCCTCTTCAAGGCTGACCAGCTTGGGACTTGAATGTTGAAGTTCACGGCGCGGAGCAGGGATTTTTGTCACCTCATCCGCATAAACAGGCTTGCCGAGCATCTCTGCAGCTGTCTGGATGTCTTTCTGACGTTCTTTGAGGGTATTCATGGCTTAGATGTCTTCTTCAGTTAATAATCCTGCGGCTTTGGCGAGTGTGATCGTACGCTCGGCACGTATCACCACCGGGCGGTCGATCATTTTTCCATTGAGCGCTATCACTCCCGAGCCTTTCTTCTCCGCTTCCTTTATAGCGGCGACGATGGCCTTGGCCTTCTCGATATCTTTCTCCGTAGGAGTGAACACCTCATTGACCACCTCGATCTGGCGCGGATTTATAATTGACTTTCCATCAAAGCCCAGAGTCTTGATGTATTCCACTTCACGGCGGAAAGTCTCCATATCGTTGAGATTGGAGAAAACCGTATCGAGAGCGTCAATGCCGGCGGCACGGGCAGCCACCACAATTGTTTCCCGGGCCAGACGCAACTCATCGCCCTCTTTCGAACGTTGTGTCTTGAGATTCGCGCAATAGTCCTCCGCGCCAAGGGCTATACCCATCATGCGGGGAGAAGATATGGCAATATCGTAGGCATTCACTACACCGAGGGCACTCTCGATAGCGGCCATTATGCGTGTACGGCCTTCCGCTCCGATTTCACGTTCTACTTTTTCAATTTCGGCTTCAACCTCGCGCACCTCGTCTGCGGTCTCGGTCTTCGGCATCCTGACCACATGCACGCCTGCCTTCACCACGGCCTCGATATCCTTCTTGCCGTATGGTGTATTGAGAGGATTGATCCTCACCACCATTTCCGTATCACCATAATCTATTGTCCTGAGGGCATTGTAAACCAACAGCCTCGCCGTGTCTTTCTCCATCATGGACACAGAATCCTCCAGATCCAGCATTATGGAATCCGGTCCGTATATATGTGCATCGGCCATCATGCCGGGATTATTGCCCGGAACGAACATCATGGTTCGTCTTAGTCTTTCCATGGTTATGTTATTTTAATGTTAGTCTTTCCAGACATCATTGCCGGTAGCGCGTACAGCGGCAGCTGTCACCCGCGCCCTGATAGTACAGTCAAGGGCTCCCTTGTCCACAGCTTTTACCCTTACATCAGTGATTCCGCATTCATTCAGCGTAGAGCTTATGATCTTCTTGATCTGTTCACCAAACTGACGCGCAACACTGCTTTCGAGATCAATCTCGATACCCTCCCTTTCCGAAGGCAGAAGCTGAATCAGAATGTCTCCCGATTCAAATGTTCCTGCATGAGAATTATTGATTTTCATGGTGGTTGATATTATGGTAGTTAATATTATCAGTATTCAGATTAAGGCACGACAACATACCACTGACATTTTTGTCAGCGTACCGATGGTACGCATATATCTTAAATGCAAGCGTACTTTGCCGGTGTGGAGTTGTAATATCATGTCCATCTCAAAATCGAATCCACGAGATTAATGAAATTAAACCGAATAGCATGTCTCCTGACTCATTCTCCTCGCGGATTGTATTCCCAACCGTTTTATACAGCGACATTTATATCGTGTACATTCGGTCAATCCGGAACAACATCAAGGGATCTGCCCAGGCCTCTTACCTGACTCCCTTTTAATCGCGTCGGACTGTGAAATCATCAGCAAGCCAATGCCACCGCGAAGTTAAAAAAATTAATTCAAATCACAACTATAAAAATACAGAAATATCACGTCTGCTTAATTTTTTATACCTATAGCCACTATAGCGGCTCTACAATGCTCCGGATAATATGACGGTCAGATGTGATATCCGCCATTACTGCAACAGCAATCAGCGATTTTATATAAACATTGGCATACTATGGGTTACGGACAAAAAAAGGGTCACCGACTGGTGACCCTTTCAGTGATCCGGCTGCGACTCGAACGCAGGACCGTCTGCTTAGAAGGCAGATGCTCTATCCAGCTGAGCTACCGGACCCCTTCGCCGGATGTGCAAGACCCGCCAGCACATCCGGTTGTGGATGCAAAGTTAATCATTTTTACTATAACATCCAAATCATTCGCTCTTTCACCCTCTTTTTCACACTTTTATATCTTTTTATCTATTTAGCTAAATCATTAATTATCTGATATTTACATTTATTATTATAAAAATTTACAAAATAATGGCTCTAATCTCGAAAAGTTTTTATATCTTTGTCTCCGTTAAGACCGATAACCAATTCTGCCAACTACGCTATTTTTCATGCCTTAACGAGCCTCTCAATTTCCAGAGGCAATACTGAAACAACTTGTAATACCTATGAATTCCTTTATTAATTAAAATAATACTATATGAGAAATTTACTACTAACAGCGGCCACTCTCATAACCCTTCCGGCAGTGGCTGCCCTTACTCCCAAATCGTATCCTGACTATCAGGTGACAAGCGTTTCCCCTAACGGTAAATTCGCGGTAAGTCAGTTCTATGGAACCTTAATCGTGATGAATCTCGAAACGGGAGAGGAAAAAACCTGGCAGGGCAATGAAGAAGGAACAGTTGCCTACGGGGTAGGAAACGGCAACGTAGTATCCAACGACGGAACCGTGGTCGGATATATTGACTACTCATCAGGAGCGGTATATTATCTCGAGAACAATGAATGGCACCAGCTGTCCACCATAGTCGAAGGCACAAGCAACATCGCCAACGCCATCACTCCGGACGGACGCATTATATGCGGAGGCAACGGTCTCACCAGTATAAGCACCGACGACAATCCGACCCCCATGTCTGTTCCCGTACTCTGGATACGCGGCGAAGACGGCAACTTCGGAAAGCCCGTCGAGCTTCCCTATCCGACAACCGACATCACAGGACGCGTGCCCCAGTATGTCACCGCTATTGCACTCAGCGACGACGGCTCGACCGTCCTCGGCCAGGTCAGAGACTATTCGGGCAGGATCCACTACCCGATCGTATATACCAACAACAACGGTGAATGGACCTACTCCCTCCCGGCAATGTCGCTGGTCAACCCCGACAATATTGAGCTTCCCCAAGATCCCGGAGAAGGACCTGCAGCCCCAAAAGCTGAAGATTTCCTCTCCCCTGAAGAAAAAACGGCCTTCGAGAAAGCCCTGGAAGAATGGGAAAATAAAAATGGAGGATCCAGCAACCCCGACTTCAACTCATATCCCGATGTCAACGACTTCCTCGGCGAGGAGAGCAAAGCCAGATATGACGAAGCTTATGACGAATATATCAAGGCCAATGCAGCATGGGAGGAAAAAGCCATAGCCTTCTACACAGCCTTCGATAAACTTTTGATATCGGGCCTCTCTTTCGAATTCAACATCGGCTCTCTCTCTGCAGATGGAAAGACCGCATGGCAGTCGGCCCGTAAAATCATAGATACCGGCAATCCGGAGAATCAGTACAAGGAAGCATTCGCTCCGGCCACAATAGACCTTACAACCGGCGAAATCTTCATTCGCGACTTCTCGCAGAACGCCTCCATGACCTTCGTTGCAGAAGACGGAACAATCTTCGCCACCAAGGGAGACCAGCTCGAAGGCATCGTATACAGTCCGGATGTCAATACAATTCTCGGAATTCCTTTCATCGAGTATGTAGAGAATATAAATCCCGAGACTGCAAAGTGGGTGAATGAAAACATGAGACACGACTTCGTCGGCACGGACCCGGAGACATTCGAACCCATCGACCGCAAGGATGTGATCTGCTCGGGATTCACAATCTGCTCGCGTGACCAGAGCGTGCTGATCAGCCGCGCCATAAATTACTGGGAAGACACCCCCGTCATTATCTACTCATACGTCCTCCCCGGCAAGATCGACAACGCCGGCATCGCACTCAATCCGGCAGAAGACATGGGAGTCACAATCTCCAAGGATGGTGTGATCCGCATCAACGGCGAAGTAGTTTCGCTGACGGTAAGCGACATCAACGGCCGCGTGATCTATGACGGCCGCCCCGCATCCGACACCATCGAGACCGGCATCGGCAACGGAGCCTACATCATCAGCGCCATCGGTGCCGACGGTTCGTTCCGCACCGCTAAAGTTCTCCTCTGATTCGCACCGACCCGATGAGCCTCACGGCTCACCATGACACGATAACTTCGGGCTTGCACCCTTCAGCACCATAGCTGAGAGCGCAGGCCCGAAGCCTCTGCCAGCCTAAGTCACTGCCTCAGAAACTTCATGATGCCGGCGGAACTGCTATCCATAAAGCCAAATTGTTGCAGCTAACATAGGCGGGATCGTTATATATAACAAAACAATCCGGATCTGTATCCCGGCATGTCGCTGGAGAATACAGATCCGGATGTTTTTTATCGACCAGGCTATCAGCGGATAATAAGCTTTGCCCGAGCCGTACCCTTATCGCCTGATGCAATCACCACATAAAGGCCCGCGGGCAGTCCGGCCATCGGCAGAGTCTGCCCTTCGCTCATGGCAACCAGCCTGCCTTCGGTATCAAACGCGCACAGTCTGCGTGCATCGTAAGATATGACAGAAGCCGATGCCGGGTCGTAAACCACTTTTCCTGCTTCGCCTGAATGGGAGGAAACGCCGGAGGGGGAAAGGATAAAGGCTTCTGACAGCGGAGAGTGCGCGCCTTCCTTGGACTGTACCGATATCTGATAAGGCATATTATCGACAGGCGCGTCATCCCTAAAGCCACGTGCATTGCCGTCGAGAGCCGCCACATTGAGAGGTTCTCCGTCGCGGTAGACGGTCTGAACAAACGGCATGAGACTGTAATCAACCTCCGGACCTTCCGGGGTGTCGACGAGGTGGGCAGTAATGTCCCATCGTCCATGCCCCCGGATATCGGCCTTGTCGTAAAGATCCGACACTCTCTCCCATGTTTTGCCGCCGTCTTCGGTATAGAGGTCAGACTTGCCGGGGATATAATCATCGCCTACCGCAGCTATGCATGGCCACTGCCATTCATCGTAATCGTACAGACGTACTCCTACTTTGATTTCCTTATCTCCTTTCACAAGGAACGGCTCGTCGAGTTTCACCGCATTGTAGGCGTTGTATGCAAGTTCTCCGAAATCCTGCTCGCGTACTATTTCATTTCCCTCGAATACAACCGCTTTGGCGTGGATACCTGATTTATCCTCGTAACCATACATGTAATTGACAAGCGCGCTCACATGAGTGATGTATTTACCCTGGAAAGGTGCCAGGTCATCCTTATCAAACAGGTTGGCGCATATAATGTCCTTGCCTTCGTTACCGAACGACATGTTCAACTGGCGCATCATTCCAATATGGTTCAGACCGTAAAGGCTATCCGGACCTTTCCATACAAGACCGAGCGAGCCTGTGGCGAGGCGTGTGCCGTGAAGTCCCTCCGGAGCGGCAAGCTCATTGGAGATGTTGACCATGACATTGTCTGTTCCAGAGATGTAATAACCGGTTCCGTCGCCGGTACGGTGCCATCTAAGCCAAAAGATCTTGCCTGCCGCCTTGTCGGAGATATCGAGAGTCTTGAAGCACCAGTTTCCCTCCGACATCCGGTCGAGCGACCATTTGCCGCAAGTGATCCAGGTGTCGCCGGCATCTGTGGAGATCTCAACCGCTATTGTATCATTCTCAAGATTCTGTTTCTGCGTGTCCATGAAGATAGCGCGTATGAATCCGAACGACACTGACACATATTTATGATCCGAAGCATCCATCGGACGCGACACCAGACTGAATGAATATGGACGGCGCGAGGAGATTGAGGAATATAACCCCGAACCGTTCTCCACTCCGGCCTGATTGAAAATTGTCTGATTCACATCGCCGACAGTACCGTAATCGGAAGTCGTGGTCCAATAGTTTCCTTCGAGAGAGTAATCGAATGTCTCGCGCAGAGGCAGAGAGAAATCCGCTGCCACAGCCACCTTAACCTCTGCTGACTTCGGCGAGGCGACGGTCTTTCCATCGGTATTCCTGTACACGGCTTCAATCGAGTATGAGGGATATCCGGCAACTACATTTTCGAGAACCACCTCATAACCCGCCCCATCCGGCGGTATCGATTTCACCAGTTCCGAACCGCAATAGAGATTATATGAATCAAGCGGCATTCCGGAGTACATTGTCTGGCCGGCATTCCAGCGGAGAGTAACGGAATTCATGGCTCTTGAGAAGCCATAAGATATATTCGGAGTGTCTGGAATCTCCACCTCGCAGGGTTCCATTTCCATCACAAATCCTGATCCGCTCCATGAGCTTGTATTTCCGGCAAATCTGCGACCGTCATTGGAGACGTTTATGAAGCATGCCTCCGACCCGCTTCCGAAATTGCCGGCGGCTTCAAAGTCCGGATGGGCGAGCCTCATAATATACCCGAGCTCGTATGCCTTGTCATTCTTATAGGAATAAATGAACGGATGATTCACAGGATAGCCGGTATAGTTACCATAAACATCGCCGTTATCCCTCACTGCCACCATTTGGGAAACCATGTCCCAGTCTCCGAATTTTTCTATCATCCGATAGCTTTCCGAAAGCATATCGTAAACAGCTGCCACTCCATTGACGGAGATAGCCACATATCGACCGTTGTTGCTGATTCCGAGGGGCTGGATGTTGATGAAATCCGCAGAATTCTCCTTATCCGGACCGTAGATTATTCCGGCCTCGCCACCCTTCCAGAATATTACGGCAGGATTGTCGGCCACGTATGCGGAAGCGATTATGACACTTCCATCGCCTGAAATCTCCTTTATCGCGATATTTTTTGCATTTTCCGGAATCGGCAACATAGTCAGCGACCATTGTCCTGCTTCATTTTTATTCCACATCAGCGGTTTTATCACGGCCATATTGTCGTATGCCGCGTACCCGACGGCAACATTGCCGTCCCCCGATACTCCTACTCCGAAAGTCCCGTCCTCCGGTCTGGAGAAAAGATTGATGTCCAGTTCTCCGTAAGGAAGATAAGTACAGATTCCACCATTCCACAAGGCAGCCACGGCGGTAGGCCCGCTGAACGAGTCGCCGAACATCGGGTCAGACCATGTCACGATATGGTCCATATCCTTCGCTGTGCCGATTACCATTCCTGCATCCGACACATCATTAAACTGACCTCCGTTCGAAAGATTGTCGAGGTCATACTGCGTGACCCATTCCAGTTCCCCGGCTTCCGTATCATATATAAAACTTCTAAGATACACCATTCCGGCATCGCACTGCATCGGATCATAACCTACGGCATAGCGGCCTTCGGGCGATGCGCCCGCGATTTTAGCTCCCGACTGCAGTTCCGTATAGGAGTTGGCGGCTGCGGCCCATACTGCAGCCGCGGAGAGCAACGACATTGTGACAATAAGTTTTTTCATAAACGATGTTATTTGGATTAAACAAGCATGAGAACAACATCGGCGATGGAGTTGTCATATATCGCAAAATTAACCAATATGTCATTTAGGCCCAAACAGTTGATTCCATAATTTATAAATCCGTACTTATTCGCTGCCTTCAGGATTGTCATCGCCTCTGTTCTCACGGACCATTTTCTGATACACTGACGGAGTCATCCCGGTGACTCGCCGGAACACAGCGGTAAACGTGGTGTTCGACCTGAAACCTACGCTCTGCCCGATAGCCCCGATTGTCTGCCGCGAGTATTGCCTGTCCGACAATCTCTGGCAAGCCACCCTTATGCGGTATTCATTGATAAAGCTGTTGAAATTCTTTCCATAATGGCTGTTTATGATCCGTGAGACATAACTTGTGTTCGAATCGACAAGAGAGCAGAGGTAGTCAAGAGTGAAATCCTCGCGACAATATTCTTCGCTGTTTTCCATTATTCTGTCGATTTCTCGCATCAATTTCAAACCCTTCTCATCCGTAAGGCTACTGCTGTCATAGCGCTTCCTGTCCTTCCGTTCAAGCATGTCGAGGCATTCGCGGTACTGCACACTTGCCCGCTCATGATTTTCCTCAAGACGATTATACATGCCAAACAAGTCGCGGTAACTTTTGTCAAGATTCTTTTTCTGTCGGTAAATCACCACAATCAACCCAACAAGGGCAGCCGATACTCCGATTATCATCAACAATATCCATCCCAGTCTTCTGATTGTTGCTGTCCGTTTTTCCTCCTTTTCCTGAAGATCACGGATTTCGGTCTCGACTTTCTCCATCTCATACTCGGAAAGACCGTTTTTCACAATGTCGAATTCTCGGGTGTTGAATATAGAGTCCATCTCTGTGAAATACTCAGCCTTGTATTGCTGCGACCTGGCCATATCGCCCTTATGTTCATAGAATTCGGCAAGATCGCGCAACGTTATCGTGAACCTGTGCAATATTCCACGTTCCTCTGCGAGATTGCGGCATATATTCATATACTTGAAGGCGGAGTCTGGTTTTCCCTGCTGCCAACGGGTCTTGTACAGCCATTCATAGGCGGAACATTCATAGAGTGGACCCACCTCATTGCGATCGGCCATTTGTGCGGCTGCGAGGAACTTTGCGGCCGCATCCTCGAATTTTTCGAGTTGCAGGTCCATCAGTCCGGAAGTGTATACTTCCATATAACGGGTCAAAGGTGTGGATTTCGATTTCACCGACCTTAATTTCCGATAGGAATCCTCTATCTGCTTTTTGTCATTGAGGGCGAGACTGTTGAAAAACAGACTTGTGCACAGTTTGTAGCGCATCAGCGAATCGGGACACGCAGGAAGAGCCTCCTCTCCCTTTTTCAGATAATACATGCCGCGCTCGTAGTCATGATATGCGTTGTAGATTATGCCTATGTCCTTGTAGAAACCGGCTGCATACTTTTTTGATTCGGTGGATTCGCACAATTTAAGACCATCAAGATAAAATTTCATTGCCTTTGAGTAGCGTCCGCACTCGTAATGCATGTATCCGGCCCTGAAATATGCATAAGAAATCTGTTCGCGCCCGGCCTCGTCCATATCATCTTTGAAACGGTTGCACACCACCATATATATAACAAGCGCCTTGTCATAGTCCTTCTCCTCCTCGGCACTATTACCCTTCTCGAGCAAAACTTCAGTCGGAAGCGCCGTCATCTCCCTAATCAGGATGGAATATTTGCCTTCATCAACCGGAGTTCCTGACATGGCTAAGGCATAATACAACAAAGCGATGAACAACACTAAGTTTCGCAATATCCCGAACATTTTAGGTCTTCTATAAAGCTATGGAAAAAATACCGTCCCGGCTGCACTGCATGGTACCGGGACGGCATTGGTTTCTTTCTCTACTATAACGGGTACAATCCGGAATCAGTCTTCCTCCTTCATGTTGTGGAAGACGTTCTGGACATCTTCGTCATCCTCGATGCGGGCGAGGAGTTTCTCGACGGCCTCGCGCTGCTCGGGAGTGACATCCTTGTAGTCGTTGGGTATACGCTCGAATTCGGCGGAGACAATCTCCATACCCTTCTCCTCAAGGAATTTCTGGATATTGGCGAACTGCTCGAAAGCTCCATAGACCATCCACTCCTCCTCTTCGGCCTCGATTTCGGCGTCGAAGTCCATGAGGTCGAGTTCAAGTTCCTCCATGTCGGCATCGCCGGGCTTAAGGTGGAACACACTCTTATGGTCGAACAGGAATGAGAGCGAGCCGGATGTGCCGAGCGAACCGCCGTGCTTATTGAAATAGCTGCGGACATTGGCCACGGTGCGCTGGTTGTTGTCGGTGGCGGTCTCCACCACGATAGCGATTCCGTGGGGGCCGTATCCTTCGTAAACGATCTCCTTGTAGTCGGAAGCGTCCTTGTCGGTGGCTTTCTTGATGGCTCTCTCTATGGTATCCTTAGGCATGTTGGCGGCCTTGGCGTTGTGCATGAGCACACGCAGACGCGGATTCATGTCGGGATCCGGTCCGGCAACCTTGGCGGCGATTGTGATTTCCTTGCCTATGCGAGTGAAGGTGCGGCTCATGTTGCCCCAGCGCTTCAGTTTGCGCGCCTTGCGGAATTCAAATGCTCTTCCCATTGTTGGAATTATCTAAATTTCGATTGTTATGTTGTTTCTGTTATTTCGTATTCTTATCTGAGCTCCGCGCCGAGATTTCTGACGGCATTGATGATTTTATCCATCACGGCGTCGATCTGCTTGTCGTTAAGCGTTTTCTCCATATCCTGGAGTTTCATCTTGACAGCATAGCTCTTCTTCCCTTCGGGAAGGTTTTTACCTTCATAGACGTCAAAAAGCGACACCTCGCGCAGAAGCCGTCTGTCGGCGCCACGTATCGCCGACTCGATTTCGGCGAATTTCACTGACTTGTCTACCAGCAGGGCGAGGTCCCGCTCCACATGCTGCGTGCGCGGTATATCGGTGAAAGTCACTCTCTTCACAGCCATCCGGAAAAGGGCTTTCCAGTCAATCTCCGCGTAGACCACAGGCTGCTCTATGTCGAAGCGTCTCAGCAATGCTCTGGTGAGCAATCCGAGGGAAGCGACATGTTTACCGCTGCGGGTGGCGATGTCAAGTCGTGCGGCGAACACCCCGCCACTGCCTTGCGATACCTTGAGTTCCTGCGGATTCACACCGAGGCGACGGAAAATATTGTCGACCGCCGCGCGCATGTCATAGACAGTGGCCTGGGCGCCCTTGGCATTCCAGGATGCCGGTGTGTAGTCACCGGTCAGCCACAATGCGAGTTCGAAACGTTCGCTGAAAGGAGCCAGGGGACGGTCGGCCGTATGCTCCTTCTCCGGATTACAGCTGTAGACATTTCCGAACTCGTAGAATTTCAGGTTCGGAGCCTTGCGGTTGATATTGTGGGCTATGGACTCGAGACCTCCGAAGAGGAGAGTCTGGCGCATCACCGCGAGATCTCCGCTGAGGGGATTCATCACCCTGACACATCTTTCGGCAGGGAATTCTTCCGATTCGGCATAATAGGACTCGGCGGTGAGAGAATTGTTCATAATCTCCGAATAACCTCTTGCGGTAAGCTGTTCGGCCACGATCTGCTGAAGGTCGTTGCTTTCGTCGACATCGGTGCGCTGCGAGAGGTTGATATGGGCTTCGGTATTTATTTCCACATTGTTGTAGCCGTAGATGCGGAGCACTTCCTCCACCACGTCGCAGGGACGGGTCACATCCACGCGGTAAGTAGGCACCGAGAGCCGGAGAATGTCTGTACCCTCCCCAGACTCCACGCCAAAGTCAAGAGCCCGCAGGATTGTCTCCACCACATTGCGGGGAATCTCCTTGCCTATCAGGCGAGAACAATAATCGAGAGAGAATTCCATCCTGACTGGAAGCACCGGCTCGGGATAGATGTCGGTCACGTCGCCGCAAATTTCGCCTCCGGCAAGTTCCTTGATGAGGACTGCGGCCAGACGGGCGGCATAAGTTGTTATAGAGGGGTCGGTTCCACGCTCATAGCGGAACGACGCGTCGGTGGAGAGGCCGTGGCGGCGTGCGGTGCGACGCACACGGGTGGGATTGAACCATGCGCTTTCAATAAATACCGAGGTGGTGTCGGCCGTGACGCCTGAATCGAGACCGCCGAACACACCGGCGATACACATCGGGCGTTCCGAGTCGCAGATCATCAGGTCCGATTCATGAAGTTCGCGCTCCACTCCGTCGAGGGTGGTGAATTTCGTACCGGCCGGACAAGTGCGTACCACTATCTCCTCACCTTTGACTTTGGCGAGGTCGAAGCAATGAAGAGGCTGGCCGATACCGAGGAGCACGAAATTGGTTATGTCCACGATATTGTTGACCGGCCGCTGGCCCACGGCCAAAAGAAGATTTTTCAGCCACTCGGGCGACTCCTGCACCTTGACGCCGCGGATGGTCACGCCGGAATACCGGGGACAACCCTGACGGTCCTCAATACTTATTTTGACCGCGCCTTCCGGACGGTCCACGGCGAACGCCTCCACCGGAGGCATGCTTATCCCGGGATACTCCTCAGCGCCGCCGGCGAGCGCTATGTCGCACCACCGGCGGGCCTTGATATCGCGGGCCACACCGAGATGACTGGCCGCATCCACACGGTTCGGCGTGAGTTCCACCTCAAGCATGTGATCGCTGCTGACATTGAAATATTCCGCGGCCGGAGTGCCGGGAAGCGCAGCACCGTCGGGAAGCACCATGATTCCGGCGTGGCCGGTGCCGAGACCGATTTCATCCTCGGCACATATCATGCCGTAGGATTCCACGCCTCTTATTTTCGATTTCTTGATTTTAAGCTCCTTGTCGCCGTCATAGAGTATGGTCCCTACCGTGGCCACGACCACGGTCTGTCCGGCAGCCACGTTGGGAGCTCCGCATACAATCTGCACCGGCTCTCCCGAGCCGAGATCCACTATGGTGATATGTAGATGGTCGGAATCGGGATGGTCGGTGCATGTAAGCACTTTGCCGATTACGACGCCGCGGAGACCGCCGCGGATGCTTTCCACTTCCTCCACCGTGTCGCATTCCAGACCGGTGGACGTGAGGAGGGCTGCCAGCCCGCGCGGGTCCTGATTGAAGTCGATGTAGCGCTTAAGCCACTTGTAAGAGATATTCATAGCGCAAATTTACAAAAAAATTCTCTAAATGAGGCAAAAAATTTACTATTTGGGATATACCGGTCGAACTACCTGTAGGCGGGGAGTTCGATGCGGAAGACTGTTCCTTTGCCTATTTCGGAATCCTTCACGAAAATCCTGCCGCCGTGATACTCCTCGATGATGCGTTTCACCAGGGTAAGACCGAGTCCCCATCCCCGCTTTTTTGTGGTGTAGCCGGGGTGGAATATGGTCTTGAAATGTTTTCTGGGTATACCCTTTCCAGTGTCGCGGACCTCGATCCACACCGTATTTCTGTCGCAACCGGTGGATATGTCGATGCGGCCGGCGCCCTGCATGGCATCGACGGCATTTTTCGTAAGATTCTCCATCACCCACTCGAGCAGCGGCCTGGATAGCCTCACGCCATGGTCATCGTCTGAGAGATGCATCACTATCTCCACGCGTCCCGACACACGGTGCCGCATATAGTCGAGCGACTGCTCGATTGTCTCGTTGATGTATTCGAGCTGCATCTCCGGCCTGGAACCGATCTTGGAAAACCGGTCGGCGATAGTGGAAAGCCGCTTCACATCCTTGTCGATTTCATCGGTTATATCTTTGTCGGTACCTGTCGAGGAAAGGTATTCCGTCCACGCCATCAGCGACGATATCGGCGTGCCGAGCTGATGGGCCGTCTCCTTGGAGAGGCCGACCCATACCCGGTTCTGTTCCGCCCGCTTGGTGTAGATCACGGCTATATAAAGAATGAATGCGAGGATAAGCATCACCATCATCTGGATGTAGGGATACAGACTCAGACTGCGGAGCACACGGGAATCCTCATAGTAGATGTATTGGTGGATGCCCCCCAGAAGCTCCACTTTTATGAAATGGTCGTTATGGACGGCGGCCCTGGAAATTGATTCGCTGCCGCATGCCTTGCGGAGCCTTGCGCGGAGATATTCCTGATTGCGGGACGATAGCTCAGAGAAAAGTGATTTGTCGGCATCCTCGTTGTCAGGCAGATCGAAATTTCTGAATTCCGATATATTCATGCCGGTATCGCTTATGAGCACAGGAATGGAGTTGTTCTGGGAAATTATCCCGAGCAGGAACTCGAAGTCGGAATCGACATTGGCCTTGGCGAGACGCTCGGTGGCCTGCGCCCAGATATCCATTCTTTCCCGTTCCTGGATACCGAGCTGCTTTACGAGATTGTTTGAAATCAGCAGAAAGGCTATCACCGCGACAGCCGACACTGCTATCAGGATAAATTTCCCCGAGTTCTGGCGGTCTGTCTGCGTGAATTTCATCGGGAAGCCTCCTCCTGCGGCACGCCGCAACCTGCAATATAATTCGCCACGGCATCTGAGACATTGGTTCCGATCACTTCGTCGGCGGCCTCTTTCACCTCCTGCAGGGCATTTGCCACGGCCACGGCGTGGTCAGCGGCGAGCATCATGGGAAGGTCGTTGACATTGTCCCCGAACGCCACTGTCCTGTCCGCACCATACCGCGCGGCGACAGCCCTCATGGCCTCGGCCTTGGTGGCCTTGTCGGAAAACGCCTCGATAATGCCGATCTCCTCTCCGAAGATGTCATGATAGAATTGCGGTCGGATTCCCCTCACCTCGCGGATCCGTTCATACGCCTCCCTTGCCTTGCGGTCGGGCTGCATCCCGTAGAAAAGAACCACATGGTCGAGCCGCGCCGGGAGTATGGAATTTCCGTCCTCGGGGATATGCAGCACCTTGAACCGGTTTCCGACGCGCTCGTTGATAAAATCCCTCTCGAGTTCGGAAAGGGGCCCGATATGATAGATATGGATCATGTCGTTGACCAGGGTATACAGGAAGGTAGGAGTCTGTGTGGCGCGATATACCTCCACCAGCTCTCCGGCCGCCTGCGGATCCATGTAGACAACGCGGGAGTATCGGCGCGTGCGGGTATCCCACAGTGCGGCCCCGGTCATCACGATTGCCGGAAGGCGCATGTCCACGCGCTCAAGAATCGGAGCGACTGTCGCCGGCGTACGGGCCGTCGCCACCGTAAAGAGTTTCCCGGCCGCAATCTCGCGGTTAAGGATTTCGACGGTGGTGTCGGAAAGACGGGCGTCGGGCTGTAGGAGAGTTCCGTCCAGGTCGCTTACATATAGTGTAGTCATATCTTATTTAGCTCGTTTGGCGTGGATCTCGGTGTATTCGGCATCGGATACCTGCTCCTCGCGATAAATCCGTCTGGAGCGCCGGGCATCCGACTCCTCGAGTATGCTTTCCGACTCGAATTCACGTATTTCGGTGAATTCCACATCTTCAGCCACATCTTTCATTATGGCGGCAGCATCCTGCGAGGGAGCGCGGTGTCTGCGGCTCCCAGTGTGGAACCCGTTTCCGCGGCTTCCGGAAGAGGCGTCGGTTCCGCGACGCGCGCGCCGACGCTCCTCCTTGCGGGAGGGCATGCCGGCCATCCGGCGCATCATATCCTCGGCCTTTCCGGCCATGTATCTGCGCAACAGACGCACTATATATGGCCACAGAAGGACCAATATAATAAGAAATATCAGAAATATTCCCATTTATGGTATTTTTGAGAAAAGAGTTGTTTCTTAGTAACGAATAATATCGTGGAAAAGATTTATTTCCTCATGGCGAACAGGCCATAGAGAAGATACGCCACGATAAGCCAGAGCAGCCCGGAGACTCCCATACAGAAAACCAGCACCAGGGCGGTGATGATTATCATCCAGCGCCACTGGTTTCCCTTCCATCCCCACGTCTTGAACTTGAGGGAGAAAAGTCGCACAGGGGAAACCATAAGCCAGCTTTCCAGAATCAAGATTGCCGCAAACCAATACCATTCGGCGAGAAATTCGGTACCCTCGAGACAGAGGGAAGAGTATCCGATCCAGAAGATGGCGTTTGCGGGGATGGGAAGGCCGATGAAATCTGTGGTCTGGCGGGTGTCGATGTTGAACCTGGCCAGACGCAATGCTCCCGCCACGGGAATAAGCGGCACGAGCCACCGCACCCATTCCGGGGAGCCGACAGCCTCCATACAATTGAACATTATCATCGCCGGGGCTACGCCGAAGCTTACAAGATCGCAGAGCGAGTCAAGTTCCTTTCCGAGACTGGAATAGGTGTGCAGGGTTCGGGCAGCGAATCCGTCGAGAAAATCGGCGACCGCCGCGATGCCGATGAAAATCCAGGCCCATGCAAAGCCGTCGAGTCCCCACAGCGCATCGCGGCCGCCGAAGGCGCATATCACCGCCATCACGCCCGCGACGAGATTGAGACAAGTGATCCCGTTCGGTATATTTTTTACAATTGCATTCATGTCGATATGCTCTTCATCAAAATTTTTTCTCCGGACCTACAATCGCCACCGGAGTGACACCCCCGCTGACTTCATCGCCGATTCTGACAAGAATTTCGGAGTCGAGCGGAAGATAAAGGTCCACTCTGGAGCCGAACTTGATGAATCCGAGATGGTCATCGATGTCGGCCCGCTCGTTTTTGCAGGCATACGTCACGATTCTTCGGGCCATCGCGCCGGCAATCTGGCGCACTGTCAGCCTACGCCCGTTGTCCATCCGGATTCCGACGGTGCTCCGCTCGTTCTCACTGCTCGCCTTCGGCAGATATGCCGAGAGGAACCGGCCGTTGTGATGGCGCACGTATTCCACCGTACCGTCCACAGGAAACCAGTTGGCATGGACATTGAGCGGCGACATGAACACCGATAGCATCATGGCCTCGCGGCGGAGGAATTCATCCTCCATCACCCGCTCGATGGCCACTACCTTTCCGTCGACCGAGCTCACCACATGGTCCTCCCGCTCGCCGCGATAGACGCGGTGCGGGCATCGGAAAAAGTTGAATACAAGCAGATAGAGCGTCACCGCAATTGCGGTGAGCACGATCGGCACCACTACCGGGCGCATGAACAGCCATACCGGCACGCCCAGAGCCAGCAGCACCATGCTAAGCATTAGGAGCACCCCTGTGCCCTCTCTGTGAATTATCTTCATCTGATACAGGACGGCCCGAAGCCGCGTTGGTAATTTCGGATGGCACTAAGCCGTTAATCCACAAAGTTACGAAATTCCGTCCGATTCGCAAAATCTTTTTTAATTCCTATTGATTATCAATGTCAGGCAGCGGCGCAGAAGGATTGAACTGATATGCCCCGAGCGAGGGAGTTCCGAACGAAAGGCGGTCAAGACCATCCATATCCAGGACCGATTCCGGAGCCACCAGATCCGGATTTCCGGCAGAAATAACCGGAGAGTCAGGCTTGAGCCTGTAGTTGAAATAATACTCTGGTCTGTCGGTCAGAAACATCGGATCAGTCTCCCACATACAATTCCTGAACCAATCGTCGTTTGACCCGGTCGACTTGAACGACACATAGTCGAAACAGACATCTGAGCCGGTCAGGTCGCCGATATTGATGTCGCCGGAAAGACCATATATTATGGAGTTGGAGAAACGGGCCCGCATCAGAGGAAGTCCGCAGTCAAGGGCATCTTCGGGCAGACAGTGGCCCAGACTGAGGAGCGGGCCGTAGATGGCAGAGAAGAGATAGTTGTTGGCTATGGTACACTGGTTGAACGTATGTTCGCCCCCCACAAGGCGCACCACCGGCCCGGCGGCTTCTGAAAAACACACTCCGTAGGCGTCGACGCGGGCATACAGCGACTCGAGGACTGTCGACTGCGAATTGTGCAGCCATGAGTTGCGAACCATAAGTTTGCTCCGGGATGTGTCTGCGCATGAATCCACGCGCAGACCGTCGGTAGTGGAACGCATGTCGACGTATTCGAGCCGGTTGTCGAACGACTCAGGTGCGATTGTTATGCCGCGCCACTGACCGGCAAGGATATCGTAGCCCACGTCCGGAAGCACATTGTCGAGGCGGTCTCCCCGCATGTCGATCATCTTTCCGGAGGTCCCCACGGCCTCTATTTTACCCTTGACAAGAAGATGGGCTCCGTCGTGGAAAAGGACTTTCGCCCCGGGATCAACGCCGAGTGTGACTCCCTCCGGCACCGTCGCCTCCCCAAAGACCACATAAGGCAGTTCGGCGGTGAGCCGCTCTCCTTCGGCAAACACGTGGTCGCGGAGCCTGACCACATTCTGGCCGTAAGCCTCCACCCGGACGGTCTGTTTCACGCCGTTGGTGACAAACTCGAGATTGTCCTCCGTGAGCGCCGGCTCTTTCGATGCCGTCTCCGGGAGCTTGCATTCTATGAAGACATAGATCGAGTCTCTGGCACGGATCTCCACGTCGCGGAACTCCATGCCGCTCACACCGTCGACGTTGACGCGGAATTTAGTCTCAGGCCTCGCGAAGCGGATGGAGGAGACCACAATCCCCTTGGAGGCCCTGTTGGCCACCACAAGCCGGGCGGTGGGTGTCTTCAGATCCGTAAACACCGTATCGAAGTTGACCGTGTCGCGAGAGAAAGTAAGCACATCGGATGGAGACGTCGATATGGCGTCGTTTATACATCCCGACGTGATTAAACCTATCAGGGCGGCAAGTGTCAAAAGAATGTGTCGCATTTTTCCCATATAAAGGAAAAACGCTCTGTAACCCTAAATATTTTAGAACTCTCCCAAGGCGGACATTATACAGTACCCAATCCTGCATTTTTTCAATCATGGGTATCATTCAGTTGTAACGGCATGAAATACGTATTGATAGCGGGCGAGGCTTCCGGGGATCTGCACGCCTCAAACCTTATAAAAGCGATAAAAGACTATGACGGAGAAGCCGAATTCCGCTTCTTCGGAGGGGATCTGATGGCCCGCGAGGCCCGCAGGAATCCCGACCTGCACTATTCGGAGATGAACGTGATGGGATTCAGCGAAGTATTCCGCAAACTTCCCAAACTTGCCTTGAATCTCTGCAAAGCCCGGGCTTTGCTGCGCGAATATCGTCCCGACGCCCTTGTGCTTGTGGACTATCCGGGCTTCAATCTCACGCTTGCCTCTTACGCCCATAAGCTCGGCATTCCCGTACATTACTTCATATCGCCCAAAGTCTGGGCCTGGAAGGAATATCGCGTCAGGAAGATCAGGAAGTATGTCGACAGGATGTACTCTATTCTGCCGTTCGAGGTCTCGTTCTACAAGAAGCATAATTACAACGTGACGTATGTGGGCAATCCTTCCGTTCAGGAAATAGCCTACACGCTGGGACATATCCCTCCCAAACGGCATTTTCTCGAGCGTCAGGGCCTTGACGGCGACAAGCCGATCATCGCGTTGCTTCCCGGATCCCGCCGGGGTGAGATCCGCAACAATCTGCCGCTGATGATCGATGCGGCAAAGCGCTATCCGGAGTTCCAGTATGTTGTTGGTGCCGCGCCGTCTGTCCCGGAGAAGTTCTACAGAGAGATCGCCCAGGACCCGGGGCTGAAGGTGGCCTTCGGATGCACGCCCACGCTGTTGAAATATTCACAGGCAGCGGTAGTCACTTCGGGTACGGCCACTCTCGAGGCGGCGATAATCGGCACGCCGCAGGTGGTGGTTTACCGCGCCAACGGAATGAAGATCTCTTATAAAATAATGGAACGTCTGCTGAAAGTCAAGTATGTATCGCTGCCGAATCTGATTGTCGGGAACGCAGTGGTTCCCGAGCTTCTGGTGCATCGCTGCACCGCCGACGCCATCTCGCGCGAACTGTCGCCGCTGCTGCAGCCTTCCCCCCGCCGCGACTGGCAGATACAAGGCTACCGCAACATGCAGCGCCGCCTCGGCACCTCGGTAGCCGCCGACTACGCCGCCGAACTGATCGCAGGCTCCCTCCGAAAGTAATAGGCCGGGATGATCTATCAATACAGTCCTTGTGGATTAAAATCTGCAAGGACTAATCCGTTATGTAATATTATTTAACTTTTGTAGACTAATATTTGCATAAATATTACCGTTTCGATGTTGCTGACATAGAATATATAACCAGCGGCGGCACAAACCGCCAATAATATGACATGAAGCCTTTAAGATACTTTTTTCATGACTTAATTTGTTCAACGAGGCCTTATCGATACCTTGGAAACTTCATTGTCTAAATTTTGGGTTATATACATTAGTAATTTCTATCGTCCGCCAAGACCGACGTAACGCGGCGCGCGGCATAAGTCCCGTCCGCGGTCGGACTGAAGCGGGAACGAGTCCGGAGCATCGTGAGATGGACCGGCTTTTTTATTTTTCGCGGTTAATATTTTGATTCTTTGATACATTTTCTTAATTTTGTAGATTCCGATAAATATCATCGCATGAAGCAACCTGAGAAAGTCACAACCGTTATGCAGCCCGACTCCGCCGAAGAGGAGCAAATGGTGGAAAAGGCATTTCAAAACGTGCTGTCGGCCTATCTTGCGAGCAACCATCGTAAGAAAGTTGAAATCATAGAGCGGGCTTACCGCTTCGCCAAGGAAGCCCACAAGGGAGTTCGCCGCCGCAGCGGCGAGCCGTATATACTGCATCCCATTGCCGTGGCGCAGATCGTGATTTCGGAATTAGGACTGGGGTCAACCTCGATATGTGCTGCCCTGCTCCATGACGTGGTGGAGGATACGGAATATACGCGCGAGGATATCGAGGCAAATTTCGGCCCCAAGATAGCTTCAATCGTGGAGGGCCTGACAAAGATTTCGGGAGGAATATTCGGTGACAAAGCCTCCTTGCAGGCGGAGAATTTCCGCAAGCTTCTGCTGTCGATGAGTACCGACATCCGGGTGGTGCTCATCAAGATGGCCGACCGCCTCCACAACATGCGGACCTTAGGCTCGATGCGTCCGGAGAAGCAGTTCAAGATTGCCGGCGAGACCCTCTACGTCTACGCGCCCCTCGCCCACCGTCTGGGACTCTTCAATATAAAGCTGGAGCTCGAGGACCTCGCTTTTAAATACGAGCATCCACAGAAGTATGCCGAAATCATGGCAAAAATCTCCGAGAGCGAGAAATACCGCGACAAGATAGTTGAGGAATTCGTGGCCCCGGTGCGTGCCCGTCTTGACGCCGCCGGCTACAAATACGAAATAAAGGCGCGTGTGAAAAGTGCCTACTCCATCTACAACAAGATGGAGACCAAGAAAGTACCCTTTGAAGAAATATATGACATCTACGCCGTCCGCGTTATCTTCGAGAATGACAACGATGAAAAGGAGCGTGTGAGATGCTGGGAAATATATACTTTTTTCTCCGACGGCCACAAGGTTCACCCGGACCGGCTGCGCGACTGGACCAGCACCCCGAAAGCCAACGGCTACCGCGCACTGCACCTGACGGCCATGGGACCTGACGGAAAATGGATCGAGGTCCAGATACGAAGCCGGAAGATGGATGTGATTGCCGAACTCGGCTATGCCGCCCACTGGAAGTACAAGACCGGCGAGCATGATGACGACACTGAACTGGACAAATGGATGAATACCATCAAGGACATCCTGGCCAATCCAGAGCCTAACGCCATAGACTTCCTGGACACCATCAAGCTGAATCTCTTCTCCTCGGAGATATATGTGTTCACCCCCAAAGGAGACCTGATCATCCTGCCGACAGGCGCGACCGTGCTTGATTTCGCCTTTGAAATCCACACCCAACTCGGAAGACACTGCATCGCCGGCAAGATCGCGCACAAGCTGGTGCCTCTGGCACACAAACTCGAAAGCGGCGATCAGGTGGAGATCATCACCTCGGAGACTCAGACACCTCAACCGGAATGGATGGAATTCTGCCATACGGCCAAGGCTCAGAACCATATCCGAACCGCACTGCGCAAGGACCGCCGTCTGCTGGCGGCCCACGGACGGAATCTTTTCAACGAATTCCTTGCAAAAGAGAACCTGAAAAACTCACAGAAACTTCTCAAGACCATCCGCGACCATTACGGAATAACCTCCGACGAAGACCTCTACTACCATATAGCCTGCGACGAAATATCACTCTCTCCCGAAGAGATGAGAGATATCTACAAGGGAAGATCCTCGATCATAAAGAAACTGCTCCGCAACCCCTTCTCCTCAAAGAAGGATGACGGAAAAAACAGCGGTGTCCGGCAGGAAGAGGAGGCGCCGGCGCCGATCAACCGCAAGGAGGTCTACGTCCTGCATCCAGACCTGGAGAAACCGAACTATCTGGTTCAGCCCTGCTGCAATCCGATTCCGGGCGACGATGTCCTCGGATTTGTCAACAGCGACGAGCAGGTCGTGCTGCACAAGGTGAGCTGCAGCAACGCCATGCGGCTAAAGAGCAGCTATGGCCCGCGTCTGGTGGCAACGCGATGGGGAGAGATCGCCGAACGTTTCACCGTGGTCATAGCCGCTGAGGGAATCGACCGGCAAGGAGTGCTGGAGGACATCATCGCCGCCCTCTCCGGCAAGCTGGCGCTCAACATCAGGAGTATGAGCATCAACGCCCGTCAGGAAGTGTTCCACTGCGAAGTGACAGTGCAGGTGGACAGCACTGCCATGGCAGACCGCATCTGTCAGGCACTCAAAGACATCAAGGGAATCAAATCGGCACAGAGAATCTCATGAAATATCTAAAAAAGAAATTGTTGATACGCCTGGGACTGATCCTCGGCTCCACCATAATCATACTGTGGCTTCTGCCTCACGATGACCATCAGTCGTACTCCTACGAGCAGAACCAGCCGTGGCGATATCCGCTGCTGACGGCCGAGTTCGATATGCCGGTGCTCCGCGACTCGGCGTCGGCGCGCGTGATGCGCGACAGCATCGACGCGTCGTTCGTCCCCTTTGTGAAACGCGACAATTCTGTCCAGACTTCCGGAATCACCCGCTTCCGCAATGCCGTAGCCGGCGAACTCACCCCTGCCGAATCCGGCGAGCTCGCCTCGCTTCTCGCGGAGGTATACGCACGCGGCGTGGTGTCGTCGGACCTGTATGAGCGCATCAATAACCGTACGGGAGGCAAACTGAGAGTGGAATCGTCGGAAAACGGCGCCAGCACCCTGGCGACAATCGACGGTTCCGAAATGCTTTCGCCGGCCAAGGCCTTCGAATACATCGACTCCGTCTTCAACAGCCGGCACAAATCGCGTAACAGCACAACCAACCGTCTTGCCGACACCAAGGGGGCGATGGCCCTCAATGCCGTGCTATCCCCCAACATAGTGCCCGACACGGCAGTCAACGTGAAGTTTCTCGAACAGGAACTTCTCACCGTCAACGGTGCCCTCGGAGTGATCAAGAAAGGACAGCGGATCGTGGACAGAGGCGAGATTGTCACCCTGCAGATTTTCACCAATCTCAACACATACCTCGACATGCTCGATACGAACAGCAACACCGAGCATGAGTCCACCTACTTCATGGTGGGACAGGCACTCTATCTGCTCATCTGCTTCACCGGACTGTTCGTGTTCCTTTCCATCTACCGGCCGGTCTTCTACGAATCCGACAAAAAAATGGCGTTCCTGATGACTTTCATCACGCTTTTCGTGATATTCTCGGTGTTGATGTTCGAATATTTCGCCAACGGTCCTTACTTCGTTCCCTACGCGATGGTGCCCGTGGTGATACTCGTCTTCTTCGACTCCCGGACGGCGATTTTCTCGCTGGTGGTGACAGTGATGATATGCGCTCTCGTGTCGGTCTACCCTTTCCAGTTCATATTCCTCGAACTGGCTGCGGGACTTACCGCCGCATTCAGCATCAACATCCTGAGTCAGCGCTCGCAGCTTCTGCGCACCGCTCTCTTCACATTTATAGCCTACTGCATGGCCTACACCGCCATCCGGCTCCTATCCGACGGCAACCTCGCCCACTTCGAATGGCGCACCATCGGAGCCTTCGCCATCAACGCAGTGGTGCTCTCGTTCGCCTATATCCTCGTGCTCGTAGTCGAAAAAATCTACGGCTTCACCTCCACGGTGACTCTCGTGGAGCTGTCCGATATCAACAATCCGCTGCTGCGCCGTCTCGCGCAGGAAGCTCCGGGTACATTCCAGCATTCCATGCAGGTGTCCACCCTCGCTGCCGAAGCGGCGCGCGCCATCGGTGCCAACACCCAGCTGGTACGGACCGGAGCCCTCTACCATGATGTCGGAAAACTGGAGAGTCCCATCTTCTTCACCGAGAACCAACACGGCGTCAATCCCCATCAGGGCCTCGATCCGGAAACAAGTGCCCGTAAGATCATATCACACGTATCGGCCGGAGTAAGCATCGCGCAGCATGCCAAAATCCCGACCTTCATACGCAGCTTCATCACCGAGCACCATGGACGGAGCCTGACACGCTACTTCTACAACACCGCGGTCAACGCCAACCCGGACAAGACAATCGACAAGGCGAATTTCATGTATCCGGGACCGAACCCGCAATCGAAAGAGACCACAGTACTGATGATGGCCGACGCCGTGGAAGCGGCTTCCAGAAGTCTTAAGGATTATTCCCCCGCATCGATCAACTCTCTTGTGGACAAGATAATCGATGCTCAGCAGAGCGATGGGCTCTATTCCGAATCGCCGATAAGTTTCCGGGATGTGGAAGTGGTGAAAGACACGTTCAAGAAGCGTCTGGCCACCATCTACCACTCCCGCGTGAGCTATCCGGAACTGAACCGTCCTACCGGAAATCCGAAGCAGGAACCGGCGGAAATCCCGGAGGAACCGGCGTCCAGATAGACAGATATCCGTTTTTATCGGAATCGTTCTAAATAAAAAAAGAGTTTCAGACGTTGTAAAGGTATATGGCCGTTTTTCTGATAATATTGAGTTGCCTGTTGTGGGCCGCCTCCATCCGGATGCTCATGGGGCGCCAGGGAATAGCCCCGGTGCTGTCATGGCTGGGACTCGGGGCGATCAGTCTCGCTTCGCGCGACGGCTACCACATACTGCCGGTGAACGGCACGATCCTTACCGCATGGCTCTGCATGACGGTGGTGGTGACGCTTGTGTCGTATCTTCAGCCGGAAGCGGTCCGCCGTCAGACCCGAGGCATGGGTTACATCGCCGGCGGCGCACTGGCCGGAATGGCCGTGGGTCTGCTCGCCTGCTCGTTCACCACAAGCATCGGCATCCTCTACACCTCGATGATCTCAGGCACCGTCGCGGGAATTTTCTTCGGATTCCTTATCTACTCGCGGACACCCGACGGACGTCCTGTAGGCATCGGATCGGGCCATTTCTTCCAATATCTTCTGGCCAAAGGATTCCCTGCGGCCATAACTGTCATGCAGATCGGCGTGGCCATCGTGCTCGCCGTAGCAGTCTACAACGTGAGCGCCCTATGAAATACCTGAAGAGAATCACCATATCCCTGTCAGCCTTCCTGCTGACTCTCCTCCCTCTGGCCGGAGCGTCGCTACAACGCGACGACAATGCAGGAAGCAAACGCAAGATCAAAGTGGAAAAGCCCGACCTCGAGGCAATCCGCAAGGCCACCCTCGACCCGGAGAGTCCATATTATTTCCCACGTCTGAAGGCGAAATACGAGATCAACGATACCACCATGACCTCGGAGGAATTCCGCAATTTCTACCTCGGCTACATGTTCCAGGAGGATTACGACCCCTACCGTGTGTCACCCTATTCCGGAAAAACCGACGACCTCCGCGCCAAACCGACACACACGCGCGAGGAAATCGACACCATCATCAAATACGCGCAACTCACCCTCGAAGACAATCCGCTGGACCTTCGGCAGATGTCGTTTCTGGTCCATGTGCTCAAGGAGCGCCGCAAAGACATGCGCGCCAAGATATGGGAATACAGGCTCGAGCATCTGTTGGGCGCCATAAAGAGCACCGGCACCGGAGAGGATGTGGAGAACGCATGGTACGTGGTCTACCCGATGCATGAGTACGACATGGTCCAGCTTCTCGGCTACGAAGCCACCGACGCGCAGTTCATCGAACCGGGTACCGACTATCTCACGGTGCGTCCCGACGAGAACGACACCCGGAAACGCGACAAATCGGCCAAGGGATTTTACTTCAATGTGGAGATTCCCCAGAAACAGTACGAGCTCAAGCATCCCGAGATCCTTGAGACAGACGATGATATCGTCACGGACACCCTCCCCGAAGTTGAGGAAAACGCCGACGACCTTCCCGCGCAATAACCGGATGGTGTGAGAACGGGACCGAAAACGGAACCGATGAAGGCATCACCGCAGGATATCCCGCGGGAAAACCAATACCACGTAATCTAAACTATTATCATAATGAGCAAAAGTGAAAATGATAAGGCTCTTGCCGTAGAGCCGGGCATGTATGTGGAATATGCCTACCGGTTATACAACGAGGAAGACGGCAGTCTGCTGTTCGAGGCCACCCGGGAACACCCCGACATGATGGTCTGCGGCGCCTCGACAGAAGTGGTTCCCGGTCTGGTCCAGGCCATGGAGGGCCTAAAAACGGGAGACCGTTTCGAAACCATCCTTCCTCCCGAGGCGGCTTTCGGTCCGCGCCGCAAGGATGACGTTATAGAACTCGACAAAGACATCTTCCTGCGCGAAGGCGAGCTTGCCGAAGAGGTAAAACCGGGAGCAGTGCTTCCTATGATGACTGCCGAGGGCTATCGCGTGATAGGCACGGTCCTCGAGATCGGCGACAAAAAAATCCGCATGGACTTCAATCACCCTTTCGCCGGGATGACGGTACGCTACGACGGCGAGATCGTAAAAGTGCGCAAAGCCACTCCCGACGAGATACATCCCGCGGGAGGTTGCGGCGGCTGCCACGGCGGTTGCGGCGGAGGCAGCTGCGACAACGGTGGTTGCGACAGCGGATGCTGCGGCGGCTGAGGCCGTCAGGGCATAGCGTAAGAAGAGGTGGCGTGGAGATTGGCCATGCGTATGGCCGCCACAGCCGCCTCTGCACCCTTGTTGCCAAGCGAGCCTCCGGCCCGGTCGAGAGCCTGCTGCAGATTCTCGACGGTAAGCACTCCGAATATCACGGGAGCCTTTCCGCGGGCGTTCAGCATTGCGGCACCCTGCGCCGCGATCTGACATACATAGTCGAAATGAGGCGTATCGCCTCTGATGACGCAGCCGATCACAATCACTGCCTTGACTTCAGGCATACAATCGAGTGCCATGGCCGCGGCATTGACCAGTTCGACTGTGCCCGGGACATCCCGCGAATAAATGTTCTCCTCGCGGACACCGGCACTGCGGAGCACATCAAGAGCTCCATCGCGCAAAGCTCCGGTAACCTGCGGATTCCATTCCGCAGTGAAGACAGCGCATTTGAAATCCCCTGGATCGACTATCCGGGGGATTTCAAGTTCTGCGCCGTCGGTATTCAGTACTGTCGACATAAGATTCAGATTTACATGTTGGTTTTCAGCCTTTATTTTTTATCTGTTTTTTCAGTATCCCCATCGGCTTCCCCGGCATCGCTTTCCATCTCATTCTCTCCGGCCGACTCCTCTTTCTTGATTTTGCGCATGGCCGAACGGGCGGAGCGCTGCACCTTGTCGAGGAAATTTTTCCATGCCGAGTCATGTACTAGATTGCTGTCGATAGTCTCGATCATGGCAAGAATCTCCTGCTCGAGTTCCAGAGCCTCAAGTGCGATGGCATGAGGAAGGATGGCATTTAGCAGACGCCGGGCACGTGCCGACTCCGACTTGCTTCTCATCATCACCGCGGCCATCTCCACGGTCATCCTCACCTCGCGACGCGTCACCTTGCCGGCACGTTTCTTGGCGATCTTTATGGCCTCGGCGTAGAACTTCACGGCGGCATGGTAGTCGCCGGTGGAAGCCATCATCTCGGCCGCCTTTCTGAGCGACTCCACGAGTTTGTCGGTGGCTGCGGCGACTCCGGAATTGACCTTGTCATAGAGCATCCCGGTGTTGATCTGCTGCTTTGCGAGAAGTTCGAGTGTCTTGCGGCGCGAGCGCAATATCCTTGTGGAGAGATCCATGGCGAGCAGATGGTATTTGCCGAATCGCTCGCTGTCCTCCTTGATCAGGTTTCCGAGCACCTTGAACAGCGTGTCGAGTTCCTTCTCGCTCTGCTTGTAGTCCTTCAGCATGAAATGAATCTCCGACAGATCGAAGAGCAGTCCCACGAGCAAAGCACGGAACTCCCTGTGGGTATAATCGGAGGCTTCCCTGATCCTGCGCAAGGCATCCACGGTGCGCCTGAGGGCCTCGGTGTATTTTTCCTCTGCGAAAAGGGCTTCGGTCTCTTTCCGCATCTCGAGCACTTCACGGATGATTGCGGCATCCTCGCTTTTTTTGTCGATTCCCTGGGGATCGAACGGGAGTTCGTTTAGAGTCATATCTTTTTGAGTTATTTTACAATTTTATAGCCGGTTATCCTCCGCCTTGGGCGGCATTCCTGTCAGCGGCGCGACTTCTGGCCGAGATAACCGCCGTGATGGCGCTTGGCATACTCCTCACAGCTGAAACCTATCTCGCGCATAGTGCCGACCACAAGCACATCGCCCATCACGGTCATCATGGTGGTGGATGTGGTGGGCGTCAGGCCGAGCGGGCACACCTCGGGCGCACCGCCGGTGAGCAGAGTGACATTGCCCTCCCTTGCCAGAAGGCTGCCGCCGTCACCTGTAATAACAATGACCGGGACATCCGGGTTCATTGCCCTGGCAAGTTCCACGAGTTCAACTATCTCTCTTGTCTTACCGGAGTTGGAGAGCAGCAGTAGCAGGTCGTCCGGCTGCATCACTCCGAGGTCGCCGTGCTGAGCCTCCGAGGGGTGAAGAAATACCGCCGGCGTGCCGGTGCTGGAGAAAGTGGTGGCGATATTCATGGCTATCTGGCCGGCTTTCCCCATGCCGGAAGTGACAAGTTTGCCGCCGCGGCGCCCCACATGCTCCACTATAAGGTCGATTGCATCGGCGTATGCATCCGTAACCGGAATATTCCGCAATGCGTCGGCCTCGCGCTCCACGATGCCGGCCATCAGCTTCTTTATGTCTTCTTTCATGGTAATCTTAAAGTTTGTCTGCTGTTTCAGTTTGTACCCCGGGCCACCGCATGGACTCTTCCAGAGCCTTGCGCCAGCGTTCCGGAATCGGTTCCGACACCTGCCGGTGCGGGTCGAAGCTCACCATCACAGTCTCGCATGCCGACTTGACGGCTCCCGACATTTTTTCAACCATAAGCTGCTGGAGCACGAAACTCTTCTCGTGGATTTCCTTGCATCTGGTGAGCACCTCTATCTCCTCCCCGAAAAAGATCGGATGCAGATAGGCGCAGTCAACGTTGGCGATAACGGTTTCCACGGTGCGCCACTCGATTCCACCCTCCATGATGGAATTGAAGAAGTAAGCCTTCCCGGTGTCGTAAAAAGAGAAATATACGGTATTGTTCAGGTGTCCGAGGATGTCGATGTCGTTGAAGCGCAGCTGCGCCGGCACTGAATGCCTGAATAGTCTTATGTCCGGTATCGAATTTGGATCCATTACAGTTGTTGTTTGTCTTACAGCTATCGGTCTTGAGCCGGGCAGGCGGCTAACCGATAAAACGTATGTCTGAAATCACATTCCTGCCTAACGTGCGGTTGATTATCTCTATCAGATGCGATCGGTTCATGGTCAGTTCCTGCCGGAGAGGTGCGGAAACGACACGCACGGTCATCATTCCATCCTTTACCATGGGACGGGAAGAGGCCGCGGCAATCGCGGGGCCGACAATCCCGGGCCAGAGAGAGGCTGCGCGGGTCTCGTCAAGGCGCGCTGTCATTCCGTTCTCCTCGATGGTGCGGCGCAGCACGTCGCCGAGCGACTCCTCGTTCTGACGCTTCATGGCAGCGAGATTGTCCGGAATTCGCCGTCGCTCACCTCGAACAGACGTCTGCGGGAGGGGTCGATCCCCGCCACGGTCTCGTCAAGGTGCTCGCGGTTTGTGTCGGTGATGAATATCTGGCCGAAGCCTTCTCCCTGGCTCACCTCGTTCATGATGCGGGCCACGCGCGTGGAATCGAGCTTGTCGAAGATGTCATCGAGCAGCAACACCGGAGTGATTCCGCCGGTCTGCTTGAGGTAAGAGAAGATCGCAAGTCTCAGAGCGATGGTGAAGGTCTTCACCTGACCCTGGCTTCCGAGCCTCCGCATGCTCCATTCGTCGAGACGGGTCAGGAGGTCGTCGCGATGGATACCGGCAGAAGTGAAACCGAGCGCGAGGTCCCGGCTTCTTTCGGCATCAAGCGCTTCCTGCATGGTCTTGTCGTTGAGCACGCTTTTGTAGGAGAGAGATGCGGTCTCCATACCGCCGGAAATTCTCGTATAGTAAGATTCGAAAACCGGTCTTATCGTACTGGTCCATTGCTGTCGCGCGCGGTGTATCGCCGTCGCCGTCTCAGCCAGTCCGGCCTCGACGGCCTCGTAGAGGACCCTGTCGTTTACTCCGGCACGCAGCATCTTGTTGCGGCTCTCAAGGCTCTTGTTATAGCGTATGAGCCTGGATAGATAGGAGGGGTCGGCCTGCGAGATCACCATATCGAGAAGCCGCCGCCGCTGTTCGCCGCCGCCGCTTACGAGCTCGCTGTCACCCGGAATCACCGATACGACCGGAAACCTGCCGATATGCTCCGAGATGCGGTCGTACTCCTTGTCGTTGCGACGCAAAGTCTTCCCCTTGCCACGAATGATTCCGCAGCTCACGGTCTCCTCCGCCCCCGAGTCCATCACGTACGTCCCCTTCACCATAAGGGCCGGCTCGCCGTGGCGTATCAGCGCCGACTCAGGCATGGACTGCATCGGGCGGGCCATGCTCAGAAAATGGATGGCCTCGAGCAGATTGCTCTTGCCCATGCCGTTCAGCCCGAGCAGACAGTTCACGCCCGGGGAGAATTCCAGCCTTGCCTCGCGGATATTCTTGAAGTCGAGTATGTCGATTTGCTCCAGCCTCATGGCGCCGCGCGGTTCATTCCTTTATGCCGTAGGCGAGATCGCCGGCATCGCCCAGACCGGGCACTATGTAGCTGTGCGCGTTAACCTCGGCATCGATCGCGCCGCACCATAGCGTAGTAATGTCGGCCGGGAAATGTCTCTTCACGTATTCCACTCCCGGGATGGACGCCACCACCGAGGCCACATGGATCCGTGCCGGCGTTCCTTTGGAGAGAAGCGCCTTGTAGGCCAGTTCCATCGAGCTGCCCGTGGCGAGCATAGGGTCCACCAGAACAAGAGTCTTCCCCTCGAGAGAAGGGGAGGCGAGGTACTCGACGAGCACATCGAACGTGTCGCCCTTTTCCCTGTAACGCCGGTATGCACTCACGAAAGCGTTCTCGGCATGGTCGAAGTATGACAGAAAGCCGTGGTGGAACGGAATGCCGGCTCGCAGGATGGTGGCCAGCACCACCTTGTCGGCCGGCTCGCGGCAGACGCTCTTGCCCAGAGGAGTCTGAACCTGCGTCTCCTTGTAATCAAGACGCTTGGAAATCTCGTATGCCATGATCTGACCGATCCGGTCGAGATTTGTGCGGAACCGCATCGGATCGTTCTGCACCGTCACGTCGCGGAGTTCCATCATATAACGGTTCACCAGACTTGGGGTGCTTTCGAAATTTATTACTTCCATTTCAGACATATTTTTCATGTATAGCTCAGGCGCAAGCCCGATTAATCAACAAAGATATAAAAAATTTGTCAGACTTGTCGTTAAATTACGCTTAAAATCCTACTGAATTTTCCGCAATGCCTCTATGTCGGCACGTATGGCGCCCCTCAGTTCGTCTGCAGAGCCGAATTTGCGCTCGTCACGGATCCGGCGGATAAACCGCACGGAAACATCCTTCCCGTAAAGGTCACCCCTGAAGTCGGGGATGTGGGCCTCGAGAGAAATGTCGTTTCCGTTTGATACGGTGGGGCGTGTTCCTACGTTTACCACCGCGATCCGGAGCGTTCCGTCGGGCATAGCGACTTCTGCGGCATAGACGCCTGATGCCGGGAGAACCATACGGATGTCGTGATCCACATTGGCAGTCGGGAATCCCAGCTCACGGCCGAGATGACGGCCATGCACCACGGCACCGGCCACCGTATATGGTCTTCCCAGCATACGGGCAGCCTCCTCCACGCGTCCTCCGGCCAGCGCCTCGCGGACAAGCGTACTGCTCACTCCCTGCAGCACAGGGGCCTCCTCCACGGCGACTTTCTCCTCGCGTCCAAGTCGGAAATAATCCTCCAGCCCGAGACTGCGTCCGTCACATCCGAACGTGTTGTCATAGCCCACAACTACCACCTCAACATCCGCCTGACGCATCCTGCGGAGCCATTCGGCAGCTGTAAGACGCCGCAGTGATTCGTCGAAACCGAGGCGCAACACCTTCACTCCAAGCGCCGAAAGCGCCGCATCGCGATCATCGGGCGACATAAGCAGCTTCGGCGCGCGTTCCGGAGCTATCACCTCAAGAGGATGACGGTCGAATGTTACCACAACTGGAGCAAGACCCAGCGCGACACCACGCTCCTTCATGAAATCCAACACCTTGCAATGTCCCCGATGGACACCGTCGAATGTGCCGGTGGTGACTATTTTCCTGTTTTTTTGCATTTAATGCTGTTTTTTCATAAAATTCTCGGCAAAGTTAACAAATTTTACTATTTTTGCGTGTATGTTTAACAATTCGTTAATAAAGATTCATGAATAACATCAGATCCGTAGGGATTCTCACCTCCGGAGGGGACGCTCCGGGCATGAACGCGGCAATCCGCGCGGTTACGCGCTCGGCCATCTACGCCGGCTTCAAGGTGTACGGTATCTACCGCGGCTACCACGGCCTCATTTACGATGAAATAGAGGAGTTCTCCACCCAGAACGTATCGAACATCATCCAGCGTGGCGGTACAATTCTCAAGACAGCACGCTGCAAGGAATTCAAGACCCCGGAGGGCCGGCAGTGCGCATACGATGTTCTCCGCCGCCACGGCATAGACGCCCTTGTGGTGATCGGCGGTGACGGCTCCCTTTCCGGAGCGCGTCTTTTCGGCAATGAATTCCAGTTCCCGATAGTTGGACTTCCGGGCACCATCGACAATGACCTGTACGGCACGGACACCACGATCGGCTACGACACGGCGCTGAACACCATAATGGAGTGTGTGGACAAGATCCGCGACACAGCCACTTCCCACGAACGGCTCTTCTTCATCGAGGTGATGGGCCGCGACGCCGGATTCCTCGCTCTCAACGGAGCGATCGCCTCCGGAGCCGAAGCGGCTATCATCCCCGAGATATCCACGCAGGCGGACCAGCTTTCAGAACTGATCCAGAACGGATTCCGCAAGTCGAAAAACTCATCTATAGTGCTTGTGGCCGAATCTCCCGTCACCGGCGGTGCCATGGGTCTCGCGCAGCGCGTGGAGGAGGAATATCCGGGGTACGACGTGCGCGTCACGATTCTCGGACACCTCCAGAGGGGCGGTTCCCCGACGGCCCACGACCGAATACTCGCATCCCGGATGGGAGCAGCCGCCGTCGACGCTTTGCTCGATGACCAGCGCAACGTGATGATCGGAGTCAAGAACGACGAGATCGTGTATGTCCCCTTTACCAAGGCCATCAAGAACGACAAGCCGATAAATCAGGAACTAGTCTCCACCTTACGCCGGCTTTCCATCTGATTCTCAACAGCATTCCGCTTGACAGACCATAATACAAAATAATTTTCTAAAGACCTACTTTATGAGCAAACTCTACACCAACATCCGTCTTCTTGCCGTAATGGCGATACTCTCCGTGGCTCTGCCCGGAGCATTCGCACTGAAGACCACGAACCTCTACCTTGCCGAGGGCAGTTCGGCAATCCTAATGGACTATTCATATACGGACGGAGATTTCGTAATGCGAAGCACCCTGTCACCCGGCGACAACATCGTCGAACTCAAGGATTACTCCCATGTGTACATATTCCCTGCTCCCGGAGTCGAGACCATCACCGTCACTCCGGAGGATGATTGCATGAAGTTCGTAGATGACACAAGAAGAGGAAAAAAGTACTATGACGTGTATGCGTCCTCCAAGCTGCAGGAGAAGTACACAGTCACTACCTCCGGCGGATCTGCCCAACTTCCCACCGCCACCGTCAGGCTGGCTCCCGGATCTAAGGCACGCGTGCTCGAAAAGAACGAGCGCACCCTGGAGTATGTTCCCTACAAGGAACTTGCCGAGGGCGACAACGCCGTGGAGCTCATGATGGAATCGGAGCTTGTTCCCGGCACCGTTCCGTTCTATTATCTCTGCGGCGAAGAGAATTATGTGCTTGACGTGGTGACCGACGGCGACGGAAACAACATCGAGATCAAGCAGGATTCATTCCTGGGCAATTATATCGAGCTGACCGCGTTCAATTACAAAACCGAATACAATGTCACCACCAAGGAGCGTCGTCCTGCCCCGCAGGGCGATCCGGTATTTATCCTCTCGGAGGGAAGCCACGCATATTATAAGTCTGCATACGGTGGAGGCGCGGTCAATCTCAATCCCGGCGACAACTATGCCGAACTTGACGGCCCGTACTATATTTTCGCAGCCGAAGGTTTCCACTGGGTGTCGTTCAAGGACAAGGACAATAATGATATTCCTATCGACCCGAAAAAAGGATGCGGAAACATATCCACATCCTGGGGATACAATCCTCCCTATTATATCACCACAGCACCCAACGAAGGTCCGGACCCGACATTCACCATCAACATCGACGACGTGACCGGTATCGAATGCTACATGTTAAGCAACAACAAGACGCATCTCCTCCGTCCCGGCAAGAATACTTTCAGCTTCAACGGATATATCGAAGATTCCGTGCTGATCGGCCGTGAGGGATGGGAAAACTACAGCCCGCTATACTCCGTGAAAGTCAACGGAGAGGAACAATCCCCCTCCTATCAGCACATGATCAGGCTGGAAGACGGAATGGTCATCGACATCATTGTGAACTATCCGAAAGACAAGAACTGTGTCTACACGTTCGAATACAGCGATGGCGCCGAGAACTTCTGGACATCCATTCTCGTGGACGGCAAGGAGACGACTCCGGTCGACAACAAGATCGAGGTCCTGGCCGGAAAGAAAGTCGAGCTTCTCAACACCAATGCCGACAACTGGAAGATCAACAGCATCACCCTCCCCGATAATTACGTCATCAACAAAATGAAGATCACCGACGTGCTTTCGTTCACCGCACGCAACGACGACAAGGTTAAGGTTGACGCCAGTCCCGCGGCCGAAGTGCCTATCTCAATCACCATCGACACCGACGCCGACCAGCTCAAAGTGATGAACGGCGACTGGAACACCGGCCATCCGGTGAAGGGGCTCCGAAACGGACACAACAACGTAATCATCAAGGACAACCGAGATTTCCTGATGATCACCCATGTCAACGAGACTGCCTCCATCCACTCCGTCCAGTACCGTCCCACTCCCGACAGCCAGCTTATGGACGCCAATAAGAGCGCAAGTTTCCCCTATTATTACACGGCAAGCGGTCTTCGTGAAGGAGCCGAAGTTTTCATCTACGTGAACGAACAGGTAGGCATCGAGGGCATCGCCGCCGAAATCGACAGTGATTCCGAATGGTATTCCCTCGCCGGACAGCGCGTCAACCGTGACAACCTCGTCCCCGGCATCTACATCCGCCGCCATAACGGCACCGCCGCCAAGGTGACCGTGAAGTAACAGTGAATTCGTGAAGTAACAGTGAATTAAAGACACCTACAGGCAGGGACGCACGGACCGTGCGTCCCTGCTTTCCTTGTTAATCATAGCTTATTGGCTTGTTAAAACGTTAATTTTTATTTTTTACGGCTTTGGATTTTGCGGATCCGAAAAAAATCATTAACTTTGCATCCGCAATCGGGTGGATACCAGAGTGGCCAAATGGGGCAGACTGTAAATCTGCTGGCTTACGCCTACGGTGGTTCGAATCCATCTCCACCCACCCCATATTTTTGAATGCAAATATACACCTCCGATCGGGACATTCGTGAGAATTTCCCGATTTTTTGTATGCGTATCCTCCTGCCAGGTCCATTTTGCATGCCACATTGACAGATTGTCAAAAATACACTTGCATAATCGGGGGGGGATTTGGTTAACTTTAACCAAGTTCTTGAAAATTATTAATCTCTTTCATGGAGAACAGCAGGAATTTTCCTTTCAGAAACTGTTTTTCAAGCATTTACGCAGATATATTCAAATAAAACCAAATGTTTAACAGTATGGCTTCCAATTTTTGTCACATGATAAAGCCGAGAACCCTCTTTCTGATATTGTTTCTTTCATCTGTCACCTTTTCAGTATTTGCCAAACCCGGCAAATATGACGAATTGTTACAAAAAAGTTCCGGGTGGAACTCGACCAAGATTATAAACACGGCTGACAATTACAAGGAAAATGGCCAGATGGACGAAGCAATGGTACTGTACATGATCGTAATCCAGCATAACACCGACAACATTCCCGCCAATGAGCTGTCCCACCATGTGAAGGCCAATCTCAGTGCCGGAGATATCCATTACGACAAAGGCAATTATTCCAATGCGCTGCGCTACTATGTTGCGGGGCTCAAACTCAGCGAATCAATACCGGAACATCCACATCTCGCGACACTTTACAAAAATATCGGGAATGTCTACAATATGTTTCAGGATTTCGAGAAAGGGAAGACAATGTATGTCGCCGGTCTGAAAGAAAGCCGCCGTGTGAAAGATAATGAAACAGCATATAAACTGCTTCAGAATCTTGTGGGGGTCAGTGTCAATCTCAGTGATTTCGCGGCTGCCCGGAAATATTACGAGGAATCCCGGTCCACAAAACACAAGGTGACCGATGAAAGCACATTCATGGACAGATATATCCCCGCACTTCTGCTGAAATATGAAGGAAAAAACCGTGAGTCGATCGAACGCTTCAAGGAACTGGCATATATTTCTCATGATAACAATATGAATGCCCGCTATGAGTGTTCGGCTTATGGTGAAATAGGGCGTATTTACAATCAGCTTGAGATGCGTGATTCAGCCATTTATTATCTGTCGCGTTGTCAGCAGGTGGCACAGGCACATTCCATCCTGTATCAATACGCGGAGTCGATCAAACTGCTCTATATGCTGTATGACCAGACGGGACATCGCATGAAAGCGAATGAGCTGAAGGACCGTTATCTTGAACTCAAAGACTCGATCTACAATCAGCGTCAGTTCGATATGGCTAAAAATCAACAGTTTCTCTATGAAATGGAGAAAACCGAGCGAGAAATAGCCGATATAAATGAGCGCCAGGCACACAGTATCAGGATACTCAACCGACAGCGCATCATCCTGTTCGGCATTCTTGGTGTTGTGATCCTTGCATTGTTTCTTCTGTATTATTTCTGGAAGCAGAAAAAAAAACTCAGTGAGAGTTACAGCAACCTTTATGAAATATACCGGCGTATGCTCTCGGAACAACGTGAAAACCGGACCCTTCGTCTTGCCCTGAACCATGAGAACGAAGAACTACGCGAAGAATTGGCCAGACTTACCGCATACTCTGATGATTATACGGCAGCACCGGAAAGCGGCCATGCTTTGCCTACGAAGGATAATGCTGATGACTGCGATTCAAAAAATGAGAAATCAGCATTGAGTCCCAGACAAAAGGAGATTATCGCCGGACGAATCACAGATGTCATGGAGGGAGAGAAGCCTTTCTGTTCACCGTATTTCTCGCTTGGCAATCTTGCTGCGCTGATTGATTCCAATACCAAGTATGTTTCTTTGGTAATAAATGAGGTGTTCAAGAAAAATTTCAGCTTTTTTGTAAACGAATATCGTGTCAATCTTGCTTGCGAGAGGCTGGCGGCCTTTGATTTTGAAAACTATTCGATAGAAGGCATCGGTAACAGTGTGGGCTTCCGTTCGGGTGCGACATTCGCTTCCGTATTCAAAAAAATCACCGGCATCTCCCCCTCCGTTTATAAAAAACTGTCCATTAAAAAGAGGGATTGATTTGCCCAAACAAGGAAAACTGCATAAATCTTTTTATAATTCAAGAATCATGAAAACTTGAATTTGGAGGTTAATCTGATCTGACTTTAAATTTGCAGCCGGGAACTACAACACTGGATTCCACAAAAACACCGTCAATATTCATTAACCTCAAAATCAAAGGTCTCATGAAAAAAATCCTCACCAACAGTTCTGGCAATCGCCTGCCTGGCAAGCGCGGCATCAGCTCAGTTCTACACTCCGGGCGGAGAACCGATTCCGAACGTTACAAGCGTCACCAACGAAGGAATCGCAGTTGGTTACAACGACCAGAACCAGCCCTTCTACATCTGGGACGCGGTCAACGACACCCAGAAGCTAATCGGAGGCATCTCCGCCGGTCAGGGTATAGGCGGCGTGCCACGCTTCTCCGCCGACGGCAAGCTCATCGCCGCACCCATGGAGTCAGACAGAATCAACACCATCACCGATTGGACTGAGAACACGTTCGAAAAAATGAAGCCTTACGTGTTCCGCCCGATGTACTGCTACAGCGAATATAATCTGTTCGCATTCGGTGCGACGCCAGACGGTAAAGAAGGTGTGATCATGAAGTCCGTAAACAACGGAACCTCATGGATACGAGCCGATGAAATCTCTCTCCAGAAAGAGGACGGATCCTGGTATACCATAACTCCGGACTTTCCTCTCTACTGTATGGCCAAGACGCTCGACTCCAAAGGACACATCATCGTAGGCGGTGGCAACGGAATGCTTCTTATCGGAACCGGCAACGGATCCTGGAGTAAAGCCGAACTGACAGGCTTCACGACCGACAGCCCGATCAAGGCATACCGCGACATGTGCTTCACATACGTCACCAACGGCTATTACCAAGACGCCGACAAAGGATGTATCCTTCTTGAACTTGAAGACGGATCCTGCAAGATCGCATACACCCTCGACGGAACCGAGTCTTTCTTGATAGCGGAAGGATTCGCGACAAATCCCGTGACTCTCGCAACCAACGGCACGGACTTCTTTCTCGGCACCTCCGACGGCATCATACAGGTGTCGAAAGACGGCGGCAAGACATGGAGCGATCTCTTCACCGACCAGACCGGGCGTCCTTTCCACCGCATCGTCTTCGCCGACGACAAGAAAGGCGTGGCGCTATCCGACAACGTGATCTTCATCACCCGCGACGGCGGCGAGACATGGACGCTAACCGAAGTGTTCCCTCCGCTTAGCATCGGCAACCAGTACAGTTCCACATGGAAAGACGCCGTATGGTTCGATGACTATTTCACGATCGTAGGCACGAACGCCTGCTGCTACAAGTCCGACGACAACGGAGCCTCTTTCCACAAAGTGAACGGATTCATCGGCGATCTCAGCTCAATATTCTACGACTCACGTAATGTCTGCACCATCATCGGGCAGTACGGCATGGTATGGCGCAACGAATATAATGAATTCATCAGCGGGTACACCGCAGGCCTCTATGACGTGGATAAAGAGACGTGGACTCCGCTCGTCAGCACAGGGTATGTCAAAGATTGCGCCTCCGCTCCCTGGAACATATCCGGCGACGGAAAGCATACAGTCGGCATCGCATACACATTCAATGAGACATCGGGACAAGTGGCATCACATGCGGCAATCTGGGACGGCACCGACAATGTCACTCTTCTTGATAACCGCTTCGCCGACGAGGGAAGAGCGTGCCGTGGCTCAGCCTCCAGCTACGACGGAAGCGTAGTTGTCGGCTGGCAGGATATCTGGGGACCGTGGTACGGATCCGTATGGCGCAAAGGCGATGACGGCAAATATACCCAGACACTTATGACCGTAGACCCTGAAAAGGGACAGGATGACATCGACTATACCGACAAGGCTGACATGATTGCCAACCTTGCTGGCGCCTGCCAAACTGTATCGCCGGACGGAAAATGGATCGGCGGACGTGGTATTCCCGGACTTACAGGCATCAACGGAGCATGGATCTGGAGCGAAGAGACCGGCTATAAGGTGCTTTACGAAAAGGAAGATGCCACTACGAGCGACATCAACAGTGACGGCACAGTGGCCGTAGGATGGACAGGACCCGGCTCAGGCGCGTGGATATGGACTGAAAAAGATGGTCGCTCATCCCTGCAGGACTACGTGGAAAAAAGCCTCGGCCACAGCCTTGACTTCAGCATAGTGTCTGTCTACGACATGTCGCCCAACGGACGCTACATCTGCGGTTACGGAATGTATGGCGACATCCCTATGGCATACGTCTTCGACCTTATGCACAGCAACTCAGGCATCAAAGAGATGGAAGCCGCACAAATCAAGGCATCCATCTATCCCAACCCCGCTTCCGAAGAGATTCATGTCGACCTTCCATTCGACAGTTCCGAACTCCGCACCACCCTCACGCTCATGAGCATGAACGGCCAGGTGGTAAAGAGAATCAACACTCCGAATGCAAGCAATGTGATTGACATCCGCGACCTTTCACGCGGCATCTATGTCCTCGACGTGAATGCCAACGGCACACGCAAGGCATTTAAAATAATAGTCAGGTAAAAGTTTTCAAAAATAAGGCGGGCGGGGCTGTGTCGAAAAGACACAGCCCCGCTTCGTCACGGCATAGACCGGATTCCACTTCTTTATCACTTTGGAATTGCTTATATGGCTTCAGAATTGTTTATATGGGTAAATAGTGGTATTTTTGCATTATATTTGGAATTATGATAATTCTAAAACGCGCTATACAATGAAGAAAATCAGAATAATCGCGGCTCTGGCCGCACTGGTGATCCTGGCCGGGACGGCAGGCTGCCGTAAGAATGACAAGGCCGACGCCGACGAACTCCTCAAGACGATTCCGTCGAGCGCATCGTTCGTGGCCGTGGCCAACATCAGCGAAATCCTGGAGGAAGCAGGATGCAAAGTGGATGACGGAAAGGTGTCGGACACGGAACAACTCCGTGCCGCCATCTCCAAGATGAAGAAAGACAAGGAACGCCGGCTCCTCACGCTGTTTCTTGACGGAGAAAGCGGAGTGGAACCCTCGGTGAGTGCCTTCTTCGCCGAGACCTCGGGAACATACAACGCCGGCATACTCGCCGACCCGGGCAAATTCAAATCGCTTGTGGAAAAGGAGACCGGAAAAAGCTTTGCCGAGGACAACGGTTGCGAAGTCGCGGGCAATATCGCCGTGAAAGGCAACCGATACTGGATGCACCTCAACAGCAGCTCGATCGACGCGGCCACAGTCAACGGATTCGCAGGACTCGGCGAAAAACAGAGCTTTCTCTCCAACCCTTACGGCAAGAACCTGCGCGAGGTGGAGGACGCCGTCGAAGGCTGGGGCAATATCCAGGCCCTCATGGCCCTCGGCGACCTTGACTTTCAGTCGCGCGCGCTTGCTCAGGTCGGGCTGCAGACCATTTTCAAGGATGCCGAAAACATCCGTTTCAATATTTCCTTCGACAAGAACGAGATGAAAGCCGAAGCAGGTATCCTCGACTCAAAAGGACGCCACGCCAAACTCCTCTATCCTGTCAGCAAAGTGGATGTCGCCACCGTAAAGGAGATCGGAGGCAACGCCGAGGTGCTCATTGCCATGGCGATACCGAATAAATTCGTGAGCGGACTGATCAAGGCCACTTCCGGCCAGAGCGCCTCGATGCTCGGAATATATGCCAAGCTGTTCTCCTGCGTGGACGGCACCGCGGCCTTCGCCGCCACCAACACCCCCGATCCATCCCTCAAGGGAGTGATCACCACCACCGGCGAGAATACCACCGAACTCAGCGACATGCTGAGCCGTACCGGCCTCTCCGTAGTGAAGGATGGCAAACAGCTCAGGGTGACCAAAGGGGCCGTAACCGGCTCGCTTGACGTGGCCGCCAGCGCCGAACGCTTCAAGGATGCCGCTGCCGGAGTCATCATAGACGGCTCCCTGACAGGCAAGAACCCTGCGGAGAGAGACGTGAAGGACATCAGCGTGGCCCTGGCTCCGTACGACGGCAGTCTGCGACTTGTCGTCAAGGCCCATGCCAAGTCGGACAGCGACCGCATTATCCTCTCCCTCATCAAATAAGCCCCAACGCTCATTTATACAGAAAGCACCCACACATAAATGAGACTCGACAACATCACACTCGAGGGGATGCTTCCGCGCGTATTCGTGTCGGAAAGCATCCCCGATTCCGGGATATGGCGCGCCACCGCCACGTTCAGGCGCGGAGAAAGCTATCTGGTGGAAGCCACTTCGGGGGGCGGCAAATCATCGATGTGCGCCTACATCTACGGCGCACGGACCGATTTCGAAGGCAGACTCCTCTTCAACGGCGTGGACACCTCCCGCTTCGACATGACTCGCTGGCAGCAACTGCGGCGAGAAAACATAGCTTACCTCCCTCAGGACCTCATGCTCTTTCCCGAACTGACCGCACTTGAAAACATCAGACTGAAAAACGGCCTGACGGGCTACGCTTCCGACAGCAAGATAGAGGAATGGCTCGAACGCCTCGGCATCGCCTCTCGCAAAGACTCGCCGGCAGGACGCCTGTCTGTCGGCCAGCAACAGCGCGTGGCAATAATCAGGAGCCTGTGCCAGCCCTTTGACTTCATAATGCTCGACGAGCCGGTGAGCCATCTTGACGAACATAACAACCGCATTGCCGCCGAAATCATCTCCGAAGAGGCCAAAGCACTCGGCGCGGGCATCATCTCCACATCGGTAGGCAACCGTCTCATGATCGACTACGACAAAACGACGCATCTATGAAAAAAACATCTACCGGCCACGATACCCGCGGATGCGGACAGCTCCTGTCGCGACTGCTGCGTAAAAACACCTCACCTGCCCGAATCGCCGGATTCCTTGTGTCTAATTTCTTAGGACTGGCCATTGTGCTCGGAGCCCTGCAGTTCTATTCCGACGCAAACTCTATATGGAGCGCCGACGACAGCTTTGTGAAAAGCGACTGGCTCGTGATCAACAAGAAAGTGACCTCCGCCAATACATTCGGAGAAAGCGCCGACTTCACTCCCGAAGAGATAGCCGACCTCGAGCGGCAGCCGTGGGTCCGCTCCGTGGGACGGTTCACTACGGCGGATTTCCGTATTTTCGCCCGGATGTCGGCAGGAAACGGAACCGGACGCTCCATGTCGACCTCTCTCTTTTTCGAATCGATACCCGACGAATATGTCGATGTCGACAAGTCTCTCTGGCGCTGGAAAAAGGGTAGCGGGGAAGTCCCAGTGATCATCTCCAGGGACTACCTGACACTCTACAACTTCGGATTCGCCTCGTCGGCAGGACTCCCGCAGATGTCGGAAGGACTTATGAGCGGCATCCCGCTCGAACTCACACTGACAAGCGAGGACGGAACGCGGATGAAGCGGTTCAAAGGACATGTGGCCGGATACTCCAACCGCCTCAACACCATCCTTGTTCCCGACGAATTCATGCGGATCGAGAACGCGGAGCTGGGGAGCGGCTCGACGCGCAATCCGTCGCGACTCGTGGTGGATGTGAACAGTCCCGGCGACGTGGCCATATCCGAATATCTCGAAGCCCGCGACCTTGAGGTGGCCGGCGACAAGAGCGGCGCCTCGGCCTCGTTCCTGCTCAAGGTGGTGACCGGGGTGACCGTGGCCATCGGCGCAGTGATCACGCTGCTGTCATTCTTCATCCTTCTGCTCTCCCTCTCGCTCATAATGGAAAAAAACGCCACCACGCTCCACCGTCTGCTCATGCTCGGATACGATGCGGGAAGCGTGGCAAAGCCATACACAAGGCTCGCCGTCTACGCGCCTCTCGGGGCGTTCTTTCTCGCACTTTGCTGCGCGGCCCTGCTGCGCGGCAGCTATCTCCCGGCTCTCGAAGGACTCGGAGCCGATTCCGGCAGTTTTCTCGCGGCGCCGGCGGCCGGTGCAATAATCACGCTGTTTGTGATCATCTTCAACGTGGTATCGGTACGCCGCAAAGTGCGCGAGTCCTGGAGACGGTGACTATGCAAAACTCGCCGGACTCCTTTTGATGGAGAATGAATGCCCGACAGGAGAATTCCGAAGCAGGAATTATATGACACAATAATGACTTACTTATGCACATTACCGGGGTTTAACATTTGTTAATTAACATTGTTAAATGATAATGTTAATAAAAGTTAACCCCTTGTTTTTTATTATTTTTGCGGTTACTTTACTTTAAGCACGCTCTCCCATACAGGCAAGCCGACCATTAAAGCAACAACAAAGACTTGTCTATTAGTATGTTAAATAGAATTCAACCAAATGTAAAACTAAATCACATTCCTGCATGAAGAACTTATGTTTTCAGCTGAATCGGAAGTTGTGGGTGACAATGGCAATCCTATTGACATTTGCACTTCCATCTCTGGCTCAGAAGATCACTGTCTCCGGACACGTGGCCGACGAGCATGGAGAAGACCTAATCGGTGCCACCGTGATGGAAAAAGGCACCACCAACGGAACCTCTGCAGACATTGACGGCAACTTCACCATCACGGTGCCCTCGAACGCCACCCTCGTGGTGAGCTACGTGGGCTACGACCCGATGGAAGTGCCCGTCAACGGTCAGACTCATCTCAACATCGTGATGAAAGAGAACGCCACCATGCTCGCCGAGACAGTGGTGATCGGATACGGTTCGGTAAAGAAATCGGACGCCACCGGATCTGTGGCGATCGTGACTCCCGACGATGTGGAGGCCGGCATATCGACATCCGCACAGGACCTCCTTGTAGGCGCCAGCCCGGGTGTGACGGTAACAACCAACGGCGGTGACCCGACAGGAAACGCCAACATCCGCATCCGCGGCGGCTCCTCGCTTTCCGCCTCCAACAACCCGCTTATCGTGATCGACGGCGTGCCCATGACCAACCAGAGCAACGCCGGCGGAACCAACGCCCTGACGATGGTTAACCCGCAGAACATCGAGTCGATGACCATCCTCAAGGATGCCTCGGCGACAGCCATCTACGGTTCGCGTGCATCCAACGGCGTCATCATCATCACCACCAAGAAAGGAAAGAGCGGCAAGCCGCAGGTAAGCTTCGCCGCCAACTGGCATGTGAACACCGCCCGCAAGACCCTCGACATGATGGGCAGCGAGGAATACTCCGAACTGATCAACACCTACGGTACCGACCGCGCCAAGTCGCTCCTCGTGGCCGAGAACGCCAATCCCGGAGGCGAATTCGTACCCTTCGACACCGACTGGCAGCGCGAAGTGCTCCGCACAAGCATCTCCCAGGACTACTCGCTCAGCGTGGGCGGCTCGCTCGGAAACGTCCCCTACCGCGTCAACGCGTCGTACACCGACAACCAGGGTATCATCAAGACAAGCTCCATGCAGCGAACCACGGCCGGTTTCAACCTCAGCCCCAAGTTCTTCAACGAAACCCTCTCGATCAACGCCAACGCCAGCGGGTCATACGTCCGCACCCGCAACAGCGCCGACGTGATGTGGATGGCAGTGGCCGCAGCTCCGGTCAACCCCGTCCGCAAACTGTACCCCACCTCCGGCGACGCGACCAAGGCTCCGCTCTACCAGACCATGTTCAACGGTTACTACAACAACCTCAAGACCACCGGCGAACCCGAAACATCCACCGACTGGCAGAACCCGCTCCAGCTCCTCAACGAGCAGGAGAACATCGGCAAGACCCTCTCCAGCAACGGTAACCTCCAGATCGACTACGCGCTCTACTGGGTGCCGGAACTCCACTTCAACCTCAACCTCGGTTACCAGGTGTCGAAAAACTGGTCGCACAACACCATCGCCCAGAACTCCATCATGGCATGGCGCGGCAACTACAAGGATGGCGCAGGCACGAAGTACAACTGGTACGAGGTCCAGCGCAACACCCTTCTCGACTTCTACATCAACTACAAGAAGAATTTCGAGGCCATCAAGTCGAACCTCGACGTGATGGCGGGTTACTCCTGGCAGAAATTCGACTATTTCGGCGACAGCCAGACTGTAATCAACACCCTCGGCTACAACAATAACTGGACCGATATCTATTCCGGCGGCAATTTCCTCCTCAACATCAATCCCGATTCGGAGGCGCACATCGGAAATTCATACGAGAACGCGCCTGAATCGACATGGGCCAACGCTCTCCAACTCGTCAGCTTCTTCGGACGTCTGAACTACGCGTTCGACGACACCTATCTGCTGACATTCACCCTCCGCGACGACGGCACCTCGCGTTTCTCCAAAAAGAACCGCTGGGGTCTCTTCCCCTCGGTGGCACTCGCATGGAAGATCAACAACATGCCCTTCATGCAGAGCACGGCCGATGTCCTCAACGACTTCAAGCTCCGTCTCGGCTGGGGTAAGACAGGCCAGCAGGAAATGGACCTCTATTTCCCCTACGTTCCCATCTACACCAACTCGTACCAGCAGGGTTACCAGTATCTCGACCCGACCGGAAGCGGACAGTGGATCAACCCCCTCTACCCGCAGGCCTACAACCCGGACCTGAAGTGGGAGACCACCACCACATGGAATGTCGGTCTTGACCTCGGATTCCTCAACAACCGCATCACCATCGCGGCGGACTGGTACAAGCGTATCACCACCGACCTTCTGGCGTTCGTGCCGACCGGCGCGGCGAACACCGCCAACATGATGTGGCGCAACATCGGCTCGATGGACAACATGGGTGTCGAGGTGACCATCGGTGCCAAGCCCGTTGTGACCGACAACTTCACATGGAGCACCAGCTTCAACGTCGCATGGAACAAGAACAAGATCACAGAGCTCCAGGGTGACGGCGAGACATCGCGCACACAGGCCATCGGCCTTCCCTCCGGAAAGGGCGGCGCCGGCCTGGCATGGCACATCGTGGGCCAGCCCGCATACACCTTCATGGTCTACGAGCAGGTTTACGCTGAGAACGGCGACCCGATCGAGGACCAGTACGTCGACCAGAACGCCGACGGCGTGATCAATGAAGATGACCTCATCATGTACCACAGCCGCGACCCGAAAGTGACCATGGCCTGGAACAACACCTTCACATGGAAAAACTGGGATCTCGGAATCTCTCTCCGCGCCAACCTCGGCAACTATGTGTACAACCAGCTCAAGCAGGCCAACACACGCGTATACGACACCACCGGCGCCCAGTACATGCTCTCCAACCTGATGGCGGACACCTTCCTTTTCTACAACTCATCGTCGGCCGAGCGCCTTCCGCTCTCGAGCTACTTTGTGGAGAACGCAAGCTTCCTCCGCTGCGACAACATCACCCTGGGATACACCATTCCCGACTGCCATTGCGGCGCCGACTTCGGTCTGCGCATATTCGCAGCCGTCCAGAATCCTTTCGTGATAACAAAGTTCACAGGTCTCGACCCCGAGGAATTCAGCGGCGTGCAGGGTTCGCCCTACCCTCGCCCCATCACAACCACCCTCGGCATCGTACTCACATTCTAATCCCGGCTTAACTGAAGAAAAACATGAAAACATTCAATAAAATATTCATGACGTTGGGACTGGCGGCGGCCGTCACGGGTCTCCCCTCCTGCGTCGGCGACCTCGACCTGGAGCCGACCAACCCCAACGAGATCACCAACGTAAGCGGCGACATGGACCGCGTCTTCGCCGACATCTTCCTCAACTTCTCCACCTTCGGAGCAAGCGGAAACTCACCGGTGTCGGGCTTTGACGGCGGTATGGCATCGTTCCAGCGCGCCCTCTTCATCGCAGAGGAAATCCCCACCGACGAGGCGGCATGGCTCTGGGACCCCAGCTCCTACGGCACGATCAACCAGGGCATCGTGGTGCCCACGGTGGACGCCGTATTCGGATTCTACTCCCGTCTGATGATCAACATCACGCTCTGCAACCAATTCATCCAGAGTGTAAATGACGGAACATTCGTCCTCGACGACGCGGCTCAGGCACGCTCGGTGGACTATGTCCGCCAGGCCAAGATCCTCCGCTCGGGATGCTACTACTACATGCTGTCGTTCTACGACAAGATTCCGTACGCCGACGAGACCACTCCGGTGGGCGCGCTCCCCACACAGCTCTCGCGCAAGGAAGTGTTCGCCAACGTGACTTCCACTCTCGAGGAGGTGGTGGCCGACTATAAGAAGAACCCGAAGGAGACCGCCTACGGCTTCGTAGGCATCGACGCCGCACAGGCCATCCTCGCCAAAATCTACCTCAACGCGGAAGTCTTCAACGAGGGCAACGCGGCATGGGACAAGTGCTATCAGCACTGCGCCGACATCATCACGCGTCTCGGCAAGGGAGGACAGTACGGCAACGGCCTGGCTTACAGCTATAGCGCACTCTTCGGTGCCAACAACCGCAAATATGTGGTCGGCAACCCCGGAAGCGATGTCAACGAGATTATCTGGACACTCGCCCAGGATCAGGTGAACCTGATCAGCTGGAGCGGCGCGACGTTCCTCCTTGCCGGATGGCTCGGAACCAACGGCGTGGAGGTGACAGTGGCCAAACCCACCATGACAGAATACACGCTGCCCGACGGCTCGCTCGACACAGAGAAATACCTCGACCTGAACGAGAAATACTGCGCGACCCAGGAGGAGTATGATGCGGCCAAGAAAGCCTACGACTCGGAAGACACCAAGGAATGGCAGAAGAAAGTGTCGGAGCGCATCAACGGCGTCAACTACTCGTTCGACCCCAAGGCTGTGGGCTGGATCTCGCAGCAGTGGTACAACGCCGGCGCCGGCTGGAAATGTCTGGTGGCCCGCAAGACCTTCGTCCGCAAATTTGAATGGGACGACATCAAGATGACCCAGAGCAAGGACCTCCGTGTGGCCAACTGGCAGACAGCGTCCCACGGCTTCACCGCCGACAACCCCTCGCTCGTCGGCGACGACTGGGGCAAGAACGGATACCTCTGTCCCAAATACACCAACTGGGCATACAATGACGACGGCACCATCGACTACGTGAACTCTCCGGAGCCCCGCGAACAGGTGGGCGGAGACTACGCCGTGATCCGCCTGGCCGAGATCTACCTCACCGCGGCCGAGGCCATCCTCAACGGAGGAGGCGGCAGCACCGACGAGGCTCTCCGCTATGTGAACCATATCCGCCAGCGCGCCTACGGCCAGAACTATACACCCTGGACCCAGCTCACCATGCAGATGCTGCGCGACGAACGCTGCCGCGAGCTCTATCAGGAAAACTGCCGGCGCACCGACCTCATCCGCTGGAACCAGTGGTGCACAGGCTACACCTGGGAATGGAAAGGCGGCGTGGAACGCGGCACAAACCTCCCCGAGTACACCAAGTGCTATCCGATTCCTTCCCGCGTGATGTCTTCGTCGAATTTCGAGCAGACCACAGGCTATTAATCACCGTAGAATTCTAAAATTTCAACAGGAAATGAAAAAGATATCAATCATAACGGCAATGGCCGCCCTGCTTCTCGGAGTGACAAGCTGCAAGCAGGAGGACGAGCCTAAATACCATAACCCCACGGAGTTCAAAGTAAACGTGCCGGCGCTCCAGAACCAGGTGCTGCAGCTCTCCTCCGACATGGGCGACCTCTCTACTTTCAACCTCTTCTGCTCGCAGCCGGATTACGGATACTCTGCCATCTGCAAGTATTCGGCCCTGGTGTCGCTCGACCCGGAATGTCCCGCCGAAGACACGGACAAGACGCTGAGCCTGCCCGCCACCAACCCCGCCATGGCGGCGATGGCCATCAAGACCTACGAACTCGCCGTGGCGCTCAACAAGCTCAAGGGCTACAACTCCGAAGAGGAATACCAGACCGGCTATGACGGCCAGCCTCTCAAGGCCTATTTCCGCGCCGTATGTGAGATTCCCTCGATCGAAGGGAGCCGCATAGTGTCGAGCAACGTGGTGTCGTACAACCTCATCCCGCTGATCTACGCAGAGAAGAAGGCTGCATGGATCTGGATTCTGGGCGACGTGCAGACCGTCGACGGCGAGTTCAAGAACGGATTCGCGGCTCCGTCGGCCGCCAACGCCGAACTCTACGAACACTTCAAGCTCTACGAGCCTGAAGAATACATCGGAGAGAAACTCTTCGTCGGCATCTTCTCCATTACTCCCAAGAAGGACAATCCGGATCCGAACAATCCCGACGACTGCTCCGCGTTCCGCTTCGCCGTAGAGCTGGGAGGATGGGATTACAAGATATTCCTCGGGGCCGAAGGCGGAGAAGAAGACAAGCATGGCGACTTCTACACCAACAAGATCACCGACAAACTCGAAGGGGGCAAATTCTTCAGCGGCTCCGTCAAGAACGAATGGCAGGCCAACTGGGGTATCGCTACCGGAACAGTGAAACCATGCACTTTCGTGGTCGACACCGAGAACATGAAAATCTATGTGAAAGAGGGCGAGAACACCGTGACCTTCTCAGGCCGCGAACCGCAGTTCTCCGCCAAATGACGCATAGAGCGCTCTAATCAAGTGAACAGGCGGGGAGCATTCCCGGCTCCCCGCCACTAAAAGAAAATTACAATTATGAAAAAAATCAAGATATTTTCTACAATAGCGCTCTCCCTGGCCCTGGCGTCGTGCGACAACTTCGAGTTGCCTAATCCTCCGGCCCAGTCCAATCCCGATCCGGGCGTGGAGGGAGTGTTCGAGAACTCCGGTCTCAGACTCTCTCAGAGCAGCGCGGATGTAAACCTCATCGAGGCAAGCAACAAGAACGAGAATGTGGCTGTCGCCAGGATCGACGAACTGGTGAATTTCCCCGAAGGCTATGACCTCCGCGTCGACATGCAGGTGGCCGGAAACGACCAGTTCGGCAAGTATGCCACCGTGAAGACAACCATAGCCGACAATCTGGTATATGTCAACCCCACCGACTTCGACTCGGCCATTCAGGAGGCAATCACCAGAAACCCGGCAAAACTGAACGTGGCCACCCGCTTCGTCGCATACGCCGAGCGCGGCACCACTCTTTTCCGCCTCGGAGGAATGGATGAATACTACGGCCGCTACGAGTACTCCGTGAAACCACTCGATCCGGCCAAGACGCTCGAACAGGACTATTACCTCGTGGGCAGCTTCTGCAACTGGGATCCCAGGAAGGCCATCAAGTTCAACAACACCGTGGAGGGAGCCAATATCTACGACAATCCCGTTCTGGCGGTCCGCGTGGAAATCACAGAGCAGCAGGCCGCAGCTGGATATGAGTTCAAGGTGATCCCCGCCTCGTCGGCACTCGCGGGCAACTTCGAGGGAGCCCTCGGATGCATCGCCGACGAGACCGGTCTGGCCGGCAAGCTTACCGAGTCTCCCGACAAGAGCCAGCCCGGCGTGCTCAATGTGGGTGCCCCGATGCTCATCACCATCAACGTTCAGGAAGATTCCTACAGCATAAGCTATGCCCTCGACGTGCTCTATCCCCTCTCGGGCACCACACTCTCCAAGCCGGATCAGGCAATGCTTCTCTACACCGACAACTACATCACATTCTCCGGCACGGCGGTTCTTGCAGGCTCATGGTACTGCGCCGGCGAGCCGAGCATCAAGGGCCTCCTCTTCCGTCAGAACAAGGATCTCGGGGTGTCCGACTCAGATGACGGCATGACCCGCAGCGGATACCTCACCGCCGACTCCGACCTCGGCGAGCAGCTCCGCACCCCGGTGAAGGGAACAAACCTCTACTGGGTGGATGTGAATCTCGTGATGCTCACCTACAAGATCTCGGCCATACAGAAAATGAGCGTGATCGGCGACGGCAACGGATGGGATCTCGGGACCGCAACCGAACTCACACCGTCGAAAGATCTGAAGGTATGGAGCGCACAGGGCGTCCAGATCGGCAACGAGTTCAAGATCAACTGCAACGGAGCATGGGATCTTGACTTCGGAGGAGAAGAAGTGCCCGACCTGACCGGCATGCGCCAGTACAACGTCGTGATGAAAGGCGGCAACTGCCCCTGTACCCCCGGCACATACGACGTGGAGGTCGACTTCAGCACACGTCCATACACAGTAACACTCAAATAATGATAACCGCGCCGGCATATCATTCCGGCAAGTCTCACATAAATCCCCGTCGGCCGGCCGACGGGGATTTTTTGCGAGAAAGCTTGAATAATAAAAATTTATTTGTTAAATTTGCATTGTATTCAGACTTTAGACTTCGTTTAGGCTGCGTAACCCTGTGAAATACAATAAAAAAAAAGGCTGCAACCCGAATACAGAAGAACATAGTTGTCGAAAAGACCAATTAACCATATATGATTAACTAAAATCCAATCAAACGATGAACAAATTCTACGCGATTGCAGCTGCCGCGCTTATGGCAGCAAGTGCTTACGCACAGGACGGCGCCCCCCTTTATGTAACCGGAGGAGCGATCGACGAGAGCGAGGGAGCGGTATCTCCCTGGGGAATCAGCAACTGGAACGCAGAAGATCCCGCGGAACTTACTTTCGCCGAGGGCAAATACACCGGCGAGTTCAAGGGCATCACAATGTTCAAGATTTCCACTGCCAAAGGAGACTGGGACGCATTCAACGCCGGTGCGTACGGATGCAAATATGGTAAGGAACCCGGCAAGGCAGTCGAGCTTGAGGCAGGATACACGGAAAACATCGTATGCCCCTGGCCCGGCGATTACAAAATCGAGGTATCCGGTGACCTGAAGACCATCACCCTCACCACCAACACTCCCAACCCCAACCCCGGCGGCCCGACCAAAGTCTACCTCCGCGGAGAGATGAACGGCTGGGGCGCCCCCGCTGAGTGGGAAATGACTTATGCCGAAGGCAGCTACTACTTCAACTGCACCGGAGAGCAGATGGTTCTCGCCGGCCAGACATTCAAGATTGCCGATGCCAATTGGACAGAGATCAACTATGGCGTGGAGGAAGGCGCCATTGTCATTCAGGATGACGTAGCCATCTGGGAACCCAACGGCAAAGACGCAAAATTCGAGGCAGACTGGAACGGTGGCGTGAAATTCACCATCCAGGAAGACGGAACCGCTCTCGCCGAGTTCTCCAGCACGGCTATCGATATTCCCGCAAGCGGCATCGCCGACATCGAGGCCTCCGACAACGCAGCTCCCGTATACTTCAATCTCCAGGGTGTGCGCGTAGCCAATGCAGAGAACGGTCTCTACATAGTAAAGCAGGGCAGCAAGGTAAGCAAAGTCCTCGTGAAGTAAGCAATCCCTCCAATCATAACAGGAAAGACTCCGCACCGCGGGGTCTTTTTTTTTAACCGTTGTCGAATGATTCTGAACCCTACATACCCCTCAATGCGCTTCAGTCGCAGGAATGGATCATATAAAAACCACTCCTGCGAAACCAAGCAGTCTAATAGAACATGATACAGTTGCCATAATATCCCCCGTTATCATTATATTTTTCTTGTTTTATCACTTTTTTATTGTCGTTTTCTTGCTTTTACGTAAATTTTAATTTACATTTGCAACATTAAGCCATATCTGTCCGCTTGTCGGATTTTTAAGAGGAAGTGATTTAAATCCAAAAACATGAAAAGAATAATACTTTTAGAGCTTGTTTAAAAACGATTGTTAACGGAAGTTAGTTTGCGTAGGGTAATC
>ERZ777011.39-NODE-39-length-198062-cov-15.381800_pt1 | contig 198062 bp, 217 predicted proteins | sample MGYA00374964_ERZ777011 | MGnify/ENA primary metagenome ERZ777011 (study PRJEB29310, sample SAMD00008975) | mouse gut metagenome | study: EMG produced TPA metagenomics assembly of the Metagenome analysis of fecal microbiota from mouse which was promoted... | reverse complement strand
AAAGCGGTTAGAAGTGGTAAAAAGCAGGGAAATGTATGTAAATCATATATTATTCCTGCACCACTCCTACACCAACATTCCTACACAAAAGACATTCTATTTTATTTTTTCTATTTCCTCTCGTAGCCAGTCAAACTCCCTTGCTGTATATACCTTTTCGGTAATGTCAGAAATTTTATGTCCAACCATGTATTTAATAGCGTATTCATCAACGCCATATTTTTTTGCCATACTCACAAAATGTTTTCGTCCATCGTGTGGTCTATGGTCTGGATTCAACTTCAGCTCATCGCGGATTCTTGTGAATCCCTTCTGATACCGGTTGTATGTGAACTTTATATTTTTCCGGTTGCTGTCCGGATCAGTACAATTGAAAAGGAATTCACTTCCTAGGGATTCCGCCTCTTTATATTTTCTGAGCACCAGTGATTGTATCTTTGAATGAATCGGAACAACTCTATCGGTACCGGCATCTGTTTTCATACCGCCTTTGAAAGTCCAATTCTCTAAATCAACATCTTCCAACCTTATCAATCCAAGTTCCTGCGGTCTCCATCCAGAATAGCATTGAATCAGGATTGCGTCAACATACCGTTTATCATCCACATGCTCCCAAAGCAATGAAATTTCTTCATCCGTAAACGGGATATGCTCCTTCTTAACGGTCTGAATTTCTTTGATGGTCTCTTCCGTCAGATTAAAACTTCTGGAATAGTTGCGATCCACAATCTCATATTCCAAAGCATAATCCAACATAAGGTTAAACAGCGACTTGATTTTGTTTTTCATGGATGCGCTTGGGCGCTGCTCTTTTCCTCTCACCGTGGCAATACCATCTTCCATACAGCCTTTTACATGGCGTGCTCGGATATCCATTACCCGCATATCATAAACCGATGAACAATACGCCCAGGCAGAGGTAACAGCTCTTGCGCTTGCATCGTTCTTCAGTGTCTTGAAATATTCTTCGGTCCATTTTTCGTACAATTCTTTTGCGGTTATGGCTGGCTCTAAATCATACGGATTCTTGTTGTATTCAACCAAGGCAGAATAGGCATCATTATAAGTGGGGAAGTATGACTCCGGCTTGAGCGGCTTACAAATGGGCCGTCCAGTTGGAGTTTTTCCAACTGTAACCATAGCTCGAAATGGGTTTCGAAGATTTCTTCCTTTGATTTCACTTATCTGTCCAAATCCGTTCGGAAGTCTTCTTCTTTTGTTTGATTTCCGAGGCTTTCGTTGGTTTATATCCGGTTGCATTGGGTATCCGCAATGCGGACAGTAAGTTGCTTTATCACTTACTTGCAAGGCACATTCGGGACATTGCATCAGCATAGTACGTTCACTCCTTTCTTGGCAAATCTCTGTGTTTCGCTTGATTTACCATTAGTAATCATATATCATAGTGTAGGAATTGTCAACTACTCCTACACTTATTTTTTTACACTGGAGGTGATGTATATGGTTACTCATGACGTATCAACTTGTCCCGATTGTGGTGGGGCATTGAAATATTATGACCGTGTTCCAAGAATTGTACGGTCAAAAATGAGAAATACCAGATGGATTAAGATAAGAAGACTACGCTGCAGTAAATGCGGGCATTTACATAGAGAGCTTCCAGATAATATTTTTCCGTACAAGCAGTATGAATCGGAAATTATTCGAGGTGTGATTGAGGGACTTATTACTTGTGAAACTCTTGGATATGAGGATTATCCTTGTGAGGTGACAATGATTCGGTGGATAGCGCAGAAAATACATCTTCCTTTATGAAAGGAGAGTGATTTATATGAAAACTAAGGTTTTGAGTTTTATCCGCGATATGAAAACTTATAATGTAGGACAGTATATGACAAACGGAGGTTTAATTTTAGCGTCCATAGGAGTTGTGTCGGCGTTAGTTGGAAATCGAATAAGAATAAATACTATTGATGATAGAGTAATTATCGGCGGAGAAAGACTCGAAAAGTTTTTTAGCGAAACATACGAATCTGTTGTCAAAGAGGAGTCCTAACAAGGGCTCTTTCTTTTTTTGCCGCCATACCACCGAGGTTGTTTTTACTAAAAGCGGTTCTTATCCTAGAATAGCCGTTGAAAGGAGGCAAGAGCCAATGGAAGAAATTATATTTGAGTCGGGTTCAGTGCCAGTGGTCGTTGCGGCCAGAGTATACGGCAAGGATGCATCTTGGGTAAGGGCTGGAATCATATCCGGATGGCTTCCAATCGGAAAGGCTACTCGAAACGGTAAACTTGTAACAAACATTGAGGAGATGAATTCGAGGTACGGACGTATCAATTTCTATATTTCTCCGAAACTCCTCTATGAAGAAACGGGCTATTTATGGAAAGGAGAAAAACGCTGATGGGAACAACAATACGTCCGGAGCTGTCTGAGAAGAATCCCTATTGGATTGAAAAACATCGGTACTATGAGCTGAAGCATTTCTGTCTTCAATATCCTATTTGGAAGAAAGCATATTTGGCTTTAGACGGGTTAGCTAAAAGACCATCTGATTTGGTTCTGTTTTCGGGACAACGAGACCTCAGCGATCCGACTGCTAAATGCGCCGAGGCAAGGATATTTTACTCCAACAGAATGGAGTTGGTTAAACTGGTCGCTGAAGAAACCGATGCTGTGCTTGGAACTTATATTTTACAGGCTGTTACAAGCGGTATCTCTTATGATTGTTTGAAAGCTAGGTTAGATATTCCGTGCTGCAAGGATGTCTATTATGACTTGTACAGACGTTTCTTCTGGTTATTGAATAAGGAGCGTGGTTGATGTGAAGATTGTGGATGTTGCAGTGAAAAAGGTATATCGGTTCAACTGCCCGAATTGTCAAAGCCGGTTGGAAGCAGATAGTCAGGATTTGGAGGATATCGGCGGTAAGGTGATTAAGTTCTTCTGTCCGGTCTGTCGGAAAGAGCGATATATTGCGTGGTCGGATTTGAGGAAGAAAATTGTCTATGAAGGTGAGGGATCGCAGAAATAACAGCTCCTATTATGAAAGGAGATGTGATTATGGTATCTAAAATGAAGTCGATAATCATTTATGTCTTGTCTGTGATACTCGCATTTGAAAGCGGCTTAATCGTTATATTTGCGTGTATTGCGTCGGCATTACATGATGAGAAAAAGGAAGAGCCACGGAGAAAATACGGTAGTCGAATCAACTATCAAAATTACTACAGAAACAGGAAGGAGTCCTAACAAGGGCTCTTTCTTTTTATTCTAGGTTAAAACCTCAGTACGCAGGTGACAGAAAAACGTGGTATTTTGATATCTGAAAAATTCCCGGGTGGAAAATTTTCAAAAACAATTTGAAAGGAGAAGAACATGGAACTTGTAATAGTATTTGTAATCGGAATGGTTATTGGTTGTGTTTTTTCGAGTATAGTCCGGCGGTCTAAATCGGTTGGTAAACTTCGTATCGATACTTCTGATCCGGACGGCCCCTTTATGTTTCTGGAATTGTCAAAGGGCGTTGGTGACATATCTACCAAGAAACAGGTGCTTCTGCAGGTTGATCTTAAAAGTTATATTTCGCACGAATAACACGCTCTTTTATGGAATCGGTAATAAATTATTTGAAAGGAGAACTGAAAATGGAAGACAACATCAGAGATTTGTTAAGCGGGGAGATTAGCAGGGAGATTCAGGCTTTATCCAACTTAAATGAGGGTAGCAAAGAAAAATCAACAGCAATTGATGATCTGGCAAAGCTCTACAAACTGAGGATCGAGGAATCTAAGAATGACTGGGAGTATGACGAAAAGTACAATCGCCGGGTAATGGAAGAAGAAGCCGGCACTCGCGATGAGGAAATGAAACGTACGCAGTTGTCGGAACAGATTAAAGATCGATACTTCAGATTGGGAATAGCGGCGGCAGAACTCATGATACCGTTGATGTTCTATGGTATCTGGATGAAAAAGGGATTTAAGTTTGAGGAAACTGGAACATATACCTCAACAACATTCAGAGGATTGTTCAACCGTTTTAGACCAACGAGAAAATAAGAAAATGAACGATTTTAAGACGATGGAGGGCGTAAATTACACGTCCTCTTCGTTTTTCTGCGTGATTTTTACAGCCCCTATTATGGAAAGGAGATGCTAAAAGAGCTCTTTTATCTCTTGACTTAATATAGAGAGTAACCGTACAATTATACCGTTACTTTCAGATTATCAAGGAGGTAATGACTTTATGAGCCAAAAAATTATTAAACCGGAAGGTATGGAGTTAATGGAGTACCTGAATAACGGATATGCGGTTTGCAATCGTTGTGGAGCAGTTATGGACCGAAGGGAAGATCCAGAGGGTGGCTGTGATATTTATGCCTGCCCATCATGCGGATGGGAAGTAGATGAAATGGATTACGAGTATGAAGATAGCGAGGAAGAATGGACAGAAGAAACACTCGAATCCTATAGAGGCAGTGTACCACCGAAAGGATGTAGAGCTTGTGGGGGTCCATATCCACATTGCAAAACGTCGTGTAAACTATTTGACAATTAAAGAATTATTAACACAAGAGGGAGTCCTGACGAGGACTCTTTCTTTTTACTTTTAGGAGGCTGCTATGAGATACCATTACGAAAAGCCTACTATTTATCTTTCCATGTATGGCAAACTTTATATTTGTGAGCATCCGGTTTATAACAGTTGCACTCTCTTTCAAATCAACGACAAAGGATTAGCTGTCATCCAGCAGCGATATGATTCGGAGACAAAGAGTACGTGGTGGAGTGAAGTTGACCCTTGGTTGACGGACGATTTATATTTACATCCTGAATTTAAGAAATACTTTGACGAACGGGCAGGGGAATGTAAGGATGGTCTGTATCCCACTGTTACGGTTCGACAGATTATGTGGGCGTTGAAAATGAAGCCGATTGCAAGAGAACGGTGGGAAACAGTCTTTGACAGACGTGATATTTAGACGCATTTTTTACAATTCCTTTTATGAAAAACCATTGAACTGAAAGGAGTTAGAGAGGTATGGATGAAATGAAAATCGGATCAAAATTTATGAAGACTTTGGTTGCGAAACTGGTAAAAAGAACGGTAAAGAAAAAAACTGGATATGATGTAGATATTCAGTTGAATGAATTTACTGCCTCTGTTACCGATGGAACAGCACGTGTTCATCTAAGTGTTGATGCGGAATTGAATAAAGACGAACTCACAAAAATTTTGAGTGCGATTGGTTTATAGTTGCAAAGGGATCGTGGAGACACGGTCTCTTAGCTTTTACATACGCGAAATTTGCAAGTTATATTATGGAGAGACAGTAGCTCAGTTGGTAGAGCGCCACACACCAGTGGAGGTCATAGGTTCGAGTCCTATCTGTTTCTCTTGTTTTTTTTTGAGTCGATAACGGCTCTTTTATTTTCCATAAAAAAATGAAAGGAGAAAAAGAAATGGAAAACATCAAAGTATTACGGAGACAGGAACTGGAAACAAGAGAGGTTATGGTCGGGGATCAGATTTTGGTATCCTTGGCAGAGATCGGGGACTTTACTGCAACAGCTCACAAGATTACGGACAAGGGCGTCTTGTTTATTTTCGATGAGTACGTTACGAGCAGGCCGATGAACAACCAGAGAACCAACGAGGGCGGTTATGAGGAGTCTGATTTGAAGAAGTGGATCGACACGGTTCTTTTGGCAACATTTCCCGATGAGCTTAAAAGCCGGATTGACAGTCTGTCTATTCCGACAGTAGGCGAATTGTTCGGTCACGATGACGAATGGAATAATGAGCATTTTGAGCCGGATGAAGACGAGCAGCTTCCGCTTATGAAGGAGCGGAGGAATCGTGTAGCATACCTCAATGATGAATGGGAATGGGGTTGGCTCAGAAATGCGGTAAAGAGGAGTTTTTCTTCGGCTCATTTCGCTCGTGTGACCACCGGTGGCAATGCGCACTACAACAACGCTTCGTACTCTAATGGGGTTCGTCCGGAGTTCTGGTTGGTTAGATAAATCTTGGGGCCTTGTGCCCCTTTTGAGAGGAGAAGAAAATGAGCAAATTTTCAACGGGATTACGGCGATCGTCCCCAACAATCTTAACTGTCTTAGGAATCGTCGGTGTTGTTGGTACGGCTGTGACGGCTGTTCGGGCTACACCTAAGGCAATGAGGCTTATCAAAGCCAAGAAAGATGAGCTGGAAACGGATAAACTTACGCCTGTGGAACTGGTGCAAACAACTTGGAAATGTTATATTCCGTCTGTTTTGGTAGGCGTTGGCACTGTTACTTGTATCATTGGTATTGGCGTAATGGATAAGCGTAATCAGGCGTCTTTGACGAGCGCATACGCTATGCTTAACGAATCCTACAAGCAGTACCGACAAGCAGCCAAAAAGGTTTATGGCGAGGATGCTGATAACAAAATCCATGCTGAAATGGCTAAAGATGCAATGGTTGCTGATTCTGCATGGGGTTATCAAGTTTATAACATGGATATGGACCCCGAAAGTGAGGAGTGTCTTTTCTATGACCTTACATCGAAGAAATACTTTACTACAACAATGGCTGCTGTTTTAAATGCTCAGTATCATGCGAATCGTAATATCGCGCTTAAAGGTGACTGCTCTTTAAATGAATATTTATCGTTTCTTGGCGTTGATAGAGTAGAGAAAGGCGATGAAATGGGTTGGGATATAACTCATATGGTCGAAGAGATGGATTCTTATTGGCTTGATTTTGATAATCAGAAAACAACTCTGGAAGATGGCTTGGAATGCATTACTATTGACGCAATGGCACTCTGTAAATTTGATTAGTTCGCAGAAATTGCAAGTTCTATTATGAAAAGGAGGTAATCGCTTTATGACTACTAAAAGTAAATTGATTAAAGTTCTTGGTCTGGCAGCAACTGTGATCGGAGTGGCGGCAACGCTTGTAACCGATTGGGTCAATGAACAGAAAATGGATGAAAAAATCGAAGAAAAGGTAAACGAAGCACTTGCCAAAAGAGATGACGAAAATGAGGAGTCCTGACAAGGGCTCTTCTTTTCTGTTCTAAGGAGAGAACGATGTCTAGGATGTCTAAACATGAACAAGTTATCTTGATTATCGAGGATTATATTTTCGATATCACCGAACCACAGCGAAGTTGGGATAAGCACTGGTTTAAGGAAGTTAGTTATCAAAGATGGGCTGGTCGTGAACTTTTAGATCGTGTTCGCAGAAACCCAACACAAGACCCTATTGATATTATATCGGACTTTGCGGTAAAGACAGGCAAGTTTTCTGCAAAAGATTATGGGGATAAAGAGGATAGGCAGATATTTAGTGTCGCCTATGAAATGGCAACGGACATCTTAGAAATTACAAGATGTTTGGAATAATGGGTTGAAAATGAAAGGAGAAAAAAGAAATGAAGGCATTAAGAAAACAGGAAGTAACAATTCAGGCAGCAAATGAGTTTAAGGTTGGCGACCAGATCGAGGTTGGAAAGTATACGGCGACCTGCCAGAAGATTACCAGAAAGGGAGCACTCTTTCTTTTGGATCAGTATCTGGATACGGCATATCAGATGAACCGTGAGTATACGAACGAAGGTGGTTATGAGGCAAGTGATTTACGCAAAGAACTCCAGAAAGAAGAAGTTCTGAATATCTTCAGCTCTATTCAGAGTATCATGGTTCCTTTTAAGAATGGTGATTTGCTTCGTATCCCGTATGCAGAGGAATTCTTCGGCGATATCGATGATTATGAACCCAGTGGTAAGAAACAGTGGCTTCTTATGAAAGACCGTAAGAACCGTATCGCGATTCGTGAAGGAGAAGCTTACGAGTGGGGCTGGTTGCAGAATAAAGTAAAGTCTTCTTCGGCTTATTTCGCTCTTGTGGCCGGCTCTGGCCGTTCGAACTACGGCCCCGCTTCGTTCTCTGGTGGTGTTCGTCCGGTCTTCCGGTTAGGTTAATCGCCGCCCCTTGTGGGCGGTTTTATATTTTTTGAAAGGGGATGCGCTTATGTGCAGCAAAAACCGAAAGGAGTATATTGATGAACAAAAACACCATAACGGCGGCAATGCGGAATATGCGAACCGCTGTAAAGAAACACAGTCCGGAAATTTTAACCGGGATTGGAATCGCCGGGATGATAACAACAACCGTAATGGCTGTCCGGGCAACACCTAAAGCTTTAATTCTTATTGAGGAAAAGAAGGATGAACTGGAGGTAAATGAGCTTACACCGAAAGAAACCATCCAGGCGGCGTGGACTTGTTATATTCCGACGGCTGCCATTGGAACGGTTTCAATAGCTTGCTTAATCGGAGCCAGTTCGGTAAATATGAGACGGCGGGCAGCCTTGGCTACAGCATATGCTCTCTCCGAGTCTGCTCTGAAGGAATATCAGGAAAAAGTAGTAGAAACAATCGGAGAGAAAAAAGAGCAATCTATTCGGGATGCTGTAGCTAAAGATAAGATTGAAAAGAACCCTGTAACTAACAGAGAAGTGATCATCACCGAAAGAGGAAATACTCTCTGTTATGATGCCGTATCGGGAAGATATTTCAAATCCGATATAGATAAACTGAAAAAGGCAGCAAATGAGTTGAATCGGCAGATGCGGGATGAGATGTATATTTCTCTGAACGATTTCTACTATGAAATCGGCTTAAATCCGGTCAGCATCGGTGACGAACTCGGCTGGAATATCGACCAGGGGTATATCGATTTGTCATTCAGTTCTCAGTTAGCAGATGACGGAACACCTTGCCTTGTAATTGAGTATCACATTGCGCCCCGGTATGACTTCCGCACTGCCTGATAAGTACGCGAAAAAAACAATGTCTTTAATGGAGAACCCACATATTTTCTGATTATTGAAAGGAGAAAACACAATGGAAAACAACGAAATTATGACAAACGAAGAGGTTATGGAAACTACTGAGGAGATCATGAAAGTAAGTTCGGCTAACGGATTTAAGAAAGCGGCTGCCTTCGGATTGGTGTTTATTGCCGGCTATGTAGCAGGTAAATACATCATCGATCCGGCGATAGCACATATCAAAGCCCGGAAGCGGAATAAACAGATGGTCGAGCAGGGGGATTTCGATGACTTCGAGGAGGCAGAAATCGTGAGCGGAGAGACCGTTGATGAAGATCCGGCGTAAATGTAAGAAAAAACAGTGTTTGGACGGGAAGGTACCTGTAACAAGGTGCTTTCCCTTTTTCTTTTTGCTTTGAGGAGGTGGCTTATGAACCAGTATAAGTACAGCGGACCTGTTATGGAATTTGAAATTTGCGTTGCGCATAACTGGAAAGGCTCTACATACGCAACGTCCGAGAGAAAAGCGAGAAGTAATCTCTCATATCAGTTTAAAAAGCAGAACAACAAGCTTCCTAATACAAAAATTACGTTGCCGGGAAAGTTGGTTACTGTTTAAGTGAAAGGAGAAGAAAATGGAGGAATACAGACCTAATTCCCATAAATCTAAAGAAACTCAAAAGGAGGGGGCAGCTCCACCAGATAAAAAAGTGGAAAAAGTTATCAGCGGATCGGCTAAGCCTAAGAAAAAGGGTGAGATGCAGAAGTTCGCCGATGTTTTTATTTCCGAAGACGTTGGAAATGTAAAATCTTATATTTTGATGGATGTTCTCGTTCCGGCAATTAAAAAGGCAATATCAGACATCGTTACGAACGGTATCGATATGATTCTGTATGGGGAAACCGGGCGGACAAGAAAGGCTTCATCTGGAACTAAGGTGTCATACGGAAAGTTCTATGACCGTGAGCCGGATCGAAGACGTGAGCGCTTGGCTTCGTCCCGCGGTGGATATGATTATGACGATATTGTCTTTGAAACTCGCGGAGATGCAGAGTCGGTTCTTGATGCGATGAATGATATCATCAGTCAGTATGGGGTTGTGAGTGTCGGAGATCTGTACGATCTCGCCGATGTATCCACAGATAATTATGCCGTGAATAAATATGGCTGGACTGACATCAGCGGATGTAAGCCGGTTCGGGTAAGAGATGGCTATATTCTCAAATTACCCAAAGCGCTGCCGATTAACTGAAGGAGGTGTCTATGTACGAATCGAAAGACAAGATGGTATCCCATCCGGACCATTATCAATCCGAAACGGGATTGGAAGTTATTGATGTAATTGAAGCCTTTACATTTGATCTCAAAGGAATTGAGGCTACAGATACAGGAAATATTCTCAAGTATGCCTGCCGATGGAAGAAAAAAACGGTATTCAGGATTTGGAAAAAATCCTTTGGTATACGCAGCATCTTATTGACCATTTGAAAAAATTAGAAGATTAAAAAAGGAGACTATTTAGCTATGAAAAAAGCAGAAATCATGACAAAGGTAAGCGGAACCTTTAATAAGGTCGGTTTCCAGTTGAAAAAACACAGCCCGGAAATTCTTGTCGTGGCTGGCGTTGTTGGCACTGTAGCAAGTGCCGTTCTGGCTTGTAAAGCTACGTTGAAAGTGGATAAAGTTTTGGACGAAACCAAGGAAAAAATGGATAAAGTCCATGAGTCTGCTGAAAAAGGATGTACTGCGATGGGGGAGGATTATTCTCCGGAAGACGCAAAGAAAGACACGGTCATCGTCTATACCCAGACAGCATTGAAACTGGCAAAATTGTATGCGCCGGCGGTAGCTGTTGGCACATTATCCATCACCAGCATTCTCGCATCCAATAATATTCTTCGAAAGAGGAATGTGGCTCTGGCGGCGGCTTATGCAACGATTGATAAGAGTTTTAAAGATTACAGAAATCGCGTTGTTGAGCGTTTCGGCAAAGAGATTGACCGGGAACTCAGGTACAATATCAAAGCGGAAAAAGTAAGTGAAACAGTTGTGGACGAAGAGACTGGCAAAGAAAAGAAAGTAAAGAAAACAGCTTTCGTTGTAAATCCGTCTGATATCAGCGGTTATGCCCGGTTTTTTGAGAAGTACACAACCGATGAGGACGGAAACAGTATTTTAAACCCCCATTGGGAAACCAACAATGAATACAACCTCATGTTTCTCAAGGCGCAGGAAAGCTATGCCAATGATCTTCTTCGGGCAAAAAAGCGCCTTTTCCTGAATGACGTATATGAAATGTTGGGAATGCCCCGTACCAAAGCCGGTCAGGTAGTTGGCTGGGTTTATGACCCGGAGCATCCCGTTGGTGACAACTATGTGGATTTCGGACTTTATGCCGACAATCTGAGCTATTCCGATTTCGCAAACGGGCTTGATACTGCGATCTTGTTGGACTTCAATGTGGACGGAAATATCTGGGAGCTTATGTGAAGGGATGGCTTCGATGGGATCGGCTCCGGAAATCCATATCAGAATGCGATAGACTATCCTTGGCTCGGACCAAAAGAACTGAGGATAGTCTAAATATTTTTAAGGAGAACTTATATGCGTAAGATAACTGCAATAACCGCGTTTCTTTCTCTGTGTGCGGTTTTTATATTTTCAGTTACAAGTATTTCAACAGCAGAAGAACCGGTTTTGGAAACGGAAGTTATTCCGCTACACATAGCCGCTGTCAATTGCGAACCAACAGAAGATATTTCTGTAATGAATATGAAGGAAACTGAAAAGAAAGAAGAATTACTTCCAGATGAAGATATTGCGCTGATTGCATTGGTCACTATGGCCGAGGCTGAAGGAGAATGTGAAGAGGGCAAACGGCTGGTGATCGACACGATTCTTAACCGTATAGACTCCGAACATTTTCCTGATACAGCCTACGATGTGATTTATCAGCCGTATCAATTTTCATCAATGTGGAACGGTAGAGTGGATTGTTGTGAAGTGCGAGAAGATATTTGTCAGCTTGTCAGAGAAGAACTGGAATGCCGAACAAATTATGATGTTATATTTTTCACGGCTGGATGTTACAGCAATTATGGCGTTCCTATGTTTCAAGTAGAAAACCACTATTTTTCAAGGTATGAATGAAAGGAGAATTGACTTATGAGTAATGTTTTGACATTTGTTTCCTATGCGTTAGTAGCTATGGCTGGTATCTGTTTTGTCGGTGGAATCGCTGTTCTGTCCGGCGGAAAGGAGATCTAAAGACATGGAAGGATTCGAGAGTTTGATATCCATGTTGGATTACATATTGGATACCAAAAGGAAAAGACACATCACTGGAGGAATTTTGATCAGCATGTCCATGATGTTTGGCGGCTTGGCATTAACGGTGATGACTATAAAAAATGAGGAGACCGATGATGAGTAAAGTAACCAATTTTGTAATGTTTGCTATGGGAACCGCAGTCGGGTCGGTTATTACATGGCATTGCGTTAAGAAAAAATATGAGCAGATTGCTCAGGAAGAGATTGATTCTGTAAAGGCTGTCTTCATGAAAAAAGATCCCGACATGGAAGTAACTGTTTCGGAAACACCGCATCAGGCAGAACCGCGGAAAGTAGAAGAAAAGCCCAGCATTTCCGAATATGCCGCGTTGCTGAAAAATGAAGGCTACACAAATTATTCGGGAACGGGAAAAGAGGAGCAGACATCTATGAACGATAAACCCTATGTTATTTCCCCGGAAGAGTTTGGTGAGTATGAGGAGTATGAGAAAATAAGTCTCACCTATTATGGAGATCAGGTTCTTGCGGATGAGAATGACGAACTGGTAGAAGATGTGGAGGGCGCCGTTGGGTTTGAGTCTCTGACTCATTTTGGAGAGTATGAGGATGATTCGGTCTTTGTCAGGAATGACCGGTTGAAATGTGACTATGAAATTCTTCTGGATCAGAGAACTTATTCGGACGTCGTTAAAACAAGACCACATCAGATGGAGGTATGATGACAAAGAACGAGCTGAATAGCGAATATTTTGACTGGATGTGCCAGCTCGTATTAGACCGCCGATATTCTAAGAGTTTATCTTATCGAAAGCTTTTATCGTTTCTTCACAGTGTAGATTTTAACTATACTATCGCTATGGACGAAAACAGAGAAGAAGATGGGATAGATCTTAGATATCGGTTCGGTTACGACAATTCGTACAAACAATCCATGATTTCAACTTATTTGGACAATTACCCCTGCAGTGTTTTGGAAATGATGATTGCCCTCGCTATTCGCTGTGAAGAACATATTATGGACGATCCCGATATCGGAGATCGTACAGGTCAATGGTTCTGGAACATGGTAGTGAATCTCGGGTTAGGTTCAATGACAGATGCAAAATTTGATGAAGATTATGCTAACAAAGTCGTCGAACGATTTCTAAATCGAGAATACGAACGAAATGGCGAGGGTGGTTTGTTTACGGTAAAACACAGTCGCAGAGATTTGCGGACTGTTGAAATCTGGTATCAAATGTGCTGGTATTTAGACGAAATTGTATAAATTTTAAGGTTCAAAGGAAAGGAGGCAAGATTCATATGTGTGAAGTGTTTGGTTATATTTTTGGCAGTTTACGGTCTTCTGAAAAAGCTGTTCAGAGCATTCAGCGAACCTTAAAACATCAGAGAAGTTTTAACCGTAATGTGGCCGTTTTAGCTATTGCTATGACGGCTTATATGGTTACAAATGAAATCGACCGCAAAAAGCAGAACAAGAAAATTGAGGAGCTCAGCAATGAGATTAAGGAATTAAGGCGCCCGGAAGGAGAGTAAAAAATGCAATGATCGACTTTTTGATGATTTCAACACGTAGTACAAAGCGTGGTGTAATAGAAATCTATCCGAAGTTCATTATTAAAAAAAGCTCCGATCTGATGATTCGAGGTGGTGACTTTTACGCTATCTGGATTGAGGAACGTGGTTTATGGTCTACAGATGAGCAGGATGCCTTGCAGCTCATAGACCGCGAACTGGATAGATACGCAGAAGAAAACCGCCGGCGCTTTGACTCCGATATTAAAGTCCTGCATATGTGGGATGCTGAGTCCGGAATGATTGATTCTTGGCATAAGTATTGTCAAAAGCAGATGAGAGATTCCTTTCATATGCTGGATGAAAAACTTATATTTTCAAATACAGAAACGAACAAAAAAGATTACGCCAGTAAAAAGCTGAACTATCCGCTTGAAGCTGGCGATTTGTCTGCTTACGACAAGCTGATGTCGGTTTTATATTCTGAGGAGGAAAGACACAAGATTGAATGGGCAATCGGCTCGATCGTTTCAGGAGAGTCTAAAAGACTGCAAAAGTTCATGGTTTTATATGGTGCTGCCGGAACGGGTAAATCTACGGTGCTTAACATTATTCAGCAACTCTTCGATGGGTACTATTCGGTGTTTGACGCAAAAGCACTTGGATCTTCCAGTAATTCCTTTGCATTGGAAGCTTTTAAGAGTAACCCTCTCGTAGCAATCCAACATGATGGTGATTTGTCAAGAATCGAAGATAATACCCGTCTTAACAGTTTGGTGTCTCACGAACTGATGACGGTAAACGAAAAGTTCAAATCTACTTATGCTAACCGATTCAAATGCTTTCTTTTTATGGGAACCAACAAACCGGTAAAGATAACAGATGCTAAATCAGGTCTTATCCGAAGATTGATTGATGTATCTCCGACCGGGGACAAGTTGAGTCCGAAAGATTATAAAGCAATTGTGAAGCAGGTTGGTTTTGAACTTGGAGCTATTGCATCTCACTGTCAGGAAGTATATTTGAAAAACCCCGGTATGTATGACGACTATATTCCCATTGCTATGCTGGGGGCATCCAATGATTTTTACAACTTCATTGTTGATTCGTACCATGTGTTTAAAAAAGAGGACGGAACAACTTTAAAAGCTGCCTGGGAGATGTATAAGACCTATTGTGACGAAGCAAAGGTGTCGTTTCCGTTCTCTCAGAGAATCTTTAAGGAGGAACTTAGAAACTATTTCAGAGATTACAAAGAGCGCTTCAATCTTGATGATGGCTCACGGGTTAGGAGCTATTACTCTGGATTTCGGACTGAGAAATTTGAAACTGAAAAAAATCCGGAGGGTGAAATTGCGGAAACAAAGCCAAAATTGATTGAGTTCAAAGAGCAGGAATCGATATTTGACAAAGAATGCTCTGACTGTCCAGCTCAATATGGCACAGAGGCAGGAACACCAAGCAAAAAATGGTTAAATGTCAAGACAACCCTAGCAGCTTTGGATTCTTCGCAACTTCATTATGTCAAGATTCCGGAAAACCACATTGTAATTGATTTTGATATTCCCGATAAGGACGGTAATAAGTCTTTTGAAAGGAATGTCACAGAAGCAAGCAAATGGCCGCCTACCTATGCGGAACTCAGCAAAAGCGGATGTGGAGTACATCTGCATTATATTTATACGGGTGATCCCACCAAGCTGAGTCGCGTTTATGACGACCACATAGAAGTTAAGGTGTTCACGGGCAATAGTTCATTAAGACGTAAGTTATCAAAGTGTAACAATCTGCCCATCGCAACAATTAGCTCTGGTTTACCGCTGAAAGGAGAAAACAAAATGGTAAATTTTGATGCGATTCAAAGCGAGAAAGGGCTTAGAACACTGATAAAGCGAAATCTCAATAAGGAGATTCATCCCGGTACTAAGCCCAGTATCGACTTTATTTATAAAATACTGGAGGACGCATATTCGAGCGAACTGAAATATGATGTGACAGATATGCGAAATGCGGTATTAGCTTTTGCAGCAAGCAGCACTCATCAGGCCGATTACTGTATTAAGTTAGTAAACAAGATGCAGTTCAAATCTGCTGATACGTCCACAGCCGTAAAGAATGAGGATGCAAAGCTGATATTTTATGACGTTGAAGTATTTCCCAACCTGTTTCTTGTGAACTGGAAAATTGAGGGTGAGGAAAAACCGGTTGTCAGAATGATCAATCCCACGCCGACCGAAATTGAGAGTTTGATGCGCTTCCGATTGGTTGGCTTCAATTGTCGCCGGTATGACAACCACATTCTGTATGCGAGACTTATGGGTTATTCCAATGAACAACTTTACAACCTCTCGCAGAAGATTATTAACGGTAGCGCCAATTGTTTCTTTGGAGAAGCTTATAATGTCAGTTACACAGATGTCTACGACTTTGCTTCTGCTGGAAATAAGAAGAGCCTCAAGAAGTTGGAAATTGAGATGGGAAATGTTTCCGAAAAGGAACTGAAAAAAAGAGGATTCTCAGAGGCAGAGATTCGGATCATCAAAGCTGGAACCCATCATCAGGAGCTCGGACTTCCGTGGGATCAGCCTGTACCGGAGGAACTCTGGACAAAAGTTGCCGAGTATTGTGATAATGATGTGATTGCGACCGAAGCGACGTTTGTTTATCTGAAAGCTGATTGGACAGCCCGGGAGATTCTGGCTGACTTGGCGGACATGACTGTAAACGATACGACAAACAGCCTTACTCAAAAGATTATATTTGGCAATAACCGGAAGCCGCAAGATCAGTTCAATTATCGAGATTTAGCTGAGCCGGTACATGATCTGGATGAGGAGACCCATCAGTTCTTGGCAGAAGCGTGTCCGGAAATGATGAATCATACGCATGGTGAAGCCGGAAGTTTTCTTCCATATTTTCCGGGATACAAATTTGAAAACGGAAAGTCAACTTACCGCGGTGAGGAAGTTGGGGAAGGTGGCTATGTCTATGCTGAGCCGGGTATGTACGGAAATGTTGCATTGTTGGATATTTCATCTATGCATCCCCACAGCGCCATCGCAGAAGTTCTATTTGGAGTGAAATTCACCAGAGCGTTCCGAGATATTGTCGAAGGACGGGTGAGCATCAAACACGAGGCATGGGATGTTGTCAACACGATGTTGGATGGTAAACTCACGCCTTATATTCAGAAGGTAATTGACGGCGAAATGACATCCAAGCGGCTTGCTGATGCGTTGAAGACAGCAATCAATTCTGTATATGGTCTCACTTCTGCATCGTTCGATAACGCATTCCGTGATCCAAGAAATAAAGACAATATTGTGGCGAAACGAGGAGCTCTGTTCATGATTAACCTCAAGCATGAGGTACAGGAACGGGGCTTTACTGTTGCACACATAAAGACGGACTCCATTAAAATTCCAGATGCAACACCTGAGATTATTCAGTTTGTAATGGATTATGGCAAACAGTATGGATATACATTTGAGCATGAGGCTACATACGACAGGATGTGTCTCGTCAACGATGCAGTTTATATTGCCAAGTATAAGGACGGAAAGCACGCAGGCGAATGGACAGCAACGGGAACCCAGTTTCAGATTCCATATGTATTCAAGAAACTGTTCAGTGGAGAAGAGATTGCGTTTGAAGATATGTGCGAAACCAAATCCGTGAGCAGTTCTTTATATTTGGATATGAATGAGGGAATGCCTGACGTTACCGTTCACGAGAAAGAGTTTGCCAAAGCAGAAAGTGACTACAAAAAGGGACTGCTTTCAGATATAACATTTGAAGCGACCTGTGCAGAGTTAAGACCGCTTATTGACGAGGGACACAATTATCGCTTCATCGGAAAAGTCGGTCAGTTTTGCCCGATTAAAGATGGTTGTGGCGGCGGTCTGCTTATGCGTGAGAAAGATGGTAAGTATTATGCTGCTACCGGCTCGAAAGGGTATCGATGGCTTGAGTCGGAGATGGTTCGGGAACTGGAGAAAGAGGGCGACATTGACCGTGGATACTATGACAAGCTAATTGATGAAGCGGTTAAGACAATCTCCGAGTATGGAGATTTCGAGTGGTTTGTTTCAGACGATCCTTATATTGGTCCACTTGGAGCAAATGATTCTGATATTGACTGTGAGGATACACCGCCGTGGTTAATGCCTTGCGGAGACGCAAAGTTCAGTACCTGCTTTGACTGCCCATATTTTAATGAAGACACTTTCCATATGGATTGTGGTCTTGGATACGATATTTCGGACGTGATTATGAAACACGCCATGAATCAACCCGAAGACAACTAAAAAAGTAAAGGAGAATTATTATGTCACGAAAAAGAGTAAACGACAACATTATCATGGAGAATGCCCGCGTTATCTTTCGGAATTTTGCCGGAAAAGAGGGCAAGTACAATAGAGCCGGTGCCCGTAACTTTTGCGTAATCATTGATGATCCCGAATTGGCTCAGAGATTGGCAGATGAGGGATGGAATATTCGGATTCTTTCCCCTCGTGATGAGGATGACGAACCGAAACATTATCTTCAGGTGGCTGTCAGCTTTGAGAATATTCCGCCTAAAGTTTTTATGATTACTCGGAGAGCAAAAACGCAGTTGGATGAGGAGTCTATCGATACTTTGGATTATGCGGAAATTCGGAATGTGGATCTGACCATCCGCCCTTACAACTGGGTCATTCAGGAAGGGACGAAGAACGAAAAGAACGGCGTCAAGGCATATTTAAAAACTATGTATGTCACCATTGAGGAAGACGAGTTTGCTGATAAATATGCCGAGATGGAGGGTCCGGACGAGATTCCGTTTAACTGATCGCCGAGAGGGTTGTTACTTTGATGAGGTGACAGCCCTTTCTTTATATTTTTGAAAGGAGAAAAAGATGAGTGAATTATTTGATTCTTTGTATTTAGGAATAGCAAGAGGACATGAAGTAACCATGATTGTGGATGGTAAAGCAATACCCGTTACAATCACGAACATGGAAACGGAACGTTTTTCTTATGAGTCCATAATGAAAATAAAGCTGAATGGAATAGTTGACGGACGTAGTTCTGTTGGTTATAAAGACCCTCGCCGTATCGGTGTTCTGAAAATCCCTTCCGATATGACATACAAAAGAGTTATATTTAATGATCCGGCCACTATTGTTATCTGGGAAGACGGAAGCAAGACGATTGTAAAATGTCAGAAAGGTGACGTGTATGATCCCGAAAAAGGATTAGCTCTTTGCTTCATGAAAAAAGCGCTCGGTAATAAGGGGAACTTCAACAATGTGCTGAAGACTGAATTGCCGCGTGACTAATGTCATGTTTGAAAGGAGAATGTATGAAGTTTTGGAAAAAGAAACCAAAGCGGCAGACCACAGCCAAATCAAAGACAAATACCGCTTCGCCGAAACAAGTTCCTAAATGGGAACCAAAATCAAGACCTGTTCCACCACCTAAACTAAAGCCGGATATGTCAAAGAAATCTGCTACAGTCCAAAAAGAATTCAAGCGGCAGGATGCGAGAAAGGAATTTCTCAGAGTGTTCAAGCAGCTTACTTCCCGCCATAGAGCATGGGATATTTGGAGAGATTTCATTATTATGTTTGCCTGTGCAATCTCAAATTCGTTGGATAAAAGTCACTATGACGAACGCGAGAAACAGTATCTGAAAATTATTAAGAAATACAATAAGCAGGAGCAAAACCTGTTTCCCGAACTTACCGCTCATACAGTTATGGCTTTGGAAGAAAATCCGGAGCAGGACTTTCTGGGCGGTATTTTCATGGAATTAAATCTTGGTAATGGCTCAAACGGGCAGTTCTTTACGCCATATCATGTCTGTGATCTTATGGCGAAGATAGCAATGACTGAAAGCGTGGTCCGAGAAGTAAACGAAAAGGGCTATATTACTATCTGCGACTCATGTTGCGGTGCTGGCGCTACACTTATTGCCGGAATTCACGAAGCGAAGAGGCAGTTGGAGAAGGAAAATCTGAATTATCAGAACCATGTTCTTGTCGTAGGGCAGGACATTGATGAAATAGTAGCTCTGATGTGTTATATTCAGCTTTCTCTTTTGGGAGTGGCGGCCTATATCAAGATCGGTAACACTTTTACAGATCCGATAGATCCAAACGATACAACTGAGAATTATTGGTTTACGCCGATATATTTCTCTGATGTTTGGGTTACACGAAGACTGGTTCATAAAATGGATGACTTATTGAAAGGAGAAAAATAACTATGAGCATGACAGCAAGAGAATTTATGGATACCATGGAGAATCTGATCAATTCTCCTAATCAAAGACTGATCGGAAACTTAACCGGCGGTTACGTTTACGCCGTTGATGAGGATGGGTATAAACCTGAACTGATGTATGCGGCCACAGAGATCAGCAAAGCCAATAGAAAGGCGGCGGAGGCACAGAACCAACTGGATGCAATTAAGTATGCAATCAATGATGTGTTCGGGGTAGCAGAATTGCACAGAAAAATGGCGCTGGAAATCAAGCAGGTTATTTTCAACAATCCCGCAACTGTTGTCTTCTGGATGGATGGTACCAAGACCGTTGTAAAGGCAGAAAACGAAGACTTCGATCCTGAAAAGGGACTGGCGATGGCAATCGCAAAAAAAGTCTATGGAAATACGGAGAGTTATTATAACCAGTTCAAAAAGCATATACAGCCGTATCATAAGCAGCTTTTAAGCGATATTCGCAAGTTGCACGATCAGGGAAAATCAGAAAAAGAGATTTCCGATGCACTTGGAATCGGGAGTGTTGCAAAACTCAGGAATCTTAAAGCAAAAACTGATTCGGGAAGAAAAGGCGGAATAGAAAATGGAACTATACGACTACCAGAAGAAAGCAGTTAGTCAGATGAAAAACGGCTGTATTCTTTGTGGCGGCGTTGGTTCTGGTAAGTCTCGAACGGCTCTTGCTTATTATTTCTTCCAGGAAGGCGGAGAACTATTGGGAAATGTTGCCGGAGATAACTACTTACCGATGAATGATTCGCCAAAAGATTTATACATCATCACTACGGCACGAAAAAGAGATACATTGGAATGGGAGGGCGAGCTTTCGCCCTTTCTTCTTTCCACTAAGTCAGAACATAATCTTTATCATAATAAGGTTGTTGTAGATTCGTGGAACAACATCAAGAAATATGCAGAAATTGTGGATGCATTCTTTATTTTTGATGAGCAACGAGTAGTCGGTTCAGGAGCATGGGTAAAGTCTTTCTTGAAGATTGCCAAAAGTAATCAATGGATTCTTCTCTCTGCCACTCCCGGAGATACTTGGCAGGATTATATCCCAGTCTTTATCGCGAATGGTTTCTATAGGAATCGAACCGAGTTTACTAGAGAGCATATTGTTTATAGCCGATTCAGCAAATTTCCGAAAGTAGATAGATACTTAAATGTTGGACGGTTAATACGACAGCGAAATGCTATTTTGGTAAACATGGATTTCAAGAGAACTACTGTTTCACATCACGAAGACGTCTTTGTTAAGTACAACATCAAGAAGTACAAAGATGTTGCAAGGACCAGATGGAATCCTTATAAGGACGAGCCAATTGTCAATGCGGGTGAACTTTGTTATGTCTGGCGAAAAATCGTAAACACCGACCAATCAAGGCAAGTAGCATTACTGGAAATCATTGAGAAACATCCGAGAGCCATTATATTCTACAATTTTGACTACGAACTTGACATATTGAAGAATTTGGCTTATGGGGATGATGTTGAGATTGCGGAATGGAACGGACACTGTCATCAACCGGTTCCAGATAGTAAGAAGTGGGTATATTTAGTTCAATATAATGCTGGAGCTGAGGGATGGAACTGTATTAAAACAGATACCATTATATTTTACTCACAAAACTATTCTTACAAAATTATGAAGCAATCATCTGGACGAATTGACAGGTTGAATACGCCGTTCAAGGATTTATATTATTACCATTTGAAATCTCGTTCGGGGATTGATTTAGCAATTAGTAGGACATTAAAGGAGAAGAAAGATTTTAATGCAACAGGATATGCAAAGCGGTATACATTTACTCCTGAAGCATTATCTAAAGCCGCATAGAAAGGAGAATTTTATGAAAGGAAAAGCTGATACCATCCTTGTAAGTTTCGACCATGCACATGGAGATATTCCGGTGCTAATTGTCGGCAGAAAAGGTAAAGGCGAGATTGATATTATCAACGCTTTTAAGGGCGATGAAGCAACGGAGTTATATCGGAAACTTACAATGAAGAAAGGAGAAGTGTGAATGGGACTATCGCAGTTATCTGAAAGATGTCGGAAGTGTCCTTTTGTTGATAAATGCGATCATAAACGAATGGAAGCTCTGGCATATTTACCCGAACCGCAAATAGCAATGAACGCTGCTCAATCTGCGGGTATAGATGCGGCACAACCTCTGCTCCGTGAAACCATGACAATTCATATAGCAGGAAAACCGGTGATGGTCTATAAGGATGAGATAGAAAAGCAACTGTACGACCATTTATATTCTCATCTTGGACTACGATATGGAGGATGATTTGATGACTACGGATGAATGGAATACGTTACTTAATAAGTTCACAGAAGCATGGGAACAATTTGCTGTTACCGTTAGGCAGGCTGCAGATGCACTTACAAAAATATTCGGACAACTTCGTGATGAGGAAGAAAAACGTGCCAAAGAAAAAGCAATGTTTGTACCTCATTATAAAAAGAATCAGTATCTAAAAAACTACACGCCGAGATATAAGGCGGAAAGGAGAATTCAAAAGCATCTCCCCTATCAACGGCGTAATTACTAATCGGTTTTCTGAAAGGAGGAAGGTATTTATGTTTGATAGTGAACTTATGGAAAAAGCAACTTTACTGGTGCGGAAAGATTTTACGGCAGAAAAAAGAGTGCCACAACATGTTTATCTAATCGAGGAAATGTCGGAGCTGATAAAAGAGGTTTCTAAAGATCAGCGTCATAAAGGTAATCCCGATAATATTAAAGAGGAAATAGCGGATGTCTTATGTACAATATTAACATATTCCTCATCTATTGATTTGAATTTTGATGATGTGAGAAATATTATGATCAAAAAATTTGACAGAGGAATCGCCAGATTGGATAAAGGCGAACAATAATTTTTGAGATTGGAGAAAAGAGATGGAAAGCAAAATTATTGCGGTGGATTTTGACGGTACTTTGTGCGAGAACAAGTGGCCGGAAATCGGAGAAGCAAACAAAGAGATGATTACATATCTGAAAGATCGGCAGGCAAATGGAGACAAGCTCATCCTCTGGACATGCCGGGTGAACGATATGCTGAAAAATGCAATTGACTGGTCTGCCGGGCAGGGACTTATATTTGATGCCGTCAATGAGAACCTGCCGGAAATTGTGGCGTCCTTCGGGACGGATACGAGAAAGATATTTGCCAATGAGTACATTGACGACCGGAATGCTTGGCTTCCTTCGGATAAAGTGGCAGATATTCTTTATTTTTGTGACGGAAAACAATGTGGCGAAACCTGTCCGTCTACGGAGTGCAAACACACCTCGGATATATCCCATGCTAAGAATTTTATAAAAGGCGATTACGATTCTTACTGGGAAAAAGAAAATGGAAGCCGACAGATAAACGAAGATATGACTCAGTCTGACCGCATGGAATTATGGGGCAGGTTGATTGATGTTGTGGAGGATTGGCTGGCTGAAAAGGGAATTACAGAAGAAGATATTCCGAACGAAGAGCGTGAGGGTGTAGAGGATGCTGCAATTATATTTGGCGATGATTACGATTATCTTGCTGATCGGTTTTCTGAGGTAATCGGCATCTCTCGTGATTATATCGGAGGCGCAGATGAACCGAAGTAGATTTATTCAAGGACTCAAAAGCGATATTCAGCTTTCGGAAAAGGAAAGAAAGCGAATCATTCGGAACAGCATTAAAAAATATCCGTGGAAATTGAAATGCACAATTGCTATGGAAGAATTTGCTGAATTACAGCAGCAGGTTAGCAAGCAGATTCGTGGATACGGAGATAAACTTGGACTCTTAGAAGAGATGGCGGATGCTTATATTTGCTTATCCTTTCTGGAGTCCATTTTTGATGTCAAACCGGAAGATTTGCAAAAAGCTATTGATGTCAAATTACAGAGAGAAAGAGAGAATTGCCGATGAGCGATGTAAAAGAGCATACAACCTGTGAGGAGGCTATATTTTGTCCTTCCTGGGGCGAGTACAAATGCAAAATAAGAAACATAACAATTACCAATCCAGAAGAGTGTGCTTTCTGCGGCTTATATAAGAAAGGAAAGCCGTCTACAGATTGTCATTGTAAGGCGTGCGAAGAAAGGAGAATGAGCGATGATTAAAATTGAAAATTTTGAGGTGATGGGATGGGATCATGTTATACGTGGAATGCGAAATCCGATGAATAGTTGGGATAAGTCCGACAGTGGTATCTGTAAGGGCGGCGATGATGGGATTGGATGTGATAACTGTGTCGATTGTGGATGTGATCATTCATATGACCACTCGTGGCAGCTTGGCAAGGCAGATCACGAACTGATGATGAAGCTGGCAAAAGCCGGTTCAGTTCACGGAAAATTCCGCCGGATGATTACGATCTATATGGATATCACAGCGCCGCTCTACTGGTGGAAGGAGTTTGATACATATAAAGTGGGTACTGTAGCCAACTCCTGTTCCACTATGCATAAAATTCATGCTAAAGAGTTTACGATGGATGATTTCAGTCACGAACATTTATGGGACGAGGAGAAATGTGATTCTTTAGGTTTAAATCTTCGGTATAGCAGTGATGACCTGCTTGGTTTAACTATCAATGTTTTGAATTATTACCGTAAGCGTTTTCTTGATACCAAAGATAAAGGGTATTGGTGGCAGATGATCCAACTTCTCCCCAGTTCCTACAACCAGAAACGGACGGTAATGCTGAACTATGAGGTTCTGTCCAACATCTACCAGTATCGGCGGGAACATAAGCTGGATGAATGGAGAGAGTTCTGTCATTGTATTGAGCAGCTTCCGTACAGTGAGATCATTACTTGTAATGTGAAAGGGGAATAGATAATTATGGTTAAAATGGAAGGACAACTGTTAAATCTCGGCACAGTTGATTCATGTGGTAGAAAATTTGCGGATGATTGTAAGATCACATTCTCAAACGAAGTACCAGTATATTGGAATTTTGATCGGGGAGATCCTCGTTCTGTAATAGGTGATGCAAACATATTTCGTAATGATAAAGGACTTGCGTGTAGGGTTAATTTAACTACGGACTTGCTCACCGAAGATGAGTATTATGTTGGTGGTTATTACACTAATGTAAAAAAGCATGACGAAAATTCTATTTGTGTTATTGATGCCTGCACATTGCGGTCTATGAGTATTGTATTAGCCCCCTCAGATAAGAATTTGAAAATTAGAAAGGAGGACAAAAATGTTTAAGTTAAAAACAGATTGTAATAAGTGTTCGCATGTTAAGGTTTGTAAAAACCAGAACAATGCTAAGAACGCTATGGAAAAGCTGAAAAATACAAACTATGGTGACGGCCCCAATGACGATTACGGGTGGGATGTTGTGTCTGATCATCTGAACATCAAGATTGAGTTTTCCTGCCCTGATTATGAAGAAAGGAGACCGGCTATCGGTATAAGATCGAATGAGCGCACAGTATGATTTATATTTACAGCAGCATCGCAACAATGTCCATAAAGGCTTTCAGTGGATTCAGGAGAACCTTCCTGAACTATTAGCGGACGGTGTGGCATGGCAGACCGAATTTGCACACGATACTTCCAAGAATGAGCCGGACGAGTATGAAGCCTACGACCGATATTTCTATGGCAATAACAAATCTTATCAGGTTGTTCAGGATTACAGACGGGCGTGGCTTTTACATCTTCACAGGAATCCTCATCACTGGCAGCACTGGGTTCTCATAAACGATGACCCCAAAGAGGGCGAGATCGTGCTGGATATGCCTTACAATTATATTCTTGAAATGATTTGTGATTGGTGGGCGTTCAGTTGGCAAAAGGGGAATCTCAATGAGATATTCAACTGGTATGACAAGCATAAGACTTACATAAAAATGAGTCAAAAAACTCAAAAGTCGGTTGATAATATTCTTGGAAAGATGAAAGAGAAGCTTTTGGGCGCGTGAAAAACATCTCCTATAATGGAAAGGAGGTTGCGTTTATGGATTATTTTTTAGCTGTAAACGATAAGCAACTTGGCATTTGTCTGAGGATGCTGTATGCTGAGAAGATTCGAGGATTTGTCGAAACCGTGATGAACGAGAAAGGCAAAATCGAGTTTCACATCAGCATAGCGGCAAGTCCCGACATGTTTGAGGAGCTTAGGGAACGGTATCAAATACTGATTTCGTAAATCAGCTTCGTTTCCGGGTAAAGGGTCAGTAACATGGCCTTTTACTTTTTTGGAGTGTTGTGGTAAAATAAGCAAAGGAGGCGATAACCGTGAAAGTCAACTCAAGAATGGTTTGTCCAGTCAGGCAGTCTGATGGAAGCTGGGCCACCGAAGTAAAGGAATTTGAGGAGGAGATTCCCGATCTTGGTAGGCACTCGATGATTTGCAATAAATGTGGAGAACAATCATATCCGGAATGTCGAAAATGGTGTCCAATGGAAAAAGAACACGAGTCTAAGAGCTGAGAGAAATCTTGGCTCTTTTTATTTTATGGAGGAAACCGGTATGATTCAAAGTTTCGAATCCTTATTTTACAATACATTGAATGAATTACAAGCAACTTATAAATCGAATCATCCAGATATTTTAAGACTTAAAAAGAAGTATGGAAGCGACATCCAATTTTCTCGCGTAATGCATAGAGAAGGTGTCGAGCCAAGATTTGAATTGCGTTGTTATAAAATTATTAAAAAATAGGAGGGAAATTAGAATGAACTTTTTACAGATTGTAGTAGCAGTCATTATCCTTTATCTTTGTATTTATGCTCTGATCAACAGAGTATGCAAGTGTATTGAGCACTGTGCAACGGCCAAAGCCTATTCCAAATTCAGAGAAAACGGTGTGCTGGTAAAGATGGATGATGTAGAGGCGGGTGTCCAAAAATTGAATAAGGAGAAAGAAAATGTCAAAGAAACAATTTCGTAAGATATTTCTTCATTTTGTTCTGATAGCGGCAGCGGTTGTAGTCTTAATGATTGCAATCGCTTTTATTGTGGCATTTATTGGGTGGTACACTGGTGCACCGCTTCCAAATTAAGGAGTGAGCTATATGTGGAAACGTGAACTGATAAAAAATAAGATATATTCGGTGGCTCTTATAGTGATTGGCGGATTGTCTGTACCGATTGAATGGGATGCTACGGTTTTTATATTTACCTTAATGGCGGGAATCCCTCTGTTCTTTTCACAAGAGAACTGGATTGTGTAGGAGGCTGTTTTATGGGACGCGCGGAAATTCGACGAGCTATAAAGAATGAGAAAAAAGCAAAGACCGCCACATACAATCTTACCAAAGCTCAATTAGATGCTATGGTTCGTGAAGGAATCGGCAACGAACTCGAACGAGTGCGGCAGCAGGCTACGGATGATGCGGTAAACACTGCTATGATTCTGTTGCTTACTCTCCCACTGGAAGTTCTTATGGATCATTATTGGAAGAAATCTTATACAAAACGAATTCCGGAGTTTACCAGCCATGTGCTGGAATATTACGAAAAATGGCAAAATGGCGAGTTGGATATGGAAAAGCTGAAAGAAGATCTCTGGGAGTACGGTGGCGTTCGCTTAGAAGAAGGAGGATAAACATGATTATTAAAATTATATTTGGAGTCGGATCATTCCTTATTGGTCTGTCTGCTATCATTGCAATCAAGGCGGTTCGGACATGTGCCATATGGATGGACGACTCTTTTCGATGGGGAGGTAGAGACGGAAATGGCATTTGATGATTTACGGAAGAACTCAGAAGGATATTCCGATCCAACAGCTTACGAAGCGATGAAGAATCTGGATAGGGATGACGAGCGGTTTCACAAACTGTTACATACCATCTTTGATATGTGTGAGCTGGCCGGCTTCCATCTGGAGGAGCGGATCGTCTTACGAGATGAGCAGACAGGAAAGATTTGGAGGTGATTTGTTATGACCATAGACGAGAAAGAAATGGAAGTTCTTATATCCTGTATAAAAATGGCAGCGGCTGAAAGCTTCTATTTATTATACAGGGAAAACATTCCCGATGGAGAAGAAACCATTGAGAATCTCTTGAGAAAATTCGGTGTGGAGGATAGGAAAATCTCGCTCATCATGGAGGGATGGACTTAAAACCGTCTGTATAAGGACTCTAAAAACGGTCAAAATCTCTGCCCACTTTTAAGTTTTGAAAATGGGCTTTTGGTCAGAAAAAGTGGGTGTTGGACAAAACTGGGTAGATTTTAGGAGCTCTTTGTAGCAGGATTCGGACGATTTTACCTGGATTTCTGCCCACTTGCCCACTTTCTGCCCACTTTTAAAACATGGATTTGGCCACATTTTTGGGAATTCGACATACGAAAAACCCAGTATTTATGCGGGTTTGCGGGTTTTGAGAAATCAAAAAGCCCATTTGCCCACTTTTTTTCTTAAACTATTATGATAGAAAGATTAAACATATATATAAATAAGGGCAGAAAAAACGGGTTTTTGGCCACAAGCAGAAAAAGGAGGTATTATGAGTAAGAAAATCACATGGCTTGAGATTTACCGTGATTTCAAGAAGCACTTCCCTACCCTATCCAAAGGTGCAGTTCATTATCAGGCTAATGGCTACTTGTCTATTTTGGTATATTTCGGAGATGGGTCAAAGATGGTCTATGACTACATGGAGCAGAGTGGAAAATTGATTACGGCATAGCCACTTATCACATTATCGTCAAAAAGTCAAGAGGAAAATCAAAAATCTTGTTTCTTTTTTGCTTGGACTGTGGTATACTAAGACTGCGACACAATTTCATATATCTCGTTTAAGGGAAATCACTTTGGCAAAGGGTGTTTTCTCTCTTTACTTATGCCTTAGACGGGATGAGATTGTGTCGCAACAATGAGGGATTCACTTTTGCGGGTGCGCCTGATTATGCTGATGTGTTCGGAGGTAAGGGAATGGGCGATGATATTATAAAGAGTGAAAATTTCGAGATTATTTCTTGTGCAGAAATAACAGATATTGACAGTAAATCGGATTTTCAAAAATTAAAACTGACTTCTTCACAAAAGATTCAAATGGGTGGACTATTACAACATCTGCCCGTTGTGGTTGCAACAGAAGCAATGAGCAAGGCTTATATTTTAAAGATGCCGGAAGGACTGTCAGGATTTTGTCATCCAATGCAATACGCCACAGGAGGGATAGGAACACCAATTCAGACAGCAGGTGACTCAATAGCCGGTCACGCCTCTTTACATGAGCTTTCTGCACAGGCGGCGGTCTTGGGAATATTCAATGTAATGTCAATTGCTTCGGGACAGTATTTTCTCGCTCAAATAAACAGCGAGCTTAAAACCATGAATCAGAGCATTGACGAGATTTTAGAATTCCTTTACGGCGATAAAAGAGCGGAGTTGATTTCAGAAGTAGGCTTTGTTAAAGCCGCTTATCAAAACTACAGCTCCATTATGCAACATGAACAGCAGCGTTTCGCAACTCTTGTTAGTTTACAGGAGGCCAAGAAAATTGCTATGAAGGATATTGAATTCTATATGTCTGATTTAGATACAACAGTAGGCGCCAAAAGCGGAGCGGACATCGCGTCTTTTGTTGACAAAACTTTTCAGATAAAAGACTGTCTGGAATTATCAATACAGCTTTATTCCATGAGCAGTCTGTTAGAGATTTATTATTCGCAAAATTACGATGCAGACTATATTTCCAATGTAGAGGAAGAAGCTATTACATATGTCGGGAAATGTGAGAAGCGTATGCTGAGTTGCTTTAGTAAACTGAGTACCCACATTCAGAATTTTAAAGAAGGCCCGCTGAAAAAGATCGACAAGCCGATGCTTGAAAAGAGAGTTAATTTAGTTGTAGATTCTTTCAGTCGAGGAACAGAGTCCGAAATGCTGCAATCAATACGATCGGTTTTACACGCATCAAGGAAAGAAACAGAATGTTATGTAAGCGATAGCGGAGATTTGTATTTAAGGAAAGCATCTTGAGTGTATGCAGAAAGTATATGAGAAATAACAGTTAGAATTGTAAAAAATTGGATATGGTTTTTTGCAGACAGAGTTGCTTTTGAAGTTTCTCTGTCTTTTTTATTCGCGCAAAATACATTGCCCTTTATGAAACAATAAACAAATTTATATGGAGGTACTATTATGAGTATGGTAACAAAAGTGGCAAAAATGAGATTGTTCTTTCATGCAAATATGCTGGATATTTGTAATGTAGCTAACCAGTTAGGTATATTAAAAGATGAGAAAGCAGAAGAAATCATGAAGGGACATACTATGAAGTGCTTTGATGCGATGGAGCATATGGGACTTGATGTAAAGAAATTTACAGAATCAAAGGATTGAGCCGACAGTGGCTCTTTTCTTTTGCTCTTTTTTACCTCGCGAAAAAAACATGCCCTTTTATGAAGAGAAAGGTAAAATAGGCATTTTTAAATGCTACATTCTCTTTTGATTTTGGATGAAAAAGGAAAGGAGGCTCACTAAAAATGTTGGAGAGTAGTTTTCAGGCGCAGCTAATCAAGGATTTGAAGAAGATGTTTCCTGGCTGCATCGTTGTGAAAAACGATTCCAGCTATATCCAAGGGATTCCCGACTTGACTATTTTCTACAAAGACAAGTGGGCCACTTTGGAATGCAAACAAAACGCGAGAGCAAAGAAGCAGCCAAATCAAGAATATTATGTCGGGCGAATGAATGAAATGTCATTCTCAAAATTTATTTGTCCGGAGAACAAGGAGGAAGTGTTATATGAACTTCAACAGACATTCAAATCTTGAAGGGCAGCACGCTTTTCTCGGAGCGAGTAAATACCACTGGATCAATTATGACGAATCCAAAGTTGCGGAATCGTATTCAAAGTTTCTCGCAACTCAAAAAGGAACCGTTCTTCACGAATTTGCGGCGCAATGCATTCGACTCGGTCAGAAATTACCGAAGTCTCAGAAAACATTGAATATGTATGTGAATGATGCAATAGGCTTCAAAATGACTCCCGAACAGCCGTTGTTCTATTCGGAAAATTGTTTCGGAACAGCAGACACAATTGCGTTTCGCGACAGCCTATTGAGAATTCACGATTTAAAAACCGGTGTTATTCCGGCGCACATGGAGCAGCTTATGATCTACGCTGCTCTTTTTTGTTTGGAATATAAAATCAAACCTGCGGAGATTGAGATCGAGCTTCGGTTGTATCAGAACAACGAAATTCTTTATCACAATCCAACGGTTGAAGAAATTGTTCCAATCATAGATAAGATTGTTACCTTTGACAAGATTATCAACAAAATCAAAGAACAGGAGGGTTAAACCATGAATCCCATTGTGGAAGAGATGTTAATGCACTACGGAATGCCGAGACGTTCCGGGCGGTATCCTTGGGGTTCTGGGGATAACCCTTATCAACACAGCGGCGACTTTCTGAGTCGTGTAGAAGAACTAAAAAAGCAGGGACTTAGCGAAACAGAGATTGCAAAATCAATGGGTCTCACCACCACACAGTATCGTACTCAGAAATCGTTAGCCAAAGATGAAAGAAGAGCTTTGGATGTAGCAAGAGCGAGGTCTCTTCGTGAAGACGGAAAAAGTCTGAATGAAATCGCAGCAATTATGGGTTTCTCCAACGATTCCTCTGTTCGCTCTCTTTTGAATGAAAATTCGGAAGCTCGTATGAACCAGGCAAAGAAAACGGCTGAGTTCTTAAAAGAGCAAATTGACAAAAAAGGAATGATTGATGTCGGAACCGGTGTTGAGCGTGAACTTGGCATTTCTAAAGAAAAACTGAATCAGGCTCTTTACATATTGGAAATGGAAGGATATCCGGTTTATGGCGGCGGCGTTCCACAGGTAACAAATCCCGGAAAGCAGACAAACATAAAAGTTATCTGCCCGCCGGGAACAGAACACAAAGAAATATACAATTTTGAAAATGTTCATTCCGTTACAGACTACGTTTCTCATGACGGTGGCGATACTTTTGATACCTTTGTTTATCCTAAAAGTATGGACTCCAGCAGACTGCAAATACGTTATGCTGAAGAAGGAGGTATTCAAAAGGACGGTGTTGTAGAGATTCGTAGAGGAGTGGAAGATTTGTCACTTGGCGGTTCTCATTACGCACAGGTCCGAATTCTTGTTGATGACACCAGATACATCAAAGGTATGGCAATTTATTCTGATGATCTTCCTGACGGTGTTGATGTGGTCTTTAATACAAACAAGAAACTCGGTACTCCTAAGAGTGATGTCTTGAAGAAAATAACCGATGACCCTGAAAATCCGTTTGGTTCTCTTATTAAAGCCGGCGGGCAGAGTTATTACACAGATGCAAATGGTCAACGGCAGTTATCCCTCATCAATAAGCGTGCAGAAGAAGGCGACTGGGGAGAATGGAGCGACCATCTCCCATCACAGTTTCTTTCTAAGCAAAGTATGACTTTGATTAAGAAGCAGTTAGGTTTGGCAGCGGCAGATAAGCAAGCTGAATATGATGAAATTTGTTCGCTTACCAATCCAACTGTAAAAAAAGCTTTGTTAAAGTCTTTTGCCGATGATTGTGATTCAGCAGCCGTCCATTTGCAGGCAGCAGCTTTACCAAGGCAGAAGTATCAGGTAATTTTACCCATTACCACAATGAAAGATAATGAGGTATATGCTCCGAATTACAAAAACGGAGAGCAGGTTGCGCTTATTAGATTCCCTCATGGTGGAACTTTTGAAATCCCGGTACTTACCGTAAACAATAAACATCCAGATGCCAAGAGAATTCTTGGAAATGCAAAGGATGCTGTTGGAATTAACAGTAAAGTGGCTGAGAGATTGTCCGGTGCAGATTTTGATGGTGATACCGTTATGGTAATTCCTACTGGCGGTAAGGTAAAGATTACTGCTACTTCACCTTTGAGGGGACTTGAGGGTTTTGATCCTAAGACAGAGTATGGACCAGATACTTATAAGGGGCGCACTGTCAAAGCGATGAGAAATACTCAGACAGAAATGGGTAAGATTTCAAATCTCATTACTGATATGACTTTGAAAGGCGCTACTGAAGATGAGCTTGCTCGTGCTGTTCGTCACAGCATGGTTGTCATTGATGCAGAGAAGCATTATCTCGACTACAAACAGAGCGAAGTTGACAACGGAATTGCTTCTTTGAAGAAAAAGTATCAGGGTACCGTTGACGAAGATGGAAAATATCATGAAGGTGCCGCAACTCTGATCTCAAGAGCCAAGTCTGAGACATCGGTTCTTAAACGAAAAGGGAGCCCCATTATCAATCCCGACACTGGAGAACAGAGTTACAAAGAAGTTTATGAAGAGTATGTTGACAAGAACGGAAAAACCAGAGTCAGAACCCAAGCCAGCACTAAAATGGCTGAAACTAGGGATGCCTATCTTCTATCTTCAGGTACCCCCCAAGAAGAAGCCTATGCCGAGTATGCTAATACTATGAAATCTTTAGCTAATCGGGCTCGTAAAGAGATGGTGAGCACTGGGAAGATAGCTTATTCGGCATCTGCTAAGGCTACCTATCAAGAAGAAGTAGACTCCCTGTCTGCTAAACTTAACGTGGCTTTGATGAATGCTCCTCGCGAACGACAGGCTCAGGTTATAGCGAATGCCTCCGTAGCCGCCAAAAAGCAAGACAATCCAGATATGACAAATGGAGAGATTAAAAAAGCCAACCAGCAGGCATTAACGGCGGCTCGTGCCTCTGTAGGGGCAAGAAGAGAGACAATTAAGGTGACTGATAAGGAGTGGGAAGCTATTCAGGCTGGTGCTATCAGCGAGAATAAGTTGACCCAGATCATTAACAATGTCGACATTGACGATCTTAGACAACGTGCAACTCCTCGTGCCTCAACGGAACTTAGTACCGCTAAGGTTAATAAGATTACCTCTATGAATGCTTCTGGGTACAGCACCGCTGAGATAGCTGAAGCTTTAGGTGTTTCGACCTCTACAGTATCTAAATACTTGAATTGAAAGGAGTGAGCTAAGTATTATGGCGAGCAAATGTGCATTGACAACAGTTGATAATCCTTACAATCCATTTGAACAGTTCACTTCTTGGTTCTTGTTCGATGAGGAAAAAGGTTATCATTCATGTGCATACTTGGGAAGAATTGCTCGAACTTCTGATCAGCTTTCAGATGAAGAAAACAATCAGGAAATTGAAAGAGCAATTGATGAAATCATTAAGTATGACTTCACCAACACATATAGAAAAGTAAAAGAGAAAGTTGCGAATGCATGAAAACAAAATAACAAGAAAACTCTTTTGCGTTTCTGAAACAATAAATCGTGATCGCTGACACAAACTGATGAATAGGGAAGAGATATAGGGGGGTGTCTCTAAAACTGCACCCCCTCCCTCATCGCGGCGGTCTTTAAAATTTCTCCGGGGGTATATTTTGGAATTGCCTTTCACTTTGGGGTGGCATTTAAAAGAGCTTGCAAGGTTGGTTAAGCATTGGCTGTGGCCTTTTGCTCTTTTTTCTCCTTTCAGTAAAAAGTTGCGACCGGCTTTGTGAGTTCTTTTAAATGTCATTCCAAACTATCCAAAAAGGTATCTGAATGTTTGATGATTCTCCGGGGAACTAATCAGCATCTATACGAGAGGAGGCGGCAAGTGATGAAGAAAGCGGGAGCCGTAAACTCTTCTGATTCTTCGAGAAAGATGAGACCAGCTCTATCTCCAGAAGCAAGAGAAAATCAGATGATTTCTTTGGCGATGGATCTTGCCGAAGAGCAGTTGCGAAATGGTACTGCTTCTTCTCAGCTTATAACAGAGTTTGTGAAACGGGGGTCAACAAAAGCTCGATTGGAAAAAGAAATATTGGAGGAGCAGAAAGAGTTGATGGCGGCTAAAACGGAATCGCTACAGTCAGCTAAACGGATTGAGGAGCTTTACGAAAACGCATTGAACGCTATGCGAAGCTACAGTGGACACAGCGAGGGCGATTCATATGGTTAGGACATATACGGAACTAATTCGGATACCAACCTTTGAGGAAAGATATCGGTATCTTCAACTTCATGGGACAATTGGGGAAGAAACATTCGGTTTCAAGCGATGGCTCAATCAGGAATTTTATCATTCAGACGAATGGTTAAGATTTCGAGATGGAATCATCATTCGAGACGGTGGATGTGATTTAGCTGTGGAGGGTTTTGAAATATTCAGCTCGATTATAATTCATCACCTTAACCCAATAACCTATGAGGATATTCTCAATTGCAATCCATGTGTGTTTGATCCGGATAATGTTGTCTGTACCAAATTATCAACTCACAATGCAATTCACTATGGTAATGAAAATCTGCTGACAAAACCCCCGGTTGAAAGAACGAGAAATGACACATGCCCTTGGAGGCGTTAGTAAAGGAGGAAAGAAAATGGAAACTAATATGGTAGGGATGAAACCCGGAGAACCCGTAATCGGAAACGTTGTTGACTGTAAGAACCTTAATGTCCGCACTCAGCCCGATAGCGATGCCGAAATTCTGGGCACAATTCCGGCGGATTCCGAAGTGCTGATTGATGAGAGTGAGTCTACTTCCGAATTCTACAAAGTCTGTGCGGTGTCCGGACTGGAAGGATTCTGTATGAAGAAGTACATTGCCGTTCAGTCGTAAAGGAGGATCGTTATGGAGAGTATACTGACATCAATTAAGAAACTTCTTGGAATCGCAGAAGAGTATGAACATTTCGATCCCGATTTAATCATGCACATCAATTCTGTGTTTTCGATTTTAACTCAGCTTGGTGTCGGTCCCTCTGAAGGTTTCTCAATTGTAGATGACGGTGCTGTGTGGAGTGATTTCATACCTGAGAAATCAAAAATTGAGTGTGTGAAGTCCTACATACATTTGAAAGTAAAACTTCTATTTGATCCGCCGCTTGGTTCTGCCGTTATCGAATCGATGAACCGGATGATCAGCGAGTTGGAATGGCGGCTCATGGTTGCGGTTGATCCGGTTCAAACTTCAGACGGAGAGGAGGAAATTCAAAATGGATAATAATACATTGGCGCATCACGGTGTTCTTGGAATGAAATGGGGAGTCCGCCGTTACCAAAATAAAGACGGGACATTAACCGCGCAAGGACAAAAGCGATACGATCGGGACATTAAAAACAATTTGGCTAAAAAGAAGGATAGTCGAATTGATACGAGTAGCCCCGATCCAAAGCGATGGGTCAAAGAGGATACTGAACGAAAGAAAAAACTCATTGATACAGGTTCCGAGTTGGTTAAAGAAATGAAGAATTTGGAAAACGGAAGTCGACCGAAACCCGCGAAGGTAAAAATGGATCTTTCAAAAATGTCTGACAAAGAAATGCGAGATAAAATTAATCGCGAATTGTTGGAACAGCAGTATAATAAACTCTTTGCCGAGATTTCGCAGCCGACAATTTCAAGAGGGCGACAGTATTTAAGCAATGTCTTAAATGTCGCTGGAGATGTATTGACTGTAACCAGTTCTTCCCTCGCGATTGCTCTTGCAATTAAAGAATTGAAAGGATAAAAGAATCATGGCATTATCAAACACTGCCGTTCCGCGATATTACGGCATGTTTCGAGATGCCGTAGTCCGGGGCGAAATACCAGTTTGTAGAGAAGTCGAAATGGAAATGAACCGGATTGATGATCTGATTGCGAATCCGGGCGTTTATTATGACGATGAAGCTGTTGAGGGGTGGATACGGTACTGTGAGGGAGAACTTACATTGACCGATGGTTCTGATCTGGTACTTCTTGATACATTTAAGCTGTGGGCTGAATCCGTATTCGGTTGGTATTACTTTGAGGAACGAAGCGTATATGAACCAAATGAAGATGGTCACGGTGGACATTATGTACAGAAGTGGATTAAGAAACGCCTGATAAACAAACAGTATCTTATCGTTGGACGAGGCGCTTCCAAGTCCCTCTATGAATCCTGTATCCAAAGTTACTTTTTAAATGTTGACACATCAACAACTTATCAAATGACTACCGCGCCGACAATGAAGCAGGCGGAGGAAGTCATGTCTCCTATTCGAACAGCTATCACAAGGTCTCGCGGACCGCTGTTCAAATTTCTTACAGAAGGCTCCCTGCAAAATACAATCGGTTCAAAGGCCAAACGGATGAAGCTTGCGTCTACGAAGAAAGGAATTGAAAACTTCCTTACTAATTCGCTTCTTGAGATTCGTCCGATGTCAATAGATAAGCTGCAGGGTATGAGACCGAAGGTTGCCACTGTCGACGAGTGGTTATCTGGCGATATCAGAGAAGACCCTATTGGCGCTATTGAACAAGGGGCAGCCAAAGTGGATGACTATCTTATCGTTGCCGTAAGTTCAGAGGGGACTGTTCGTAATGGTAGCGGCGATACAATCAAAATGGAGTTAATGAAGATATTGAAGGGGGATTACCCCGATATACATACTTCCATTTGGTGGTATAAACTTGATTCGCTTGATGAAGTTGGTAAACCTGAGATGTGGCTAAAAGCAAATCCGAATCTTGAGAAGACTGTCAGTTATGACACTTATCAGCGTGATGTTGAACGTGCTGAGAATGCGCCCGCCGCAAAAAATGACATTCTGGCAAAGCGATTCGGTCTTCCCATGGAGGGTTATACCTATTACTTCACTTATGAAGAAACGCTTCCACATAGAAGACGGGATTTCTGGCAAATGCCTTGTGCGATGGGCGGAGATTTATCAAGAGGAGATGACTTCTGTGATTTTACGTTTCTGTTTCCATTACCAAATGGAGCGTTCGGTGTGAAAACCCGCGCATACATTTCAGAACTAACTTTGAAGAAATTACCGGGCGCTATGAGAATCAAGTATGAAGAATTCATTTCCGAGGGCAGTCTTATCGTTATGGAGGGAACCGTTCTGGATATGATGCAGGTTTACGAAGACCTTGACAGCTATATAACGCGGGTTGAGTATGATGTCCGTTGTTTTGGATATGACCCATACAATGCTAAAGAGTTTGTAGAGCGTTGGGCGTCTGAGAATGGTCCATTTGGAATTGAAAAAGTAATACAGGGGGCAAAGACAGAATCCGTTCCTTTGGGTGAGTTAAAGAAACTTTCTGAGGAGCGGATGCTTTTATTTGACGAAGCATTGATGACTTTTTGTATGGGTAACTGTATTACCCTTGAAGATACAAATGGTAATCGAAAACTGCTTAAAAAGCGACAGGACCAGAAGATCGATAGCGTTGCCGCTATGATGGATGCCTATATCGCTTATAAGCTAAACAGAGATGCATTTGAGTATTAAGGAGGTGAGCGCATTTGTCAGAAATCATTAAGCATCACGGAATCCTCGGACAGAAATGGGGAATCCGAAGAACCCCGGCTCAGTTAGGAAATCTTAGCAAAAAAGATGCGAACTGGGTTAAGAAAAAGAGCGATAAAGTCACAGAACAGGCTCGAAAAAAGTCTTCCAAGGAGCTGAACCGATATGCCGATGAACTTTTGCGCAATCCGAATTCGGTAAATAAATCCGGAAAGTTAAGCTCATCCACTATCAATGCTTATAACAAGAAGATGGCGGACTTAATGAGCCAATCTGTTTCTAATTTACGGTCTCCGTCAGGAAAGGTTGTACAGTTCGTAGCCAAACGAGGCGAAGTAGGCGTTATGATGGCGCTTGCTGATGAGGGGTACAATATGGCGCAGCTTAGGAATGGAGTTTGGGCTTCTGGGAGGGTCGCCTATAAGAAAACAGTGCTGGACAAAGCGTAAGGGGGTGAAAATTCAAAATGGAGATAGCAGTTGGTTCCAGGCTGAGACATGCTTGGAATGCTTTCCGCAATAATAGTTCCCAGAGCTATTATCGGGATGTTGGAATTGGCTATTCTTACAGACCCGACCGACCGCGGCTTACAAGAGGTAACGAACGGTCTATTGTCACCTCCGTATACAACCGTATCGCTTTGGATGTGGCACAAATAAAAATTCAACATGTACGGCTGGATGAAAACGACAGATTTCTCGAAGTGATGAATTCCTGTTTAAATAATTGCCTTTCGTTAGAAGCCAATCTGGATCAGACGGGGCGTTCCTTTATTCAGGATATTGTCATGTCAATGTTTGATGAAGGATGTGTCGCTGTTGTTCCAGTTGATACAGATGATGACCCGGAAGACGGGATTCCCGGTTCTTTTGATATTAACACCATGAGAACCGGAAAAATTCTTGAATGGTATCCTCGGCATGTCAGAGTCCGTGTTTATAATGATCAGACTGGGCAGAAAGAGGATATTTTATTGCCTAAAAGTGCCGTGGCAATTATCGAGAATCCGTTATACGCAGTCATCAACGAGCCCAATTCTACGATGCAGAGACTTATTCGGAAACTGAATCTTTTGGATGTGGTTGATGAACAAAGCAGTTCTGGAAAGTTGGATTTAATCGTCCAACTTCCATACGTGATCAAGACAGAAGCAAGACGTCTGCAAGCCGAAAATCGGCGTAAAGATATCGAGCGGCAATTGTCGGGTTCTAAGTATGGTATTGCTTATACCGATGGTACAGAGCATATCACACAATTGAATCGTTCCGTTGGCAATAATCTGATGGCTCAGATTGAATATTTAACGAGTATGCTATACAGCCAGTTAGGAATCACTCAGAGTATTTTGGATGGTACTGCCGATGAGAAAACGATGCTCAATTACTATAACCGAACAATTGAGCCAATCGTCTCCGCCATTGTTGACGAGATGAAGCGGAAATTCTTGACGAAAACTGCCAGATCACAGCATCAATCAATCATGTTCTTCAGAGATCCGTTTAAGCTGGTTCCCGTTACAGAGCTTGCAGAAATCTCAGATAAGCTTACGCGTAACGAGATTGCCACATCGAACGAAATGCGGCAGATTATCGGATGGAAACCGTCCACAGATCCAAAGGCGGACGAGCTTCGTAACAAGAATCTGAATCAATCAGATAACGGTGGTTCCACGACTCCGGGAGTTGAAACTGGAGGAAGCGATCAGGATCAAATTGTAAATGAATTGCTCGATAGCCTTGAGGCTGAGATAGAAGACATTATCGGTAATTATCTTTCCGAGGATGGGAATGAAGAGGAGGAGATCGATGATGGGTAATGAATATATCCGGCATTATGCTTCTCCGTATTACGACCCGGTTAAGGCTCACGAGTATTATATGAAGACGCGAGAATTGAAAGGAAAACGTTCGGTTCAGAAATTGTCCGACGAGGGAAAGAAAGTTTGGGCTTACGCCAAAAACGAAATCAAAACTGAGAAGAAGGAAAAAGTTGATGCTGAAAGGGAAAAGCAGAAACAGACCACTACCGATCTTAGGGAGCGGGCTTCTGAAACTCGGAAACAAATTTCTTCTCGTTTGAAAGAACTGAATGAGGCACTGACAAAACGTGCTGCCAGCAGAAAAGAACGGATTGAGTCTGAGAAAAAATCGGACTTGGAAGATGTTGAGAAAAAATCGGACTTGGAAGATGTTGAGAAAAACGCTACCAAGAGAAGAGAACAGATGGAATCCAAAACAAATGCCGAAATCGAAAAGCTCATGGCTGTAGAGATTCCGAAGAGTTTGTCAAAAGCAGAGCGAGCGGAGCGATTAGCTGAACGGAATGAGAAAATCGCTAAACTTCGGTCTGGTCTGAAATCTGACAAGTCGAAGCTCAGTGAGGACTTCCAGTCTGATAAGGCATCGGTAAGAGCAGACGCTCAATCTCGTAAACAGAAGGTTAGTGATGAAACCCGAGAAGATAAAGCTGCAAACTCTGCAAATGCTTCCGCGGAAAGATCCCAAGTCAGTGCGGAATTGAAATCGGCTATTGCTGCAGCAAGAGAAGCGTATAAGGCGGCTAAAGAGTCTTTGGATTCTTCCTATGAAGAAATCTATCAGAGAGAGTATGACAAGATCGCGTCTGAGTATAAGAAAGTAAGCAAACGTAAGTCGAGGAAGAAAGGGAAATAAGGAGGGAAAATTCAAAATGGCGAAGAAATATGATTTCAGTGGCTGGGCCACAAGGAATGATTTGCAGTGCGCCGATGGACGAATTATCCGGAAGAATGCTTTTAAGCAGCAGGATGGAGAAACAGTCAGTTTGGTTTGGAACCATCAGCATAATTCACAGGATAATGTGCTCGGCCATGCACTTCTGGAGAACAGGGAAGAGGGTGTGTATGCCTATTGCACATTCAACGATACGGAATCGGGACAGACGGCTAAGAAACTGGTTCAGCACGGTGATGTTTCGTCCCTGTCCATTTGCGCAAACCAGCTCAAGCAGATGGGACATGATGTTGTTCATGGTATTATTCGTGAACTCAGCCTTGTTCTTGCCGGAGCGAACCCGGGAGCTTATATCGATACTGTTATGAGCCATGGCGTCGAGGTTGAAGACGCGATGATCATCAACTACAACGAGAACATCATGCTTTATCATTCTGACGAAGAGGATAAACCCAGTGATAAGCCGGCTGAAGAAAAAAAAGAAGAGAAAAAGCCGGAGGATGAAACGATCGGCGATGTTTTTGAGCGTATTCGCGGAAAACTCGATGAAAAAGAGCAGGATGCAGTTTTAGCGGTGATCGGAATGGCTCTTGGAGAATCAAGTGAGCCTGAAGATAAGAAAGACGACAATGACGATTCTAAAGGAGGAGAAGAAACTATGAAACATAATGTTTTTGAGAAGGGCGTGACGCAGAACAATGTTTTCCTGAGTCATGCGGATCAGGAGGGCATTATTGCTCTGGCCCAGACCACCAGTGTTGGGAGCTTCAAGAACGCTCTCAAGATTTATTTCGAGGAAAATAAGGACACTTTGTCCCACAGCGGCATCGAGGATTTCGATGATTTTCTGGCTCACGGCATTGACAAGATCGATGTTCTGTTTCCTGAGTACAAGGATGTGCGCCCCGGCGCTCCGGAACTGCTGACCACTGATCAGGGTTGGATCGCAAAGGTGCTTTCCAAGGTTCATAAGAGTCCTATCTCCCGTATCCGTACCCGTCAGGCGGACATTCGCAATATCGAGAAGCTGCGTGCTCAGGGTTACGTTAAAGGTAAGGAGAAGAAATACATCGGCAATTTCAGCCTGATTCACAGGACGACCGATCCCCAGACCGTTTATGTGAAGTCCAAGATTGATCGGGACGATGTGGTGGATATTACGGACTTCGATGTGGTTGCATATCTTTACGGTATTGACCGCATGAATCTGAATGAGGAACTTGCTACAGCGATCATGCTCGGCGACAGCCGCGAGGACGGTACCGAAGGAAAGATTTATCCTGATAAGATTCGTCCTGTTTGGACAGACGATGAGCTGTATACGATCCATGCTGATGTGGACATTGCCGCTGCAAGGAACGAACTTCAGGGTAGCAATACCGGCGCCAACTTCGGTGAGAACTACATTTATGCCGAGGCTGTTATTCAGGCTCTTCTGTATGCTCGCGAACAGTACAAGGGTACCGGTACTCCCGATTTCTACTGCACGCCTCATCTGCGTAATGTGATGCTGCTGGCTCGTGATCTGAATGGCCGCCGCATCTACCACAATGTTACCGAACTGGCAGCAGCTCTGGACGTTGGGGAGATCATCACCGCCGAGCAGTTCGAGGGTAAGACTCGTACTACTTCTGACGGAAAGACAAAGAAGCTGCTCGGTCTGATGTACAATCTGGCTGACTATTCTCTTGGTGCAACCAAGGGCGGCGAGATTACTCACTTCACCGATTTCGACATTGACTTTAACCAGCAAAAGAGTCTTCTGGAAACCCGTACTTCCGGTGCCAATACTCGCGTTATGTCTGCTATTGCTCTGGAAGAGGATGCCACTCCGGCGGTTGCTGGTTAATCGGAGGAAAATTCAAAATGGCTAAATTTTATGGACCGATAGGCTACGCTGTAACGGTAGAAACGAGACCGGGCGTTTGGGAAGAGCAGATTACCGAGCGTTCGTATTACGGTGATTTGATTCGGAATACTCGTCGGCTTCAAAGCTCCGAAACGCTTAATGATGACATAAGTGTTGCAAATGAAATCAGTATAGTCGCCGATCCATTTGCCAATGAGAATTTCTATTCGATGCGCTACGTTGGATTCAGGGGAGCAAAGTGGAAGATTTCCAATGTCGAAGTTCAATATCCAAGGCTAATTCTGACGATAGGGGGTGTATACAATGACGACAACGGAGCGGCGACTTGAGCTGCATGAAATATTGTGTACTATCCTTGGAAGCAGAAATGTTTATTTCCAGCCACCGGAATCAATAAAGATGAATTACCCCGCCATTGTATACAGTCTCGATGATATCGACAACCAGTATGCAAACGACGGGGTTTATTTATCTCATCGGAGATATTCGGTGACGGTAATCGATAAAGACCCGGATAGTGAGATTGTTGGTAAGGTTTCTGCGTTGCAGAATTGCAAGTTTGACAGACCACCGTACCAGAAAGACAATCTGAACCATTACGTTTTTACACTATTCTATTAAAGGAGGAACAAATCTATGAAACTTGTTTGGGATCAGGTCGGTGAAAAACTTTATGAAACCGGCGTGGATAAAGGTGTCCTGTATCTTCAGGATTCCAAGGGACAGTACCCTAAAGGTGTTGCGTGGAATGGACTGACAAATGTGAATGACAGTCCGTCCGGTGCAGAGCCTACAAAGTTATATGCGGATAACAAAGTTTACGCAAATCTTATGAGTGAGGAAGAGTATGCAGCCACGATCGAGGCGTATATGTATCCGAAAGCGTTTGCCGAGTGCGATGGCTCCAAGGAAGTGGCTCCGGGTGTATATGCTGGACAGCAGAACAGGAAGCCGTTTGGTTTCTGCTACAGGTCTTTGATCGGAAACGATACCGAAGGTACCGATTACGGCTATAAGCTGCATTTGGTATACGGTTGTCTGGCATCTCCTTCTGAGGGATCTCACAGCACGATTAACGATAGTCCGGAAGCCGGCACGATGTCTTGGGAGGTCAGCAGTACACCGGTTGAGGTGTCCACTGTGGTTGATGGTAAGAAGCTGAAACCGCTTTCGACACTGGTGGTGAATTCCACCGAGACCGATGCTGAGAAGCTGGCTGAACTGGAGAAGATTCTGTACGGTGACGATACCACTGAAGCTCATCTTCCTTTGCCGGATGAAGTCATTGCGCTCGTTGGCGTTGTGGCGGCGACCCCCGAAGTATCGGGTTAATTTGCACAATTTCACATAGTCAGAAATCAAGGGAGTCGTATTCAGTTGAGGCTGGCGGCTCCTCTTTTTTTATTATTGAAAGGAGAAAACAAAAATGTTAAAGGAAACTATCAAATTTACAGACTTCAATGGTGTCGAGAGAACCGAAGATCATTATTTTCATCTGTCTAAGGCCGAGGCTATGGAGATGGAGATGAGTACGTCCGGAGGACTTTCTGAAATGATTCGGAAGATCGTGGCGGCTCAGGATACACCGGCAATTATCAAGATCTTTAAGGAAATCATTCTCAAATCTTATGGTCAGAAGAGTCCGGATGGACGGCAGTTTATCAAATCTCCGGAATTGTCCAAAGCTTTCTCAGAGACGGAGGCGTACTCTCAGCTTTTCATGAAACTGGCGACAGATGCCGATGCGGCTGCTAAATTTGTGAATGGAATCGTTCCGAACGAGAAGCCCGCAGCACAGCCGGCTTTGGCTCCGGTTGCGAATTAAAACAGAAAAATACAGGAGGTTCGAGGGGATGCTACGGATTACAATACCGGCTGGAGAGGAGCAATGGGATGAAGTAAATCAGATATTCATCTATCCGAAAGAGCAGACGTTGCAACTGGAGCATTCCCTTGTCTCTCTTTCAAAATGGGAATCAAAGTGGTGTAAGCCTTTTTTGACAAGACAGGCTAAAACGTTTGAAGAAACTTTGGATTATGTGAAGTGTATGACACTCACACAGAACGTCAATCCCGAAGTCTACAACTATCTCACCATTGCAAATATTGATTTAATCAACCAGTACATTGATGCTCCGATGACAGCAACACGATTTTCTGATGATAAAAACACAAAGGCTAATCGAGAGCAGGTTACAGCGGAGATTATCTATTACTGGATGATTGCATTAAATATACCATTTGAGTGTCAAAAATGGCATCTTAACAGACTCCTCACTTTAATAAAGGTGTGCAATATCAAGAATTCGCCGCCTAAAAAGAAAAGTATGAAGGAGATTATGAGGCGGAACACCGCTTTAAATGAGATGCGTAAAAAACAATTACATAGTAAGGGGTGATTTTAATGTCTGCAAAAAAGAAAGGAATTGATATATCTGTATGGCAGGGAAATATCGATGCCGGGCAGGTTAAGAATAGCGGGATCGAGTTTGTAATTCTCAGAGAGGGTTACAGGCAGACAGTAGATTCCAGATTTTTTGAAAATGTACGGAAGTGTAAAGAAGTGGGGCTCGCCATTATGGGTGTGTACCACTTTTCTTATGCGCTCAATGTTGAACAGGCAAAGCAGGAAGCACGGGTCTGTGTCGAAAACATTCAGAAATCCGGACTTGGCAAGGACACAATCGTGTTCTTCGACTTTGAGTATGACACGGTTACAAAAGCAAAGGCTTCTGGTGTGACGCTTGGAAAGGCGGAATGCAATGCACATACCAAGGCGTTCTGTGAAACTGTTGAATCTCTTGGTTATAAGGCGGGCGTTTATTTCAACATTGATTACTACCGGAATTGGTACGACCATGATCTGTTGGAAAAATACATCAAGTGGCTTGCTGATTGGAGCGGAGATGCAGATTATCCGTGTTCTTTTCATCAGTACAGCAGTAAGGGCAGTGTTCCTGGGATCAGCGGTAATGTTGACATGAATTATTACTTTGTGGTCGAAGACAGCAATGTTAAAGCTGGCGCAACGGCGAACTCAGTGTTAGACGTTGCACGGGGATGGCTTGGATATTCCGAAGCAAATGAAAAATTCAAAGAGATTCTGGATACCTACAATTCTCATAAGCCGCTTGCTCGTGGTTATGCAATACAGACTTCTGATGAATGGTGCGATGCATTTGTATCCGCCTGCGCCATTAAGGCAGGAGCTGTTGACCTGATCGGAACCGAAGTGGGATGTGAGAAACACATCGAAATCTTCAAAGAAAAGGGTATCTGGATCGAGGACGGTTCTGTGAAGCCTGAGGTTGGTGATGTAATCCTGTTTAACTGGGATGATTCTACACAGCCCAATGATGGACATGCAGATCATATCGGTTATGTGGAACAGGTATATGGCGATACTATCGTCTGCATCGAGGGTAACAAGGGTGAAAAGGTTGACCGCCGGACAATCAATGTTGGTTGGGGATATATCCGCGGATTTGCCCGCCCGAAGTATGCTGCCAACGCTTCTTCTACTGTTACTCCGGTAACGAAGAAGCCGGTCGATGAAATCGCCAATGAGGTAATTCAGGGTGCTTGGGGCAACGGCGATGCCCGTAAGAATGCTCTTACCGCAGCCGGATACAATTACGCAGAGGTTCAGGGGCGTGTAAATGCTATTCTTTCCGGAAATGCCGGTACGCCTAAGAAATCCGTGGATGAAATCGCCAATGAGGTAATTCAGGGTGCTTGGGGCAACGGCGATGCCCGTAAGAATGCTCTTACCGCAGCCGGATACAATTACGCAGAGGTTCAGGGACGGGTGAATGCCCTTGTTTCTGTTTCCCAAAAGTCGGTTGACGCAGTGGCTCGTGAGATCATACAGGGAAAATGGGGCGTTGGTGAAGATCGGAAAAGCCGGTTGACAAAGGCCGGCTACGATTACTCCGCGGTTCAGAGCCGCGTAAACGCGCTTATGTAAAGGAGAATTTCATATGATAACGTTCAGACAAAAGGGCGACTTCTCCAAGCTGACAAGGTACTTGGAAAGGGCAAAAGAAGTCGTTAAACTTGGAGACCTTGATAAGTATGGTCGAGAGGGAGTAGCCGCCCTTGCGTCTGCAACACCTGTCGATTCTGGTAAAACTGCCAATTCGTGGTCTTATGAGATCAAAAACAAGAATGGGTCTGTGACAATCTCATTCTACAATTCAAATATTCAAAATGGAGTTCCTATTGCCATCATTTTGCAGTACGGACATGGAACTCGAAACGGCGGCTGGGTACAGGGTCGAGATTACATCAATCCTGCTATCCAGCCTATTTTTGACAAAATCGCAAATGAAGCATGGAGGGAGGTTACTAAGCTATGAGCAAGACAGTTGATGAAAGAGTTGTCGAGATGCGGTTTGACAACAAGCAGTTTGAGCAGAATGTTCAGACCAGTCTTTCCACGCTTGATAAACTCAAACGCAGTCTGAATCTGGATGGCGCAGCGAAAGGCTTGGAGAATGTAAATTCCGCAGCCAAGAATTGCAATATGTCCGGTCTTACCAGTGCTGTCGAGACTGTCCATGCTAAATTTTCAGCATTTGAAGTCATGGCTGTGACCGCTCTTGCAAACATCACAAATTCGATTATCAATACCGGAAAGCAAATGCTTCATTCGCTTACCATAGAACCAATCTCTCAGGGATTTCAAGAATACGAACTGAAAATGGGGTCGATTCAGACAATCATGATGAGTACCGGCGCTTCTCTGGAAGAAGTCAACGGCTATCTGAATGAGCTGAATACATACGCTGATAAAACGATTTATTCGTTTGCTGATATGACATCCAACATTGGCAAATTCACAAATGCAGGTGTCAAACTTGAAGATGCTGTTATGGCTATTCAGGGTGTATCAAATGAAGCAGCTATTTCAGGTGCAAACGCAAACGAGGCTTCTCGTGCCATGTACAATTTTGCGCAGGCATTGTCGGCAGGGTATGTCAAGTTGATCGACTGGAAATCCATCGAAAATGCAAACATGGCTACCGTGGAATTCAAAACTCAGCTCCTTGAAGCCGCTGTTGCAGCGGGTACGGTGGAAAAGACTGCCGACGGTATGTATCGTGTTCTTACCGAAAACAATCAAGGCTCTACGATGGACGATGCGATCGATGCTACAAAGAATTTTAATGATAGTTTGCAGTATCAGTGGATGACAACGGAAGTTCTTGTTAATACCCTGAGGGATTATGCAGATGAGACAACTGATATCGGTAAACGAGCATTTGCCGCAGCTCAGGACGTCAAGACGTTTACTCAATTGATGGATACGCTGAAAGAAGCTGTTGGGTCTGGATGGGCCATGACTTGGGAAATTCTGTTCGGTGATTTTGAAGAAGCAAAAACACTTTGGACGAGTTTAAGCACATCTATTGGCGGATTCATCGATGCTCAATCAGATGCCCGAAATTCCATGCTGAAAGGCTGGAAAGACATGGGTGGTCGAACGGCTTTGATCGAGGTTGCAAAAAATGCTTTTGAGGGCTTGGTGAGCGTTATCAAACCGGTAACCGAGGGATTCAGAGAGATATTTCCCCCGATGACGGCAGAAAAACTCTTCAACATTACAAATGCTTTGAAAGAGTTTACCTCTCATCTCAAGCTCAGCGATTCTGCTTCTGCGAATCTGAAAAGCACTTTTAAAGGTATATTTGCAATTCTGGATATTGGGAAGCAGGCATTTTCGGCATTGTTTAAAGCTATATCTCCTTTATTTGGGGGATTGGATAACCTTGGGGGCGGAATATTAAAAGTCACTGGTGGTTTTGGCGATTGGCTTGTCAATCTTGATGAAGTAATCAAGAAAAACGACCTCTTTAATAAAGCGATTCAGGGTGTTATCGAGTTTGTAAAAAGGGCTGGTGAAGAATTCAAGAGTTTTGCTAAGTCTATTCAGGAGAAATTCAATCTTCCGAGTCTTGATGAGATTAAACAGTCGCTTAAAGATTTTCTGGTTCTGATTAAGGAAAAAATCCAGCTTCCGGGTCTGGAACTGATTCATACAACTTTGGAGAGGATTCACAAAAGGATGTCTAAGGTTGGTGAGAGTGCCGGAAATATGAAAAGCGGTGTTTTAAATGCTGTTAATGCTCTTGGTGACGCGCTTTCAAAGTGTAAATTCATAGAGGTTCTCCAAACTATCTGGAAACTGGTTACAAGTTTTGCTAAGGGTATTGTTAATACTCTCGGCGATATGATCAGCTCCCTTGTTGATAAACTTGGCAATGCCGATTTCAACGGTTTTATTGACATGTTAAATGGGTTAATTGCTGGTGGAATTGGCGTTGGAATCATGGGGTTTGTCAGAAGTCTTAAAGATGGTTTTGATGGCGTTGGGGATATTCTTGAAAATGTCACTGGTATTCTGGATAGTGTGCGGGGGTGTTTTGAGGCCTATCAGCAGCAACTGAAAGCCGGAACCCTACTCAAGATTGCCAGTGCAATTGCGATTCTGGCCGCTTCTATTGTTGTTATATCTTTGATTGATAGTGAAAAGCTGTCAGCATCTCTTGGCGCAATTACTGTTCTCTTTGGAGAATTGATCGCTTCCATGGCAGCCTTCAATAAACTCGGTGGTTTCAGTGGAAAAGGTTCCACGAATCTGATTGTGTTTGCGGCTGCTGTTCTGGTTCTTTCCAATGCTGTTAAGAAGATGGCTGATTTAAGTTGGGAAGAATTAGCAGAGGGACTTGTCGGTGTTGGTGTATTGCTTGCTGAATTGGATGCGTTTATGGCAACTGCAAAATTTAGCAAAGGGAGTATGACAACTGCTACTGGAATGGTCATTATGGCGGCTGCAATTAAGATACTGGCTTCGGTTGCTTCTGATATGGCTGATTTAAGTTGGGAGCAGATGGCAAAAGGACTTGTTGGCGTTGGTGTATTGCTTGCTGAGATTGATATATTCCTTAATACTGCTAAATTTAGTGGTAAAGCGATGACAACCGCAACCGGTATTGTAATTCTTTCCGCTGCTTTGAAGATTCTTGCATCTGTTTGTAAAGATTTTGGTCAAATGGAGTGGCGTGAAATTGGTAAAGGTCTTACGAGTGTAGGAGCGCTTCTTCTTGAAGTTGCCGCTTTTACAAAGCTCACAGGTAATGCAAAGCATGTTATTTCTTCTGGTCTGGCTTTGATTGAAATTGCTGCAGCTATGAAAATATTTGCTTCTGCGATGTCGGATTTCAGTAAGTTTTCTTGGGAGCAGATTGCCAAAGGCTTAGTCTCTATGGGTGGAGCTTTAGCAGAGGTTGCAATAGCTACAAAACTGATGCCTAAAAATATGATTGGTATTGGTGCTGGGTTAGTGATTGTTGCTGCTTCTTTGGAAATTGTAGCTGATGCTCTTGGTAAAATGGGCGGGTTCACATGGGAACAGATTGCTAAAGGTCTTGTGACTATGGGCGTTGCTCTTACCGAGCTCGCGATTGGTCTTAACTTTATGAAAGGAACCCTTGGCGGTTCGGCGGCAATGCTTGTCGCAGCCTCTGCATTGGCTATATTAACTCCGGTTCTTAGTATCTTAGGAGCAATGAGTTGGGAATCAATCGCTAAAGGGCTTGTATCTATTGCCGGGGCATTTGCTGTTCTGGGTATTGCCGGCGCGGTTCTTACACCACTTGTACCTACTATTTTGGGACTGAGTGGAGCATTTGCGTTAATCGGTGTCGGCGTTTTGGCTATTGGAGCCGGCTTGTTGGCGGCAGGTATGGGTTTATCTGCGTTGGCTGTTGGCTTTACTGCTTTAGCAGCCGCAGGCACCGCTGGAGCTACAGCAATTGTGGCATCACTTACTGTGATTATTACAGGGGTAGCTGGTCTTATTCCCGTGGTAATTCAGAAAATTGGAGAGGGACTCATTACTCTATGTAAAGTGATTGCGGCTGGTGCCCCATCGATTGGGGAAGCGGTTAAAGCGGTTGTTTTGTCGTTGGTTGATGTTCTGGTAGAGTGTGTTCCTGCTATCGCGGATGGCGCACTTGCATTGTTAGATGGGGTTTTAGCTGCTTTGGTAGCTTATACGCCATCTATTGTCGATTCTATATTTCAATTCCTTATCGGGGTTCTGGAGGGAATTGCTCGAAACCTGCCGGGATTGATTAAAGCTGGAATTGATGTGTTGATGTCATTCTTCTCTGGAATCGCTGATGCGCTTAGCGGAATTGATGTCGATGTTTTACTCAAGGGAATTGTCGGGATCGGGCTTCTTTCTGGAATTATGATTGCATTAAGCGCGGTCGCATCCTTGGTTCCGGGAGCAATGGTAGGTGTATTAGGCATGGGGGTTGTTATTGCGGAACTTGCTCTTGTGTTGGCTGCGATTGGTGGGTTGGCGCAAATACCGGGATTATCATGGTTAATCGGTGAGGGTGGAAAACTGTTGCAGGGCATTGGAACGGCCATCGGTCAGTTTATCGGAGGAATTGTCGGCGGATTTATGAGCGGTGTTTCCAGTCAGTTTCCTCAAATTGGTGCAGATCTATCGGCGTTTATGACAAATATTCAACCGTTTATAGATGGAGCGAGTAAAATTGAACCCTCTATGATGGATGGTGTTAAAGCACTTGCCGAGACAATTCTCATTCTAACTGCAGCGGATATTTTGCAGGGGCTTACATCATGGCTCACTGGCGGCTCCTCTTTGGCTGATTTTGCAACTCAATTGGTACCATTCGGAAATGCGATGAAGGACTTTTCTGTTGCAATAGCTGGTATGGATGCTGGTATTGTTGCCAATGCTGCAACTGCTGGTAAAACTTTGGCTGAGATGGCGGCGACCCTTCCCAATAGTGGCGGAGTTGTTGGATTCTTTGCCGGAGAAAACGATATGGAGGAATTCGGGAAACAGCTTATTCCATTTGGCGAAGCAATGATGAATTTCTCAATTGCTGTGAAAGGACTTGATGCTGATGCAGTAACAAAAGCATCTATCGCGGGAAAAGCGATGGCAGAAATGGCTACGACCATTCCAAACAGTGGCGGTGTTGTCGGGTTCTTTGCCGGCGAAAACGACATGGATAAGTTCGGAGAACAGCTTGTTCCATTTGGCGAAGCAATGATGGATTTCTCGCTTGCTGTGAAAGGGTTGGATGCAGATGCTATTGTCAATTCTGCAACTGCTGGTAAGGCATTGATCGAATTGGCAAATACAGTTCCGAACAGTGGCGGTGTTGTTGGATTCTTTACAGGAGAAAACGACATGGACCTTTTCGGAGAACAGCTTGTTCCATTTGGCGAAGCAATGAAAGCCTATTCCGATGCGATATCCGGAATTGACGTGGAAGCGATTACCAATTCTGCAACGGCTGGTAAATCTTTGGTTGAGCTGGCAAACACACTTCCAAATACGGGTGGTGTTGTGAGTTGGTTTACTGGAGATAACGATATTGGGGCATTCGGTGAGAGTTTAGTATTGTTTGGCGAAAACTTTTCACAATACTCCGATTACATGAAAAATGTGGACGCAGGTATCGTAACGGCTACTACAAATGCGGCCAGCTCGATTGTTGAATTGCAAAAGAGTCTGCCGAAAGAGGGTGGTTGGTTTTCCGATGACAAGACACTTGCTGATTTTGGCGCAGATATGAGTTCTTTTGGATCATATTTCAGTTCTTACTATGCTTATATCAGTGGTATCGACACCGGCTTGTTGGCTAGTGTTATCACACAAACAAACCGGCTTGTTGATATGGCAAAGGGTATGGCAGAACTGGATACCAGTGGAATGTCTTCGTTTGGAACAGCTTTGACAACGCTGGGAGAAACGGGCGTGACAGGTTTCGTCAATGCCTTTAACAATGCGGAATCAAAAGTGGCAACAGCAGCATCAAATATGCTTACCGCTTTTATCAATGCTGCAAATGCTAAGCAGACGACATTGACATTAACGTTTACAACGCTTGCTCAAGCAGCCATTACAGGTATCAACACAAAGCAAGCGGAGTTCCAAGTAGCTGGTTCTACACTTATGATTAAGTTCATTGCCGGTGTAAAAACACAGGACATGAATTCTCGTAACATATTTACCAACATTATCAGCGGATGCTTGACGGCTATTCGGAACAAGCATTCCGAGTTTCAGTCTGTTGGAACCCAAACGATGATTAAGTTTATAGGGGGTGTAAAGTTACAGGATACAAATGCCAGAAATACGTTTACTAATATTATCAGCGGATGTTTAACTGCCATTCGGAACAAGTATTCCGAATTTGAGAGTGCTGGTCAGCAATGCATGATCAAATTCATTGCCGGTGTTCGTAGTAAGGATGCAGATGTGAAGAATGCGTTTACTTCCAGTCTGGGCGGGGCGGTCAGTGGGATTAAGGATTACTATAGTCAGTTCTACAGTGCCGGTTCCTATCTGGTAGACGGCTTCGCAAACGGTATTAGTGAAAACGCTTATAAGGCGGCAGCTAAAGCACGCGCAATGGCATCCGCAGCAGCAGACGCTGCAAAGAAAGAATTAGACGAGCATTCCCCGTCCAAAGTTGGTTATCGGATTGGCGATTTCTTTGGTGTTGCTTTTGTAAACGCAATCGGTGCTTACGTTTCTAAAGCGTACACGGCTGGTTCTGGAATGGCTGAAGCTGCTAAGACGGGATTGAGCAATGCAGTTTCAAAGATTAAGGACTTTATTTCCGGTGACATAGATGTACAGCCGACAATTCGTCCTGTACTTGATTTATCCAATGTCGAATCTGGAGCCGGAAGACTTAATGCTCTTTTCAGTCGCACACAGGCTATGTCTATCAGTGCAGGAATGGAGCAGCAAAGAAACACAGACGTTCAAAATGGCGGGGCTTCCCCGAACACGGGAAATTCGTTCTCGTTTACGCAAAATAACTACTCGCCTAAGTCATTGTCGAGAGTTGAGATCTATCGTCAGACGAACAACCAGTTCTCGGCATTTGAAAGGATGGTGAAAGCATGATTCGAGCAATCACAGTTACAAACTATCTGGGCGATAGTATTAAGCTTGATTTGGCGCGGCCGGAGCAATCCGGCTTCGTCGTTACCTCTGTTACCGGTTTGGGGTCTGGAAAGGCAAATATCAATATGACCGAAGTTGCGACTAACGACGGCGGTTTATTCAACTCGTCCAGACTTCCAAGCCGGAACATAGTTATTTCTTTAAAATACCTTTGGCATGATTCGATTGAGGATGTGCGCCAACTCTCTTATAAGTATTTTCCAATTAAGAAAAAGCTTACCCTGCTGATAGAAACCGATAATCGGCAGGCGGAGATTGATGGTTACACCGAAACGAATGAGCCAACTATATTCAGTAAAGATGAGGGTTCGGATATCTCAATTGTGTGTCCGAATCCTTTCTTTTATTCTGCCGGAAAAGATGGAATTAACACAACGATTTTCTATGGTGTAGAACCGCTGTTTGAGTTCCCATTCAGCAATGAATCCCTTTATGAATGTTTATTGGAGATGGGGAGAATTCAAAACCAGACAGAAAAGACAATCGTTTATAGTGGAGATGCAGAGATAGGTGTTACTATTGCGATTCATGCAATTGGTGAGGCACGGAACATCACGATCTACAATACAGGTACCAGAGAGATAATGTGTATCGATACCGATAAGCTGAAAGCTTTTACTGGTTCTGGAATTATACCAGGTGATGAAATTATCATCTGCACCGTAAAAGGGCAGAAATCCATAACCCTTTTACGAAACGGAAAAACGACCAACATTCTTAACTGTCTGGATAAAAATGCCGATTGGTTTCAGCTCGCAAAAGGCGATAACATTTTTGCATACACTGTGGAGGAAGGACGGGCAAACTTGCAGTTTAGGATAGAGAATCGAATCGTTTATGAGGGGGTATAAGCATGGAGCTAACTGTTCTTAATACAAATCTTGATGCTGTGTCCATCATAGACGTTTATGAGTCATTTATCTGGACTGATCGGTATTATGCGTGTGGTGACTTTGAGCTTTACACATCCATGACGGATACAATTCTCAAATACATCAGACAGGATTACTATGTGCAAAATCGGGATTCGGAGCACGTCATGATTATTGAGAAACTTCGTATCACTTCGGATGCTGAGGATGGAAACCACATCACCGTAACGGGAAGATCGTTGGAGTCTATTCTGGATAGACGCATCATTTGGGGTCAAAAGACAATAAGCGGAAATCTTCAAAATGGAATACGGACTCTTCTTAATGAGAATGTTATATCTCCATTGGACAGTAGCAGAAAAATCAGTAATTTCATTTTTGAGGCATCTACGGACCCGGCAATTACATCCTTGAAAATTGATGCACAGTACACCGGCGACAATTTGTATGATGTCATCAGTAAAATCTGTAGTGAGCGTAGCATCGGGTTTAAAGTCACGTTAAATGACAACAAACAGTTCGTGTTCAAACTGTACGCTGGCGCAGATCGCTCATATGATCAGGAAACCAATCCGTATGTCATATTTTCTCCCAAATTCGAAAATATCATCAACAGCAACTATGTGGAATCCAAATCGGCTTTAAAAACTGTCACTTTAATTGGCGGCGAAGGTGAGGGTTCTGCGAGGAGATACACTACTGTCGGTGGTGGTAACGGTTTGAATCGCCGGGAACTTTTTACGGATGCAAGGGATATTTCCTCGGATGTTGGTAATGGCGTGACTTTGACAAATGCTGAATATATCGCTCAGTTGCAACAGCGGGGAAGAGAGAAATTGGCGGAGAATACGGATGTCACCTCGTTTGAGGGACAAGTTGAAACAACAGTGATGTTTAAATACGGAGAAGACTTTTTCAACGGAGATGTCGTTCAGATCGCCAACGAATATGGGCATGAAACAAAAGCACGAATTGTTGAAATTGTTATGTCCGAAGATGAAGAAGGAAGCTCTGTGTATCCTACATTTAAAACCATAGAACAGGAGGTGGCATGAAATGAGTGTAACATTTGGATTTTACAATTCTGTAAATGGCGATCGAAAATATGATTCAATCCAGATGTCAAGTATTTTCGACGGAATCATTCGAGATGGCGTATTCCAGCATTTAGGTACAGCAATGATGGTTAAAGAATCCGAAGGCATGATTGTAAATGTCGGTATAGGTCGAGCATGGTTCAATCACACGTGGACATTAAACGATGCGCTATTGCCTTTGGAAGTCCCGATATCTGAAGTGATTCTTAATCGAATAGATGCCGTGGTATTAGAGGTTGACGCTCGTGAAAATAGTCGAGCCAACTCTATTAAGATCGTAAAAGGTACTCCAGCAACCAGTCCAAAGAATCCTGAGATGATAAAAACAAATGACAGGTGGCAGTATCCGTTGGCTTATATTCAAGTGAATGCTGGAGTCACGTCCATTAGGCAGGCAAATATCACAAACTGCGTTGGTACATCGGATTGTCCATTTGTCACCGGTCCTTTGGAGTTGATGTCCATAGATGCTCTTGTGGCTCAGTGGGGAGATCAGTGGAAAGAGTTTTATGAAAACCAGACGTCTGATATGGAGTCTACGAACGCATTTTGGAAACAGCAGTGGTCTACGTGGTATAAGACGCAGACTACTGAGATGGAAACTACGAATGCTTTCTGGAAGCGTCAGTGGGAAGAGTGGTTTTACAACTATGTCAACAGCAATACCGCTGAGATGGCGGAATGGCGAAAGGACACAACAGATATTTTCTGGAAATGGTTCAATGATTTACAGGCTATTCTGGAAGGTGATGCTGCCGCAAATCTTGCAAATCAGTTACTCATGCTAAAAAAGAGAACGGAAATGCTTGAGCGATTTGAGGGCGATCTTGAAACGGAGTTTGCCGTATATCATAAGCTCTATGACAATGGTTACGAAACCTTGAGTGATCTTCTTGATTCTTCAGACGGCACAATTGTAGATAGCAACTTAGAAGCTGTAATTGGACGCACGCATTCCAGTGATCTCATTCTGGATAGCAATGGTGATCCGATTTGTGGACGCGTTATATTTGTAACTAAATAAAGGAGGATACGGACATATGAAAATTACAGATTACGAAAAAGTCCAGAGTCTTGCTGCAAATCATATTTTCTTGATTGACGGCGATAGCGGAACGAAAGCAATTCTGGCATCTGATCTGGCAAAAGGATTGGAAAAACTCATGGGATTTGAAAATCTCAATTTAGAGTTGGATCTCTCTAAACTTACCCAGATCAATTCTCTGGCAGCGGGGAACAAACTGCTTGTAGGAACAACAGACGGCAATGTGGCTATCGCGGCGGAAGATGCACTTTTTGCTGTATTGGACGCGTTTGCTGCTCCGGAAATGCATAGCAGGGTATTCCGGGGTAAAAACCTTGGGACTTTCTTTACAGAAGAGCAGAAAGCCAATATCCAGAACGGAACTTTTAAAGGATTGTTTCTGGGGGATTACTGGGTGATCGGCGGGGTAAATTGGCGCATCTGGGATTTCGACTACTGGTATAATGCGGGCGATACGGCATTTACAAATCACCATGTTGTAATTATGCCGGACACATGTCTGTATGAAGCAAAAATGAACGACACCAATATCACGACAGGGGGATATGTCGGTTCAAAAATGTATACCGCTAATCTTGCCAATGCCAAGACACAGGTAAATGCTGCTTTTGGCAGTGCTGTGCTGACGCATAGAGATCTGCTGGTTAATGCGGTAACTAACGGTTATCCTTCGGCTGGATCGTGGTATGACTCCAGTGTGGAACTTCCGAACGAGATCATGATGTATGGCAGTTATGTTCATACTCCGGCTGGAGATGGATCAACGGTTCCGTATCGGTATACCATTAACAAGAAACAGTTGGCGTTGGCTGCTATGGCTCCCAAATACGTCAACATTCGTGCAAATTACTGGTTGAGGGACGTCGTTTCTTCGGCTGCTTTCGCTCTTGTGCACTACTTTGGCTTTACGTTCTTCCTCTCCGCTTCGAACTCTTTTGGAGTTCGTCCGGTCTTCCCGGTTGGTTAGAAAAATCTTGGGGCCTTGTGCCCCTCGGTTAAAACCGTACACAGGTGACAAGAGTTGGTGTTATAACAAAAAATTGAAAGGAAGGAATCAAAATGGAGGATCAGAAGACATATAAGATTACCCTTGCTGATGGAACGATTATCGATAATCTGACTCTGAATGGAAATAATTATATTTCTGCTGAGTTAATCGATGCTTCCATTTTTGAGGGAAACTGTTCCCCCGTTGTTATTAACGATGGGGTGACGGATGAAGTCCATGAACACATGGAGCTTGTTCAGGTGGCAACGGTAAACGGGGCATCATGGATTGTTTTGCGGGATATTTCCCAGAAGGAATTGAAAGAGGCAAAGCGTGATGCTGATATCGAATACCTCGCCATGATGTGTGATGTTGAACTGTAAGAGAAAGGAGGATCACCATGGAACATAGCAAGAATTACGAAAAGGTAAAAGGTTTCTACGGCGAAAGGCTGTGGAATATAACCCGCGTTCGTAATGCCGTAGTAAAAGGATGGATCACCGAAGAAGAGTTTGCGGAAATTACCGGGACGGAGTATGCATGAGTGTTCTGGTAAGCGACCGTAAGGAATCTAAATTCGAGGCGATTACATACTCGATCGAACTTCATGATATGCTTATAGACCTCATGCAGAGAAGTTTTGGGGTAAAAGATTTGGATCACTTTGTTAGAGTTCGTTACGCTTATGGAAAAGATGAGACTGAGGATTTTGCAAAATACAGATATCTTATGAGCAATTTCAAGACTCGTATTGACCAGTTGGCATCACAAATGACGAATAATATCAGAGCTGCCAATTCGACCTATCCGACTTCGATGTCTGAATACGAACAGCGGAGAAGTTACCAAAACAATGCTATCGTAAACTGTGAGCAGATTATCAAGGAACTACAAAGAGTTGTAGAAATCTTCGAGGTAGATATAAATACTTACGGGCGATATGTAAAAGCTATCGACCGAGAAATCGGATTGATAAAGAAGTGGCGTCAGCGAGACAACAAAATCAAATCATACCTACAGGGCAATGTCTAAAACGCGTCGTTTCTTCGGCTAATTTCGCTAATGTGAACAACAATGGCAATACGAACTACAACAACGCTTCGAACTCTAATGGAGTTCGTCCGGATTCTCTGCCTAACCAACGGAGAAGGAGACGTTGTCCTTTCCATCAAGGATAAATGACAAAGCTGGACGCAATTTACTACGGTAAGTATTGCTATCACGGTGAATAAATATGACGTATGAAGAGATTTTGTCTGACGCCAACAATTTGTATAGGGCTTACAAGGCTTCCGTGAAAGGCAGCAAATGGAAAGAAACAACTCAGAAGTTCATGACGAATTTTCTGCGCTATATCTTTTCCATACAAGATGATCTTCTTAATCGGACTCTTCAAAATGGTCCGACGGAAGAATTCTCGCTGTCTGAACGGGGCCGGGTAAGACCTATCATAAGTATTCGAATCAGAGACCGTATCGTTCGCCATGTATTATGTGATGATGTTCTGTTGCCAGAAGTAAAGAAACGGATTATTTACGACAATGGAGCTTCTATCAAGGGGCGAGGTATTTCACACCAAAGAGATCGGTTTGAGGTACATCTTCGGAAATATTACAAACTGCATGGTAACGAAGGATATATTCTGTTCGGAGACTTCTCAAAATTCTACGACAATATTATTCATGAGATTGCAAAGCGGGAGTTGTTAAAGCTGTTCGATGACGATGAGTTTATTGAATGGCTTTTGTCTCTTATATTTGACGGGTTTAAGATTGATGTCTCTTATATGACTGATGAGGAATATGCCAATTGTTTGACCGATACCTTCAACAAGCTGGAATATCGCAATATCCCAAAGGAAAAGCTGACCGGTGAAAAATGGATGGAGAAGTCTGTCAACATTGGCGATCAACTATCACAAGTCATAGGGATTTATTATCCATGTCGCATTGACAATTATGTTAAATACGTGAGGAGCCAGAAATTCTATGGAAGATACACGGATGACTGGTACATCATGAACCCGAGCAAGGAAGAGCTACTGGATTTGCTTGAGCATATTCGGATTATCGCTTCTGAATACGGCATTCATATCAACGAGAAAAAGACACGTATTGTGAAAATATCCAGCACATACAAATACCTGCAAGTAAAGTACACGCTTACCAAAGATGGAAAAATCATTAAACGCATAAATCCGGACAGAGTTACATCGATGCGCAGAAAGTTGAAGAAACTGGCTGTGAAAGTCAGAAACGGGGAAGTGCTATATGAAAATGTAGAGAATATGTTCCGCGGCTGGATGGGCAGTTTCTATAAACTATTATCCAGAAAGCAGCGAGAAAACCTTATTCGGCTTTATGAAGACCTATTCGACAAGACAGTAACAGTCGTAAACAAGAAGCTGGTTATATTTGATAGGTCGCCACAAAATATTATACAGGAGGTATGACATGGAACAATGGTTTCAAATATTACTAACTATATTTAGCTCAGTTCTTGCGTCTTCTGGGCTGTGGGCCTACATAACAAAGCGGCTTGAGAAAAAAGACGTAAAAACCGAAATGCTCATAGGGCTTGGGCATGACCGTATTATGTATTTGGGTATGGTCTACATAGAAAGGGGATACATCACTTCGGACGAGTATGAAAATCTCTACGAGTATCTCTACAAACCTTATGAGAAAATGGGCGGAAACGGTTCCGCAAAACGTGTGATGAATGAGGTAAACAAATTACCGATTCATAAATCAACCTATGAAATGGAGGAACTAAATCATGAGCATGAGTAACAAAACCTATGATGTACTGAAATGGATCGCGCAGTTTCTGCTTCCGGCGGCGGGTACCCTGTACTTTGCGCTGGCAGGGATCTGGGGGCTTCCCTATGGCGAGCAGGTAGTCGGCACCATTACGGCTGTTGACACCTTCCTTGGGGTTCTCCTTGGCATCAGTTCTGCAAACTACAACAAGGCACAGTAAAGTCGTGCCGGTACAATTTGAATATGGTTATAATACCTCGCTGCCCATTGACAATCGGCGGCATTTTTTATTGTAAAGAGGTATGATTTATGTCATAATATAGCCATATTCTTATTGCAGAAACAAAAGCGAAACGTGGTACCGGAGAGTGTAGAAAAGTCGTTTATTTCTTGATTATTCCTACACTCTCTCGGTAAACGTTCCAAAAATACTGGATTTTTTGTTTCTATAATAAAATAAATGGTGCAAATCTTAGCTTTAATGAAATACTAAAAACTCTTAGAGAGATACATAGACTTATGGAACAAATTAAAATATATAACATTTGGAATAAAGATATTTTATTAACTATTAATGATTTTATAAATATAACTATTAATACAGCAAAAGAGATTGAATCTTATTCAAATGATCCTATAAAAAGACGACCAATTGGTGAATCGGATATTATACAAGAGTTACATTATCAATGTCAATTATGTATTCCAATTTATACACCAGCAGAAAATTCAAGATATTCACATTTGGAAAAAACTGTAATATCAGAGAAGTTTAAAATTGATTATTGTATTATGCTTAGCAAAATTATTGCGATAATTAAAACTGATTCAAGTATTTCATAATAAGATACATTTTTTAATCAATAGAATAACTATTTTCTGAACACACATTCTTGCTCTATAATCAATGGCGTACATTTAATTTCTGGATAAAAGACGTATTGTTGATAAGTTGGTAGGGGATTAGGAGTGAGTTTGAAATTCTAACGTGTACATTAGATTATTGGCAATATTAAAAGGCGTATTTTCATATAGGGTATACCGTATATATGGGATTCATATTTTTGGATGGAAAGTACCCCCCTATGGGGTATCTTGGTTCGGTGGGTCGAAAAATTAAGTTATTGTGTGAGAGCATCTGCTAGGCAATTTACCACGTTAAAGTTCGAAAGATAGTATGAAAGTTTTTCTGTAAATAGCTATTAGCAATAGGTCTTCCATGATATAATTTAAATCATAGGAGGCCTATTATTATGGCAAGAGAAAAGAAATTGGTACACAAAGTAGTTATGACGGAGGGTAAAAGAAACATTATCCAACAGCTTCTGCAGGAGTATGATATCCAGACAGCAGAAGATATTCAGGATGCCCTCAAAGACCTGCTTGGCGGAACCATCAAGGAAATGATGGAGGCCGAAATGGATGAACACCTGGGATACGGAAAGTCTGAACGCACTGACAGCGATGATTGCCGTAACGGCTACAAATCCAAACGAATCAACAGCAGCTATGGCAGTATGGATATTCAGGTTCCCCAGGACCGCCGCTCCTCCTTTGAACCACAGGTAGTAAAAAAACGGCAGAAAGATATTTCCGACATTGACCAGAAAATCATTTCCATGTATGCGAAGGGAATGACCACAAGGCAGATATCCGATACCCTGGAAGATATTTATGGTTTTGAAGCTTCTGAGGGCTTTATTTCAGATGTTACGGACAAAATACTGCCCCAGATTGAAGACTGGCAAAAAAGACCCTTGGGCGAGGTCTATCCGGTTCTGTATATCGATGCAATCCATTATTCCGTAAGGGACAATGGCATTATCCGCAGTCTGGCAGCATATGTCATTCTGGGCATCAACATGGACGGGAAGAAGGAAGTGCTGACAGTTCAGGCCGGAGACAATGAAAGTTCTAAATACTGGCTTTCTGTTCTGAACGATTTAAAGAACCGTGGTGTAAAAGACATTCTGATTATCTTTGCCGATGGATTGACCGGAATGAAAGAAGCCATTGCAGCGGCATATCCACAGACCGAATATCAGCGCTGTATCGTGCATCAGGTACGCAACACCCTGAAATATGTGGCAGAAAAAGACCGAAAGCCTTTTGCTGCAGATTTGAAGACTATATATCATGCTTTAAACGAAGAAAAGGGATTGGAGGCGTTGGAAAAAGTTACAGCTAAATGGTCCGAAAAATATCCGAATTCCATGAAACGCTGGCGTGAGAACTGGGATGTTATCACACCAATTTTCAAGTTTTCCATGGAGGTCCGAAAAGTGATTTACACCACAAACGCCATTGAGAGCCTGAATGCCACCTACAGAAAATTAAACCGCCAAAGGAGCGTTTTCCCCAGTGATACGGCACTTTTAAAAGCACTGTATCTGGCAACCTTTGAGGCGACGAAAAAATGGTCCATGCCCATCCGCAACTGGGGGCAGGTTTACGGCGAATTGAGCATTATGTACGAAGGACGGTTACCGGAATAACCACTCTCATACACAGGAAAACGGGCGGATTCATTCGCCTGCCCTTGACATGCACGGCATGTGCTGTTATATATAAACTAGGAGCTGAAGGCTTAAAAATCGAGCCTTCAGCCCCATCCATTATCATAGAAAATCTAATTTACAGAGATTTCTTCACGCACTCATCGTTTGGTTTATGAGGTTTTTGATGCCCAAATTTTTGTGAAATCTTGTAAGGGGCATTATAATGACTGATGTAGGAAAAGCAATGAATATGATTACCAGATGAGGGCGCTGCTCCATAGGTAAATAGTCACCTATGGAGCAGCGCGCTATTTTTATGTCCTAAAAACAAAAAAGCAGGAGCAGAACAGCAAAATTAACCTATTTTGGTACAAAATTAACAAAAATGGTGGAAAATTTTATGATACAATTATATGAAAGGAACGCACATTTAGCATCTTTAATAAGAGAATATCAAAACAGGAGTAAAAGGACATATGAAAAAACGAAAGGGAAATTTTTCATTTAAAATCATGGCAGCGCTGCTTGCAGTGGTATTGGTTGTCGGGGGAGTAATGGAAATATCCCCATCGGTGGTGAATGCGGCGGGTACAGTAGATGTGAAGATAAAGATAACAATAGTGGGATATGACGGAAACGACCCGACTGTCTTAGGGGCTGTCACGTTGAAAAATCTGATGACAGATGAGGAATGGACAGATGTTACAATGGACGGCAATGTAATTATATGCGAGGCGCTGGGCGCTTCTCCGGGAACCTACCAGTGCATGATAGATGGGATAGCATTTGGATATCAGACGCCTTGTGTGGCTGATTCCGGCATAACCATGCCTTATACTTTTTACGCTGTGCATTTTATGAATGGAACAGAAGTATATGAAACAAAATATGTTTCAAAAAATAACCATATCAATTTCCCAAACACAGTGACAGCGCCTGCTGTGCCCCCTGAAAAAGAAGGCTATGACTTTGCAGGTTGGGTGACGGCGGAGGGAGGCAGCGAAGCGTTTGACTTTGCCAGCCCCATTACGGAAGTGACAACGATTTATGCCTCATGGACGGAGAAGGTGGAGGCTCCTGTAATCACCGATTATCCTGAAATAATCGGATGCGATTCAACGGCAAACGAATCTGTTTCCGTGACAGCAACGGGAAAGAACTTAAGTTACCAGTGGCAGGTTAACAGAAATGACGGCAGCGGATTTGTGAATATATCCGGGGAAACTGCTGCCACAATCAGTGTTAATAAACCCCGGGAGGAGGATGATGGGCATCTGTACAGATGCATAGTATCTAATAAAGCGGGAAGAGCAGAGACAGACGGCATAGAGTTGGTTGTGTATGACGTCAGGGCAAAAAAGGCAAAAGAGAAAATAGAGGAAGCGCTGGAAGGGATGGCGGTATCCAACGACACCAGCGAGGATGACATCCGGAGTTTGATAGACAGGGCATTGAACAGTGCGGGTATTTCCAGAGTGGATACAACCATAAATGATTTCAAAAACACCCCGGCGGCTGGAGTGACGTCAGGAAAAGTGACCGGGCAAATCGAGGTTAGCTGCAATGGCAGAAGAGAGAGTGTTTTAATTGATAAAACAATTATGGGCCATGTGCACAGCCCGGGAAGCGAGTGGAAGAGTAATGAAACCAGCCACTGGCATGAATGCGCCTGCGGGAACCGCACGGATGAGGCTGCCCATACCGAGGACAGCGGCACGGAAGTAAAAGCGCCCACGGCGACGGAAGCGGGGGAGAAGCAGTTTCATTGCAGTGTCTGCGGTTATCTGACGAGGACGGAGTCCATACCTGCCACGGGAAGCGGCGAAAATCCGGGTGAAGAGACCGGAAGCGGTAACGGGGATACAGGCGGAGATGCTGGAGGCAGTGCTGTCCCCAATGCGTCTGGCACGGCAGCGGGAGAACTTCATAAAGAGGTAGCAAAAGGGGAAAATGCCCCTGAAACCACCATATCCATGTCGGGAACTGATTTGGCAAATGTCATTTTAACGGAGGAGGAAAGACAGCAGGCACAAAACGGACTGAACATTAAGATTATCCTGACCGTGACAGATGCAGGGGACAGTGTGAGTGAGGAAGATAAAATGGCTGCCGAGGGCGCTCTTGGAAGCTATGAGATGGGGCAGTACCTCGATATCAGTCTTTTTAAGGTGGTCGGGGAAACCCAGAACAGGATAACGGAAACCGCGGGCATGATTCAGATTACGCTTGCCGTGCCGGAAGGCTTGAAAAACACTGACAGCGCCAGACAGAGGGAGTACACGGTTATCCGCGTGCATAACGGGGAAACGCAGGTTCTGGCGGACAAGGACAACGACGAGGATACCATAACCATAGAAACAGACCGGTTTTCTACATATGCCTTGGCATACAAGGACTCTCCGGCTGAAACCGGCAATGAGAAGGACAGTGAGCCTAAAACAGGGGATGGCGAGCCAGTAAGATTGTATGCGACACTCGCGATGATAGCGGGCTTCGCTTATCTGCTGCTTTACTTTGCAGACAGCGCGCACGGCATGACTGAGAAAGAAAAGAGGGAGCTTGTGGAAAGGATTATCCACTGGGCGCACCGCGGCGGGCGTGTACGCAGGCTTCCTGCCCTGACGGCAATTTTACTGCTTCTGGTATATTATCACGGCATCGGCAAAAAAGCGGCTGTGAGATGGCAGAAGGTTTGAGAGTAATATTTGTGAAAAAGTAATGTTTGTGAGGAATAAATCAATTATCTTGTCCATATACTTTAGTAGTTCATTTCAGGAGGAAAGATATGGCAAGAGGACAAAGAAAGCCGATAGAGGAAAAGATTCGTGAAAAAGAAGAACTGATTGCGGGACTAAAGGAAAGGCTCCATGCGGAAGAAAAGGAACTGGCAGAGTTGAAAAAGGAGAAACGCAGCAGGGAAATTGAAACGATTACTTTGATGCTGGAGGAGGCCGACATCAGTATTGATGAGGCAAGGGAAATTATTGCACAGCATGTATCCGGTATTGCGGTATAGGCGCCGGATGCATAAAACGGAAGTGCTGTAGATGTCCTGACGGATATCTGCGGCATTTCTGCATGTGGCTATATCTTCTCCGGTTTGGCGTCCGTTCTGGTACAAGCATACGGAAACGAAAGCAAAAAGGTATTGACAATACAGGAAAACAAGGGGATAGTGGTAATAATAATACTAGAAAGAATGAGGTGATGTTATGCGGATAGGAATGGGATATGATGTACACCGGCTCACAGAAAACAGGGCGCTGGTTTTGGGCGGGGTCACAATACCATATGAGAAAGGATTGTTGGGACATTCGGATGCGGATGTGCTGCTGCATGCCATCATGGACGCGCTGTTAGGGGCCGCCGCCTTGGGGGATATCGGGAAACAGTTTCCTGATACGGAGCCTGCGTACAAGGGAATTTCCTCCCTGACGCTGTTAAAAAAGGTCGGCGAATTGTTGGAGGACAACTGTTTTCTCATAGAAAATATAGATGCGACTATTATTGCGCAGGCGCCTAAGATGCGTCCTTATATAGAATCCATGCAGGAAAATATCGCGCAAGCGCTTGGTATTGAAATGATGCAGGTAAATGTAAAAGCGACTACAGAGGAAGGCCTGGGCTTTACCGGCGCGGGCGAGGGGATTGCCGCCCAGGCCATCTGTATGCTGAACACACCAAGGGAGTTATATGCGGCGGATGTTACAAATGAGGAAGGCAGGGAAGAGGGCCGTTGCACGGGATGTCCGGGCTGTAATAAAGGATAATAGGAATCATCCCCGGAGGTTTCATATTCTGCCTGCCGGGGCTGCCGCCATGCAGAATATGGAGATTACGGGAATAATCCATGTTGACAAAAAGGGGATTTTTGCTTATTCTACTAATAGTGATACAGAAAGGGCGGTAAATTCATCTGTCTGGGGTGGGTTTATCCCTTTTTTATCGGAATGGAGGATATCATGGACAATAAACTGACGCTCTACAATTCCCTGAGCAAAAAGGAAGAATTGTTTGTACCGAACGAGGACGGGAAGGTCGCAATGTATACCTGCGGACCGACCGTATACCATTTTGCACATATCGGCAATCTGCGCAGTTACATTATGGAGGATTTGCTGGAAAAAACATTGCGTTATCTGGGGTATGATGTAAAGCGCGTCATGAATATCACGGATGTAGGTCATCTTTCCAGCGATGCGGACACCGGGGAAGATAAGATGTTAAAGGGGGCGAAAAGGGAGCATAAGACCGTCATGGAAATTGCAAGATTTTATACGGACGCTTTCTTTGACGACTGCCGTAAGCTCAATATAAAGCGTCCCGATGTGGTGGAGCCTGCCACGAACTGCATAGCGGAATTTATCCATATGATTCAGGTTTTGTTGGAAAAGGGCTATGCCTATGAGATGGGCGGGAATATTTATTTTGATACCTCAAAGCTGGAAAACTACCATATCTTTTCCGGGCAGAGCGAGGAGGAGCTTTTGGTCGGCGTGCGGGACGATGTGGAGGAGGACGCCAACAAGAAAAACAAGAGCGACTTTGTGCTTTGGTTTACCAAGTCCAAGTTTGAGGACCAGGAATTAAAATGGGAAAGCCCGTGGGGGCTGGGGTATCCCGGCTGGCATATCGAATGCTCCTGCATCAGCATGAAGCATCTGGGCGAATATATGGATATACATTGCGGCGGCGTGGACAATATTTTTCCCCACCACACCAATGAAATTGCCCAGAGCGAGGCGTATCTCGGACATAAATGGTGCAATTACTGGTTCCATGTCCATCACCTGAACGACAAAACCGGCAAGATGAGCAAATCAAAGGGGGATTTCCTGACGGTTTCCCTGTTGGAGAAAAAGGGATATAATCCTCTGGTTTACAGATTGTTCTGCTTACAGTCCCATTACCGCAAGCCGCTGGAGTTTTCCTATGAAGTGCTGGATAACATGACGAATGTATACAATAAGCTGGTAAAACGGATTGCAGAACTGGACGATGAGGGGGCGGTAGAGCAGGAGAAGTTTGATGCCTTCAAAAAACGTTTTGAAGACGCGCTTTGCAATGACATCAATTCCTCCATGGCAATTACGGTTTTATATGAAATGTTAAAGGCGGACATGAATGACAAAACCAAGCGGGAGCTGGCAAAGAGTTTTGATGAAGTGCTTTCCCTTGATTTGTGCAGCGCAGGCGCGGCAAAAGAGGAAGAAGCGGATGAAGCGCTTGTTCGTCATGTCATGGAAAAGATTGAAGAGAGAAAAGCGGCAAAGAAGGAAAAGGATTTTGCAAAGGCAGACGCCATCCGGGCAGAGCTTCTTGCAGAAGGCATAGTACTGGAGGATACCAGAGAGGGCGTAAAATGGAAGAAGGTCTGAGCCTGCTTTCCCTGATTAATAACAGCTTTGATGTAAAAGAGGTGGATGTGCGGACATATTCACCTCTTACGCTGGCTTTTATCGGGGACGGCATTTACGACATTATCATAAGGACAGTAATCGTGGAGCGTTCCAACAGGCCGGTCAATGAACTGCACAGGAGAACCAGCAGGTTTGTCAAGGCAAACACCCAGGCGCTTATGATTCAGGCGCTGATTCCCTTCCTTACCGAGGAGGAGGAGGCAGTCTATAAACGGGGCCGCAATGCAAAGTCCCATACAACGGCCAAAAATGCCAGCCTGATGGATTACCGTATGGCAACGGGATTTGAAGCGCTTATCGGCTGCCTTTACCTGCAGGATAAGACGGAAAGGATTCTGGAACTGGTAAAAAGGGGATTGGCGGAAATTGGCATGGAATTGTGAGGGAAGACAGGCACGGAAAGGAGCGTATATGGGATACGAAGAATTTACAATTGAGGGCAGAAATGCCGTAATGGAGGCTTTTCGTGCCGGAAAGCCGATTGACAAGTTGTATGTACTGGACGGCTGTCAGGACGGGCCGGTGATATCTATCAAAAGGGAGGCAAAGAAAAAAGGCACTATCATGAAGTTTGTTGCCAAAGAGCGTCTGGACCAGATGTCTGAGACAGGGAAACATCAGGGCGTGATTGCCGTGGCCGCTGCTTACTCTTACGTTGAAGTGGAGGATATCCTCAAAGCGGCAAGGGACAAAGGGGAAGCGCCGTTTCTTTTTTTGCTGGACGGCATAGAAGACCCGCACAATCTGGGCGCCATTATCCGTACCGCCAACCTTTGCGGCGCGCATGGGGTGATTATCCCCAAGAACCGTGCGGTAGGGCTTACAGCCGCAGTGGCAAGGACATCCGCAGGCGCGCTGAATTATACGCCTGTGGCAAGGGTCACTAACCTGTCCAGGGCGATAGAGGATTTGAAAAAAGAAGGCATCTGGTTTGTGTGCGCTGACATGGACGGAACCGTTATGTATGATTTGGATTTAAAAGGCCCTATCGGGCTGGTGATTGGCAATGAAGGCGAAGGCGTGGGAAGGCTTGTAAAAGAAAGCTGTGATTTGGCGGCGTCCATTCCCATGCATGGAGATATTGATTCCCTCAATGCTTCTGTGGCGGCAGGCGTGCTGGCTTATGAAATCGTAAGGCAGAGAATGAGGGGATGACGAAAGGTTTGAGCGATGCAGGATTATGAACAGGCTACGGATGAAGAACTGATAGACCGTCTGCGGGAGGGCGACGGCAGGGTCACGGATTTTATCATGGAAAAATATAAGCATCTGGTTCGCAGCAAAGCAGGCTCCATGTATATTTTGGGGGCTGACAGGGACGATTTAATCCAGGAAGGCATGATTGGACTGTTTAAGGCAATCCGGGATTATGACAGCGGACGGGATGCCAGTTTTTTCACGTTTGCCGAGCTGTGCATCAGCAGGCAGATGTATTCGGCAGTGCAGGCGGCGGGCCGTATGAAGCATATACCGCTCAATTCCTACATATCTTTATATGGCAATGGCACGGAGCATGGCGATGAAGAAGAAAACGGCATCTTAAGCGTACTGGCTGACCACGGATTGAATCCCGAGGATTTGGTCATCGACAGGGAGAATGTGGAACTGCTGGAAAAACAGATGGAACAGGAGTTAAGCAGCTTTGAAAAACAGGTTCTGGATTTATACATAACAGGAATGAGTTACACCCAGATTGCCAAAGTGCTTGGCAGGGATGAAAAGTCCACGGACAACGCCTTACAGCGCCTGAAAGCCAAGATTAAAAAAATGATAGTAAAATAAAGCGGTCCCTATTTTTCCTGCGTTTTCACATTTTGCATTGCGGCAGCTCCAGCCACGGCGTGCATTTGATTCCATAAAGGACCGTGTAAAAACGCTGGCATTTGGATACCGTATTGTGGTATCCTATGTGCCACTGCGTTTTTACCCGAGCGGGAGCGCGTCCTGTTGGAACAAATGCACGCCGTGGCTGGGGCTGCCGCAATGCAAAATGCGGATAATCTACTACATTTTTTTATTTAAAATTCAAAAAAGGTATGGTATAATGTCCACGTAAGCAATGAGCAGTGCCAAAATGCAAGAGGCAAAAACGGCAGCTTGCTGACGGTTTTTGCAACTTGCATTTTGATAGGGCTAGTTAAAAATTACTGACGGGGGTGAGGATTTTATGCAGCCGGAATACACAAAGTTAAAGGTAAACAACGAAATTGAACTTTGTGAAACCATGGATATGGAAATCAAGCAAAAGATAGAACGCATTTTGTTACGAAACCGTATTTCTTATTGTATCAAATGGTACAAACAGGGTCTTTTCAGGCGCAATAAAAATGTCTGCATCTTTTGTGTGAATGACAGCGTTAAGGATGATGCGGAGCAGTTTATACGCGCCATTGAAAAGAACGTGGATGACAAAGTAAAGTTCCTGATGCGGAGGTCAGAAGAAAGCTTTTTTTAACCGGCCGGAAAGTAAAGTACAGCCTATTTCTCATTTATGACGGAGTAGGCTTTTGCTTTGGAAATAAACAGATTGAAAATGCGGGAGAGGAATATTATGGAAGCATACAGTGTATTTAAAGACTTGGCTATTATTATTGTATTTGCAAAGTTTTTCGGGATTTTGGCAAGGAAATGTAAAGCGCCGCAGGTGGTAGGAGAGATTATTGCCGGGCTTTTGATTGGTCCCAGTATCCTGGGGCTTGTGGAGCAGACCGAATTTCTGGCGGAGATGGCGGAGATTGGCGTTATCCTGCTGATGTTTTCAGCCGGACTGGAAACAAATTTAAAGGACTTGCTGAAGACGGGACCGAAGGCTTTTTTGATTGCATGCGCAGGCGTATTTGTCCCTCTGGTAGGCGGGGCATTGCTCTATATGGGATTTTACGGCGCAGCGCCGTGGGGTTCCGAAGCGTTTTATAAGGCGGTGTTTGTAGGCACCATCCTTACGGCGACGTCCGTCAGCATCACTGTGGAAGCATTGAAGGAAATGGGAAAACTGAAAGGAAAAGTGGGAACCACCATTTTAAGCGCTGCCATTATAGATGATGTCATCGGTATCGTTGTGCTTACTTTTGTGATTGGCTTTAAAAAGCCGGAACAGAGTCCCCTTAAGGTGATGGGCAGCACCGTTTTGTTTTTTGTTTTTGCATTTGTGGTGGGTATTATTATTTACAAGATATTCAAGAAGGTGGACAGCAGGTATCCGCATACCAGAAGGATACCGATTATCGGGTTTGCCCTGTGTCTGGCATTTGCGTATATTGCAGAGAAGTATTTCGGCATAGCGGATATCACAGGCGCATATGTGGCGGGTATTATCCTTTGTTCTATTCAGGACTCCAATTATATTGCGGAAAAAATGGATACCAATTCCTATATGCTGTTCGGTCCCGTGTTTTTTGCGAGTATCGGGTTGAAGACCAATATAGAAAGCACAACGGGCGCCATACTTCTTTTCTCGGCATGTTTTGTGCTGGTGGGACTGGTTACCAAGATTATCGGATGCGGCCTGATGTCAAGGCTGTGCGGCTTTAAGGGTGTGGACAGCTTAAAGATTGGCGTGGGTATGATGACAAGGGGTGAGGTGGCGCTGATTGTTGCCCAAAAGGGATTGTCTGCAGGATTGCTTACTCCGGTATATTTTACCTCCGTTATTTTGCTGATAATCGTATCCAGCATTGCAACGCCCATAATATTAAAGATTTTATATGCCAAAGAACCAAAGCAGGAAGAGGCGCAGGCATAAGATGACGCGGCATGATACATAAACTGCGGTACACAAAAAAGGTGTGCCGCAGTTTATTTTTTTTTAATAAAAAAATAGAAGGGCTTTATTGACATTATAAAAACTGGTGTTTATAATCGACAACGTAAGACCGACCAGCGGGTCGGAAAGTGCGTATCGGGAAGATATATTTTGACGGAAAATATCAGTTTGTGAAAGGCTTGGGCAGAATATGTTATCTAAATTCAGTGTAAAAAAACCGTATACCGTGTTGGTGGGAGTGGTACTGGCAGTGGTGCTGGGCATTGTTTCTTTTACGAAAATGACTGCAGATTTGCTGCCGGACATCAGCCTGCCGTATGTGATTGTGATGACGACATATGTGGGCGCCAGCCCTGAAACCGTGGAGATGGCCGTTACCAAGCCGATTGAGTCATCCATGGCAACCGTCAGCAACATAGAAAGCATCAGTTCCGTTTCCAGTGAAAACTATTCGATGGTGATTCTGGAGTTTTCACAGACGGCAAATATGGATTCTGTATCATTGGAAATCAGGGAAAATCTGGACCAGCTGACCAGTTACTGGACGGATGATTTGATTGGAAATCCTATTATCATGAAACTGAATCCTGACATGATGCCCGTCATGATTGCGGCTGCCGGTGTGGAGGGCATGAGCGTGGCTGAGGTCAGCGCATATGTGGAGGAATCCATTGTGCCGGAACTGGAAAGCATCGAAGGAGTGGCTTCCGTAAATGCCACCGGACTGATAGAGGAAAGTGTAAACGTCATTATCAGGCAGGATAAAATAGAGGCGGTCAATGCACAGATTCGGGCAGCCATCGACGAGCAGATGTCGGACGCCGAGAAAGAACTTGCCGACGGCAAAGCAGATATTTATGATGGTCTCGATAAAATAAAGGATGGCAAAAATGAACTGGCAAACGGCCAGTCTGAGCTGGACAGCGGCAAGGCTGAACTGGCAAACGGCAAGACGGAACTGGAGAATAAGCAGAATGATACCATCAACCAGCTTGCGGATGCGAAGACCAAATTGCTTACAGCCAAGGCGGATTTGGAAACGTTAAAGACCACAGCCATGGCAGATATTACCATGCTGGAGCAGATGACGGCGGGACTGGCGCAGTTGGATGCCGGGAAGGCGCAGCTGGAGCAGGCAAGTGCGGCATTGGATGGAATGGATAACCAGATTGTTCAATTGGAAGGCGCTTATGGCATGGTTTCAGGAATGGGAAGCGATGCAATTGCCCAGTTTAAGGAGCAAACGCTTTCTTCAGGAATATTGCCGCAGGATTTGGCAGACAGTCTGGCAGCGTTTGACTGGGAAACCCAGTTTGGCGCAGGCGCTGCCGCAGGGGATACATCGTCGGTCTGCGGAACTTTACGCACATATGTCCAGACGCAGAAAACAGCATTGGAAAACCAGATGAATGCTTTGGAACAGCAACGGGAGTCTTTGGAAGAAAGCATAGCGGTGAAATCCCTCTGCACCACTTATGATGCAGCGGCAACCGCCAATTACATAAACACTTTAAAGGCACAGCTGGAAACCTACAACAAGAATCTGGCGGAAATAGACAATCAGCTGACTGCCCTTTCAAAAGGAGAAACGACGGCTGTCATCGGGTTTGCCAACGGCATGACCCAGATTACCATGGGGGAATCCCAGTTAAATTCCGCGCAGGAGAGTCTTGATTCGGCAAAGGCGGATTTGGAAAGTACGGAAGAACAGCTTCAGGACGCGCTGGAGCAGATTGCTGATGGGGAAGAACAGCTTGAGGAAGCAAGACAGGAAGCCTATGACAAAGCCGATATGGAAAATGTATTGACGGTGGATACTGTTTCCCAGCTTCTTGCGGCACAGAATTTTTCCATGCCGGCAGGATATGTGACGGAAGACGGCGTTTCCTATATGGTGAGGGTGGGGGATAAACCCAAAACCGCACAGGAGATGGAAAACCTTCCGCTCTTAAACCTGTATATGGAGGGCGTGGATGTCATTACGCTGGCTGACGTGGCAGATGTATTTTACGTGGACAATTCGGATGAAGTGTACGCCAACGTTAACGGTACGTCAGGCGTTATGCTCACCATTCAGAAACAAACCGGCTATTCTACCGGAGAAGTGTCCGACAGGCTTGCGGCGCGTTTCGCAGAATTGATGGCGGAAAACGTGGATTTAAGCATGATTACCCTGATGGACCAGGGCATTTATATAGATTTGGTGATGGATTCCATTACCGGCAATGTGGTTTCGGGCGCATTGCTGGCTGTTTTGATACTATTGCTGTTTTTAAAGGATTTACGCCCGACGCTGGTGGTGGCCTTTTCCATCCCCATCAGTCTGGTTACTGCCATCGTATGCATGTATTTCAGCGGAGTGACGTTGAATGTGATTTCCCTTTCCGGGCTGGCGCTGGGTGTCGGGATGCTGGTGGATAATTCCATCGTGGTTATTGAAAATATCTACAGGATGCGGAGTGAAGGGCGTGCGACAAGGGAAGCGGCCATTGACGGGGCAAAAGAGGTGGCAGGCGCGATTCTGGCTTCCACCCTGACGACAGTCTGCGTATTTTTGCCCATCGTATTTACCGAGGGCATTACCCGACAGCTGTTTGTAGATATGGGTCTGACAATCGCTTATTCTTTGCTTGCCAGTCTGGTGGTCGCATTAACGGTGGTTCCCGCCATGTCCTCCAAGATGCTGACAAGGACGAAGGAAAAGAAAGAAGGGAAGTTTTTCGGCGGTTTCGTGAAGGGCTATGAAAAGCTGCTGAAAGTTTCCTTAAAAGGAAAACCGCTGGTTCTGCTTTTGACCGTTATCCTGCTTGTTGTCAGTGCGGCGGCTGCCATATCCAACGGTACGGCTTTTATGGCCGATATGGACAGTACCCAGTTGACCGTCAGTGTGAAGCTTTCAGAGGACGCCGTCCTTGCGGATACGAAGGAGGTAACCGATGAAGTGGTACGCCGGATTCAGGAAATAGAGGATATCCAGGATGTGGGCGCCATGCAGGGCGGTTCTTCCATGTCCATGCTTATGGGCGCTTCCGGCAGCAGTAATGCGGCGGATATCTATGTGACCACAAAAGACGATAAGACGATGACAAATGATGAGATTGCGGACATTATTCTGGAAAGAACAGCGGATTTGGAAGCGGAAATCAGTGTGGATACTTCCAGCATGGATATGTCTGCCATGGGCGGCAGCGGCATCACGATACAGGTGGAAGGCAGGGATTTGGATACTTTACAGGAAGTGGCGGCAAAGGTGGCTGAAATAGTGGCAGGAGTGGAAGGAACAGCGGAGGTTTCAAGTGGCATGGAGGACGCCAAGGAGGAACTTCGTATTCTGGTGAACCGGGACGCGGCAATGGAATATGGGTTGACGGTGGCGCAGGTATATGCCGAAATTGCAGAAAAGCTGGCGGAAAACAGTGCGGCCACAACGCTGGTGGCGCAGGATAAGGATTACAGCGTTTATGTACTCAATGCAGCGGACGAGGCATTGACAAGGGAACTGCTCAAGACGCTTGCGATAGAAGGAACCGGAGAAGACGGGGAAACCGTGGAGGTGCCGTTTGCGGAAATTGCCGATTTTAAAAAGGCACAGAGCCTGAATGCCATCAGACGTTCGGACCAGACCCGCTATCTGTCTGTATCCGCTTCGATAGCGGACGGCTACAATGTGGGCAAGGTGTCCGGGGAAGTGGAAAAGGCGCTGGCAGGCTATCAGCTACCGGAGGGTTGTAAGCTGGTATTTGCAGGGGAAAATGAAATGATTAACGACGCCATGGAGCAGGTGGGACTGATGCTGCTGTTGGCTCTGGTTTTCATGTACCTGATTATGGTGGCGCAGTTCCAGTCGCTGTTATCTCCGTTTATCATCATGTTTACCATTCCGCTTGCTTTTACGGGAGGTTTGTTCGGCCTGTTCTTTACGGGCAGCGAGGTCAGCGTCATTGCCCTGATAGGCTTTGTCATGCTGTCCGGTATCATTGTAAATAACGGTATTGTGCTGATTGACTATATGAACCAGCTTCGCGCTTCGGGAATGGAAAAGAAAGAAGCGATTCTGGAAGCCGGACGTACAAGACTTCGTCCCGTTCTGATGACGGCGCTTACCACGATTCTGGCATTATCCTCCATGGTGTTCAGCAAGGACATGGGCGCAGAGATGATGAAGCCCATGGCTATCGTGACGATTGGCGGACTGGTGTACGGTACTTTGCTCACCCTCGTCGTCATACCCTGCATCTATGATTTGTTTATGCGGGAAAAGAAAAATGCAAAAGTAAAGAAAGTGAAGGAAAAAGGAAAATTCATGCGGGGAAAGAAACGTCCGGTTGACCGGGAGGATGAAAAGTAATGGGTAAAATCACAGGAAAAGAGCAAAGAGGGGAACTGCCCCAAAAGGTTCTGGCTATGTATGGGGCGGTCATGCGGCTGATGGAGGAGGGAGCCGATATTGCCAACCTGAAGGTATCAGATATCACGGAAAAAGCCGGAATCGGAAAAGGCACGGCATACGATTATTTTGATACAAGGGAAGACATTATCGTGTTTGCAATCCTGTATTATATGGAAGAGTCTTTTGAAAATCTGGAAAAGAAGATATGGGAAAAAGAAAATTTTGTAGCGCGCATCAGGTACGGACTTGCATCAGTGGATTCCCAGATGTCGCAAGGCGTCTGTGCGCTTCGCTTCATAAACCTTTTATTTGAATCGTCTAAGATAGGGCAGCGTCTCGGGGAGATTCTCAGGGAACGCAGCAAGGCAGGCAACTGCCAGCCCCTTCTCCTTGGCAGACGTTTGATTGAGAGAGGTATTCAGGACGGCGAAATCCGTTCGGATTTGCCCATCAGCTATATGACATACATGCTGGTTGTAAAGTTTTTTGCCTATCTGGCTTTTGTAGTGAGCGGCCGGGAAAACAAGGAGGGCATGGAGGCCATATTCGGCGGGGAAAGCAGTATGCCCTGTGAAGAATTTGGAAATCTGGTAATCAGGGGAATTATGGAGGAACTGGGGGCGCGGGAGTGTTAACGCGTCCTGTTGGGACAAATGCACGCTCCTGCAGCCGTCATACAAAATACGGAAACCGAATAAAAAAACATTGACAAGACATTTTTCTCCGTGTTACAATAGCATACGGTGATTGCAGGAGGGTTGTCCTGTAAAGCTGTGCTGCTGTGGCTCAGTCGGTAGAGCGTCGCATTGGTAGTGCGGAGGTCACGGGTCCGATTCCCGTCAGCAGCTTAGAAAAAAGTCCTTGTATTTCAAGGGCTTTTTTTGTTGTTCAAAACCTTAATTTTCCCATCATCAAAGGCACTGGGCGATAGATTAGGAATTTTGTTTAGGTGTGATTTTCGTCATATTTTTAGATTCCAGCATGGCATAAAAAGCGGAACCAAGTTTTGTAGTGTGTATTCTTTGTGCAGTAGTGTTTGGTAATTTTACTCGTTCCATAAAATCGAAACTAACATAGTATGGCAAAATATGATAAAAAACATATGTCTCAAAATCAGAACTTCTATCAGTATTTGATATACCGGTAACCAAAAAATCGAAATAGGAAATAAAAAATTTAAGTGCATTTATTGTACAATTTTCTTGAGTTTCTGTAAATTCAGATGGAATTTCAAATATTTTATTTTCGAGTAATATCACTAATTCGTCAAAAGAATAGTTGCCAAATTGTTCTTTTGTTTTTGCGCTTGATTGTCCTTGAAGTTTTTGTATCTGTCTATTAAGTAAATTTATTTCTTTTAGCAAAGCGTTATTTTCTTTTATCAGTTCAGTAGTATCATTCTCTCTGGTATTGCGAATCCAACCTATTAATTTATAGTCACGAATAAATTCATTTAGAGTTGTATGTATGGCAATTTTAATATCTTTGCAATCGTCAACTTCACGAATGATTTTTGACATTACAAATAATTTAAAAGCTTGGTATTTGTCAGGTGCTTTTTGTTCCATCACGTTAGGTAGTTTAAGCATATTAATTTTAGAAGTTAAAAAGGTATCACTTAATACAACCGCAAAAACCGGAATATTCTTACTTAAAGCATATTCATATTCAAGCTGGGTATAACTTTTACCGGAGTTGGTTTCTATAGAGCCATAACGACCACCAAGAATAAGCATATATACATCAGATTCATCAATCCATTTATAGATTGTCTTTAATTGAGACTCATTTCCTGCCTTAAATAATTCCATACCGGCAGGAATATGACCGGCGTCAAGAATCGCTTCAACAGCGGCTTGCCGCTCTTCGATGATTTAATGGCTTTCTTTCAATCAGAGCGTATTATGTGAAATTTGTGTGTTGTATTCAAAAAAAAACAGAAATAATAAGTGAAACATTGTTATTAAGGATAAAATTTTATTGTGGAGGTAAGCGTCATTGAAAAATTCAAAAGATGTGGAAAGATTATATCAAAACTATGTCCGATATCGGTCGGGGGATAAATCGGCACTGGATGAAATATTTATGGAAGTTGGTAAAAATGTAAATGAGACTAGCCGGATAGTGGAGTTAGAAGAAGAATATAAACTGTCCCATACGGACAATATTTTGGATGTGGGATTAGTTCAGGATGAAATAGAATACAGGCGTAATAAACGTAAGTTAAAAGTGATATTTTCCTTTCCCTGTTTAAATCATATGGCAAGAAAAGCAAAATATTATTATAGCAGAAAACATATTTTTACAGGTTATGAGAATGGGAAAAAAGTAGATGCCCGCGGATATAAAAAATATCATGAGGGGGAGTACGATACTTTTGATTTGGAAGGGGAAATGCAGGAAATTCTAATTAAATTATTTCTGGGCAGGCTTTCAGGAAGCAGTGTCAATATTACAGATGGAGTTACATTATTGCAAAACATTAAATATTACCTGACGAAAGAAATGGAAAACAGTAATAAATTTTTGTGTAGGAATGTACCGGAAACATATACAGATGTGAAAAATGGGGAGGAAATATCATTTTTTGACCAGCACTCGAAATTGACATGGATTCAGTCTGAGAACAAGATATCAAGGGTACTTCCATACACAGATTATTTAGAATGGTTAAAAAGAAATGACGTCCGGAAACTTTTTAAAGAAAATGCCTGCGACATCAAGGCTATTATTGAAACCATCATGAATTGTAAAGAAACCTTTGAAACGAATAAAGAGGGAAACATAGAGTCAGGACCCGGTATGCGTCTTGTAACACAGAAAATGTTACATGAAATAATCAAATACAGGCACAAAATCAATATTGAACAGGAAAATATATCGAAAGATTTGGAGCTTATAGAACGACGTTTGTTAAATCATTTGTTCTATTCGTTAAATTTTAGAATTGGAAAAGCGGAAAGCGGGAAGATTTATGAAAAGGAATCTGAACGTTTTTTGTACGAACTGGAAAGAAAAGCATTTATTAAAATATTTAGCAGTATAAGTTGTGAAATATATGATAAAAGTATAAAATTTATCAATAATAACGATTTTGACGACTATTTCAGAATAATAAAAAAATATGAAGATACGGTTACAAATATTGTTTCTCTTGAAAAGGGGAAAAAGAAGTATGATATGGTCAACCTGATATCGGAAAAGGATAATGATTTAGTGAATGATAAAAGGGAAGCACTGCTTACTATAGCGAAAACAGTAATAGCATATTACCAAAATCAAGAAGAAGAATATGAAACAAATGAATTAGGCAATTATAAACCAGGTAAATTGATTAATTGGGAGAAAGGATACTGGGAGGCTGAGTTAGAAGATGAATTTTTGAATATTAAATTCTGGTCAAATAAAAATGTGAAAAAACCAATCCTACACAGCATAAACAAAGAGAAATTAAAGGTTTATTGTGGGTATATGAAATTTTATTTTTGCAATGTAGAAAATAAAGTGTATTATAGAGTACCTAAAGACAGACGCATTATTAGTAGGGCAAATAAAAATCATGAAATTTTTATATATAATGTTAGCTAAAAAGGTGCATTTACTTACATAATCTAATATATATAAGCAGAGGGACAAGATTGGTTTTTGCGCTTCCAATGTGTATACAATCGACAGAAAATACGTTCGATAATAATAATGAAATTGCTTGCAAACAAGAAAATCATATAGTACTATGAATATAGTCAGAAAAAAAGATAATGAGGGGGGTGTAGATATGGGGCAGGATAATGTAAAATGTCCAAAGTGCGGCAGCAGTTACAATAGGATGTATCTAATGGGAAAGCAGGGCAACGCTGATGTGTGTCCGTTATGCGGTGCAGAGATGCAGAACAAAGAGGAACACCCGGATTGGATTACGTGGTATTATTATGGACATAAAAGTGACAATGGGAAAACAGCTAGTTTAAGAGATGAGCCAATAGACTTGAATGAACACGGAGATAAATTTTTTCTTATTAAAGAATTCAAAGCACCGCCGGAATCCCAATGCGGGCTTGATGAAGTAAAAAGAATACTGCGCACCTATGTACCCGATGCATTTGCGGAACCCAAGGAAGCGCCAAAAGTAAGTTGTCCTTATTGTTTCAGCAGTGAGGTGCAAATAGTTCCAAAGAAGTTTAGTTTGCTGACGGGTTTTGCAACTAACCAATTCCAAAGAGTATGCCTCAGGTGTAAAAGGAAATTTTGAAAATGAAATATGGAACAACAATGAGTTTATGATTGAACTTATAGCGAAACTAGGAGGGTAGATAGGAGGAAGAAAATATGTTCGATAATTATAATGAAATTGCTTGCAAACAAGAAAATCATATAGTACTATGAATATAGTCACAAAAAAAGGTAATAAGGGGGGGTAGATATGGGGCAGGATAATGTAAAATGTCCAAAGTGCGGTAGCAGTTACAATAGGATGTTTCTAATGGGAAAGCAGGGTAACACTGATGTGTGTCCGTTATGCGGTGCAGAGATGCAGAACGAAGAGGAACACCCGGATTGGATTACGTGGTATTATTACAAAGATGAAGAAACACAATGCTTTACTTTAAGAGATAAGCCTGTTGACTTGGAAAAGTGGACAGATACAAAACTTATCAAAGAATTCAAAGCACCGCCGGAATCCCAATGTGGGCTTGATGAAGTAAAAAGAATATTGCGCACCTATGTACCTGATGCATTTGCAGAACCTAAGGAAGCGCCTAAAGTAAGTTGTCCTTATTGTTTCAGCAGTGAGGTGCAAATAGTCCCAAAGAAGTTTAGTTTGCTGACAGGTTTTGCAACTAACCAATTCCAAAGAGTATGTCTCAGGTGTAAAAGGAAATTTTGAAAATGAAATATGGAACAACAAATGATTTTAAGAGAGAGGTTGCCAATGTAATCTCTCTTTTATTATGTCTTAATTTAAGGAGGAAACCATTTTGAACAACAATGAATTTATGATTGAACTTATAGCGAAACTTCAACAAGCAAAGTCAAAAAAGCAAATCAATACGGACATCCGGCAGCTTGAGAAAACCATTCACATGTTAAGGCTTACAGGGACGCTGGCAAAGGGAAATACGAAAAAAGAAATCAATCAATATGTTAAGGAGTTGGAAACAAAACTCAGTTATGTAAAATTAAAGGCAAAGCTTGACGGCAAAAATCTTAAAAGGGAAATTGACAATACGCTGCATAATATGACCTTTAATGAAATGGATGCATTAAAAATAGACGGTAATAAAACGAAACTGAAAATGCAAAAAGTCATGGCAGATATAAAGGCATATGCTGAGAAAACGCCGATTTCTGTAAATGTCAGCCTAAAGAAGGAAAAGCTTAGTGACGACCTAACCTCTTTCCTTAATAAGAACAGTAAAATAAGAGAATCAAGCGTCCTTCTGGCAGAAAGTGAGAGAATCAGGGAGCTTATTGATTCTGTAGATGATAAAAGAACACTAAGAAATGCCACGGATGCATTCGGTCTGTTTAAATCGGAAGTAACCGCAACGGGATATGCAGGAAAAAGCGCCGGACAAAAAATGAAAGATATGATGACTCATATCACAAAAATAGGCAGTCTCTTTGGCATAGCTTCTATGGCAATAAACAATTTTGTCAATTCGCTAAAGAATTTAAAAGCAAACGACACCATTTTGACTAAGATTAGCAAAACCTCAGAATTAACTAAAAGGCAACTCAAGAATCTGGGAGACGAGGCCTTTAAAACGGCAAGCAGATATGGGCAATTATCGGGTAACTTCCTGTTAAGCGTTCAGGAGATGGCAGGCTCAGGTTATAAAAAACTGTCTAAAGAACTGGCAGAGTTATCCTTGCTGGCACAATCCGCCGGCGATATGACTGCTGAAGATGCAAATAATTACCTGTTAGCAACGGATGCAGCCTATAAATATGGCGGAAGTGTGGAAAAATTAAATGCCGCCCTTGATGGAGCGAACTACATCAGTAACCGTAGCGGTGCCGGTTTGACCGATATCGCCGATGCCATCCTTGTTTCAGCTTCCTTTGCGGCGGATGCGGGAATAGCTATTGATGAACTGACAGCAGCGGAAGCCGCTATGATTGCGACAACCAAACGTGCCGGTTCCGAAATTGGACGTGCATTCAGGAGTATTATATTGAACCTTCAACAGGTCAGCGGCGAGTTTGACGGAGAAGTGATTGACGAGGAGCAGTTAAAGAAAGTCGAAGCAAGATGCCGCTCTTTAGGGGTAGAACTTGAATATGTCAAGGATGGAGTGGCTGCACTTCGTAATCCGATGGAAATATTGAAGGATTTGGCAGGAGTCTATAATGCACTGCCTGATAACAGTGCGGATAAGCAGGGTTTAATCTCTGATTTGGGCGGGAAGCTCCATGCAGACGCATTAAGCAGTTTACTGAGCCAATGGGATTTGTATGAAAAGATGTTAAGCGAGTTCTCTCAAGGTACAGGCTCAGCGCTGGAAGAAGCGGAGAAAATCGCCAATTCATGGGAAGGACGCTTAAACTCCCTGCAGAATAGCTTTGACAGCTTTGTAAATTTACTGACCAAAAAAGAAATGATTTTGAGCGGCATTTCATTCTTTGACAGATTGATTCAAGGCGCTGAGGCGTTGACTGACGCTATTGGCGAAATTCCGGTAATGCTTACCGCTGTCAATTCCGCGATGGTGGCAGCCAATAAGGATTACGGAATAACTCAAGTATGGAATAAAGATAAAGGTAAGATTGATATACAGGGAAATATCTTTGGCATAGACTTTACTGCTATCAAGAATATGAAAAAACATTTTTCAGAAGCGGAGGGAGCTATTGCTGGATGGAATAAGGAATTATTTAAGGGTAATGTAGATATTAATAAGTTTGGTGAAGCAATAGTACAAAACAATGCCCAGTTCAAAGCATATCTTGCTACCTGTTCCCAAGATGCCCCTGCGTCCATAGAAGGCTACAAATCATACCTCAAGGCGGCGGGCGTCAACACGGATACACTGCGGTTAAAAACAATCCTTCTCAATTCCGCAATTACTATGTTGGGTGGATGGGCCATACAGGCAGTGATAACAGGATTCTATGAATTATCACAAGTTAGCGGTAAGGCAGCAGAAAGGGCAAAAGAATTAGGCGATTCATTTAATGACACGAAATCAGAGATAGAGGATTATAAATCCCAAATAGAAGGGTTATATAAAACCATAAATGATAACGGCTCTTCTATTGAAGACGTTGCTAATGCCAGAAAGTCCCTTCTATCTATTCAGGACGAATTAATTGACAAGTTTGGAACAGAAAAGAGCGTTATAGAAAATGTTACGGATGCAATCAATGGACAAACAGATGCATTGGACAAGTTCACAAACATCAAATGGCAGGAAGCAAAGAATGAATTTAATAATGGCGGTTTCTGGAATGATGTAGCAAATTTCTTTCAGGGCACTGATAATATTGAAAGAATGCTGGATGAATATGGCGAGCATACTATATCTTTTAGCGGGCTTGAATTTGCCAGTATAAACAAACTAACTGATGAAATGGTTGATGAACTTGAAAATATTGGTATAGATATTGACGTTCTTACTGACGATTTACAATCATTTAGGCATTTTGATTCATTAACAGAATCTATAGAAGATACAAAAGGTGCAACGCTTTCGCTTTCCGGCAATGCAGAAGAAATATATAACAAATTATTGGCATTGCAAAATCTGATTGGCAATGATGATTCTTTTGATAAATTATATGATAAAGTAGGTAATACTGCTAATTCATATAAAGAATTAACTGAAAAATATAAGAATTTTTATGACCAATATATTCTTCGGGAAAAGATTTTGGCAGACGATTCTAAATATGCCGATACTTTTAAAAATATTACCGATGCTGCCGAAAAGTATAATGAGGCGTTTGCTTCTGGTGACGAAGAAAAAATAAAAGAAGCCGCTGATGAATATGCAGGTTTAGTATCAACTGCTATGTCTGCAGCCATAGCTAATGGGGACTCAGATGTTGCTGCATACCTTGAAAATATGTATCCAACATTAAAGGCTATTGTAAATGGGTGGAATTTTAATATCGCTTTTGATACCAATGAGAATGATTTACAAGGCAAAGTACAATCTGTTTTAAACGGGTTAAAGGATGAAAACGGAAGGTCGCTGACCTTAGAAGAAATACTTGGCTTAGGAGCAGAAGATGAACGGTATCAGGCACTGATTTCCATTGCTCATGATTATAATATGACTCCTGAGGAAATGATAGAGTTGTTAAAAGAACGTAATTTAGTTTCTGCTATGGACTATCAGGGGCTTGTTGGTTTATTTGGACAAGAAAATATTGATAAACTTACTCCGGAAGACTTGGAAATTGCTTATAAAATCAAAAATGTTGGCAATATGACATTTGAAGAACTACAAGCAGAGATTGAAAAGACAAAGGAAATGACAGTGGATGAACCCACTTCCCAATCTCTTTCCCAAACAATAGACCAGCTTAATACCCAGCTTAAACCGGCGTTTGATTCCCTCAAATCAGCATATCAGGATATTTTTATCGGTGAAGACGAAATGAACCTTGAAAATGTCGACATCTCCATGCTGGATTCCATAAAATCAAAACTGGATGACCTGAATGCAATCGACGGGATAAACATCGACTACGCCTCCTTCGAGAACCTCGCCAGGGCGCTTACTGACACCTCTTCCACTGCGGATGACGTACAGACTGCCTTTAACCTGCTTGCCTCCGACATTGTGACCGGGCTCAACCCTGCCCTGTCAGACTGCTCCGGTGAAAACTACAGGCTGGTGCAGAGCCTTCTGGAAAGCACAGGCATTACCAATGCGGAAGCCGTCATGATTTCCTCCCTTGGCTATACTTATGAGGATTATGCCGCCGCAAAGAAAGAGTGTGCGGATGCCGGAATTGACCTGACTGATAAAACAGAAAAGCAAATTGAAGACCTCACGCAGGAACAGATTGCAGCCGAAACCTGCGGACAGGCCCTTGCATTATTACAGCTAAAGAAAGCATTATGCGATGAAACAGCTTTCAATCCCGGTTCTGACATCAACAGTCTTTACCGGCTTGCCAAGGCCGCAAACATAGCTACAGAAAGTATCGGTATGCTTGCGGGGCTGAATGCGGCATACGAAAAAGAATCGGCTGCCGGACATACACAGGCTGCCCTTGCCATTGCAAACAGGATGGCGGAAGTAAAAGCGGATGTTGAAAAGCAGTTTACCGAAATCGGAAATGCAGGAGTTGATTTTTCTCCCAAATATGACAAGGGGGCTTCTTCGGCAGCGGCAATGGAAGCGGAAACAGATTATAAAAATCTTCTGGATAAGGAAATTCATTATCTTGAAAGACAGCTTGACGCTGACATTATCACCTTTAAAGAATACACCGGCAAACGGCAAAAAATCATAGAGGATTATTACCGTGACGGCAGAATAGCCGCTGAAGAGTATTATGACGCTTTAGAGGATATGTATAATGACCAATTATCCCTCTATGACAGGGCGGTAAATGCCGTAACTGACAGTATAGATGATGAAATTGACAGGCTGAAAGAACAAAAAGAAACGATAGAGGACACTTATCAGGTTAAAATTAACGCCATCCAGTCTGAAATCGATGCCCTGAACAAGGCCAATGACGCGCGAAAGGCCCGGATTGACCTTGAAAAGGCACAGTATGAAGCCGAACGGGCAAGAAACCAGCGCATAAATAAGATATATAATGGTGAACAGTTCATATATGAAGCAGACATGGAATCTGTTCGTGACGCTGAAGACGACCTTGAAGAAAAAGAATTTCAACTTAACGTTTCCCGTCTGGAAGGGCAGATAGAATCTCTTAAACGAGAAATGGAAAACGCCACAAAAAGTCTTGACTTTCAGATTGGCGCGCTGGAAGCATATAAGGGCAAATGGAATGAAATATCCGGCGTTTATGAAAAACAGCAGAATAAAATGATTGCGGCTGAAATCCTTGGAGCTGACTGGGAATCGCAGGTGCTTAATGGAAGGCTTGATACTTTAAGAAGCTTCACAGAGCAGTATATTGCACTTCAACAGGCACAGGCGGATGCCGCAGTCAATGCCGCCCGTATAAAGGCTGAAGCGGATGCCGGTAATATAAGTGGCGGAAAGGTGGGCAATATTCCTGATAAACAGGGTCTTGGTGGGGATGATGAAAACACTTCTGCTACCCCTCGCAGTTCCGGTAAGTGGTATATTGTCAACAAAGCAACTGGCGAAAAATTATCTGATGGATTTAACACTTCATATGAAGCATCTAAGCACTTATCTTCATATGCAGGTTCGCAATCAAACCATAGTGTAACACTAAAGAAATTTCACACCGGACTTAATGAAGGGTATGTTACGGCTCCGGGGAAAAGCAAACCTGTCAATCAATCGTTGGAAATAATAAAGAAGTTAGCTGCCGATGGAGTTTTGCCTAATGAAGTTCCAGCCATATTGCAGCACGGAGAGCTTGTTATTACCCCTGAGCAGCAACGGAACATGATTCATAATGCACGGATGGCATTCTTCAGAAGCAACGGCATTAACCTGGAAACAGGCGGTTACAGTGCCATTTCCCATATTCAGTCAAGCCCGCAGAATGTATATAACAATAACATAAACATAAGCTGCCCTAACGTCACCAACAATACCGGAGCAGAATATATTTTAAAATCATTACAGCGATTACCGCTTGACACCCTTCAATATACACATAGAAGAAACAAATAATAGGAAACATGACATACGGTTGTCCTGTTTCTTCTGATATATTATAATACAGATAGTAAATCATAGCCTCCGCCGGGTCGGCATGGCTGAAAGGTTAATCGTATGAAAATAGACAGGCTGATTGGCATTCTGGCAGTGCTTTTGCAAAAGGAAACCGTGACAGCGCCGTATCTGGCAGAACGGTTTGAGGTTTCCAGGAGGACTATCAACAGGGATATTGAAAATCTGTGCAAGGCCGGGATTCCCATTGTGACAAGACAGGGAGTAAACGGCGGCATCTCCATCATGGAGGATTATGCAATTAACAGGAGCGTGTTTACAAATTCGGAAATGCAGGACATTCTTGCCGGATTGCGGAGCCTTGACAGCGTAAACGGCACAAACCGTTATGGACAGCTTATGGAAAAGTTGTCTGTCGGCTCATCGGATTTTGTTTCGGGAAGCCAGTTTATGCTGATAGACCTGTCTTCATGGTATAAGGATTCCCTCGCCCCCAAAATTGAGCTGATACGCACGGCAATAGAAAACGGCAGAGAACTGACATTTTGCTATTTTTCAGCAAAAGGAGAAAGCAAAAGGAACGTGGAGCCGTATTACCTGATATTTCGATGGTCAAGCTGGTATGTGTGGGGATGGTGCAAGGGCAGCGGGGATTTTCGCCTGTTTAAGCTGAATCGCATGGAAGGCTTGCAGGTATCGGATACTTTTTTTCCCAAGCGGCAGGTTTCCATGCCGGATTTGCGGAATGAACGCATCTTTCCCGGCGGCATCAAAGTGAAGGCGTTGTTTGATGCAGACTGCAAATGGCGTCTGGTTGAAGAATTTGGCATGGACTGTTTTGTGGAACAGCCTGACGGAAAACTTTTGTTCCATGCAGATTATACACATGAGGAGAATCTCATTTCTTGGCTTTTAACCTTCGGGGATAAGGCTGAGCTGATTGAACCGAAAGATTTACGGTTAAAACTTCTGCGTATCATTCAGGGCATGAACAGAAAATATGATTCCTTAAATGAGTAAATAAAGATTTGGAAAGGAGGAATGGCAAATGGCGTCCAATCCTGAGTTTGTCCAATACATAGCGGATAACCTGGGCGGCGCAGGGCTTATCACATTCCGCAAAATGTTTGGCGAATACGGTATGTACTGTGACGGTAAGATTTTTGCCCTTATCTGTGATAACCAGCTTTTTATCAAAATCACAGAGGCGGGAAAGAAAATGCGTCCGACGCTTCCAATGGCGCCGCCTTATGAGGGAGCAAAAGATTATTTTTTGATGGAAGATGTTGACGATAGCGCGTTCCTTACGGAATTTGTGATGGCAACCTGTAAGGAGTTACCAATGCCAAAGGCGAAAAAAGAGCGCAAAAGCGCTTCGGAATGGAGGAAAAAATGAAAGAACTGACTTGCTGTGGCACAGAATGTATGCAGTGCGGGCTGTACGGAAACGTGTGTAAGGGATGTAATGAAGTCTGCGGGAAGGTATTCCACGCACCCAAGGGACAAGCCTGCTCCATCTATGAATGTGCCGTCGGCACACATGGTTACAAGAGCTGTGCGGAGTGCAGCGATTTGCCGTGCGCTGTCTGGAGGGCGACAAAAGACCCGTCCATGACGGAAGAAGAATTTGAGGCAAATATTAAAGGACGCGTCGGAAACTTAAACTCCATGGGATTATGAGATTTGGCACAGTGGAATCAGGGAGGCTTATATGGCATTTGATTTTAAGAAAGAATACAAGGAATTTTATCTTCCCCCTAAAAAACCGGGAATTGTGGACGTGCCCAAGATGCACTATATTGCCGTAGACGGAAAAGGAGACCCCAACGAACCAGAAGGGGAGTATAAGGCGGCGCTGGGACTGCTTTATGCAATTGCTTTTACCATCAAAATGAGTTACAAGGGAGGGCATAAAATAGATGGTTATTTTCCTTATGTCGTGCCGCCGCTGGAAGGATTGTGGAAACAGGATGGCGGACAGGGAATTGATTTTGGCCATAAGGAGCGTTTTGAATGGACTTCCATGATTCGGCTGCCGGATTTTGTAACAAAGGAAGTGTTTGACTGGGCCATCCTTGAGGCTACTAAGAAAAAACAGATTGATTTTTCCAAGGTAAGATACTTTACCTGTCAGGAAGGGCTTTGCGTACAATGTATGCATGTCGGCAGCTATGACGCTGAACCGGCCACCATACGGATGATGGATGACTTTATAAAGGAGCAGGGTTATGTCTTGGACTTTTCGGAATCCCGCCTTCACCATGAAATTTATCTCAGCGACCCAAGGCGTACAGCGGTAGAAAAACTGCGCACAGTGATTCGTCTGCCCATCGTGAAGGCCTAGCGTGTCCTGTTGGAACAAATGCCTGCCCGGTGGGTGCGCACGCCATGCCAAATGCGGAAATACAATGAAATCCGGTGTTGACAAATACGCTATATTTGCATATCCTAAAAGAAAGGGAGGCCACGAAAATTCGTCGGGAACGAACGGAAGTGGTCTTTTTCCGTATGGAGAGGGAGAAAGTAAGTACGATGGGTATGCTGCGCTTTATTAAAGAAGAAATCAAGGTGATACGGGAGCGGGACCCCGCTATCCATTCCAACATGGAGGTGTTTTTGTATCCCAGCTTCAAGGCGATGCTCTATTACCGGATTTCCCATAAATTATACAAGAAACACCATTATTTTTTGGCAAGATGGATTTCCCAGAAGGGAGCGCATAAAACCGGCATAGAGATTCATCCCGGCGCAACGATAGGAAAAGGTTTTTTTATTGACCATGGGCATGGCGTCATCATCGGGGAAACGGCGGTGATTGGGGACAACGTCACCCTGTATCAGGGCGTGACGCTGGGAGGAACCGGCAAAGAGCACGGAAAAAGGCATCCGACTTTGGGGAATAATGTTATGGTAAGCGCCGGAGCAAAGGTGCTGGGTTCTTTTTCCATTGGGGAAAATTCCAAAATCGGGGCAGGAAGCGTGGTGCTGGAGGAAGTGCCGCCCAATTCCACGGTGGTGGGCGTGCCCGGCAGGGTGGTGAAAAGAGGAAATGTGTCCGTGCCTCGGGAGGATATGAATCAGGTGGACTTGCCGAATCCTGTGCAGGAGGATATCCAGAATTTGCAGCGCGCAAATGCAGAATTGATTAACCGGCTGTTGGATTTGGAAAGTGAAATGCGCCTTTTAAGAAAGAGCAGGGGCGCAGATGATAAACGTGTAGAACGCGGAGACAGCCAGTCAGGAGAAACCGATGACGCCATTTGAATATAAGCAGTTTTACGAATCAGAGGATTTTCAGAAAGCATGTATCAAAGCGGGAGAAGACTGGGGGGCTAAATATCATAAAGACAGGACGGTTTTTAGGGTATGGGCTCCTTTGGCAGATAAGGTCAGCGTATGCCTGTACCGCACCGGGACGGACGGAGAGGAAGGGGCGGAGTGTCTTGGCAGGACGCAGATGCAAAAAAGCGCTTCCTATGCCTATTCCTGTACCGTAGAAGGCAATCTGGAGGGAGTTTATTATACCTATGCGGTGGAGCGGGAGGGTGTGGTAAAGGAGTGTCAGGACCCGTACGCAAAGGCGTGCGGCGCCAACGGGCAGAGAAGCATGGTGGTGGATTTGGCGTCAACCAATCCAAAAGGATGGGAGGCGGATAAAAACTGGTCTCCCGCAAAGAAGGATACGGTGATATATGAACTGCATATAAAGGATTTTTCCTGGCAGGATGAGTCTGGAATCAGTCGCAAACACCGGGGAAAGTATCTGGCATTTACGGAAAAGGGGACTTCCTTTGCAGGACATGCAACGGGTATCGGTTATTTGCAGGAACTGGGCATTACCCATGTGCAGCTTCTTCCTTTCTTTGATTATGCTTCCGTGGATGAAACCGGAAAGGATTCGAGTTTTAATTGGGGATACGACCCCATGAACTATAACGTGCCGGAGGGCTCTTATTCTACCAATCCCTATGATGGACATGTCCGCATCAGGGAATGCAAGGAAATGATAAAAGCGCTGCACGAAGCAGGGATTGCAGTGGTAATGGATGTGGTATATAATCATACTTACCAATCTGACGGCGCTTTTCAGGTTCTGGCTCCATTTTATTATTACAGGCAGACAGAGGATGGCGCGCTGGCCGACGGCTCTGCATGCGGGAATGAGGTGGCCAGTGAAAGACGTCTGGCAGGAAACTTTATCAGGCAGTCGGTGCTTTACTGGGCGGAAGAATACCACATAGACGGATTCCGGTTTGATTTGATGGGACTGCATGACACCCGTACCATGAATGATATCCGAAGAGAACTGGATAAACGGATTTGCCATAAACATGTCCTGATGTACGGAGAGCCATGGGCGGCACGTCCCCCTGCCATGGAGGCGGGGTATTTTCCGGCTGAAAAGTCCAATGTAGACAAGCTGGATAACGGAATTGCCATATTCAATGACAGTACAAGGGACGCTGTCAAAGGAAGCGTGTTTTACGGCATCAGTCCCGGATTTGTAAACGGGGGCAGGGATTTGGAAAAGAAAATTGCCTCCGCTGCGCTGGCATGGTGCGATAAAGGACATGATTTTGCACCGCTGTCCCCTGCCCAATCCATCAACTATGTTTCCGTACACGACAATGACACGTTATGGGATAAGCTGGTAAAGACGGCGGGAAGGGATGATTTTGACGCTAAAAACAGTAAGCTTCTTCGGGAAAACAAGCTTGCGGCTGGCATTATCATGACCTGTATGGGTACGCCTCTGTTCCAGGCAGGGGAAGAGTTTGGCAGGACCAAGGGAGGGGATGACAACAGCTACCAATCACCGGCAGAGATAAACTGTCTGGATTGGAAAAGGCGGGTGGCATTTGACGACCTGGTGGAGTATTATAAGGGATTGATTGCACTGCGGGCGAGAATAGGATTTTTCAGGGATAAGTCCATGAAAGCGCTGTCCCGTATACAGGTTCTGCAGGCTGAGGGCGGCATGGTGAATCTGCTGATTGACAATGCACCATACCCCAAAGCGGCATACAAAAAAATATTCATTTGCTACTATGCGGGGGAGGAAGAAACGACGCTTTTGCTCCCGGACGGAAAATGGCAGCTGCTTGTGGACGGGAACTCATCTTTCAGATGGAAGAAAAAGCGTGTATGGGAGAGACTCCCCAAAATCAGCGGACAAATGTCAGCGGAACCGGTATCCCTGTATATACTGGGGAGCAAAACAGAATAAGGAGGCATGGAGATGGATTTTATTAACAAGGTGGAAGAAACGATTACGGCCAAAGGCCAGATGGTGGCGGATAAGGCAAAAGAGTTTGCAGAGGTTGCAAGTTTAAAGAGCCAGATAGGCACCTGTGAGGAAATCGTTAAGAAGAACTATGCGGAAATCGGCAGGATTTATTATGAAAACTTCGGGGATAACCCGGAAGAAATTTTCACAAAACAGTGCCGCGCCATAAAAAATGCACAGAATGGCATTCATGATTTGGAAAAGAAAATAAAGGAAATAAAGGGTCTGTAGCGGAAAACGTGCAGAAAAAAGATTGCCCCGGATAACCGAGTATGTTATCCGGGGCTGTTTATCAGTAATAGAAGTTATATCCCCGTTCCAGCAGTTCCGCCCGCTGCTGCTCGATGACAGTCGGGTAATCGGGATTTGCAAAAAATTCCGCATTGTGGGGACAATTATTGGTGGTCGGCGCCGAGACAGTCGTAGTGCCGTCAGGATTCTGCGTGATAACCGCAGAACCGGGCTGTAAGGAGATGTCTTCAATCGGCAGGAGGGTGAGGGTGCCCGGAAGTTTAAACGGACAGTCCGCACATGCCGGCAGGTTGCTGTAAGCACAGACATCACCTACATAGTGGACATCGCATGTTTCAGTGGGAACGGTTCCGTCTGCAAAGTATTCGCTTACAACGGTACCCGCCACATCGCAAAGTCCGGCAATAGGCAGTTTTCCTGACTGGGAGCATACCTGCGCCTGCACAATACCGCTTGCAACAGGGAAACTCTGGTTCGGCAGGGACTGGTGAATCTCTGCCATTACTGCACGCCAAAGCTTCTTTGCGAGATTGGTTTCACCGGTTTTGCTGCTCAGTTCCACGTTATTGTCATAGCCTGCCCAGGTAACAGCCGTATAGTAAGGCGTATAGCCTGCAAACCATACATCCTTGTTGTCGGAGGTGGTACCGGTCTTGCCTGCGATTGCCATGCCGCCGAAGTTGACGGAAGTACCGGTACCCCTTGTGATGGTATCGGACATGGCGCTTGTCAGCAGGAATGCGGTGGTTTCTTTTAACACCTGTCTGGTTTCGGGAACCGTATGGTCCAGAATCACGTTGCCGTCGGAATCCAGTACCCTGGTGTAGAGTCTGGGCTTATTGTAAATGCCGTTGTTGGCGATGGTAGCGTAAGCGGCGCACAATTCCAGATTGGTAACGCCTGTGTAAAGACCTCCCAGAGCCATGGGCTGGTAGCAGTCTTCCAATTCCGTGAGCGAGGTAAAACCAAAGTTTATCAGATAATCAAAGCCAAGTTTCGGGGTTATCTGCGTCAGGCATTTTACGGTCACAATATTCATGGAATGGTAAATGCCCTTTCGTATGGAACTGATACCCTCGTAGGGAGGATTTTTGTACCAGTTGTTAACGGGAGTCCCGTTGTTGTAGTTGAAAGGCGCGTCAATAAAGACGGTTGCCAGCGTCAGACCTGCGCTGTCTAAGGCCGGTGCGTAGGAAGAGAGCACTTTGAAGGTGGAGCCGGGCTGTCTGGTGGTGGCAGTGGCGCGGTTTAAGGTACGGCTTGCTTCTTTTGCACCCCGTCCGCCAATCATGGCAACGACATAGCCGGTGTGCTGGTCGATGATGGTAAGGGAAACCTGGGGCTGCGGCGTCAGGGAAATGTTTTCCGCGACTTCTTCATCGCCTTCCTCCATGACGGCTGCTTTATAGGTTTCGATGGCCGCATAGGCGTCGTCAATGGAATTAAAGATAAGGTTGAACTTTTTGTCTTCATTTTCCACAAACCAGGTACGCATCATTTCTTTGCTGAAATTGACGTATTCCCCGCCGGCAGTTTTTACGGTCAGTTCGTAGGTCAGATACCACTTAACATTTTCGGGATAGTTTTCAGGGTCGGCAAATACACGGTCCGCAATTTCCTGAATGTTGGGGTCAAGGGTGGATTCAATCCGAAGACCGCCGCTGTACAGCAGTGAGGAAGCCTGTGTGGCGCTGTAGCCCGCTTCGTCAATCAAATCATGGTAAACTTCCTCCGTCAGGGCGTCCACAAAGTAGGAGCTGACAGAATCGTTTGCAACCACAATATTGACTTCCTGAATACGGGAATATACGTCGTCAGCCATGGCCTCGTCATATTCGGCCTGGGAAATATATCCCTGCTCCAGCATCTTGTTCAGAACACGCGCCCTTCTTTCCGCATTGTTATCCGGATGAGAAATGGGATTCCATTTGGAAGGGTTCTGGGTGATGGCGGCGATTACCGCGCATTCGGACAGGGTCAGTTCGCTTACGTCCTTATTAAAGTAGCGGAGGGAAGCCGCCTGTACCCCAAGGGTGTTCTGTCCGAGGTTGATGGTATTCATGTATCGCAGCAGGATTTCTTCCTTGCTTAATTTCTTTGTAATCTCAAGGGCAAGGTACTGCTCCTGGAATTTACGCTGGATTTTTTCAATTAAGCCGTCTTCATTAACCCAGTTGGTAAATATCGTATTTTTTAAGAGCTGCTGCGTGATGGTGCTGGCGCCTTCCGCCCGTCTGAAGCCTGATTTGATAAATGTGTAACCGGCACGCAGAATACCTTTGATGTCGATACCGTTATGCTCATAGAAACGTTCGTCCTCGATGGCGACAAAGGCGTCCGCCAGATGCTGGGGAATCCTGTCCATAGTCACCTGAACACGGTTGGAATTGGTTGCGACCAGCTTGTCTATCTGGTTGCCTTCGCAGTCGTAAACGAAGGTGGAAAATCCAACGGGCGCGACATCGTTTACATCGATGTCGGGCGCGGAGGCAATGATGCCGTTAAATGCGCCGATACCGGCGGAAACGCCGACAATGCCGGCGGCTATGATACCGATTAACATCACCTTGATTCCGGTAAAAACAATTTTCCGTCCCCATTTGGCAGACTTGGAATTTAATTCCTTCTGCTTGGCACGGACTCCTTTTTTTCCGTAATTCATAATATAGTACACCTTTCTGTTGTGTTTTGGTTTGGCGGACATTCCGGTGGGGCAGGGATGTCCGAAAGGGGGAATGTCCGGCTTTCAGCGGACATTCGGGGGTGTGGAATGCCTGAAGGGAATGTCCGGCTTTCAGCGGACATCCGGAGAGTGTGGTATGGATTAAGGCAATCCACGGGAAACTCCGTAGCAACCCACGGGAGACCCCGCAGCAATTTATGGTTAGGGTTCCGGCAATCCACGGGCAGAACCCCGGAAAACCGGAGGTTTTCCGGGGCCGCTTCGCTCGGCAAATGGATAATCGGCCTTTCGCCAGACCGCAAAGCGGTTTGGCGAGAGGCTGATTATCCGCTTGCCTCTGCCCTTTGCGGATATTATACCCTAAATGGGTTGGTAAATAAAGGGTTTTCTTTTTTATTTAGAATTGTTCACAAAATGTTTGGATTTTATGCTATACTTTTTTCGGATGGATTTGGAAAAAACGGGCGGAGGGGTGTGTGGGTATGCAGGGAGCGTATCGTGTGATAACAGAAGGGGGAGAAGGGGAAATTGTGGAGAAAAAGTCCCGTTTCCTCGCTACGGTAAAAAGGGTGGAGAGTGAAGAGGAAGCCGTTTCTTTTATTGACGCCATGAAAAAGAAATACTGGGACGCCTCCCATAACTGTTCGGCTTTTGTGATTGGGGAAAAAGGGGAACTGACGCGGTGCAGTGACGACGGGGAGCCGTCGGGTACGGCGGGAAGGCCCATGCTGGAGGTTTTGCTGGGTGAAAACATCCGCAACGCTGCGGTAGTTGTCACAAGGTACTTCGGGGGTACGCTCCTCGGGACGGGCGGTCTGGTAAGGGCCTACACCCAGGCGGTCAAAGAAGGCCTTGCCCACTGCAAAACCGGCACGATGCGTGCAGGCATCAGGATGTGTGTGGAAACGGATTACAACAATATCGGCCGGATACTGTACCTGCTGGGAGCAAGAAGCATAGAGCCGGAGGAAAGCAGCTATACGGACATTGTACGGCTTCAGCTTTTAATCCCCGCGGAAATGAAAGAGTCGCTTTCTGCAGAATTTACCGAAGCCACCTCCGGGAAAGCCAAGATAGAAATATTGGAAGAAGTTTCTTACATTGACAATGCGTAAAGACGCGTTACAATATTTTTTTAAGAAATAACATGGAGAATAAAATTGCAATATGTATGATAAACATTCTTTGCTTCAGCAACTATGGACGCTTCCTTTTTCTGATAAAGAATACTGGGTAATTGCCGGCGGCGCAATGGTTTTACATGGGTTTCGCCTTCAAACACATGATATTGATTTGGGATGCAGTACGTTTCTGGCGGATAAATTGGAGCAGCAAGGTTATGTAGTTTCACGTTACGAAGATGGAACAAGAAAAATTCAATTTTCTGAACATATTGAGATTTTTGAAAACTGGATTGAAGGCAAAGTGGAAATAATGAACGGTGTTCCTGTTGTGAGTGTAGACGGACTTATACAGATGAAAAAGAAACTTGGAAGGGATAAAGATTTAGCGGATATTGCATTAATAGAAAAATTGAGGAATCGATAAGGTTTTGTTTGCTATGATATGTTTATAGGGGTATAATATAAAAATGACAATATTTGAACCGTAAAGGAATACCGGCAATTCTCCTATTAGAAAGGTGGTGGTTTTATGAAGTCGCACAGTAAGAAGCATAGCACAGATAACCCTCTTCCTGCCCGATGCATGAAGACCACTTTTACAACTAAAGGAGAGATACCATGGATGAAATCAAGGAATTGCTGACTACCCGTCAGTATACATCCCTGCGCCAGAAAATGGCGGAGATGAACGAGGCGGACGTCGCAGTGCTTCTGGACGGACTGGAAGAGGAGGATATGCTTAAGGTATTCCGGATTCTTCCCAAGGATTTGGCGGCGGACGTGTTTTCCTATCTGGAGGTGGAAAACCAGCAGATGATAATCACGTCACTGTCGGAAAGGGACGCTGCGAGCATTATCGATAACCTGATGGCCGATGATGCAACCGACCTTTTGGAGGAAATGCCGGCAAGCATTGTAAAAAAGCTGCTTGCCAATGCGAGTCCCGAGACAAGAAGGGATATCAACCACCTGCTGCGCTACCCGGAGGATTCTGCGGGTAGCATCATGACGGTGGAGTATGTGGACTTAAAAGAAAACCTTACTGTGGAGGAAGCCATTGCCCGCATACGGAAAGTGGGAGTGGATTCGGAAACCATTAATATCTGTTATGTGCTGGACTCACAGAGGAAGCTACTTGGCACGGTTGCGCTGCGTTATCTGCTCCTCAGTTCCCCCGAGGAGGTTATCGGGGACATCATGCATGAAAACGTCATCGCATTAAATACCATGATGGACCAGGAAGAAGCAGCCGCTAAATTTAAAAAATACGATTTCACCACCATGCCGGTTGTGGACAACGAAAACAGGCTTGTGGGCATTATCACCGTCGACGATATCGTGGATATCATGGTAGAAGAGGCCACGGAGGATATTGAAAAGATGGCGGCTATTGTGCCCTCGGACAAGCCCTATATCAAAACAGGCGTGTTTGAAACGTTTAAAAAAAGGATACCTTGGCTCTTGCTGCTCATGGTGTCTGCAACGTTTACCGGACAGATTATCGGGCATTTTGAGGATGCTTTGAGTATCTGTACGGTACTTACCATGTTCATTCCCATGCTGATGGATACGGGCGGCAATGCCGGCGGACAGGCCAGTGTTACCGTGATTCGCGGTCTTTCCTTGGGAGAAATTGGATATCGGGATACCTTCCGCATCATCTGGAAGGAAGCGCGGGTTGCGCTTTTGTGCGGTATCACGCTGGCGGCTGCCAATTTTGCAAAACTGATGCTGCTTGACAGGGTGGGGCTTATGGTTTCCCTGGTAGTGTGCCTGACCCTTGTGGTTGCCGTGCTGATTGCAAAACTGATTGGCTGTACGCTGCCGGTGCTTGCAAAAAGGCTGGGTCTGGACCCGGCTGTGATGGCGAGCCCTTTTATCACCACTATTGTGGACGCCCTTTCCCTGATGGTTTATTTTCAGTTTGCGTCAAGTTTGCTGGGATTGCAATGACAGGAGGTTTTTAGTTGGAAACAGAACAGAATCAGAATAACAGACTGGGCACGGAGCCGGTGGCAAAATTATTATTCAGCCTTGCGCTGCCGGCGATTGCCGCCCAGATAATCAATTTGCTTTATAACGTAATTGACAGGATTTATATAGGCCATATTCCCGGGGAAGGCTCCCTTGCCCTCACAGGAGTGGGCGTTACGTTCCCGGTACTGATGCTGGTATCCGCCTTTGCCGCTTTGATTGGGTTCGGGGGCGCTCCCCGGGCGGCAATCGCCATGGGAAAGCAGGATAAGGAAGCAGCGGAAGAAATTCTTGGAAACTGTGTGGCAGCCCTGTTTGTTCTGTCAGCCTTGCTGACAGTTATTTTCTTTGTTTTTGCGGAACCGATTTTAACAGCTTTCGGTGCAAGCGAGGAAACCATCGGATATGCCCTTGATTATATTCGGATTTATGTGCTTGGAACGGTTTTTGTGCAGGTTACCACCGGATTAAATGCATTCATCACCTCGCAGGGGTTTGCCACTACCGCCATGAAAACAGTCATGATAGGGGCGGGTCTGAACCTGGTTCTGGACCCGGTGTTTATCTTTGCCTTTTCCATGGGAGTGAAAGGGGCGGCCATTGCAACCATTCTCTCACAGGCGGTTTCTGCCGTGTGGGTGCTTGCATTTCTTTCTGGGAAAAAGACGGTTTTAAAGATAAGCCGTAAGAACTTTAAGATAAAATTCGGCGTCATCGGGCCTGTTCTGGCATTGGGAGTGTCGCCTTTTATTATGCAGGCTACGGAAAGTGTTTTGTCGGTATGTTTTAATACTTCCCTGCTGGAATACGGTGGAAATCTGGCGGTGGGCGCCATGACGATATTAAGCAGCGTCATGCAGGCGGCCATGATGCCCATTCAGGGGATGAGCCAGGGCATGACGCCCATAGTAAGCTACAATTACGGTGCGGAAAAAATGGACAGGGTGCGGCAGGCATTTCTGATTACGCTTGCCACCTGCCTGGGATATACCTTTTTACTCTGGCTGATTGCCATGCTGGCGCCCCAGGTGCTTGCCAGAATCTTTACCCCGGATGAAACCCTTGTGGAGTACTGTTCGTGGGCAATGCGGATATATATGGCAGGCTCCTGCATCTTCGGCGCGCAGATTGCCTGCCAGCAGACCTTTGTGGCGATGGGCAAAGCCGTTCATTCCCTGTTTCTGGCAGTGCTGCGGAAACTGTTTTTGCTGATACCTTTCATTTATCTTCTGCCGAATATTCTGGAAGATAAGGTCTTTGCCGTTTTTCTGGCGGAGCCGGTATCCGATGTGCTTGCGGTAATGACAACCGTTACTTTGTTCGGGTTCACCGTGTGGAAAATGATGAACCCGAAAAAACAACAGGAATAGTTATTGTGCTTTTAAGAAGTCATACTGCGACATATAAAGCCTGTAATATTCCCCTTTCTTTTCCAGCAGTTCTTCATGGGCGCCTTTCTCCAGAATGGCGCCTTTATCTACGTACATGATACAGTCCGCATTTTTGATGGTGGACAGCCTGTGGGCGATGATAAAGGAAGTGCGCCCTTCTAACAGGCGGTTTAAGCCCTTCTGCAGCAGGATTTCCGTTTCGGTATCGATGCTTGAGGTGGCTTCATCCAAAATGAGGATGCGGGGATTGGCAAGCAGCGCGCGGGCAAACGAAATCAACTGCCTTTGTCCGGCGGACAGGCGGCTGCCCCGCTCATTTACTTCCGTATGGTAGCCGTTTTCCATTTCCATGATAAAGTCGTGTGCGCAGACGGTTTTGGCTGCGGTAATGACTTCTTCGTCCGTGGCGTCCATATTGCCGTAGCGGATGTTATCCATGATGGTGCCGGAAAAGATAAAGGAGTCCTGCATCATGATGCCCATCTGGGTGCGCAGGGATTTTAACGTCACGCCCGAAATATCCACGCCGTCTATCAGAATCTTTCCCTCATCCACATTGTAAAAACGGCTGATTAGGTTGACGATGGTAGTCTTGCCCGCGCCGGTGGGGCCTACGATGGCGTATGACTCACCCTGACGGACGGTAAAGCTGACATTATCCAAAATCCTGTGTCCTTCCTCGTAGCTGAAAGAAACCTTGTCAAACACAACCTCACCCTGTATGGGCGGCATTTTTACGGCGTCCGGCAAATCCTTGACAAGCACCGGTTCGTCTATGGTCTCAAAAATGCGCTCCAGATAGGAGATGGCGGTAAGCAGGGAGTTGTAAAAACCTGCCAGAGTGTTGATGGGCTGCCAGAACCTGCCGATGTATGCGGTAAAGGCAATGAGCACGCCCACGGTAAGGGGGTCGTGGGGGGACAGGATGAAACGCACCCCCAAAACGTAAATGAAAGAGGTGGTCACGGTGGAGATAATATCCACACTGGGTCCCATGGTAAAGTTAAATTTTACCGCACGCATCCATGCCGAGCGGTAAGTGCTGCTCAGGTGGTTGAATATGCCGCTGTTTTTTTCCTCCCGCACAAACGACTGGGTAACCCGGATGCCGTTGATGCTCTCTGCAATATAGGCGTTCAGGTTGGACTGCTTGTTGCTCTGTATCTGCCATGCCCGCCGCTGCCTTCTCTTGATGAAGACAATAACCAGGGCAAGCACTGGAAGACCGCACAGGCAGATGAGCGTCAGCCGCACATCCAGCGCCAGCATGAAAAAGAGGATGAAAAACAGGTTGCACAAATCCGTGAAGGTGTTTACAATGCCGTTGCTGAGCAAATCACTCAAACTGTTTACATAGTTTACCACGCGCACCTGTATTTTACCGTGGGGCCTGTCGTCGTAGTAGGAAAAAGGCAGCGCCTGTAAGTGGCAGAAAATATCGGAGCGCAAATCATGGACGATATTCTGGCCGATGACGCTCATATGTCTGATTTTCATGCGCAGCGCAAAGGCGGAGTACAGGGCGATGAGCAATGTCAGGCCGCTGTAAAAAATAATTGCGCCCATGTTCTTTTCGGGGATGCAGATGTCCATAATCCTCTGGAAAAAGATGGGCACCAGCATGGTGAGCGCGGAGGAGGAGAGCATCAGCGCCACCACCAGAAGCATCTGTTTTTTATAAGGCGTTATGTATCCGGCAAGGCGTTTTAACTGGTTGATGTCAAAGCTGTCTTCCAGTACTTCATCCATGTCATATCTGTTTCTTGCCATTTGTTTGTCCCCCTTTCTGTAAATATTCCTCGGGAATCTCCCCGTACTGATTGGAAAAAGCGGCGGCATAGTAGCCGTTTTGGGCAAGCAAAGATTCGTGTGTTCCCTGCTCGATTATCCGCCCCTTATCCATCACAAGGATTAAATCGGCATCTTTTATGGAAGAGATGCGGTAGGCAATGATAAAAATCGTGCAGTTCTTTTCTATGTTTTTCAACTGTTTCTGAATATAGCTTTCCGTTTCCATGTCCACAGCGGAGGTGGTATCGTCCAGAATCAGGATGGACGGTTCCTTTAAAAGGGCGCGCGCCAGGGAAATGCGCTGTTTTTGTCCACCCGACAGCCCTACGCCGCGTTCGCCCACAATGGTGTCGTATCCCTCCGGCATTGCCATGATGAAGTGGTTGGCGTCTGCCATAATGGCGGCTTTCTTTACTTCCTCAAAAGAACAGTCCGGGCGGCCGTAGGCGATGTTGCCCTCAACGGTATCGGAAAACAGAAAAACTTCCTGCATTGCCATGCCGATATTGTCCCGCAGGTTGTAAAGGTCCATGTCGCGGACATCCGTGTTGTCCACCAGGACCTGGCCGGAAGTGGCATCGTAAAAACGGCACAAGAGGTTCATCACCGTGGATTTGCCGGAACCGGTGGAGCCGATAATCCCCACGGTCTGTCCCGGAGAAACTTTGAAATTGATGTCCATGACAATAGCTTCATCATCCGCCTTGTAGGATACATCCTTAAATTCAATCTGCCCGTTCAGTTTTTTCACAACGCCCGAGGGCGGTGTTTTGACGTATGGCTCTTCACTGTAGGTGGCGTGTATTTTTTCCACAGAGGTTATGAAGTTGCCGATATCGTTTACCAGCCATCCGGCCATGCGCAGGGGATTGTTTAACATCCAGAGGTATCCGTTTACGGTTACCAGGCTGCCGAGGGAGATTTCACCGTGGATTACCATGTAGCCCCCGTAAAGCATAAGGATGATGTTCAGGGCATAAGCCAGGATTTCAAAAACAGGCAGGTATTTCATCCATACCCGGGAGGCGGCAACCTGTGCGGAGCGGAAGGCGTCATTTTCCTTATTGAATTTTTCCGTTTCGTAGTCTTCCTTGGAAAAAGCCCGTACCACACGGTTTCCGCTGATGTTTTCCTGCACAAAGGCGTTTAGGGAGGAAAAACAGTTCCGGTTCCTTTGAAAGGCCGGTTTGACCTCTTTCGACTGCAGATAGGTGGTGAAAGCAGTAAAGGGAAGCACCACCAGCATACAGAGCGCCAGCTTTACATTGACGGTAAAGACCATGGACAGGGCAAAACCGAACAGAAGGATGCTTTCATAAGAAACATAAATGACATAGGCCACAAAATGCCGGATGGCCTCCATATCACCCGTCTGCCTGCTCATCAAATCGCCGGTTCGTTTTTTGTTGTAAAAGCTGAAATCCTCCTGTAAAAGCTTCCGGTATACTTTGTCGCGCATATCGTAGAGAAGCCCCTGGGAGGCTGTTTCAAACACAACCTGATAAAGAAAGCGCATGACGCCGCGCAGTATGACAACGCCCAGCATACATGCGATGAGGGGCAGCAGCAAATCATAGGCTTCCCCTAAAATAACGTCGTCCACTATCAGACCGGAAATATAAGGATTTACAATATTGAGCGCGGTGATGAAAGTGGTAAGGATAAGTCCGAAAATCATCTGTTTCCTGTATTTTTTTAAAAATCCGAAAAACCATTTCATTGGTGTCATGGCAAACCTCCCGTAAAAAGAGTACTTTTCTTATCTTAGCATTCCATGTAAAAAAGAAAATGGAGTATCTTGTAGGATTCCTGTATCTTTTTGCAAAGGTGGGGAGGGGGGAGTCAGGCAGGGAATTTTTCGGGCGGCAGGCGGGGGCGGCATATCTGTATTTGGCATGACGGCATTCCCAGTGTGCATTTGTTCCAACAGGACGCGCTTTCGCTCGGGTAAAAACGTAGCGGCACATAGGATACCAAAATACGGTATCCAAATGCCGACGTTTTTACACGGTCCTTTATGGAATCAAATGCACACAGGGATTGCCACCATGCAAAATACGGATATGCCGCCCCCGCCTGCCGCCCGAAAAATTCCCTGCCTTCTACCCTTGAAAAATTCAGGTAGTGGAAAACTACATTTTATGGTATAGTAAAGAATAGTTATCTACTGGCAGCAGCACAGCAACTATCCATAAAGAAAGGCGGGAATTTTTATGTGTCAGGAACGTTTTGAGTTATTTGAGGAGGATTTGAATCCCACCTTTTTATATACATGGAAAGCAAGGCGGGAGAAGGATGATACGAAGTATCATTCCCGGGAGTGTCTGGAGATTGCTTATATATTGTCGGGAACGGGAGAATACCACATCGACGGGGAAGCCTATACGGTGAACGAGGGTGATTTGCTGATTTTTAATCCCGGGACGCGTCATCAGGCTTTCGTATCCGATATGGCTAACACTTCAACGGAGTTTTTTGTCGGGGCGTCCGACATCTATTTTAAGGACCTGCCTAAAAATACGCTGCCGCTTCCCGAGGGCGGCTGTATCCTGCACACGTCGGGAGAACTGAAGCAGAAGCTGTTTAAACTGTGCGCTTCCATGGAGGCGGAAAATACGGTCTGCTGGCCGGGCAGGTACTTTATGATGAAATCTTTCCTGATGCAGATGCTTCTTTTGATAGTCAGGCAGCAGACAAAACCGGTGGAGGTAAAAACGGGATATGCCTTTGAGTCCGTCAATAAGAAATATGTGGTGGAACAGATTGTAAGCTATTTTGAGGACCACTACGCGGAAAAAATTTCTTTAGACCAAATTGCGGAAAACATGTACCTCAGTCCCTTCTATATTTCAAGGATATTCAAAAGCGAAACAGGGGATACTCCCATCAGGCATCTGATTAACATCAGGCTTGAGAAGGCGAGGGAACTGCTTTTATCGGGATTTGCGGGCAGCGTCAAAGAGGTGGCGGAGCAGGTAGGATACGATGACGCTTATCATTTCAGCAAACTGTTCAAAAAGCGTTACGGATACCCGCCTTCCCATGAAAAAAAGGCATAAAAGGGCTTTGCAAGGTTTGAAGAATTTGCTACAATCGATATACAGGAAAAAACGGAATCGGAGGTATGGCAATGCGCTATTTTTTTAAAGGCCAGATAGAAAAAAAGGAAAGAGGTTACATGATTCGGATTCCTTTTAATGTGTGGGAGGTGTGCAAGCAGCGCGATGTAATTCAGGCGGACATGATACTGGATAACAGGATGATAGACTGCGAGTTGCTTCCGAGGGAAAAAGGAAGCTATGAAATCCATGTGGAGGATGAGGATGCCATTCAGGTGGATATCTCAAAAAAACATGATATTCTCCTGCATATTTCAGACAGTCTGATTCGTATGGACCAGAACAGTCCCTACAGCTTTGAAGACCCCATCCGCACGGTGGACGGCGTACAGGTAATCATCCAGCCGGAGGACGGGCTCTGCGGGCAGACCTGTGTGGCGATGCTGGCAGGCGTCACCATTGCGGACGTTATCAGGGTTATGGACTGCAGGGAGTGGCAGGGTACCATGGGACGCATGATATCAGCCCTTAACTATTACGGCATTGACCATAGCGACGTTATCACATACACGGAAGGGGCGGAGTGCGTGCTTCCCAAATGCTGTATCATGATGGAGCGCATGGGTCGATACTGTCATTATCTGGTGGGTTACGACGGCAAATTTTATGACCCCAACCTGGGCGTCATGGAAGAGTACGATATGGGCAAGCTTTTAGGCTATCTGGAAATCAAATGTGTATAAATAAATGAAAGATAAAATAAATGAATGAGGGAGAGGAAAAAAATGGATTATAACAACATGAACGGCACCAACAGTGCAGGCAACACGAACAACGCAGATGGCATGAACAATGCAGGGAATGCAAACAATGCAGGCTACATGAACAACGCAGGGAATGCAAACAATGCAGGCTACACGAACAACACAGGCAGTGCAGGGAACATGGATTCCGGGTACAGCTTCCAGTCGGGCTCAGATGCTTTTGCGGGCTATACGGCAGGCAGTAATTACACTACCTATACAAACAGTGGCGCAACATCCCCGATTATCAAAGAAAAGCATCGCGGCTTAGGCATTTTGGGAGCGCTTGGCGGCGCGTTGCTCGGCGGGCTTATTTGGACCGGCATCGGCTGTTTGGGATTCATCAGCGGCTGGATTGCCATTTTGATTTTCTTTCTGGCTCAGGCAGGATATAAAAAGCTGAACGGGGAACAGGATATCCTTGGCGTCATTGTCAGTCTGGTTTTCGGCCTGCTGGTCATTATTCCGGCTACATATGCATCTTACGGGTTTTCCCTTTGGAGAAGTTTAAATGATGAGTTCGGCAGCGGCTTTTCCTTTTTTGAAGTGCTTTTGGATATGCCCATGTATATGGAAAGATACGGCCTGTGGAGCGATTTCATTAAAAATCTGGTAATGGGATATGCTTTTACCGGTATTGCCGCCATTTATGTCGGGGCAGCAACCTTAACCGGCAGGAAAAAAACCAAATAAAAAGTTTTGGGAAACAGATTCTAAAATAAATATTAAATCATCCCATATGGCGAAAAATGAGAAAACAGAAGAAAATGGGAGATATTAAGAGATAATAATATAAAAATGATAGATATATGGATGTGAATGCGTTTGCAAACCCATGCATATAAAACTAATATATGCTTTAGCGATTAGCACTCAATATAAATGAGTGCTAATAAAATGAATTTAGATGCATAATGTAAGGAGGCAGTCAATATGAAATTAGTTCCATTGGGTGACAGAGTTGTTTTGAAACAGTTAGTGGCAGAGGAAACTACCAAATCAGGTATCGTCCTTCCCGGCCAGAATAAAGAAAAACCCCAGCAGGCAGAGGTTGTTGCCGTAGGTCCCGGAGGATGCGTTGACGGCAAGGAAGTGAAGATGGAAGTAAAGGCAGGAGACCAGGTTATTTACTCCAAATATGCAGGAACGGATGTAAAGATTGAGGAAGAAGAATACATCATTGTAAAACAGAGCGATATTCTGGCAGTTATTCAGTAAACAGTAAAATAAAAATATTTTTGGAGGCGTATTATTATGGCAAAGGAAATTAAATACGGCGCAGACGCGCGTGCAGCATTAGGAAGGGGCGTAGACCAGCTGGCAGACACCGTCAGGGTTACACTGGGTCCCAAAGGAAGGAATGTCGTACTGGATAAATCTTTCGGCGCTCCCCTTATCACCAACGACGGTGTTACCATCGCAAAGGAAATTGAACTGGAGGACGCATTTGAAAATATGGGCGCCCAGCTTGTAAAAGAAGTGGCAACCAAGACCAACGACGTTGCCGGCGACGGCACCACAACCGCTACCGTACTGGCACAGGCAATGATTAACGCAGGTATGAAAAACTTGGAGGCAGGCGCCAATCCCATTATTTTGAGAAAGGGCATGAAGAAGGCAACCGACTGTGCTGTGGACGCCATTGCCAAGATGAGTTCCAAGGTAAACGGCAAGGAGCATATTGCAAGGGTGGCAGCCATCTCCGCAGGCGACGACGAGGTTGGACAGCTTGTTGCAGACGCCATGGAGAAGGTTTCCAATGACGGCGTCATCACCATCGAAGAAAGCAAGACCATGCAGACAGAGCTGGATTTGGTGGAAGGTATGCAGTTTGACAGAGGATATATTTCCGCATACATGGCAACCGACATGGACAAAATGGAGGCAGTGCTTGACAATCCCTACATCCTGATTACGGATAAAAAGATTGCCAACATTCAGGAAATCCTTCCCCTGCTGGAGCAGATTGTGCAGTCCGGCGCTAAACTGTTAATCATCGCAGAGGATGTGGAAGGCGAAGCCCTTACCACCCTGATTGTAAATAAACTGCGCGGCACCTTCAATGTAGTGGCAGTAAAGGCTCCCGGCTACGGCGACAGGAGAAAGGCCATGCTTGAGGATATTGCCATTCTGACAGGCGGACAGGTAATCAGCTCCGAACTGGGACTGGAATTAAAAGATACCACCATGGACCAGCTTGGACGTGCCAAATCTGTTAAGGTACAGAAGGAAAATACCGTGATTGTGGATGGCGAAGGCGGAAAAGAAGCCATTCAGGCGCGCATTTCCCAGATTAAAAAGCAGGTGGAAGAAACCACTTCCGATTTTGACAGGGAAAAATTACAGGAAAGGCTTGCAAAGCTGGCAGGCGGCGTAGCTGTTATCCGTGTGGGCGCTGCAACGGAAACCGAGATGAAGGAAGCAAAACTTCGCATGGAGGACGCATTGGCAGCTACCAGGGCAGCCGTGGAAGAAGGCATTATCTGCGGCGGCGGTTCCGCTTATATCCATGCGTCCAAGGAAGTGGAAAAACTCCGTGATACCCTGGAAGGCGATGAAAAGACCGGCGCCAATATCGTGCTGAAAGCGCTGGAGGCTCCCCTGTACCACATTGTGGCAAACGCAGGACTGGAAGGCAGCGTTATCGTAAATAAAGTAAAAGAAATGGATGCAGGCATGGGCTTTGACGCATTGAAGGAAGACTATGTGGACATGGTGAAGGACGGTATCCTTGACCCCGCGAAGGTGACAAGAAGCGCCCTGCAGAACGCAACAAGCGTGGCGTCCACCCTGCTTACCACCGAGTCCGTTGTGGCAAATATCAAAGAAGACGCACCTGCAATGCCGGCAGGCGGCGGAATGGGCGGTATGATGTAATCCGCTTAGGAAAAAGCAATAGGAACCCCATGCAGACTGGAAGATGGTCTGCATGGGGTTTTTAATTAAAAATAATAATGGATATTTATAAACGGCGTCCGTGCAATTTACAGGCGCGGAAATTATCTGAAAGGCACGCCGGAATGGGTGGACTACAGCTAATATGTGTGGGAAAATGTTCTCATAAAAAAAGGAGGGAACATATATGAACCTGGGAAAGAATTTACAGATTTTAAGAAAAATGAGAAATATGACGCAGGAGGAACTGGCAGAGAAATTGGATGTCAGCCGGCAAACCATTTCTAAATGGGAGCAGGGGGAAATTTTGCCGGAGATTGAGAGGCTGGTCCAGCTTTGTGAACTGTTTCATTGTTCCGTGGACCAATTGTTAAGGGGAAATATGGATTACACAAATAAGGCATATTCAGATATCAGAATTGTCACAGTGGAACCTTTTCGTTATGTCAGTTATGCGGTAATAAGTTGTGAACCGGAAGAAGATGCAATTTCCCATGTGGAGGGATGGGCAAAACAATTAAGAATAGAAAATCCATATATTATCGGCTGGGATTTTTCGCAGGTATCCCAGGAGCAGAGAAATGTATTTCATATGCGGGGATATGGGGCAGCGCTTGTCCTTGATGAAAAACAGGATACCGGTAACCTGAATGTGGAGATTATAAACCAGCGCAGGCAAAAATATATCACGATTACTTTGGAAGAGGTGCAGGATGAGGGAGAATTTGAAATCATCCCCAATGCTTATAAAGCTTTAAAGACATACATGGCGATAAACGGAATCAAACAAAAGTGCGATTCGGCAATCCTTTCCTGTTATGAACATGAATATTTTGATGACAAGGGAGTGAAGTTTATGGATATTTATATTGCCGTTGATTAATTTTGGGCAATCTATTCTATGCCTGCTTTGCATAAAACATCTTTCGTCTTAAGCCCATTATATGTATAAGACAATTCATCAATCCGGAAAGGCAGCTGCGCGGAATCGTTCAATTTTATTAATTGATAGTTTATCAGTAAACGTTCTTTATTGCCGGTAATAGATTCCCTTATGCTTTTTTTGTCTATGCTGTCGGCATTATCAATGATTCCATGCAGGCTGCCAAATTTCCGTAACAGCATACCTGCGGTTTTTGGCCCTATCTTTTCGGCGCCCTTTATATTATCGGATTTGTCGCCGACCAATGCCTTGAAGTCCGCATATAACGCAGGTTTTACCATAAAACGGTTTTCCACATATGCCGTATCGCAAAAATATGTATTTTTCCCGCGGTATCTTATCACGCTTACGTTATCAGAGACCAATTGAAAAAAATCGCTGTCCCATGATGAAATCATGATTTGTATTTCTTTTCCGTATTGATAAGAATAACCGGCGATAACGTCATCGGTTTCGGCGTCGTCAGTTTCGCAGAATTTTATACCCATAAATGTGAGCGCCCTATATATATCAGGCAGCTGCAAAAATGGATTTTCTTCTTCCAAAACGGCTGCATAATCAATCCGGTTGGCTTTGTATTCCGGTAAAATCTCCGTTCGGCTGTTTTTGTGTTCTCCGTCAAACAATACGAGCATATATTGAGGATTGGTCTGCTTCAGTATTTTGATAAGGGCGCCGACAAACCCCACTACACCCTGTATCGGTCTGCCGTCTCGGTTGACTATTCTTTGCGGCATTCCATAAAACATTTGAAATAATAAATTATGCCCGTCTACAATTAGAAATGTATTTTTGTCTTTTTTCATAGGTACATTATATCACCCCTTCAGAAATTTATCTATAACCAATCTGCACTTGCAATATACCCTCATGGGGTATATAATATAACAGGATGTAAACCGGAGTCATAATATGGAGCGCAGTGAAGCTGCGGCATGGAGGTTAATGCGATGGAAGAAAAAAAGGAATGCTGCCCCAAAACAAAGGAGAGGCCCCAAGAAGAATACAAGGATATGATTCGCCGTCTGAACCGGATTGAAGGCCAGGTGCGCGGCATCAAGAGGATGGTGGAGGAGAATGTGTACTGCACGGATATTCTAGTGCAGGTGGCGGCGGTCAACGCAGCATTAAACAGTTTTAATAAGGTGCTTCTGGCAAACCATATGAAAACCTGTGTGGTAAAGGATATCAGGGAAGGCAAAGAAGAAACGGTGGATGAATTGCTTGGCATTTTGAAAAAACTCATGAAATAAGCGGAAGTTGGGAATTATGAAAGGGAAAGCTTTGGTTTCAAAAGAGCAGCTTTAAAGAAACCGGAGGACAGGAAGGGAGGCCTGACGGCATGGAGCAGTATACGGTAACGGGAATGAGCTGTGCGGCGTGCAGCGCCAGGGTGGAAAAGGCAGTTTCCAAGGTGCCGGGCGTTACGGCCTGTTCGGTGAACCTGCTGACAAATTCCATGGGAGTGGAAGGTGCAGTGGCGGAACAGGAGATTATAAAGGCGGTGGAGGAGGCCGGATACGGCGCAGCCAAAAAGGGAAAAACAGGGGAAAAGCAGGCGGCGGGAGAAAAAGCAGGGGAAGAACTGCTTGCAGACAGGGAAACGCCCGCCTTAAAAAAGAGGCTGTATGCTTCCGTAGGATTTTTGCTGATACTCATGTATTTTTCTATGGGGCATATGATGTGGAACTGGCCTGCCCCTGCATTTTTTGCAGAAAACCATGTGGCAATGGGACTGCTGCAGCTTCTGCTTACGGTTGTGATTATGGTTATCAACCAGAAGTTTTTTGTGAGCGGCGTAAAAAGCCTGCTGCACGGCGCGCCAAACATGGATACGCTGGTTGCGCTGGGAGCAGGAGCGGCATTTGTCTACAGCGCCTATGCACTGTTTGCCATGACGGACGCACAGGCAAAAGGGGATATGGCGGGAGTCATGTCCTATATGCATGAATTTTACTTTGAGTCCGCGGCCATGATTCTGACGCTGATTACCGTAGGAAAGATGCTGGAGGCAAGGTCAAAAGGCAGGACCACCGACGCCTTAAAAGGACTTATGAAGCTTGCCCCCCAGACGGCGGTTATTTTAACCGAAGGCAGGGAAACGGAAGTTCCCATTGAGCAGGTGAAAAAAGGAGATATTTTTGTAGTCCGTCCGGGTGAAAATATTCCGGTGGACGGCGTGGTCGTGGAAGGAAACAGCGCGGTAAACGAGGCGGCGCTCACCGGGGAGAGCATTCCCGTGGATAAGGCGGAAGGGGACAGGGTGTCTGCCGCCACATTAAACCAGTCCGGTTTTATCAAATGTGAAGCCATAAGGGTGGGGGAGGATACGACGCTTTCCCGGATTATCAAAATGGTGAGCGATGCGGCTGCCACAAAGGCCCCCATTGCAAAAGTGGCGGATAAAGTATCAGGCGTGTTTGTCCCGGCGGTAATCGGCATTGCCGCAGTGACTATTCTGGTATGGCTGCTTGTCGGGGAGAGCGTCGGCTTTGCCCTGGCAAGGGGGATTTCCGTGCTGGTTATCAGTTGTCCCTGCGCCCTGGGGCTTGCAACGCCGGTAGCCATCATGGTGGGCAACGGCTGCGGCGCCAGAAACGGCATTCTGTTTAAGACGGCCATTTCTTTGGAAGAAGCCGGAAAGATGCAGATAGTGGCGCTTGACAAAACAGGAACCATTACGAGCGGCAGGCCCGTGGTGACGGATATCCTGCCGGCAAAGGGAGTGACAGAGGAAGAACTTTTATTTTTGGCATACATTCTGGAAAAAAGAAGCGAGCATCCGCTGGGAGCGGCGGTTTTGGAATATGCCGCCGCAAGAGGCGTGAAGGATGCGGAAGTCACAGACTTTACGGCCCTTCCCGGAAACGGTCTTACCGGCAGATACGAGGGAACGGTTGTAAGCGGTGGAAATTACGGTTTCATAAGCAGTCAGACGGAGGTTGCGGATGAAATAAAAGAGCAGTCCGAAAGGCTCTCACAAGAGGGAAAGACCCCGCTCTTTTTTGCAAAAGGAAACTTCCTTCTGGGCATTATTGCAGTGGCGGACGCCATAAAGGAGGACAGCCCCGGGGCGGTAAAGGAACTTCAGGATATGGGTATCCGTGTGGTTATGCTGACGGGCGACAATGAGCGGACAGCCCTTGCCATCGGTAGGCAGGCAGGGGTGGATGAGGTGATTGCCGGGGTATTGCCGGACGGCAAGGAAAACGTCATCCGCACCTTGCAGGAAAAAGGAAAAACAGCCATGGTGGGGGACGGCATCAACGACGCGCCCGCCCTGACAAGGGCTGACATCGGCATCGCCATCGGCGCCGGAACGGATATTGCCATTGACGCGGCGGACGTGGTGCTGATGAAAAGCAGGCTGAGCGATGTGCCGGCGGCAATCAGGCTGAGCCGTGCCACCTTGAAAAACATTCATGAAAACCTGTTTTGGGCATTTATTTATAATATTATCGGCATACCGCTTGCCGCCGGCGTCTGGATTCCGGTGTTTGGCTGGCAGTTAAATCCCATGTTCGGCGCCGCCGCGATGAGTTTGTCCAGCTTCTGCGTTGTCACAAATGCGCTCAGGCTGAATCTGGTTCCCATCCACACGCCGAAAAAAAGCAGACGGAGAAAAAGAGAAGTTCCATTATCACAATTAAGCATAGAAAAAGAAAAGAAAACGGAGGAAATCAAAATGGAAAAAACAATGAAAATCGAAGGAATGATGTGCGGCCACTGTGAGGCAAGGGTGAAAAAGTGCTTAGAGGCGCTTCCCGAAGTGCAGGAGGCAATTGTCAGCCATGCAGAAGGCAGTGCGGTGGTGAAATTAAACAGTGAGATATCGGAGGAAGCGCTGAAAAATACAGTGGAAGCTCAGGATTATAAAGTAATTTCCATTCAGTAGACAAACTGGCATTGATAAAAATACAAAAACTGGATATTTTCGTCATACCATATGTGGGATAAGATATCTCCCATAAGGGATTGCAATTCTTTTCAATATCAGCAGGAAAGGAATGATAGAAGTATGCAGGAAAACAGATATGAATTAAATAAACAGCTTGCGCAGATGTTAAAGGGCGGCGTGATAATGGATGTCACCACGCCCGAGCAGGCAAGGATTGCGGAAGAGGCGGGAGCCTGTGCGGTTATGGCGCTGGAGAGGATACCGGCGGATATCAGAGCGGCAGGCGGCGTTTCGCGGATGAGCGACCCCAAAATGATTAGGGGAATCCAGGAGGCGGTTTCCATTCCTGTCATGGCAAAATGCCGCATCGGCCACTTTGTGGAAGCACAGGTTCTGGAAGCCATAGAGATTGATTATATTGATGAAAGCGAAGTGCTTTCCCCGGCTGACGATGTTTACCACATAGACAAGACGGCTTTTAAAGTGCCTTTTGTCTGCGGGGCAAGGGATTTGGGGGAGGCGCTGCGCCGGATTGCGGAAGGGGCTTCCATGATTCGCACCAAGGGAGAGCCGGGGACGGGGGACGTCGTGCAGGCAGTGCGCCATATGCGCGCCATGAACGCCGAAATCCGCCGGATACATAACCTTCGCGAGGATGAACTGTTTGAAGCGGCAAAACAGTTGCAGGTGCCGGTAGAACTGCTCCGGTATGTCCGCGAAAACGGGAGGCTCCCGGTTGTTAATTTTGCAGCAGGCGGCGTTGCAACACCCGCGGACGCCGCGCTTATGATGCAGCTTGGCGCGGAAGGCGTGTTTGTCGGTTCCGGCATTTTCAAGTCCGGCAACCCCAAAAAGCGGGCGGCAGCCATTGTAAAAGCCGTTACGAATTATACGGACGCGGGGCTGATTGCGGAATTATCCGCCGATTTGGGAGAAGCCATGGTGGGCATTAACGAGCAGGAAATCGCACTGCTTATGGCAGAGCGGGGAAAGTAACCATGGAAATAGCAGTTTTGGCATTACAGGGAGCGTTTGCCGAGCATGAAAGGATGCTTGACCTGCTGGATGTCAGCCATTTTGAAATCCGGCAAAAGAAAGATTTGGAAAGGCATTTTGACGGACTGATTCTGCCCGGAGGGGAAAGCACGGTTATGAAAAAGCTGCTGCTTGAGATGGAAATGCTTGTGCCGCTCAGGGACAGGATTGTATCGGGGCTGCCGGTGTTCGGAACCTGCGCCGGATTGATTCTGCTTGCAAAAGAAGCGGAACAGGGCGGGCATTGCTTGGCAACCATGGATATCCGTGTAAAGAGAAACGCCTACGGCAGGCAGCTTGGCAGTTTTTATACGGAAGAAATATGCGGGGATTTGGGCAGGGTGCCAATGACCTTTATACGCGCGCCGTACATCACTAAAGTGTACGGCGACGCAGAAGCGCTGGCCGTGGTGGACGGCAGGATTGTGGCGGCCAGGCAGGGAAAGCAGCTTGTGACGGCTTTCCACCCGGAACTTACGGAAGATACCAGACTGCACAGGTATTTTCTGGACAGTATTTGATTTTTGATGTATACTGGTATGTAGGATGTGTGGGAACCCAAAATGCCGGCATAGGCCGGTGTTTTGGGTTTTCTGTTTTTGGCAGGCGCTACAAGAGGAGGTGCGTTATGAAAAAAAGAAAAACTAGAAGAATGAGCGTCCGTGTAAAGGTCCTTTTGCTGGCAAGTCTGTTGATTGTATTGCTGTGCGCCGTTATGGGGACATGCTCTTATATGAGAATTAAGAGCAGTCTGGTGGCAATGGGAGTGGAGGAAGCAGAAATGGCGGCTTCGATTGCGGCGAGGAGTATTGACGGGGAGCTGCTTTCCGGGCTTTCGCCGGAAGATGAGGGAGGAAGCGGGTATACCGAACTTCTCTCTTCTATGACATCTGTCAAGGAGGACTGCGGGATAAGGTATCTGTATACCTTGTACACGGATGGCAGTCAGGTATATTACGGAATCGATACAGACATTACGGAAAGCCATGCCGGATTCGGCAAACTCTTTGAAGTGCCGTATGAAGAATTGGAGGGTGTGTTTAACGGGCAGGCGTATGTGCAGGATTTTATAGACTCCACAAAAGACGGGGATTTGATTTCGGCATACATGCCCATCAAGGACGCTTCCGGGGAAAAAACAGTAGCGGTTGTCGGCTGCGATTATGATGCGTCCGGCGTGGTGGAGCGCTTACATAACACATGGATGGAAGTAGTGCGGATTGCCGTTATCTGTCTGGTTTTTGCCCTTGTCATTATCAATATCATAGTCGGAGCAATCATCAGAAGCATGCGGAAGGTGGACAGCAAAATTTATGAACTGGCGCACCATGAAGGCGATTTGACGCAGAGACTGGATGTCCGTACCGGGGATGAGATGGAACTGATTGCAGACAATGTAAATGAACTGCTGCAGTATATCAGGGTAATCATGCTTTCCATATCCGAAAATTCCGCCCTGCTAATCCAATCCTCCCAGACCATGGCAGGAAGGCTCTCCAATGCCAAAATGAGCATTTCGGAGATATCGGCGACGATGGAGCAGATGAGCGCTGCTATGGAGGAATCCAGCGCTTCCCTTGACCAGATAAATGAGTCCATCAGAAGGGCGTTTGATTTGATAGAAGGAATTTACCACGGCGCCAGAACAGGCAGCGAGTCCACCGGCAGGATTATGGATAAGGCGTCCGGGATATATAACAGGGCGATAGAAACACAGCGGGATACCAGGGAGCAGGCTTCCAAAATGGCGGCACTCCTGCAGCAGAAAATCCAGAAATCAAAAGAGGTGGAGCAGATTAGGGAGCTTACCACGAACATTATCAGCATCACGGAGGAAACCAACCTGCTGGCGTTAAATGCAAGCATCGAAGCGGCAAGGGCCGGGGAGGCAGGAAGAGGATTTGCCGTGGTTGCGGATGAAATCGGGAAGCTGGCGGTAAGTTCCGCCAATTCAGCCGAAGAGATACAGAACGTGACGGCGCAGGTGATACAGGCGGTGGACGAGCTTGCAGCGGAAGCAGAGGAAATGATAGGCTTTATGAACGGCACTGCCATGAGCGGATATGAAAAGCTGCTGGAAACCAGCGCTTCTTACCAAGGCGATGCAAAAGACATCAATGCGATGATGCAGCAGTTTGCAACGGAGAGCGAACAGCTGAAAGAAGGCATGGAAAGCATAAAAGAGTCAGTGGAAGCCATAAAGATAGCGGTGACGGAAAGCACGATGGGCGTCATCAATGTGGCGGAAATGTCAGTGAACCTGACAAATGACGTCGGTGATATAGAATCACAGGCAAACGCCAATCTGGGAATCGCAGAAAAGCTTGACAACGAAGTCGGGAAGTTTAAGCTGTAGCGCCGGATTCGGCAGTGTGGACGTTTGCAGACAGGCCGGATGAATAGGATATGAAAGATAGAAACTGTTAAACTAATCAGACGGGCAGGTTTGAATTTGTTTAACAGTTTCTATTTTGTTGTAATGTAATAGGATATATTAAGGGTAAATTTGGGGTGATAATGCGGGTTTTTGGCGAGATTCTGTATTTTTTATGGAAAAAAGGATTTTATTGTGATACATTGAATATAATTGGTATTTTTATGTTATATTTGCCTGAAAACAATGCTTGTGGGGGAGTGACAGGAAAATGCAAACTTATTATCTGGTAGATTATGAAAATGTCCACAATGAAGGGATGGAAAAAATCAAGACCCTTTCGGAAACAGACCATGTATACATTTTTTATACTGAGAATGCGCCAAAGATTAGCATGGATACTGTTTTTACAAAAAATGGGGTCGATATCATAGGATATAAAACGCCTACGGGCAATCAGTCCTTAGACAAACATCTTGTTGCATATCTTGGTTTTTTACTCGGGAAAGATAAAGAGAAAAAGTGTTCTTATGTCATTATCAGTAAGGATAAGGATTATGACAGTATCATAAAATTCTGGAAGGAAGAAGGTTACACAAAGGTATCCCGAAAACAGGAGATTCCGGACAGTAAGGAAGAAATCCAAAAGAAAACTGTTCAAAAGAAAGCAATAGCCAAGCTTTCGGGACAAGAACGAACGGCATTAAATGCATTTATGCAGCATGGTTTAAGGGACTTGGATTATACGGCAGAAGAAGCAAACAGGATATGTAAATGTGTTGTGAAGCATTGCAATGATGAAGATATGCTGAGTGAAATTTATAATGAACTCAGCATGATATATAAGAAGAATGTTTCCAAGGTTTTTGAAGCTGTAAAAAGTATTTTGGTGGGTTTTGCACCTCCTAAAAGTAAGGATGTAAAGAGGGAATCGCAGGTACGTTCCTTTTTTGGTGAACATTTTAAAGAGAAAATTTACACAGATAAGAAGGAAAAAATTATTCAGATTATCTTGGGGGCAACTTCCCGGCAGCAGCTTAATAATGGGCTGATGAAATTGTATGCTGACGGTTCGAAGGTAAGCCGGATGCTGCAGACCATGCAGCCGTTAATCAAGGACCTGCCGGGTTCCTGCAAGAAAAAGTAAATGGCTTTTAATGCGGAGGAAGCGATGGATATTTTAATCTGTACACATGAAATGGATACTTCCATAATTTTTGATACTGTGAAGGCTTATTTTGCACGTAAATTTCAGGATGAAGCGTTTACATGGGAGCGCTCGGGCACGACATTAAAGACTTCTTTGCAAGCAGGTGAAAAAGAGGTAACCGAAGTGTTTGAAAAGCTTGTGGAAAGGTTTCCTGAACTGGAGCTAGAAGCATCCTTTTCTTACGATGTCAGGGAAGACGACAGAAGCGCACAGTGGTGGGGTATCACAAGAATATATTCGCAAAGGGAAAACGGCGAGACAAAAATTGTCAGCAGTTCAAGCACATATTGGAACTGAGTCGTTTATTGCAAGCAGTGATGTAAGTGAAGACGGGGGTTTATTTAAACAGAACCAACGAAAAGGCAAGGAAAGATATGTATAATAAGTGGAAATTGAGAATAAAAAACAGCAGATACATTCCAAAATCCTTAAAAATTTATTTTTTCAGGGAAATGCGTTTTCTGGATGGAATCACTAAGGAGCAAAAAGGCTTGGAGATTGGACCGTCGCATAGTCCGGTCGTTCCCAAAAGAGAAGGTTATCATGTGGAAACGCTTGACTGGCTGGACCAGGCCGGATTAAGAGAGCGCTACAAAAATGATTGTGTCAATCTGGATGCGATTGAACCGGTTGATTATGTGTGGAAGAGTGGAAGCTACAGCAGGCTGATTCAGAAGAGTGACTATTATGATTACATAATTGCGTCCCATATGATTGAACATACCACTGATTTTGCAGGGTTTCTTCAGGACTGTTCTAATCTGTTGAAAAAGGATGGGATTCTGAGACTTGCTGTCCCCGATAAGCGGTACTGTTTTGACCATTACCGCTATACGACAAGTCTTGCGGAGGTTTTAAACAATGCCTATATGCCAAATGACCTGCAGTCCGTGGGAAACGTGGCGGAGTATTATATGAATGTAGTGTCGCGTAAGGGACAAATATCATGGAAGAAACCGGTGCTGCCCGGTTTGGATTTCCTTATGAAACACAGCAGCAGGGATTATCGGTTTCTCCATGATAAACATACAGCCATGGACGGAATGCGAAGAGTTTGTGAGAACCAGTACATAGACATTCACCACTATGTTTTTACGCCGACATCCTTTGCGTTATTGATTTATGACCTGCGTGTATTAGAGGTTATTGACATGAAAATCACCCATATGTGGAATACACGCAGAAATGAGTTTATTGTCACACTGCAGAAAACGGACGAAAAGGCAGAACTTGATTTCCGGTATCGCCAGCGTTTATTGCGGGCGCGTGACAGGCAAAATAAAATATTTTAGAGGTATATTGATGAAACTGAAAATGGTATAGATATAAAAAAGTAATTTTACATTAAAAAATTCTCTATCGAAAGGAAGGAACGACTGCGCAGGTTGTCCTTGACAGACATAGGCGTTTCATGGAGCAGCTGGCAGGCTCCTCTGCTTTTATGCGGCGAAAATCACAGTACTGAAAGGGGAAGCCACGATTATTACACGATGGAATATCCTGATGATTGCATTGTGGATTTTGATATGTAGTGAATTGATTTATTCAAGGAATTGGAGAAAAAATCATTATCCGTCAGGGAATGGATTAAGCAAAAATTTACAGGATTAAGGCTTTGTGGGACGGAAAAGTTCCCACGCGCATGGACCTCTTTACTTATTTGGTTTTTTTAAACGAGATGAATGAATTGTTTGCTGACGAAAAAACAGTGTATTCCGGAATTGGCAAGGACTTTTTATCCATAATGGAAACCACGGATATGCAGAAGGTATACAAGATGCCGATTTTATACAGTTTTTACAATGACGGAAATGTGCGTTTGGAAGTTACGGAAGAAGAAGCGCTGAAAAGCCGGAAGCAGTTTTTTGATAACGGCACCAACTGGAAGGATTTTGCGCCCGGCATAACCTATTTGGATTACAGGAAAATGACGGACAGGCAACATTTAAGTAAAGCAAAAATCATGCCAATCCGATTTCTGATATCCTCCGGCAAGGGGTTCTTTGTGGAGAAGGAGGGCTATGCCCTTGCGATTAGGCAGGATTTGGAGGGTGTGATTGGCAATGCTGCTTTTAGAAATCAGATGAAGGACATACCTGGGTATCGGACGGTGGAGTATTATCGGCCAATTCTGTTTTGAAAATGAAGGATGTAGCGACTGTGCCTGACTGTACAGAATGTGTGAGCAATAAAAAGTAATCATCTCTCAGTACTAAGTGTGCTACAAAAACCAAACTTCCCGTGTCGGCAAAAACATACCGATTAAAATGAAAACGGATTGAGATTTTTGCCGATAACGTGATATACTATACAGTAGATTTGTGTAGTTTTTTTGATTCGATTTATGACGGAGGATAGCAGATGCGATACCTTTCAGTTACTGAAATAGCAAAAAAATGGGAAGTGTCGGAACGTAGCGTTAGGAATTACTGTGCCCGGGGACGTGTGAATGGTGCGTTTCTTACCGGTAAGACTTGGAACATTCCTGAAAATGCAGAGAAACCGGAACGCACCAACAAGAGAAAAGAGGGACCGCTTACTCTGTTGGATATTCTGAAAGAACAGAAAGCAAGCAAATATTTCGGTGGTATTTACCATAAAACACAGATTGATTTGACATACAATTCAAACCACATTGAAGGAAGCCGCCTGACTCATGAACAAACCAGATATATTTTTGAAACTAATACCATCGGTGTGGAAAATGAAGTCCTCAATGTGGATGACGTAATCGAAACGGCGAACCATTTCCGTTGTATCGACATAATCATTGAGAATGCAAAAGTAGCATTGACCGAGAAATTTATCAAGGAGCTTCATCTGATTTTGAAGAATGGCACCAGTGATTCCAGAAAAAATTGGTTCACCGTTGGCGATTATAAGAAGTTACCGAATGAAGTTGGCGGCATGGAAACTGCCCTTCCGGAAGAAGTTGCCAATAAGATGAAGGTTTTGTTGAAGGAATACAATGCCAAGGAAGAAAAGACCTTTGAAGACATTCTGGATTTCCATGTGAAGTTTGAGCGAATTCATCCGTTCCAAGACGGTAACGGTCGTGTAGGCAGACTGATTATGTTCAAAGAGTGCCTGAAATATAATATTGTTCCGTTCATTATTGAGGATAATCTGAAGATGTTCTACTACCGAGGGTTGAAAGAATGGAACAATGAGAAAGGCTATCTGACAGATACCTGTCTGACTGCACAGGATAAATATAAAGCATATTTGGATTATTTTAGAATCCAGTATTGATGGAGGAATATCATGACTTCAAAATTTGATTTTAATACATCAGATTTAATAGATATATGCACGTGGCTTAGCATGAAGTGGCGGAAAGGATTCTGTCAATCTGCGGGGAACGATTGTGCTTTGAGCGGATTTTGCAGGAAGTGTTCAAAGGCTAGGGGCTTTCCATGAACTTTGAGCAGTATGTGTTGGTTGGCAGTACGGTGCGGTCTTACCTTTCATGACGGAAGGATACCGGGAAAATGTCAGCCGAATTTCAGGACAATATGCTGCTCTGGCAGAGAGTATAGGAGGATGTGAGGAAAAATGGCAATAGAAAAGGTAAAGGAATATTTCAAAAAATATGGGATGGAAGAAAGAATTATGGAATTTGACGTGTCCAGCGCAACGGTGGAACTTGCCGCCACAGCCCTGCACTGTGAGCCGCAGAGGATAGCGAAGACGCTCTCTTTTATGGTGGATGGCCATGCGGTGTTGATAGTGGCTGCCGGGGATGCGAAGATTGACAATCCAAAATATAAGGCACAGTTTGGCACAAAGGCAAAAATGCTCTCACCGGAAGGGGCAGAAACGATTGTAGGCCATGCCGTGGGCGGTGTATGTCCTTTTGCAGTCAATGAAGGAGTAGATGTATATTTGGATATATCGTTGAAACGCTTTGAGACGGTATTTCCTGCCTGCGGAAGTTCCAACAGTGCGATAAAACTCACGATTACCGAATTGGAGGAATATTCTGGGTATATAGGATGGGTAGATGTATGTAAAGGATATTAAAGATTAGACCGCCGGATGAATCCGAAAACTCTGCAGTATTTGATGGGGCATAGTGATATCGGAGTCACGCTGAACACATATACGCATCTTGGACTGGAGGACACAGAGGACGAATTGAAACGGATGGAAGAATTAAAAAGTGCGAGGAAAGAACTGGATAGGACAAAGGGGAAAAACGATTTCAGAGAAAATGTTCCGGGCAATTAAATATAGGAAGGCGAGACGCTCTGCTTCGGCAGGGTGTTTTTCTGTATCTGCTGTAATTTGTGTGATATTTTACGCCGGATATGGTATAATCAACTTTTAATGATGGTATATCAATTAAAAAAAATTGAAAAAAGAGTAAAAAATATTGAGTGATGTATGTGACTGATTACAAAAGGAAATTATTAAGGAGCAGATTATGTATTATGAGAAAAATAGCAGATAATTTTTGTGGTTATCTAAAGGTAGGGGATGACAAATATACATACTATGTATCAGACAATATAGTTACTTTGCTTCCGGCTCAAAGTGATAATAGAAAGATATATGAGTCTGTTGATAAAATACGCAATCGTGATATAGAGCGACCAGAGTATCTGTTTGGTGAAGATAATAGTAGTATGATTGCAATATTGCGCAATGGGAAATTTAGTACCAGTGGTATGGGGGTTAGTCCTATTATTAAGTTTGCAACTCCTATCATAATAAAGGCAAGCGGTAATGCGCAAGGCTTTTTTAGTATGATGACGGAGCCTTGGGAGAAATTTCATGCCATTACATTTTATGGTGGGAACATAAATGCCCTTTGCAATCCCGGATTGGCAATCCAGCCGCCTGATGTTGACCAATATTTAAAATATGATGGAGCAGGGGAAATTAGGATGCGGCCTTGGAGTGATTACACTCGTTCAATTGACTTTAGAATAAGAAATGAAAAAGTAACATTAACATTTTCTATTAGGCAGGATGAGGGAACAAATGGCATAGAACATCAAGGTGCATATAATCTTGGGAATTTAAATTCCTTTATTCGGTTATCGTTTGAAAATGCACAGCATTTTGACAGAATACAAGAATGTTATTTAATTGCAAAAAAACTTATTGCGATTTTAACTTCACAAAATAATGTTTACTTTGAAGGATATCTTAGTCAGAAAAATTCTGATGATAAGTTTTTTGAAACAGGAATTTGCAAAATTTTTGACCGCTATGATAATTATTCAACGAGAAAATGTCATAAAGTGATACCGATATTTAGCATTTTTGATTATATACCGAATTTAATCGATGAAATTGTAAATGGTAAAGCTGACACGTTACTTGAACTCTTGCCAGAAAATAATGAGATGGTCAACCGGATATCAATAAAAAATGTTCAGGATTTATGTACAGCGTTAGAGGTCATTTACCATTTGGATGATAAGAGGAGCAGAGAGAAAGATGTTATCATAGAGGAAATAAAAAAGAATATCAAAAAAACGATAGCAGATTTTTTAAAATCTCATAATGAAATCGATGTTAATAAAGAAACCACAATCAGCAGTGCTTTTCAATATCTTGATTATACATTTAAACAGAAAATTCTTACATTGTATAATGAAAATCGTGAGGTGGCTGATGCAATAGTTTTAAAATGGGTGTTACCACAGGTAAATGAGACCAACATTGCTTCCTTTGTAAAACTACGCAATAACAAAACACATTCTGGTACGGTTGAATGGGGTGATAGTGCAAAATTATATGCACCATTATTGGCTATTGTTTATGCTGGGTTTTTCAAATATATTGGATTGCCTGATGAAATAATTCTATGCACATTATTGCAGATTTTTTAGAAGTATAAAAATATGTATAGAAAAAATCTTATCGTTAAATAATGCAGGAGAATGCACCCGTTTCCGCAAAACATGCCAAAACACGGCACTTTTGGTACTACATAGGTTTCTAAGTTACATTATTTCTGTGTGCTTTTAGGGGCATTTTTACATTAACGAGGGTACGAACTTTTGTTCTGGGGTTGTTTTGCCTACGAGTATATACTCGTAGGCAAAAGTCGGTTATTATCACGGAAACTTGGATACTCGCAGGCAAAACCCTTATACAAACATGGAAACTGCCTCTATTATTACGGAAACAGGATGGGAGCTTTCGTGATAATATACAGAATTTCCGTGTTTGTATATGAGTAAAACGGTAAAAAATGAATGGATAAATGACAATACGACAAAAGGGCTGTTCAATGGCTCTTTTTTGCTTTCCATTCCCGAAAAATAGTCGTTTCGTGCCTGACAGGAACACCGATTCAACCACCTGGTCAAGTAGTACAACGATATCTACCGTGTGCAGATGCCGAACATCACGCCCCACGTCTGCCGCCATACCTACTGCAGCAACATGGCGAAGTCGGGCATGAACCCCAAGACGCTCCAATACCTGATGGGGCATAGCGACATCGGGGTGACGTTAAATACCTACACGCACCTTGGTCTGGAGGATGCCACGGACGAGCTGTGCCGGATGGAGGACTTGGAGAACGCCAGAAAGGAACTGGAAAAGCACAAGGAAGAGAAGCCCGTCTCACAGAAGATGTTCCGGGCAATCTGAATAAGGAGAGTTTTGCGCCCTGCTCCGGCAGGGCATTTTTTTGTTTGGAAAAAATAGATGCTTTGTGATATCATGGTACTTAGATTTTTTTACGCTAATTTAGAAATAAAACGGGGGGAGATAATATGGAGATAACAAACACGTTAGTATTAGGAAATGGCTTTTCAAGATCAATTTTTAAGGGAATGCCCTCTTGGGAGTGTTTATTTAAAAAATATGATAGTGTTATTAAGAATTATACAATTCTGTATGAAGTAAGTTTATTAAAAGGCAAGGAAAACACTGACAACAAAGTGAAGCGGGAGTTGATTCGTGAGATTGAAGAATCACATTCTCTTGATAAAATTGATGAGAATGTGTTGGATTTGAAAAAAATTGGAGAATACTTAGCTCAAAATAATATTTACAACATTATTACAACAAACTATGACAAAGGAATAGAACTTATTTTATGCGATATTTGTGGTTATGAAGAAATTGAACCCAAAGATTTAGTAAAAGAAGAAATATACAGTATACGTACATACAAAGAATACATAAACAGAAAAAGCTGTCATCAATTAAAATTATGGAAAATACATGGAGACATAGATCGAATAAAATCAATTACTTTAGGATTCGATCAATATTGTGGGTCTTTGTCAAAACTATCTGAATATATAAAGGGAAATTATAAGTCGGACAAGGGACCAGTATGTAATGTTCATATGAAACAAAAATGCAAAATGCAGAAGTTCGATAATCTCTCATGGGTAGAGTTGTTCTTCTATACAAATGTATATATTGTTGGACTTGCATTAGATTTTTCCGAAGTTGATATCTGGTGGTTACTTAATAAGCATGTTAGAATCAAAAGGGAAGTACCAGAAGTCCAAAATAACATTTATTATATTTTCAATAATCAGTATGATAATAAAGAAGAGAAAAAAGAAATATATGAAGCATTAGAAGCTTTTCAAGTTGAATGCCAAGGAATAGATTCTAATGAAAATTACATCACAAATATTTTTAATATAATAAATAGCACAATTTATTAAATTATAGAAATTATTTATATGTGTGGATACATTAGGCTCCTTACCCACAGTAGTAAACATCCCCAATTCCTACTACATTTTTACTACGATTGACGGAATCAATATGTCTCGTTTTGCTATTTCCGTTACATTTCTAACAATCTCCACGGAAAAAGCAAACCCCGCAAATCGCGTCAAAACACGGCATTTAGGAAGGAGAAATAACATGATTCCGATACTTTTTTGTGCTACGGCACTTCGGTTTTACTATAAATCATACCTTTGTAAACTTCGGCATAGTACGGCATAATATGGCAGGAAGTATTGAAATTACTACGGTTTCGACTACTAAGGCACATGGGCAGAATCGAGATAAAGGGAAATATGTTGGGAGAATTCCTTAGCAGTAATGGACTTCTTAGAGGATGTATATGAATGATTAAAGCCACAATCATTGGTAGGGAGACTGCCGGGATTGTGGCTTTTCGCTTTGTTCCTATTATTTGTACCCATGATTAGTATGCGTTGGCATTTTTACGATTTGGTCATGATTTCATCCTTGTATATTAATACATCCGCAAAAATCTCTTTTTCAATGGCTTTGATATAAGATTTCATGTAGTCAAAATCGATTTCCTCTTTATCATTTACAGGAAGGATAATTTTTAGTTCTTTAAGTTTCGTCCATGTCGCCATATTATTATATGAAAACAATGAAGGAAGATGAGATAGTTGGCCAACAATATAAAGACCTACTTCTTTATTTTTTATTACATTACCAGACAAGGAAAAAACATGGTTATGTGTTGCTAATTTGTATTCAAAATCCCTATAAAATGCATAACCCCAAAAATCAACAGTAATCGTATTAGCTGGAAAAATTTTTGCATTACGGTCTGTTTTTCCTTTGATGCCATTGTTTGCTACGCCGCTGTTAATAAAATATGTTCCCCTTCCATTTATGTCTTTTTGTTGTAAATCCACATCACCAGTGGAAGATTCAAAAAGATCTTCTAGTAAGAACTCTTTAGTTTTTATTTTAGAAGATAAAACAACTTTATCTTTAGTGGTTAAGTGACAATTGTTTAATCCTGATAAATTTATATAAGTATCTAGTTCACTTATACATTCTTGTTCTATTTTGCTTATATAAGATTCCATATAATCATAATCTATTTGATCTGTTGTACCATCAATTACAGGTAACTCGATTTCTAAATTAGAAATAATATCTCTAGTCATTTTTGTTGAATAGTCATATAAACCTTGTGTCTTTTTTCGTAGAATTGTTGTTAAGTATATTAGTTGTTTTTTCTTCCACTTAGTAGAATAAGGATACATTCCTTGCACATGAGCATATCCTATGAATTCTCCTTCTTGAAAAAAGAAACTTTCTGGACTTTTTGTACCTGTATCGCTAAAAGTAATTATGTCATGCTCGGTCGGATTAAGATTAGAAAAACCAGAGCGTCCATAATTATCTGAAGTATTAGTAACTACTGGAACTTTGCCGTTTTTACAAAATAATTTCGAATTTGTTAATTTGTATGCTTTTGTTGGGTGAATATCAAATAGTTCTCCAATTTTAAAAGAGTGATATGTCAAATTGTCACCTCCATTATTCATTTTTTAGAATTTCGTTTATTTTCCATGAAAGATAATTTGAAATAACCTTTTTGAACTCTGCTTCGGATGGTTTGGTATCAATTTGTTTATGTTGATTGAATGTCCAATCTGCACCGATTTTATTAAGTACATCATCGTAATTCTTTTGTGCATTTTCAAGTTCTGGTTCTAATGCTGCTATTTTTTTCCTTAACAAATCAGCAGATTTAGTCTTTTCAGTCTTATCCTGTTCAAGTTCTTTTTTCTCATCATCAGTGGCTTTTTTTAGTTTTCTAACTATTTCCTTTAATTCTTTATCTAAAGCATTTAATTCTTTTCTAAGTGGATCAATTTTTTCGTGTACTTTATCAAGAGTTTTTTGTGGCTTTTTTAGCGCAGTTTTTGTAGTTATAGTATCAGTAATCAATAGACCATTCTCAACAGTATAGTATTCTGTTTCTGGTTCACAATCCAGAACAATATCAACGACTTCGCTGTAACGACCAATAGCATTATCTACATCTCTTAAATTTACTTCCTGATTTGATTTTTTTCTGTTTTGTCGAGAATAACCATCATTTGAAAAATCAATAAATTTAACTTTCTTTTTCTCGGGATGTGCATGACCTACATCAAAAACATAAATTGCTGTCTGAACATTAGATCTTCCACAGAAAATATCCCCCATCTTTATTGAGGCAACAAGAGTATTATGGTCGAGAATATCACGAGAGAAAGCTCCACCTGCTCCGCCGCCTGCATTTTCTTGTATAAGAACGGCTGCTTTACCACCATTCATTCGACTAAGTGCAAGTTTCACAAAGTTAAAACCTTTACCTTCTGCTGAATAAGGAGGATTAAGAAGAAATACATCTGCTGGAAAAGAATCATCCTTATTGGAACCTTGTTCATATTTTCCGGTATAATCCTTTAGTGAATCTTCACATAGGATATGAGTTGAACCATCACCCATAAGGAACATATTAAGAACAGCAAGAGAGTACATATCTGGGCGAAGTTCTATGCCAAGAAGCTGTTTCATTTTTATGCTGTTAATTTTTTCATCGCGTTTTACCTTATCCTCAATTTGATTTGCTTCTTTTATCATAGCTTTCATAGCAGCCACAAGAAATCCGCCGGAACCCGCAGCATAATCCCATACATAACTATTCATATTAACCTGACACAGTCTAACCATAAAATCGCATACATAACGAGGAGTAAGAACTACATCATTTTGGTCACCATCAGGAACTTTAACCCAGTCATTTAGAACATTAAAAAGTTTGCCCGTAAAATCAAGATGATATTTCTGTTTTTGGAAGAAAGGAACAATCTCTTTTTTTACTGTAATATAAACTCTTTTAAGAGTGCTTTCACCAGGTTTGTATTGTTTGTATAAATCAGTCTGTAAAAAAACTTGCTCAAAATTTGTTTTTATTAGCGTAACTTTTTCAGATGGAATATCTTTGCTTTCAAGATATGAAGAAATTGTGTTCATAATAGTGACACCGTCATGTGACCGGGTTTCTTCTTTACTTCGTAAATCATCTATTTCAAGAGGTGCAACAATAGTCTTATCACCGTCTTCGACACCGAGACCAGCAATAATCATACCAGATATGAGTTTTATGCGGTATGCCTCACTAATGCTATATGTATCACGCATCGCTTGATTCAGATTTTTTAAATTAGTTTCAATTTGAGATTCTAATTTTTGTGTAAGCTTTTCTTTTTCTTCCTCAGTAAGATAAAGCGAATCTATCTTTTCTAAGAAATCTTCTAGTTCAGAAACGGAAAGGAATGATAAATCTTCATATTCACCTATCTGTTTAGGTACATTGAAGTTTTCATCTGATACAAAATATACTTTTAATGCAGTTTTAACTTTTTTTCCGTCCATCCATCCTGTTATTCCGATGGCAATAACTTCTTTGTAAGAATCAGTATAATTAACTATTGCAGTAGCATAGTGTATGGCTCCATTTACTGCATATTTTGCAATGTTCGTATAATTTGGAAAATCGTTTTTTCCATAATTATCCACTTCCCCCATTGCATTGAGCTTTTCTAAATCATCTTTACGACCTTTTGTCTCAATCATTACAGGAATTTTACGACCTTTAAACTCCACGAAGCATTTTATATCAGGAAAATTATTTCCAGAACCGCCTTTTTTACTTGGTGCTTTTTTTAGAGCATCATCTATTTCGGTATTGATACTTTCCGTTTTGGTGTAATAAGCAACACCGAATTTTTTCAACCAGTCTTTGGCTATATCTTCAACTTTTTCTTCAATACTTTTGATACTTGATGCCATGATGTTCATTCTCCTTTGCCGTTAACCCCAGGTGGAGTATTATCTCTGTGACTTTTCCTTCTAAAGACCGCCGCCCCATCACACGCAAATTTCCGCTAATTATCGCAGGGGGGATGCTTACACCGATAGTAGCAGTGGTATCGCGCATAATTTCATAAAATATACCACAACCAATGAAGCACAGCAGTATATATTTTATAAATGTTTTGTGTGAAAGTTAAGTTTTGATGCATTTTTCTTCTGTTTTTGGGCGTTTTCTATGCGCTTTCTGTGCCTGAATTCACGCTGGTTTTTAGCATTCCGCGCTTTCTGGCATTCCGGCTTATCACAGTATTCCTGTCTGCCATTCCTTCTTATAAGGAAGTCGCCGCAGTGGCGGCAGCATATCATGAACCCTTCCGAATGGTCATCGGGCTGTCCCTTTTTTCCCAGGGCAGGGTTTTCTGAGATTATTCTCGCCAGCGTGAACCATGCTATATCAAACACGGAGTTTACATCCGCTGAAAATTCAACGCGGTTCGTTTTCGGATTTACTTTCAGCCGCATATTGAAATCAGGGATGCGCTCAATCAGCTTTTCGAGTTGTTTCCCATAATTATCATAGGGCTCTTCTGCAAACTGGCCATTCGGCGGTTGTTTTCCCGGGTGGCTCTTTTTGTATTCGGCATAGAGTTCCATTTTCTTTACAAGATATCCCTCAGCCGGACTCACATCAATATCCGGCGTACTGTGGATATTCTTAAAATGTTCAAAAAAGGGAAGCCCCTCAAAATATTTTCCTTCTTTATATAAACTGCGGGCAGCGTCTTTATCAGCAACACATATCCCGTCCAGTGCCTCATAAAAAAGGGCAGTGGTATACAGCTTTTCCAGATCTTCCATAAAGTCACTGATTGAAAAAAAGCCGTCACGGGCGGCCAGCTCTGCATCATATTCTTCAATATCAAAACCTTCTCCGAAAAGCTGCTGATACACAAAATCGATGCGGTAGGGATGCATGTTTTCCTTACACCACTGAATAATCAGCTGGTCATATGGAATCTTGTTGTCCCAGTCATCTATCTGTCTGGCAAGATTGCACAGGCTGACAAGGAGCCCTTTGCCGGACAAGGAGTCGTCGGTGGGAAAGGCAGGTTCATATCCGGGTCCGCATACCGGGAAAGCACAGTATTCTTCATTGTCATTGGCAAGCATATAGTCTTTATATCGGAAAGGGTGGTAGATGAGCTGCCCTACACCGCCTATTTCTTTCTGTCCCAAAATATCTGTGGTTCTGTCCGCTTTTGACGGAACATAATCCCCGTTCCAATTATATGGCATATCTGTTTCTCCATTTCGTTACATGTCAACCGTAAGCGTCAGTAATTAGATTTCGGTTATATTATATCGTAAAATACCTTTGAAAACAATAGAGAACAGATAAATTGTTCAAAATCTGTTATACTCCTAATACGGAAACGGAGGGATTTTTATGGAAAAAGTCACGATGAGTGTACAGGAATTATCGGCACAAATGGGAATCAGCCTACCGAAAGCACATGAATTGGTCAAGACACTTGGCTTTCCGATTATAAGGGTCGGGACAAAGATATTGATGCCGGTTGAGGCTTACAGGGAGTGGCTGTTTAAAAATGCGGTAAATAATTAATGACCGAAATAGATGAAACGGGAGGAGGTGAGGATGTGGACGGGATTACCCTAGATGAATTGAAGCAGAAAAAGATATGGCTTTTGTGGAACTATATGTCGGGTAAAAACGGGAACATCACCAAAGCTCCCTTCTCAGCCTATGGCGGGGCAACAGGTGCGGATGAGAAGTATAGGAACACATGGGCGACTTATGATGAAGCCTGTGCCGTCATGCAGAAGTGCGGTGCATCCGGGCTTGGGTTCAAGGTGCCGGAGGGAGTGTACTTTCTGGATGTTGACCATAAGGATATGGCAGATTCACTGTTACAGAAACTCCTTAAAAGGCACAATTCCTATGCGAACTGCCTCTCAGCGGTAATGGTATTCATATCTTTGGAACCTGTGATGTAAAGAAACTTCTCATTATTTATGACGAGAAGAAACAGCGGAATATACTGAACGGCGAGTTTTATCAGAAAAATTCTGCAATTGGCGTGGAACTGTATATTGGCAATGTCACAAAACGTTTTGTTGCTTTTACGGGAAATGTGATTAATGATGTTCCTCTTTCGAAGAGAACGGAGGTGGTTCACGCGACGCTGTATGAGGATATGCGGAGGACGGATAAGGGTAAAACGCATCCGGCAGACTATGACGATGCAATGCTGTTTGATGTGGTGGCTGGGATGCGCAGGCGGAAGAATGCCGGGAAATTCATCAGACTTTATGACAATGGCGATATCAGCGGTTATGGATTGCAGTCGGAGGCAGATGCGGCGCTCTGCGCCATGCTGGCATTTAGTGTGGGTGAAGACCCGGAGGCAATAGGTAAACTGTTCTGGAAATCCAGACTTTACAGGGATAAGTGGGAGCGCACCGATTACCGTGAGGCTACGATAGCGCTGGGTATCAAAGCGTGTTATGGAGTGTTTCACAGATTTGTGGCGGGGCATCCGGCATTCGTCAGATTTGATGGAAAAACATCCAAACCTTATATTAGTGTCCCGCTTCTGACCAGATATGACAGGGAGCATATGCAGTATGTTCTCGTAAGGGATAACGGCAGACAGGCAATTTTGAAATATGTATATGAAGACGGCTGTTACAGACTTTATGCTGACAACATAATGATGGGGCGCATCAAACAGTTTATTGCTGATTATGATGAGGAACTTGTAAAGATGGGCAAAGTGAATGAAACATTGCAGCACATCAACACAGATTTGAATCATGTAGGGCAGGATGAATTGGATGCGGATGAAAGTATCATTAACTTTCAGAACGGGCTTCTCAGGGTGTAGGCTGCGGAAACTGTTTTGGAATCCCATACACCGTCAGTGTTTTCCACCATACAGATACCATGCGGGTGGAAGGATGTGCCGCTGCCCCCCGTGTTTGACGCATACCTGGAAACGCTTTCCGATGGCGATAAGAAAGTGCAACAGCTTCTGCTGGAATTTATGGGAGTGAGTATCTCCAATGTAAAGGGCTGGCGGATGAAAAAGGCCCTGTTTCTTGTGGGGGACGGGGACAACTTAAGGTACAAGGCTTACCGGAAGTTCTGACATGAGCTTTTTATCCGTGGAAGAGCTGAAGACCTTTAAAAAAGTGACAGGCGGTGACAGCCTCTTTGCAGAATTTAAGGGTCAGCAGGCATTTGAATTCAAATATAACGGCTTGCTCTGGTTCTGCATGAGCAGGCTGCTTCAATTTGGCCAGGATGACGGCAAGTGGGTATATGACCGCATCATGGTGATAAAGTGTCCGAATGCCATTCCGCCGGAAAAGCAGGATAAGGAGCTGTTCGATAAGATTTATGCCGAGAGGGAGGGAATCGTTTATAAGGCTGTAAGGGCGTTGCAGACAGTGCTTGCAAATGGGTACAGGCTTTCTGAGCTGGAGAGTGTATCAGCGGCAAGGGAAAAGTATCAGATGGAGAATAATACGTTCATCAGTTTTTTGGGAGACTGTATGTGCCGTCGTGAGGGTGGGAAAATCACAGAGGCCCGCACCACTGGAATGATTTATAAAGTCTATAAGGAATGGTGCTGGGATAACAACAGCGGATTTTCCAAGACCTATAAGGAATTCCGTACAAGGCATGCAGAGCATCTGGAGACTATCTTTGAGGATATGGTTGTAAAACGTAGCAGCAGAACATTTTATAAGGATTTTACACTGACACGCGAGTGCAAGAAAGAATACGCATCGGTTTATGGATATGACGATACAGATTTTCTTGTGTAGTGGTCGAAGCGGTCACAACAGTGGCCGGGAAAATCACAACGGCCACTGAAAAAAGCCAGTGTTTTCAAGGGGGGGGCAAGATTTGGGTGGTCGCACTGACCGCATTTTAAACTTCTCAGGGGAAATTGCAAATTGTTTTGGAGTAATGAGAAAAAATAATTGTGATTATGGAACTGTAGAGATAACCACTTTGACCACTAAAATGAAAAATAACTTATGAACATTGAATTTGGGACATTATACCAGCCACAGGAACGACCACTATATCGACCACTTTTTTGAAAAAGCGACCATAAAAAGGAGAGATTAAATATGACTAGTAAAGATACGGCTATCCGGGCTTTATGTAGGAGCCTCGGAAAAGAGTATAGGGTATGCACCATAGATTTTGAACCTATAATTTACCGTGACACTAAAATGTGCTATAATTTGCTTACTTAACAACCAAACAATAATTTGACCATAACCCTGGAAACACCTACAAAACACGGCATTTCCGAACAATTTAAGGAGTTTGATAACTATGATAAAAGTCTTATTCATCTGCACCGGCAACATCTGCCGCTCCCCCATGGCCGAATCCGTCCTAAAATACCTGGCCGCAACCCAAGGATTAACAACCTGCCTCCATATTTCTTCCGCCGCCACCAGCACGGAAGAAATCGGCAATGGCGTCCATTACGGAACCAGAAGCATTCTCGGAAAAAAGGGTATTCCATGTGTGGAGCACAGGGCGCGGCAGATGACAAAGCGCGATTATGAAGAATATGACTATCTGATTGGAATGGATGATGCAAATATCCGCAATATGATGCGGATTGCGGGAGGAGACCCAAAGCATAAGATACACAAGCTGCTAGAATTTGCAGGGAGCAGCAGGGCGATTGCAGACCCGTGGTATACAGGGGATTTTGATACGACCTATGCAGATGTTGAGGAAGGATGTAAAGCCCTTTTGGAGTTTTTGCAGAAAAATTATGATATGGAATCATAAAGGGTATGAGCCACAATACAATCAAACACTCGAAACTTCCCCAAAGTTACAAAACGGATTATTATCCGATGTCAAAAAATTTCAGGATTATGTCAGTGAAGCGCTTTACATGCAGCCATAACATTAGGAGTCCCCTGCCTGACAGGATGAGGTGCATGATATGATTAGACCTGTAAAGAAAGAAGATTTACATACATGTCTGGAAATTATGGCACTGGGTTATGAAAATATCGCAGCGCAGTTTGGTATGACGGAGGATAATTGTCCATATCGAGGAAGGACGCGCCTGCCATATTGCGTGCTGGAAGAAGAATATAATGGTGGATGTCTTATGTATAAGTATGTTCACGGTGGGGAATTGGCAGGTTTTTTATCCATGCGTGAGGAAGAACATAAAATGCATTTGAATGATATCGTCATACTTCCGGCATATCAGAATAACGGATTTGGGAGCAGACTCATGCAGTTTGCCAAAGAAGAAGCCCAAAGGAGGAATTGTACCAGCATTGTTCTGGGAATGGTACATGACAATATACCGCTGCGGAACTAGTATGGGCAAATGGGTTTTCACACTGTTAAGCTGGAAAAATTTGAAAAAGTGGGTTATACCGTCGGAATAATGGAGTTATTTCTATAATTTAAAAGTGGAAAGCAAAGAAGGAAAAATAATGGTAACGATAAAAACAGAAAGGCTTCTTCTGGAGCCGTTAGGAAGCAAACACTTAAAAACAGTACATAAATATGCCTCTGATTATGAAAATACAAAATACATGGTGCATCTGCCAAATAAAACGATTGAGGAAACAACGGATTTTCTGCAAAGGGCGGAAGCGGAATGGAAGCGTGATAAACCGTCATATTATGAGTTTGCCGTTCTTTATAACGGCAGGCAAATCGGAGCGGTGAGCATTTATCTAGGAGACGATATGTCCGGCGAATTGGGATGGATTATAAGCAAAGAATACTGGGGACAGGGAATTGCATACGAAGCGGCAAAGGCTTTGCTGGAGTATGCCGTAAAGCATCTTCAAATCAGACATTTTATTGCACATTGCGATATGAAAAACATTGCATCTTATAAAATCATGGAAAAGCTTGGCATGGTTCGCACCGGTATCCATGGCGGCAGGAAAAACAAGTCGTCGGACGAGGAAAGGACAGAATATCAATACGAACTTTTTATATGAGGCATCAGGTACTTTTGTGCATAATAGGCGCAAAGTCCCGTAAACAGCCCGGTTACCATACCGCTCACTGTCAAAAAAGGCAGGTAGGCAAAGATGCCGGCAGTGCGGGTCAGGGCGTAAGCAATCAGGATTTGTCCGATATTGTGGAACAGGGCGCCGAAAATGCTGGTGATGAAAATAAAACGTGCGGACAAAAAGCGGTTTACCGCATACATTGCCGCAAAGCAAAGAATGCCGCCGCAGAGGCTGTAGAGCAGGGTTATCATCTGTCCGGAAAATACAGAGGACAGCAGGATTCGGGCCATAAGCGCCCAGAAGGCGTCTGCGGGGGTGAAATTCATCAGCAGGAGCAGTGTCACAATATTGGCGAGCCCCAGCTTGATGCCCGGAATGGGAACCGGGTTGGGGATGGCGCTTTCCGCCACAAAAATAGTGAGTGCAATTACCGTAAAAACAGACAGGGTGGCTAATTTTTTAACAGACATGCCCATCCTCCTTCTTAATAGCTTAAGGCATCCGGGCCGATGCCCGGCGCTGCCGCCTGTTCCTTTATTTCAATCACAAGACCGTGGGGCAGGCAGACGATTGGCAGCAGGGAAGAGTCCGCATATCCCATAAGAACACATAGCCTGTCCGGGCAGTCGGCTTCTTTTATGCCGATGGCGCCGGGCTTTATTTCTATGGTATTATAGCCGCCGTCGGGGGAATCTACCGTAAAAGAGTAGGTTTCTGTAACGGCGGAAAGGTCAATGGTGGTAAGCAACGTCCCGTTTTGGTAGATATAGGCCGTCAACCTGCCTGTATGGGCGCTGCGGACCCAAAACAGATACAGCAGGGAAGCCCCAAAAAGTAAAATAAGAAAAACAGATAGCAAAATGGCTCGGAATCCCGGGTTTTTAAATTTTGTAACATGTGTTATCATGGTATTTCCCTTTAATATGTTTGTGTTACCGGTTTCTTTTTGGTATAATTACCAGTATATCAAAAAGGGTTGGTGAAATGAAGAGAAGAACGGAAAAAAAATTGCAAATCCGCAAAGTGTACGGTAAGTATGCGGCAGGGGCTGTCTTTCTTGCCGGATTATTGTGCCTGACAGGGTGTGGGGGGCGCGTGCAGAGATATGACTCGCTGGACACTGCCATGGGGACGGTTATCCGGCAGAGCATTTATTCCGGGGAGGATATCACTGCACAGGTGCAGGAAATCATTCGGTCGTTGGAGGAGTCAGAGCTTTCCTGGAGGCTTGCGGACACGGAAATTGCAAAAATAAATGCGGCATCGGGGAGCGGTGAGGCAGTGCTGGTTTCTGAAAAATTATATAAAGATTTAACTATTCTTCTGGAAGTTTCGCAAAAAAGCGGCGGCGCCTTTGATTTTACGGTGGGACCTGTGGTACAATTATGGAATATTGATGAATGGGCTGCGGGGGAACAAGTGTCAGGAAAACAGGCTGCGGGGGAACAAGTGTCAGGAAAACAGGCAGCCGGAGAACAGGCGGAGGCAGTGATTCCGGACAAGGAAGAAATTGCACGGGCATTGCAATATACAGGATATGAAAAAGTCCTGTTGGAAGATGGCGGCGTCACCCTTTTGGAGGGGATGAGCCTTGATTTGGGGGCGGTGGGCAAAGGTCTTGCGTGTGACAGGATTGCAGCGCTTCTGGAGGAGAAAGAGGTATATGGCGCGGTGATATCCGTGGGAGGAAGCATTCTCACATACGGAAAGAAACCTGACGGTACGCCATGGCAGGTAGGGATTATAAATCCGGAGAATACCTCATCCATGATAGGAATCCTCTCTTTGGAGGGGCAGTGGTGCGTGTCCACCTCGGGTGATTACGAGCGTTATGTTATAGTGGATGGCGTAAAGTACCACCATATTTTAAATCCTGCCACGGGGTATCCGGCGGACAGCGGTATAAGGAGCGTTACGGTTTTTTGCAAAAGCGGCGTCCTGAGTGATGCCCTTTCCACTGCATGTTTTGTGCTGGGGGTGGAAGAAGGGATGGAACTGGCAAAAAGTTATGGTGCGGAGGTTTTATTTGTAGATGAGGAAGGCATGATTACCATGACGGATGGGATGAAAGATATTTTTAAAGAGACGGGAGAAAACTAAAAGATGGTACGATTTTATTGGTTAATGATTACACTATTTCCTGTTATAGTCTATTATATAGTAAAGTCTTCGCACTATATCAGGCATCCGGAAAAATATGATGATGAAATCTGCTTTGCGCTGGCGCAGAAGTTGATAAGCATTATCAGGAAAAAGGGAAAGATTAGCACAAAGGTATTCGGCAGGGAAAACCTGCCCTATGAAGGCGGCTATGTGATGTATTCCAACCATCAGGGAAGGTATGACGCGCTGGGAATCATGGGGTCCCATCCGAAGCCCTGTTCCGTGGTGATGGATTCCAGACGTGCCAGAATGCCTATCAGCAATGAATTTATCGGGCTGGTAAGGGGAAAACGTTTGGATAAGACAGACCTAAGACAGCAGGTAAGGATTATGCAGGAGGTTTCGGAGGAAGTAAAAAAAGGAAAGCGTTTCCTGCTGTTTCCCGAGGGCGGTTACACGGACAATCACAATACCCTTCAGGATTTTCTGCCGGGAAGCTTTAAATGTGCGCAGAAGGCAAAGTGTCCGATTGTGCCTGTGGCGATATGGGATTCCTACAAGCCCTTTGAAGGAAGAAGTTTGAAAAGGGTAGAAACGCAGGTGCATTTTTTAGAGCCCATTTTTTACGAGACATATGAAGGAAAAAGCACGGCGCAAATCCGGGATATGGTGAGGAGCAGAATTGAAGAGAGGATGAATGAAATTGCAGAAAAAAAGGGAAATTACTGCACGCCCGATGACCGGATGGAGCAGGCAATCTGAGCAGTCCGCAGCCGGAAAGAAAGCGCTTTTTGAGTATCCGCGCCCGGGCATGGTGCGGGAAAACTGGCAGTGTCTGAACGGTTTATGGGATTATGCTTTTGTACAGAAGGAAGAGCGCCCGGTTACCTTTGAGGGCAAAATACTGGTGCCTTTTTCGCCGGAAACCCATTTGTCCGGCGTAAAGAAACAGCTGATGCCGGAAAGCTATCTTTGGTATGAAAGGGAAATTCGTTTTTCCCAAGGCATCTGGGAGAGCTTTTTAAAAGGGGGCCGTGTTCTTTTGCATTTTGGCGCGGTTGACCAGTGCTGTCAGGTTTATGTGGATGGACAGAAAGCGGGTAATCATAACGGGGGTTATCTTCCGTTTTCCATTGATATTACGGATTTTATCCGAAAAGAAGGAACAGGAACAGGCGAAGAAACAGGCGGATGCACCCTGGGCGTCAGGGTACGGGATGTTTCCGACACTTCCTATCACAGTGTGGGAAAGCAGACATTAAAGCCGGGAGGCATGTATTATCCTGCAACCAGCGGAATCTGGCAGACGGTCTGGCTGGAGGCTGTGCCAAAGGTCTTTATAAAAAATATATCATGGGAAGCCTGTTACGATGAAAGCGCAGTGCAGCTGAAGGCTGAAAGTCCCGCAGGCTGCCGGGAAGGCAGATTTTTTATAAAACTGTATTTCCAAAACAGCGGGTATGAAGACAGGGTTCTGCCGTTTGGCAGAAACTGCCGGATTCCCCTGCCGGATTTTGTGAGCTGGAGTCCCGAGAATCCATGGCTCTATCAGGTAAGGCTGGAGTTGTACGAAGGGGAGGAAGGCGCTGGTGCGGTTCTCCTTGACAGCGTGGAAAGCTATTTTGCCATGCGCAAATGCTGCCTCGGTACAGACGGGGCAGGGATTCGCCGCATATTTTTAAACAACCAACCTTATATGCAGGTCGGCGTACTGGACCAGGGCTACTGGCCGGAGAGCATGTATACCCCGCCCTCGGATGAAGCCATGGTGTATGATATAGAAGCCATGAAGAAACTTGGCTTTAACATGCTGCGTAAGCATGTCAAGGTGGAGCCTGAGCGATGGTATTACCACTGTGACAGGCTGGGGATGCTGGTCTGGCAGGACATGGTAAACGGCGGAAGGAAGAATAAAAGTTTTTATGTCACATATCTCGCAACCTTGTTCCAGCTGCTTGGCATAAAAGCCCGTGATGGGCATCGCATTCTACTTTCCAGACAGGATAAGGAAGGCAGGATGGAGTATGAAAGAGAATTGACAAAAATGGTGCTTATGTTAAAAAACCACCCCAGCGTCGTCTGTATTGTTCCTTTTAACGAGGGTTGGGGGCAGTTTGAAACCGAAAGGATGACTTCGCTGGTAAGGACGCTGAACAAGGAAATACTGGTGGACCAGGCAAGCGGATGGTTTGACATGGGCGGAGGGGACTTTAAGAGCATTCACCATTATTTCTTTAAGTTAAAGTTAAAAAAAGAAACCAATCGTGCGCTTGCCCTGACAGAATACGGGGGATATGCCAGAAGGATTGCCGGGCATTGCGCCCATGAAAAAGAATATGGATACAAAACTTTCCGTACGCAGGAAGCGCTGGAGGAAGGTTACGAGAAGCTGATGAGGGAAACCGTCCTTCCCGCCGTAAAAGAAGGGGTCAGCGCAACGGTGTATACACAGCTGTCCGACGTGGAAGAAGAAATTAACGGGCTGCTTACTTACGACAGGGAGGTTCTGAAAATGGAGCCCGGTCTTATCAGAAAGTGGAACAGCGAATTGCGCAGGGCCGTTGAAAATCAAAACAATTACAAAGACAAAGGAGATAAAGAAAATGAGTAAAGTAATTTTGACCGGAGACCGTCCCACAGGGAAACTGCATGTAGGACATTATGTGGGTTCCCTCAGAGGCAGGGTGGAACTGCAAAATTCAGGGGAATATGACAAGATATTCATTATGATTGCAGACGCCCAGGCGCTTACGGACAATGCAGACAACCCGGAAAAAGTAAGGCAGAATATTATCGAGGTGGCGCTTGACTATCTTTCCTGCGGGTTAGACCCTGCAAAGTCAACCCTCTTCATCCAGTCCCAGATTCAGGAACTGGCAGAACTTTCCTTTTATTATATGAATCTGGTGACGGTGTCCAGACTGCAGCGCAATCCCACGGTCAAAGCGGAAATCCAGATGCGGAATTTTGAAACCAGCATTCCGGTAGGCTTCTTTACCTATCCGATTAGTCAGGCTTCCGACATTACGGCGTTTAAGGCAACCACCGTGCCGGTGGGGGAAGACCAGCTTCCCATGATTGAGCAGTGCCGTGAAATCGTCCGCAAGTTCAACACGGTTTACGGGGAAACGCTTGTGGAGCCGGAGGCATTAATCCCTAAAAATCAGGTATGCTGCAGGCTGCCTGGAACGGACGGTAAGGCCAAGATGAGCAAATCTCTGGGCAACTGTATCTATCTGTCGGATTCGGCAGACGAGGTGCGCGCCAAAATCATGAGCATGTTTACCGACCCGAACCATTTAAAGATAACGGACCCCGGTTCGCTGGAGGGCAATACGGTGTTCACTTATCTGGATGCATTCTGCAGGGAGGAACATTTTGAAAGGCACTTGCCGGAATATGCAAATCTGGATGAACTGAAGGGCCATTACCAGAGAGGGGGCTTAGGCGACGTGAAAGTCAAGAAGTTTCTGAATGCAGTGATGCAGGAAGAACTGGAGCCCATCCGCATCCGCCGGAAAGAATTGGAAAAGCAGATTCCCGATATCTATGAGATATTGAAAAAAGGAAGCGAAATAGCAAGGGAAGAAGCAGCCGATACCATGTCGCAGGTAAAGGCAGCCATGAAAATCAATTACTTTGACGATGCCGCCCTCATCGCAGAACAGGCGGCGCGCTACGCGTCAGATAAATAGCGGATACTCCAAGGAAAAAACAGTTTACATTTTAAAGAGTTTATGCTATGATAACTAAGTATGATTACAGCCGATGCCCGGGTTCTGGATACTCCGACCGCATCCTGGTGTCAGGCGATTTCAAGTATAGGAGGATTCAATCATGATTTCTAAGGAAAAAAAGACAGCTATTATCAATGAGTATGCGACAAAGCCCGGAGATACCGGTTCACCCGAGGTACAGATTGCAGTGCTGACCGAGAGAATCAGGGAACTCACCGAGCATATGAAGAGCAACCCCAAGGACCACCATTCTAACAGGGGTCTGTTAAAGATGGTTGGACAGAGACGCGGACTGCTCAATTATTTAAAAGAAAAAGATATCGAGAGATACCGTGCACTCATTGCAAGACTGGGTCTGAGAAAGTAATCTTTTGAAACACAGAGGCGGAGCATGTCCGATTTTTTCGGTTTCTCCGCCTTTACCATTGGGCGCCCTGCGCCCGGTGTGAAACCCGTAAACCCTTCAGGCAGCATAGTCCGAGATTGCTGAAAAGGGCAGCAAAAGCGCTGTTTTTTTCAGTGGTTTCGGAAAGCCTGCTGAAGCAAAAGTCCGGCAAACGGATAGAGAGTAAGGAGAACAATATGTACAAAACTTTTACGATGGAACTGGCCGGCCGTACCCTGAGCGTGGATATCGGCAGGGTGGGCAAACAGGCCAACGGCTGTGCATTCATGCACTATGGGGATACAACGGTACTGTCCTGTGCGACTGCATCGGACAAGCCCAGGGAGGGCATTGACTTCTTTCCCCTGAGCGTGGAATATGAAGAAAAACTGTATGCGGTAGGCAAGATTCCTGGCGGATTTAACAAGAGGGAAGGAAAAGCAAGTGAAAATGCAGTGCTTACCAGCCGCGTTATTGACAGGCCCATGCGTCCGCTTTTTCCCAAGGATTACAGAAATGACGTTACGCTGAACAATATGGTTATGAGCGTGGACCCTGCCTGCCGTCCCGAACTGGTGGCAATGCTGGGCGCTGCCATAGCTACCTGCATTTCCGACATTCCCTTTGACGGTCCCTGCGCCATGACGCAGATGGGCATGATTGACGGGGAACTGGTGGTGAACCCTTCCCAGGAGCAGTGGAAAGTAGGAGATTTAAACCTGACGGTAGCCTCCACCAAGGAAAAGGTCATCATGATTGAGGCCGGCGCCAATGAAATTCCCGAGGCAAAAATGCTGGAAGCAATTTATAAGGCACATGAAATCAACCAGACCATCATAGCATTTATAGAGAAAATCGTAGCAGAGGTGGGGAAACCGAAACATGATTACACGAGCTGCGCCATTCCGGCAGAGCTCTTTACTGCCATGATGGAGATTGTGACGCCGGCGGAAATGGAAGTTGCCGTATTCACCGATGATAAGCAGACAAGAGAAGAAAATATCAAGAATATTACAGAAAAGCTGGAGGAAGCTTTTGCTGAGAACGAAGAATGGCTTGCCGTATTGGGAGAAGCTGTTTATCAGTACCAGAAAAAGACGGTACGCAAGATGATACTGAAGGACCACAAGCGTCCGGATGGCAGGGAACTCACACAGATTCGCCCGCTGGCGGCGGAAGTGGACATCATTCCCCGCGTACACGGTTCCGCTATGTTTACCCGCGGACAGACGCAGATTTGCAATGTATGTACCCTGGCGCCTTTGTCAGAGGCCCAGCGGGTGGATGGTCTCGATGAAAATGAAACCTCCAAAAGATATATGCACCAGTACAATTTCCCGTCCTACTCCGTAGGGGAAACAAAAGTTTCCAGAGGACCGGGACGAAGGGAAATCGGACATGGCGCGTTGGCAGAAAGAGCTTTGATACCCGTGCTTCCCAGCGAAGAAGAATTTCCGTATGCAATCCGTACGGTATCCGAAACCTTTGAATCCAACGGTTCCACATCCATGGCGTCCACCTGCGCTTCCTGTATGTCACTGATGGCTGCCGGTGTTCCCATTAAAAAGATGGTAGCCGGTATTTCCTGCGGTCTTGTGACGGGGGACAATGACGATGAGTTTGTCCTTTTGACGGATATTCAGGGACTGGAAGATTTCTTTGGGGATATGGATTTCAAGGTGACAGGCACCACGGAAGGCATTACCGCCATCCAGATGGATATCAAGATTCATGGATTGACAAGGCCCATTGTGGAAGGCGCGATTGCAAGATGCCGAGAAGCAAGGCTGTTTATCATGGACAACTGCATGAAGCCTGCCATTGCGGCTCCCAGACCGGAAGTAGGCCCTTATGCGCCGAAAATTATCTCTATTCAGATTGACCCTGAAAAAATCGGGGATGTCGTGGGACAGAGAGGTAAGACTATCAATGAAATTATTGCCCGCACAGGCGTTAAGATTGATATAACGGATGACGGACAGGTATCCGTATGCGGCACGGACAAGGAAATGATGGACAAAGCAGTGGAGATGATTAAGTTAATCGTCACCGATTTTGAGGAAGGCCAGATATTCAAGGGCAAAGTAGTAAGCATCAAAGAATTTGGCGCATTCCTTGAGTTTGCTCCGGGTAAGGAGGGCATGGTGCATATTTCCAAGATTGCCAAAGAAAGAATCAATCATGTGGAGGATGTTCTGACTCTGGGGGACGTTGTCACGGTTGTATGCCTTGGCAAGGACAAAATGGGCAGAATCAGCTTTTCCATGAAAGACGTAGCGCAGCAATAATGAAAATTAAATCAAAAATGAGGAGGAAACAAATGAAAAGAGTAGTTGCAGCTTTATTGACATGTGTAATGGTCTTAGGTCTGACCGCCTGCGGCGGCGCTTCTAAGAGCAAATGGACAGAAGATGACTTCACTTTCAAGGATGGTTCCGAAAAGGTGACGGTAGAAGAAGGAAATTCGCTCATCGTTTGGGATGACGTCAGCTATCTGACAACCGATTTCGGTGACAATTCCTATGAAGAATATGACGGCGGACTTGCCACCAGCAGAGGTCTTGAGATTGGCATGACCATGGATGACTTCAAAAAGCTTTACAATGTAAAGAACGGATATGCCGTTTGGGAACTTCTCTCCGGTGAAGACAGTTCTTACACCAGCTTTGATGTGTACTCCAATCAGGAGCCTTCCGCAATGTATGATGATGCAAACAGTGTATGGCTGGATATAGGCTACAAGAAAGAAGGCGGAGCATGGAAGCAGATGACAGACGTGGAAGTACGCGATGTCTGGTTCTGTGAGGCTTCTATGTCAGACTACGACGAAGTGGTAATTTTTTCCGTAAACTTCGATTATGATGCAGAAGTATGCGGCCTCGCTATGTATCACATTACATATGATGATGAATGGGTAACATGGCAGGATTGGGCTGACTAAAAAGCGTGAAAAGAGCGTGAAAAGAACTTCTAAGGCTCACGCCAATGGGCGTTTCACCAAGAAGTTCTAAATTTCACGCGAAAAAAGGCACCGCATTTGCGGCGCCTTTTTTATGTCGTTTTTTTAAACTGCTTCGTGGAAGGTTCTGCTGATTACGTCAGCCTGCTGTTCCGGAGTTAATTTAATGAAGTTTACGGCATATCCGGAAACACGGATGGTAAGCTGGGGATAGTTTTCAGGATGTTTCTGTGCGTCCAGCAGGGTATCCCTGTTAAGGACATTTACGTTTAAGTGATGTCCGCCTTTGGTTGCATAGCCGTCAAGTAAAGCTACCAGATTGTCTACCTGTGCAGTATTTGATGTCATATATGATTACCTCCTTTAAATAATAGTAATTATTATCGTTTTCTGAAATAATAATAACACGTTCTAATCAAAAAGTCTATCATTTTACATGTATTTTTTTCCATACAAAATCAGAAAATTCTTTAGTAATATCCCGGACAACTTTACATATATTAGTTTTAGGAAAGGGGCTTCTAAGAGAAGCGTTACAAATTCTGTGATGGCAGAGTGAAATCTGACATTTCGCTCGCCTCCTCAGCGCAAAAGCGCTTCGGAATGGAGAAAAAAATGAACAAGGACAGTTTATTGTACATATTTCCCCTGCCTTTGCGGAATCTGTGGAGCAGGGCGGTTGAAGAATATCACAGTCTGGAGGAAATCCGTATCCGTGCGGGGAAACCGGTTATCGTCAAAATGCATGACAGGGAAACGTTTCTGGACGGGACGGGAGGTTTTACGGACAGGGAAACGGCGTCCTATAAAATGGGAAGCCGGGAACTTTCGGATATCTTAAACCAGATTTGCCATGATTCCATTTATGCGTATGAAGATGAAGTCAAGCAGGGGTTTCTGACGGTGCCGGGCGGACACAGGATTGGGATTGCAGGACAAGTTGTAGTGGAAAAGGACGGCAGGGTAAGGACGATGAAACACATTGCCAGCATGAATATCCGCGTGGCCCATGAAGTCAAAGGTTCTGCCGATAAGGTGCTTCCTTTTTTGTATGAAGGGGGAAAATTGTGCAATACCCTGATAATTTCCCCGCCCGGATGCGGGAAAACCACTCTTTTAAGGGATATTATCAGACAGGCCTCCGACGGAAACAGGTATGGGAGGGGCATGACAATCGGTGTTGTGGATGAACGTTCGGAGATTGCAGGAAGCTACATGGGCGCGCCGCAAAATGATGTGGGGATTCGGACGGACGTGCTGGACGCCTGTCCCAAAGTATACGGCATGATGATGCTGATTCGCTCCATGGCTCCCGAAGTAGTCGCTATCGACGAATTGGGAAGTGAGGAAGATGTACAGGCCATGAAACGCGTCTCAGCCTGCGGATGCGGTCTCCTTGCCACCATGCATGGATTCGGGATGGAAGAGATGAAGGAAAAAGCGTTTATGAAAAGCCTGATGGATGAAAAAATGTTTGCCAGATATATTATATTGGAAAAAAAAGGCGGGTGTCCGCGCGTAAAGGAAATCTATCAAAAGGAGTTAAAAGTATGCTGCGGCTAATCGGTGCAATCTGTATAGTGGCCGGATGTACCGGAATCGGCTTCTGGTACAGAAGGAAATTTCATATCTCCCTATGGCATCTGCGGTACATGTGCCGGATAGCAGAGTTGTTCATGAGTGAAATCCGGTATGGGAAAGCGACCCTGGCCGAGTGCTGCAGACAGATTGGGGAAAAGGCAGAAGAACCTTACAGAGAAGCCCTTCTTGCCATTTATGAAGGTATGGAGAGCCGCGACGGCGTCAGTTTTTCCGCAAAATGGGAGCAGCAGATGGAAAAAGCGCTTTCGGAGGTTCCCGTCACCAGGGAAGAGAAAGAAATATTCTTAGGCTTGTCAGCCTGCAGCGGACTGGCGGACAACCAAATGCAGATAAGGGCAATTGAGCAGTATCGGGACATGCTGGCCGGTGCGATAAAAGACAGGGAAAAAGAACTGGAAAAGCAGGGCAGGATGGCGGCTGGGCTCGGCATTATGAGCGGGCTTTTGCTGACAGTGATATTGCTATAGCAAAAAAGGACTTTCTAAGGAGGCAGCATGGGAGTTGGTCTGATATTTAAAATTGCAGCAGTAGGAATACTGGTAACGATATTGAGCCAGGTATTAAAGCACAGTGGAAGGGAAGAACAGGCATTTCTGGTCAGTCTGGCGGGACTGCTTCTGGTGTTGAGCTGGATAGTGCCGTACATATTTGAACTGTTTACCACAATACAGTCGCTGTTTTCCTTATAGGCGGGGGGTATGGCTATGTTGGAAGTTGTAAAAATCGGAATGCTGGGACTTGTAGGCGTGCTGATGGCGCTGCAGTTTAAAAGCAGTAAGCAGGAGTACACTTTTTATATCGGCTTCGGGGCTGCCCTGCTTATTTTTTATTATGTGGTGCGCTGTCTGTATTCGCTGGCCTCCCAGCTGGGGACGCTGCAAAAGTATCTGTCGGTGGGACAAGGCTATCTGGGTACGCTTTTGAAAATAGTGGGTATCACCTATATTTGTGAATTTAGCGCGGGAATCTGCAAGGATGCCGGCTTTTCCTCAGTGGCGGGGCAGATTGAGGTGCTGGGAAAACTGACGGTCATGTTTGCGGGGCTTCCGATTCTTCTGGCAGTGATTGAACAGATTCAGCAGTTTATGTAAATGACCGGGAGGATACCACATGACCATTGATATGGCAAAGCTTTGGGATGATTACCAGATTGCCAATCTGGAGCAGGAACTGGACAAACTGTTCCCTGAAAATGCTTTCCGGCTGGAGGATATGTTTGCCAAAATCCTGTCAGGCGATATTTTCGGAGGAATAACAGATGCCATTCAATCCATATTCGGCAGTCTGACAGCGGAACTGACGTCGCTTAGGAATGTATTTGTACTGATTCTGGTATTGGGGATTTCAGCAACCTTGATTTCCCATTTTATCGAAATATTTGACAACCATCAGATTGCAGATATCGGTTTTTATTTTAACTATCTCTGTATGCTGGTTATCCTGATGAAATGTTTTATATCCTCTGCCGCGACAGCGGCAGCCGCCCTGCAGAAGATTGTGGAATTTATCCAGGTGTTTATCCCTGCTTATTTCCTGTCCGTGGGGGTGGCTACCGGAACGGTGACGGCAGCGGCGGGTTACGAACTGGTAATTTTAATAATTTATATGGTGGAACATGTCCTTCTGACCCTGATACTGCCGCTTATCAACAGTTACGTCCTGCTGGCAATCATCAATGGGATGTGGTCGGAAGAAAAACTGGGACTTTTAATGGAGGGAATGGAAAAAGCCATCCGCTTCCTGCTCAAGGCAGCCATCGGGCTTGTGACCGGCATCAGTGTATTCCAATCAATGATAACGCCTGCTATTGATTCGGTAAAGGCCACTGCCCTCCAAAAGACCCTGTCAGCCATTCCGGGAATCGGCAATGCTGCGGAGGGGGTAGTGGAGGTGGTGCTGGGTTCTGCCGTTATCATAAAAAACAGTATCGGACTGGTGCTTTTGCTGATACTGCTTGCCGTCTCAGCCGTGCCGCTGTTAAAAATCTTTCTCACGGCCTGCCTGCTGAAAGCGGCGGCGGCTTTTCTGGGACTGGTAAGCGATAAGCGGATTACGGCCTGCACGGATAAAGTGGGAAGCGGCAGCCAGCTTCTTTTTCAGACGGTGGGAACTTCGGTGCTGCTTTTCATGATTACAATATCCATTGCCGCGTACACGACGAACAAAGCAATCGGATAAGACGGTGCAGGAAGAAAAGGAGGGAAGCCATGGGTGGAAAACTGCTGCAGATTATCAGGCAGGTGGGCATCTTTATGATATGCGCCCAGATGATACTGCATTTTAAGCCTTCGGAAAGCTACGGAAAATACATCAAACTGCTGATTAGCATTATGGTGCTGGTTCAGTTATTTTTGCCGGCCATGGAGATTCTGGGAAGCAGGGGAAACGGAAATTTTGAAGGCAAAATAGGGTTTTATACGGATATTTTGAATGAAAGCATGGAGGAAGTAAATATAACAAGTGTTACGGCGGAAAAAATGCTGGAAGAAATGACAATGGAAGAAATTAAAACAAGAATTAACAATCAAAACGCGGTTGAAGACGAGGAAAAACAACCGGAAGCGGGGGAAGAGGAGGAAGGCACAAAAGGAGAAGAAAACATACAAGTTGACAGGATAGAGGTGGGCGCCGGTGATTGAAAAAATCAAAACATTTATGAAGAACAGGAACAATCTGATAGTGGTTGTGCTGGCAGGGATTCTGCTGATGGTGATTGCACTGCCTGTGGAAAATGCAGGCCGCAAAGAAAAGTCTTCAGCTTCCGGGGAAAACGAAAACAATAGCGATAGTTATTTTATTGAACCGCAAAAAAACGGGGAAAGCGGAACGGATTTAGACGACTATGTGTTGGCCATGGAGCAGAAAATAGAAGAGATTCTGGGGGAGATGGAAGGCGCGGGAAAGGTAAAAGTAATTATTACGCTGCGTTCCTCCACGGAAAAAATAGTGGAAAAGGATGAGCCGGTAACCCGTTCCGACACCCTGGAGGAGGATTCCCAGGGCGGGACACGGAAAGTAACATCCCTGGATACGGGGGAAAGTACGGTATATTCATCGGAAGGAAGCGCTTCCGAACCCTATGTGGTAAAGACGCTTGCGCCTGAGGTGGAAGGCGTGGTGGTGCTTGCGGAGGGGGCCGGAAACGGCAGGGTCAGCAAAAATATATCGGACGCCATTCAGGTATTATTCGGTATAGAGGCGCACAGAATCAAAGTGATTCGGATGGAAACACAAAATAGACAGGAATGATGCATAGGAAAGCAGACGGCCTAATATAATAAAGTAGTAAAAAACAAACTGGTAAGAGCCGGTAAAGGGGAGAAAGACGTGAAAAATATTCTTAAAAAGAACCAACTTATGATTACCGCACTGGCAATTATGATTGCTGTTGCAGGATATCTGCAGTTTGCGGGAACAAATCTGGAAAAAGAAGAGTATCTGCCGACAGCGGGCGAGGCACAGTCATCGGAGGGCGCCGGGGTGGAAAACTTTACGGCAGGCGCCGTGACGGATGATTACTCTTTGGATGGACTGCTGGATTTATCAGAAGAAGATTTGGATGCGGAACAGTTTGCGGATATTGAAAGCCTGGATTCTGATGCGGATGTCATCATGGACGATTATCTGGATACGGGTATGGATATCGCAGCCACGGACGTTACCGCCACGGATGTAGAGACTCCGGCGGACGGCGAGATACCGGGAGAAGCTGTTTTTACGGGAACGGCTTCCGTGACGACGCTTTCGGAAGCAAAGCTGTTAAAAGAACAGGTACGCGCTAAAAATAAAGAAGCGTTGATGGAAATCATAAACAGCGCTGCATTGAGCGATGAACAGAAGCAGAATGCAGTAGATACCATGGTTGCCATGACAAATATAGCGGAAAAGGAAATGGCGGCGGAAATCCTTCTGGAAGCCAAAGGTTTTCCCGATGTGGTGGTCAGCATCAGCGACAGCGGCGTGGACGTGGTAGTAAACGCACCGGAACTGACAGAAGCGCAGAGGGCGCAGATAGAAGACATCGTAAAGAGAAAAACCGATGTGGACGCTGCAAATATCATAATCAGCACGGTTGTGCAGTAGGGGAGAATATAGTATAATGTACTTTATGCCCGCATTCCCTACATAACCAGACATGCATAAGGGATAAAGGAAAATTGAAATGACTTGGAGGAAAAGAACGTGGCATCCAACTACGCAGAAGAAATAAACAGAAGAAGAACATTTGCAATCATATCTCATCCTGATGCAGGAAAGACGACTTTGACAGAAAAATTCCTGCTCTACGGCGGCGCTATCAATCTGGCCGGCAGTGTAAAAGGAAAAGCAACGGCCAGACACGCCGTATCGGACTGGATGGAAATAGAAAAAGAGAGGGGAATCTCCGTGACATCCTCCGTGCTGCAGTTTGAGTACGGCGGTTTCTGCATCAACATTCTGGATACGCCGGGACATCAGGACTTCTCGGAAGATACCTACCGTACCCTGATGGCGGCGGATTCGGCGGTCATGGTGATTGATGCGTCAAAAGGGGTGGAGGCACAGACAAGAAAACTTTTCAAGGTGTGCGTCATGCGGAAAATCCCCATTTTTACCTTTATCAATAAAATGGACAGGGACGCAAACGATACCTTTTCCCTGTTGGATGAAATTGAGAAGGAACTGGGGATTGCCACCTGTCCCGTAAACTGGCCCATCGGTTCGGGAAAAGCCTTTAAGGGAGTTTATGACAGGAATAAAAATGCCGTACTGACGTATTCCGATACGGAAAAAGGAACGAAAGAAGGGGAAACCACGGAAGTTTCCGTAAAAGACAGGGAAAAACTGGTTTCCGTGATTGGAGAAGAGGCGGCGGACAAGCTTTATGACGAGATTTCCCTCTTAGACGGCGCCAGCGCGGAGTTTAATCTCGATGAGGTCAGAAGCGGGGATTTGACTCCGGTGTTTTTCGGCTCTGCGCTGACCAACTTCGGGGTGGAAGACTTCCTGAAACACTTTCTGGAGATGACGACCACGCCCCTTGCAAGGCGTGCGGATACCGGTCTGATAGACCCGGTGGAAAGAGAGTTTTCCGCATTTGTCTTTAAGATTCAGGCCAACATGAATAAGGCGCACAGGGACAGGATTGCGTTTATGCGCATCTGCTCCGGCAAGTTTGACGCCAGCATGGAAGTCAGGCATGTACAGGGGGATAAGGTGATGAGGCTTTCCCAGCCCCAGCAGATTATGGCGGACGAGAGGAAGATTTTGAGCGAAGCATATGCAGGGGATATCATCGGGGTGTTTGACCCGGGTGTTTTTTCCATTGGGGACACCATCTGTATGCCGAAGGAAAAGTTCTGTTTTGAAGGCATTCCCACATTTGCGCCCGAGCATTTTGCAAGAGTCCGCCAGATGGATACCATGAAAAGAAAGCAGTTCATCAAGGGCGTAACCCAGATTGCGCAGGAGGGCGCCATCCAGATTTTTCAGGAGTTCAATACCGGCATGGAAGAAATCATCGTCGGCGTTGTGGGCGTACTGCAGTTTGACGTGCTGAAATACCGTCTGGAAAATGAGTATAATGTGGAAATCCGTCTGGAGCCGCTTCCGTATGAGCATATCCGGTGGATTGAAAACAAAGAAATTGACATGAACAGGCTTACAGGCACGTCCGACATGAAGAAAATCCAGGATTTGAAGGGCAATCCGCTTCTTCTTTTCATAAATGCCTGGAGTGTGGGGATGACCCTTGAGAGGAACGAAGGACTGGAACTTTCGGAGTTTGGAAAAAATTAAAGAGCAAAAAGGGAGAATGCAGTGAAAAAAATGTGTAAAAAGGGGACAGGCATACTGGTCATGCTGTTATGCTTATGCTTCCTCGGAGCCTGCGTACCGTCTGAAAATGCGGCCGGCGGTGCAAAAACCGCACAGGAATCCTCTGAGATGGTTATGGGGGAAAAGGAAGACGTGCTGGCAGAGGGGGAGGAGGAAGCAGGGGCGGCGGAAACGGTAACCCTCGGGGAAGAATCCGCCCTGCTGCATAAAACAGACCACAGCGGCAGGTACTGTTATGAGAGCCTTACCAAAGAGGAGCAAATCTGGTATGAGGATATGTATGCCATCATGGACGGGATGTATGAAGAGGTAATGTTGTCCGTCCAGGGGAATCAGGCAGTGGGGGAACAGGGCATTGACAAGGTATTCCAGTGCGTGATGAATGACCATCCGGAACTTTTTTTTGTAAAAGGATATCATTATACCCATTATACGCAGAATGGCGAAACCACTAAAGTCGTTTTCTCCGGCGCATACACCATGGACAGAAAAGAGCGGGAGGAAAAGCAGGCGCTGATTGACGCGGCGGTGGAGGAGTGCCTTGCAGGCATCAGCCGGGACGCTTCCGGATATGATAAGGTAAAGTATGTGTACGAATATCTGATTTCCCATACGGAATACGACAAAGAGGCAGAGGATAACCAGAATATCTGCTCTGTTTTTATCGGCAGAAAATCGGTCTGCCAGGGCTATGCCAAAGCGACGCAGTACCTGTTGGACAAGCTGGGGATAAATGTTACGCTGGTAATCGGATATGTTTACGGAAGTGAAAGCCATGCATGGAACCTGGTGTGGATAGACGGAGAGGGCTATTATGTGGACACGACCTGGGGGGACGCTTCTTACCGGATAGAAGAGGAAGGCGAAACGCAGGTTTATGACATGCCGGCAATCAACTATGACTACCTCTGCGTTACCACCGGGCAGCTTTTAAAAACCCATGTGATTGACAATGTGGTGCCGCTGCCGGAATGCACGGCCCTTGACGCCAATTACTATGTCATGGAGAAAGCTTATTTCACGGAATATAACGAAGAACAGGTAAAAGCGTTTTTTGAAAGAGGGTACGAAGAGGGCAGGACGGACGTGACGTTAAAGTGCGCGGATGAAGAAGTGTACCATGCCTTTTTTGAACAGCTGATTACCAGCCAGAAGATTTTCCGTTTCCTGAACAGCCCCGACGGCGTGGTTGCCTATGCGGAGGACAAGGATAAGCTTTCACTGACTTTTTGGCTTGTGAATGAATAACCGTTATGGTATAATAACTGATAGCGAATAAGGATGGGAGGTAATCTGACATGGAAGATAAAAGTACCTATGTTTTGCAGGAGGATGAAAACATTGGGGCAGTACAGATTGCAGATGACGTTGTGGCTATGATTGCCAGCCTTGCGACCAGGGAAGTGGAGGGCGTATCGGCTATGGCGGGCAATGTCACCGGCGAGCTGATGAGCAGGGTCGGCATCAAGAACATGAAGAAGGGCGTCCGGGTGGATATCCTCGACAAAAATGTCCGGGTAGACCTTGCGGTAACCGTGGAATACGGCTACAACATTCCTGCCACATGCCAGAAGGTACAGGCAAAGGTAAAAAGCGCGATTGAAAATATGACCGGATTAAACGTATCCGATGTCAACATCCGCATTGCCGGCGTCAATATGCAAAAGAATAAATAAGCAGAGGATGCACCTGCGCTGCAGGGAGAGGACAAAATGAGCAGACGTGAACTGAGGGAACAGGTTTTTCTTTTACTGTTCCGCGTGGAATTTAATGAATTGTCAGATATGCCGGAGCAGATGCGGATGTTTTTGGAGGACGACGAGGTAAAAAGGTCCGATGAAGATGCTGCCCATATTACCGGGAAGTATGACAGGATTATGGAGAATCTTTCCGATATCGACAGGCAGCTGAACGAAAAAGCGGAAAACTGGAATGTGGAGCGTATGGGCAAGGTGGAGCTCACCGTGTTAAGGCTTGCCCTTTTTGAAATGCAGCAGGATGAGGAAGTGCCTGTCAGCGTGGCGATTAACGAAGCGGTAGAGTTGGCCAAGAAGTTCGGGCAGGAGGGTTCAGGCGCTTTTGTCAATGCTGTATTGGCTAAATTTGCATAAGGCCGGGTGATGAATATACAGAATATTTACACAGTAGCACAAGTGAATGCGTATATCAAAAATATGTTCACGCAGGATTTTATGTTACAGTCGCTTTTTGTCAGGGGGGAGGTAAGCAACTGTAAATATCATTCCTCTGGACATATTTATTTTACGTTAAAGGATGAAAAAGGATGTATTGCCTGCGTGATGTTTGCCGGCAGCAGGGGAGGGCTTAAATTTACGCTGCGGGAAGGCATGCAGGTGGTAGCCGGCGGCATCGTGGACGTCTATGAGCGCGACGGAAAGTACCAGCTGTATGCAAAACAGATTGTGCAGGACGGCGCAGGGTTTCTCTACGAAAAGTTCGAGCAGCTAAAGCAGGACCTGGAGGAACGGGGCATGTTTGACGCACAGTACAAGCTTCCCATTCCCCAATATATCCATACGCTGGGCGTGGTGACTGCGCCTACCGGCGCTGCCGTGAGGGATATCATCAACGTTGCAAAAAGGCGCAATCCCTACATCAGGATAGTGCTGTATCCGGCCATTGTGCAGGGGGATTTGGCAGCGCAAAGCATTGCAAACGGCATCAGGGCGCTGGAGCGTCAGGGTGTGGATTTGATAATTGCAGGGCGCGGCGGCGGTTCCATGGAAGATTTGTGGGCCTTCAACGAAGAGATTGTGGCACAGGCGGTGTTTGACTGCAGTGTTCCCATTATTTCGGCGGTGGGTCATGAGACGGATACCACCATTGCCGATTATGTGGCGGATTTAAGGGCGCCTACGCCGTCAGCGGCGGCTGAACTGGCGGTTTTTGATTACGGACAGTTTCTGTTTACCCTGGAAGAATATAAAGGGAAGCTGCAAAAGCAAATGCGGACAAGGCTGCAGGAGAAGCGTTCCCTGCTGGAAAGAAGACGTTTGCAGTTAAACTATGTAAGCCCCCAAAACCGTATCCGGGAGAAAAAAACGCGCTTAATGCAGCTGGAGGACAGACTTGTCCACAGCATGGAGAGGATACTGGACGACAGGAGGCACAGGCTCGCCATTTACCTGGAGCAGTTTAAAGGCCTGTCGCCGCTTACAAAGTTAAACAGCGGCTATTCTTATGTGGAGGACAAGTCGGGAAAGGCGTTGAAAAAAGTGTCGCAGGTACATCCGAAGGATAAAGTGACCATCCATGTGACGGACGGGCAAGTGTTTGCGGTAGTAACGGATAAAAAAGAAAAGGAGGGGGCAGATGTCTTTAGAGGAGAAGTTTGCTAAGCTGGAAGAAACGGCAAAAAGACTGGAATCAGAAGAGATATCACTGGAAGAGTCTTTCCGCATTTACAAAGAGGGCATGGAATTGTTAAAGCAGTGCAACGCCGATATTGATAAAGTGGAAAAACAGGTAATGCAGCTAAATGAGGAAGGCGAGCTGGTTGCCTTTGAATAAACCAATGTGTAATAGGAAAGGAGCATGAATGATACCATTAAAACCAAATGAAATACAAGAGTGGGAAGAAATGCATGAAGAAAGGCTTGTCGACCTGGAAGAAATGATAGAGCAGTATCTTCCCAAGGAGAGAGGACAGCAGAAAATTGTCATCGAGGCAATGAATTACAGCATGATGGCAGGGGGAAAGAGGGTGCGCCCGAGGCTTATGCAGGAGGCTTATTATCTTTGCAGGGGACATGGATGGATAGTGGAGCCTTTTATGATAGCCATAGAAATGATACACGCTTATTCCCTGGTACATGATGATTTGCCGGCAATGGACAATGACACTTACAGGCGCGGCAGAAAAACCACCCATGTGGCTTACGGGGAATGCATGGGTATTCTGGCCGGGGACGCCCTTCTCAATTATGCCTATGAAGTGGCGTGCACCGCGTTTACTTCCTGCGTGGTGGACGGCATCGCCATGACTGACAGGTATAAAATGGCGGCCCGCGCCATAACCATCCTTGCCAAAAAATCAGGCATCCACGGGATGATAGGCGGGCAGACGGCGGATGTGGAAGCAGAGAAAATGGAGGAGATAACAAAAGAGGAGCTTTTGTTTATCCATGAGCATAAGACGGGAGCCCTGATTGAAGCGGCGATGATGATAGGCGCTGTGATGGCCGGTGCGGATAAAGAAAGGGTTGCGGAAATGGAACAAGTCGGACACGTGCTCGGACTTGCTTTCCAGATACAGGACGATATTCTGGATGTGACGGGAACGGAAGCCGAACTGGGCAAAAATGTAGGCAGTGATGATAAGAACAACAAAAAAACTTACGTGTCCTGCATGGGATTGGAAGCGGCCAAAGCGGAGATGGAAAGACTCTATATGGAAGCGCTTGATATGCTGGACAAATACGGTTCGGAAAGCGAATCCATACAGGTGTATATCCGCGATTTGATTCACAGGAAGAAGTAATCTGCATATCCGGCAGGCAAAAGAGGTGACGGCATGTTGTTGGAACAGATTGAGAAGGCAAATGACATCAAATATATCGACAAAGAAGATTACGGACTGCTGGCTGAGGAAATCCGTGATTTCCTGATAGAAAAAATCAGTGTGACGGGAGGGCATCTGGGCTCAAACCTGGGGGCCGTGGAACTAACCATGGCGCTGCACCTCTCGCTTACGCTGCCGGAGGACAAACTGATATGGGATGTCGGACACCAATCCTACACACACAAGCTGTTGACGGGCAGGCGGGAAGGCTTTGAACAGCTCCGCAAGTTTCACGGTATGAGCGGTTTCCCGAAGAGGAGGGAGAGCAGCTGCGACTGCTTTGATACGGGACACAGTTCCACTTCCATTTCTGCGGGGCTCGGCATGGTGAAGGCACGGGACTTAAAGGGAGAAAAAAACACCGTTATCTCCGTAATCGGGGACGGCTCCCTGACAGGCGGCATGGCTTATGAAGCCTTGAACAATGCGTCCCGGCTGGAGACGAATTTTATTGTAGTGTTAAACGACAATAACATGTCCATATCGGAGAATGTGGGCGGGATATCCCGGTACCTCAACAATGTCCGCACTGCCGACAGTTATCTGGATTTAAAGGAGGGCGTTTACAAAGCCCTTAAAAAGACAAGTTCGGGAGATTCCCTCATAGCCCGCATCCGCAGGCTGAAAAGCGGCGTCAAGCAGCTGGTGATTCCCGGCATGTTTTTTGAAGATATGGGCATCACATACCTTGGCCCCGTAAACGGGCATGATGTTAATGCAATGGTAAAGGTCATTCACGAGGCCAAAAGAGTCAAAGGGGCCGTACTGGTCCATGTCATAACGGAAAAAGGAAAAGGGTATGCCCCGGCAGAACGCCATCCGGCAAGGTTCCATGGGGCAGAGCCCTTTGAAATCGAATCGGGGCTTCCCAAAAATCCACGGAACACGGCCAATTATACGGATATTTTTTCCACTGTCATGTGTAAGCTGGGACAGCGGGATGAAAGGGTGGTTGCCATCACGGCTGCCATGCCGGACGGTACAGGACTGAAACGCTTTCACAATATGTACCCGGAACGCTTTTTTGACGTGGGCATTGCGGAAGAACATGCGGTGACCTTTGCGGCGGGACTGGCAGCCGGGGGTTTAAGGCCGGTGGTTGCCATATATTCTTCTTTTTTGCAGCGCGCCTATGACCAGATTCTGCACGACGTATGTATACAGAACCTGCCGGTTGTCTTTGCCATCGACAGGGCAGGGCTGGTGGGAAGCGACGGGGAAACCCATCAGGGTATTTTCGATTTATCTTTTTTGTCAAGTATCCCGGGCATTCAGGTGCTGGCGCCCAAAAACAAATGGGAGCTTTCCGACATGTTAAAATATGCCGTTGCCTTTGACGGGCCTGTAGCCATCCGGTATCCCAGGGGAGAGGCCTATGCGGGACTGAAAGAGTTTCGGGCGCCTTTGGAGTACGGAAAGAGCGAATGGATATATGAAGAAGGGGAAATAGCCCTGGTGGCGGCCGGGAGCATGGTAAAGACCGCCGAAGATGTCAGGATGCGCCTGAAATCCGAGGGGTATGCCTGCAGTCTGATAAATGCCAGATACATAAAGCCGATTGATGAAGATATGCTGAGAAAAGCCGCAGGGGGGCATAAACTGCTTGTCACCATGGAAGAAAATGTGGCAAGCGGCGGATTCGGGGAAAGAGTCCGTGCTTTTCTGGATGACAACGAAATTTCCGTGGGAAAAATCGCAGTCACCATTCCCGACGCTTACGTGGAGCATGGCAATGTGGAACTTTTAAAACAGGAGCTTGGGATGGACGCGGCAAGTATCGCAATACGAATAAGAGAGTGGATGGAAAAAACATGAAGGAAAGGCTGGATGTGATTCTGGTTACCCTTGGGCTGGCAGAGTCCAGGGAAAAGGCGAAAGCCGTTATCATGGCAGGAAATGTTTTTGTGGACGGACAGAGGGAGGACAAGGCAGGCACGTCCTTTGACATGGCGAAGGTAAAAGTGGAAGTAAAGGGCGCGGCGCCCAAATATGTCAGCCGGGGCGGGCTGAAGCTGGAAAAAGCCATAAATTGTTTTGGCCTATCCCTGGAGGGTAAAACCTGCATGGATATCGGAGCGTCCACAGGAGGTTTTACCGACTGTATGCTGATGAACGGCGCGTCCAAAGTCTATGCTGTGGATGTGGGACATGGACAGCTGGCATGGAAGCTCAGGAATGACGAGCGGGTCGTCTGTATGGAAAAGACAAATTTCCGGTATATGACAAGGGAGGATATCCCCGAACAGCCTGATTTTGCCTCCGTGGATGTTTCTTTTATCTCACTCACCAAGATATTGCTGCCTGCAAGGGCGTTGTTAAAAGACGGTGGCAGGATGGTCTGCCTGATTAAGCCGCAGTTTGAGGCGGGCAGGGAAAAAGTAGGCAAAAAAGGGGTGGTGAGGGAGCCCGAAGTCCACATGGAAGTGATAAATAAAGTTGTGGATTATGCGGATAGTCTGGGCTTTCTTGTTCTGGGACTGGATTACTCCCCCATCAAGGGACCGGAAGGCAATATAGAATACCTGGTTTTCCTGGAACTGGAAAGAGGCAGCAGGCCGGAAAGCGACGGCTTTTCGGAGCATGAGGCGGAACAGAACCTGGAAAGGATTATCCGGCAGAAAAGCGGGCTTTCCGCCCGGAAAGAATGGAAAGAACGGATTGGGGAGACAGTGAAAGCGGCGCATGAAGGAAACTTGTAAAGAAAGAGGGACGGCAATGAAACACTTTTGCATCTATACCAACCGTTATAAAGACAAAGATTTTGCCACAACGGAAAAGGTCCGTCGTTTTCTCAGCGGCAAAGGAATAGAGTGTACCGTTAAAAAGGATGAGCAAGACGCTATCCCGGAGGAAACAGACTGCATCCTGGTGCTTGGCGGTGACGGCACCATGCTGCAGGCTGTCAGGGAAACGCACAGCAGGAAGAGGATTCCGCTTTTAGGCATCAATCTGGGACGGCTGGGATACCTGACGGAAGTTGAGCCGGACGGGCTGGAGGCGGCGCTGGAACAGCTACTTTTCGGGGATTACGATTTGGAAAGCCGGATGATGTTAAACGGCACGGTCTACCGAAAATCCGGTGAGAGCGCAAACGGCTGGGCGCTCAATGACATTGTCATCAGCAAAACCGAAAGCCAGCAGGTAATATCCTTTTTGCTGTATGTGAACAGAAAACTGTTAAACAGGTATCTGGCGGACGGCATGATTGTCACGACGCCCACAGGCTCAACCGGATACAACCTTTCAGCGGGCGGGCCGATTGTGGAGCCGGGGGCGCGCCTGATTGTGGTAACGCCCATCTGCCCCCATACCATGAACCAGCGCAGTATTGTGCTTTCTCCCGAAGACGAAGTGGTGATTGAAATTCCGGCGGGAAGGGAAGGACAGGTGCAGTATGCGGCGGCAAGCTTTGACGGCTGCGCCGTAAAGCTTAAGACGGGGGATGCCGTGCGGATTGTGCGGTCTGAGCGGACGACGGATTTTATCAAGCTGGGCAAAGCGGGATTTCTGGAAGTTCTTCATAAAAAAATGAGCGACAATTAGGGACGGAAAGGGTTTTTACATGAAAAAAGTCAGACACGGCAAGATAGTGGAAATTGTAGAAAAATATGACGTGGAAACGCAGGAGGAGCTGGCTGCCTATCTGAAAGAAGCCGGGTTCGATGTGACGCAGGCGACCGTTTCCAGGGACATCAGGGAATTGAAACTTTCCAAAGTGCCTGCCGGGGACGGCAGGCAGAAATATGTTGTGCTCAGACAGGATGACGGCAGGCTCGGGGATAAGTATATCCGCATTTTAAAAGACGGTTTTGTATCCATGGACATGGCGCAGAACATACTGGTGATAAGAACGGTCTCCGGCATGGCGATGGCGGTGGCGGCGGCAGTCGACGCCCTGAAGTTTAAGGAGATTGTCGGTTCCATTGCAGGGGACGACACTGTCATGGTGGCAGTGAGAACGGTTGAGGATACGAAAGCGCTTATGGAAAGGCTTAGGGGCATGCTGGAGTGACGTCGCTGCTGGTTGGGGAATAGCGTTGTAAAGAAGGCAGAAGGAGAAATATGTTACAAAGTTTACATGTAAAAAATCTGGCCCTGATAGAAGAGTCGGAAGTAGAGTTTACACCGGGATTAAATATCCTGACCGGTGAAACAGGCGCGGGAAAGTCCATACTTTTAGGTTCCGTCAATCTGGTTCTGGGCGCTAAGGCGGACAAGGATTTGATTCGGAGCGGAGCGGAGTATGCCCTTGTGGAGCTTGTTTTTTCAGATGAAAGCGGCAGGATAAAGGAGAAACTGAAAGAGATGGATTTGCCGTATGAAGAGGATACGGTGATGTTGACACGCAAAATACAGCCGGCAAGGAGCGTCAGCCGGATTAACGGCGAAACGGTTACGGCAAGGCAGCTGAAAGAGATTTCGGAGCTGCTTTTGGATATCCACGGGCAGCATGAGCATCAATCCCTGCTTCGCAAAAAGAAACACCTTGAAATCCTGGACGCCTTTGCAGGGGAAAAAACAGCAGCCCTTTTGTCCGAAACGGCAAAGCTTTATCAGGAACACAGCCGTCTGAAAAGTGAGATTGCCGGGCAGGAAATGGACGCGGCCCAAAGGAAAAGGGAACTGGAAATACTGTATTTTGAAAAAAACGAGATTGAGGGAGCAGCCCTTTCTCCCGGTGAGGATGAAGAACTGGAAAACCGGTATCGCAGGATGGCGAACAGCAGAAAGATTGGGGAGTCTGCGGGAGCATGTTACCGCTGCACCGGAGGGGAGGAAGGCGCGGCAGTTTACATCGGCAGGGCGGTAAGGGAACTGGGCGTTGCGGCGGCCCTTGATGCAGACCTTGCCGGGATGTCTGCCCAGATTGCGGAAATAGAGTCCCTTTTGAACGATTTTAACAGGGAGCTTTCGGATTATATGGAAAGCATGGAATTTGACGGTTCCGAACTGATGGAAGTACAGGAACGTTTAAACCTTATCAATCATTTAAAAGAAAAATATGGAAAAAGTATTCCGGAAATATTGGAATATGAGAATCAGCTTTTGGAAAAAATAGAAATGCTGGAAAACTATGAAATCCATAGGAAGCAGCAAAAAGAAAAATATGACGGACTGGAAAGCGCGCTTTTGGGTAAGTGCGGGGAACTTTCCGAAGTGAGGAAAAAAGAAGCGGAAAAACTTTCCGAAAGGCTGACCAAAGCGCTGGAGGAATTAAACTTTCTCTCCGTGGAGTTTGCCATTCATATAGAAAAAAAAGAAATTGCCCCTGACGGTTTTGACGATGTGGAATTTATGATTTCCACCAATCCCGGAGAACCCAGACGGCCTTTGGGACTGGTTGCCAGCGGCGGCGAGCTTTCCAGGATTATGCTGGGGATTAAAACCTTGTTTGCGGCGCAGGACGCCGTGGACACGCTTATCTTTGACGAGATAGACGCGGGCATCAGCGGAAGGACGGCATGGAAGGTTTCGGAAAAACTGGGCAGGCTTTCCGGGACGCATCAGGTCATTTGCATCACCCATCTGCCCCAGATAGCGGCTATGGCAGACACCCATTTCCTGATAGAAAAGGAAACGGACGGCGAAAGCACTGTTACGGCCATTCACCGGCTTGACGACAAGGGTTCTTTGGAAGAACTGGCAAGGCTGTTGGGCGCGGACGAACTTTCGGGCGCGGCGCTTAAAAATGCGCAGGAAATTAAAAAACAGGCTTCCAAAATAAAACAAAATGAAAATTAAAGATTAGACAGCAAAAAAAATGACAACACTATAAAGAGTATCCGATAAGGGTACTCTTTTTTTGTTGGGTTGCAGATGGAAAACAGGCGAAGTTGTGTAGAAGGATGTGAAAAAAGTGAGAAGAAAAATATACCAGGGTTGTCTAATATTTGCACTTATTCTGACCTGCATGAGCCTTGTGGGGGGATGGGTTTTATATGCTTATGAGCAGATTCCGGGCGATATCAAACTAAGGGTCGGCGAGGAACATGTGATTGACCTGGGGCTGCCCCTGTCAGGGGAAATTATCAAAACGGAAAAAAAGGATGACGAGAGTATGCAGGCAGCTACAAGTTCCATTTATGTGGATTTGAGCAATTCGGTAACCATGAAGGCGGATACATTAAGCAGTTATCAGATGAACCTGAAACTGTTCGGCTGGATTCCCTTCAAGCAGGTCAATATTGAAGTCATAAAAGATATGACGTTAACTCCTGTGGGCCTTCCGATTGGCATTTACTTAAAGACCGACGGCGTGTTGGTGATTGGCATAGGCGAATTTGTGTCGCTTGACGGAAACGAGGTTTCCCCGTCAAAATACCTGTTAAAAACCGGCGACTATATCACGGCGGTGGATGGCGTGGAGGTGTCTGCAAAGAAAAAGTTCATAGAAATGATTGAAGAATCCGACGGAAGGCCGGTGGTGCTTTCCATCAGGCGGGGAGAAGAAGAATTTGATGTGGAAGTAAGGCCTGTGCAGAACCAGAATGCAAAGTATAAGCTGGGTATCTGGGTCAGGGACAATGCCCAAGGGGTCGGAACCATGACATTTGTGGACAGCGAAGGCAACTTCGGCGCATTGGGGCATGGCATCAATGATGTGGATACCAGCATCGTCATGGAACTTGACAGCGGCACATTGTACCATACGGACATAATAGCCATCAAAAAAGGCGTCAAAGGAGAGCCGGGGGAAATGACCGGCATGATAGAATACACCGATAAAAACATACTGGGCATTATTACGGAAAACACTGCCAAGGGAATTTTCGGCACCTGCAATGAAAAGATGCTGTCCAGGATAGAAGCCGAACCGCTTCCCATAGGTTTAAAACAGGAAGTGCAGCTGGGACCTGCGCAGATTCTTTGTACCGTGGACGGAAAGCCAAAATACTATGACATTGAAATCAAGGAGCTGTATCTGGAGCATACCAATGTAAATAAAGGGATTGTCCTGCAGGTGACTGACCCGCAGCTTATTGCCGTAACGGGAGGCATCGTACAGGGCATGAGCGGCGCGCCCATCATCCAGAATGGGAAGCTTATCGGAGCGGTAACCCATGTATTGGTCAATGATTCCACCAGCGGATACGGTATATTTATAGAAGAAATGCTTTTGGAGTAAAGAAACCTGTCAAAAACATCCGCGATTTACCGCGGAAAATGTAAAATATTTGCGACGTGAATCGGTTGCAGTAAAAAACAGTATCACATTATAATGGGTAAGATAAAATTTTGTAAGAATTGGAGGATTTATCATGGAAGAATTAAATGTGATGACTACAAAGGACAATGACAGGTTGTATCATATAATCGGACAGTTGATGAGCACCGACAAAGAATTTCAGATTATGATTACAATACCCTCTGCAAAAAGAGAGATGCTGGAAAATACTAATTTGGGGAAAATTACGGCAATGGCAGAAATTGCGGCAGGTAAAGACCTGGAACAGGAGGTGACCGATATGATACATGAAATCGGCGTACCTGCACATATCAAAGGATATCAGTATCTTCGGGAAGGCATTATGCTTTGTGTGAAAGACGCCTCAATGCAGGAATCCGTCACCAAAATTCTGTATCCGGCCATTGCCAAAAGATTTGATACCACGCCGAGCCGTGTGGAAAGGGCAATCCGCCATGCCATAGAGGTTGCATGGAGCCGGGGCAAAATGGAAACGCTTGAGACATTGTTCGGATACACCGTCCATACCGGAAAGGGGAAACCGACGAACTCCGAATTTATAGCGCTGATTACCGACAAAATCCGGCTGAAGTACAGAAATTAGTCATGATAAACTGCTGTAAGTCTTTCGATAAGGCTTTACAGCATTTTTTTTATTGTCCGTATTTTCGACAGCGAAAAACAGCGTTTTCCCTCCCATGCAGAAAATGTAAAATCTTTACGATGTGAATCGGTTGCGGATAAAAACGCTATCACATTATAATGGGGATGATAGAAATTTGTAAGAATTGGAGGTTTCATTATGGAACAGCTAAACGTAATGACTACAAAGGACAATGAAAAACTGTACAAAATAATCGGACAGTTGATGAGTACCGACAAAGAATTCCAGATTATGATTACAGTACCCTCCGGAAAAAAGGAAATGCAGGCAAAGAACGGTGTCGAGGAAATAGCAAAGAAGACGGAAGAAAAGGATTTGGAGCAGGATGTGACGGATATGATACACGAAATAGGGGTTCCGGCGCACATTAAAGGATATCAGTATCTCAGGGAAGCCATTATGATGGCGGTGGAGGATACCTCCATGTTAAGTTCCATTACCAAAATCCTGTATCCTACCATAGCAAAAAAATTTGCAACCACGCCCAGCCGTGTGGAAAGGGCAATCCGTCATGCAATAGAAGTGGCATGGAGCAGGGGAAGGATGGAAACGCTGGACGCACTGTTCGGTTATACCATCAACACCGGAAAGGGGAAACCGACCAATTCGGAATTTATAGCGTTGATTGCGGACAGGATTCGGTTAAAATACAGAAATTAATTCTTTCAAATAACCCTTCCATGTTGTATAATATAGAAAATACAGTTTGATGCGGGAGGCGTTAGCATGAAAAAGGTTTTATTTGTTGCATCGGAGGGGGTACCCTTTATTAAGACCGGCGGTCTTGCAGATGTTGTCGGTTCTCTGCCAAAGTGTCTGGACAAGAATTACTATGATGTAAGGGTGATGATTCCCAGATATACTTGCATGAAACCGCAGATGCAGGAAAAACTAAACTATGTCACACACTTCTACATGGATTACAACTGGCATGAGGTTTATGTCGGCATTCTGGAAGCAGAGTACGATGGCGTCAAATACTATTTTATTGACAATGAACACTATTTCAGCGGGTTCAAGCCTTACGGCGACAATGCCCTGTATGAGATAGAAAAATATGCTTTCTTTTCCAAGGCGGCACTTTCGGCGCTGCCTCTGATTAATTTCCAGCCGGATATCGTACACTGCCATGACTGGCAGACAGGGCTGGTACCCGTTTACCTCAAGGAGCGGTTCCGCGGCAATCCGTTTTTCTGGAGCATGAAGTCGATTATGACCATTCACAATTTAAAGTTCCAGGGAAAATGGGATGTGAAAGCCGTAAAGGATATTACCGGGCTGCCGGATTATTACTTTACTTCGGATAAACTGGAAGCGTACAAAGACGCCAACCTGTTAAAAGGAGGGCTTGTGTTTGCGGATGCCATCACCACGGTTAGCGATACGTATGCGGAAGAAATCAAGACGGATTTTTACGGGGAAGGCTTAAACGGACTGTTAAATGCAAGGTCGCACGATTTGCGCGGTATTGTAAACGGCATTGATTATGAGGAGTTTAACCCGGCTAAGGATACCTATATCGAGTATCCGTATGACGCGGTGAATTTCCGTAAGGAAAAGATAAAGAACAAGCGCTCCCTGCAAAAGGAACTGAATCTTGCAGAGGACGAGAGGACGTTCATGATAGGGATTGTTTCCAGGCTGACCGACCAGAAAGGTTTTGATTTGATTGCCTACATTATGGATGAACTCTGTCAGGACAACGTACAGATAGTGGTGCTGGGCACAGGGGAGGAACGCTATGAGAATATGTTCCGCCATTTCGACTGGAAGTACAACAACAAGGTTTCCGCCAACATCTACTATTCGGAGGACCTTTCCCACAAGATATATGCTTCCTGCGACGCATTCCTGATGCCTTCCCTGTTTGAGCCTTGCGGCTTAAGCCAGCTGATGTCGCTGCGTTACGGCACGGTGCCCATTGTCAGGGAAACAGGCGGGTTAAAGGACACGGTGGTTCCTTACAATGAGTATGAAAATACCGGAACCGGTTTTTCCTTTGCCAATTACAATGCGCATGAGATGCTCAGGACTATCCGCTATGCGGAGCACATATATTACGATAAGAAAAGGGAATGGAACAAGATTATTGACCGTGGCATGGCAGTGGACTTTTCATGGCATGTATCGGCAGGCAAGTATCAGGAGATGTATGACTGGCTGATTGGCTGAGTTCCGGAATGGAAATAAAATGGGTAAAAGCAGCAAAAAAGACAGGTTTATAGTACAGGCCGGTATACTGGCGGCAGCCGGTATTATCTGCAGGATAATAGGACTCCTTTACAGGAGTCCTTTAGCCGCTGTTATCGGCGATGAAGGCAACGGCTATTATCAGGCGGCCTACAATGTCTATACCATCATTCTTCTCATTTCTTCTTACAGCATTCCTTCGGCAATTTCCAAGGTAATTGCACAGAAATTATCCGTAAACGATTATAAAAACGCGCACAGGGTCTTTGTGTGCGCCATGTGGTATGTGCTGGTGGTCGGCGGCATCGCCGGCATGGTGCTTTTTTTCGGGGCGGGGGTTCTGACAAAAGGACCGGCGGCGACGGTGCTTAAGGTATTTGCGCCCACGGTTTTCCTGTATGGCATCCTCGGGGTGCTGCGAGGGTATTTCCAGGCGCACCGGACCATGGTACAGACCTCCGTTTCCCAGATACTGGAGCAGCTTCTCAATGCCATAATCAGCATTGGAGCGGCGTACCTTATGATTGTGATGGCGCTTTCCGGCACGGATAAATACACGCTGGGCGATGACCATGCGGTATACCTGGGAGAAGAAATGGTTTCCGAAACGGCGGAAACCCTGACAAATGAGGACGGCACGGTAATTTATGTCTTAAGCGCCGAGCAGCAGGAATGGAATACCAAGCATGCCACTTACGGCGCGGTGGGCAGCGCCCTTGGCACGGGCGCAGGCGTTTTAGTGGCGCTTTTGTTTATGTGGGGCGTGTACGGGCTCAACAAAAAGACCATTTACAGGCGGATAGAGAGGGACAGGCATCCCGAGGAGAGTTATGAAAGCATCTTAAAGACGGTAAGCGGAGTGATTGTCCCCTTTATTTTAAGCACCGCCATTTACAATCTCAGCACTTTTTTAAACCAGACCATTTATACTTGGATATGTTCCCTGCAAAAGAACATGGGAGATTCCAGTATTTCTACCAGTTACGGGATATTTTCCGCCAAGGCGGTGGTCATATCCAATATTCCCATCGCGATTTCTTCGGCAATGTCCTCCGCCATTCTGCCCAGCATAGCGGCAAGGGTGGGACAGGGCGACATGGAGGGCGCAAGGGAAAAGACGGCGCAGGCAGTCAAGACGACCATGCTGATTGCCATTCCCGCGGCAGTGGGGATTGGCGTGCTGGCAAGGCCCATCACATGGATGCTGTTTCGGCAGAAGGCCTCCATTGACCTTGCCTCAAGGCTTCTGACGGCGCTTTCCGCCTCCATTATCTTTTACTCCCTTTCCACCCTGACAAACTCCGTGCTGCAGGGAATCGGAAAGGTAAAAGTACCCGTGCATAACGCGGCGGCAGCCCTTGTCTTACAGACGGGCGTTGTCAGCCTGCTTTTGTATTTTACCGATTTGGATTTGTACGCGCTGGTGATTGCCATGCTTCTGTATTCCGGGACCATGTGCGTCTTAAACCAGCTTTCCATCCGTAAGTATCTGGACTATGACCAGGAGATGTTCCGCACCTTTGTGACGCCTTTTGTGGCGGCGGGATTTATGGGAGTGGCGGCGTACGGCACCCACAAAGGACTTGCGCTTTTAATCGGGGGCGGGGAGTATCCATCCATGATGCAGAATGCGTTTGCGCTTTTCCCGGCGGTGCTGGTGGGCGGAATCGTATATTTTGTGCTGGAGATTGTGTTAAAAGGAATCAGGGAGGAAGAGCTAAGGGCCATGCCCAAAGGCCGCCTGCTTGTAAAACTGGCAAAGAAATGTCATCTGATGTAAAAGAAAGGAAAAAATCATGGCTTTTGACGGTATCACCATAGCCGGTGTGGTAAAAGAAATGAAGGACGCCCTGGTCGGGGGGCGCATATACAAGGTTGCACAGCCGGAACCGGATGAACTGCTGCTTACCGTAAAAGGAACGGCGGGGCAGCGCCGCCTGCTTATCTCGGCAGGGGCGTCCCTGCCGCTTCTTTATCTGACGGAGGGCAATAAACAGGCGCCCATGACGGCGCCGGGCTTTTGCATGCTTTTGCGCAAGCACCTTCAAAACGGCAGGATTACGGATATTTACCAGCCCGGACTTGAGCGGATTGTGCATGTGGAAGTGGAGCATTTGAATGAAATGGGGGATTTATGCCGCAAGAAACTGATTGTGGAAATCATGGGCAAGCACAGCAATATCATTTTCTGTGATGACAAGGATATGATAATCGACAGCATCAAGCATGTATCGGGCCTTATAAGCTCTGTCAGGGAGGTCTTGCCGGGCAAGCCCTATTTTGTGGCGGACACCACCCATAAACAGAATCCCCTTGTCATGGAGGAGCAGTCATTTGCGGAACATATGCAAAACGCGCCCATGCCGGTTTTTAAGGCCATTTACACCGGGTACACGGGGATTTCCCCCGTCATAGCGCAGGAAATCTGTTACCGGGCGGGAGTGGATGGCGAACAGCCCACGGCGGCGTTGTCAGTTTTGGACATACAGCGTCTGTACGGCGTCTGGGATGAAATGAGGCGGGCGGTTTTAGCGGGATGTTTTTCTCCCTGCATTGTCTATGACGGCAAAAAGCCTGTGGAATTTGCGGCGTTTCCCCTTACCATGTACGCAGACGGTACGTTAAAGCATTACGATTCCCTGTCGGCGCTTTTAGAGCATTACTATGCGGAAAAAAGCGTCCACACCCGGATACGCCAGAAATCGGCGGACCTGCGCCGGATAGTGCAGACGGCGCTGGAGCGGAACGTCAAAAAATATGATTTGCAGCTTCAGCAGTTAAAAGATACCGAAAAACGGGAAGATTACCGGATTTACGGGGAGCTGCTCAACACCTACGGATACGGGGCAAAGGAAGGCGCAAAGTATCTGGACGCCGTCAACTATTACACAAACGAGCCGGTGCGGATACCCCTTGACGGCACGCTTTCCGCCACAGAAAACGCCAAAAAATATTTTGAAAAGTACGGTAAGCTGAAACGCACCCATGAGGCGCTCACGACATTGACTATAGAAGTCAAAGAAGAAATTGAGCACCTGAAATCCATCAGCGCGGCGTTGGATATTGCCGTGGGCGAAGAGGATTTGGTGCAGATTAAGGAAGAACTGATAGAGAGTGGCTATATCAGGAGGAAGGCGGGGGCAAAAAAAGCCAAAGTCACCAGCAGGCCCTTCCACTATATCAGCAGCGACGGCTATGATATGTATGTGGGCAAGAACAATTTCCAGAACGACGAGCTGACGTTTAAGTTTGCCACGGGAAACGATTGGTGGTTCCATGCAAAAGGCTGCCCCGGCTCCCATGTCATCGTAAAGTCAAAGGGCAGTGAAGAAATGCCGGACGCCACCTTTGAGGAGGCGGCAAGGCTGGCGGCCCATTACTCGGCAGGCAGCAGGCAGGACAAGGTGGAAGTGGATTATATCCAGAAAAAGCACGTCAAAAAACCGGGGGGCGCAAAGCCGGGCTTTGTCATCTACCATACCAATTATTCCATGACGATTGAGGCGGATATTTCCGGTATCAAAGTAGTGTGAGGAGAATGCTCCTGAATTGCTATCTTATGCGGAATATTTTCGTTAAAAAGGAGGAAAAAGTGAATAACCCCAATTCTTTTACCGTTAAAAAACTATCCGAAACCCAGATTCTTTCCGTCTATACGGAAATTGCCGTCAGGCATTTCCCGGAAGATGAACTAAAACCGGCTCCCATGATTGAAAGGCTGCTTTCGGAAGGGTGTTATGAAGGAATGGGGCTGTTTGCGGAAGATAAGCTTGCAGGATATGCCTTGTTTGTACATGCGCCGGGAAACCGTATTCTGCTTCTTGATTACTATGCCATTCTGGAGGAATACCGTGAATCGGGGATGGGAAGCCTGTTTTTGCAGAAGATGCGGGAAGGCTTCCTCGGCTGTGCTGCCATACTGATTGAAACGGAGGAGGAAGAGGCAGCGACGGGGGAAGCGGAGCGCATACAGCGCGTCAGAAGAAACGCTTTTTACCTGAAAAACGGATGCAGGAGGACTTTAGTCAAAAGCCGCCTGTTCGGGGTTGATTTCGGCATTTTTGTTATGCCCGTTGAGGATGTGCTTACGGACGAAGAGGCTTATGCTCGACTTGAGGAAATCTACCGCTATGTATTTGCAGGGGATGATTTTGCAAAATATGTGCGGATGGGCATGGATGCATAAGGGGAAAACGGATGAAAAAAAGAATTTTACAATTCAGCGTCGTAGTGATTCTGCTGTTTTTGGGGCTGTGGACAGCCGTGCGGCATGACGGGAAGGAGCCTGTGGGCGCGAGGAAGGCGTCCCAATACCTGATTCCGACGCCGGAGGAGAAGGCGGAACTGGCAGCTTTAGAGCCATTTTTCTATATTAACAGGAAAAGCCCGCTTTCAGGAAAAGTGATGGATTATGTGGAAGAAAACCTGGAGCTGTTTGCATATATGGACTGTAATCATCTTCAAATCTGGGGAGATGAAACGATACCCCATCCTGTATATGCGGAACAACCTAAAATAGCGGCAGCCCATGACGGAAGCGGTTTCTATGAGTATGATTATGCAGTCATGGATTATGACAATGACGGGGAAGAGGAACTTTTTTTCAGGAAAAAAAATCCATGCCTTCTGGAAAAGGTTGACGGAAGTTACCGTCAGACGTCAGTTCCGTTTGAAATCGGGAGTGGGACTCCCCCCTCACAGATTTGGTTTGCGGAATTTAACGGCAAAACGGTTTCCTTTCAGTTGACCGGAAGCGGAGAGGAGCAGGGAAAGGCGCTTGTTGCCAGTTTGTGTGAAGGGGACAGAATCATTCCCGTCCTGAGTTGTCAGATATGTTTTCCCCAAAATCTGACTGAGGCGTTCTGGTTGGACATGCCTCTTATGAAAGATGAGGAAGAGGATGAAGGGAGAAAAGAGGCCGTAGAGGCTAAGCTGGCGGCTGAAATGGGAGCGCATAGGGTGTATGCAGGGGATACGGCAGTTCCCGAAGGGCTTCCGGAACTGGTAAAGATGGACGCCTGCGCCATATTAAACGGCGGGGAATGGTATTTTCAGGACGCATATTTGGAGCATCTGGACGCATATGCCATTGACCTGGACAAGGACACGGAAAGCTATCAAGAAGATACGCATGATACGTATAGATGGAATGGCTGGGCTTACAGATGGCCTTCACAGGATGATACGAAAGAATATCTGGTAAGCACGAGGCTGTATGGCAGGACATGGATAATGTGGCACTCCGTTGTGGACGGAAGGGTGGTTGAGCATGACCCTATTTTCTGTAGTGACGGGGACGCGGGCAGGATAATCTCCTACGGGGGACGGCATTATTTTGTTATGCTTTTGCGGGGAGGGAGAAGGTTTGGAGTGCGCGGCATTGCCATCCTTTCCCTCGGCATGGCGGGAGAGTGGGATAAAATAGAAGAAACGGCCTATTTGCTGGAGCCGCAGGCAGGGTATTATGAATGCATTCCCCTTTTTGGGGAATCCCTGTCGGAACTGAACGGATATGTGGCAGGGCATTTTCAGGACTTTGTCGGGACAGATTTGGACAATAAGGTTTATTGCGGGGAGAATGAGGTATGGGAAGCGTCCCCCGGAGAACTGCGCCTGTTTAAAAATATCAGCGGCGGCTATGCCGCGCAGGAAGCGCCGGGTGCGTATTATCGCATAGATGCGGATAACGACGGGGTAAAGGAATATGTGAAATATAAAATCTACCGCTCGGATGATGGAAGTATTTTTGAGATAGACTGTGAAGTTTACCGAAGCGGGGAAGGAAAATTCAGGCAGGTTTCGCTGGAGCCGGTCACAGGAACATGGGGCGGACGTATCCACTACGGACAAATCTGGTTTGAGGAAATAGGAGACATCACATACCTTTTTTACTTACAGGTGATAGAAGACAGCGACGATTACCTGCTGCATGTAAATGTCATAAACGGCGGCAGCGTGGAAGAAGTGGCGGCATACCTGCTTAAGGCAGGATACAGGGAAGAAATAAAAGCATCTGCCGGATAAAGGGAAAAGTGGCAGGCGCAGCTTGCAATATGCGGGAGTATAAGGATGAAAAAAAGAATTTTACAATTCAGCGTCGTAGTGATTCTGCTGTTTTCGGGGCTGTGGACAGCCGTGCGGCATGACGGGAAGGAGCCCATGGACACAAGGAAGGCATCCCAATACCTGATTCCGTCGCGGGAAAGATATTGGGCGGTCATTAAAACAGAGCCGTACGCCATGTTTGATTTTTCCGATGAGTCCCGGATGGCAGACATCACGCTGCCTCCTGATATTCTGGATGAATTACAGGGGTATATGGCGGGAAGGGTGTGGGAAGCACTGGTTGAATGGGAAGATTCCGGCTTAATCGTGTCGAAAGGGACGTTGCTGGAAAGGTGTCCGGAGTATTACACGCTTCTGGAGGACTGGCTTTTGCGGCATGAGGAAGCAGCAGACGAGATTGTGGAGGATTCGGGGGAAATCACTTCTGTTTTTTTTACCTGCCGTCTGCCTTCTTATAACGGGGAAGAAAACATCTGGCTTGTCTGCCATGAGGGGAGCTGGTGGCTTTATGCCGTAGTGTTAAAAGAGACGGCAGAAGGTTTTTCCATCATGGGCGCTACAAGCTTTGGCAACGATATTCCCACCTGTATGTTTGGGAGAAAAGAGGGGGGAGAAATCCAGTACTATTGCCTTTACAGCCGCAGAATAAGAAGCAACACGAATGAAACCAACGGCATGACGTTGGAGAAGTTTTCCGTCTGTCAGGATGATTCGGGAGAAGGCGTGGCAATTTTATGGGATAAGCTGTGGCTGGCGGATGTTTTTACTTCCGTGTATCCCGAGTATTACTATCTGGATGAAAAAAACCCGTTCCTTCCTGAAGTGCGCAAATATGTGGAAGAAAACCTGGAGCTGTTTGTACATAAGGAGTATACCGATATATGGGGGGATGAAAAGGTTTTGTCCGAAGGACAAAAAGAAGAATTGGCCGAAGCGCTCGGGTATAGTATGGGAAGTTTGGCTTTGGTGGATTATGACAATGACGGGAAGGAAGAATTGTTCCGCAGGGGAATTTATCATATCCGGCAGCTTTTGCAGCAGGAAGACGGAACCTATAGTTGGACGGAATGGGGAGGGGAGAGTGAGTATAAAAAGTGGATGGGGCTAAGTTGGGTCTGGTTTGCGGAATTTGGCGGCAAAACGATTTCCTTTCAGATGTTGGGAGATGTGTTTTCGCAGCGCAGGGTGCTGACGGCCAGTCTGGTGGAAGGAGAGCGCACCACGCCTATTTTAAGCGCGCAGTTGTGTTTTCGCCATGAAGTCAGCCCGCAGGAAGCCAGCGGATATGGGGGAGAGCCGGAGGGAACGTTTTATCAAAGCGTTCCCCTTCTTGAACCAACTGGAAAAGAGTCTCTGGAAAGTTCATTAAAAGAAGAGGTTCTAGAAAAGCTGCAGGCAGAAACAGCAGTACATGCCGTGGAAGAGACGGATATGGAGCCGGGGACTTTGGAAGGCCTTTTTGCATTGCTGAAAAAAGACACATACCTGCTTTTATGCGGAGCAGAGGCTGGGTATCTGGATGCCTATGCCCTTGATATCGAACGGGATACGAAAGAATTTCGGAAGTTTTGGGAGGAAGTTTTGGGGGGAGACGGCGTCCTGTATCTCCAGTATCAGCAGATTGAATGGGCATGGAGATATCCCTCTGAAAGCGGTAAAAAAGAATATCTGGTGTCGTCAGAGGACGGGTATTATGCGTGGGTCGAGCGGTATTCCGTATCGGATAACGGTGAAATAGAGTATCTGGGTAGAGTCTGGACGGGAGTTTTAGAAAATTACCATCGTGTGATTTCCTATGGCGGACAGAAGTATTTTGTCTTTGAGAACAGGAATTTTTATGCCGCTGCCCTGCGGGGAATGGCAGCCGTGCCCCTTGATGCGGCGGGGGAAGGCGAAGGCGCGGTATTTGTGCTGGAGCCGCAGATTGACGGTTATGAATGCATTCCCCTTTTTACAAAAGAGGGAGCGCCTGCGGCTCTTTCCGCGTATGTGGAAAGCCGTTTTAGGAAAATTGCAGGGGCATGCCTTGCAGAGGAAATGTATCAGGAAGAAAAAATGGAGCAACCGCTTTCCCTGGAGCAGCTTCGCATTATGAAAAACTTAAGTTACGGCTATTATGGCACAGACAGGGGATGGGGATATGACCTTTGCGATGTGGATAACGACGGGATGATGGAATATGTGGAATACAATTCTTACAATCCGGCCAAGCATTACGGAGATTATAAGTTTATAACCGGTACTGTTTACAAAAGCGCCGACGGAAAATTCCGCGAATATTCCCTGGAAGGAATCACGAGGGAATGGTATAATATGCAGCTATGGTTTCAGGAGATTGACGGCATCACCTATCTTTTCACGGTGGAACTGTATTCCGGCGACGACTATGTGCTGCGCATAAAAGTTATAAACGGCGGCAGCGTGGAAGAAGTGGCAGTTTACCTTCTGAAGGCGGGCTACAGGGAAGCAATGGAAATAACGGAAATACCGTTTGATGAATAAGTCCGGCCGGAAAGATAATAATAGAAAGTATCATTATTACAGGAAGGCGCGTGCAGGAACATGAACCGGACATTACAGAAAATATATCAGGAAATCCTCCGCTATGAGAAAGATACGGTAAAAATATGCAGGGCGGTGGATGATGAGATTGCAACACTTTTGAAAAAAAGTGCGGACAGGCTTAATCCTGAAGAAGCAGAAGAGTTAAAAAACATGCTGTCGGGTGTGGCGCTTGCGGCAGAGCAGGCAGGCTTCGAGGTGGGAGTGCGGTTTGTTGTAAACATGCTGTGCTCCCTGAAAGACAGCTAAAGCAAATCTATAATTTTTAATATTTTCTTTTTCTTTTCCAAATCACAGTATTGTAATTTTTCTTTGATAAAATTATCAACATTGCCATCTTTTTCAGATTCCGGGCGGTATGTATATTCCCCTCCGATAAAACAGTCGACGCTGCAGGTTAACAGGTTTGCAATTTTGACCAGCACAGTCAAGGAGGGGTTGGAACGTCCGCATTCAATGTTGCTGATATGGCTGGAATTTACATCCAGTCCGTTGGCAATAAATTCCTGGGTAACGCCCAGCGCTTTTCTTCGTCTCTTTATTTTATCTCCGATTGTCTTGAAGTCCAAATCCGTCATGTCTTTCTCCCTTTCCTGAACTGTAATAATTTTAATGTAATATTGCTGATGGGATAAGTAGGCAAAACAAAAGAACACTAGCTATAGCTAAAGTTTTGTGATATAATACATTTGTTTATTAATAAATTTTGACAAAAATTATTTTTTGTGATAATTTAGGTTTAACGTTAAACCTATGCTGCTATATGAATTTATTCAATCGGGGAGTAAGAGAAAATGAGAGGAACGGAAAAACAAAAAATAAGAAAAACGGATAACCGCGGAGCCTCCCTGATGATTGTAATGGCGGCTTTTGTGCTGCTTTTGACCGCAGCAATGAATATATTGATGCTTGCGTCCTCCGGCAACCGGACTGCAATCCGGGAGTACGAAGCAGAGCAGGTTTCGCTGTACCTTTCCTCCGTCTACGGCATATTGAATGAAAAGATGACAGGCGGGGAATGGCAGCAGGCTTTTGTGTCCGGGGAAACAGTGGAAATAGAAGTATCCGGTTTTCACGACAAAGAAGGAGGCGCCATACCTGTGACGATAACGGTAGCGCCGGACGGGAATCTGGCAGACGTCAGTTACCTGATACAGATAGGGGAAAACCAATACCTTATCTTGGCACAGTACCAGTATAGCAACAATAACGGGACGGTTGCAATTACATTAAAAAATTGTCGGGAGATAATACAAATAAAATGAAAAAGAAAAGCAGGATGACAGATAAAGGAGAAACATTGATAGAGTTGATTGTGAGCCTGGCCCTGCTGGCGCTTTTAGTTACGATGCTGGTTACGGTTTTCAAGGCTTCTACCGGAAGCCTGTATGATACCATTCAGACCAAACGTGACCTGAATATCCAGGCAGGAAGGCTTTTGCTGGAGGAGCAGGTTGAAAAGACAGAAAGCCTGACAATCCGGTATCAGTATGCATCAGGCGGCAATAACCATGAAGGTTCTTTTGGGGCGGAACTTCTCAAGGTTTCCGGGGGGAGCCTGTATAAATTCCGATAAACGGCTGGAGATGAAAAAGAATGAAAGTCAAAATGGGCAACAAGGGTTTTACCCTGTTGGAAATGGTGCTCACGGTGGGCATTATCAGCATTTTAATAGGAGGCGTGGCCGCTGTATTGCCACAGTGGCTTTCCCAGTACATAATGTTGAAACAGACGGCGGCAGCCACGGAAGTGATGGATGTGGTTGCATCAGGTATCGAAGAGGAAATGTCTTTTAGCAGGAACAGAATCTGGGGAAACCAGGGGATTTCCTATGTGACTGGAGACAGGGTATGCGCCTTACCTTTAAAGGAAAGTCCGGCGGAAGTGACATATGCGGACGGCAGGCTTGTTATAAGCGGCAGGCCAAAGATATACGGCGCCGTTTTTGACGCGGCGTTTTATAAGGATATGACAGTGAAACTGACTATCTGGGAAACAAAGAGGGCAAGGGACGGAACCGTCGTACTGATGACGCAGATTGAAGTTTTTTCTGCAAAAGGACAGCTTTTATGCAGCGAAACAAAGCCTACGGTATACTACAATCCTTAAGGCGGGGGGTAATAAAGAAATGGCTACATACCGATTTAAAGCAAAAGCAGAAGATGGAAAGGTAATCAATGGGAAGCTGGAAGCCATGGATGAACAGGCCTTTTATCTGGAGATGGAGAGACGGAAGCTGTACTGTATCTCTTTTAAGGAAACGGGTTCTGCAAAGTCACACGGATTTGACGGAAAGCTTTCCCTGAAAGAACTCAACTTATTTTGCAGGGAACTTGGCGTCATGCTTTCGGCAGGCGTGCCCATGATTAGCGTATTAAACACCATGCACCGGAGGAGCAGCAGCAAGAAGATGAAAAGCTGTTATCTGGCGCTTATGGAGCAGATAGAAAAGGGAAGTTCCCTGGCGGACGCCATGAAAGACTTAAAGGGCACGTTTCCCGAGATTCTGGTCGCCATGGTAAGGGTGGGGGAGCAGAGCGGTTCCCTGGACACGGTTATCACCGATATGGCAGGCTTTTACAGCAAGGAACATGCGGCAAAAAGCAAACTGCAGACGATGATGATTTATCCTGCCATTCTGGTAGCGGTGACGATTGCCGTTGTAATCGCGGTTTTCACTTACGTACTTCCGAAGTTTTTTGTCTTGTTTGGCGGAGAAGATTTGCCGCTCATTACAAGGGTTTTCATGCGTATCAGCGATTTTCTCATAAATGACTGGGTGGTTTTACTGCTCTTTATACTGTTTCTGGCCGTAGTGTTTATCCTGATTGGTCAAACCCGAACGGGCCGGTATTACATAGACAAGATGAAATGCAATATCCCGGTTTTCAGCAGGCTTACGGAAAAAAGTGTGATTGCCCGTTTTGCCAATACGATGAGCATCCTGCAGGGCAACGGCGTTCCGGTACTGGAAGCCATCCAGATTTGTGCGAAGACGCTGGGCAATGCCTATACCATTGACAGAATGACGCGTATCCGGGAAGAAGTGGAAAAGGGAATCCCTTTTTCAGACGCCATGGAAAAAGAAGGCCTGTTTGAGGATATGGTATGGTCCATGACGGCAACAGGGGAAGAAACCGGGGAGAGCGCCCAGATGTTCCAGAAGCTGTATACCTATTATGAACAGGAGGCCGACATTGCGACACAGAAACTGTTAGCCATTTTGGAGCCGGTCATTATGCTTACCATCGGCATTATCATCGGTCTTGTAATGATGAGCGTTCTGCTGCCCATCTACGGCATTTATTCATAAAAGATTTAATTACTGAGATTTAAGAAAGGAATGTCCCATGAAATCACTATCCTTAGAATTTACGGCAGATTATATTTATCTCTACGAGCAGGACATACGCAAAAAAGAAATTGTGGCAGAGAAAAAGTACAGGATTGACATGCCGCCCAATGCATACTATAACAGGATGCTTTTAAACAATGACAGGAGCATTTCGGATGCAATCAAAAACTGTGTGTCAGAACACAGAATCAGGAACAGGAAGGTGGTGCTGATTGTTTCCGGCACTGACAGTATGGTGGAAACCTTTTCCGTTCTGGCAGGCAGCAAAAAGCAGATTGACGGCATGGTGGAACAGGAGCTTAGAAAACGCCATAAGCTCCATGCGGATTATCTGTATGACTACATTGTTATGGGAGAAGACCCTTTAAAGGAGGGTTTTATAAAGATTCAGGTGACGCTCTGTGCGAAGGCCATGATTCGCAATACCTATGAGATTATCAGGAAGGCAGGGCTTATTCCCTACAGGATTGTGTTTATGAGCCGCGCCATGGAAGAACTGGCGGACTCCTGCGGGCTGACGCAGGCGCAGGAGAGTTCCATACTTGCCTGCATCCACGGGGATGAAGCACATTATTTGTATGTGGGGCATGGACTCGAGCCGTATTACCGGCACGGCAAACTGCAGTCGGAGCAGAAAGCGGAGGAGAACCTTTTTGTGCTTTCCAGCATAAACAACAGGAAAGAGGAAGCGGATTCTGATGCCGTCCTGCAGCAGAAAGTCCAGGAAGATTTGATGCGTCTGGAGAGATTCCACCAGCAGCGCTATCCCAATAAAGAGATTGCCCATATTTATCTGTATGGCAGCTATGGAAAGATTTCGGATGCGGCAAAGCATTTGCAGACAGCCCTGGGCATACCTGTGGAGCCCCTGAGGGCGGCGCAGATTCAGGGAGTCCATTATGCTTTTCAGGAAGAGGAGTACGCCCATAACGGTGTGGCGGCGGCCATGTCCCTTTCTGCCGCAAAAGAAGCGCAGTACGACTTTTTCGGCAGGCTGGAGGAAACACGCATCGGGGACAAAGACAAAATGCTGTTTTTGCCTTCCATGCTGGCAGGCGCTATTTTGATAGCGGTTTTGTCCGCTGCCTTAATAAACAAATATCAAAATACCGTTCTTTCCGGACAGGCGGACGAACTGGCAGAGTTTCTTTCCGGGGAGGATTTGCAGCGCCAATTTCAGGAAAAAGACCACATGATTGAAACCTGCAGCGCCTATGCGGCATACAATAACCGCGTGGCGGCAGCAATTGATTTGCTGGAGTCCATGCCCCGGTTTGAAAGCAGCATCCTGCGGGTGATTGACAGATTGAAACCGGAGGGGACCGTTATTACGGGATATTCCTTCAAGGAAGGCACCGTCAGCCTGGGCTGCTATGCCAAAGACCAGTATGCGCCCGCGGAATTTGCCAGGATACTGGAGGAGTCGGAACAATATGAAGAAGTGGGCTACACCGGATTTCGGAAAAATACGGGACCGATGGGAGAGATAAATTATTCTTTTACCATCAATATTAAATTATGGTAACAAAATAAACTGTATGGAGAGGAAGCAAATGACAAGAAGGGAAAAAGTATTGTTGCAAATCTGCATAGCCATCGGGGTGATAGGACTGTGCGTTATCTATCTTTTACGTCCCGCCATCAGGGAAAAGGAGCGGTATCAGGAAGAACTGGAAGCGCTTCAGTTTGAAGAACTGCGTATTATGACAGTGCTGGAGGCGCCGGGAGTGGAAACTGCCCTTGCCGAGCAGCAAAAACTTGCAGAAGAAAATTATGAGTATTTTTACGGAAAATTAAATACCTACACCATTGACGGGATTTTAAACCACCTGACGGAGGAATGCGGTTTGTCGGTGGAGTCCATGAACATCGGCGACTATATCAAAGTCAATGAAGCCGCCCTGCACCGCACGAAGGAGAATGGGCAGCAGGAAGGGATGCAGCAGGATGGCATGTACCCGCAGGAAGGACAGGATGCCGGACTGCTTCTGGGCTGTAACGTGGGACTGACCGTGACAGGCTCATATGAACAGGTATTGGCGTTTGTAGAAGCGCTGTCGGAAGAAAGCGAATGTATAGAGGTGGTTTCCCTGGATATGTACCTGAATGAAAGGAATACCACAGAGGAACAGGCAATAGAAGCCTCGTTGGGACTTTTGATGTATGGAATCAGCGATACCCTGCAGGAAGGAGAAGACTGGTGAAAAAGATAAGACTGGGCGAAATGCTTCTGGATACCGGCTATATCACGCAGCAGCAGCTGGAACAGGCGCTTGCCATCCAGAAGAGCAGTGAAAAGAAACAGATGCTGGGGGAACTTTTGATTTCCCTGGGGTATGTAAAAGAAGAGGAAATACTGGCGGAACTGTCCAGACAGCTCAAGGTGCCTGTGCTTGGCATGGAGCAGCTTAGCGCAACGGCAGAGGTGGTTGCCTTAATCCCGCGGGAGACGGCGGCAAAACTCAGTATGGTGCCCCTCTATATTGAAGAAAACAATCTGTATGTGGCGACTGACAATCCTTTGAATTATTACGGTTTTCAGGATTTGGAGGAACAGATAGGAAAACAGATTATGCCTTATTTGGCGAAAAAGGAACATATTGCCATTGCAATGGAACAGGCATATGCAAATAAGGAACTGTTCCATGTGGTGAACGAAGCCAACCAGCTATACGGCAGGGAGTATCAGGAAAAGGAATCTTCCGAGTCTTATCAGCAGATGATGGACAGAATCGACAGTTCCCCGGTGGTAAAACTGGTAAATTCCATCTTGACGCAGGCAGTTGCCATGCAGGCGTCGGATATCCATATTGAACCCAAACAGAACAATGTGCTGGTGAGGTTTCGGATTGACGGCGATTTGATGGAAGTCATGGTGCTGAATGCAGCCATCCACATGTCGCTTGTGACAAGGCTTAAGATTATTTCCTCCCTGGATATCGCAGAAAAACGGGTGCCGCAGGACGGACGTTTCCAGATGGAGCTTGGAACAAAGGAAATCAGCTTCCGTATTTCCACGCTTCCCAGCGTATACGGGGAAAAGGTGGTTATCCGTATTCTCGGGGACAACAGGGTGGATTTGATTCCCCTTCCCATGCTGGGTATGCGGGAAGCGGATTATGAAAAGTTTTCCCGTCTCATCCACAATCCCAACGGCGTTATCCTGATTACCGGTCCTACGGGAAGCGGTAAGACGACTACCATCTATTCCGCACTCAATGAAGTGGCAAAGCCCGGCGTCAACGTGGTTACGGTGGAGGACCCGGTGGAAAAGGTGATGGACAGTCTGACGCAGGTACACATCAATGTAAAAGCAGGCGTTACCTTTGCAAGCGGACTCAGGGCGATTATGCGACAGGACCCGGATGTTATCATGGTGGGGGAAATCCGTGACAGGGAAACGGCTGTTACGGCGGCGCAGGCAGCCATAACGGGTCATCTGGTGCTGAGTACCATCCATACCAATGATGCGCCTTCGGCTTTCATGAGGCTGATTGACATGGGGGCGGAGCCCTATGTGGTGGCATCCTCCGTTATCGGCGTTGCGGCGCAGAGACTGGTAAAGCTGATATGTCAGGACTGCAAGGAAGAATACGAGCCCTCGGATGATGAACTGAGGTATTGGGATGACAAGATAAAGCCCAGATTTTACAGGGGTAAGGGATGTTCCAAATGCAACCATACCGGATACAAGGGCAGAACAGCAGTCTATGAAATCGTCATGGTAAACCACCGGATACGAAGCCTTATCATGGAACAGGCGTCCTCCCAGAAGATTAAGGAGGCGGCAAGGGAAAACGGCTTTACGGATATGAAACACAATGCAATGGATTTGGTGAGGGAAGGTAAAACCACGCTGGAAGAGATGCGAAAGGTGATTAATTTCCTTGACTAAGGACGCCATAGAGGGAAAGGATAGACAGGATATGGAAAAAAAGATGATGAGAATTAAGGATGAAAAAGGCTTTACGCTGGTGGAACTGATTATAGTCATTGCCATTATCGCCATGCTTATCGCCATGATAGCGCCGAATCTGACCAAGTTTTTGGGTACGGCGACGGAAACCACGTTGAAAGCCAATGCCAAGACTGCTTATACCAGTGTAAATGCATGGGTAACGCAGCAGCGGGTAGCCGGCGTGGCGCTGGAAAATATTTCTGAGACGAATCCCCTTATTGTAAAACTTAAGCCGGACGGCACTGCTCTTGAAGTTTCTTCTGCAAGCGGCGGGTACAACCAGATAGGGCTTTACAGCCAGATGCTGGAATTATTCAATGCCGGGGAGTTTAAATCTACCACGCAGTTACATATTTGGTTTACATCAGGATATACGGTGACAAAAGTAGTATGGTACGAAGGAAATGACAGTGCAGCTTATCCTGATTAACATGGAGGGATAGTTATGTTGGAAAACAGGTGCATACAGAAGAATAAATGCAAAAAGGCTCCGGGCAACCAGGGCTTTACCCTGATGGAAATGATTATCGTGATAGCCATTATCGCCGTTTTGATAGGCCTTGCGGCGGTTGGCATGAGCGGCTATTACAGGACGGCGGACCAGATGAGACGGGCGGAGGTGGCGGAAACAGCCTTTTACAGTCTCCAGAGCCACGTGAATTACCTGGAGCGCCAGGGAAGCCTTGCGCAGTTCCACGGGCAAATCCTTTCCTACAACCGCACCGTGTACGGACAGGACAACATCTTAAGCGAGGCGCAGAACCGGACCATTATAGAGTTGAATTACGGCGGGGAAAATGCGGCCTCCTTCTATGCGGAGGAGTATTATCCTGACCACAGGGACAGTCAGATAGTCTATATCAGGCTGGACAAAGAACAGGAGGGCAGGGAGGAAAATCCGGTATACGATATCCTTGCGGCATCCCTGCAGGACGAAGGCGTCATGGAGGGCAGTTTCCTCATTGAATACGACATGTCCACAGGGGTGGTGAGGGGCGTATTCTACAGCGAGGACGCAGGAACCCTTGCCTACCACTTTGCGGGTGACGCGGCGGCGTCCACAGGGGACGCCACGGACTGCATCCTGCGTGACGCGGGGAGCCTGTACGGAAAGAGACAGGGTTTTTACGGGCTGACCTATACGGCGGCGGGATATGCAAAGGAAGTGTATGAAACGGGAAGCCTGTTCCTGCCCGACAAGCTGGAGCTGGTAAACGGCGACAGGCTGTACCTTACATGGAGGGAGCCCAACACGGAGAATCCGTCGTTTGCGAACGGTACCTTCCAAATGGAGGAAATCCGCTACCTCGTTACCCTGTACAACCAGAATAATGAAGTGATTGCGGTATATAACCTGAAAAGGGGTGAAATATACAGCGACGCGTCGGGGACGCAGGCAGGCTTGCTGAATTACCTGGATGATTTCGCAGGGCCCATACCCGACAGCCTTTCGGGAAGCACGAAAACGGCCAGGGCGGGGTATGCGGACTTATCCTACGGGGATTCCCCGGACGGGAGGTCGGGGCAGTATTATTTCATGCTGCTGGAGTGCCTTGACCATCCGTTCCTTAAAAACGGGTATGATTTTCAGGGAAGCGACACCATCCATGCGACGGTATCCATTGCCTACGGTGGGGGGAACCTGCCCGGAGGGGAGGAAAGCGTAGCCTCCAACGAGGAGAGCGCTTTCTATGCCCATGTGGAAAACGGGGAAGGGGAGGAAGAGTACGGAATCGGGTGTGCAAGGCACCTATGGAATATCAGGAACGGATTTGATGACGGGGACTACCGCCTTGTGGAGGACATTGACTGGGCGGACATAGAAGGGCGTGCAAGGGACATTTCCTTTACCTCCACCCAGTTTGCCGACAGGGAAACCATGGGACTGTACAGGGATTTTACGGGTACCTTTACAGGGGAAAGACCGGCGGAGGAGATAGGGGGATTATACCCCCACTACCGGATAAACGGGCTTGCCATAAGGGAAGAAGGAACGGGGAAAGTGGGCCTTTTTGCCGTCAACATGGGAAGTATCTCCAATGTCGTATTTACCGGAAGCTGGGTAAAAGGAACGACAGAGGTAGGGACGGCAGCAGGGCTTAATCAGGGAAGCATCGAGGATGTGTGCGTAATGGAAGGCTCTGTCACCGGGGAAAGCCGTGTGGGCGGCGTGGCCGGAAGCAACGAGGGGACCATAAGGGGCTGTACCGTCACCACGGGGGAACATCTGATAAGCGCGAACCACACGGTCGGCGGGGTGGCGGGCTATGCCTCGGGAGAGGTTACGGACAGCCGTGCCGCGTGCCGTGTGGAGGCAGTGGTGCCGGAAGGGACGGAAAAGATTTCCACGAGCCTGACGGGGCGTTATGTGGGAGGCGTTATCGGCTACCTGAAAGCAGGGGTATCAGCCGAAAACCTCTACAGCGGCGTGCTGCTTGACGCGGAGAGCGGGATGCCCCTTGCGGAAACGGAAACAGGGCGGGCAGGCGCTGTCAGGACCTGTTCCCTCGTGACGGGGATGCAGTATGTGGGAGGCGTCATAGGCGACATAGAAAAGGGCGCGGGCACCTATACGAAGCTGTATAACTATGCGGAACTGGGCGTTACCTATGTGAGCGAGGAGGAAAGGGCGGCACGAAGCGACGCCAACACCCGGATATACCAGCATTTTGGCGGTATCACAGGGATGGTACATGAGGGGAACGGTCTTACGGGATGCGTCAACTATGCGCCAGTTGCCGTTACCTTTGTGAAAGACGGGAAACCCATTGAGGAAGACCTTTATGCTTATATAGACAATTACCCAGCAAACAACTACTACTGGAATATGCCTTGGTACATCGGAGGGATTGCGGGCACCAACAAGGGAACGGTGACGGACTGCTATTCCCTTTGCGGCGAGTACGGAAGCTTTGCCGTGGAAGCGGAAAGCTACTACAAGGTTTTCATGCGGCAGGATAAAAGTTACGCGGGTTGCGTTGTGGGAGGACTGATAGGGAGCAATGAGGGAACCCTGCTGTTTACGTCGGAACTCCCCGTGGACACCCTGCAGACGGTAGTGAAGGCCTTTATCGGCTACTGCGGGGGCCTTGTGGGCAATGCCGGAAAAGGCGTTATCCGCAATGAAAAGGGTCCCATAAAGGTGCAGGGTGTTGTGGCGCTGCAAGGGAACTCGAGACCCCAGAATAACATGGATTACATTGGCGGCATAGTGGGAAGGATAACGGGCGGCGAGTTTACCGGCGCCTACGTCAATGATACCTATGTGATGGGAAAGACCGCAGGCGGCATTACGGGATATCTTGGAAAAGGGATGACGCTGGAAAACTGTGTGAATACGGGTATTGTATATGGCAGGGGAAACGTATATACCTCCCTCACGGGAGCGGCAGGAGGTATTGCGGCACTTAATATGGGCACTTTAAGGGACTGCACCAATACGGGAACCGTGACTACGGATAAAGCCATATCAGATATCCCGGCGAAAAACGGAACCACGGACACCTATGTGGGGATAAACGGCGGCGTGGGCGGCGTGGCAGGCCGCAATGGAGGGCTGATAGAAAACTGCCACAGCAGGCGGAACGCGGATGGAAGCAACTACATCGTTGCGAGCAACCTTTGCGCCACCGGCGGTCTTGTGGGGGTAAACATCCATGACGGGAAAAGCCAGCTTGGGGAAATAGTGCATGACGGTGTGGAAACGGTGGACATTCCCATTATCATAGGCGGGGCAAATAAATTTAACTATGGCACCAAGGTGGGCGGTATTGTAGGCGCTATAACCGGACCTTTGGAACTGAAGGATTTTACCTATTCCGGTAAGATAGAGGTAAGATGCGCGCAGTCACAGTTCAGTCCCGGGGTGGGCGGCATTGCGGGAAGCATGGGCGTGGGTGCGAGCCTTACGGGCTGCACCATGAGCGGGGAAATTTTCTCCAATACCGCTGACACCGGCGGCCTTGTGGGTTATATGGCGGGAGGTGTGATTGACGATACCAACCGGGTGACAAAGGAAGCCGTGATAAAGGGAACTTCGAGTACGGGAGGCGTGGTCGGATACCATTATGTTTCGGACGCTTCCTCCCATATAGATATTATGGAAAATATGGCGACCGTATCGGGCACCACTTTTGTGGGCGGCCTTGCGGGGTATGTGCACGTGGGGAGAACCTTTGATTTGAGCGGCAGGAAAAACAGCGGCAGCGTGACGGGAGTCCAGTATGTGGGAGGACTTGCCGGGGAATACCGGTTTACGGAACTGACAGAAATCAAAGACTGTGAAAATACCGGCGAAGTGGCAGGGAAAACAGGAGTAGGAGGCATTATCGGTTATCTTGTTTCTCCTGATAATGGAATCGACCATACCCTGTATCATGCAGTCAACCGGGGAAGTGTTTTGGCAAACCAAGCGTCCTCCAGTTCGATAGGCGGTCTTATCGGATATAGTACCTGCGCCCTTACGGTTAAGGAATGCAGGAATGAAGGTGATATCGGACCGGCTGACGAAACCTGCTCGTTGTCATATGCGGGCGGCATTATGGGAAGGGGAGACAACAGTTATCATATGCAGTCGTGCATTAATACGGCAAATATCGTCGGCACCAACTATGTAGGCGGCATTGCAGGCGGTATTACACAGAACAGTGCGACGGTAACCTTTTCAGACTGCGTCAATGAGGCGGGCGCACGCCTTGTGGCGACCAAATCCACGGTGGGCGGTATATTGGGAGCGGCAATTGCATCACAGGGAAAATATGGCAGGCTGGAAATGCGGCGCTGTACGAACCATGGTTTTCTGGATACGCCGAATAATGCGGGCGGAATGAACGGATATTCCACTTTTGTTGTATTACAGGTGGAGGAGTGCCACAATCACGGTGAAATCGGCGCGTATTCTGCCGGAAAATGGCAGATTGGCAATGCAGGCGGCATCGTGGGATATGCAAACGGAAACTCCTCGATGGAAAACAGTGTGATAAAGGACTGTACCCAGAACGCCAATATTTACGAGGTGAAATACGTGGACAGCGGACTGTCCAATACAGCCGGAGCAGGCGGTATAGCAGGCTGCACTGCCCTTCCGATGGTAATTACTAACTGTTTTTATGGCAGCGAGACGCAAAAGTATTTCATTCGTTCCTCCACCGGCATAGGCCATACAGGCGGCATCGTGGGATGCAGCGGTTATAACTGGGGGCCGTTGACGCTGATAAACTGTAGCAGTTATGCGGATATCTTTGCAGAAGGAAACCTCACAAGGGTGGGGGGCCTTGTCGGCAATGCCATTTATAAGCTTTCCATAGGAGAGGCGGGCAAAGAAGATACCTACTGCCATTTTTACGGAAGTATAGACGGCACGGGAAACATGGCGTCCTGCGGCGGTATTGTAGGCGCGGCAGTCACCAACATTTCCGGTTCCGGCAATTTTTCCATATACGGAAGCTGCAATTACGGAACGCTTGGAAAACAGGCGGCGTCCACGAGCGCCACGGGCGGAATAATCGGGCGTACGTTGATTGAGAGGGATAACTTAAGCAGCACGGTGCCGGGAACCGTAATCATGCTGGACTGCACACAGCTTGGGCAGATTTACCATGCGAAAGATTCTGTGGGAGGTTTGATAGGTTATCACAGACAGCATTCCCTCTATATGACGAACTGCCATAACGGGACGGAAGACATGGAGGGCAGCGGCGATATTTATGCCGTGGACGCCATCAATGTGGGAGGCCTGATAGGCTATTCCGGGCTTACAAATACAGGTTATGAAAAACTGAAAAAACTGCTTGACTGCGATAACTACGGAGATATATATCTTGACGGCACAACGGCGAACCGCGTGGGAGGCCTGGTAGGTTATGACTGTTTTGTCACTGTTATCGGGGATGCGGCAGAAGAGGAGCTTGCCTGCCGCAACTTTGGCTCCATCAGCGGAAACGGCTCGGTCAGCGTCAGCTATGCAGGCGGCCTGATAGGCCATGTGGAGCGCAGTTCTTACCGTACAGGGATTGCCATTTATCATGGGGAAAACCATGGAAGCCTTGGGGAAGGCATGGGAAGCGCGTCAAGGATAGGCGGCATTGCAGGTTATGTGGGAGCGCCCGGGGAAATCCGGTCCTGTACAAACCATGCGGATATCGGGTGTCCCGGCACGTTGTCATATGCCGGGGGTATTGCAGGCTGGATTCAGCCGATGTCCGGCGCTTTCGGCTCTTTCCTGTGTCTGGGGTCAGCGGAGGACGAGAATGCAGGATGCATAAACCAGGGAGTCATTTACGGAGAAAAGGGGGAGAGCAACGTAGGAGGCATTGCCGGATATCTGACTGAAGCTGAGATGTATTATTGCAAAAATGAAAGTGATATAGGAAAAGGAAACGGAACCATTTGCGAGAGAATCGGCGGTATTGTTGGTTATGCGGGCACCCGTCACGGCATCCTGTACGGCTGTGAAAACGAAGGCAATCTGGCAGTGGAAGGGGCAGGAGAGTCTGCCGCAAGAAAATATCTGGTAGGAGGAATTGCAGGGTATTTTTACGGCACCTATACGGAGGAACTTCGGATAGAAGCCTGTGTAAACAGGGGACAGATTGCAAATCAGGATTCCAATCATGAGATTGACCAGTATTTTGGGGGGATTGCGGGTTACGGCGCAGGTACTATAAAAGACTGCACCAATCTCGGGAAAATTTACGGCGCCACATATAGCGGCGGTATTGTGGGCGGAGTGGGAGAGCAGGTCAAAAAGTATTTTATCATAGGCTGCGTCAACGGCTCTGAAACAGATGCGGGCGCCGGAGAAATTGAACTGCTTGGCAATGTAAACTGTGTGGGAGGCATTCTGGGATATGACCAGAACAGGGATACCGGCAAGGACAGCGTTATAGCAGAATGCATCAATTATGGAAACATTGTGGCAAAAGCCGACAACACCAATCATTATCTGGGCGGCATTGTGGGCCAAAAACGCAATCTGAATGCCTACTCTATAGCTAATTTTGAGATATCAAACTGTGAAAACCATGGCTCCATCATAAATGGCAATGATTATCTGGGCGGAATTGCAGGAGCCATTACCCGGGGCGGCAGGGTGTATTATGTGGTTGCAAACTGCGTCAATTACGGGAATATTTCCGGCGCGCCGGGTGAGAGCGGGAACGGGACGGTTGGCGGTATCTGCGGTTTGGCAGGTCCGTCTATGGGAGGCATCATCAACTGTATCAACACGGGAAGTGTTTCCAATATGTTTGCAAGTACCGGAGGACTCTGCGGCTATTCCTACGCGGGATACTTTGTGAACAGTTACCACTTAGGCCATGTGACGGCGGGAACCGGCTATAAAGGGGATTTGCTGGGATATGTGGCAGGCAGTGGTTATATGCTGGATATATACAGTGCAAATAAGGATTGTACGGATTGGTACGGCGGAGTTTATTACACCAATAACGTCATTAAAGAGCATACCCTCTGGCAGTCGGGCTCACCGTACCTTGGCGGTCTGACCCTGCAAACGGCTTTGCAAAGAACGGAAAAATATGAGTACGAACCGCAAAGCATACCGGAGGGGGCAAAATTTCAATTTTATCCTGCCAATCCAAATTCGGGAAGCGCAAGCCTCAGGGTGCCGCATTTTACTTTCCAGTTAGAATCCGGGGACTTCTATCTGGCGGCCGGCGTGGAGCTGTGGCTGTATGAAGAATCCATGTCGGATGACGATATCCTTGCGGATGAGTCGGGAAGCCTTGCGTTTTATCATACAACGATTTCCTTTGGCAGCAGTGCAGCACTAACGGCTCAAACTACGATTACCGTAAACCTGCAGGATAACCAGCTGCCGGCGGCAGAAACCACATACAAGGTAGTGCTGAAAACCCTGGGATATGATTTGGTGCTGTATGACGGCAGTCTGATTGCCAGCACCGAAGATACCGACAGGGCAGTGCAGACACAGACCATCACTTTGCAGCCTTCACCTGTGGCAGCGGCTTCCTTCTCTGCACGGAGCGTATCCGGCGGGGACGCAGTGGCGGAAGATGTATCAGGCGGCGACAGCATATCGGGCGGCGACAGCGTATCGGGAAACGGCAGTGTGTCAGGAAACGGCAGCGCACCGGAAGACGGCAGTATATCAGGAGGAGACAGCGCACCGGAAGACGGCAGTGTATCAGGAAACAGCGGCACACCGGAAAACGGCAGTGTATCGGGAAACTAAACAGACCAATACAGAGGAGAATCAGGCAGTCTGCTGCTTGACTCTCCTCATGCTTTCTACTATAATAAAGGCAATATGTAACGGGAAGAGGGTGCACGAATGATTAAAAGCATGACCGGATTTGGCAGATGTGAAGTAACCGAAGGCAGCCGCAAGTTTACGGTGGAGATGAAGTCTGTAAACCACCGGTATCTGGATGTCAACATTAAGATGCCGAAGAAATTGAACTTCTTTGAATCCGCCATTCGCAGCGAATTGAAAAACTATATGCAGCGGGGCAAGGTAGACCTTTATATTTCGTATGAGGATTTTTCCGAAGCGTCAGGCTGCGTAAAGTACAACAGGGAAATTGCTTCCGAATATCTTTCCTATTTAAGGCAGATGGCGGAGGACTTTGCACTGGAGGATGATATCCGGGTGTCCACCCTCTCCAGGTATCCCGACGTCTTTACCATGGAGGAGCAGGAAGAGGATACGGAAGAACTGTGGAGGGAACTGAAGGGGGCGCTGAAGCAGGCGGCGGAGGCTTTTGTGCAGACCCGCACCTCGGAAGGGGAAAACCTGAAGGCGGATTTGATTGACAAGCTGGACGTCATGCTGTCCCATGTGGCGTTTATCACGGAACGCTCTCCCAAAATCATTGCGGATTATAAGCAGAAGCTGTATGAAAAGGTAAAAGACCTGCTGCAGGACGCGCAGGTGGATGAAAGCAGGCTTCTGATGGAAGTCACCATTTTTGCGGACAAGGTCTGTGTGGACGAGGAGCTGGTCAGGCTGAAAAGCCATATCGAAGCCACGAAAAAGGCATTGGAAGAGGGCGGAGGCATCGGCAGGAAGCTGGATTTCATCGCACAGGAGATGAACCGGGAGGCCAACACGATTCTGAGCAAGACGACGGATATGGAGATATCGGACCGCGCCATAGAATTAAAGACGGAGATAGAAAAGGTGCGCGAGCAGATTCAGAACATAGAGTAATAAACCGGGGCAGAAAAGGGGAAAAGATGGATAATTTGATTCACATCGGGTTTGGAAACATTGTCAACACCGGCAAACTCATTGCCATTGTCAATCCTGATTCCGCGCCCGTAAAGCGCATGGTGCAGAAGGCAAAGGAAAACGGCATGGTGGTGGACGCCGCGCAGGGGCGCAGGACGAAGGCGGTGCTGGTTATGGAAAACGGACAGATTGTATTGTCCGCCCTTTTGCCCGAAACGATAGCGGGAAGGGCCCATGCTTTTATTGAGGGCACCGGATTTGGAACCAATTTGCAGGAAGGCGGGCAGGAGATTGAAAACGGAAAAGACGAATAAAGGAATTTTGATTGTATTGTCAGGGTTTTCCGGGGCGGGCAAGGGAACGCTCATGAAAGAACTGATGAAAACTTACGACAATTATGCGTTGTCCATTTCCATGACGACCAGGGCTCCCAGACAGGGGGAACAGGACGGCAGGGAATATTTCTTTTCCACAAGGGAAAAATTTGAAGAAAAGATTGCACAAAACGGATTAATAGAGTATGCTGAATATTGCGGCAATTATTACGGAACGCCCAGGGACTATGTGGAAACAAAGCTGGACGATGGCATGGATGTGATTCTGGAGATAGAAATACAGGGCATGCGCAAGGTAAAGCAGATGTTTCCCGGGATGCTGTCCCTGTTTGTGACGCCTCCCGATGCCGCCGAGCTGGCAAGAAGGCTCAGGGGAAGGGGCACGGAGACGGAGGAGTCCGTCATGAAGCGGCTGAATACTGCCGTTCTCGAGTCGGAGGGCGTGGAAGATTACGAGTACCTTGTAATCAACGACGATTTAAAGCGCTGCGTGGAGGAGATTCACGGCATTGTGCAGGCGGCAAAAAGAAAACCCGCCAGAAATGAGGAGTTTATCAATAATATAAGGGCAGGACTGAAGGTTCTGGCGAAAGGAGAATAATATGTTACATCCATCTTATACCGATTTGATGAAAGTGGTGAATGCGGACGTGGAGCCGGGGGAGGAGCCTGTGGTAAGCAGCAGGTATTCCATCGTGATGGCGACCTCCAAGAGGGCGAGGCAGATTATCGGAGGCGATGAGCCGTTAATAGAAGGGGCAGGTAAAAAGCCCTTATCCATAGCAGTGGAGGAATTGAACGAAGGCAAAATCAAAATCATGAACGATGAGGAAGAACAGGCATAAGGTACAAATCTATGAAGATTATGTTTGTTTCCCTGGGCTGTGACAAGAACCTGGTGGATACAGAGGTTATGCTGGGACAGCTTTTGGAAAAAGGATATGAATTTACGGATGACGAGGAGCAGGCGGATATCGTAGTGGTAAACACCTGCTGCTTTATTAATGACGCAAAAGAGGAAAGCATCAATACGCTGCTGGAAATGGCAGAGCTTAGAAAAAACGGTCAGATAAAGGCTTTGCTTGCAGCAGGCTGCCTGGCCGAGCGCTACAGGGAAGAAATCCAGAAAGAGATACCCCAGGTGGACGCCATCCTTGGCACCATGGCCATTGACGCGGTGGCGGACGCCATAGAAGAAGCGCTTGCAGGACAGGGCAGAAATCATTACCGGGATATAAACAGCGCGCCGGTATACGGCAAAAAACGGGTAGTTACCACCGGCGGCCATTATGCCTACCTGAAAATAGCGGAAGGCTGCGACAAGCGCTGCACATATTGCATTATCCCGAAAGTCAGGGGGAAGTACCGTTCCGTTCCCATGGAAAGCCTGATAAAAGAAGCAGACGAACTGGCTAAAGGCGGCGTCAGGGAACTGATTCTGGTGGCGCAGGAGACGACCCTTTACGGGAAAGATTTATATGGAAAAAAGAGTCTCCCGCTGCTTCTTCAGAAATTGGCGGCGCTCCAGGGAATATACTGGATTCGTATTTTGTACTGCTATCCGGAAGAGATAGACGACGAACTGATAGAGGTAATAAAAAAAGAGGATAAAGTCTGCAATTATCTGGACATACCCATCCAGCACGCCTCCGATGAGGTTTTGAAACGCATGGGCAGGCGTACTACGGAAGCGCAACTGAAAGAGGCGGTTCATAAACTCAGGCAAAGGATACCGGATATCTGCCTACGCACCACCCTGATTACCGGTTTTCCGGGGGAAACCGAAGAAGACCATGAAAAGCTGCTTGACTTTGTGGAAGAGATGGCATTTGACCGGCTTGGGGTTTTTACTTATTCGCAGGAAGAGGATACGCCGGCAGCCGTCATGGATGGTCAGGTAGAGGAAGAAGTAAAAGAAAGCCGCAGGGGAGAACTTATGGAACTGCAGCAGGAGATTGCTTTTGAAAAGGCCGGGGATATGGTCGGAAGGGTGCTTACCGTGATGGTGGAGGGCAGGATGCCCGAAGAGGACGTCTATGTGGCGCGAACCTACCGGGACGCGCCGGGAGTGGACGGCTATTTATTTATCAATACCACGGCCAGCCTTATGACGGGCGATTTTGTAAAAGTTCTGGTAACAGGTTCCAATGAATACGATTTGATAGGAGAAATATATCATGAATTTACCGAATAAACTGACGATTTTCCGCATGGTCCTTATCCTTCCTTTTGTGTTGCTGCTCTTGGGCGGGTTTCACGAATGGGGGTGGTTTACCGCTGTTTTTGGTGGTGTCATGGAATATGTGGATTATATAGCGCTGGCCATTTTCATCATTGCCAGCCTGACGGACTTGATAGACGGAAAAATAGCCAGAAAATACAATCTGGTAACCAACTTCGGAAAGTTTATGGACCCGCTTGCCGACAAGCTTCTTGTCTGTGCCGCCATGATTTGTCTGGTAGAGATGGGCAGGATTCCGGCATGGATTGTCATCCTGATTATCAGCAGGGAGTTTATCATCAGCGGTTTCAGGCTGGTAGCTTCCGACAAAGGCGTGGTGATAGCCGCCAGCTACTGGGGAAAGTTTAAGACGACTTTCCAGATGGTGATGGTCTGTCTCATGATTGCAAACAACAACGGGATTCCAAACAACATACGCGCAGGGTATCAGCTGGTTACGGATATCGTAATGTGGGCTGCCCTGTTGCTTACCCTGGTTTCCCTGTTTGATTATGTATGGAAAAATAAAGGAGTTATGAATGACTGTTGAAATTATCTGCGTAGGGACGGAACTGCTTTTGGGGAACATTGTCAATACCAATGCGGCGTTTTTGGCGGAAAAATGCGCGGCGCTGGGGCTTTCCTCCTATTTTCAGGTTGTGGTGGGCGACAACAGGGAGAGGCTTGTGCAGACCATCAGGACGGCAATGGAACGGGCGGATATCGTGCTTTTGTCCGGCGGCCTGGGGCCGACAGGGGATGATTTAACGAAAGAAGCGGCGGCAGAAGCGTTTGGACGCCGTCTTGTGGAAGACGAAACATCACGCCGGCAGATTGAGGCATATTTTGCACAGCGGGGGATAACGCCCACGGAAAATAACTGGAAACAGGCGCTTATTCCCGAAGGTGCAAAAGCCATACCCAACCGAAACGGCACGGCGCCCGGCATTATCATGGAGGAAAACGGCAAGTATGCCATTCTCCTGCCGGGGCCTCCGGGTGAATTAAAGCCCATGTTTACGGACAGCGTGGTGCCGTATCTGCGTACGCTGGAAGACGAGGTGATAGAATCCGTCACCGTGAAGGTGGTGGATATCGGGGAAAGCCGGGCGGAGACGATGGTTTCGGATTTGATGGAAAATCAGTCCAATCCCACCATTGCACCGTATGCCAAAACAGGGGAAGTGCATTTCAGGATAACGGCAAGGGCGGCAGGCAGCAAAGAGGCGCAAGAACTGATTGCCCCTGTGGCAGAAGAACTCAAAAATAGGTTTGGCAGCCATATATATACCATGGAGGAAGATGTTACGCTGGAAAAGGCGGTGGCGGATTTGCTTGCAGAAAAGAAATGGACAATCGCCACGGCGGAGTCCTGCACCGGCGGGCTTCTGGCGGCCAGACTGGTGAATGTGCCCGGCGTGTCAGAGGTGTTCCATGCCGGTTTTATCACCTATGCGGATGAGGCAAAGCAGAACCTGATAGGTGTAAAAGAAGAAACCCTGAAGCAGTATGGCGCGGTGAGCAGTAAGACGGCAGAAGAAATGGCTGTGGGAGCGGCAAAGGCGGCAGGCGCGGATGCAGCGGTGTCCATAACCGGCATTGCGGGGCCGGATGGCGGCACGAAGGACAAGCCGGTCGGGCTGGTTTATATAGGATGCTATGTAGACGGAAAGGTAAGGGTGGAAGAATATCACTTTACCGGCAGCCGTTTAAAGATAAGGGAAAGTGTTGTGGCGGCGGCGCTGGTGCTGCTCAGAAACAGTATCATCGCACAGTAAAAACCATTGCAGTCAGAAAGCAAAAGAGAGGGAGAGGATTATGGAAGGGAACAGCAGATTTGATTTTTGTCCGAAGTGCGGGGCGCTGGCAAGGGACGGCGTGTGTACCAGCTGCGGATATCAGAATCCGGATATCACGGTAAATAAACAGCAGACGGATGGGGAGGAGCAGTACGTGCAGGAACAGCAGGCTGTCCTGAACGGTATGCAGTCACAGCAGGAAGCCACAGGGATGGTTCAGCCACAGATGCAGCAGGAAGCCAGCGGGATGGCGCCGCCGCAGATGCAGCAGTCAGTCGGCGGAATGGCGCAGCCGCAGATGCAGCAGCCATCAGCAGGGATGGTTCAGCCGCAGATGCAGCAGGCAATCGGCGGAATGGCGCAGCCACAGTCGCAGCAGCAGGGCATTCCGGGAATGGGACAGCCGCAGTACGGGCAGGGCCAGCCATACCCGGGTTCCTATCAGCCCTATATGCAGGCCGTGCCTATGGCAAAACCTGTCAAGAAGAAAAGCAGGACGACGCTTGTGGTGTTCCTGATACTTGGATTTGTGCTTCTGGCGCTGGTAGCGCTGATTCTGGCAGGGGTTTACACTATTCAGAAGCGTGACGGGAAACAGGACATTGTTTCTGACGGCAGACAGCAGGGATGGGCTGCGTCGTCGGAAGAGGAAGATGAGCAGACTGATGAAAATGAGGAAGGAACTTCTTCTTCATCTCCCAGTTTTTCCCATTTCAGTTCGGATGTGACACAGGAAAAATGGGATGGGGAAGGGCAGGATGAAGCTTACTCCTATTATACGGGTCCTTACAATGCGTTGAGGGATGATTTGTCCTATGAGCTGAAATTTAACAGGGATACGTATTCTTCCCAAAATTCCTCCAATGTATTTTTGCAGGTGGATTATCCGCAGATAACCACGATGGATTACCCGTACAGGGAATATATAAACGCTGCGTTATATAACGAGTACAGATATTATATGAATTTCTTTAAAGAAGATTTTAAACCGCGTATGAGGAGTGACGACGATGTTTTTTCCTGTGAGATTGAATCCTACGTCACATACATGGATGAAAAAACACTGAGCGTTGTTTTTAAAGAAAGCATATACCTGGAACTGGAAAACGACCCTTTCAGCTTTTTTTCCTTTTATTGTATGAATTTTGATTTAGAAACCGGAAATCTGATACAAAACGAAGAAGTGCTTCATGTGGATGATGATTTTGTCACAGATTTCAGGCAGCGCGAAATATTTGAAAACGGGGATGAAGCGCTGACTGATTATTCCGACCAGGAGATTAAGGAAATGCTGGAAAGCTATGATACCCTGGTTCTGTTTTATACGCCCCTGGGTCTGGAAGTCGGCCTGAATCTTCCCGGGCGCATCGTGTATGTAACTTATGAGGATTATGAACAGTTTCTGAACAGTTACTGATTCTGATACCGGTATTTATGGAAAGCGGCATTGGCAAAAAGCGAATGCCGCTGTTTTATGTCTAAGTCATGAAACTTGCTTTTGAATTTATATTGCACGGGAAAAATAAAAAAGCGGAAAACCGCTTGTAGCGTCCGACTTTTTTTGATAAAATATCCATACGGGGTACTGCCATAACGGG